>Ga0308158_10000106_pt1 | contig 202297 bp, 153 predicted proteins | sample PhyBR2_FD_201038 | JGI IMG/M metagenome (GOLD analysis project Ga0308158, IMG submission 201038) | Phyllosphere microbial communities from UC Gill Tract Community Farm, Albany, California, United States - DLSLB.R2 | ecosystem: Host-associated > Plants > Phyllosphere > Unclassified | place...
TACTTATGTACACTTCATATTTTAGTATTTAAGACATAGAAAAACCGCCTTAGAAAATATCTAAAGCGGTTTATAATATGTAACGATTATTGCTAATCAATAATTATTTTACTTCTTCAAAAATAACTATATATGAATATCAAATAGTTATAATTCTATGGTACAAATTTGATACTGATTAATATGTATATTTATTGCTGAAAATATGTAATCCACTAATAATCATAACTTTTTATATTTTAATCGATTTTATTAAGGAATCATTGATATAATCTACAGTTTCAAATGGTGTTGAAGCATCAGTTCCATCTACTTTTTTGGTCTTAAGCTAAGAAAGTTCGTTATATTCATCCTGAGCCAGAATCTCTTCCGTATTATTGTTTACTTTATGTTATCAGTCAGCAAAGTTTTGGATGCAAGAATTTTTAATAATTTGATTGAAGTTCGAGAAATAACTTCGAAATGGATAGAACATTACAACAAACAGAGACCGCACGAAAGTTTACAGAATCTTTCACCAATGAAGTATTAATGAAGTATTTGTTAAAAAGGAAAACTCATCAGCGCAGAATGCCTTTTCTGAGTTTTCTCCTTTCCAAAAAAATTCCTCAACATCAAGAACCATAATGAAATATTTTATAGTTTTACAATACAAACTGAGGGTGTAATTCTGTCCAACGTTCGGGGAGACTTAGACTACCATAATCGTGTAGCGCCTTCCACATTGTTGGACTTAAGAAATTTTTAGTTACTCTAAAACTTCCGTCATTTTTACCGAGTTAATAAACCAAGGTACTATATTCCGTCCATCAGTACGATGTCTCTTCAAAATTGGAGTATTGTTCTAACCAATTTATCCTTTTTTAAAAAAAGGCTCAGATTATAAAAATCTAAACCCTAACTTTTAACTTACACACCTCGTGGGATAGTGTAGCTTTTTATTATTTATTAATTAAACATTCTTTTGATTTTAAATTGTTGTTTATAAATAAGCCACACATATTTAAACATTCCTCGTAAAATGTCTTTTTCATCCTATTGCTCCAAACAAGTTTGTCATCAGCATATTCAACAATTATATCTTTCTTTGGCAGAAAACTATTATTAGGATTATGTGGTCTGTATCTTAATTTAAATATATATTCACCATTTTTTTTGATTTTCATTTTCTTCAATAAATAGTTATCACATGTCTTAGAAATAATGAAAACACCTTTGTTTTTTTTCATACCTATGTCTATTATATAAAATGATTTTGTTGAATCTATTTTAACAACTTTAGATTTAATATCCACGATTGTTTCTTGAGCTTTAGTTTGGCTCGTTATAATTATTATATAAATAATAGCGATGTTAAAAAATTTCTGTATTTGCATTTATTTCTTTTTATCAGCTTCAAATTTACCTGTTGATATCTCTTTGCCAGTTTTTCTATCTTTAATAAAATACTCTTGTGTCTCTACCGTTTTTTCCATTTGCATGTATCCTGCGTCTTTCAAGCCTACCACCAACAGCATCAAGGTCTTTGTAGTTTTTGTCTAAGGCTTTTGCACCTTTATGAGCAGCATCATAACCTTTAGCCCTGTTTTGGGGTGATGTTGCAGCTGGACTACCAGGACTATTTAAAACACCTATAATATTTTCTAATAATTTATGTTTTATAGTGGCACCGTCAGTATTTCCTGATAATTCATCAACTTTTTCAGTAACCATAGGGTTTACTACGTTGGTACTCAATAATCTTCCATCATCCAACATTCTACTTCCCTCGTATGCGCCACCCTGATATTCGATTCCAGAATCCGTCAAATAATCACCATCTGATCTTAATTCTGAAATATTACATGAGTCATTTGATGCATCTAATATCATTTGAGATGCTTTACTTAGCTTAACTCCTTCTACCGCTTTTGCTGTGACTTTACCCGATAAATGATTCATTGACAATTTTAGTTGTCCATCCGTTGAGCCTCTTAATTGAGCTAACACTTGATCCCTGTAATTACCCGTAATAAACTATGTCAGTTGGAGCCATTCCATCTGAATCAATAAACCTCACAGGATTATCAAACGAATAAGCATACGGCGACCAACTTGGGAACTTTTCTGCCAGTGGATCCACACCATACCAAAAGCTCCATTTGGGATTATAATAGAAAAACTGTGTTGCCTAAGATTGGGATATGATTTTACTACCATAGAGCCTATTTATAAAACTCCCACACGATACAATCGTGCGGGAATAGTGGGGTTAAGCTTCTCAAATTAATAATTATAATTTGTTTAGTTTTTCTGATAGATTAAAAATATACAAGACATTAAAATAGTTTAAAAAATCCGCCTCAGTTGTGAGACGAATTATTTACCTAATATTCTATTTTATAAAAATCCTTATTATTTTTTAATGTATCAGTACTCAAATTGAGTTCAATTTTTAAGCGCTTAATATTCTTCCGTTCTTTAATAAAATAAACATCATTCCTTAAAATTAACTGATCATTTCTTAAATGTAATAAATAAAATTCATTTGTAAGAGTATCTATTTTATTGATTATAAATCTGTTATTTTTATAATCAACTTTTCCTGAAACTTTATTATTAATAAAGATGTTTTTCTCATTAAAAGAAATAATCTTATTTTCCACATTTTTTTCATAAACGACAGTCCCGTTGATTTGATCGTATACTTTATATTTTCTTAATTTCCATTTGTTGGATTGTAGTATTTCAGATTGCCTACTAGTAACAGCCCCCCTTAATCCCAAGTTTTCTTTTTTCTCAATATTATTGGTTGTTTCTTCTTTTTTACAACCAATAATACCTAGTAAAATACTACAAATTGATAAAAGCCTAATCAGGTTTGCGAATTTTTTGATGATCTTCATTTGTTACTTTTTTTATTGTTCCTACGGGTTTCTATTTTTATTCATTATTAAATCCTTGGAATTAGATTTAGGACGAAAAAGTATAGCGTTCGAAGTAGATCCTTGCTCGGCTGCCCAAGAAGTATTTTCATATAATACTTCTGGAAGAGTTCCTTCAAAAACTTCATTAGTCCCTTGTTTAGACTGCCATAATAAACCCTTTTTGCTTTGACCTGTTGCTTCAATAATATGTCCATCCCATAATAGCAGATCACCCTTTTTATAATTTGTTCCTTTTGATGGGGTTCCCATATAGGCATATCCATCTGCTGTAAGGAAATCAACAATTTCTCTAGTAGTTGCATTAATAAAATATAATCCACCAGTAAGAACCCATCCATAACAATTAGATTTATAGCTTTGTTGAGATGAGGCGTCAAGAGATTTTATAGCCTGCCATGTTTGTGGACCATAATTACAGTTTTCATCTTGAATTAAGTCATAAGTAAAGCATATTGAGGATTTATAACATATAAACAATTTTTCCTATCATTAGCCATCATATAACCACTTTGACCTCTAAAATTAATTGTACCATCACCATTATCATAGTCAATCATTTTGTTAGACCATGTAATTTGAACATTTAGATTAGCCCATTTATAAGGTGGAGAAGGGGCACGCCCATCTGGATCAATCAATGATATTGGATTATCAAAAGTATAATTATACGGGGACCAGCTTGGCATCTTTTCCGCCAGCGGGTCTGCACCATGCCAAATACTCCATTTAGGATTATAATATCTCGCTCCGTAATAATACAATCCTGTTGCCATATCAAACTCCTTAGCGTTGTACTTATAAGGGTTATCATAACTAAAATCGGTATTTCTAAATTTCAGTCACAATGCCTTTAAATGGATGGCTATATAAAATAATTTCACCAATATTAATAAAAGAATCTTTATTGATATAGAATTTAAATTCATTCAACATTTGTTTCAAAAATTCTTCATCTCTATATTGAAAATCAATTATGTATAAAATATCACCAATTTTTTTTTGAAGGTAATCAATCTCTAATTTTGAATAATTAATCAAAATTTCTTCAAAATCTACAGGGATAAAATGATAATAAATTTCATTTTTATTATCAATGAGATTCTTAAAATAAACTGTAGATTCATCTTTAAAATCAAATTTTAATTTTGAGTAGTTAAAAATAAATTCTTCAAATTTTTTTTAATATGTTTTTATCACTTGTTATTATTGAAAATACTTCCATTATTTTATTGCTTTAATTAACGCTTTTTATGTTTTTATAACCTTTATTCCCTTCTTACTTGCCTCATAAATTCGCTTATTAGTAGCTTTTGGCATATATAAAATATAATCTTTACCTTCAGTTTTGGAAAATTCTTTATTTTTAAGAGATTGTGTGATTTTCATTTTATTTCCAGACTTTACTTCTATATTAAAGGATTTAGTTACAATATCAACATCTCCCATTCCACCTGAAAATGAATATGGTTCGTCAATAGCTTTTACATATCTTCTTAGTCTATTAGCAAGAGAACCTACAAAATTGTTGTCTTTTAGTGAGCGCCACTTTCTAAAGTAACTGCTTACATTACCAGTTGCTATTCCTCAACCTCCAAGCTCAGCTTGTATTGTAAAAAGACCCGCCATTGCTTGTGCATCTCCTTTAATTGCCTGATTTAATTCTTGTAAAGTAACATCTGTCCTAACACGTTGTAATTTTTCTTCATATGACATTTTCTTCCAAGCTGTTAACTCATTATTATAATTCCAAAGTTCAAACTTATTTTGCCAATCATTTTTTGTAAGTTTTGGTCTTTGAGGAGCAAATGCTTCAACACCACCTTTAGATTTAATATAGGCACTTAAACGTTCTTCTGGACCTTGTAATAAATGATCCTTGCTTCCAAAACAATCTTTTACAGTCTTAGGTCCATCTCCCGGTCCTCCCACTCTCTCCCCCATCAACCCTGTAGGATCTGTAAAGTTAACAAGATCATTCCACACATAGGCATAAGGTGAGTTTGTAATTTCTGTTAGTGGGTCAACAGACAACCAGAAGCTGCGTTTAGGATCATAATATCTTGCTCCGTAATAATACAATCCTGTTGCCATATCAAACTCCTTAGCATTGTATTTGTAAGGGTTGTTATAGCTAAAATCGGTATTCTCCATCAGCATTTCCCCGTAGGGCATATACTCGTACCAATTGGTAACATCGCCATTGTCATTAAGCAATATAGAAGTTCCGCTAAGAAATTCTGCGATAGTAACGATTCTAGAAAATTTACATACGGATGCAAAAAAAATTCGCTTAGAAGGAAATTTTACTGCATCCCGATCGAATTAAGATTTAATTTTGAGAGTATAAAAAGTATAAACTTTTTGTCTCAAAAAAGATATCGATTCCACAATCAAAAAGAGTAGCTATTACTATATTATGATTCTATCAATGGAATATCATCATAATTATTTGCTTCAAGATTCAGAATATACTCTATGATTTCATTGACATCTCTTTTAGGACATAATTTCCCTTCGTTCCACGCTGGTTTTACGGGTATAAATCTCATTTTACATTTGTTTTCTTTAAAAAATAATATTTCAATATTAAAATATAATTTTTCATCTGCTTTTATTAAATCAAAAATGCTAAGATTAAGTATCATACTTTCCATATTTTCATTATTTGTATAATGAAAATCCCACGAACCATTTTTAATTCCATTCTTTTGTAATTTGTATAAAAAATAATGATATAACTCAAATCGAATGTCATTAATTGCTCTAACAATATATTGAAAATATTCAAGTGCAAAATTAATTGATTGAAAAGTTTTATATGTATTATCTTTTGTTAGGTACTGCATTCCTTTTGGATACAAATATAAACTTTCATCAAAAAAAACAATTATTTCTTCTTCATTACCTTCAATATGGACATTCTTATTTACTGCTGTTATTTTCCCATTTTGAATATAGAGAGATTCAAAGAAAGGATTAGCACCAGTACTACAATATAAATTAAATAGTGTAACTTTTAATTTTTCTATAAGCATTATTGTAATTTATTAATTATTATTTTGTGATCTTTAAATATCTGAAAACCTCCATTTGGAAACACTTTAGTGTAATTGCCTCCTTTTGCACTTCCAGCTTGATATATTGTTTTAACGCCATCTTTAAAGACTACATTAGTTTCTCCAACTAATTTTAAAATCCTATCATCGGTTCTACTCTTATCCAACACTGTGAATACATTTTCTAAATGCTTTATCGTGTCATCCTGTGATTTAAGTGATTTGGGATTTATTTTAGAGGCATATTCCATAAATTTTGCTAACCTTTCCTTCCAACAAGTGTTATGTACTAAAACAGCGTATTCAGAAACATAATAATTATGGTTATCCTCAATTTCAAAATTATAAACTTTTTCAGATTTTTCCTCTATCGTTACTAAGGTAATAGTTGATAATTTTCCATCTTTAGTAAGTAGTTCATCTCCAGCCTTTAAGTCTTTTGCTTCAACCCAATTTCCATTTACATAAAAAGGGTGTTCTAATGTGCATTCTATTTTTATATTACCAAGATTTATTAAGACTAAGCTTTTTGCATCATTTACTGAAGTTGAAACAACTTTCTTAAGCTCAGAATTTTTATTTGATTCATTATAAGACCAAACCACATCACCGACTTTTATTTCCTCAATTTTCTTAAATCCATCAGAAGTAGAAATCAGGGTACTTGCTACAAAACAAAGGTCAATCTTTGGTCTAAATCTTTTTTGAAAAACCCTTCTTGTAATACCAGATTCAAGACCGCTTCCTCCTAATGATGCTTGAATAGTAAAGAGATCCGCAATCGCTTGTGCCTAAGGTCTAAAGGCTTCATTTAAAAGTTCTATACCTGCATTAAGCCTTGCTTGCTCTTGCTTTTCTTTATAAGAGAGCTTATTCCAACGAGCCAATTCATTTTTATAGTTCCAGAGTTCAAACGTATTCTGCCAACCATTTTTTGTTATTGCAGGTTTTTGAGGACCAAATGCATTTACTCCACCTTTAGATTAATATAGGCATCTAAACTATCGCCTGGGCCATGTGTGGAATAATTCTGACTTCCAAAACAATCTTTTACGGTCTTAGGTCCATCTCCCGGTCCTCCCACTCTTTCCCCTATCAGACCTGTAGGACCCGCAAAGTTAACAGGATCATTCCAAACATAGGCATATGGTGAATTGGTAATTTCTTCTAATGGATCTACAGAAAGCCATAAGCTACGTTTAGGGTCGTAATATCTTGCTCCGTAGTAGTAATAACCTGTTGCCATATCAAACTCCTTAGCATTGTATTTGTAAGGGTTGTTATAGTTAAAATCGGTATTCTCCATCAGCATTTCTCCGTAAGACATGTACTCGTACTAATGGTTAACATTGCCTTTAGCGTTAAGCAATATAGAAGTTCCGCTGAAAATTAGAATAATTTAATTACAAACTACCACACGAAAGGATTCGTGCGATAGCAAAGGCATTTGAATGGGCAAATTACTTCCAAAAATAAAAAGAGTAACTCGATAGTTACTCTTTTTTAATCAATTTTATTAATTCTATACTCTTAAATGTTGATTAACAGAGGAAACCAACACTTCTGGTACATTACCGCAACTCAACCTCGCTATCACACGACAGGATTCGATAGCATTAGCATTCAGTCAGAAATTTAGGTCATAATCAATATCTGAGATTTCAATCCTCTCACCTTCTAAACTAATACCATAGCTATCTTGATCAATTTCTTCAACTAAAAAAAAATGATTATCTTTCAATAAAAGCCATTGATACGGTTCATTCTCCTTGTATTTTGTTAATACATCTTCATCAATATAGTTTGCTATTTTAATTCCAAGCATAATATTATTATCAAGCTGCATGTCATTCAATTGTTTCTCATTTTGTATATAAACTATCAGTTCAACACAAAATTCTGAAATATTATCTAAAACTCTATTTTCATATCTAATCAGACAATCTTCTTCACTCAATAATTCTTTAACTTGTTCTTGTGGATATTCAAAAATATCACCTAGCATTTTTTCAATAAATAGATTTTCTCTCTTTTTTCTTAAATAAAAAACTAACATATTATCAATATTTTTTTATAAACTCTCTAGCAAAATTAGCATCTTTTGGGGAAATTTTGGCACCTTGTATTGCTTTATTTAAGTTGCCAGCAGGAACTTTTTTCATTAGTTGGATAGCCTTTATTTGACCTTGAGTTAAATCAATAAATTCTGGAGCTCCCCCGCTTCTAGGAAATATGGTTGCCCCTTGATTTTTAACACCATAAGTTCTACCATTGATGATAACATCATTGCCAGATTGTTTATACCACCCAAGATTGAAAGCAGCTAAATCTTTTAATAATAATTCCTTAGGAGCAACAGTTGAAGCCATGGTTTTTCCATTAGCGATAGAATTAGAGTCCAAAAAATGTCTTGAATTTATACTTGCATTGTTATATCCTGAAGTAGTTGTTGGAGATTGTGTTTCTACAGCAAGTTCAATCACATCTGCAACATTTCCACAAGGAACACAAACTCTCTTAGCTATTTCTCTCATCAGTGGATTAGCATCAACCATTACATAGTCAAATTTACTTTTTCCACGAGCAGGACTAGGAGAGCTGATAGTTGGAGCTTCTGCTCCTGCAGACTTGTACCAATCAGACCATGCCTGATTAGGAGGTGATGTCATCAATGGTTGTGGTTGTAAATCTTTAGACCAATTCCCATTTTCACGTAAAGCAACAAAGGATCCTGTGTCTGATGTATATGTATTATTGATTTTACCATCTGAATAACCATCATAACCTAGCCTTTTATAGTTATCTTTAGTTATTTCTTTCTTCCACTCCCATTTATTTCCTTTTCTTCCCCAATCGTAAGGCTTTCCTTGTCTTTCACCCATCATCCCAGTAGGATCTGCAAAGTTAACAGGATCATTCCAAACGTAGGCATAAGAAGACATGGTAATCTCTGCTAATGGGTCAACACTTAACCAGAAACTTCGCTTAGGATCATAATATCTTGCTCCGTAATAATACAATCCTGTTGCCATATCAAACTCCTTAGCGTTGTATTTGTAAGGGTTATGATAGCTAAAATCTGTATTCTCCATCAGCATTTATCCGTAGGGCATGTATTCGTATCAATAACATCACCTTTACTTTTAGTTATACTGAAATTCAAATGATTTAATTACCAAACTACCACATGAAAGGATTTGTATAGGAACAAGGGCTAAATTTCTTTTAAAAATACAAAGAGTAATTGTTCTGCTAAAATCAAATTAAGGCCTTTCACCAAATTAGGATATTTTTTTAACCATGGTTTGAATTTGTAGTTCTTATCAGCCTTTTCCGTTTTCTTACCAATAATCGTGAAACCGTAAAAGATCAAACAGCTGATCCCTGTCATATTTATTCTGTGCTTATGAAAGTGTGATAAAAGTTTAAATAATAGTTTTCTTGTGCCCAGCATAGGCATCTCATCACGAATTTCCTTAACCAAGCACTGTACGTTTTAAACCAACTTAGACATTTTAGTTTAAATCCTTAAGTAGTATAAATATTTTGTCTCAAAAAAAATAGAAACTCCAATATGTTACAAAACAAAATATTAATGCGGTAATGAGTAAATTCAAATTTGCTTTTTAAAAATATTTATACCTTGATCTCCAAATAATACAAAATAATTTTGTGTCTTTGAAAATCCACAATATAAATATCCCTCATAACTAATATCTTGAAGTTTGAAAAACCATAACTGACTCGTTCTGTAATTTGTAATTTTGGGAATTTTATAGCCATTATATATATTAACAATTTCCAACTTCCATTTATCATCCACAGTTAGTAAGTTACCAGCTCCTCCTCTCAAACCAAAAACATCAATAATTTCATTTCTCTCTTTTAATGAATAATGCAAATTATCTGTAGAAAGATTTTTTTTAAAATCAGATTCATAATCTTCCATTAGAATATTTTTACTTATTATATCATATAAAAAAATACCATCTACATTTACAATAAGAAGATCATCATTTCCTAGCCAGCCTATAAATATTGGAGCATTTATTTTAATAACCGAATAAAGGCTCCATTCTTCACATAGACTTATAACATCTTCCTGTAAAATTTCATTATTAAATTTTGTTTGTAAAATATCTACAATTTTCATAAATCAAAATCTAACAAAAACTCTTTGTTTTTTTCATAAGTATTTTTTATCAATTCAGAATTATTATTAATGATAATCTCAAGGTCAGATCCGCACCAAGGGCAATATAATATCCCGACTTCTCCGACAGTCAAAATACCCGTTTTATCATCTTTATCTTTATTTCTATATTGTTGAACAAAGAAGAATTTTTTATTGAAAGTATTCATGGCTACTAAAACTGAAAAGCCACTGTTCCCAACATTATCTATAGCAGTTGAAAGTCCATCACAACAAAAATTATTTACCATTTTATATTTTTTTAATTACATTATTTAATATGATTCTGTAATGTAGGAAAAGTCGAAGATTTAAATCTTATTTCTTGGTTATAAACTCCCGTAGCATGATCTAGATCTCTTCTGTTTTCCATAAAATTGATACCCTTGCTTCTCCAATCTTGAATTTGGCTTGAACGAATTTCTAATTTCCAAACCTTTCCAGGCCTATTCAAAGAATTAACAGCTTCAAAATCTGTTCCTGTACTTAAAAATCCTTTACTCGGATTTAAAATGCCTCCATTTAATTCTCCTTTATGATAAAACGTTAGCAATGGATCAGAAAAATCAATACCTCCAGTATAATCTATAGCTGGCTTTGTAGATCCAGGTATATTTACTTTACTAACCTTAGGAGCAAATTTAATACTATTTAATAAAAATCCGCCACCTTCAGTAAGAGCTGCTGTAGTTGCAAACTGCGCACTATTATATCCGGTAAAATGTCCAACATCATAGGCAGATGCATTTGAAACACTATTTAAAAGATCTATAGAGTTTGTAGATCCATCAGGTCGAATTTTATTCATATCCTGAATATATGATGCTGCAAAAATAGTCTCGGCAACTTTACTAGCCCACCAATTTGTAGAATATGCATTTTTCGTAACAAAATGATAAACATCTTTACTATAGTCCATCACGCCATCTTCGAAACCTTTATTAATATCTATGTACCCTTGTATCAATAAACGTGTACCTTCAGATTTTTTCACACCTTTTAAAACAACCTCCTCAATTAATTTCCCCCCTTTAGGTCCATATATTGTTTTAGGATTTGGTTTTCTTGGTCCATCTCCCGGTCCTCCCACTCTCTCCCCCATCATACCTGTAGGATCTGTAAAGTTAACAGGATCATTCCAAACATAGGCATAAGGAGAGTTGGTAATTTCTGCTAGTGGATCAACACTTAACCAGAAGCTGCGCTTAGGGTCGTAGTATTATTTTTCTTGAATAAAGCCTTCGAAAGAATCTCCAAATTCTGTTTCTAATCCTTTTGCCAATGCTACACCAGATGTTGCAATTAATTCAAAATCAGAGTTTCTATCATTTATTTTAAAAACTATTCCTGAAATTTCATTATCAAAATGTTGAGCAACAGAAAGTTTTGGATTATATAATGAAAAAAAGCCTTTTATATATATACATCCTGCTGCTACCAAATAAAGCTGTTCTTCAGCTTTATTCGAATATATCTTTATTCCGATTTTCACATGACTTATATCAAATATCCATATTCTTGCCTTATCAGATTTGTATTCATTTAATATTTTATTTATTGTAATTATTTCTGATGTTATTTCCATAATTATTATTGATTTATAAATTGTGTCCCATTCCAAATAACCTTATTTCCTCCTTTTATAAATGTTGTCTTTTTAAGTAGTGTAGGATTACTTAATATATGAGTAAATTCAAAATTTGTCATTCCTGGTTTATGGTGTAGCGGATTAAAATTTGTTACATCAAATCTGATACCCGATGCATTTTCTGCTGCTTCTCTAAAGGAAGATCTAAAGTTAGACCTATCCATAACTACTCTTTCCCACGGAACAGTGGTTAAGCCTGCTTTTTGCCAATTTGCTTCTTGCCAAGTTATGGCACCTGTTCCTCTATGACGATACAAATCTTCATCAAGACCTAATCCAATAACCTTTCCTTCAATAATCTCTCCTCCAGCATTACGAGTAATAGCTGCTGCAGCCAATAATTCAAATTCTTCTGAAGTAGCATTTCCTCTCGTTATACGTCTCACAGCAGATTCTACATTACTATCTCCTTCAAATACCATAGCAGAACCTTCTTTTCCTTGCATACCTTCATTCCAAGTAGATGCAATACCATTGTAAATACAACCAATTGTATTACTCAAAAATACACTTCCGTTTTCAAGAACATTGGAATTATATCCATTTCTTTGCATATATGGTAGCACAATATTATGTGCACCTAATGTTAAAACTGGTTTACCTCCATATTTACCTTTATTAAGGTACCATGGTAAAGTGTATTGATTAGCTTGATCAGGTTCAACACTACCAATTGGAATTCCAGCTATAATACGATTCTGAGATTTGCCCCCAAATAACCAATCATATGCTCTTCTTATAAAACTTCTCTTTGCAGGTGGATCACAAGGATTACTTCCTCCCACTCTTTCCCCCATCATCCCAGTAGGATCTGCAAAGTTAACAGGATCATTCCAAACATAGGCATAAGGAGACATGGTAATCTCTGCTAATGGATCAACACTTAACCAGAAACTTCGTTTAGGATCATAATATCTTGCTCCGTAATAATACAATCCTGTTGCCATATCAAACTCCTTAGCATTGTATTTGTAAGGGTTGTTATAGCTAAAATCGGTATTCTCCATCAGCATTTCTCCGTAGGGCATATACTCGTACCAATTGGTAACATCACCTTTGTCATTAAGCAATATAGAAGTTCCGCTGAAATGATCTGGGTGGATCCAATACATTTCAGATTCCTGATATTCCGGTGGTGTATAACCATTCATACAAGCATCTGATAAAAATTGAGTCCATATCTCGCAGAAATTCCCATCACCCATAGCAGCACCATACAATTCTGCAAGTTTATAATAACATTCGTCATTTCCATCTTGTAGAAAAGTGTACATCTGCTGTTCCATAAGAAAAGGACAATGGTTAGTATAATTCGTTTGAGCCGTGGGAACCGTATAAGTAGAATCTTCGTTTGGTACCCAAACTTCCTCAGGAAGACCAGCCTGTTCAATAATAACATGTATTTCTTCACCCAATGCAGAAGCTAAATCAGTATATTCTCCCGAAAGATTAATTTTAAATCTATGGGTCGGAACTTCGCTTACACGGGTCGCAATTCTCTGCCCTCCCATGTAGTAATGCTTACTCATAGTTTTATCGTTCAATACCAAAAAGCCGTTCGGATAATAGGTAAACGCCCCCATTTGAGTTGTTGAATTTGGGTCATTACCATTGACATAAAGACTTTTTGAGACTGCATCATTCTTAAGAATTCTTTCGCCTGCAGCGTCATAAACATAATAGTTGAAATTTTCATGCTCGGTTACAACAGCCTTAAGGCGATTTTCGTGATCCCAGAACATTTGTCTAAAATTCAGATCTATGTTGTGGGCATCAACTTCTTTAATTGTAGTAAGATTTCCGTTAAAATCATAGATGAATTCTTCAATAGTAGTAGTCGTTGCATCCACCGGAACCGGCCCGCAATCTATCGGGGCATTAAAGTTCTGAAACTTAGTATATTTTATAGATGAGACTGCGCTTGGATGGCTATTATTATCATAGTTATAAACACCTACATCACCTTCGTTATTAGGATTCTGACAGTTTATATTATTTACATACGTTTTAAGTTTAGAATCTTTTACCTCCATATTTCCTACAGCATTGTATCCCATTTCCAAGCTATAATACTTCGATATGTCTTTTCCTTTAGCTGTTATCTGAGCTGAGTTTAACCTTCCGAACGGATCGTAACTATATTGTTTATTAGTCGCAATTGCTAATTGGCTAGATGGGAAGTTACCCGTCATCGGTGTTATACCTTGTACATTGACAAGATTTTCGTTACCGTCAAAAGTATATTGGTTTTTACGGATATTGACATTACTGTTTGCATACAGTAATGAAAGCTCATTGACTTTACCCCACGGATCATAGCTATAATTTGTCTTAGTACCATTTCCTGCCAAATAGGAAGTCATCTGATCCCGGTTGTTATAGGTCATTTCATAAGCAATTGCGCCTTGATGACTTCTTCCCGGTGATTTACTTAAAACTCTATCCAGCAAACCGGACATATTATAAACATAAGTAACAATTTCGGTATCCGGATATATGATGTTTTTGATTCTGCCAAACACATCATAGTCGTAAGAAGTCTTAAACATTTTCGGAGCATTGTTTGGCGCTACTACAATGCGCATATTTTCTCTTACATTACCTAATATATCATACTTATAATTTTGGGTTCCTGTTCTGTCCGTTTGTTTCACGAGTCTTCCTCGTTCTGTATCTACACCCGCCTGTTGCCCATATTCTAATATTACTCTATGATTTGGATACCTTACTTCTGTTAATTGGTCAAAATCATATTTATATACTATTTCTTGATTAGTTGCTTTCAAATTAGAAGTACGTGAACTAATAAGCTTACCACTCAGATCATAATCGTATTCTAATACTCCAGCATCAGGAGATATTTTGATTAAATTTCTTCCAAATTTATCGTACTCATAACGTGTAGGGTTGTTTCCTGCATCCTCCATTGAAATAAGCTCATGTAGACGATTGTATCTATAGCTCACCCAAATATCTGTATTATTACCATCGGTCTGTTTACTTGCGGTTGTTCGACCATATTCATCAGTATAGCTAACGCTTGTATTTCCTAATGGACTAACAACTCTGCTAGAAAATTGTGTTTCTCCGTATCTGTCTGTTCCAAACTCGTAGAACATCTGAGTAGTCAGGTCTTCGAGTCCATTATTTGTTGTAACATTGTGCTGGGTGATACTTATAGGACGGTCTAAATCATCGTAAGTTGTTGTAGAATAAATCTGTGCTGACTGATCTTCTGCTGTGGTATAATCATCAAAAAGTTTTAAAGAAGTCGTGATATCTGCTCCTGTTGTCACTTTATCCCTTAGAATTGTTTTTACAGGTCTTCCTACTTTATCTTTGATCTGGTAAATATTGTTGGCAAAATAATAGTTACCATTTTCTTTTTTAAATAACTTTTTAGACATTAAAGCCTCTCCCCAAGCATCAGTAAATAAGCTGGTAAAATAATTGTTTGGAAGTGGATCATTAGGATCGGAACCTATATATAATAGCTTTCTTTCTGTAATCGCTACAGGTATTGTATTTGACGGATAATAATGCATTTTTATAGTCCAATCGGTATCCGAGGGAGCAAGATATTCAGTAAGTCTTCCGAAAGAATCGTAAGTATATACACTTGTTGCTCCATTAATTCCTATTATTGAAACAGGAACACCTAGAAGATAATTATTATCATATTGCGTTGAGCTTGTAAATCCATATGCATCGGTGGTCGATAATAAATAGGTATGATATATCGGATCATACTCGTAATTATAGAACATGCGCTGACCGTTTTCTGATGATGGATATGTAACTTTTGTCATATTACCGTATGAATCATATTCCATATCATAATCTGCAGTCCCAGAATAACCGCCAGTCCCTAAAGCATCTTTTTTAATTTGTTTTATATTTTGATTAGCATCAAGGATCGTAGTGGTTTTTCTCACGAAACCGTTCTCTGTATAAACTTCTTGCTCTGAAGGTGTTCCGACGATATTTTTTGCTCCCGGAGGATGATAGAATATATTTGTTCTTACATCATCCGTCAGATCAGTTAAAGAAGGTCCTTTATCTACCGAACGTATAAGATTTCCGTATTGGTCATAGGTATCAGTTACGTTAATTGTGGTTTTACTATGACTACTAGCTCCTGAAAACTCTGTAAATGTAGATTCAGTTTTATACAAAAGAGGGATGATTCGCCCAATATCTTTATACTTTGGTTCAGACTGTAATTCAACTAGTGCATATCCTTCTACAGCGTTAGGCTCCTCAAAATATCTATAGGTATATTTTGTTTCAGTACGCTTTCTATTCTGACTATCCAGCATATAGGAAGAACGTACTATACCTTTTTTATAAAAATACTGCCTTACACTAGAATCATCAAAATTAACATAGAAGTTATTCTCACTACCGGTATAATCAGTTTCATACTGGGTAACATGGGTTTGATGAAGGGTTTGATCATTGTAAATTTTTGTTTTAACAATACCAAAACCTAAAAACGCTCTTTCTCTTCTATCCTGTATGCCTTTTTCATATTCAAAATGGAATACCGTCTGAGGTTTTATTCTTTGAGGGTCAAGAACTTGTCCTAAAAATGGAAGTGTCGTATCAATAGGCCTGAAATTCCAGACACCAACTTCTGACATGACCATTTTTGAAAATGGCATCTGATAGGTTCCTCCTACAAGTGTAGCAAGATTATCTCTTTCATTGAGATTATCATATCTTATCAAAATTAACCCCTGAAGAGAATTCTCGATGGTTTGCAGCAAATTAGCCCTCGGGAAACTATTTTTGTAATAAGTTAATTGGTTATCGTCTTCAGATATGAGTAGATCCGGGTAGCCGTCACCATCAAAATCTCTAAGGTCAACTTCTTGTTTACTTACCGAATTATCGGTACCTCCGCCAACTGAAACACATACCTTTAAACCAAAGCAACCACATAATGTACCATAAAAGTTGAACCCTGAAGCATTTTGTTTGTTGTCAAGACTAAAATCTTTATTGAAATTTTGAGGAGGTATAAAAGAAGTTCCGTTATTGATCCACATCTCATAGGTATTCCCATTCTTTACGATTTTATCTGCAAGACCGTCTCCATTTACATCAATTAGTCCTGTTTTTGCCGTAAAACTCGATTTAGAAAGCCCAATACCGGCAGCCCAGCTTCCGTTGGCAAAGCTAAACCCTCCACCTCCGGAAATTGCAAAGGAATCACCTTTTGATACTTCTGAAACATCCCAACTATAATTGTCTACAGCAAATCCATTGCCTGTATTAATGTAAGAATAGCCGTCTGATATATAATCAATCAATCCGTCCCCGTTGATATCAGCCCATACTCCTGTTCCCTCAGTCCATGCTTTTCCTATGTTGATACCAACACCTATCCCAAGCCCAAAAGAAGATGAGCCTGTATGTGAATCTTTTTCAGCTCCTATCGCAAAAAATTTACTATCTGTATTACTAAATTTTGCAACTGATGCTGAAGCAGAAATTCCTGCTCCCAATATAAATCCTTTGCTTTTAACTTCTTTCTCCGCAATAGAAGAAACATTACCCAATTGCCCTAGAATATTAGTTTTCTGATAGTATTTTCCGGAAATAACGTCGGGATAGCCATCACCATTGAAATCCTGAAAATAATCGGATGTTTTATCTGCTGAGATACCTCCATGTGCACTGATTCCCAACCAAGGTATAAATGACCCTGAGGCATATGCATGAAATGAATCTGATGTAGATCGTAAAATAATCCCTCTTGGATTGGGAACCGCAAAAATCGGAGTTGTAATAATCGTAGAACTGCTTGAAGATACTCCCAGCATATAAGACTGTAGATCATCTTCACCTAATTCTACAGGCTCCAGAGGAGAAACGTACGCGTATTTCTCTGCATCCAGCTGCAAAGGTGTAAAATAACGATTATTGTTCTGCTGCATGATATAGTTTGTCATACATGTATAATAGTCAGGAGCTGACGGATTACATGGAGACGCCCCACCAGGAAGAGGAACATTAGCTAAAGGATTACTTGCAAATAAGCTTTCATAAATTGCTTCATTAGGATATTTTGAACCATTATAACTAAAACCACCCCAACCCTGATATACTAAACCAGTATTAATATTGTAATGAGTATTTGCTGAACGAGCCCCAAAGTAATCCGCTTTATGATCTGTATTTGCCAAATATGGATCTGATAAGAAATCAGAATGAAAAATATACGGATTTACCGAGGACAATTGTTTAGCGACAACATAGTCTGCCGAGCTTATTTCAAAATAAAAAGGATAGGAGAAAAGCTCTTCCTGACGTAATCTTGTTTTATTTAAAAGAGCACAAATACTAATTTTCGGAATAGCCATTACATTATTTACGACATTAACCGTATTTTTTTCAGTATATACATTTCCATTACCGTCTTTTATTTTTAATGAGAAAGTAACTGTAGTATTATGTGATGAATTTAAATTAATAGTATAGTTACCTGTTGTACTTTGATTTCCGTTAAAATCGGGAAATAGAAATGAAGTATCCGGAGGGCATCTCACACAATCCTTATTACAAATTTGCTTTCCAGAATATTTTCTGAAATCTTGTGGCAAAGTATTGATCAATCGCTCAGAATAGGGATTATATTGTACCAAGGCATAGACCTCAGTGGTATCTGTAGGATTTATCACTGCCATCGTCGGTCTCCATTTGATCTTCTCCCAAGAAACATTAGTGTCACCAGAAACATCAAAATGAAGCATCGTTATTGTTTGACCGGAAGGATTTACTGAAAGATCTGTAATATCAATGTTAGGAATTTGGTTACTAGCCGGATTTACAAAATGTTGATCATCACCCTTCAATAATTTATGATGATATATTAAGGTTGCAGATGAGGGAGCTATTACCGATGTTGTATCGGTTATTCTACGCGTACTCATGTAGATCTTAAAATCTACGTCATCTGTAAAAGTTTCATGATCCAATTTGTTCCAGGAAATAGAGACCCTACTTTGATCGGCAACTATATTTTGCTTCTGACTTGAAGCGAGATAATGACTCTTTGCATTAAACTTAAAGTAATTATTACTATTTGCATCTTGTACTCCAAGATCAGGTACTGTTGGAATAGAAGTATATTCTATATTCGTATCTACCTTGACCCTGTCACCAATTTCATTGCCTTTGGATGATGCTACAATAAATATTCTCTGTCCTTTTTCAACATAAGTTCCAACATTTAGGCCTTGAGATGGCCCTTGATTATTAAGAGTAACTATTGGAGATATAAGTGTAGAAATAGCAGGATTATATCCTGAGATATCTTCATCAATTTTCCTCAATTTTCCTTTTTCGATCCAAAATTCTACCCCGTCTTGTGAATTTTGTGTCAGCACAACATCGTTACTGATCTTGATATTTCCAGAGACAGGAGCTTCCCACATTCTCACAACATTAGCAAGAGATTTTGAACCTATTGTAGTAATGATCGTATCTTGTCTGGCAGTACTTCCTGCTAAAATAGCGTTGGGAGTTTCTTCAGTTACATTAAATGTGCCTCCAAGAGGCTGAGCCTGAAACTGAGGCACTCCATTCCTAATTTTATTGAAAAACACATCTCCATAATTGACCATATCAACAAGCCCATCGCCATTTACATCAGAAAAATAAGTTGGAGAATTACTTTTTCCAAAAGAAACATTCGCTCCTACTACACCATTGGCAAAGGAATATTCCAGTCCAAAAGTTTTATTGTAAGTATTGTGCCTGTGTAAAGGTGTTCCACCGGGAAGCCCCGAGGAAGAATAAACTCCGCTAAAGCCTGTCTTTGTGTTTTTTCTGAAACTAATGTTACCATTGGATCCATAAAATACCTTATCTAATAATCCATCCCCATCAATATCTACCAATTGATTTTTTCCGTAAGCACTGTTATTGTCCTCGCTAGCAGTAATCCCTAAAGTCCCTTTTTTGTCAATACCCAATAAAAAGCAGAATCCACCTCCGAAGCTCAAGGCTCCCCGTAAATTTTTATTTTTGCCGTATGTTCCAGAAATAAAACTGGTGTTACCTCCGGAGAAAGAACCTGCGTTCGCATTATCTTTTGGGGTATTATAGATTTTTGTAATTGCTTTTTCAAAAACTACAACATTTGGTGCATACCCTAAAATATGTTGATTAAAAAAGTTTCCACTTCCATCTTTTTGAATAATTTTGGTTAGTAATCTTTTGGAAAATTGCCCCACATCAGTGTTAATAAGTTGATATTCTCTAATTTTTACATTAGCTCTTTTAACTGTTATTTTATTTAATATTTTAGCATCAGTTAGTTTTACGCCAAGTTTGTAATTTAAGGTCATATCTCCTCTTACCCCGCCTTCATTTTCAAATTCAACTACAGTATTATTGCTGTATGTGATCTTTGAAAGGTATTTATTCTTTCCTCCACCATCAAAAGAGTCTATATAAGAATAAGTAATGGTATTTCCGAAACGATCTGTTACTTTTGATAAGAACCATTTGATCACATTTCCGGAAGAATTATCCGAAGGATTGTTTGTAAGGATCTCCAAATATTCTTTCTTAGTTCCGGTACCATCCAAAGTTTCCCATGTGTAATTTGACGGAGAGCCACCTTTTCTTGTAATAAAATATCCTTCTTTAATTCCATTACGATAATAAAATCTTCTGTTAGCTACTCTAGCTTCAGCATATGGAAGTTTATTTGGTAAGTAATCATCTCGGAAAACCAATTGTTCACCAGCAATCAAATAAATCTCAGTTTCGTTACTACCAAATGAAGGTACTCCCCATCTCGTATCAATATCTATAGTTTCTGTCGGAATATCCCAGCCTGTTCCTGCCCATCCAAATTTATTATCACTATTGTAAACAAGTGAAACTTTGGGTTGAAACCCGCCAATTCCTGTTGGAATTTCGATAGGATATGATACATTTGCAGAACCTTGCTGATTAGGTGTTGGTGGAGCAATAAGATTAATTTTTGAAGCCGGATTTGCTATTGGAGAATCATTAAATGATGTTTGTGCATGCCCCCCTCCTTCAGGACTTTCTGGTTGCTTTGTGACGCCAACCATAAAATCACCTTTACTTAATGAAGAGTGAAGAACTACATACTTTTTAGCAGTATTTAAACTATCTATTTTAACCGGAAGCCATTGTTTTTTTTGATAATCAAAATTAAAAGCATTAATGTCTTTTTCCTGATACCCTTTCGGAAGTTTACTTTCATCATAACTTAAACGGAACTCTTCTTCTTTTGAAGTTTTACTGATAAAACGGAAACCTTCATATTCACTGCTCACATTAATAGTAGAAAGATCCGAAGGAGGTAAATCTATGATTCTTAATCCTCTTACTATTACTGCTGCATTATGAAAAACAACACGCTGTCCTTTTGTGTTAAAAGAGCTTATTTCTGTAACACTAGAATTCTCTTTTGTCTTTTCAACAGTCATTTCTGAAACATTATTCAGACTCTTAAATTTGATCATTAAAGGATTATTTCCATCATTTCCTTTGGAAATATATTCAAATTCATTTCCTTGTAAATCAATTTTTTCACCTTGAATATCTATAGATTGAATACCGGATCGGGAATTCACAAAACCACGGATATAGATAATTTTATCGTTATAGATTTTTGAAATAATTTTGTAAGGAGAAGATAGATCATTCTGTTTTTCCTTGATCTGAACATTTTTTATAGTATAATAATCTCCTTTATTGAATGCATTGAACAATATTTTATTATCTCCTTTTTTTAATATTGAAGGATCAATAGATTCAGAAACTTCAGTCCAGCCTGAATTTTTACTTTTAATATAGCCGCCCATAGCATAACTTCCATTGATGCTTCGGGTAACAGAATTTACATTTGAATAGCCATCGATCTCATATGTAAGAATATAAGACTTGTCAGGGTCAAAAGCAGCAAGCTTTACATCAAATATATTATCTGAAGCATTGGCATCCCGTCGGTTGAAATCCATATTACCAATCTCACCTATATAACCTGATTTAGCTAAAGCAGAGTTAAAGTTCTCTGAAAATAATGTATTATGAGTTAAACTTTTATTTACCGGAATATTAGATAAAATCTGATTTGAAATCAAATGACCATCTACCATAGTAGAATCACTTGTAAGATAATTATCTTTTACTTTTTGTTGAAATATTGATTTGTCTGAGACATCAGTATTGCCTGATATTTTTAAAAAATCACAATTGATTTTGAAAGGATTTGGATATTGATTAGATGTTTTTACAAATTTTATATCTTTCTGATCATTATTAATGACTTTGTATAAAGTCCAGCTACTCAAAGAAAGAATAACAGGTATAAAAACAGGTAGTAATTCTATATTTTTTTTTATGGTTGAGTAAAAAGTATTTTTCATGTTGATGATCATTTGTGTTTAGTTGATTAAAAAGTTGACTCCTTTTCCTTCTTCTGGAATAAAGATCTTAATATTGTAATATCCTACTACTGCCGGAATATTCGTAGGAATTGAAAAATTTGAAGCTGGATTGTATTGCCCTTGTTTAATAAGAACCCCTAAACTGTTAAATATTTTAATCGTTAATGATTTAGCAGCTTTGAGTTCCACTTTTACTGTAAGGTTCCCATCATGCGAAGGATTGGGAGATACAGAAATGCTTTTAAATAATGAATTATTTTGTAATGCCTCGTAGTCAACTTGGCTAAGAACAGAAAGAGATTTAGTAATTTCACAGCCTAATTTATTTTTTATTTTTAGCTGGTAATTTCCGATTCCATTCAAATAGTAAGGCGCAACTTGAGTTGTCTGTCCTGTGGGAGACAAAAGTGTATATTGATAAGATCCTGTATTCAGATCCAATTCGATAGGTGCTCCCTGCCATAAATAGTGACTATCTATATTTTGGTTAATAATACCTTCAAGATCAAATGTCCTTATGATGTCAGCCTGTCCTTGTTTTTTTATTCTAAGCCTGTAGTTATCAGCAGGTAAATTGTTAAATAATATTGTATTAGCACTTCCTGCAGTTGTATTAATTACATTTTGGTTAGTCGTTGTACTCTCTAAGCTATAGGTGAATGATAAAATGTTTTCTGGAAGTGATATTTTTACCATACCATTTCCTAGCTCTTCACAATTGCTTGAAAGCTGAACCGAAATATCGCTTTGAAGATCGTTGAGATTAAATGTAAAATAATCGATACCATCTTTATCTGAATCTAAAACAGCATCCTTAAATATATATACAGAATCGTTTAACTTTTCCCCTAATACATCAGTGGAAAGATCACTTTGATAATGACTTTCATTAGCAAAAATGCGTAGCTTTAGCTTATCACTTTGAGCTAATCCTGAACGATTGAGATAAAGATTAGCTTTTATAGGGATTGAGCCTGTATTTTTAACCTGAGCTTTCCACATTCTCGCCATATCTCTTTTTGGGTGAGCGGAAAGCAAATCCATTTCTTTAAAAGATAAAGCTTGATTATTATCGCCCCACAAGAGAAAACTATCAGGATTTAAGACGGTTAAATTTTGATTATTCGTTACTTTTGCTAAACCTGAAGATAGGGCAAAGTGATTATCCTCCCAATTTTTTGATTGCTTTTGATATAACCCAAATAGATCATCTCTACCAATCCCTGTAATTCTGGAATTATAATTTTTGTTTTTTTTAGAATCCCAGATAATTTCATTTTTAGAAGAAATATAATTTTTTTCAGATATATCATTGATGGTAATTCCGTATTTTATCGAAAGATAAGTTTCTATTTTTTGCTTATTTAAATGCGATAAATTAGAATTAAAAACAAGAATTTCTGGAATCAAAAGCAATGGATCACTCTTTTTATTTAGAAAAATAATTGGATTAATTTTATTATTAAAATCACTTTTTGTAAACGTCAATATTTTATGACCATTCTGTACACTACTTATTTTTAGAGTATCATTAAAATCAGAGACACCAGTACTATTAATAATAGAGCTACCTATTTTACCGTACACCTTTTTTTCATTTCCTCCAAACTTATTACTCACCATAAACAGAGATGACTGATTTAATCCTGTATTAAGTTTTTTAAAGAAATTTCCAGAAACTGCATCTTTAATGAAATGAAAATTCATCAGTTTATTATCTAGTGTATCAGTAGGTAATATAGTATCTCTGACATTGTTTTTCCAGAAAACAAGACCATGAACACCACCAAAAATTGTAGTTTGAGCCTGAGTAATTATTAATACTAATAAAAGTATCAGGGAAAATATTTTTTTCATTGAATTTGTATTAATCACTAATTTTTATTCTAAGTATTTACTAATAGAAGATTTAAAATTTTGAGAAGGGGTACAATACTAATCCGAAGCACATTGATGCTGCGGTTATGTATTATGAGTTTTATTTCTTTCTTTATGAAGAATTATTGCAAAGAAGTATGCAGATTTAAAAAAGTTTTCACAGTGGTTTTTAGTTATTTTAGTTTTGGCTAATTTATAATTTTTTACAAAGAAATCATATATATGTTTAAAATAAAGATTAAAAATATGTAAAATGTCATTTTTCAAAGTAATTATGATGTAAAAATAATAGTCTAAAGCGACAGAACTCGACGTATTTTTTTCTACACATATACATTGTACAATTAAATGGTAGTATTTTGAGATTTTCAAAGATGGAACTTCTGAACTTTATATTTTTAATATGCTTTCTCTAAATCTCATATCGCTAAACAAAGTTTCATGATTTTGCGAAGTATGAGTTTAATGTAATAAAATATGAAAATAAGATATGCCCGAGTTTCAACTAAAGATCAAAATTTGGATTTTCAAATTGAAGCTTTAGAAAAAGCTGGTTGTGATAAAATTTATCAATAGAAAATTTCTGGCGCAACAAAGAAGCATCCAGAACTTGATAAAATGATCGAACAGCCCAGAGAAGATGATCAACTTTATGTTTGGAGATTAGGCCGCTTAGGAAGAAAGTTTGAAAAACATTATTGATCTTTCTTAAGTTTGAATGATAGAGAAATTATAATAAAAGGTATTGTAGATGGTGTTGCTAATTCAACGATTAGTGGCAGGCTATTTTTAAATTTAATGGCTTCTCTTGCTTAGTAAGAAAGGGAGTTGATAAAAGAAAGAACTAATGCTGGATTGCAATCTGCTAGAGCAAGAGGGAGAACTGGTGGAAGACCCAAGGGGTACACTGCAGAAACAATTTCCAAACTGCTGCTGCTTCGTGCTATTTACAAGGATATTTCTAAACGTCCAGAAGATATTTATAAACCATTCGGATTGACGCGGGCTACATTTTACCGATATGCCAAGATTCTTGATAATCATACGGATGAAGAAATAAAGAATATGGGAATTAAGAAATAGAATCATCTTATTCAAAAAAAAATTACCTTCAGTTAACACAAGAAATGGAATTTGTAATTTATTTTTTAATTTATGGTAACCCACAATTGTTAACAGATTATAATAATTATCTTTGATTACTTCATATAAACTGAAAAAAGATAAAAGCATGTATTTTATCGCATATCCAGTCGAATTTGGATAGATATGCGCTATAATACAGCGGTTATATACAAGTTGTGCGTCATTTAAAAAAACCGCTGAACAAATTAAATATCAAAAAAATGTTAAAAAAATGGTTGAAATTCTTTAAACAAAATAATATCAAGATTAAACTTGATGTCATTAAAGAAGCCATAATTGATTATCGAAGTGACGGAAAAGAATTGATGCGAAAACTTGCAGAAAAATACGGACTTGATATTGAAAATGAAAAAGATTACGGAAAGTTAATCACAAAAAATAACGAAGAAATACCCAGAAATGGAGAACTTTCGAAACGCTGGAATTACGCTTTTCACGGTTGTGAATGTGGGTTTTACAATAAAAAGAATAAACAACAAGTAGAAGTTGTATTAAGCAATCAACCTGAATTTGGACACATTGATTCTTGGTTTCTTTTATCTTATATGGAAACAACTGAGAAATACAAAAAAGAAATAGAAGGGATTAATTGGCAACAACTTGAACCTTTAATTGAAAAATTATATAAAACTGGTGAAATTGAATCTATAGATGAATAAAAAAACGAACGCACAACAGGCGCTTGGCAAGATTGCGAATTTTGTAGTAAATTCACGTTTACATTTCGCAAGAAATTTTGTCTTTAACAGAAAATAATCGGTTCCGAAGTTCGCAACCTCGCCAAGCACCGGAACGTTCTAGATAAAATTAAATCTCAAAAAACGATCAACTAAGTATGAACAATTATAATGGTCAATTTGAACACAATTTTTTTGTTGTAATTGAAGCAGATAATCATGATATCTGTCTAAAATTTGCATCATATATTAAAAAAGCAATAGAACCTTGGTTTTTACAAACGGAGAATATCACCGAGCATAAATCAGCTCGAAAAGGAGATGTATTGAGACGAGATATATCAGTGAAGCATACTGCATTTGCTAATGATATTATTATCTTCAATGAAATGCTCCGTACACTAATATGGAATTATAATTTATATTTTAATGTTAAAATAAATATTGATGACAGGGGTACGTTACCCAAGGATAGTAGAAAAGCAATCAAAAAAATTAATTGATATTAAAATCTCAAAAAACGATGGCTTCCTTGGCAGAGTATGAGAGGGAGCTAATAAGAGAAAAAACTAATGCAGGCTTGCAGTGTGCGAGAGCGAGAGGAAGAACAGGAAGAAGACCAAAGGGTTATACTGCGGAGACAATATCCAAACTATTAATTTTGCGCTCCATTTATAAATATCCCCCAAAACGTCTGGAAGATATTTATAAGCCATTCGGACTGACCAGAGCAACATTTTATCGGTATGCCAAAATACTGGATCATTATACAGATCAAGAAATAAAAAATATGGGAATTAAAAAATCATTACTTTTGAAATATTTAATTTAAAAAATGTTTACTATTTGTAACATTTTTCGCATTCAGATTTTATTTATTTGTTATTTTTACAGTCAATATAAATAAAAGCCTGAAACAGTAAATAATATGAGTGACTTTCTAATAGGTATTGGAAAAAGACTAAAAGATATTCGAAAGAAAAACAATCTTACTATAAACGATCTTGCTACTAGAGCAAGTGTCAGCAATGGTTTGGTTTCCAGAATTGAGAATGGACGTACGATTCCCTCATTGCCGGTTTTGCTTGAACTAATCCAGTCTCTTGACATTGATGCCAGTTATTTTTTTGAAGGTGTTGAAAAAAAATCCAATGCAAAATTTATTTTTGTACCTAAAGAAAATCAGCAGGTTATAGAAAAAGAAGTGGAAGCTGAAGGTTTTAAATATATGCATATTTTTAGTAAAAGCCTCCATTCATTAGGGTTTGAAGCAGTATTACTCACCTTGCAACCCAACTCCAAAAGAGATAAAGTAATTACGGATGCCTGGGAATTTAAGTACATTCTTAAAGGTAAAGTGAAATATATTATTGACAATGAGGAAATTGAACTGCAAGAAGGTGATTCACTTTATTTCAATGGAAAATTGCCACACGTTCCGGTCAGCATTTCCAATGAAGATTGTATGATGCTTGTGCTCTATTTTTACTCAGATAAAAGCTAAAAAAATCATATAGTTTTCTATTATTTTAAGAAAAAATTTTACAAATAGTAAAATTTAGCCTTTCATATTTAAGACTGTTCACATAAATTCCATATCCAAAGATCAAACAAAATGAACTGCTTACAGGCAGTTCATTTTTTACCTATTCAAATAACTCCCTAATTTACAGTATTCTAAACTGTTTAAGCATTGGAATTTCAATATAATCTAAATCATAATTTCGTAAGATTGAGTTAACAATCATTCATTATTTATTAAATATAAATTAATATCTAAAATTTACATATATTAAAATTATTGAGTTTTTTTGCAATAGAAATTTAATATATGTAAACAATGGGAGCAATTATAAAAAAATCTTTATTTCCTCTTTTTGCCTGCTGTACGATATTCGTATCGGCACAAAAACAAATCGTCACGGGAACAGTTTCAGATAATAACCAGCCACTTCCCGGTGCGACCGTTAAGATCAATGGCAGTTCAAAAATTGTCATTACGGATGTAGACGGAAAATTCTCTGTCAGTGATCTTAAACCTGGCCATTACGATCTGCAATTTACATACATTGGCTATGAAGCTCAAAATATAACGGTTGACCTGATCTCAGATCAGTCACTGGATTTGGGAATTATTTCGATGTTTCAGAAACAGAAAAATATTGATGAAGTTGTAGTAATTGGTTCTTTGAAAAACAGTGAAGCCCGTGCACTGAATATGCAGAAAAATGCCATCAATATTTCAAACGTCATTGCTTCAGACGGCATAGGAAAACTACCGGACAGAAATGCAGCAGAAACTGTACAGAGAGTTCAGGGTGTTTCCATCGAGCGTGATCAGGGAGAGGGAAGATTTGTTTCTCTAAGAGGACTTCCGCCATTTTGGGCTTCCACAACCATTAATGGAAACAGACTTCCGACCGCAGAAGAAGAAACCACTTCAAGAGCTACCGCATTCGATTTTTTCCCTACTGAATTGATTTCTTATGTACACGTGAATAAATCGTTCACTCCTGATATGGAAGCAGACGGAATTGGCGGCGGTGTTAATTTTATCACCAAAACTCCTCCGATGAAAACCGAATTCAGAGGAACTCTAGGAACAGGTTACAATGTAAAATCTGATAAAGGAGTTTATAATCTTGGATTGCTTTACGGAGGAAGAACAAAAGATAAAAGATTCGGATATCTTGTAAATTTTTCGCACTTCATCAGAAACTGGTCAACAGATAATTTTGAAGCAAGAAGAAGTGGTGACGAAGGAGTCTTCAGAATGGAACTTCGTGATTACAACGGGGTAAGAAAAACTACCGGAGCCAATGCTGCTTTAGAATATGTATTATCTCCGAAAAGCACATTATACCTGAAAGGAATGTACGGAACTCTTTCTGATGACGAAACTCATTACAAACATAGAGTAAGGTTTGATAAATTCAGTGCTGCCAACAATACGGCAAGAGTTGAACTTCAGAATATTCATAATTTACTGATCACAGAACTGACTTCGGTTTCTTTGGGCGGAATCCATCAGCTTAATAAAAGCAAAATTGACTGGGATATTTCCCACTATAACAACCTTTTTAAATACGGCAACATTCCGGATAAACAAAATAATTCGTATTATGTGATCAAATACACTCAAAGCGGTGTAGGTATCAATCCGGATTATATTTCAGATAAAGGAAACGGCCCGAGAGCTTATTGGAAGGCAGATGGCGGAAAACTAGATTTAAAAGATCCAGATGCCTTATTTGGTTTTTACAGCAACCCTAATTTTAAGATGGATGCTTCTCAGATGAGGTTTACAGATTTGGAGTTTTACAAAGTGTACGTTCAGGAAAAAGATAAAATCGTAGCTGCTTTCAACCACGAAATAAATGTCTCAGATCAATTCACTTTAAAATACGGATTAAAATACCGTGATAAGGAACGTAACGCCCGCTTCTCTGATATTTTTTATAACTGGTCAAACGGAACTGCACCATTATTATCAGATTTCGGTCAGCATATCACAACTCAACCCGGTGCCACGAAGTATTTGAGCGAAATGAATGCAAATATCGGAAACACTTTTGGCTCGGTACTTTCAACAGGCGGGATGGATCAGTTCTGGTTCCAGAATCAGGGAAATTTAGCCATCAACAAAACAGATTCTGAAGCGCTTGAATATAATAAGGCATTAGGAAGAAATTTTGATGTTTTTGAAAAACATGCCGATGCGTATGGCATGGGAACGTATAAAATTAATGACAAAATAACGATTTTAGGAGGATTGAGATTATCGAATACCCATACCAAAGTAAAGGGCTACAATGTTGTTGACGATGTATTGATACCTGTAGAAAATGTCAAAAACTATCTTGCGGTTTTGCCAATGTTGCATCTTAAATACATGATCAACGACAAGACCAATCTACGATTTGCAGCGACACGTACTTTTTCAAGACCAAATTTTGGAGACCTTACTCCGGGTGGGACATACAGTGAAGCAGATAATGAGTTTAAAGGCGGAAATCCAAACCTGAACCCCACCTACTCTATCAATCTGGATCTTATGGGAGAATATTATTTCTCTAATGTCGGGATTTTAAGCGGTGGTGTTTTCTATAAATCAATTACAGACCCAATTTTCCAGGATTCTTTCATTGGAAATTATAATGGAATTAATGGTGTACAGTTCAGTGCTCCAAACAACGGTAAAGCGGCGTGGTTAGGCGGAATTGAACTGGGAATAAACAGAAGATTTGATTTTCTACCGGGATTTTTTCAATATTTCGGAATACAGCTGAATGCAACGTTTATGACTTCTGAAATGGAAAAACCCAGTGGAAGAATGGTAAAACTTCCTTATCAGGCGAAAGAACTGTACAATATTCAATTGTTCTTCGAGAAAAAAGGATTTAATGCACGACTGTCATACAATCATAAAGGAAAATTTGCAGTAGAATACGCCGAAGAAGATCTTTACGATTCATATTACGGAAAATACAGCAATCTTGACTTCGGAACTTCTTACCAAATCAATAAGCATATCACTGTTTTCGCAGATGTCAACAATATTCTGAACAAACCTTTGATTTATCATTTTGGAAAAGATGAGCAAAGACCTGAACAAGTAGAATATTACGGTGTAAGAGGAAATATTGGGATAAAGCTTAATTTCTAAAGCCATGACGACTTCTCCATCAAAAAACAATACATTGAATGTAACTCTGAAAGCGGCCATCGCTGCTTTCGGCGTCTACTTCTGCATGTATGCCTTCAGAAAACCTTTTGCAGTGGCTTCATTCAGTAATCTGGATTTTTTTGGTTTCGATTATAAAATTCTGATCATCATCGCTCAGGCAATTGGTTATTTTATTTCAAAATTTATCGGAATTAAATTTATTTCAGAACTGAAACCTCAGAAAAGAATTCTTTTCCTTTTGGTTTTTATCGGAGTTGCTGAGCTTGCTTTGTTGGGTTTTGCAGTCGTTCCTGCACCTTACAATATTTTATTCATGTTCATCAACGGAATACCTTTGGGAATGATATGGGGAATTGTTTTTTCTTACATTGAAGGAAGAAAAACTACAGAAATTATCGGGTTATTTCTTTGTTCAAGCTTCGTAGTTTCTTCAGGAGTGGTAAAATCTGCCGGAAAATTTTTGATGGACCGTGTCGGAATTTCGGAATTCTAGATGCCGTTTGCAACAGGTTTAGTTTTTATAATTCCACTGATTATTTTTGCGATTTTACTGAATAAAATTCCAGTTCCGAATGAAGAAGATATCGCTCTGAAAAAAGAAAGAAAACCACTGAGCGAAGAAGAAAGGATTTCTTTGGTGAAAAAGTTTTTCCTTCCGTTGGTTAGCATCACAATACTTTATATTTGTCTTACTGTTTTACGGGATTTCCGTGATAATTTCAGCCGTGAAATCTGGGATGAGATGAGCGGTTCTGCAGACAGTTCGGTTTTCACTTTGACAGAAGTTCCGATTTCGATTATGGTTTTACTGATTCTCGGTTTTATGGTGAAGGTCAAAAACAACAGAAAAGCCTTTGCTTACTATCACTACATTTTGTTTGGCGGGATTATTTTGGTGGCGGTTTCCACCATTTTATTTCAAAGCAATATTATTTCTCCTTTTTTATGGATGACGATTTCAGGTTTTGGGATGTATCTCTGCTATATTCCATTTAACGGAATTTATTTTGACCGAATGATTGCAGCATTTAAAATTAAAGGAAACGTTGGGTTTTTCATCTATTTCGTCGATGCGTTTGGATATCTGGGAAGCGTTTCGGTACTGTTTCTGAAAAACTTAGGTTCTCAAGACCGATCATGGCTTCACTTTTATATCAATCTCAATTATATCATTGCGGCTATCGTTTTACTTTTTTCTGTTATCGCTTTTTTAGCATTTCAAAAAAAGTCAAGGTCAAAATCAATTACAAAGGATGAAGAAAAATCACAGGCAATCCGTTTTGATGCTTTTAAAATTTAAAAATAATACATATGAATACTCAATATGATTTAATCGTTGTAGGTGGCGGGATCTTAGGAACATTCCACGCTTACCACGCCTTACAGAAAAACCTGAAGGTGGCAATTCTGGAAAGAAATTCAGTTCCACAAGGTGCTACAGTAAGAAATTTCGGACAGGTCGTACCATCCGGAATGGATATCAAATGGCAGAATTTCGGAAAGGAAAGTTTAATCATTTATAAACATTTACAGTCTAAAGCCGATCTTACTGTAAGACAGAACGGTTCGGTGTATATCGCTTCTAATGAAGAAGAATTGCAACTGATTGAAGAACTGGCTCAAATCAATAAAAACAACGATTACGAATCTGTAATTCTTTCAAAAAGCGAATGTATTCAAAAGTTCGACGGACTCAGATCTGATTACTGCAAAGGCGGATTGTTCTTTCCGCGGGAGATTTCAGTCGATTCCAGTGAGATGATTATAAAGCTTCATCAATATCTGAAAAGTCAGGAAGGTCTTGATATTTTCTACAATACCACTGTCGTTGAAACAACCGAAAACAATTACCAATGTACCGTTGTAACCGCAGAAGGAAAGAAATTGAATACCTCAAAGATCATTATCTGTGGCGGACACGAGTTTAAGACATTGTATCCCGAAGTTTTTAATGAAAGTGATCTTGAGGTCAGCAAATTGCAGATGCTTCAGACCAAACCACAGGGAATTTATTCGCTGCCGGGAAATATTCTTACCGGACTTTCCATCAGAAGATATGAATCATTTAATGAATGTGAATCTTTTGCTAAAATAAAAAGTAGGGAAGATAAAAATTCATTCGAAAAGAAATTCGGAATTCATATTTTATTTAAACAGGCTTTGGATGGTTCAGTAATCATTGGTGATTCACATGAATATGCAGATGCAAAAAATGCTGATGATCTTGGTTATGATTTAAATATGGAGATCGACGAATTTATGATTAATGAAGCTAAAAAAATAATCGATTTGCCGACCTACGAAATTAAAAGAAGATGGTTCGGAATTTATTCTCAGTGCAAAACCAAAGATATTTTCGAACACAATGTTTCGCCCAACATTCATATTGTGACGGGAATCGGTGGAAAAGGAATGACCGGAAGCGGCGGTTATTCAAAATTTAATATCAATACAATTTTTTCTTAAAAAATGAACATACAATTATTAGTTCTGGATATGGCCGGAACAACGATCGATGAAGATAATGTGGTGTATAAAACACTTACAAAAGCCGTTAATGACTATGGCTACGATGTTACTTTAAACAAAGTTTTGGAAATATGTGCCGGAATGGAAAAAGCGGAGGCTATTAAAAACTTACTCGAAAATATCGGTGGAAATACGGATGATACTGAAGCCATATTCGAAAACTTTTCAGATGAATTGGCTGTTGCTTATAATGATCTCAACGTAAAACCTATCGATGGGGTTGAAGAATTTTTGCTGAAAGTAAAATCTAAAGGGAAAAAAGTGGTTTTAAACACAGGATATACTCAGAAAATTGCACAACAATTACTTTCAAAACTCAACTGGAAGATTGATGTTCACTACGATGCCTTAATCACTGCAGATGACGTTTCTGAAAGCAGGCCAAATCCTGAAATGATTATTCTTGCAATGAAAAAATTCGGAATTACGGATCCGAAAGATGTCCTGAAAGCAGGAGATTCTACTATTGATATTCAGGAAGGAAAAAATGCGGGCTGCGGAATGACTATTGCAGTCCTGAGCGGTGCACAAACCAGAGAACAACTTAAAAAAGCATTGCCCGATCATATTTTAAATAACCTTTCGGAGGCTGAACATATTCTTCTATAATTACTTCAAAAAAACTGATTACAGAAGGAATTCTGTAGTCAGTTTTAACTCAATTTCAAAATTAAATCTTTAAAATAGTTATTATGAAAACAAAACTTCTTTCTCTATTGGTCATAACCAGCGCATTGATGAGCGCTCAGACCAAAAAAGTCCTTTTTATAGGGATTGACGGATGCAGGCCAGATGTGATGATGTCATCCAATACCCCTAACATCAAGGCATTATTGCCGACATCAATTTACTCTTTAGATGCCATTACCCTGGCTCCGACATGGAGTGGAAACGGCTGGAGTACGATGCTTTCAGGAGTATTCCATAATAAACATAATGTACAGGATAACAATTTTACGGCTCCCAATTTTACAGCTTATCCCGATTTTCTTTCAAGGATTGAAACCTACAATTCAAATTTAAAAACCATCTCCCTGGCACACTGGGCGCCCATCAACAATACTATTATTCAGAATGCAGATGTAAAAACCAACTTCTCAACTGATCTTGCAGTTAAAAATGCAGCGGTTAATGCCCTGCAAAATGATAATCCTGATGTGCTTTTTGTAGATTTTGATGATGTGGATCATGCAGGCCATTCGTACGGCTTTTCTTCGGCTGTATCTCAATATGTCAATTCCATTCAAACCGCGGATACATACATAGGTGAAATCCTGACGGCAATGAAAAACAGAAGTACGTACAACAACGAAAACTGGTTGGTAGTAGTTACCACCGATCATGGGGCTACAGATACTGCCCACGGTGGAGCCAACCTTTCGGAGAGAGATATTTTTTCCATTTACTCCAATCCATCATTTACGTCTCAGCAAATCAGCAAAACTCAAAGTCAGAATACTCCAACCTATAACCGTCTGAATTTTCCTGCAGGAAAGTTTGCAAAACCTATAGTTCAAACGGGCTTTAATTTCGGAACCAATCAGGACTTTACGATAGAATTTTGGGTGAAGCCAAATGCCAATTACAGCAGTGATCCAGTATTGATTGGTAATAAAAATTGGAACAGTGGAACTAACAAAGGCTTTGTCATTTCAGGATATTCGGGGCAGACCTTTAAAATGAATATTGGTGACGGAAGTAACAGATTGGATTTAATTGGTGGAAAACTTGTGACGAATCAGTGGAAACATATCGCTGTAACATTCGACAGAGATGGTCTGGCAACAATGTATGACGACGGAGTCCCCGTAACTGTTGGGAAAATGAATACCATAGGTGACATCACTTCAAATTTACCGCTGACCATTAATCAGGATGGAACCAATACATACGGTGTTAATCTCGCCGCTTCCTATAAAGATGTGAGAATCTGGAATGCGAAATTGTCGAATGAAGCCATTGTTCAGTGGGCAAATCAGGATGTTACAAGCTCGCATCCATTTTACTCTAATCTTTTAGCAAATTATAAAATGACTGAGGCATCAGGAAATACCTTAACAGATTCAGGACCATTGGGCAATAATGCAACGATTACCGGTTCTCCGACAAGAGATCTTCAGACCTCAGAAACATTTACCATTCAGAATTATCTGAACACACCTAGGCAAACCGACCACTTTCCTACAGTACTCAACTGGCTTTGTATCCCGGTAATGACTGCCTGGGGAATTGACGGAACCAACAGAATTCCGACGTGTGATCTTGGAAGCTTAGCCGTAAATGCAGCAGTAAAAAGCAATTCAGATATTAAAATTTATCCTAATCCTGCGAAAAATGAATTAACTGTAACATTAAAATCAACTGAAAACAAAATCAATCTGCAGATTATAGATTTCTCTGGCAAAATAGTTTTCAATAAGGATGCATTGTCGTCGACAGGTAATTATTATGAAAAACTAAATATTTCAGCTCTTCCCAATGCGACCTATTTTGTTGTCGTGGAAGAAGGTACTAAAAGGACACAGAAAACATTGATCAAAAACTAATAGTTAGAATAATTAATTTTTGGAGTACAGACTAGATTTTCGGTCTGTACTTTTTATTTAGGCTAATAAAAAACTTTAGTCTTATATTGATGATTATGATATTTCAATATTATAGATTAATATTTATTTAGATAATTAACTATCCGTGATAATTTTTCAATTGAATCTAATTATCTTTATTTACCAAAATTATTATATGAAAAAATCTATTTTAAATCCAGCTGTTGCATGCGTGATGTCAATTACTTTAACATATTGCAGCAAAACACCGGAGAAGCCAGTAAAAAATATACCTTATTCGAATGTAACGGCAGATACTATAAAGACAAATGCATACGCAACGGTATGGCTGCGTTTATGACCTCCTCCCCGCACTAAAACTATCCCTTATCAACTGATGTACATCCGACAATTTATAATACAGTTTACCACTAATGGTATAATACGGTAATTTTTTGTTAGATCTATAACGTTGTAATGATCTTGAACTAATCTTAAGCAATTGTAAGACATCCTGATTATCGAGCAGTTGCTCTCCATCAATACTGTTCAATTCATTTTCATTATCCTTTAATTTCTCACTCAGGATGTCAAATCTTGTCATGATTCTTTCCATCCATGAAATAAATTCAGCTCTGTCAATATTCATAATACTTTGTTTATTGGTTATAACAAAGTTTTAGAAATAGGATGAGAATCTTTCGTTAGTTTTTCGTACTACCGAACGATTTAATCATCATGCAAAATTTACAGAAAAGTGATTCCTTAATAATATCTCATTCTTCCTCTAAATTTCGATCGAGATTTTCAGTAAGTAAGTGAAGAAATTTTGTTTTCTCATTTTTGCGATTCTTTATTTCAGATATCGTTTTATAGAAGTTACCGAGGTCAATTTTCAAACTTTTCTCCACAGACTTTACAATTTCACTTAGTTCAATATTGCCGCCGTTAAATGCGTGAGTAAGATGAAGCGAATATAGTAGTTCAACAAGGGAAGATTTGGAAGCAGTCCAGATAAGAGGATCTTTCTTCATGCTTAAGTTTTCGGCTATGCGATCATCCAATTCTTCGATTTTTTGGAGAAGAAATACTTCGAGTCGATCATTTGCTATAATTTGTGATACGAGATGATCATGAGAAGTTCTAAACTTTTCATCGAGATCATATAATGAGGATTCAATTTTGGTTTTGACATCAAATTGATTTCTGACGAAATATTTAAAGTCTAAATATGCTGCCCGTCTTCGGTAATATTCATAAAATTCTCTGTTATGCTCATAAAAATTTTTCAGAGACAAGATCTCATAATCGTAGTACTCCTTAAGCACAACTTTACCTGCATTAGGTTTTGCTACCTCAACCGAAAGTAATCTGGTGTGATAAATAAACTGAGAGATAAATAACGGTTTTAACTCTTTAAAGAAATAAACTTCATCCGCCAGACTGGCAAACTTAAAACGTATCGCTCTTGATTTCAATTTTCTAACTGCCTCATCAATTTCGATCAGCGATCTTTCATGCATCGCAATTGGATCTGTTTTATAACTGAATTCCAATTCTGTTAACACTTTTTGAAGATCTGTATAAAGCTCGTCACACTCGCTGAAAAACAATTTTGCATCCATATATCTGAAATATAATCCAAATTAGAAATAAATTTGGTAATAGATCAGCAGCAGGTGAAAAATATTTAATTTTCGTTGGTATTGGATACATCCTTATACTGTAGGATAAAGTCGTTAGGAGAAACACCTTTTATTTCTGTAAAAATTTTAGAAAAATTAGAACGATTGGTAAAACCACATTCAGAGGCAATTGTTTCCACGGAATAACTGCGCCAAACTTTGCTTTCAGCAATCATTTTTGCCGCAAATTCTATTCTTAATGTATTTAAGTAGGTATTAAAATTATTTCCTTTATACTCATTAATGATTGCCGAAAGATAGGTTGTATTAGTTTTAAACTTTTTTGCCAATTTGTTCAGAGTGAATCCTTTTTCCAAAAAGAAATGATGTTCTTCCATGGCCTGGAGTTTGGCTAAAATATCCTGAACAAGCTGTTCAGATAATTTGGGATAAATTTTCTCCGGTATACTGTGTTCATTTGTTGAATCTACAATGATTTCTTCGTTACCATCATTCGACTTATCAAGAGTTAGAAGATCTCTTCTTTTTTTTCTTTTCAGATAAATGACGTTGCCAATTATAATCAAAGAAAGCAATACCAATCCAACCGTTATATATCCGTAAAAAATCGACTCTTCCAGTTTTTCTTTTGATTCGATAAGATCTTTGGTATCAAATTCTTTAAAAATTTTCCCTGCAAGATATTTAAAGTCTGATGCAATGATTTTGTCAACTTTAAGAAGTTGATTTGTGTAATACAGTTCCTTTTTAATATCGCCCTCTGCACTAGACTTCGCAATCAGTATTTCATATGCTGGTCTGACCTCAGGTAGCACAAATGCGTGAGTAACAAAAACAGAATCAATCCTTTGAAAATTTCGGTACGCTTGTTCAGAGTTTTTAATTTTCAGTAAGCTTTTGCCTTTGTAAAAATAAATGAGAGAAGCCGATGCAAAATCATTTTTCTTCTCTATACCTGAAAGCGCATTTCTAAAACTTGCGATGGACTCGTTATATTTTCCCTGATGGTATTCAGCAACTCCTTTAGTTTTAAACAAATAACTTCTTTCCAAATAGAAATTAAGATCACCTTCCACTTCTGTCAATCCGCTGTTGATCTTTTTAATGGCTTCATCGTACCTTTTCAATTCATTCAGGCAAATTATACTCTGGTGCAAACTGTTCAGATAACCTTTCTTTAAATTGTATTTTTCATTTGCATACGCAGTATGTTGTTTCCCGCCATAAAACTGTATGCATTTTTCAAAAATTACCAAAGATTGTACATAGTAGCCAAGATATCTTTTTACAACCCCTATGTGATACAAATTTTTAAAATGAAGATATTTATCCTCTGAATGCTCTAAAAATTTCCAGGCTTTGAGATACTCGTCCAGTGCAGGTGAAAATTTTTTATAGTTGAAATAATATACCGTTCCCTTGGTAAGATATGCGCTTCCTAAAATATCGGGATCAGACGTTTGTTTTGCAGCAGTAATTGCACTGTCTGCATAAGCGATTTTATCATTTCTAGAAAAACTAACCGCATCCCTGTACGCTTGCGTTAGTTCTCTGTAATTCTTTTCCTTTTTTGCTTGTGAAATATAAAGATTAAGAAATTTGAATGCCCGCTCATCATTTTCCTCATAGTTATCGTATTGAAGTCTGTAATCACGAAAATTCTGTCCATTATATAAAAGACTACAAAAAGCAAAAATAAAGAAAAGAATCTTCAACATATTAAGACTAATTACGAAGAGTGGATGAATAATTTGGTGTATGATTCAAAATTACACAAATTGAATGTAAAGCAAAATATTATACATAGCTATCAATTGTCGCGTACAATAAAAAACACACAACATATTAATTTACAAACCCTTACAGATCTAATTCAATTGACTTGATTTATAAATTGTCCATGAAAATTTTATAAATCAGGCCAGCATTGGCTTTCAATGACGTCATTTGGCTGCTAAATTCGCTTCAGAATTCTAACACACCAATACACCCGGCCGGGATTTCAAACCATTAAATCCCAACATTATGAAAGTTTACAAAATAATTTTAATCCTGCTAAGTACGATAATATGTATCATATCCACTTCCTGTATGGACAGAGATTCTGACATCAACAATGAAGCTGATCTCCCGTTTGAAAATTCCAAGCTTATGCTAAAAAGTGATTCTGCAGACAGTATCGAAATTATTGTTCAGGATCCTCCGCCGAAAGACCGTGATAACTGGAGACTCAACCATAACAACCTTTAAAAACTTCCTATGGCAAAGACCGTTGAATCAGGAAAAATCTGCCCATACAGTGGCATTTGGAAAGTAATGGGCAAACTGACAACAACAGTTCCCATAGCCTCAGGTACTTTAATGCCTGAATACTGTGAAAAAAAAGTACGTTGGATGTTGATCTATGCATGTTAAAGAAATGAAAAATATACTAAAATATCTGCCGAAGGCTGCTGCCTGTTTTTTTATCCTCCTATTTGTTTATGCAGCAATAAGCAAAGCATTGGATTTTGAAAATTTCCAGGTTCAGCTTGCCCAATCCCCATTGGTAAGCGCTTACGCCGGTTTCATATCTTACAGTGTAATAGTCATAGAGCTTATTATTGCGGGTTTACTCCTTAGTGAAAGAACCCGGAAAATCGGTCTATATTTATCATTGGGGATTATGGTTTCCTTTAGCATCTATATTTATTTAATTTTAAATTACAGTGATTTTATACCCTGTTCCTGCGGTGGAATTCTGGAAAAAATGTCATGGAATCAACATCTATTTTTTAACCTAGGTTGCGTGATCGTATGCATCATATCCTTATACGCAAACAATGGACTCATCAACCATAGCAGGAAATTGATCAGTATTAATATAGGAGTAATTTCAATCTTTTCAGCTGGAATTGTCATCTTTCTTTTTCTAACCTCTGAGCATATTATCAAAAAGGAAAATAACTTTATCCGAAGATTTCCGCACCATGTGATTAGGGAAAATCTAAGCTATGATTTAAAGGTCAATTCGTATTATTTTGCCGGAGCAGTTGATGATACTGTTTATCTGGGAAATACAACATCGCCATTTCTACTTACCAAGATTGATGAAGAATTGAATTCGACCAAAACAACGTACATCAATCCCAATAAAAAACTTAAATACAGTGCACCCAAAATAACGGTCAGCGGTCAGTCATTTTACCTTACGGACGGCTATGTACCTGTAATTTTCAGAGGACTTATTCATGATCCAAAAGGTTATGCATATCAGATTACTTCCGAAACTCCCTTTTTTGACCAAATAAAGATTATTGATTCTTCAACAATGGTCGTCAGATCACAGAGCAGCATTAACAGTGAAAATATTTTGGGATTAATAAAGCTAAGTTCTCCGGCTGATATCATATTAAAAGATGATGCACTCGAAAAACAAGAGGACGGTATTTTCGATACGGATGGACAAATTCTGTATGACGACAGTGAGAAGAGTATCTATTACTTCTACTATTACAAAAATGAGATTGTAAAATTCGATACTGAATTAAACAGGATTGGCAGGCAAAAAACTATTGCTCAAAATACATCGCACACTCCCGAGATCCACACCCTGAAGGATGGTACTAAGAAAATTGGAGTTCCCTCTCTCCCAAGCAATCAAAATATGATAGCCTACAAGGGATTGGTGTTGACAGAATCTAATTTGATGGGAAAATTTGAGCAGGCATCGCAATGGCGCAAAAACAATATTATAGACGTCTACGACCTACGAAAGAATGAATACTGGGGAAGCTTTTACTTACCCAATCCAAAGAAAGAAAAACTACATCAGATGTTGATTCATAAAAACCATCTGTATGTTTTGATAGGAAAAAAAATTGTAAAGTACCGTATTGCGCAGACGTTACTGGATCAATTTAATCAGGGGAAGCCGAAAACCTGAACTCAGAGTAGGCAACCATCATAAATATTTCACACAATGAAAATTTTAAAAACATCATTGCTGCCAGTAATCCTTTTATTCATAGGAGCTGGAAGCGCTTTTGCCACTAATCTGTCAAAAGAAGGAAAAAAAGCTCTTGTACAAGGTCATGTCATCAGAGCCGACCAACCACAGCCTTGTCAGGAGGCAGACATCGAATGCCAGGAAGATGGTACGGTCATCTGTACTGTTGATGTAGGTATGGGATCAGAGCCCGTATTCGAAAAAGCAGGTACTTCTTGCGGGAACAACCTGTATTTTAACTAGACATTAACCATTTAACAAGAAGGGATGCAAAACATGCATCCCTTTATTGTTTTATAAAAATTTTCTACCGCTCCTCATACATTTTATCAATCCAATCGGTTTTTATTCCTTTTAAATGATAATCCATCCAGTCACTAACCCTCTTAAAAATATCAAGTTTTGAAGGGGCTTTCTGAAATCCATGAGCTTCTTCCGGATAGAACAGAGCAATGACTTTTTTGTCATTTCTTTTTAGACCCAAATAAAATTCCATAGTCTGTTCCCAATAAATGTTTTGATCTTTCATTCCTGCCCACAGTAAGATGGGAGCATTCACCTGTTCTACAAAGTAAATCGGGCTGTTACCGATGTACAGTTCTTTAGCATCTTTAAACGGCTTATTTATTTTATATTGACCATTTTCAAACTGAAAATTAAAGGGTTTTCTGAAATTATAGTTAAAAGAAAAATAAGAACGCATTAGATCGCTGTTTCCTCCGCCTGCTAAATAGGTTTTAAAAAGTTTTGACTGAGTGGCGATGAAGTTTGTTTCATACCCGCCATGTGAAAACCCAATTAATGCCAGCTTTTCAAAATCGATAGCCGTATTTCTTTGCAGTGCCTTTACTCCACTTTCAACGGCATCCAAAGCAGACCATCCTGTTCCCCTCGCGTCGAATATGATATCCGGCAGAAATACAAAATATCCTCTTTTAAGATAATAACGAATATTAAAAGCATCCGTAGAGCCTGCGAAACCGTCCATCAGGAACTGATTTCTTAATTTGCTTTGATTCTCATAAATGTTAACGATCATTGGATATTTCTTCGTCTCATCAAAATCAACAGGATAAATAAGTACTCCATGCAAAGTTTTTCCTTCAGCATTATGGTACGTGTAGATCTCTGACCGTATCTTTCTTGCAATCGGGTCTGACAAATTACTGTCATAGGTGATCTTAGCAGCTTTTGAAAGATTATATACTCTCAACTGAGACGGCAGGTTAAGATCTTCAACAGTATACGCTAATTGCGATACATTCTTATTCCATTTTACGGAATTAATCCGTTGCGGTATTTTTCTTTCTATCTCCATAATTTTATTACGATATAAAACAGATAACCCTGTAGAATAATTTTCAGGATGTGTCAATTTAATGACAACAGGCTTTTGCAAATTTACCGTGGACTTTTTAAGATGGATATTCCCTCCAAAATTACTTCTGCTAGCATTGACTATTTCAGTATTATAGCCATTCCCCGTAGGTAAAGATCTCATTTGGCTTGTAGCTATATCATATATTTTGATATGCCCAAGTCCTTCAAACAGGATCGATTTGGAATCTTCAGAAAATACAGCATCATCAGCTTGAGATCCTACGATTTCTTTTACTTCTCCATTATGCAAATCATAAAGCTCCCAGACGGACGATTTTTTAGCCAAATTATACTGCCCTTTTTGATCTGTAAACATCCTGCTGCCAATATCACCAATTTGATGATATTTCTTGGTTTTAAGATCATAGCTATACGTTGCATATGGAATTTGACCACCGGTATAATTTTCATATTTAAACTCATCAAGACATAGTAATTTTGGATTATCTCCTAAAGCAAAAAATGCAGTGCATTTATCTGTTTTAAGCTCCACAACGGAGTTTTCTTTAATATCCCATACCACGACTGCCTGTATTACGCTTTTGTCATAATGTTTTGTCCTTAAATCTTTTGCATTTCCATACCAGATATCTATAAATTCTTTTTTATAGTTCTCATTGGGAATCACTGTTTTTAAAAGAATCTTTTCAGAATCATCAACGAAAAATGTTTCCACCTGATCTACCTGATGTTTCCATTGACCGGATAACGAAATCTTTTTTTTACTTGCCTTATCGACATAAGAAATATCACTCTTTTTGTTACCTAAGTCCTCTTTAAAAAGTACACCTTTGTCGCTTACATTTAATAGGTAGATAATTTTATTTGGATTATTATATAAAACCTTATTTTGACGTTTTACATATTCTGTCAAAACAAATGTTCCATCAGATTCTGAAATAATCAAGATTCGGTTATCAAAAACTTTAAAATTCTGACCCTTATCAATCTTTTCAAGCACCTTCCCGTTCTCATCAATAATAAGCACAGCAGAGTTTTGTGATGTTTTTTGAAGAAGCACAAAAATCCTTTCCTCTTCAATATATTGCCATTGTGTGATATCCTTCCGAGATTCAGAAGTTTTGGACTGTACATCATAACTTATGATTTCGTTTTTCTTCTGATAAAATAGATGATTGTTTGACGTAAAATAGAAATTGCTTACCGGCCCTTCCTGCCAGATTACCGCATTCCGATCGGTCGCATCAATGAGGACGAGCGTATCATTATTTTTTTCATATACCTTTTTAAAAGCCGCAAACTTCCCATTCGCCGACCTCTGCTGAAACATAATCTTGTACAACTTATTTTTAAAATTCTCCGGTGTTTCATTTTCAACAGCCTGCGCATTTAATGCATTAAAATTATAGAAGACAAAAAATAGAGCAAAGATCTTTTTTATATTAATATCCATTATTCTGAGGATTTAGATTAGGATTCAGTATGATTTCATTCTGCGGCAGTGGCCAAAGCTGATGATAAGTTTGCCAACCGGGCTTCACCATCGCTAAAGATGCTAATGAATTATTTCTTTTAAGGTCAAAGAAACGAAGTCCCTGTTCTGCAAAAAACTCTCTTCTTTTCTCCTTCAGCAATTCCGTGATAAAGGCTTGTGGTGTCAACGTGTTTGAAAAAGCTGATACCGCTGATCTGGTTCTAATTGTGTTAATGTAGGTAGCCGCTTCGGATACTTTATTTTGTTTAGCCAGCGCTTCACCTAAAATAAAATACACCTCTTCAATACGCATGACAACGGAGTACTCGTCAGCGTTGGTTACAAAATTCCTGTATTTATCATTTCTGTAAAAAGTAACACCTCCGGCAGATAGTGGCGTTGTCCATTTCTGCTTCCTAAGATCGGTACTTTCAAACGAATTTATCAGACTGGATGACAGCGCATAAGCGATCGGTGGTGCAGAAGAAAAAAAGTAAATTCCTGTTTCCGGCACTGACTGGTTAGCGTTAATCGGTTTTAGCTGCCACACAATATTGGTACTGCTTTTTTTAAAAACTTTGGTCACATCCTGCTGGATGGCGTATAAGGGACTTGCCAGAATATTCTTGCACACTACTTCAGCCTCACTATATTTTCCGGCATTGAGTAATATATTTGCCTGTACCAGCTGTGCAGCCTTTTTATTTAGGTAAATACGTTCAGCATTCCTATAACTGTCTTCCAGTAAACTGACCGCAAGATTGATATCCTGCTCAAGTTTCATTAACAATTCAGCAGAAGGCAACCTTGAAAGGTTTCTGTTGATCTCATAATCGGTAACGGTGGTATAAGGAACATCTCCAAAGATTCTCTGAAGGTCAAAATAAACCATTGTCCGTACCAATATCGCTTCCCCTTTAATTCTTCTTTTATCAGAATCAGCAATTCCCGTCGAGTGATCAGTCCCTTCAATAATGGCATTGGCGGTATAAATTTCCTTATAGGCATTATTCCAAACCGATAAGACCGCAGAATTGGTAGGCACCACCTGATTAAGATGGATGTTCAGATTGTCCATTGAGGAAGGCGGAAAATAGGCATTTAGATCATCGGCATACGTTCCTAATAACGCACCTGCACCTCTGTTACTACCCGAAAATAAAGAGTTAGCTTGTAATTCCAGATAGAGATTATTGAGTGCTGCATTCGCAGTATTAACATCGGAAAAAACCTGTTGAGTAGAGATTTGATTGATCGGATCTTCCACCTCGATCATTTTTTCACATGAATTCAGTATTGAAAAAGCCATCAGTACTGACATTATATAGGTTGATTTAATTGTATTCATATCATTAAAATTTTACTTGTACTCCAAATGAATAAGTTTTTAGAGGCGGCAGATAGCCACTCAGTATAAATTCAGGATCCAAACCGAAATAATTGGTGATGGTCAAAAGATTCTGTCCCTGCACAAAAAATGTTGCTTCTTTTACAAAGCTTCCCTGTAAAGGAATGCTGTAATTCAGCTGAACATTTTTCAGTCTGATAAATGAGGCGTCACTGACCGCCGCCGTGCTGCTTTTAAAATTACTGTTAAGCGTATTCACAACCGCTGTTGTACCGGGGTCATAAGGCATAATAATTCCTCCCGGATTATCAGCAGACCAGACATTGGTAAACGCTGCGGGACTATTAAGGAGAACTCCGGGATTCGGCATGTTGCGGTAGTAATTAAAGTTATTCTGTTTCACAAACTGAAACAAAAACGAAAGGCTCACATTTTTAAACCTCAGATCATTCTGCCATCCTCCGAAATATTTTGTTCCAAGCTCCCTCACAGCCTGCAGATCGTTTGGAGATGTAATTTTACCGTCGTTATTGTAATCAGTAAAAACATACTGCCCTGTAGCCTGATTAATCCCTTCATAATTGTACAGTTTAACAATATTGGTCGGCATTCCCACCACGAAGGTATTGGCATAGGTAGAACCTTCCAGTCCCGGGAAAGAGATCAATTCACTTTTCGGAAAGCTAATATTAAAAGAGGTCTGCCATTTCCAATCCGTCGATTTGATCGGAGAAGCAGTCAGCTGAAATTCCCAGCCCCTGTTTTCTACCGTTGCATCAAGATTCGCCTGAATCGAAGTAAATCCTGTCGTTCCCGGCAATGGAATTCCGACCAGCTGATTGGATGAACGGTTTCTGTAATAGGCTGAGGTTAAAAAAATACGGTCACGCAGAAACCCTAATTCAAGAGCAGCTTCCAGCTTGGTAGTCTTTTCCCAGCTGAAATTAGGATTGTAGAGCCTTGACGGATATAAACCTACACTTCCATTGTACGGATTATTGCTGATGGTGTAAGTATCAAGATACTGATAGTCGCCAATAAAATCACTTCCTGTGGTTCCTATACTTCCTCTAAACTTTCCAAAGCTCAACCATTTTTGAGCCTTTAGAAAATCTTCTTTGGTGAACAGCCATGCAGCACCAATGGCTCCAAAATCTGCAAACCTGTTATTGACACCAAATCTGCTGGAACCATCCCGTCTGCCTGTGATATTAATGATATATCTGTTTTTATATTGGTAATTTGCCCTCCCGAATATCGATGCATATTGGTATTCATTTCGTATATCAGCCGGAATATTTTTATTGGTCGCTGCTGCAAGATTTTCAAGAAGTGCATTGCTGGCAAACCCTGTTCCGGTGATGGATGATGTTTTATTTAATGTTTGCTGAAAAGAAGTTCCCACCAAAACATTCAGTTCATGATCTCCCCAGGACTTCAGCCAATTCAGCTGAGGTTCCACGATATAGGTAAATATATCATTTTTACTTCTTGATGAAGACGAGTCGTTGGAAGTTCTGCCCAATGAAGGATTAAAGATTGTGTGTGGTTTCAGCAGGAACTCCTCCAGCGTCTGGTAGTTGATCCCCGCATTTAATTTCAGTGAAAACCCAGTAAAAAACTCATATCCCAGATTCAGGTTTTGATTAAACTGATACGTCTTATTTTTATAGCTTCCATTCAGACTGGCCAACGGATTGGTAAACGTATTGTCTTCCCAGTTCAGCTCTCCGGACGGTGTAAACAAAGCAGGAGCAACAGGACTTAAATTTAATGCCAAGTTCGTTAAATCTGACTGCACGACATTATTGGCCAATGCCGAAAAAGAATTTGAGCTGGTCAGACTGAACTTTTTATTTTCAGATTCAAAGGTGAAATTGGAATTAAAAAGATTCGTCTTATATCCAAAATCTGCAGGAAACACCGTTGACTGGTCACTGTTCTGTGCACTGATCAGAAAACTGCTTCGCTCTCCTCCTCCACTGACACTCAACTGTATCGTCCGCTGATCTGCCCAATTCCCTATTAATTCCTTCTGCCAATCCGTATATCTGCTTTGATCCCATTTGCCATTAACATCATAAGCGTTGACGGGATAGGAAGTAATCCCTGCATTCGCAAATGCCTGTCTCCGCATACTCAAATATTGCTCCCTGTCCATCATTTCCAAACGACGGGCTACCTTGCTCATTCCGTAGGTAGCATTCAGTAAAACGGTAGGATTTCCTCTCTTCCCTTTCTTTGTAGTCACCAAAATAACACCGTTGGCACCTCGTGAACCATAAATCGCGGTAGCATCGGCATCTTTAAGGATTTCAATACTTTCGATATCATTGGGATTAATATTGTTCAGCGGATTAATGCTCTTAAAAGGAATAACAGTGGCTGAAAAGTTAGCATTCACGGCACTGCCAATCGGCACGCCATCAATAACGTATAATGGCTGATTCCCATCTGATCCACTGTTCTGCAAGGTTCGTAAACTGTTACGACCACGAATTTGGATATCATAACCACCACCGGCAACCCCAGAGTTCTGCGTAATATTCACACCCGTCATACGACCCTGTACAGCAGAAAGCACATTATTGACCGGCTGATTTCCGATATCCTTAGCTGTAACCTTAGCAATACTCCCTGTATTCTCCCTGTCCTTTACTTTATAATATCCTGCATTAACAACTACCTCTTCAATTCCCTGCACCTTTACCTTTGTAGTAAAGCTAACATCCACAACAGTTCTATCCCCTACCTCTACACGCTGTTCCCCATATTCAGGATGCCTAAAGACAAGAACATGACTCCCTCTCCCCATCACACTGCCATCCCCACTCACAACTCCATTCCCATTCCCACCTCTATTCATACTATCTCCAGAAATCTCCAACCGATATACCCCTTGAGCATTCGTAACGGCGGTCTGATCACTTCCCAATTGAGAAACACTCACTCCCGAGAGAGGCAATGCCATATTATCACCTTCCCTTACGGTAACTTTTCCCGTAACGGTCTTGGTCTGAGCCTGAATTGAACCGCAAACAACGGTTAACATTAAGGCAAAGCCCATACTTCCTATAGTATTATAGGATTTTTTCATAGTTTTGTAAAGTTTAAATTAAACGATTCAATAATCATTGCTCCTTCCTGAGTCTCCAAACTTATGGGAAGGGGCATTTTTTTATTGAATACTTTTCTTCTCAGGTCTAGCCATTCGAAGTGCTATTTCATTTTTTCTATATTATCACTACCGAATTCATGTATTTGAAAACAAAACTTTCCTAAGTGCCTTTCAGCATAAAAAAAGACATGGTAAGGTCTAAACCAATGACCAAAAGACACCGGAAAGCATTAATTAATATGAATGAAAATTGTGTCCCGTAAAAGCTTAAAAAAGCCGCAATAGGTTGTACACCCTATTGTATCATGTCAAGATACTCTATGTGGTGAAGGGGCTTAGATTGTTTTGTAGAAAAAGCGGACGGCATGAAAATAAAACAGCATGGACTCTACAATATCTGCCCTTAGGTACTGGTATACCGTGCATACAGATAAGAGAGCCCACGCCTAGGTCGTGAGCTTCAATACTTATCCTCTCGTATGCAAAAATTACCAGTTTTTAGGGCGAGATTCTAAGCAATAGCTTCTATGATTCGTTGAAGTATCGCAAAATTACATTTAGTGCAACTTATTTTACAAATATAATAAAAATATTTTGGTATACAAAAGCGTACCAATTAAATTTATGATTATTTCGTAATTGCATGTATGTATAAGGAATCTGAAAAAATCATCATGCTAAAGGTAGCAATCGCATTACGTCAATTAATTAAACGCAATAAAACTTTTGTAGATGTAAATGCAGACAAGGATGACTTAGTAAACAGTTATGAGAAAATTGCTGCCAATTCAAGCGCAGATATCAGAAAAGCTACTGTTACAAATGCTTTTAGTGGTAATAAAAAATCAACAATAGTTACAATAATACTAATTGTTGAATCAATGGGTTTTACAATGAAAGATTTTGCGGATCAATATGATAAAATTACAGAGAAGGATATTCAGAATTTTAAAGAAATGATTTTAAAAAACAGATCCTAACTTAATTTAGGACGACTTTTAATAGTTTCTTTTACTACACTAATTTTTCGCTACAAATTTTAAGTTGTTCCTGTAAAATAATTTAGCCTTTTCAATGTTCTATTATTTACTTTAAAATAAGGATTCCCGTAAAAGTGATAACGGTTTTTTTGGTTATATTTGAAACGTAAAGAAAAAAACTAACGCATGATCATAGACTACGGCGATATTGTCACACCCCTAACTGATGCAAAGGCTATTTTTATAGAGTTTGCGATTAAAGACGTTTTCTTTTTTTTGAACTAAATAACATTCTGCTATACCTTTATAAAAGAACAATTTAGGCTACTAAGTTAAAATCATTTCCAAATTATTATGTTGGAAACTTCGACGTTCTGAGAACCTATTTTGCATGATGTGTTAGAGGTGCCTGAATATAAAAGATTAAAAAACTACAACAGCACTCTTTGAATCGAGTGCTTCATAATGATATACAATTAAATGAACCACGCTGTACACAATAAACTCGTCTCCTTCATCTGGAGTATTGCCGATGACTGTCTGAGAGACGTATATGTAAGAGGAAAATATCGGGATGTTATCCTGCCAATGATCGTTTTAAGGAGACTTGACGCATTATTAGAACCAACAAAGGATAAAGTTATTGAAGAAGCAGCTTTTCAGAAAGAAACTTGGAAAGTCACTGAGTATATAGATAAACCACTTATTGATACCACGGGATATGTTTTCTACAATACCAGCGAATGGACTTTACAAAGCCTTCACGGTTCGGCGACTAACAGCCAGCAGATTTTGTTGGGGAATTTTGAAGATTATCTTAATGGTTTTAGTGCCAATGTGCAGGAAATTATTGAGATGTTCAAGCTCCGGGCGCAAATCAAACATATGGCGAACAAAGATGTATTGCTGGATGTTTTGGAAAAATTCACTTCGCCGGATATTAATTTGACACCATTTGAAAAACTTGATACTGCCGGTAGAAAAATTCCTGCGCTGACCAATTTAGGTATGGGTTATGTTTTTGAGGAACTGATTCGGAAATTTAATGAAGAAAATAACGAGGAAGCCGGAGAGCACTACACGCCGAGGGAAGTTATTGACCTGATGACGCATATGGTTTTTGACCCGATTAAAGATAAAATCCCATCGGTGATTACCATTTATGACCCTGCTTGTGGAACGGGTGGAATGCTGACAGAATCTGAACTGTTCATTACGGATGAAGAGGGCGAAATAAAAGCGACCAATACTTCAGTGTATCTTTTTGGGAAAGAAGTGAATGATGAAACGTACGCCATCTGCAAATCGGATATGATGATTAAAGGCAAAGACCCTGAACATATCAAGGTGGGTTCTACACTTTCTACCGATGAATTTGCCGGAACGAAATTCGACTTTATGCTATCGAATCCACCTTATGGAAAAAGCTGGGCGAGTGAACAGAAATACATCAAAGACGGAAAAGATGTTATCGATAACCGTTTTCTCATTAAACTGAAAAATTACTGGGGCGAAGAAGAAGATGCCGATGCGGTGCCAAGAAGCAGTGACGGACAATTGCTATTCCTGATGGAAATGGTGGACAAAATGAAAGCCATTACCAGCAAAAATACCATCGGAAGCCGAATTGCTTCGGTACACAATGGCTCTAGTCTTTTTACCGGTGATGCAGGCGGTGGCGAAAGCAATATCAGACGCTACATTATTGAAAACGATTTGCTGGATGTGATTATCCAGTTGCCGAATAATATTTTTTACAACACTGGTATTACCACCTATATCTGGATTCTGAGCAACAATAAACCGGCTAATCGCAAAGGAAAAGTACAGTTGATTGATGCCAGTGAAATGTATCAGAAACTCAGAAAAAATCTCGGTAATAAAAACTGTGAACTGACGAAACAACATATTCAGGAGATTTTGAATTGTTATTTGGAATTAAATGAACTGGATAAAAAAGAAACCGGAAACATCGGCAGCAAGATTTTTGAAAATGCAGATTTTGGTTATTACAAAGTTAATATCGAAAGACCAAAACGCCTGAAATCTCAATTTACAGCTGAAAAGATTGAAGTGTTGAAATGGGACAAAACACAACCCGATTTCAGCAAGGCTTTGTTTGAAAAGTATGGAATGGAAGTGTACACCGGATTGGAAAAACACAAAAAAGAGATAGAAGATTTTGCCGAAAAACAAGACCTCAACATCAATGCGAAACAGCTTTCTGCATTTCTGAAAAAAGAAAACTGGGAGAAGCAAGAAGCCGTGCACCAAACGGCAGTTCGGCTGATGGAAGTATTAGGAACAGAAGTTTTTACCAATTTTAATAAATTTAGCAGTCTGGTAGATGAGGTGCTGAAAGGCGACAAAACCAAACTGTCTGCTTCGGAGAAAAAACAAATTTTGGATACCGTAAGCTGGTATGACGAAGAAGCTGATAAAGTCGTTAAGAAAACTGAAAAACTGAGCGGGCAGAAACTGACTGATTTGCTGGACTATTTAGGCTGTACAGAAAAAGATCTTGCTTATTACGGTTATTTTGCAACCGATAAAAAAGGGGAATATACGTTATACGAAACCGAAAGTGATTTGCGCGATAGCGAAAGCATCCCGCTGAAAGAAAACATACAGGATTATTTCCTAAGAGAAGTGAAACCTTATGCCGAAGAAAGCTGGATTGCTTTGGATTCTTTAAAAATTGGTTATGAGCTGAGCTTTAATAAATATTTTTACCAACCTGCCCCATTGCGTAGTCTAGAAGAAGTGACCAGAGATATTTTGGCACTGGAACAGGAAGGCGACGGATTGCTGGCAGAAATCTTAAATTTTTAGACGATGCAGCGATACGAAAAATACAAAGAAAGCGGTGTGGATTGGATTGGGGAGATTCCAAAGGAATGGGAGATTGTACGATTTAAAAGATTGTTTAAAGAGAAAAAGAAAACTACCAACGCTTCTTTAAATTCCGGTTCAATAAGTTTTGGAGAGGTTGTTTACAAGGATGATGAAAAGATTACAGAAGCAACAAAATTATCTTACCAAGTTTTAAATGAGGGAGAGTTTTTATTGAATCCTCTTAATATGAATTATGATTTAAAAAGTTTAAGAATTGGATTATCAGCGATTAATGTTGTCGTCAGTTCTGGTTATATCATTCTACAAAGTAAAAAAGGATTAAACAAAAATTATTATAGGTGGCTTCTTAGAATTTATGATATTATTTATATGAAAACTTTGGGTGCTGGAGTTAGGCAGACAATTAATTATAATGATTTAGCTGACTCGTATCTTGTTGTTCCATCTTTCGATGAACAACAAACCATCGCCACCTTTCTCGATGACAAAACCACCAAAATAGACCAAACGATTGCCAACAAGCAAAAAGAAATAGAACTGCTGAAAGAACGCCGCCAAATCCTAATCCAAAAAGCCGTTACCAAAGGTTTGGATGATACCGTGCCACTCAAAGACAGCGGTGTGGATTGGATTGGGGAAATTCCGGAGCATTGGGAGGTGAGGAAGTTGAAAGCATTTTGTAAGGCATTTGGAAGAATTGGATTTAGAGGTTATACTACTGCAGATTTGGTTGATGAGGGAGAGGGTGCTATTACCATTAGTCCTTCAAATATCAAAGAAAACGAAATGGTTTTTGATAAAAATAGCTTTCTCTCTTGGCATAAGTATGATGAGTCTCCCGAGATTAAGATTAGAGAAAATGATATTCTTATCGTAAAAACTGGCTCAACTTACGGAAAAATTGGAATAGTTAAAAAGATGCCACAGAAAGCAACTATTAATCCTCAGCTACTTGTTTTAAAAGACATTAAAATTAATCCTGACTACTTGTATGAACTTTTAAAAAGTGAAATGTTTCAAATACAGGTTGAGAAAAATGTGATTGGTAGTACAATACCAACAATATCTGAAACTAAAATCCTTGGGTTTTCAGTTCCAATGCCCAAAGGTGAAAAGGAATTTAATACAATATCAGATTATATTTATGAAATTAATGAAAAACTATTTGCGTTAATTAAGCTCAAGCAGCAGGAAATAGAAAAGCTGAAAGAGTATAAAACGGTGCTGATAGATAATGTGGTGACGGGGAAAGTGAGGGTGAGTTGAATAAAAAAAACAAATAATTATGAAATATTTAGATTACTTTTTTCAGTATTTATTAAAGAAGAGATGGTTACATTATATAATTGGCATCAGTGCATCTTCTGTATTATTTTTAGAAATAAACAAGCCTAAAATACCTAACGAAGCCAATCCCGATTATACAAAAATCACCAATGAACAAGGCGAAATTATGAAAGTTTTGACAGGGTATGTAGTAGATGTATTTGGTGGAGGTCCGAATTATATTGCAATATCAGTATTAACAGTTCTTATTTTATTTAGTATTTATGCTGAAATACAAGTAAATATGCCAACTAAAAGTTCGGATAAATCGATTAAGAATATTTTTTCAGGTTGGTTTCAAGTAAATAATCAAACCAATAATTACGATAAAAAAGATGAGTAATTTTTTTACAGGATGGTTTCAAATAAATATAATCAATAATTACAAAATATTTAGAAGATCATTTGTTATAAATCAAAAATGGTTCGATAAACTTTATTTAAAACATTATACTAAAGATATTGAGTCTAAATTTAATCTTGATCTTTTTGTTGATCAAGATATGGGAAGAGCAACAAATCTTTTAAAGGAGATTAGATTTGAAACCAGACAAATTTCTCAATATAAGAATGAATTACGAATATTAGCAGATTGTTTAAATCAATTTAAAACTGAATTTCAAGAATTAAAAGAGTTTTTAATTAAAGAAAAAATAGGAATTAACATTTCTTCATTACAGTATAAACAGTTAGAATTATTGTCGCAAAAAATCTCTTGTATTAAACAGCAAATAGAAGAGCAAAATTTAATACTAACAAATGGAATTGATAGTAGTGAAAATTCATTATCTAAAATTAGTTTCGACTATGAATATGGGCATGGATTTGAGTTTAAAAGAATTGAAGAATATACAGAAGATTTAAAATTCCTAAATAAGATTCCTTCTTCAGAGTATCCGGTTGCTATCGTATTTCGAAGACAGTCAGAAATTTTAAACCAAATAAGAACTTTAAATTCATTAGATTCTGATTTTTTTAATAGAATAAAAATAATACACGGAAAGGCTGGAATGGGAAAATCGAATATTTCTGCATTTCTTACCAGTACCTTGAAACAAGAAAATCATCCTATTGTTTTTATTAAAGCAAAATCATTTAGTGGCAGTCCGGATGAATTTAATCGAATTCTTATGGAACAACTATTAGTTCCTAATAATTATTCTATAGAAGAAGTTATATCAAAGATTGATGATCATGGAAAATCTCTAAATAAAAGAACAGTACTAATTTTTGACGGCTTAAATGAAACAACTTATGCTAATGAAGGTTTTAGTGAAATCTGGAAAAAAAATCTTGATAGTTTTATTGAGTTGCTTTCAAATTTTAAATATATATATTGTATTATAACATTAAGAACCTCATATATTTCTAGAGTATGGAGTAATAATCAAATTCCTTATTCAAATTTTGAATTAAAAGGTTTTAATGAGATCAATTTAGAAACAGTAGTAGAAAAATATTTTATTAACTATATGATTAGTTATGAGAAATTAAATACAGGAGATTTTTTTTACTTTAAAACACCGTTACTTATAGATTTGTATTGTCAGATGTTAAATCCGAACAAGGATGTAGAAATCGAGGCTGTTTTAGGGTTAAACGGATTTAAAGATGTTTTTGAAAGATATGTTACTAAACTTGCAGAAAATGTTAGAAATAAACTTACTCTTGGGACTGTAGATCAGATTAAAGATGGTATTGATAGATGTTCTACAGCAATGTTAGAAAATCTTGAAGCAAATGTTCCAATTATGAAATTTTATTCTTTAATGCAAAATGAAAATGTTGTTAAAGTTGGAGGAACTATTGGTGACGAGATTTTATCAGAATATTTAATTTACCTTGATGAAAACCATAATAACAGAGATGTAGTTATTCATACGCAACAAGAAGTTGGAGGTTATTTACTCGCAAAAAAACTGATTAATGATTTTGGGACTGTTGATGAAGTTATTAAAACCGAATTCTTTAGAGAAAAAATAGTTGGCACGACAGATCCGCTTCATCAGTTGAAGGATGATATTTTGAAGTTTCTTATAATAGAGTCTGATGAAAATTCAGATATTTTTGATCAGTATATTGAAGATCCAACAGTCAAGAAATTTACTCTTATTACTTTAGAAACTGAGAAAATAAATTCAAAAACATTAAAATTAAGTAGTAAGATCAGTGGTACACTAAGAACTAAAGATGAAGTAAATGAAATTCTTAATGGTTTTTATTCAACATTTTTTGATGAGGATTCACCTCTAAATTTCAATTTTATTAAAGCACAATTAATATCAATAGATAATAATGTTTTTGAATACACGTGGACAAAATTAATATATGATAATTACTATGAAATTGATGAACTTATTTCAAAAATCAATGATGAGGAGATTGTAATTGAAGAAGTAGCTTCAAAAGATTTAATAGTTGATTTTCTTATTTGGACGTTAGAGACTACAATTAGAGAGCTAAGAGATAAAATCTACTTGATTTTGCTTGAATATTTTAAGCAAAATCCTAATCAAATATTTGCATACATTTTTGAGTATGCTAAATATAACAAGCCATATATATATGAGCGGTTAGTTTCAGTTTGTTACGCAATATGTTTGATAAATCAAAATGACGAAGAATTTATAAATAATTTTTTAAAGGAAAATATCAATAATCTTTATGAATTGCAATTTGGCAAGAATCCAAAGAGTCCTGTTTATAATTACATTGTAATTGATTGCATTAAGCATATTGTTGATTTTGCAATTTTCAAAAAAATTTATAGCATTCAGAAAGATGAAGAAGATGATTTCAACAATTACAGATTTCAATTAAATAGTTGGTTTGAAATAACTGAAGATGATAAGAGAAAAGTAGAAAGTATTACAGCTAAATGGACATTGGATGACAACCCAGATCCTCTAAGAGGAGATTTTGTACATTATACAATTCCCAGACTAGAAGAAAGGGATAATAAAAGTAGATTTATTAATACTGCAAATATTTACAAACAAATTATTAATTTAGGTTATATTTCAGAGGTTGAAAATTTAAGTAATGTTGAGCTCAAATTTAAGCAAGGAGAATCTCACTATGGTTTTAAAGGCAAAATTGACAGGTTAGGAAAAAAATATTCGTGGATCTCGTTTTTTGATTATGCAGGTTATCTTCTGAATCAAAATAAGCTTAATGTATGGAAAGATAATGATTCTGAATACGGTAAATATTATTCGAGATTAAGTGATGTTGAAATAGAAATTACTAATCCTAATCCTATTATTTTAAATGAAAAGCTTACGAATATTGATTTATACGAACATAAATCATCTCATCAAGATTGGGTTTATAAAACAATGTATAATGAAATATTAGATTTATTTGAGCAAAATGAATTTACAATGCTTTCAGGCTTTATTAACCAAAGAGAAAATGAATCATACGATAGTCGGTCATTTTTGCTGATTAATTCCTTTTTTGTAAAAAAACAAACTCTTTCTGGTAATATTAATAAAGTACTAAATAGAAACTATGATTGGAGAGACGATGTCATTGCGAATAATAGCACCTTAACTAAAGTTTATTTTGGAGAATTATACTGGGCAGATAATATACCAAAAATAGTTAGTAACTATAAGGATTTACCAATATCTGAAGAAGAAGATTATGAGCATATTGTACATCCATTTGACCCCATACATTTTCCCGCAGAATATGATATAGATGATATTGGTAAATCAATAATTGTAAGGAAAGAAAAAAGGGTTTCTTTTGAATATGAGCCAACTTTAATAGAATATTTGTGGGAAAGTAGCTCAAAAACAATTCCATCAATAAGTTCAGTAATACCAAATTTTAATATCGGTAAACAACTAGACTTAAGAGCTAATACAGATGATCTGCTAATTTTAGATAATCTAAATAATTTAGCTCATAAAACGTACAGATTTGAAGAAAATTTCTATGAACAAGATTTTGAATATTTCCGAACTGATTTATTAAAAGAATATATGGAAAAGAATGAATATATTTTGATGTATCAAGTCAAGCAACACACTTTTGATAGAATATCAGGTGATGGGTCAGGAGATTTTAGAGGAATGCAGTTCTTTGCATCTCAATTATGATTGATCATAAAAGATTTATTCAATCAACACTTTAAAACTAATAATATGGAAATAAAGGCAGAAGTGAAGAGTATATCAAAATTAAAAGATTACTTTTTTATAGTTCCTGATTATCAAAGGGAATATGTTTGGAAACCCGAAGATCAGGTAGAACAATTCTTAATTGATATTGATAATGAATATGATGAAAACACTGATACACAGAAGAGTTACTTTATAGGTTCAATCATTATTGTAGCGAATAAAGAAAAATATGATGTAATTGATGGTCAGCAAAGGTTAACAACAATTGTTCTAACATTATGCGCTCTGCGTAATTTATTGCAAGAACAAGAATTAGATTCAAAACAGTCAAAATATTTACAAAATATTGAAGAATTACTTTCAGATTTTGATATGGATAGCGATGAAACACAACTGAGGCTTGAGCTACAATATGAAGAAAGTAAAGGTTATCTGAAAAATCTTATATTAAAGGAAGATTTTAATGAGGAAAAGTCTGCTTCTATTGAAAAGATGGAAAAAGCGTATTTTAAGATTTATAATCATCTGCAATCATACTTAGAAGAAAGCTTAGATTCATTAGTAAAATATGCAAGATATTTTTTGACTAAAATTGAGCTGGTAGTTATTGAATCTGAAAATCTTAGCAGTGCACTAAAAATATTTGAAACTATAAACCAAAGAGGTTCAAGTCTCAATGCAATGGATCTGGTTAAAAATCTTTTATTCAGTACAGCTAAACCAAGTGAGTTTAATTCAATTAAAGATATTTGGAAAGAAATAGTAGCCAATCTCCAAAAGTGTGGTGAAGAAAATACACCTTTGCGTTTCTTAAGATATTTCTTAATGTCACGTTATTACGATGGAATTTTGCGTGAAGATGATATATATAAATGGTTTTTATCTGATGAGGGGAAAAAAGAAACGAAGTATGAAACAAATCCAGTTGTCTTTGCTAAAGAACTAAAATCGTTATCGAAGAGATATTCAGAATTAGTTATTGCAACCGAATTGGTGAAAGATGGAGGAACTTATCCAAGTATCACAAATATTGGATTTATAAACAAATATAGATCCAGACAACATCTTATTATTCTTTTAGCTTTACATGAAAATGCTTCCGATGACGTTATTGAATATTTGGGCAAGCAATTTGAGAGTTTTTTCTTTTTTAGTAATACTCTCGGAATTCAGGCCAAGTATAATGAAAACCTATTTTCTAAATGGGCAATTAAACTTCGGGGTAAAAAAGATGTCATTACCGTCGCTCCGATTGTGTCACAGACTATAGTTCCTTATTTAAAAGAAAAATTAGGGGATTTTATAACGAAGTTTAAAACAATTTCACATTTACATTATAGTCCCAATTATAGAGAAAGATATGTATTAGGTAAAATAGAGAATACTATTCTTAGTAAATGTAATTTACCAATTCAAGGAAAAGATTTTCTTAACACCTTACAAGTTGAACATATCTTGCCACAGACACCAAAACATGGTTTGTTAACAGATGAGTTTGCTGATATGACTGATTACAGAAGTTATGTTTACCGATTAGGAAATGTAACATTATTAGAATCTACAATTAATCAAGCTGTGAATAATTTCAATGATTTAAATTCTGACTGGTATGAGAAGAAACAAAATGAATATAACAACTCATCTATAATCAGTACAAAACTTTTAGATCACGAATTCTCAATTGGAGCACATACTGCACTAAATAAATTTAAAATTGATTATGTGTTTGAATTTCCGGAATGGAATAAAGAAAGTATAGACTTACGTCAAGAAAAAATGCTTGATTTAGTTTTAGATACTTGGAAGTTTAATGATAATCGACTAGACCAGTAAATATGCCATCACAAACCAACGAACTCGCACTCGAGACTGCCATAGAAAAAGCACTCTGTGGTATTTCGACAGAAGATATAAAAAGCGGAATGGTTTCCGAACCTAATGAGCCTTACAATAGCAACGGTTACCGCATTGGTCATCCGGAAGATTACAACGCAAAATACGCATTGGATGAGGTGCGATTTTGGGATTTTCTAGAAACTACGCAAAAGGAAGAACTAGAAAAACTAAAACGACAGTCTGACTGGAAAATAAAAGTACTTGACCGTTTCGATAAGCTGGTGAAAAAGTATGGTATTCTGCATCTGCTTCGTAAAGGTTTGGCGGTAGATGATGCACATTTCACTTTGTTTTATGTGGCGCCTTTGCAAAACAGCAGTCAGAGCATTAAAGATAATTTTGAGAATAATCAGTTCAGCGTTACACGACAACTAAAATATTCGGTAGCCAATCCGCTGGAAGAAATTGATATGGTCATTTTCATCAATGGTATTCCTATTTCAACCATAGAATTAAAAAACCATTGGACAGGACAAAATGCCAAAGTACACGGCGTAAACCAATATAAATACAAGCGAGATATTGCTCAGCCTTTGTTGAATTTCGGAAGATGCATTGTGCACTTTGCAGTCGATACTGATGAAATCTATATGACTACCAAACTAGATGGAGCAAATACGTTTTTCCTGCCTTTCAATCTTGGTAATAATTATGGAAAAGGTAATCCGCCAAATCCTTTCGGACATAAGACTTCTTATTTTTGGCAGGATGTTTTGCGAAGAGAAAGCATTGCCAATATTATTCAGCATTTCGTGAGGTTTGACGGAGCCGAAAATGAAGCATTGAGCAAAAAGAATTTATTCTTTCCGCGATACCATCAGCTGGATGTAGTACGAAGGTTGATAAAAGACACCACTCAAAAAGGTGCTGGAGAAACCTATCTTATCCAGCACAGTGCAGGTTCCGGTAAGTCTAATTCCATTACTTGGTTGGCTTATCAGTTGATAGAAGCCTATCCTGAAAATGAGGCTGTTGCAGGAAGTAAAAGTACCAATCAGCCTTTGTTTGATTCTGTTATTGTAGTAACAGACAGAAGATTGCTGGACAAACAACTTCGGGATAATATCAAAGAATTTTCAGAGGTTAAAAACATCGTTGCTCCAGCTTACAGGTCTTCAGATTTAAAGTTAGCTTTGGAAAACGGTAAAAGAATCATCATTACGACTATTCAGAAATTTCCTTTTATTCTTGATGGCATTGCTGATATGAGCAATAAGCAGTTCGCAGTCATTGTGGATGAAGCACACAGTTCACAGTCAGGAAGTTCTGCCGATAAACTCAATGAAGCCATTGGAAATAAAGAAGAAGATACAGATGCAGCCGATTATCAGGATAAAATTCTTGAAGCGATGAAAGCCAGAAAAATGACCAAGAATGCGTCTTATTTTGCTTTTACTGCTACACCAAAAAATAATACGCTGGAGAAATTTGGTATAAAACAAGAAGACGGTTCTTTCAAACCTTTTCATTTGTATTCGATGAAACAGGCGATTGAAGAAGGATTTATTCTGGATGTTTTAGCCAATTATACAACCTATAAAAGTTATTATGAAATTGAAAAATCAATAGAGGATAATCCTCTTTTTGATACGGGTAAAGCACAGAAAAAACTGCGGGCTTATGTTGAAAAACATAAGCAAACGGTTGGTACTAAAGCTGAAATAATGCTGGATCATTTTGCGAGTTCGATAGTGAATAAAAAGAAGTTAAACGGTAAGGCCAAAGCGATGGTTGTTACCCAAAGTATAGAATCGGCTATCCGTTATTATCAGGCATTGCAGCATTTGTTGAATGGCAGAGGAAATCCTTTCAAAATCGTCATTGCATTTTCAGGAACAAAAGAAGTGGATGGTATTGAATATACTGAAGCCCAAATGAACGGTTTTCCTGAAAGCGAAACAAAAGATAAATTTGATGAAGACAAATACAGAATGCTTGTGGTCGCCAACAAATATCTTACTGGTTTTGACCAACCCAAACTTTCTGCAATGTATGTAGACAAAAAGCTACAAGGAGTTTTGGCAGTGCAAACTTTATCAAGATTAAACCGTTCTGCCAACAAGCTCGCTAAAAAAACCGAAGACCTGTTTGTGTTGGATTTCTTCAATACGGTGGAAGATATTAAAACTTCGTTTGATCCGTTTTATACCTCCACAACTTTGAGTAGTGCTACGGATATCAATGTGCTGCATGAATTGAAAGACAGTTTGGATGATTCAGGAATTTATGAGCAATCCGAAGTTGAAGATTTCAATGAGAAATATTTTAATAAAGTTGATGCACAGTTTTTAAGTCCAATAATTGATGTGTCAGCACAACGATTTGTTTCGGACTTAGAATTAGAAGAAAAGGATAAAGCTGATTATAAAATTAAAGCAAAACAGTTTGTAAAGATCTACGGACAAGTTGCAGCTATTTTACCTTATGAAATGGTATCTTGGGAAAAGCTGTTTTGGTTTTTGAAGTTCCTTATCCCAAAATTAAAGATTGAAGATAAGGACATTGATTTGCTGGATAAGCTTTTAGAATCTGTAGATTTATCAACCTATGGTTTGGAAAGAGTGAAGCTCAATGAAGCTATCTCTTTAGATGATTCTGAAACACAGGTTGATCCTCAAAATCCAAATGTTCGCAGCGCACACGGTGAGGAAGAAAAAGATGAATTGGAAAGTATTATCAATGGCTTTAATGAAAAATGGTTTCAAGGTTGGGAAGCTACACCTGAAGATCAAAGAGTGAAGTTTGTTTCTTTGAGCAAATCTGTACAGGCACACCCTGATTTTGATATCAAGGTAGCGCAGAATGCGGATGACCAAAACAGAGAGTTAGCTTTGAAGAAAATACTGGATGATGTAATGTCTCAACAGAGAAAACAGGAATTGGAACTTTATAAATTATATGCACAAGACCCTTCATTCTATCAGGCTTTTTATAATACAATCAAGCAGGTTGTGAGCTCAAGATGATGGGAACCCTTTTCATTTATAGATATAAGTTACTATTTTCACGACTTATATCTTTATTGTTCAAAATTTAATAACCGTCTTCTAAAACACCAAAAAGTTTAGATAAAATTAGGCAATATTTGAAATCAAAGAGTTCAGTATTTTACCCAACTCTTTGATTTAATATTAAGTCTCATCCAGTAGTGGTTTAAGTGGTAATTTTAAAATCCTAATAATTTTGTGTCTACACCTATACCAAAGCCCCACCAGTATTTACCGTTATTAATCCATTTCTTTCCTGCCTGATCAGTGCCCCAATCGAATCCAATCGGTACTATTGCAAATGTAAAAGATTTGTAGGTATAAGTTACCGCTAAAGAGGTAGAGAACATGAAAGCAGAATACGATTTATTTGGATCTCCAAAAAAGTTATTTGTGTTCTTATCATTTACATCCTCAACCATAGGTGCAAGAATAAAACCTACTGAATATTTATGATTACTTACCGAATTATCTAACCAATATCTTTTATTATCCCACAACAAAAAAGGAAGATACACACCTATATTTTTGACATCTGCTTTTGCTGTTACATATCCTAGCTCATTTTTTTGTCGTATTTTGAACGGAACAGTCACGATGGAAATATGTGATATAGCTGACCACCCCCATTTAATTGTTGTGAGGCCTACATACTCATCATCATCAATATAGGCATCATATGTCTTAAATTTTTTATCTTCTAAATCTAATAAATTGAATCGTAGCACAGCAATACTCTCTTTATTATCATTTTTTATTTCTGTTGATAAAACGCTGTATTTTGTCAGACCTTCATAAAAGGAAATTGAGTCAAGTTTTATCTGCGATGATTTTTTTTCCGGTCTATTTTGACCGAGACTTAACTGATAGGTACACATGATCAGATAAATCAGAACATTCTTATTCATGGTAATAGTTTTATGGTTACGAGTTTTTAGTTTAATCAAATATACATATAATCTTAAACGCAAATATTAATTTATTTTTAACATTAATATCAGTTACATACAAACCTATATCTTACGCCTCCCTATGTTACGTTCATTTTTTTTTACATTTAGCACTTGTTTAGTATTTTTCTTAAACGAAAACTCAAATTTCCCTATGTTCTTATCGAAACTGATGTAGCCTTGGTATTTTTTGCCTTTGCTGTTCGTGAGTCCGCTGATGTAGGCGGTCTCCCCTGCTTTGAGTTTTTCGATCTGCCATTTGTGGAGAGGTTTTCCTCTGAAGGTATTGGGTATTTCTGCTTTAAGGGTATTTTGGAGGGTTTTGAGGTGGTGTTGGAGATGGTGTTGCAGGCTTTTGTTTTTTCTGTTGAATAGGAATTCTACATATCTTTTGTCTGCATTGAACTGGACGGTGGCATTGAAGAGGGTTCCTTTTTTGGAAAGCATGTTTTCGATGTGTAAGGATTTGCCTTCTTTGAGGGTTTTCTTTTGTTGTTCGTTGAGGGTGACTCCGCAGAGGACTAATGGGATTCTGATATGTTCGGCTCTTAAGGCGATCAGTTCATTGGTCAGTCGGTCTCTGCTGATAACGGAAGGGGTTAGTTCGTCGGTCATTGGATTAATCAGGTCGACTACCCTTCCCATATTTCCGATTTCAAGGAGATTGAGTTGGTCTTCTTTTGTGAACTCATGACCGAAGAATTGGGTATTGAAGTCTGGTTCTTTTCTGATGGGATGAATGCGGACTTCGAGATATCCGACATCGTTGAGTCTTAAAGAAAGTCTGACATCCATAGTGGTTTTAATGGTTCCCTGATTGAACGTAATGGGAATCAAGGTGGGTGTTTTATATCCTTTGAGTAAGGGTTCTAAGCCGTTGAGCTGTTCGAGTTTTTCTTTTGTTAAATTGAGCTTGCTCATGATGTTCCAGTCGATCTGTTCGGGGAGATAGCGGTATTGCTGTTCATTGATGTGTTGATGGATAATTTTACTTTGTTGAAGTTGGGTGAATTTATTCTGACGGTCTAATTGCGCCTGGACTGCATCGATGGAAACTGCATAGTCTTTGAGCTGGTCGATTTCTTTTACGGATACTTGGTCGATGTAGTTTTGAAGATCCTGGGCTGTTTCCTTGGCTTCGTATTCGGTGACTTTGAAGAAGGTGAAATCTTCCGGGTTTTTTAACTGGTTGTAGAAGTCTGAATAGAATTGGATGAAAGAATCTTCTTTTTGGTTGATTTTGAGGATTTGATCTGAATGTTCTGCGTTAGGTTCAGTATGTTTGATGCTTCCGTCTGGATTGATATTTTGAACGATGCCAATGGTGTTGCTGATGTTCTGGAGAACCAATAAAGTGTCGGAGGACGTTGTATTTTGGTTGTGGTTGTGGTTTTGTTGATGATCTTTTTTTGGATCCTGATTTTTATCTGTTTCCATTGTATGCAGTGATTTAGTGAAGATCTAAACTAAGCTCTATTTATAAAGCTGATAATTTTTAGTATTTGATGACTTTAATTGGAAGTTGCTGTCTATAATGAAAGCTTTTCACTTAAAAATTGATTTGTTATCAGTACAAAAAAAATAAAACTCCATTAACCGAAACCCCAACCAACTATTTAATAGTTTCTTATACCATTTTATTCACTATTTTAATCTCAGTGATTATATTTAGAAATTTTGTTCCAATTATTCTTAAAAGTATCTTACATCATATATTTTTAATTACTTTAGTCAAAAATTTAATTATTCACATATGAGTAAACTATACACCTTGTTATTTTTAATTTTCATGTTAGTTTCTTGCAAAACTGATAGTAACATAGAAGAAGGCGCTCAGCCAAATACTGCAATCGATTTCAGTTTTGGAAACTCGGCTCAAAGAAATTTTCACGGTCTGGTATTGTCGACAGATGGAAGCCCGGTCTCTGGTGCAACCATTACCATTGGAACAAAGACAACACAGACCAACATCAAAGGTATTTTCGCAATCAATGACGCAGATGTAAAAGAAAATTTTGCATATGTAAAAGTGACCAAAGCAGGATTTGTGAATGGGGCAAGAACGTTAGTACCTACCACAGGGAACAACCGAATCAATATCATGATGATTCCTGCAACCAATACGATGACAATAAGTTCCGGAACGGCATCTACAGTTTCCTTACCGAACGGAACGAAAGTGAAATTTGACGGAAGTTTTAAAGATGAAAGTGGTGTCAACTACACAGGAAATGTAAACGTCGCGATGTTTCATTTAGCGCCATCCAATGTGTATCTTAACGAATTAATGCCTGGTTCATTACTAGCTACAAACGCTAACGGGAATTCCAGAATCATGGAAACTTTTGGAATGCTTCACGTACAGTTAACCGGCTCGTCGGGGCAAAAACTGCAGATTGCCACTAATCATACCGCAGAAATGACCGTAGCGATTGATGCTGCTCAATTGACTACAGCTGCTGCAACAATTCCTTTATGGTCCTTCAATGAAACAACGGGAATCTGGCAGGAAGAAGGCGTTGCAACTAAAGTTGGAAATGCCTATGTAGGAAATGTAAGTCATTTTTCCTGGTGGAATTGTGATGTACAGTTTCCTGTTACCACCTTGAAAGTCAATGTAAAGAACTCTGCAGGACAACCATTGAGTAACTTAAAAATTGGCTTAAAAAAAAGCACACAGACTTACGAAACCTATGGCATGACTGATCATACTGGTTCAGTTTCAGGGTTGGTTCCTGCAAATGAAATACTGGTTTTGAAAGTATATAATTTTTGCGGAACGGTATTGTATACATCTAATGTAGGACCCTTCACGGCAGGAAATATTCATACTTTACCAGATATTATCATTGCGTCTTCTGCCACAACGTCATTTACCGTTACCGGAACCTTAAAAAACTGCGCTGGAGTAAACGTAACCAATGGAGTTGCTGTTGTACAACCTGTGGCTGGTTCTACCAATTATTTTCAGGGTGGTATGGCAATTGTTACCAATGGTACATTTTCGATGAACACTGTTTCGTGTAATGCCAATCAACAGTTTATCTTAGAAGGTTTTGACTTTGCCAACATGCAGACCAGCGGCGGAATTAGTTTTACAGGAGTGAGCCCTGTTACTCCTCTTGGGAATATTACGGTATGTACTGCGGTAAACGAATTTATTACTTATCAGATTGATAGCCAATCACCTAAAAATCTACTTCCTCCAATCGGGGCAGAATATTCTGCAATTACAAATGCGATGGTGGTTACCTGTTATCCTCCAAATTCAGCACTAGGAGGCTTTCAAATGGTAGCTTCCAATATATCCGGAGTTGGAACGTTTAATACTTTCAATTATCTGGACGTCATAGGAAGTGGCTCTTCACCAAATGGAATTCCTTCTTTAGGAAGCACTTTAACATTACAAATTATTAATCTTGGAGCACTCGGACAATATATTGATTTTACGATCAATGGAACCTATACCAATTCTACAGGAAATCATACTCTTTCTGTTACAGGACATGTTATCAGAGACAATTAGAGGTTAGGAGAACTGTTATTATAGAGGAGGCTTGAGAAAGTCTCCTTTTTTTATTTTCTGTCGAATCTTTCCAGTTTTTATGAATCTAAATCGTGGCGAAAGCAATATATAGAAATTAATGAAAACACACGGTCTTTGTCATCCCAATTATAAATTTTTAACGACAGGTAAAAAGAAAATATAAATTAACAAACAGATCATGAATACTGCCACAGGCACTAATGTAAATTACAACAAAAAAAAATTCAAGTTTAGTGGGCAGACAATTACTGCAGAAAAGAAAACCGTGAAACATCGATCTTGAGGAATTGATCTGAGTGTAGTACGTTGGGGTCGGTGTTATTGATGGTTTGGCACTTTCGTTAGAGAATTGTGTTGCAAAAAAAAATAAGATTCTTACTGAGGCTATATCACCCTGATCATTCGCCCGACGGCTCACGATGTACGAACGATGACTCCTTCCTAACCTAGTTCTTGTACCTCAGAGTTGGTCGAGAGATTATTTTTCGTAATTCTCTCAACGCAAATTAACTTAACTGCTAAACTATATTTTGATGCTCCAATAAATAAAATATCCCTAAAAAGTGTCAAACTTTTGGAGGGCAGTCTAAATCAGTTTTAAGGTTGGTCTGTGATTTGTGTTACTTTAATGATTTTAAATGAGTTTTAAATCTATAAATGTAACTCGATAAAACAATTCTTTGGAAATCACAACTTCACTTACAACATATCTCACAACTTAAACAAAAAATACAAAAAATTTTATAATGAAATTCCACATTAAAGTAAACAGCGCAAAAACCATTGAAGAAATTGAAAATTACTGGAGCAATGAAGATTATAGTAAACTCCTTGAACTGTTCAGTTTTCCCGATGCAAATACCATTAAACCAGAAAACCTGAGAGAAATGCTATTTATGGCAATCACAGATTTTGAGCCGAATGAAGCGGCAGCAACTGTTTTAACATATAAATTATCCGAAAGTTTAAATGAAGGCCAGATTGCACAGATTTCTCATGATATGCTGATTGATAAAGTCTGCGAAGAATATCCGGAAATAGAACTGCATTGTGATCTGTTTTCTATCAATCAACTTCTGTATAAGGCTTATAACGGAACATTTTTAAACTGCAAAGCTACTTTGGTGAATTTTGAAATCGAAAAACCGGGTGATTTTAAGGGAGAAATTACAAAGGAAATTGTGTTGAAATCATTCAACAGAGGTCTTTCTGACAGCAATATCATCAAAAGATTATTTGAAGAAAAGATGACCACAGAAGCAAGATTTGAGCAGGCAGAAGATATTTTGTGGAAATTAAATGATGAAGGAAATATTACTTTCTCTTTCATCACTTCTGAATACTGGATCAATAAAGATGAGATTATAGGTTCCGAATTTGAAGGAGAATGTCTTTTAGCTGAAGCTGAAACTGAAGCTTAAAATTAAGCTTCGTAAAATAAAAAAAGCTGCAACGCAAAATTTTATACTGTACTCAAAAGTAGAGACAAAATTAAAAATATTATTAAGGAAAAGAGTTCGGTACTGTATCGGGCTCTTTCTTTTTAAATATTTTTACATTGTACAACTTCTCTTTAGAATGATCGTATTCTAATACTTACACTTTGTTACGTCAGAGACTGTTGTATTTGCTAAATTTTTTAATTAGGCATATGTTGGATGAGTCATTTTTCAGCAACTAATGTTGATGATTGGGTTAATTAGCAGCTGCCTCTTTACCAAATTTTTTCAGCATGATAAAATGAGAGCGCAGTGCGGATAAAAAGGTCTGATTTTCAATGTAAGGCAAATTAAACTCCATTGCAGTCTTCTTCACAATAACCGAGATCTCACCATAGTGGATGTGGCAGACTTTAGGAAACAGGTGATGTTCAATCTGCCTGTTCAATCCACCAAGGAAAAATGCTGCAAGCTTATTATGCGTTGCAAAATTCGCTGTTGTACGCATTTGATGCTCTGCCCAGGCTTCTTCCATCTGACCGCAATCATTGGGTATTGGGAAGTGTGTTCCCTCAACAACATGAGCCAGCTGGAAGACAAGTCCCATTGTTAATCCTTGGGTAATATGCAAAAACAGAAACCCGATCAGAAACTGCCACCAACTTACATCCAGTACCAACAGTGGCAAGACAATAAATAGCACGTAATAAAGCGCCTTGTAGAAAAATAGATTAAAATACTCCATTCTAGGGTGTTTGTTCTGATGCGCTCCAATTTTTTTCTGAAAAAATTTCACATAATCTTTACGAAAAACCCACGACAATGATGCCAGGCTATAAAGCGGAAAGGCATACCAATGCTGGTATCGCTGAATAGTATTCACTTCATCTTCTTCAGCAATCCGAATTAGTCCCGGTGCTACATCAATGTCTTCATCGTGTCCGGGTATATTGGTATACGTGTGGTGAACAACATTATGCGTAATACTCCAGACATATGGATTGGCGCCGACCAGATTAAAAACAAAACCGAAGATTTTATTTACTTTTTTATTGCCTGAAAAAGCACCATGGATCGCATCATGACAAACATTGAATCCTACAAATGCACTAAACAAACCCAGTACCATTGAAAGTGATAAGAGCATCCAGATAGGCAATTCACCAAAGATAATAACGAGGTAAGTTATAGAAAAACCTGCAAGGAAAAATATAGTCTTTCCCCACATTTGAGCATTGGCATGCTGACTTAGTTGTTGCTGAGCGAAAAACTGATCTACTCTGCTCCTAACGGTTGCATAAAAACGTGAACCTGAAGAGGATGAGAATTTTAATTTTTGTGACATATAATATCATGTTTGACCTACTTAGTGCGAACAAACAGATGTGCTAAAATCGGGTGTTGAAATAAGGAGAATGTTGAGTATTCCGGCGCATTACCGGATTTTATTTTAATATATGCAATTATTGTTCCTTTATGGTACTCTAATTCAACAGCATCAGGTGCATTTCTATGTCTTTAGTTATAATTTATACAGGGTTATTCTGAAATATTTACTTCTTCAAGTCTGAAGAAAATTTTCTGAAGTCTATGAACACTTTATTCAGTTCTACTACTGATTTTCTTTATCTTACTAAATCTTATCTATTCCTTCTTACAAACTATGATTTAGCTTCTCCCACTGAATTGAGTGGAGTGATTAAGAAGAATACGAAAACGTAGATAGCCACCCTTAAGTAAGTTTACGATAAATCATGAAAAATATCAATTAATTCTGTTAGAAAATTCATTGATGGATAAACGGACTTTGGAACCGATGCACATAAGAATCACATCACTTAACAAAAACTTTTGTACAGTATTTGCTAAATTTAGCTCTAATCAAATACATTATAATTATGCAGTTTATAGATTTTAAAAAAGAACATTTCAGTCAGGACGAAAAAGAAGAGAATTATTTTATTGAAATTTCCAAAGATGAAATAGGATACGGTGATATTGAAGTTTTGGAGAAGCGAAATGGTGAAACATACGCAAAGACTGACTACGAAATTATTGATGATGTCACTAAAGTTACAATCAAAATGAAAAACCCTGTTGATATAAGGCTTAATTTTTGAGATTATTCATTGGTATTTTTAAAAAAATTTCAAGTATGACATAAGCAGCTAAATTGACCTTGCTCCGTGAGACTGCAGAAGATTATGAAAGTAATCCTGACCAAATGTATGATGAATCCGTTGCATTACTACAATATGCAGTGGTTAAAAAAACATTGCATTTTGAATAAAGAGACTGGAAATATGTGTGTACCTGATTCCATTGGAGAAGCTGTAGTATTGCAAGCTTGTGCTTATCAAGATTAAAGAAAAATTTGAGATTTGATTATTTAAATTGGATTTTGTACCATATAAAAAACTCCTAAAAACTTTTGCTTTTAGGAGTCAATCAAATAATAACTATATTGCTAATCTACACTTTTATTAAGTGTTTCAAATTTTGCATAGGATGATTTTAATTGCTCCAATTGACGAGCAACAACCGCTGTGCTCTGAGGACATAAGTTCCCGTCTTCCAATGCCTCTTCATATGCATCAATCGCTGCATTTTCACCAAATACCACATTTTCCAATGTTGATTCAGCATTGTCACCGCCAAATGCATTTTTAACATCAATCCAAGTTCTGTGTAATGCTCCTGCAGTTGTGGAAGTATCATCCACTTCACCTCCCCTTTCACTGATTAGTGCAATAAGGTCAGATTTCATCGTTTGAGATTCTCTCACCATTTGATCATAATCATTTTTTAATGGTGAATACGTCTCCCATACTTTGTCTTCTACTTTGCTGAATCCTTTGATTCTGTCGTTCGTAATGTTTAAAAGATCATTTAAAGTTGATACTGTTTTACTGTTGTCCATAATAAAATATTTTTTGTTAGTGTACTTATCTTTTTGCAAGAGCCGTACCATGTGGTATGTGTTTAAATGCTAAATTTTTCTTAAATAAAATGAACAGCTTACGACAATATAAGATTACCTATCTTATAATTGAATAATATCTCTTATGCGACCATATTTTAAAATGATCAGGCGATTTCATTAACCATCCGAAAAGTCAAATTAATTCTTTCTTTCATATACAAAGCAGACTTAGCGATGCGATGCTCCCAATGTTCCTGAAGATCACCTTTCATCAAAAGCAAAGACCCATGCGGAAGTGGGATACTGTATCTGCTTTGGTGATGATTGAGTTTTCTAAAGTCAAATTTTCGAGTCTGTCCGAGGCTCAAAGATGCAATGACAGGACGGTCACCATATCTGCTTTCTTTATCTCTGTGCCACGCGACAGAATCATTATTGTCCCTATATAAATTAAGTAAGACAGAATTAAACTCATAACCGAATGCTTCTTCTATTTTATTTTTCAAAGAAAGCAATTCAGGCGTCCAGGCATTCACCTCAAATTCACTTCCTCCTAATTTGTAGGACTTTTCACTGTCACCATACCATGCTGTCAGACGTGGAGTTAAAACTTTTTTGTCATAGATGGTTTGAGTCCGTTGTTTCCACGGGGTACGTTCGAGCAATTGAGTAAAAAGCAGATCCGATTCTTCCGCCGTCAGAAAATGTTCTCTGAACTCCAACAAGTCTTTTGGAAATGTGTAGAATTCTTCTGCGCTAAATAAACTGAGTTGACCCATTGTTTTATTAACTTTTTTTATTACTTTTGACTATCCCACAATGGGAATTTTTCATCATTTGTGTTTTTAAGCTTTCCCAACAGGAAAGCTTTTTTCATATGTACCAGAAAATATATCCTTTACTAAACAGTTTTTTTTGAACTTCTTATCTCCGAACGAAGCTCCTCAAACATGCTTCTGATTTCCTGATATTCCAGGTTTTCAATGCGCAGTTCCTGAGTATTAATACTGCAGGCAAATTCCCATATTTCATAAACTTCTGACCATTTGATTTCATAAGGCTCATAGAAAGAATTATCAGAACTTACAAAACTTCCGGAATCATTTTGCTTGGAATATCTTTTATAAACAATACCGTCTTTGGTGATGAAGATGTACGTTTTTCCTTTTTTCAAATCCTTTTTATCTTCAACGTATTTCCCCACGATAAAAGTTCCATCATTGTATGGCGGCATCGAATCACCATCTGCAGGAAAAGCCCTGAACTTTCCATTTCGTAAAAATGGTAGAGAAAGATGCTGAAGCCCCTCTACAAATTCAGGATCATTATAGCCACTTAGATATCCCATGCTTGCTTTTTGAGGAACGATTTCAATTCTGTTTTCACCCGTATGATCAACTTTCATCGGCAACAAAATTCTATTGTTCGGAAGGTTGACGATATCCTCTAGAGGATACTTCCGCAGATCAACGGTCAGCAACAGATCAATGCTCACTTTATAATATTTGGAAAGCTTTACCAAAATCTCAATCGGGGGTTCTGACCTTCCGTCTTCATAGGTCGCATACCTTCCGCGCGTGATCGAAATTTCATCAGCAACTTTCTGCTGGGAAGCCTTCATCTTGTCTCTTAAAAACCTTATGTTTTCTGAAAAAACTGACATTGCTATAAATTATAGCAACAAATATACGTTATTTTGTAATAAAACGTAATAATTTTACACCATGGAAAGAGCAATTGTACATATGGATTTGGATACGTTTTTTGTTTCCTGTGAGCGGCTGAAAAACTCCGAACTGGAGAAAAAGCCTGTAATCATAGGAGGTGGAGACCGTGGTGTGGTAGCATCCTGCTCTTACGAAACAAGGTTTTTTGGCGTACGAAGTGCGATGCCGATCAAGATGGCATTAAGATTATGCCCTGAAGCGAGAGTCATTAAAGGGGACATGGATATGTACTCCAAAATGTCGCATATGGTAACCGATGTGATTCAGGAAAAAGTGCCTGTTTTGGAAAAAGCAAGCATCGATGAATTTTACTTGGATCTTTCGGGAATGGATAAATTCTTCGGGTGCTATCAGTGGACCAATGAAATTGTCGATGCGGTCACCAGGAATACCGGCTTACCGATAAGCTTCGCTTTATCCACCAATAAAACGGTTGCAAAAATAGGCACCGGAGAATCCAAGCCAACGGGTAGATTTGAAATTCAGGAACAGAATATAAAACCTTTTTTAAATCCCCTTTCCGTAAAAAAGATTCCGATGGTGGGGAATGTCACTTTCCAGCTTTTATCAAGGCTTGGAGTAAGGACCATCCAGACTTTATCTGAAACACCTGTTGAAGTCCTTCATCAACTGATCGGAAAAAACGGAAGCGAACTTTGGAAGAAAGCTAATGGAATTGATGATACTCCGATCGTTCCGTATTCAGAAAGAAAATCAATTTCTACCGAAAATACCTTTTCTCAGGATACGATCGATGTTCAGAATCTGAGAAGTGTTTTATCGGGAATGGTGGAACAGTTGGCTTTCCAATTGCGTCAAGAAAAATGGTTGACCTCAACCATTTCTGTCAAGATCAGGTATTCCAATTTTGATACAGAGACCAAGCAGTGCAGAATCCCTTACACTTCGGCAGACCATACGCTGCTCAAATATGTTTTAGAGCTTTTCAAAAAAGTATATACGCGAAGAATGAGAATCCGATTGATCGGAGTGAAATTTACGGGACTGGTACATGGATGTCATCAGATGGATCTTTTTGAAGATACAGAGGAATTAATTTCATTGTACCAAACCATGGATAAAATCAAAAACAGGTTTGGAACGGGAAGTGTGGGCAGAGCGTCCGGACTCTTAAGATAAAAATAAATAATATGTTTCTCAATTGTCATTCCTATCACAGCCTACGGTATGGAACCATTTCTATTCAGGATCTGGTGCAGCAGGCTGTGGATCATCAGGTGAAAACTTTAGCCCTAACGGATATCAATACCATTACAGGAATCTATGATTTTTATAAACTTTGTAATGACAATGACATTAAACCTATTGTCGGAGTGGAAATCAGAGTCGAGAGTGAACTCTATTATATTTGCTTAGCTAAAAATCAGAAAAGTGTCGGTGAGATCAACAGGCTTTTGACCCATTACAATTGTGACGGAATCGAAATTCCAAAACACAATCCAGTTCTTGAAAATACCATTGTCATTTATCCATTGCATAATATTCCGGAAGTTTTACAGGAACATGAGTTTGTCGGAATCAGATCTGAAGAATTGAACTATCTCGTGAAGCCTGATTTGAAAAAGCTGATGGATAAAATGGTCATCTTACAGCCTGTTACCTTCACAACCAAACTGGATTATAATCTCCACAAAATTTTAAGGGCGATTGACAATAATACATTGATCAGTAAATTAGGCGATCACGACTATTGCAGAGACACAGAAACATTTATTAATAAAAAAGAACTGCTGGATCAATACCGTCACTATCCTCAAATCATACAAAACACAGCATATATTGTTGAACAGTGCAGCTTTGATTTTGATTTTTCAACTTCGAAAAACAAGCAGTATTACACAGACAGCCGCGAGAGCGATTTTAAACTGTTAACCCAACTTGCTTATGAAGGTCTGGAAACGAGATATGGAAAAGATCATCCTGAAGCTAAAGCAAGAGTTGAAAAAGAACTGGGCGTTATTGATCAGTTAAAATTCAGCGGTTACTTTCTGATCACCTGGGATGTTATACAATACAGCAACCGCATGGGTTTTATGCATGTGGGAAGAGGAAGCGGTGCCAACTCCATTGTCAGTTACTGTTTAGGAATTACAGACATCTGTCCTTTGGAACTGGATCTCTATTTTGAAAGGTTCCTGAATCTTAATAGGAAAACCCCTCCTGACTTTGATATCGACTGGAGCTGGCAGACCAGAGATACCATCCTTGAATATATTTTTACTAAATACGGTAAAGAGCACGTTGCTTTTTGTGGTACCAATGTAGAATTTAAGTACCGATCCATTTTCAGGGAAGTTGGAAAAGCATTTGGTTTACCAAAGGAAGAATTGGATATTTTGGCTACCAAACCGATGAATGAGCATGATAACAATTCGGTGTTTAAACTGGTGCATAAATATGGTAAGCTCTTGGAAAAGTTTCCGAATCATAGAAGTATGCATTCCTGTGGAATTTTAATTTCAGAGGAACCGATTACTAATTTCACAGCATTGGAAATGCCTCCAAAAGGTTTTCCAATTGTCCAGTTCGATATGCATACGGCTGAGGACATCGGATTTGAAAAGTTTGATATTTTATCCCAAAGAGGTCTCGGAACCATCAAAGATACCGTAGAATTGATCAAAGAAAAAAGAGGGATTACAGTAGATATTAAAAACACCACGATTTCAAAAAATGAAGAGAAATGCAATAGTTATTTGAGTGTAGGTAAAACTATCGGCTGTTTTTATATTGAGAGTCCTGCGATGCGGGGATTGCTTAGAAGATTAAAATGTGAAGATTATAAGACACTGGTCGCTGCATCTTCGATTATCCGTCCGGGAGTTGCGCAAAGCGGAATGATGAAAGAATATATTTTCCGACATAATAATCCCACAAAGTTCGAATACTTTCACGATGTATTTAAAGAAGAGCTGGGTGAAACCTATGGAATTATGGTGTACCAGGAAGACGTTATCAAAATTGCCCTGCACTTCGGAGGGTTGTCAGCAGCGGACGGTGATGTTTTAAGAAGAGCGATGAGCGGTAAAGGAAGATCACTATCCGCATTGCAGAAAGTCAAAGATCATTTTTTCGAGTCCTGTAAAGAACTGGGACATCCTGAACAACTGTCAAAAGAAGTCTATCGGCAGATCGAATCTTTTGCAGGATACTCTTTCTGTAAAGCGCACTCGGCCTCTTACGCTGTAGAAAGTTACCAGAGTTTGTATTTGAAAGTGTACTACCCTATTGAGTTTATGGTCTGTGCCATCAACAATGGCGGTGGATTTTACAGGACTGAGGTCTATGTTCATGAAGCGAAAATGTCGGGAGCGACCATCAAGAATCCCTGCGTCAATCTCAGCGAATACCAAACCACCGTCTATGGAACTGATGTTTATTTAGGTATCATGCATATCGAGAAAGTTGAAGGAAAAATCGCCATGATGATTCCTGAAGAAAGAAAAAATAATGGGGAGTATACTTCGCTGGAGAACTTTGTCAAAAGAATACCGATTGGAATTGAAACCCTGCAGATTCTCATTTTTATCGGGGCGTTCAGGTTTACCGGAAAGCAAAAACATGAGCTTCTGATTCAGGCAAGATTCCTGTTTGGCAATGATCAGTCGACATTCAGACATCCCACTTTATTGGATGAACCACAAAAAGAATATCAACTTCCGACCATTATCAGAAATCCTTTCGAAGATGCTTTTGATGAAATTGAGATCTTAGGATTTTCTGTATCATACAGTCCTTTTGATCTATTGCAGACCAAATACCGCGGCAGTGTAATGGCTAAAGACCTAGTGAAGCATCATAAGAAGCAGATCAAAATGCTCGCTTACCTTATTTCCAGGAAACATGTTCCTACAAAAAGAGGAGCCATGTTTTTCGGAACATGGATCGACGCCGAGGGAGAGTATTTTGATACGGCACATTTCCCGAACTGCCTTGAAGAATATCCGTTTCAGGGTGGAGGCTGCTATTTATTGTTGGGAACGGTTGAAGTGGATTTTCATTTTCCAACCATCACTATTCATAAAATGGCCAAGATGCCCTTCATTCCCGATCCAAGGTATTCTATGGATAAAGAAAAGTCGCTGGAAGCAGCAAGAACACTTCACGAAGATGTCAGCATGACACAAAGAAAACCTTATCCGCAGGAACATGAAATCGGTCTACCGAGACAGAAAATGATTTAGAATAGAAAATATACTCAAAAATAAAAATCTCTTACATGAAACTCAAAGTGACCATCGTTGATGAAACAAGTCCCGATCATAATTCTGTCATCGTCAGTTTCGAGGGTGACAAAAACAAAAAGCATTTTGAGATCAAATGTTCTTTCAACCCATATGTCCATAAAATGAGAAAGTGGGACAGTTGGGAACTGACGATTACATGGGATAGTGAAATTTACACAGATGAGAAGACAGGTCAAAAATCGTATTTCACCTATCTTCTTTGTGACAAAGCTATCGAAATCAATTCTCCTTACGGTAAAAAAGATTAGGAGATTGTAGTTTAATGCACTACCGTAAGGTATAAACTAACCACGATTAACTCAAATTTATCAGTTCCCCTTTAAGGCCAATTCCTTCCAAATACTTCCCCAAGTTACCATTCTTTTTTTCCTTCATTCAATCCTGCTACATTCGATGTCAAATACATATTTAACATCATGGAAGATATTACAAACGCTCAAAACCCCGACCCTTCTTTAATCAATATTCTGCTTGTTTTAAATCCAAAAACAAATAAGATTGAAGCAGTAAAAACTATTGATGACAAGGGAGATTTGAAAACAGTCCCCAATACCGAAAGAAATCAAAATCAATTTTTGAAAATTGATAAGCAGGGCGATCTGTTCTCTAACTTTTTCTCCAACTTTTTAAGTCAACTTAAAAACCCTTCTTTATTCAACTTTTTTAAAATTCCTCTCAACGAGTCGAAAGAAATCGGAAAACAGATTCAACATCATCTTGAGAATCCAAGTACGGAAGGAGAAGAATTTCTGAATACCTATAAAGTTCTAAAACAAAATACCAACATTATGAGTACTACCCCATTATCAGAAAAAGAATATCAATATTCTGCTGATCAGATTGACTGGAATATCATGTCTAAATTTGGCTTGACCCAAGAAAAGCTGGAAAAAGTGAATGCCTTAGATCCTTTATTAAAAGGATTTAAAACCAATGGTCTCGTTCCAGTGACCATCAAGCTAGGAAATACCGTTACCAGAATCGATGCCCGCCTTTCTCTACAGACCAATGACACCGGTGAAGTACTTGTCAATCTGCACGGAATCAGAAAAGAGCCCAATTTCAACTTTAAATTCCTAGGTCATGAATTTACCGCTGAAGACAAGAAAAATTTAATGGATACCGGAAACATGGGAAGGATTGTAGATCTTGTAAACCCTAAAACTGATGAGATTATCCCATCCATCATCAGCCGTGACAAATTAACCAATGAGCTCATCGCTTACCGTGCAGAGTATATGAAGATTCCTGACGAAATTAAAGGAATAAAACTGGATGATGCTCAAAAGCAAACCTTGCAGGAAGGCAAACCACTTTATCTGGAAGGAATGATTTCTACAAAAGGAGAACCATTTGATGCAACTGTGCAGTTTAATGCGGATAAAAAATATGTTGAGTTTTTATTCGATAATAGCGCTCACCATCAACAGTCACAAAGCACTCAGCAAAATCAATCTTATGAGGTCCCCAGAACATTCAGAGGAAAAGATCTCACTAATGAACAGTACGATCAGTTCAAAGCAGGTCAGACCATTTATATCGATGGGCTTGTTGACAAAAAAGATCAAAAATATCAGGGTTATATCACCTTAAATAAAGAATCAGGCAAAGTTGATTTTTCCTTTCAAAACCCTAATAAAGTTAAAGAACAGGCACAACCGACAGATGCTCACAAAACACAGGTTGCGGTCAATTCAGAAGGGAAAACCAATGAGGCGACAAAGAAAATCAAGGAGCCTCTACAGTCAAGACAGCAAGCACCCAAAAATAAAAAACAGCAGGAACACCAGGAAAAACCGAAAGTACCTACTAAAACCAGAGGACGAAAAATATAAGAATTCAATCTAAAGTACATTCTAACCATGTTTAAAATAATCAATAAAAATCTATTATGAGACTGGTACTAGCAGAAAAACCAAGCGTTGCAAGGGAAATTGCCCAGCTATTAGGCGCTTCGGAAAAAAGAGAAGGTTATCTTGAAGGCAACGGGCACATGGTAACATGGGCTTTCGGACACTTAGTTGGATTAGGGATGCCTGAAGATTATGGAATTTCGGGATTTCAAAAAGAAGCTCTTCCGATATTGCCTAAACCCTATATGCTCACTGTTCGTAAGATCAAGAAAGAGAAAGGATACATTAGTGATCCCGCAGCATTAAAACAACTGAAAGTCATCAAGAAACTTTTCGATGTTTGTGACAGCATTATTGTTGCTACAGACGCAGGACGAGAGGGCGAACTGATCTTTCGATACATTTATGATTATCTTAAATGCACCAAACCATTTGAACGGTTATGGATCAGTTCACTCACTGAAAATGCGATCAAAAAAGGATTTGAAAACTTAAAACCCGGAAACCAATTTGATAGTTTATTTCAGTCCGCTCAGAGCAGAAGCCGTGCGGACTGGTTGGTGGGGATTAATGCGACGCAGGCTTTAACTTTAGTTGTCGGTGACGGAATGTATTCTTTAGGCAGAGTGCAGACCCCGACATTGGAACTAATTTGCAGACGATATCTGGAAAATAAAAATTTCGAAGTTGAGAAATATTGGCAGATCGAACTATTACACCCCAAGGATTTTGTTGAATTTACAAGTATTTCACAAATCAAAGTGAACGGTCAAAAACAGGCCGAGGATATTTTAAAAGCTATTGAAAGAAACACCAATACAGCATCTATTACGAAAGTTGAGAGGAAGAACATAACGGAGCAAGCTCCTTTGCTCTTTGACCTTACCGGCCTGCAAAAGGAAGCCAATAAAAAACTGAACTTTTCTGCGGAAGAAACATTAAACATTGCCCAAAGTTTATATGAAAAAAAATTCATCACCTATCCGCGAACAGGAAGCAAATACATTCCTGAAGATGTATGGGCTGAGATTCCCAATCTTATCAGAACTTTACAGAGAAAAGAATCTGTTAAGCAAAAAGCAGGTTTGATAAAATGGGGAAATTTCAACAATCGTATTGTCAATAATCTTGGAGTTACCGATCACCATGGATTGCTTACTACTGAAAAACTTCCTTCCGCACTATCCGTAAAGGAAAACGCTGTATATGACATGATTGCTTTTCGGTTACTGGAAGCTGTTTCCCAACCTTGTTTAAAGGAAATCACCAATATTACCCTTCAGGTTTTACACTACGATTTTGTATTAAAAGGATGCCAAGTCATAGAAATAGGCTGGCGTTCCATTCAGGGAAATTCTTCTGACAGCATAGAATACCTTCAGGAGCTACCTGAATTAAAAGAAGGTGCTGAACTTAAAATAAAATCTTCTAAAATACTGGAGAAGCAGACCCAACCTCCGGTTCTTTACACAGAGGCTGGACTACTTTCAGCCATGGAAAATGCCGGAAAACAACTGGAAAATAAGAAAGAACAACAAGTCTTAAAAAACATTGGAATCGGTACACCGGCGACACGGGCTTCTATCATTGAGACCTTGTTCAACAGAAATTACATTAAAAGAGAAAAGAAATCATTGATTCCGACCGATAAAGGATTACAGGTCTATCATCTCATTAAGGATAAAAAAATTGCCAATATAGAAATGACCGCTGAATGGGAATTGTCCATGCAAAAGATAGAAAGCAATGAACTCAATGCTTTAGATTTCCAAGAACAAATAGAGATATATACCGCTTCGATTACCCATGAATTATTACAGACAACTATTGAAAGAGAAAACCTTCCAAAACTTCAATGTCCAAAATGCAAAATTCAGCAGCTGATCATCCTTGACAAAATCGTCAAATGTCCCGATCAAGTCTGCAACTGGATTCAATTCAGAAATATTTGCGGAATTCAATTAGAGATAAATGATATTGAAAGCCTTGTGACCAACGGCAAAACCTCATTAATCAAAGGCATGAAAAGTAAAAACGGAAAAAAATTTAATGCTTTTATTGCCTTAAATAATCAAGCTAAAAGTCAATTTGAATTTGAAGGTAAAAATCATTATTAGTTAAGAGATAAATACCCTTTAAAAGGCCATAATTCACCTCAACCACATTACTTATTTTACATTAATTCTTATCTTTACCAATTAAAAACTTCTGTAAGCAATTATTTTACATTAGTTTCAATACCTATGAATCAAGAAAAAAAAGCACCAGATTTCCAAACTGATATCGAGCAAATCAATCAAATCCCTGCTGTGGCAAAGATTCTTGAAGTGATATGCAACACCACGGGAATGGGGTTTGCAGCTGTTGCCAGGGTTACTCAAGATCGTTGGATAGCTTGTGCAGTCAATGATAAAATCAATTTTGGTTTAGGAGTTGGAGGCGAATTAAAAGTAAAGACCACTTTATGTGATCAGGTAATGAACGACAGGAAAACTGTGGCAATCGATCATGTTGATAAAGATCCACTGTACGCTAATCACCACACTCCGGAAATTTATGGACTTCAAAGTTATATTTCTATACCTCTTATCTTAACAAATGGAGAGTTCTTTGGAACTTTATGTGCAATCGATCCGAAACCGGCACTGGTTAACAATGAGAAAACCATCAATATGTTTAAGCTGTTTGCTGAATTAATTGCATTTCATATGGACTCCATTCAAAATCTCAGCCTTTCTCAAGCACAATTGATGGAAGAAAAGAGTAATACGGAAATTCGTGAACAATTCATAGCCATATTGGGACATGATTTGCGTAATCCGATTGGAGCCATTTCCAGCGCATCTCAGCTTATGTTCAGGACAAATTTAGACGAGCGTAATTTAAAGCTGGCAAAAATCATACAGGATTCAACGGTAAGAGTCCGAGGCTTAATTGATAATATGCTGGATTTTGCAAGTGGACGTCTTGGAGGTGGTATTGTACTGAATTTCGATAATGAAATAAGCCTCACAGAAACTCTCGATCAGATTATTCTTGAACTTAGAACAATCTATCCCGAACGTGAAATTCAAGCAGACCTTAATCTGCAGTATCCCGTCAAGGGAGATTATAAACGTATAGCACAATTGTTTTCAAACCTTTTAGGAAATGCGATTACGCACGGAGCTAAACAATCTCCCATCACAATTACTGCGTATACTCAAGGATCCAATTTTGAATTATGCGTTATCAACCAAGGAGCTGAAATATCACAGGAAACAAAAAAACATCTCTTCAAACCGTTTTCCAGAGGAAAAATAACCAAGGGTCAGGAAGGTCTAGGATTAGGTCTTTACATTGCCAGTGAGATTGCCATTGCGCATAATGGGAGCATTGAAGTCACGTCTACAGAAGAAGCAACCTGTTTTACTTTTAAATTTCAGTATTAACTAATTCGTCTAAAATTATCAATAACTACACAGATCAGCTATAACTACACAGATCAGCTCATACTTTTAAGGATGTTGTAGTGGATATATATCCACAATTTAGCTCTGTATCAAATGTTGTAAATCAGGATCATTTTTAATACGATCCATTTCACTTTCAATGATGATGACGATGTCCCTTCTAATTTGCTTATAATTTGCTTCAATATCCATTTTCATAGTATCCTCACCTTCTTCATTGACAAACGATACAATATCGGGTATTTTCTGATAGGCTTTTGTTTCAGAAACCACTCTCTCATTATCCACCACAATCTCAGCATGAAACATTTTCTGTTCAATCCTCTCATCAAAATTATCCGACACCGCGCCCACAAAAATTCCCTGTGTCAAAGTAGAAATCTTTGAAGCCGGGATCAGACTATCTAATTGAGTAGATATGGAAGTTGAAGTATCATTTTTATTAATCGTCATACTCTGGCGTTTCTGCAGGACTTTTCCAAATCTTTCTGATAGACTTTTTGCGGTCTCACCAACAACCTGCCCACTAAAAATATTACCTACGGTGTTCTGAATCACTTTACTTTCCTTGTCTCCATAATCTCTAGTCAACTGAGAAAAATCCTGAAATCCCAGACACACTGCTACTTTATTACTCCTTGCGGTTGCAATCAGATTATCCAGTCCTCTGAAATAAATGGTGGGCAACTCATCAATGATCACCGAACTCTTTAATTGTCCTTTCTTATTGATCAGTTTTACAATCCTCGAATTGTATAAACCTAACGCTGCAGAATAAATATTCTGCCTGTCCGGATTGTTGCCCACACACAATATTTTGGGTTCTTTAGGGTTGTTGATATCTAAAGAAAAATCATCACCGGTCATCACCCAGTACAGCTGTGGAGAAATCATTCTCGATAAAGGAATTTTAGCAGAAGCAATCTGTCCCTGTAACTGATCCTGTGCTCCACCCTGCCATGCATCCATAAACGGAGAAAGATAATTTTCCAAATCAGGATACGAAGTCAGTATGGTAAATACATCAGAATACTTTTTGTTCAGCAGTTCGATGGCGTGTGGGAATGTACAGTATTTCCCATTTTCATAAATCTTTAAAAACCAAATAATCGCTGCCAAAAGAATAATGGGTGATTCGACAAAAAAGTCCCCCTGCTTTTGTATCCAGCTTCTATTGAGATTGAGCATGATGGTATATGCTGCTTCATACGCATCAGAAATATCTGTCATAAAATCAGGATTGAGCGGATTACAGCGATGGCTTTTTCTTGGGTCGTCAAAATTGATCACATAGAATTGAGGCTTTACTTTGTAACCATCACAGTGCTTTAGGAGATGATTGTACGCAATTGTTGAAAGATCATCGAACTTAAAATCATAGATGTACATGGAGAATCCTTTTTCAATATGCTGCTTGATATAATTATTGACAATCGCATAAGACTTCCCTGATCCGGGTGTACCTAAGACAATGGTTGCTCTAAATGGATTAACAACATTAATGTATCCATCATTCCATTTTCCTTTATAATAAAACTTTGTTTGTAGATTGACCGAATATTCATTCTCCATTAATTTAGTTTCCTGCATAAAGCTTTCATTCTCGTTATTAAAAACATCATCCATCAGCTTATTGGATAAAAGTCTGCTCATCCATAAACCCGCCATGAGTAAGATAATATATCCCAAGGAAAGAGATAAAATATAAAAGAAATGACCGAGAATAGGTGCTTGTAACAGAGGGTAATTAAGAAAATATAAGATGAGACCTGTACCCATTGCCAGATTGATTTTAGACCAGGTAATATTTTCATTTTTTACCCCTTTAGTACCCAAACAGCTTAAAGCCAGCAAGACCAATGCAAATATCTTCGTATAAATGGGATGAGAAAAAAAACCGGCAGTTTTTTGAAAGTTGTATAGAATCTTATTGATGATTTCCAGCGTCCATCCCCTTTCAAGAAAAAATGCAAAGCAGTACCAATAAAAATGCATCAGAATTATCAATATACTGACTGCTCTCATAAACGCCATGATCTTGGCCAAACCCCTTAAGTCATCTTCTCCCTGCATAAATTAATTATTTGAATAAGAAATAGAACGAATATAAATCCTCTACGATGTCATTCTTCTAAACAGAAGCTACCGTCTTTAATTGGCTTCACTTGGCCCTCATCCGAATGTATATTTTGCAAGCGATGGTATAGATCGTCTTAGGAAGATTGATTAAATTTGTTTGTTTAAGAAAAGTATGATGGAACCAATACAAGCTACCTACAATGAACTGCTGAAGACGATCGGATCAACAATTGAGACGGCAAGACAGAATGCTGTCAAAGCCGTAAATCATGAGCTGGTCAAAGCAAATTGGGAAATTGGCAGGCACATCGTAGAATTTGAACAGTTGGGAGAGGAACGTGCAGAGTACGGAAGTAACCTATTGTCAAACCTTTCCAAAGATTTAAAGCAGCGTTTTGGAAAAGGATTTGGCAGGCGGAACATTCTTGATATGCGTAGATTTTATCTGGCCTATCAAAAATGGCAGGCAGTGCCTGCCAAATTAAGCTGGACTCACATCGTCACCTTGCTAGGAGTATCAGATGATAATGCAAGAAAATTTTATGAGAAGCAGAGCGTTCTAGAAAACTGGGGCTACCGGGAATTGGACCGACAAATTAACTCAGCCCTGTTTGAACGGTTGGCATTAAGTAAAGATAAAAAAGGAGTCCTTCAATTAGCTGAAAAAGGACATCTTATCACAGACTCTGCTGAAGCGATTAAAGATCCTTATGTTTTAGATTTTCTTAAACTGCCACAGAGTCATCAGGTGACGGAAAAGGCACTGGAACAAAAAATCATTGACAACCTGCAGATGTTCCTTCTTGAACTGGGAAAAGGTTTTGCCTTTGTGGGAAGACAATATAAGATTTCGCTTCGCAACAGACATTTTTACATTGATCTTGTTTTCTATCACCGAATTCTCAAATGCTTTGTATTGATCGATTTAAAAATAAAACAGGTTGAACACAATGACATCGGACAGATGAATCTTTATCTCAATTATTTCAAAGCTGAAGAAAATGTAGAAGATGACAATGAACCTATCGGCATTATCCTCTCTGCAGAGAAAGATGAAGTATTGGTGGAATATGCTACAGGTGGAATCTCCAACAAAATTTTTGTCTCAAAATACCAATTATATCTGCCTGATAAAAAAGAACTTCAAAACAAAGTCCAGGCAATCTTAGAAAAAGAGAGTTAACTAAATCTTATTTGTTGCTTAGCGTTTTCTTTGTCTTCTTTTTTTCATTTGATGAGCAAAATCCTGTTCTTCATAATCTTCTCCGGACGTGAAGGAAAATAAGCCTCCAACTGCAGACAGCAAGCCGTCCTCATACTGAGTAGTAGTTTGACCAGTGTCTAAAAATTCGAACAAATGATGAGGGGATTCCGAGTGTATATCTTTTCCTTGATCTTCATTTATTTTTTCTATTTTTCGACTCAACGATGCAAGATCATTTACTCCAATTTTCTCAGTAGTATTGCCCCACCTTTCACTAAAAGAGTTGGAAGAAAACACTTTTCCGAGACTTGATCCATTCCATACTGTTTTGGAATTGTGGTCAATAAATGTTATACCATACATCAAACCACTGTTGTTTCTTCTCACTACGGTATTAATTCCCTGACCTTTCAAATAAGTTTTAAAATCCTCTTCATTAGTCGTAGACACCATGGCATTTGATATAGAAGTAAGCAATTTGCTTTTAGAGCCATCATCTTTTAAAGCAACCCTGCATTTTTCAAAGTACAACTCAAGAGATTTTAGTCCCGCATCCTTTCCGAACAATGATGCTTTAAAAGGATGACCTACTTTTTCACTTTCGGTATTCAAAGCAAAATACAATAACCCTTTCTGCATTTTCCCACATACCTCTCCTTCTACTTTTTCAGCGGTGATATTGAAAAGCGAAAGCAACGCATTGTATTCTCCCAATGTCCGAAATCTATAATATTTAGGAAGATGACGGATGACAGAAGCAATTTGACTTTTGACATCACCTATCTGATACTCAACAGGAGTAAAAATAGTTTTCTTCCTATTCCCGCCCCTATCTATTGCAGGTAGTAGTCCATATTTTTTTTCTAGTGCTCTGCAAACCTCCATTGACCTTCTTCTTTCAAATCGGTCTGAAATCTTTTTCCCATCTTCATCTACACACACTGATACAATATGAATATGAGTGCGGTCAATATCTGTATGTTTAAAAACGACGAATGGTTGCTCTCCATATCCCATCTCCTGCATATAATCCTGCGCCAGCTGAATAAATCTTTCATCACTGACCTCATCATTCGGATCAGGATTTAGAGAGATATGTAAAGTATGCTTTTCAGTGTTCCGGTTTGCTGCCAAATAAGGTTCAAAAGACTGAGCTAATTGACTTACAGAATATTGACCGGATGGTGTTTCAATGATCTTATTTGTGTACAAAATCTTCCCTTTTTCTTTCCCGATTTTAATATTATTATAGGCTAATGCTCCGTACAAATTACTGCTCCTTCCTAACTTTGCTATCATTCTCTTTGTGCTTTTTAATATGCTGTTGATTAAATTTTTCTGTAATCTCAATAATTTTTTTGCATAAAACTGCGAGTTCAGCAGTTTGCTTCTCCAGTTTGTACAGAAATGCCGCAGCTTTTCGATCAGAAAACTGGGTGTATAATAACTTTACCACTTGGTTATAATTTACTCCAACAGCACGAAAATGGGAATAAAAAGATGTCAAACGCATATAAAAATCTACAGCACCCTTGTCAATTTTTACCGTTTTAATTTCTTTCGAAAACAATACGGAGACAATAAATTTCGCTTTATTAGAAAGTCCTGATTCCTCAAAGAGGCGTAATAATTTATCATTTTCCTCATCATTTAACCGAAATACATAACGATGATTGCTGGGATTCAACTTCGGTTTCCTCCCTCTTTTCTTTCTGTAATTATTATTTTGATCGCTCATTACTTTTCCATTTTTTAATTTATAAACCTCGACTTCGGAGAGTGTTTTCCAGCTCCCGGCAGGGCAAGTTGTTTTGAGGCACAAAAAACAGTTATGAGGCACTCAAAACACAACTTGCCGTGTTCCGATGAACACAGAATCCTCCCTTTAGGTCGGATTGGATGCGCAGGATTCAATCTGCATAGAAAAATCTGATTTACTACGGAGTACTTAACAAGACCTACAAAACCACCTTTTCAAACATCTATTACAAAGTAAGGGAGTGATCATTCAATGATAAAACAATATCAAAAGCCAAGGGCAACCTCTTAAAGACAACATCAACCTCAATTTCAAAAGCACCTACATATCTGCATTACTTTGTCTACACAAAACGATGTACAAATGACATTAGGTAATTAGGTAACAACGTGAGTACATCAATGTGTAGAAATGGACGGATATTATAATGTGCATACATCAATACTTGACTTAGTATGTAGGAACGTGATGATGTGAAGATGTAGTGATGCATTTAGCTAAGTAATAACAGATTTATTCTTGTGAAATCATAAGTACATAAGAAGCTAAGTAAAGTATTTGTTAAGCAGCTGAATAAATACTGTGTTCTTTAATTATCTGCAAACAAAAGTACCTAATGAGCTATCTACAAAATCAGAAACAGCAATACAAATTTAAATACATAACTATTATGGAATCAAAAATCAAAACAAAATTCATTGCCTTCTCTTCCCAAAAAGGAGGTGTCGGAAAAAGCACGTTTACCACTTTAATTGCCAGCATTCTACATTATCGTCTTGGATTTAATGTAGCGGTATTTGATGCGGATTTTCCCCAGCACAGTCTTATGAAAATGAAATCCAGAGACCTTACGATGATTATGGAAAATGATTCATTAAAAAAATTAGCCTACAAACAATTCAGCACGATTAATAAAAAAGCGTATCCTATTGTTCAGATGAAAGCCGATGGTATTTTGGAGACTGCAGAAGAATTTACTTCGAACTCAGACATACCTATTGACGTTATCTTCTTTGATCTTCCGGGAACTGTCAATACTCCAGGCATCTTGAAAGCACTGGCCGGAATGCATCATATTTTCACTCCCATTACTGCAGACCGTGTTGTTATGGAAAGCACACTCATTTTTACACAACTATTACAGGATGTAATCATGCAAAAAGGAGAAACTTCAATTGAAACGATTCACTTATTTTGGAATCAGGTCGATGGAAGGGAAAGCACACCTTTATATGAAATTTACAATCAGCTTATCAATCAATTGGGCTTAAGCTTAATGCAGAGCCAGATCAAGAGCAGTACCCGTTTCAGAAAAGATAGTGAAGTCGAAAGTAAAACCGTCTTCCGTTCTACACTGCTTCCAGCTGACGAAAAATTAATGAAAATCTGTCGGCTTGATTTATTTATCGATGAGTTTCTAACAATTATAAACTTACCAGCTGATGGAAAAAAATAACAAAAAAACAACCCCTGATATTGATGAGGAATTAATGATGAATCTGATGGTTGATGGCGTGAAAAAGGAGGGTCTAAGCCTTCCTTCTTCTGAGCAAGACAAAAATGAGAATATCAAAAAAGAAGAGGCCTCAAAAGAAAAAACAGTTGTTACAAATAAACCTAGAATAAAAAAAATATCGGAATTAGATTATGAAGATCTCTTTTTAAAAAAAAGTGATACAAATGCACGTGACGGAAAAACCGTTTATATCAGACCCGATTTCCATGACAGGCTTTCACGCATTGTACAGGTGATCGGGGAAGATAAAATTTCAATCTACGCCTACCTGGATAATCTATTGCAGTACCATTTTGATGAATTTGGTGAGCAGATTATCAAGAGTTATAACAATAAATACAAACCTATATTATAAACTATGGAAACCGCAATATTAATATGCCTATTGATTTTAATCTGTCTTCTTTTACATGATAAAATAGTCGCCAAAAAGAAACCTAATAAGTTAACAATAGAAAAACAGCACGGCTCTGTACCCTCAACGATTATCGGAAAAACTAAACCTGTAGAAAGAAAATGGGTTCCAATGACTTCCACTGATAGCCAAAGTGCTGAGCCAGAAATCAATCCTACTACTTTAGATATAGAATTTGATAAAAACGAAGATATTGATCGGCAAATTCTGCAAGAAGAACCGGAAAAAGGTTTCAGCAATCAGCCTAATTTTGAAGAAGAGGAAGAAGAATGGAAAAAGTATAGAACATCGGGAGAGAATAACGGTTTAGCCTACGGCGTAAACTTTGAGGAATTAAGTTCTGTAGAGTACTTTTTGAAAAACGAAGATCATTCTGAGTCCTTTCAAAAGAAAACAGTTTCAGCTATAGTTCAAAAATTATATGGAACCGAATTATTCAATCTACTCGAAAATTCTATTGATGGAGCTTCTCAAAAAATAGCAGAGCTGTTAGACAACAGTTTTGATACTGAAACTCAAGACGGTTCTTCCAATTTGCAAAAAGGTGATTTTGATGAATTTGATATTGGAAAATATATCTAAAAATTTTAACATAAATATAACTTTATTTAAGGATTAATTGTGTGTTTTTGGTTTGCTTATTGCTTCAAAAAGAAACGATCCTCATGTTTAATTGAGTTTTCATGGTTATTAGTTTTTACCCAGCATTCAGCTGGGTTTTTTTATGCCTTTAATTGAATCTTATAAAGCAGCTAACTTAAGTTTAAAATCGTCTTTAAAAATTCAGCAGAAGAAATGTAAAGCCAATGTCTCTCAGATCATTCCATTTTTAGATAAGACTCTTTTACTGCCGATACATTTGTTTCTGAAAGTTGCAAAGCGCAGTTTTCTTTAACTCAAAAATGTATCAATCATGCAAAAACTAAAAAAAAAATTCCTTACAGTTTGTTTGCTTGTAGGAAGTTTTACGCCAATCTTTTCTCAGGGCAACGGCACTGCCGGAATCAACGAAGCCACCCAGATGGTTACTTCTTACTTCGAACCTGCCACCCAGCTCATCTACGCTATCGGAGCCGTTGTCGGACTTATCGGAGGCGTCAAAGTGTACAACAAATTCAGCAGCGGTGATCCTGACACGAGTAAGACTGCAGCCAGCTGGTTCGGAGCCTGTATTTTTCTGATCGTTGCCGCTACCATTCTCCGTTCATTCTTCCTTTAAAAAGCATTGTTATGAATACCTATCATATCAACAAAGGAATCGGAAGGACGGTTGAGTTCAAAGGACTGAAAGCGCAGTACCTCTTCATCTTCGCAGGAGGTTTGCTCGGACTGCTGATCTTTGTCATGATCCTCTATATGGCCGGAATCAATACCTACATCTGTCTAGCCATTGGAGGACTGACCAGCAGTGTACTGATCTGGCTGACCTTCGCACTAAACAGAAAATATGGAGAGCATGGACTGATGAAGTTGGGTGCGAAGAAAAAGCATCCGCACTACATCATCAGCCGAAAGTCCATTTTCAGATACATCAGAATCAATTCTAAAAAAGCTACAGCATGAGAAATACATCAAAAGCAGCAACCCTGGAAAGTAAATTTCCTTTGCTTGCAGTAGAAGAAAACTGTATTATATCGAAAGATGCTGATGTTACGATTTGTTTTAAAGTAAGCCTTCCTGAATTGTTTACCGTTGCTTCCTCTGAATATGAAGCCATTCATTCAGCTTGGTTTAAAGCAATTAAGACTCTGCCTGATTTCACGATTGTCCACAAGCAGGATTGGTTCATCAAGGAAAACTACAATCCTGATTTGTCAAAAGACAATCAGAGCTTTTTATCCAAATCATTTGAAAGACATTTCAACGAGAGACCTTTTCTAAATCATTACTGCTATCTCTTCATCACCAAAACCAGTAAAGAAAGAATGAGAATGAAGAGCAATTTCTCATCCTTATGCAAAGGAAAGCTCATCCCCAAAGAAATCAGGGATAAAGAAGTTGTTGGCAGATTTATGGAAGCGGTCGATCAGTTTGAAAGAATTATGAATGACAGCGGTTATGTTAGACTGGAAAGAATGATGGAAGATGAGATCACCGGAACAAAAAATCAGTCTGGATTATTGGAACAGTATCTGACTTTATCCAGAGACCTCAATCCATCCCTTCAGGATATTAATCTGGGTGCAGAAGAAATGAGAATCGGCAATAACCGGATCAGCATGCATACATTATCTGATACGGATGATCTTCCCGGAACAGTATCTTCTCACAGCCGCTATGAAAAACTGAGTACAGACCGTAGCGATTGCCTTCTGTCATTTGCTTCACCGGTAGGACTCTTACTCAACTGCAATCACATCTACAATCAATATCTGTTTATTGACAACAGTGAAGATAATCTCAGCAAATTTGAAAAGTCTGCAAGGAACATGCACTCGCTCACCAGATATAGCAGGGCGAATCAGATCAATAAGGAATGGATTGAAAAATACCTCAATGAAGCGCATTCATTTGGACTGCAATCCATCCGTGCTCATTTCAATGTGATGTCCTGGTCGGATCAACCGTCTGAACTTAAACAACTGAAAAACGACACTGGAAGTGCTTTGGCATTGATGGAATGCAAACCCCGTCACAATACCACAGACGTTGCCACCTTGTATTGGTCAGGAATTCCAGGAAACGCCGGAGATTTCCCAAGTGAAGAAAGTTTCTACACCTTCATCGAGCCCGCGCTGTGCTTCTTTACCGAAGAGACCAACTATCAAAATTCACCCTCACCCTTCGGAATCAAGATGGCAGACCGGTTGACAGGAAAACCTATTCATCTGGATATTTCCGATCTGCCGATGAAGCAGGGAATTATAACGAACCGTAACAAGTTTATTCTCGGACCCTCAGGAAGCGGAAAGTCATTCTTCACCAATCACATGGTGAGACAATATTATGAACAGGGAGCTCATGTCTTACTGGTAGACACTGGAAACTCATACCAAGGGTTATGTGAACTCATCAAAGGAAAAACCAAGGGGGCGGACGGCGTGTATTTTACCTACACCGAGGACAATCCGATTGCATTCAATCCATTTTACACCGATGACGGAATCTTTGATATTGAGAAAAGAGAGAGTATCAAAACTTTGATTCTTACGCTTTGGAAAAGAGATGATGAACCACCTACAAGATCAGAGGAGGTTGCCTTATCCAATGCCGTCAGCGGATATATTGAACAAATCAAAAAAACGAATCATCATCCTTCATTCAATGGCTTTTATGACTATGTAAAAGATGATTACCAAGCAGTTTTGGAACTGAAGAAAGTCCGTGAGAAAGATTTTGACATCGCCAACTTTCTGAATGTTCTCGAACCGTATTACAAAGGTGGAGAATACGATTACCTGCTCAATTCAGACAAGCAGCTTGATCTTCTATCCAAACGGTTTATTGTGTTTGAAATCGATGCGATCAAAGATCATAAAATTCTCTTTCCGATTGTGACCATCATCATAATGGAAGTGTTCATCAATAAAATGCGAAGATTGAAAGGAATCAGAAAACTCATTCTGATTGAAGAAGCTTGGAAAGCCATTGCCAAAGAAGGGATGGCGGAATACATTAAATATCTTTTCAAGACCGTGAGAAAGTTCTTCGGTGAAGCCATTGTCGTCACACAGGAAGTCGATGACATTATTCAGTCACCCATTGTGAAGGAAAGTATCATTAACAATTCAGACTGTAAGATTTTACTGGATCAACGAAAGTATATGAACAAGTTTGATGACATTCAGGCGATGCTGGGATTGACGGATAAAGAAAAAGCTCAGGTACTTTCGATCAATATGAACAATGATCCGAGGAGACTCTATAAAGAAGTCTGGATCGGATTGGGTGGAACCCATTCCGCAGTCTATGCTACCGAAGTTTCCACCGAAGAATATCTCGCATACACTACCGAGGAAACTGAAAAAATGGAAGTCATGAATCTGGCTGCAGAACTCGATGGCAATGTCGAACACGCCATCAAGAGGATCTCATTGAAGAAAATCAAATCAAACAAAGAAAATTAATCAATCAATTAAAATTAAAAGCAATGAAAAATTTAATCATTAAAACCCTAATGGTAGCGGTTCTCGCTACTATAACATTCGCAAAAGCACAATTCGTCGTGACCGATCCAGCCAACCTGGCATCAGGAATATTAAACTCCGCCAATGAAATTGTGCAGACTTCCAATACCGTTTCCAATGTCGTCAAAAACTTTAATGAAGTAAAAAAAGTCTACGAACAGGGAAAGGAATATTATGACAAACTCAAAGCCGTCAACAATTTGGTCAAAGATGCCAGAAAAGTTCAGCAGACTGTACTTATGGTCGGTGATGTTTCAGAAATGTATGTCAACAATTTCGGTAAGATGCTGAACGATCCCAACTTCAATGCTCAGGAACTGACCGCTATTGCCAATGGCTACTCCCAACTCCTGAACGAAAGCACCGAGCTTTTGAAAGATTTAAAACAGATTGTCAATACCAGCAGCCTATCATTGAATGACAAAGAACGAATGGACATAATTGACAAAGTGTACAAAGAAGTGAAAGATTATCACAATCTGGTTCGCTATTACACGAACAAGAATATTTCTGTCAGCTATTTGAGAGCAAAAAAACAGAACAATACCCAAAGAGTATTAAATCTGTACGGAACTGCCAACCAAAAATACTGGTAAAGATGGAACCCAATAACTTACACGAATTACTTCGCTCCGTTTACGATGAGATGATGCCGTTATGTGCTGACATGGCTGCCGTTGCCAAAGGAGTGGCAGGATTAGGAGCCTTGTTTTATGTTGCCATCAAAGTGTGGCAGGCACTAAGCCGTGCAGAACCCATTGATCTGTTTCCCATGCTGCGACCGTTTGCGATCGGGATCTGCATCATGTTTTTTTCAACACTTGTGCTTGGAAGCATTAACGGCGTGTTAAGTCCTATTGTTCAGGGAAGTCATTCCATGCTGGAAGATCAGGTTCTGGATCTCAATGAACTCCAGCAGAAAAAAGACCTATTGGAAAGAGAAGCGATGCTCAGAAATCCTGAAATGGCTTATCTGATCTCTGACGAAGAATTTGACAAAAAACTCGAGGAACTTGGCTGGTCACCTTCAGATCTGGTCACCATGTCAGGGATGTATATTGAAAGAGAAATGTTCTCCATCAAGAAAGACATCCGGGACGGATTCCGAGAATTCCTGGAAATCTTGTTTCAATCCGCTGCATTGGTCATTGACACGATACGGACTTTCTTCCTGATTGTTCTTTCAATACTCGGACCCATCGCTTTTGCGATCTCTGTATGGGATGGATTTCAAAGTACGCTCAACCAATGGCTCACCCGATACATCAGTGTGTATTTGTGGCTTCCCGTTGCGGATATATTCAGTTCTATACTTGCCAAAATCCAGTCGCTCATTATTGAAAAAGATATCGAGATGCTGTCTGATCCCAACTTCATTCCGGATACTTCCAACACTGTGTACATTATTTACATGATCATCGGAATTATCGGATATTTTACCATTCCTACCGTCACAGGCTGGGTGATTCAGGCAGGAGGCGCAGGAAACTTTACACGAAACGTCAACCAGACTGCACAGAAGTCCGGAAATATCGCCGGAGCAGCCGCCGGTTCAGCGACAGGAAATATTTCAGGAAGATTATTAAAATAATTAAACCTAACAACAATGGAATTTAAAACCTTAAGAAATATAGAAAATAGTTTCAAACAGATCCGGTTATTCACCTTTGTTTTTGCACTTTTATGCTTGGTAGTGGTAGGATTGGTCATCTTCAAATCTTACCAATTTGCAGAAGAACAGCGTCAGAAAATCTATGTTTTGGATAACGGAAAATCTCTGATGTTGGCGCTTTCTCAGGATATGTCGATCAACCGTCCGGTAGAAGCCAGGGAACATGTAAGGCGTTTTCATGAACTGTTCTTTACGATTGCTCCCGACAAAAATGCAATTGAAAGCAATGTCAAAAGAGCATTCAATCTGGCTGATCAGTCTGCCTTTAATTACTATAAGGATCTTTCAGAGAAAGGATATTACAACCGAATGATTTCAGGAAATATCCAGCAAAGAATTGAAGTCGACAGTGTTGTCGCCAATTTCAACAGCTATCCTTATGCAGTTCAAACTTTTGCCCGTCAATTTATTATCAGATCCAGTAATCTGACGACCAGAAGTCTGATTACCAACTGTTCACTGGTGAACTCAGTCAGATCAGACAGCAATCCCCAGGGATTTACTATTGAAAAATTCAACGTCGTTGAGAATAAAGATGTTGAAACCGTTGACCGATAAATCAGGACCTATGAAAAAGTTTAGACAAACAATCGATCAACAGGTTCTGAATGCAGAGCAGAAGTGGGAAGCGTTGCCGGAGGCACGTCAACGAATACTGACCAAAATCTTTTTTGCAGTGTACACTTTGCTCACTATTACTGCATTTGTACAGATCTGGTGGAGTGCGGGCAACGGTACCGCAATTCCAATCGGCGGTCACATCAGCAACATTCCTGCAGAAGTTAACATCAATCAAAAAGCAGCAAAATGAAAGATCAAAATACAACCCAAGTGAGGGTTACTGAAGGGAGTTCCGGATTGTCATCAAACAATGAACTTCATGAAAGCAGAAAAGAACAGCTCGAAAAACTGAAGAAACCATTGATTTATCTTCTTATGGCAGTGGTCTGTGCAGGATGCCTATATCTTATTTTTAAACCAAAGAAAAAAACCATTCCTGAAGATGTCGGTTTTAATTCAGCAGTTCCACAAGCAGCTGATGACAAACTGCAGTCTGATAAGCAGAAAGCATATGAACAGCAACTGCTGGAACAGAAAAATGAAGAAAAGAGAAACACTTTGACTACATTATCTGATTACTGGAATGATGGTCAGGCAACAAATCTTTCACCAAGTCAATCAGCCCCATTAAGCTCAACCGACAAGCCAGGAATACTGACGCAAGGCGACCAAAATGCGATGAACAGTTACCGTAATGCGCAACAGACTTTGGGAAACTTTTACAGTCGGGATGATCAGGAAGTCAGCAATTTGAAAAAAGAGATTTCAAGATTGAAAAATGAATCTCTGCAGAATAATTTTACACCGAAAGGTAGCGGAATTGATGAGCAGTTGGAACTGATGGAAAAATCTTATCAGTTGGCAGCAAAATATCTTCCTTCATCCTCTCATCAAAATGGAAATTTTATAGAGACAAAACCATATGATACTTCTGTAAAATCTGAGCCAACAGAACAAAAGGTTAAGATTAATTCAGTAAAGCATCTCAACAAAAATGTAGTTTCTGCTTTGTACCGTGAGCCTAGTGACAGTGCGTTTCTAGCGAGCTTGAACAGAAACAATTTCATAGGTATTCAAAGTAATCAGGTCAACAATCAAATAACCCGGAACAGCATACGGGCAGTAATTCATCAAACCCAGCTTGTCACTGCTGAAAGTTTCATTTCATTACGACTTTCTGAACCCATGATGTTAGGTAGAATATTAGTACCAGAGGGAACTTTACTGAGGGCTTCTTGCAAATTTCAGAGCGGGAGATTACAGATGAAAATATCAAGTATCGAATATCGCGGCTCAATACAGCCTGTCGAAATTTCTATTCACGATAATGACGGTCAACTGGGTTTACATATTCCTTATACTCCGGAACAAAATGCTGTGAATGATATCGTTGCCAATATGAGCCAATCTTCAGGAACAAACATCATGATGACTCAATCTGCAGGTCAGCAAATAGCTTCTGATTTGACCCGCGGAGTTGTTCAGGGAGTTTCGGGATATTTCCAGAGAAAAGTCAGAATACCAAAAGTAACTGTAAAAGCCGGTCATCAAATTCTTTTGGTGGCTAAAAATTAACCCTTAATAAATTAAAACTCAATGAAAAATACTTTAAATAAATTGATCACTCTGCTGTTATTCATAATCATGTACCATTCTGCCAATGCACAGGATAAAGATGGTTTGATGTCACTCAATCAGGCAAAACTTGAACCCTACAAAATGGAAGTTACGTACAATAAAACAACACACTTATTATTTCCTTCACCCATTAAATATGTTGATTTAGGAAGTGAAAATCTGATTGCCAACAAGGCTGATGATGTTGCCAATGTTTTAAGAGTAAAAGCATCAACAAGAGATTTTGAAGAAGAAACCAATTTTTCAGTGGTCACTGAAGATGGGAAGTTTTACAGCTTCGATGTTTTTTACAGCTCTTATCCGGACATTTTAAACTACGATCTGCTTAAACTACAGCGTAGTAATGAAAAGGAATATGCTGCAGATGTGACTTTTGATGAGATGGATGGAAGCTCATCTTCGCTGACAGAAATGATGATGCAGACCCTGTACAAAAATCCGAAAAGAACCATAAAGCACATTGGAAACAAAAGCTTTGGAATTCAGTTTTTGCTTCGAGGTTTGTATGTTCATGAAGGTAAATACTATTTTATCATACACTTAAAAAACTCCGGAAACATTCCATATCCCGTCGATTTCATCAATTTTAAGATTGTGGATGAGAAGAAAATAAAAAGAACAGTGGTACAGGACAGGATATTGTCTCCGCTTCGGAATTATTCCACAATTCCGAAGGTCGAAGAGCATGATGAAGCATTTGATATTTTCCTGTTGGATCAGTTTACGCTTCTGGAGGGTCAAATCTTAGAAATAGAAATTTTAGAAAAAAATGGCGGTCGGCATTTAAAAATGCAGGTTACCAATAACGACCTGATTGGCGCATCTGTGTTTAAAGATATAAACCTAACACTGAAATAACATGAAAAAGATACACCTTTATATCATAGGTTTATCTCTGATGAGCATAACAACAAAAGCTCAGCGGTTAATTCCTAAACAGAAAGCGATTGAATTGAATGCTGGATTCCTTTTAAATGATTCTAAAAGCGAGAACTATTTTCTCAACACAGCAATAACTATTCAGTCAGGGAAAGAAAATTATAGTTTTTTCAGTTTTGAATACCTGAATGAGAAACAGATCTACAAAACTGTCACAATTCCCATTGAAACTTTTCTTGCGGAAGCAGGTTACAGCTTTAATCTGATATCAGATCGCAAAAAGAATATTCTTATTAATCTCTCACTATCTGCAACAGCAGGTTTTGAAAATATTAATAAAGGAAATGATTTACTTTTTGATGGAGCTGAGATTTTGAGTGAATCCAATTTGGTTTATGGTGTCGGCGGGAAAATTTCCGTAGAGATTTATATTTCAGACCGAATTGCTTTGATCCCTCATATAAAAGCAAAAGCCCTATGGAATTCCTCCCGTGAACTGATCAGACCTTCTGCAGGTCTGGGAATAAGAATTAATTTATAATATTTACCAATGAAAAATATAAAAATCATCATAAAAAAAGGGCTTGCTTTACTACTGATTATTCCGGTCATGATACTTTTTGAATTGAGTCTGTCATCCTGCTCGACAGATGATTTGGATATACAGCAAAATTTCCCATTTGAACTCCATATTATGCCAATTCGAAAAGATATTGCTAATGGAGAAACTGTTGAAATCAGATTGAAAATTATTCCAAAAGGTAATTATACCGAAACTAAGTATTATCTCAGGTATTTTCAGTTTGATGGCAATGGAACACTGCGTTATAAAAATGAACCAGCTTACATACCCAATGATTCATACGAGCTTAGCGAAAAAGAATTTAGATTGTATTACACATCAACCTCAACTGTTTCGCAAAGTTTTGATGTCTGGATTTACGATAGTTTTGGAAATGAAAAACAAGTTAGTTTTCAATTTAATACTAAAGATTAGCAATAACACATCCCACTAAAATTGTGGGATTTTTTATTGAATAGAAAGAGTACAATTTGCAAATTAAAGTAAAGATTAATGACGTAACTTAATAAAGCTGCAGGTCTGTGCTTATGGCGTATTGGGTTACTTTTGCATACAAAAAAGAAGTTTTCGATTGTAAAGAGAAATTTTCTTTTCTCCGCACTTAAAAAATTATCGGACTATACTAAATAGACCACATCATATTCTACGATATCTTTGATGAAAACTTGAATTAAAGAGAACAAATTCATCAAAGTTATTGCTCAACAACACATGCGAAAAGACGTTTCCGACCACCGGAAGGAAGTGTCTTTTCGCCCGAGTTGAAAAAACGGCAACCTAAAGATTGCCGTTTTTTTTTCTTAATATTTACAAATGACCGTCATCAGCAAATGATATATAAGCAGTGGAAGTTAATATACAATGGTCGAGCAGTTGAATATTCAAAAACTGCGATGCTTCCTTAATTTTTTGCGTAATATTTAAGTCTTCCTGCGATGGTTTCAGATTACCCGATGGATGATTATGCGCTAAAATAATTCCTGATGCATTACATAAAAGTGCAGCCTGCATAATAATTCTAACATCCACAATCGTTGACGAAATTCCAGATTCAGAAATTTTCTTTATTCCTAAAACTCTGTTTGCCTGATTTAAATAGAGGGCAAAAAAAGATTCTCTATAATCTATTTCTTCGCTATCAAAATGCTCTTTAAAAATTTTGACAGCATCCCGTGAAGTTGCAATCAGCTTTTCACAGTTTCCCTTTCTTGAATAGCTTAGTTTTATTTCGTTTACAATATTGAATTTCATATTTTGTACTCTGAATACGGCAGAGATTTGTTTTTCCCGTAATTACAATGATTAAAAGTTAGTTCATCAAAATTGAATCAGCTCCGAAACCTGCAAACTTCTCGCATAATTCAAAAGCTTTTTGAGATTTCATTTGAGCGGTTCCACCCATAACAATCGACTGCAATTTGGCTTCATTATTTTTATAGTTCCTGACATTCTGAAAATATCCAGTAACGGCATTGTACGCACCATATAATGTTCCTTTGGTTGTTTCCATTTGCTGACTTTCACTAATCATCGCATAGGCAAATGCATCAGCTACCGTATTTTTAAATAGTGTTGAAATTTCATCAAAATTTCCTTTCTGTAAATGAGTTAGAGTTTCTTTATTAGGACAAAGTGCCAGCTGAATCAGTCTTTTCATTTCATCGTCTCCAACGGTAATTTTTGACCAGTGATTAAAAGTGCTCTCTAATTCTTTACTTAATATATTCGCTAATCCCATAACTTTGTGAGCATCTTCCAAACGTTGTTTTGCTCCTGCTGTATGTCTGATTCGTACGACATTGCTCATATTTTTCAATGAAGCGTTTAAAGTGTTTTGACAGACAATGCGGACTGGAGTAAATGCGGCGGTTATACTTCCGCTTCCATCGTGAGAGGTTGTAAGAAAAATATATTTTTCTGTAATATCATCACCATTACCAACACGAATGTAACCGGGAAGTTTAGCAGTAATAAAAATTCTATCACCATTTCCCAATGCTCCTGCAGTCTCGTACAGAATACCATCTCCACCACCTACAATTCCATCAAAGAAAGAAAATGCTTCACAGTTTTGGACAATGTGATAGTCTTTACCCACTACCCCCAATATTGAGTTGTTATCTGTTCGAATATTCGCATAATAGTTGGGAATTTCCAATGCTGAATCACTGATTATTATATCGTCTCCATTCTCTGTAAAACCAACGCTTTTTGTAAAAAGCGGAGATTTTTGCACTTCGTAGTCGAGACCTGCAAATTTTATTGCCTCTTCACTTGTTGGGTAGTCCTGCACAATTTGTCCTAAATTATGCCATGCTTTTTCTTTTACATTAAAAAAAGAATACTGTCCTGTTCTGCTGTTGAAATTTAAATTATGTGCCATGATTTTAATATTTAAATGTTATAAAATTGGTTGAATGTTTAAAATGGCAGGTCGTCATTGTCGCCATTGTTGTTAGATTTTGGCTTGGTGTCGTTCGTCATTTTGGAAGGTTTTATTTTGGTGTTATCATTCTTTTTACTACTACTGTGAATTTTGATTTGTGAGGTGAGGAAATTCAAACCTGCATGAGGTTCTCCGTCTTTTCCTATCCACGCTGTTGCGTAGGCTCTGCCATTGAGTTCCACCAAAGTACCTTTTGTTAAAAAGTCGGCAACTTTTGAAGTAATCCAGTAGGCACATTCAAAATAGGTGGTCTGTTCAATTCTTTCGCCTAGTTTGTTGCGATAATTGTTATTGGTAGCAATTGAAAAATTGACTACTTTTTTTTCATTTGATAAGTTGCGTACTTCCGCATCCCTTGTCAGTCTTCCGATAATGTTCATAATCGTTGTTTTTAAGATTGTACATTTTGAATTGTTCTCAATCTCTTCTCCGTCCTTTCTTTGAAAGCCTTTCAGGCTTCGCTGAATATTTTTCAAAAGAAAAACCGGAAAAAAGAAAGCAGATAATCTTAGCGGACAAGGCGGGAAGACAAAAGGAAACGGAATAATTGGAGGGTACCTTTAGGGAGGAAACCGTTTATGCCGTAGTCTGTTGGCTGGCAAAAGGACAGGCTGGCTGCTATACTTTAGCTGCCTTTTTATCGGTTTATTTTGTTAAATGTTTACGTTTTATATAAAAGTAATAAGTGAGTAATGAATAAATAGGTTAATAAGATCTCTAAAGATGGAGTGAATGAATTTCAGAGTTGAGATTAAGTAACAAACAGTTTTCTACCATTTTACAGTATACATTAATCAATAGTGATTTTGAGATTCAGTTTAAGCGCTCAGGATGATCAATTTATTTTATTATTCAGCTTTAGTAAAACCATAAAGTAATTTGAAATCATAGATAAATTTCTCACTTTTTTCTGTTCCTATTTATTAATAATATCGGTATCCCAAAAACCGGGCATCAGTTCTACAAAAGAACTGCAAAAAATTAAGGAATTAGAACCTGAAAACAACCGCTTAAAGAAGATGTTTGGCAACTTAAGTTTGGAACACGAAATACTAAAGATGTACTTTCAAAAAAGTGATAAAGCCTGCCACAAAAAGGGAAGTAGTTAATTATCTTGTTTCAGAATATCCGATAAACATTCTACAGGCGTGAAAATCTTTGAGTTTAGAAAGAAGCAGCTACTATGATCATCCCAAACGAGAAGAAGATACGCAGCTCGTTGACATCCTGAATGCACTTTCTGAAAAACATCCCAGTTACGGATTCAAAAAAATGTTCCACAGTTTGCGGTATCAGGGACACCTTTGGAATCACAAGAAAGTATACCTAGTTTACAAAAAGCTCGGACTTAATTCGATAAGAAAACGATTAAGAAGATTGGTTTCTAGAACGACAAAGTTTGGAAATTCCTACCTGTTATAATAAGGTCTGGAGCATGGAATTTATGATGCATTGTTTAACTCCAGAAGATTCTGAACGCTGAATATCATTGATAATTACAATAGAGAATCAATTTGGATAGAAATCAGGCTTTCCAGCGGAGCGATGCATATAACCGATTTTGTTGGAATGGATTATAAAAAGAAAGAGGAAAACCCAAAGCGATACGAACGGACAATGTACTGAGTTCACTAGTTTTGTTTTCACGAATTGGTGTTATAAACAAAGAATCGAAATCAGATACATCCAACCGACCAAACGTGTTCAGAATGCTTTTATCGAAAGGTTCAACCGGAGTTACCGAACAGAGGTTCTGGATGCAAGAATTTTCAATAGTTTGATAGAAGTGCGGGAAATAACTTCTGATTGGATGGAGCATTACAACAATCGCAGACAGCATGAAGCTTAGGAAATCTATCTCCAATGCAGTATTGATTAAAAGGGTAAAACTCACCAAACCCTGATCCCAACACCGAGTTTTCTCCCTAATATCTAGCCGTCATAGTTACGAGCGAGACGCTCGCACCAGCGGGGGAATTTAACTTTTTTTAACGTAATAAGTCACCTGTTTGATGAAAATTAATATAAATATTATCCTTGTAATGTGACAAAATTAAATAAGCATTGCGACAAAACTTGACGTGTTATTATTTGACAGAAAAGAGAAGATAATCTTTTAGAGATTATTTAGAAGTTTATCTCAAAGGGAAAGAAGTTCTAATGTTGTATTAATATTATCTGGATAATGTCTCGATGTTCGCTTATAGATACTGCTTGGAGTTTAAACTCTAAACTGCAATCTTTCTGCGAACGCTTCCAGACATTCAAAAACTAAAAGAGAACGACAGACAACACGTCTTCGCTCTCCTTGATGCGTTCCTAAAGCAAACCAAATTGCAAAGCATTATGTAATAAGAAAGCCAACTCATTTGAGTTGGCTTTCTTATTATTAACTTTTTTTCCTATTTTTTATCTTGAAGTAGTATAAAACCAACTTATATAAGATAAACCATAAAATAAGAAAAACTATTGTTTGTAATATGAATATTGATAAAAAGGAGACATCAACCATAACTAACCCAAACAATAAAATATTGACAGGATAAGTAATTATTACTAATGGTGTCCAGAGGGTGCTATTATAATCGAAGCCGAACAAAGAGTATTCTGGAAAGCTAACCAAAACAACTAAAGTTCCCAACAATACATATATTAAACTAAATAGCATTGTACCGAATAAAATTTTATTTCTTTTCATATATTATCTTAGTGATGGAAATGTTAAAGCTTGTTTCAAAACATTCATTAATGTTTGTCTTTTAGGCTGAGATGCGCTGTTCAATCCCCTCCCTAATATTTTTGCCTGTATCATAAGTTTATTATTTCCTTCTTTTCGATATTTATCCTCTAATTTACCCATACTATCAACAAAACGATCATCTGCTGTAATTGTAGCCGTATTCTTGAATAATGCACCTGCTCCTAGAGCGTGTAATTTATCATAATCCTTATCGTGAATAAAAGCTGGAACTTCTATTTCTGTTGGTGCTACTGAATAATCAGATTCGCCATTATATTTTCTTGGGTTTTTCCCACCGGGATAATTATATCCAAATAAATTCTTATTTAAGGTTTCTGGATTTAATTGATTTAAATCGACTTTCCCATCTTCTAGGGTAGAGTATAAAGTATTAGCAGCAGTTACAGATGGTACAAATATGATACAGATAATCATAATTGCTTGTGGCATAATTTACTTTGAGAAAATGAAGCTTAAAGCAAGCGGAAGTGTATAAATTACATAAATTAATCGATGAGAATGCAAGTTATTTCGCACTTTTAACTGTCTATGTAGTGCTTGATGGAAAGTTTTTTAAGAATTACTGCACTTTGCTCTGGAGTAATATCACGTTGCGGTTCTGCAAGCATCTCGTAGCCCACCATAAACTTTTTTATCTCGGCACTACGCAGCAACGGTGGATAAAAATGAATATGAAAATGCCATTCCGCATGAGGTTTTCCGTCTGTCGGTGATTGATGAATACCTGCAGAATAAGGAAATGAAATCTCAAAAAGATTATCATATTTTGTGGTTAAATTTTTAATCATTTCAGCTAGTGAAATTTTTTCAAAATCAGAAAATTCTGAAATATTTTCCGCTTTTCTCTTGCTGACAATCATTGATTCGAATGGCCAAACTGCCCAGAAAGGAACCAGTGCAACAAAATCTTCATTTTCAAGGATAATTCTTTCCCCGGCTTGCAATTCTTCTTTTACGTAGTCTTCCAAAAGTGATTTTCCGTTCTTCTCAAAGTATTTACTGAGATTTTGCTGCGTTCTAAGAACGGTGGACGGAATTGATGATTGCGCCCATATCTGTCCGTGAGGATGCGGATTGCTGCATCCCATTACGCTTCCTTTATTTTCAAAAATCTGAACATGATTAATATAATTTTCGGATCCTAAATCTTCATATTGTTGCTGCCAGACATCTACCACCTTTTTAATATCATCAATCTCCATGGTTGGCAAAGTAAGATTGTGATTTTCTGAAAAACAGATAACTCTGTTAATCCCACGTTCAGGTTTTAATGAAAAAAAACTTGACTGTCGGTTAGAAAACTTGACATCACCTTTCATCAAAGAACCGAAGTCATTTTCGAAAACAAAAACGCCTTTGTAATCAGGATTTCTTTCACCATTAACGCGCACATTTCCGGAGCATAGGTAGCAAGACGGGTCGTGGGCAGGAAGATTTTCTTCAGCTACTTTTTCAGTCTGCCCCTGCCAAGGTCTGTTGGCTCTTTGCGGCGATACAAGAATCCACTCAGCCAAGAGAGGATTATACCGTCTGTGAGGATGTTTTTTTTGATCAAACGATGAATTCATTTCTTTTGTATTCTCTAATTCCATCCGATATTTTTACTCTATATACTTTCATATCAATACCAAACTTTTCTTTGTATTGTATGCTGATATTTTCAATTGCTTCACTGATATTTTCATCTTTTATCAAATTAATGCTGCATCCTCCAAAACCTCCGCCCATTATTCTTGCACCCAAAACACCAATTTCTTTTAAAGTTTCTTCCACCATGAAATCCAGTTCTTCACAACTTACTTCAAATTCAGTTGAAAGTCCATGATGAGTTTCGTTAAGAAGTTCTCCTAACCATTCAATATTACCTTCAGACAAAGCTTTTGCCGCTTTTTCTACTCTTCCTATTTCTTTCAAAAGATAAATGCACCTTTTGAACGACGTCTCTCCTATTTCCGTTCTCACTTCTTCCAGCATTGAAAAATTGAAATCTCTAAACTTCTCTACTTCCGGAAATTTTTTCCACAATGCTTTTTTACCGTGATCAACATCATTTCTCCGGTCATTGTAACCTGACGTAAGATGCGAATGTTTCACACAACTGTCGAAGAGTACCAAACTGTAGCCATCCAACTTGGCTTCAAAATACTGATGATCCAGAGTATTGCAATCAAGCATTATCACCTGCTGTTCCTTGCCGAAAACTGATGCAAACTGATCCATAATTCCGCACTTTACTCCGGCAAATGTATGCTCAGATTTCTGGCCAATCAATGCCAGTTCTTTTTTAGATAAATTCAAACCAAAAATCTGATTGAGAATAAAGGCAAATCCGCATTCTAAAGCTGCAGAGGAGGATAAACCTGAACCCATCGGAATAGTACTGCTGAAAGCAATCTGTACCCCCCCGATCTTCCTTCCGCTTTCCTGAACAGCATTGAGAACCCCTAATAAATAATTTGCCCACATCTGCTCAACCGGAATCTGTTTCTGATTAACATTAAAACTGAAAGATTCATTGAAATCTTTTGCAAAAAATGTACAGGTTTCAGAATCATCTATTTTTTTAACGGCGAAGCAGATATACTTGTCTATAGCTGCAGGAAGTACAAATCCATCACTGTAATCAACGTGTTCGCCAATAATATTAATTCTGCCGGGAGCCAGAAAAAAAGAATCCGGTTCCGATTGAAAGGCTGATTGAAATGCCTCTGTCGTATAATTGACTAAGTGTTTTTGCATATATTTTACTGCAATTTATGTTTTTTTTGAGGTATTTAAAAATTAATAGTTTAATTAATGCTTCATCAAATCAAAATTTTAATTCTCAATTTTTAAATGAATAGTAATGAACCAATAATTGTAACAGAAGAGTTAAATAATATTTTAATTTAAAACGTTTAAAATTTATTCACCGGGAAAAACGATTCCAGAAAAATTACGGATTATGTCTAAAGTCTGCATCAGTTGCAAAGTCCCTACATGTGTTACAACCGGGCTTTCGGTAAGATTATTTTGTAAACATTGTGTTGCGTGACCTGCTTCGAATTGGTAACCGAATCCCTTCGATTTTTCTACATTGATAACCATTTTTTCTCCATTAGCAATCAATTCTAACGTGGATGACGGTTCATAAAAAGGTGTCGATAATTTTAATCGGCCAAGCGTTCCACAAAGTTCAACTTCAGTTCCTAAGTTGACTGAAATTGACGAAAATAAACTTGCCATTGAAACATTCTTATATTTAAAAAGAATCGCACATTGCTCATCAATTCCCTGTTCGGTCGAATTGATACTTGCATTTATTTCATCCGGTTTACCCAATATATCTAATGCTGTAAACACATTATAAATACCAATATCCATTAAAGAGCCTCCACCTAATCCGGGATTTAGCAAACGGGAATCAGGATTCGCATTTGCCTGAAAACCGAAATTTGCCAACACAACTTTAATGTCACCCAAACTTCCACTTCTTACGATTTCAATCATTTTTTTATAATGTGGAAGGAATTTCGTCCACAAAGCATCCATCAAAAATAAATTTTTCTGACGGGCTGCATCTATCATTTCGGATGCCTGCTTTGCGTTTAGGGCAAATGGTTTTTCACAAAGAACAGCTTTGCCATTATCAAGACATAGCAAAGTGTTTTCGTGATGTAAGCTGTTTGGGGTTGCAATGTAAATGATATCCACCAGGTTACTTTCTGCAAGTTCCTGATAACTTCCAAAACTGAATGGAATGTCAAAATCTCTGCAAAAATTTTCTGCTTTTTCCGGTGAGCGAGAGCCAGCTGCCGTCAATTCTGCTCCTTCTACATATTTGAGGTCTGCTGCAAACTTATGCGCGATAGTTCCTGTTCCCAGAATTCCCCATCTTATTTTCTTCATATTGAGTGATGAAATATTTTACAAAATTGGAAAAATTACCTGTATTGCTGAATTATTTTTTTCTTTCCATCACTTTCTTTACTGCTGCAACGATGTCATTGGCCGTTAATCCGTATTTTTCCATCAGCTGATCAGGGGTTCCGCTTTCTCCAAAACTGTCGTTTACAGCAACATATTCCTGCGGTGCAAGATGTTCCGTAATGAGAAGCTGGGCAACGCTGTCTCCTAAACCGCCCAATCTGTTGTGTTCTTCAGCGGTTACCACACAACCTGTTTTATTCACTGATTTTAAAACAGCTTCAGCATCCAAAGGTTTGATGGTGTGAATGTTGATAATTTCTGCATCGATTCCCTGCTCTTCAAGAATTTCTCCCGCTTTTATCGCTTCCCAAACCAAATGTCCGGTTGCAATAATTGTCACGTCTTTCCCATCGTTCACCATCCATGCTTTTCCGATTTCAAATGTTTGATTTTCGTCGGTAAAAACAGGAATTACCGGACGTCCGAATCTTAAATAAACCGGACCATCGTAATCTGCAATTGCGATTGTGGCGGCCTTGGTCTGATTGTAATCACAAGTGTTAATGACCGTCATACCTGGAAGCATTTTCATTAATCCGATATCTTCTAAAATCTGATGCGTTGCACCATCTTCTCCTAACGTTAAACCAGCGTGCGAAGCGCAAATCTTTACATTTTTATCAGAATACGCCACCGACTGACGAATTTGATCGTAAACTCTACCGGTAGAGAAATTGGCAAATGTTCCGGTAAATGGAATCTTACCTTCAATAGCCAAACCCGCTGCGATACCAATCATATTGGCTTCGGCAATACCGATCTGGAAAAATCTTTCCGGTGCTTTTTCAATAAATTTCTCCATTTTTAAAGAACCGATCAAATCTGCGCAAAGCGCGACAACATCTGGATTTTTATCTGCAAGCTCTGCCAATCCGGCTCCGAAACCACTTCTTGTATCTTTGCTTTCTGTGTATGTATATTTTTTCATTTGATTTAATAATTTAATAATCTCCCAAAGTTTCTTCCAGCTGATCTAAAGCTTTTGCCAATTGTTCGTCATTAGGCGCTTTCCCATGCCAGGCGTGGCTGCCCATCATGTAATCTACTCCATGCCCCATTCCAGTTTTCAGAAGAATACATATCGGCTGTCCTTTTCCGGCAAACGATTTAGCTTCGTCCAGAACTGTAAGAATTTCTTCCATATCATTTCCATTTTCTACTTCCAGGACTTTCCAGTCGAAGGCTTCAAATTTGGTTTTAAGATTTCCTAAAGAGAGCACTATTGAAGTCGGGCCGTCGATTTGTTGTCCGTTGTAATCTATGGTTGCAATCAAGTTATCTACCTTGTTATGAGAAGCGTACATTATGGCTTCCCAGTTCTGCCCTTCCTGTAACTCACCATCGCCGTGAAGCGTGAACACCAGATTTTCATCTTTATCTAACTTTTTTCCAACGGCATGACCGATAGCCACTGACATTCCCTGCCCCAAAGAACCGGAAGCAATGCGAATTCCAGGCAATCCCTCGTGCGTCGTTGGATGGCCCTGCAATCTGGAATTCAGCTTTCTGAAAGTTGCAAGTTCGGATTTATCGAAATAACCTGCGTGCGCTAAAACGCTGTAAAAAACCGGTGAAATGTGACCATTGGAAAGATAGAATACATCTTCGCCTTTGGCTTTCATATCAAAGCCTTCTTTTCTTTTCATCACTTCAAAGTAGAGTGCGACCAGAAAATCTGTACAACCCAGCGAACCTCCGGGGTGACCAGACTGGCATGAGTGCACCATTCTTACAATATCTCTTCTCACCTGAGAAGCAATATGATTAAGTTTTGAAATATCGTGTTTCATAAATTACTGCATTTTTTGTGAATCTTTAATAAACTGCTCCAGTCCGGAATCTGTCAAAGGATGTTTCAACAAGGAAATAATTGGCTGGATCGGGCAAGTCACGACATCGGCACCAATTTTTGCGCAATTGATGATGTGCATTGAGTGACGAACAGACGCTGCCAAAATCTTAGTTTCGTACATATAATTGTCAAATATCAATCTGATTTCCTGAATCAGATTCAGACTGTCTGTTGAAATATCATCCAATCTTCCAAGGAAAGGTGAAACATAAGTTGCTCCGGCTTTTGCTGCTAAAAGCGCCTGTCCTGCAGAGAAAATCAAGGTGCAATTGGTTTTGATTCCTTTATCAGAAAAATATTTTAGAGCTTTGATACCGTCTTTGATCATCGGAATTTTCACCACGATATTTGGATGAATTTGCGCCAAAATATCGCCTTCTGCAATCATTTCTTCGTAAGTGGTAGAAAGCACTTCAGCAGAAATATCACCGTCAACGATGTCACAGATGTTTTTGTAATGTTGTAAAATTCCTTCTTTTCCATTGATTCCTTCTTTGGCCATTAAAGATGGATTAGTGGTAACGCCATCCAAAATTCCCAGGTCGTTGGCTTCTCTTATCTGCTCTAAATTGGCTGTGTCGATAAAAAATTTCATAGGTTTTATTTTTAATTTATATTTAAGTGTTAAACTTACACTTAATTTATTTAGCCAACAACTTCCTGTCTTAAAAAAGATTCAGAAAGTTATTGCGTAGTTTTTAAATTGATTTCTTAGTTGTGGTGACCCATGTTGAGTTTAATTTTCTTCAGATCTTCCAGATTGTGAACTGGTTTATCAATGTCGGCCGGGATCGGCTGTTTTGAAAAAGTCTGAAAATAAAGCAGACAGGCATCTTTCCACCAAACGGCATCTTCAGACTGAATTTTGAGTTTAGACTGAACATCTTTGAACCTCTCATGATCAATATAAGCTTTATTTTTGTCCCAGATCTTCTGATAATCCCCTACTTCACGAACGCCCGAATCATATTTATAACACAATTCTTCCCACAATGTTTTTCCATTTTTCATTTTATACTTCCACGGTACATGATGGAACCATAGAATCAGGTTTTCAGGAGTTGTCCTGATGTTTCCGTAAACTTCTCTAAGTGGTGGAAAATATTGTGAAATGGCATTGCTTCCTGTTTTTGTTCTGTCGAAACCCAGTCCTTCTGCGTTTGCCTGGTGGTAATATACAGGTGACCAATCGGGTCTCCCACCCTTATAATCACCCCAAGGTTCCGGACCATAATGATGTCCTGATGCAAAAATGTGATGGAGACCCAGAGGCATCATGTAATCTACAGTTGTTTCTCTCGAAGAAAGCATTATTTCTTTTATAGGATTGACAAATTTTTCATTATCCGTAAAAGTCATTTTGATCCACTCGTCAGAAATCTGTTCTGAAGACAAATCGTGATTCCACGCCAGACGTCCGAAGGCGTACCAGTTCGCCTGTGCGAAGTGATGGCCTGTCCAGTTTTTATCTTCACCAATGTTTGCAACTGCAGAAATAGCAGTGAATATTGCCGGCCTTAAAGTTCCGTCCGTAATTTTGCCGATTGTCGAGCCTTTTCCGTCAGAATAAGTATCGCTGTCTAAAGTTTCTTTAAACAAAGGTGCGAGAAAAACGAGATGATTTGAAAAACCAAAGTATTCCTGGGTTATCTGGAATTCAACCATTTCGGGTGTTTTCTTCAAAGCTCCGAAAAGAGGATTAAACGCTTCGCGAGGCTGAAAATCGACAGGTCCATTTTTTATCTGAATAATGACATTATCCCTGAATTTCCCATCGAGTGGAACAAACTCCAGATAAGCCTGTTTTGCGCGGTCTTCTTTGCTGGGGCTATATACAAAGGCTCTCCACATCACTATTCCGCCATAGGGTTTCAATACGTCTGCCATCATATTGGCTCCGTCTGCGTGAGTTCTGCCATAATCCTGAGGACCGGGCTGACCTTCGGAATTGGCTTTCACTAAAAAACCGCCGAAGTCAGGAATTACTGTATAAATTTCTTTGGCTTTATCTTTCCACCATTTCTGAACATCTTTGTTCAGGGGATCTGAATTTTCCAAACCTCCTAAAACTTTGGGTGATGAAAAATTGACTGATAAATAAACTTTAATTCCGTAAGGTCTGAAAATATCTGAAAGAGCTTTGACTTTTTGAAGATAATCCTTACGAAGCATATTTGGCGAAGCATTCACATTGTTGAGAACGGTCGCATTTATTCCGATGGAGGCATTTGCTCTTGCATATTCCTCATATCTGGGCGAAATTTTATTCGGTAAATCTTCCCATTTCCAAAGTGAATGTCCAGCATAACCACGCTCGACAGTTCCGTCTAAATTATCCCAGTGGTTGAGAATTCTGATATCGTAGGAAGGTTTTTCGGTGATATTTAAATTAGTCAATGCCGATTTTGTCTGTTGTAACCGAAGAATATGATAAACCCCATACAGCAATCCTGTTTCTTTTTCTGCGGAAATGATCAGTTTATTCTGAACGGATTTGATCGTGTAACCGCCTTTCAGATTTTTTAATGACTTGTCGGTTCGAAGTTCAATTTCCTGACCTTGCCAATGATTTACCAGCTCTTTTTTGGCAATATTCAAAGTTGGATTGTTTCCTCTGGAAATTATTTTGTCTGCTGAAATTCCGTTTTTTGCAGGGAAACGAAGCCAAAGCTGACTACCGTCTTCCGCAAAAATTGTGAGTGGAATCAGTATAAATAGTAGAAGGTATGTTTTGATGTTTTGCATTAAAATAAGGTTAATCCGTTGGTAAATTTGATATTGAACCCTTTCGGATTCACTATTATTTTTCATTCTGGTTCCATAGGTTTCACCTACGGCTATTCATATTGAACCCTTCGGGTTCTTCTGAAATTTTTATTTTGATAGGATTTTGTACTATCATTTGTTAGATCGTCCCCTCGGGGCTTTTTACAGATTCATCTAAACCTTCAATGGTTTTAATTATACCGTTTTCGTCATATTTCAATTCTATCACCTTCATACTTCTCAGCCAGGTTTTTCCTTCACTCGGAACAGAATCGTGGTAGAAAAGATACCATTTTCCTTTAAATTCAACAATGCTGTGATGGGTTGTCCAACCAACAACTGGCGTAAGAATTTCTCCCTGAAAAGTAAAAGGTCCATACGGATTATCGCCAATTGCATAACAAATTAAGTGGGTGTCTCCGGTAGAATATGAGAAATAATATTTACCGTTGTATTTGTGCATCCAGGATGCTTCGAAAAATCGGTGTTTGTTACCATGACGCAAAGAATTTCCGTTTTCGTCCAGGATAAGAATGTCTTTAGGCTCTTCACCGAATTCCAGCATATCGTCACTCAATACAGCAACTTTTGAAGGGATCGCAGGCTCATCCTCATTTGGAAGTACTGCTGATTCCAAAGCTTTGTTGTTTCTGTAGCGCTGCAACTGACCGCCCCAGATGCCTCCAAAATACATATAGTGTTTGCCTCCATCCTCAAAAATACAAGGGTCAATACTGTAACTTCCCAGTATCGGATGCTTTTCCGGAATAAAAGGTCCAGAAGGTTTATCGCTGATTGCAACACCGATTCTGAAGATATCGTTTTTATCTTTTAAAGGAAAATACATATAATATTTCCCGTCTTTAAAAGCCACATCACAATCCCACAACTGTCTTCCCGACCAAGGAATATCTTTGACTGAAAGTACAACGCCGTGGTCTGTAATTTCGCCATTTTCCACATCATCAAGTGAGAAAACGTGATAATCATTCATGTCAAAGTGGTCTCCATTGTCGTTTTCTTCGATGCCGCTCTCTCTGTCGTGGGACGGATAAATATAGATTTTACCTTCGAAAACGTGAACAGAAGGATCTGCCATATAATCTTTTGGGAAAAGGTATTTTGATTTGTCCATAAATATTTGATATTTAAAATAATAAGATTAAAAAGATTTATTTTTCTTTTGTTAATTGAATAATTTTTTCCACCACAGGTTTAGTCTGATTATTTCGATCAAAAAGCAGTGGATAATCGGTTCTGCCCTTAACAGGAAAATCATTTTTCCAGGATTGAGCATCAGTAGTTCCCCATAATGTTACTCTTCTTATTTTATCCTGATGTTTTAGAAATAATCTAAAAAAATCAAGATACCGTTTTTCCCATTCAGCTTTTATATTTTCGGGAAGTCCGGCAGTATAGGGATTCATTTTCGCTTCGTATTCAACTTTATCAGAAACGTTGGCAGAAGTTCCCCATGGCGAAGGAAGTGCGCTTATTTCCATTTCAGTAACATTGATTTTTACACCGTTTGCAGCGTAACTAACAATTGCTTTTTCGTATTCTGCAAGCGTTGGTGTATCAAGGCCTACGTGAGTTTGCATGCCAACACCATCAATTCGGATTCCTCTTGATTTCAGAGTCTGCACCATTTTGTTTACAGTTTTTACTTTTTCCGGGTACCATTCGTTGTAGTCATTGTAATAGAGTTCAGCTTTTGGATCTGCTTCCTGAGCATACTGAAATGCCAGTGGTATAAATTCATCACCAAGAATCTGGTGAAATTTACTTTTGCGATAGGTTCCGTCTTCCATGATCGCTTCATTCACAACATCCCAACCCTTTACACGACCTTTGTATCTGCTTACAACTGCAGTAATATGACTTCTCATTCTCTGCTTTAAAACTTCGGGAGAAACATCTTTACCATCTTTATCTTCGAAAAACCATTTTGGCAATTGGGAATGCCAGATTAATGTATGACCGATGATGAACATTTTATTTTTTTCTCCAAAACTGACAAATTTATCGGCATCATCGAAAAAGAATTTTCCCTCCTCCGGCTGTAGAAACATTGATTTCATACAGTTTTCTGCCACAATAGAACTGAATTGTTTGTTGATAATCTCAACCGACTTTACGTCAGTTTCGTTAATCTGAGGAAGACTCATCGCCGTTCCAATGTAGAATTTATTTTTGAATGCCTTTTTCAGGGAATTGTCTGATGATGCAGAACTTATGGTTTTGCAAGAAACCGTCAAGGTCAAAATTCCTAATAATGCTACTATTTTTTTCATAAATTTTTTATTTTCATTTGGCTTAGCCGATAATTCTTATAAATTTTGGATAAAGCTCGTTCCTATTGATTTCTCATCAATCTTGACAATTTTTTTTTAATAGCGAATTGCTCGCAGCCCGGCTTGAACGGAGCTCTTTTTGTGGAGCAAAGCGGAACAAAAAAAGCGGGAGTGGAAGACGGAAAAGCTGCCCAGATTATCACCAAAATCTTAGCCGTTCGTTCTTCTCCTCTCTTTGAGGTCGTGCTCGATTTCGATTTCTTTTTTCTTGTTGATTTCATAGAACATCAGCAATCCGCACGCTAAAAAGAATGGAATTGCCGGAAAGATACTGACCAACATTTTGGCTCCTGCAGAAACCGTTTCGGGTTGTAAAACACTGACTGCTCCCTCGGAAGAAATGTAACCATACTGCCCTATGATGTACGCCACCAATGAACTTCCTATGCTTAAACCTACTTTCAAACCGACCATCATTGCAGAGAAAATAATAGCTGTCGCCCGTCTGTTATTTTTCCATTCAGAATAATCGGCAACGTCGGCAATCATCGCCCAAAGCAATGGTGTTCCGATTCCGTAAAAGAAGCCGTGTAAAATCTGTGACAAAAACATCAAACCTACCGATTTAGGCGGATAAAATACAAATGCCAAAACAAACAGAGTAGATATAAACAGTGAAGCAATAAATGCATCTCTTTTACCATATTTATCTGCAAACCTTTTGGAGAAAGCGATTCCGACAATCATCATAATGATTCCACCAGCATTGAACAGTCCAAAACCTGCTGAACGGGCATCTTCTCCAAAGAAATTCATTCCGATTGAATTAAAGAAATCGGTAATTGGTGATATAAATTGCTGAAGTGCGGCTTCGTCAACAAAATTGTTAAAATAGTAAACATAAGAACCACCTTTCATTGCCAAAGTAATGAAAATCAATGTCGTAACTCCTAAGATTATTATCCAGGGTTTATTATTTTTGAGATCTCTTAAATCTGCATTTAAAGAAGATTCCTGTTCCGGTTTTGGAATAACTCTTTCTTTGGTTGTAAGAAATGTGATTAAAAGCATTACCGTTCCGATAACGGCAAGCCAAGTCATTACCACCTCAATACCCACTGCTTTGTCTCCGTGACCGGCAGATAAAATAATCGGAAGCATGAATACCTGAACAAAAAACTGTGCAAACATTACGGCAACAAAACGGTAGGAAGAGATACTGTTTCTCTCACTCATATCGCCAGTAATCACTCCACTAAGAGCCGAGTAAGGTAAGTTGTTTGCCGCGTACAATAATAATAGTACAGTATAGGTCGTAGCCGCGTAAATCATTTTTCCTTTGTAAGAAAAATCTGGTGTGCTGAATGCAAAAAGGGCCGCTGCACCCAGTGGAATTGCAGTAAGTAAAATCCACGGACGGAATTTCCCCCATTTTGTTCTGGTTCTGTCCGCTATAGCACCAATCAACGGATTGAAGACGAAACCGGCCAACAGACCAACCGTAAGGGTAATAATAGAGGCGTCTTCAGGTTTTAATCCGTAAATATCCGTATAGAAATAAGCTAAGTAGGTCACCAAAGTCTGGAATACCAAATTGGCTGCTAAATCTCCTAAACTGTAGCCAATTTTTTCAACGACAGATATTTTTTGAGATGAGTTGTTCATAAGAAATTAGATATTAGATGACAGACAAACAGATGATAGATCAAAATCTTTCTGCCTTTATTTTTGTACGTTAGTTTGATAATTATTCCGTGGTGAAGGGCGATGCGGGAAGTCCAATTTTGTTTTTCAGATTTCCGTCGGGATTGTCTGCCCAATCGTAGCGAACTACAACAGGGTTTTTTACAGAATCATTCCAGACAATGATTTTTTTGCCTTCGATTTTTGCGGTTGCCCAAAACCATTTTCCATCTGAATTTTTGATAGCAAAGCTTTTCAGTTCTGAAACATTTTCGAAGTCATCGGTTCCGCTTTTAAAGGATAGAATGATTTTATTTCCTTCAGTTTTCATTGACTGGTAAACCGGACCGTCGGCAATAATATTTTTCCTGTCAGCAACTTTCAATGCCTGTAAAGCCAATCGGTCTCCAACTGTTTTCTTGTTTAGAGGATGAATGTCATTCCACTCGCCCATATCGATAATTACGGCAAGTCCGGTATTTGAAACGTTCAGTGAAACCTGGCGCTGCTGGTCTCTCAATTCCGCCCAGTTGCTTTCCACAGGTTCCGTCTTCGGTTCCATAAAATTTGCCAATTGCACGGTGAAGAAAGGTAGATCTTTCCTGTTCCATTTGTTTCGCCAATCTGTAATCATTGTGGTCAGCAAATCGCCGTATTCTCTTGGTTTTCCGGTATTGCTTTCCCCCTGATACCAAAGTGCACCTTTGATATTATAATTGATAAGCGGATTAATCATTGCATTGTACAATCCTGTCGGTTTCCAACGGATAAAAGTTGTTCCGGGAGCCATTTTTTCCATTCTTGCACCAATTTTATATTTCCATACGGTTTTTAAATCGATCTTTTGTCCGTCAATCTCGAGGTAATAAGGCTTGTCAGAAATAAACTGTCCTTTTCCGCCTCCATTTGTAATCCTTAAAGCAATCACATTTTTTCCTTCTTTTAAAACTCCGGCAGGCACGTCGTACCAACGTGGCGGATATTCGTAAGTCACGTTTCCTACTTTTGTTCCGTTGATGTAGGTTACATCGGCATCTTTTATTCTTCCTAAATTTAAAAATGCAGTTTTCCCAGCCTGATTTTTGGATAAATTAATTTCTTTTCTGAACCAAACCGAGCCGTCAAATGGGCCTTCTTTATCTTCCCAGGAACCAGGAATTTGCATTGTTTTCCAGTCAGCATCATTTAGATCAAATTTTTCCCAGTGCTGGTTTAATCCAAGATCACTTTGATCAAGTTCTGCATACCATCCTTTGATGAGTGCCTGTTCGTTTGATTCGGTAGATTTAATTAAGTCATCATTTTGCCATTTTTTGGCTTCGCCAAGATATTCGGGATATTTTTTAAGAGAATTTTCATCCATCCAGGCCTGAATCGGTGAACCGCCCAAACTTGCGTGGATAATTCCGACAGCTACTTTATTTTTCTGACTTAATTCTTTTGCGAAAAAGTAAGCAACTCCCGAAAAATTAAGAATTGCCTGCGGATTTGTTACTTCCCATTTCCCTCCTTCAAGCTCAGTTTGAGGCGATTTGAAATTATATTTTTGAGGAACCGTGAAAAATCTGATATTCTGATTACTTGCATTTTTAATTTCATCGGCATAAAGCGGTATCAGCCTTCGCATTGGCAGTTCCATATTGGATTGTCCGGAAGCCAGATACACATCGCCAATGAGAATATCTTTCAGTATCACATCATTGATGGTCATTATGTAAGGTCCGCCTGCTTTTTGCTCAGGAAGAACGATTTTCCAGTTTCCGTTCTTGTCAGCTGACGTTTTATAATTTTTGTTGAGGAATTTCACTTCCACTTTTTCGTTGGCATCGGCTTTTCCCCAAATGTTAAGTTTTTGATTTCTCTGCAAAACCATTCCGTCTGAAACCAATGTGGGAAGCTTAATTTTCGCATTCAAGAAAGAAATGCACAGCGAGCCTGCAAGTAAAATTAATATTTTAAAAAAAATTTTATTTCTCATTTCAATTTGATTCTGCAGTTATTATTGATTTTTATCTGGTGTTTGATTCAGCAATCTCACTTCGATGATTTTCGGAGTCAATGATTTTTCACCTGAATTAAACCTGATATTCAGAATTTCTTTACGGGTTTCAGATTGAGGAATCGGAATTAGTAAAGTTTGTGGCGAATTGCCCATTTTTCCATCGAAATTTTTGGAATCTACTTTTATTCCGTTGATTTCAGCATTCAAAGTACGGTTGTTACTGGCATCAAAATAAGTGATATAAAGATATTTAACATTCTTATCTTTGTTTCTCATTTGGTAGCTGAACCAGCCTTTTGCCTCACGGAAATGGCGATCTTCCATATATCCGGTGTTGGAATCCTTGCTGTCAAATTTATGGTCAGATTCCGGTTGTTGTTCGCCTAGTTGGATTTTATCTGTAGTAATGTTATCCAGTTTTCGTATTTCCTGTTCTTCTATGACTTTCTGTTTCTGTATCAATTCAATTTTATCCTGAGTTGCCTGCGGAAAATAAATAATATACCGTTCTTCATGAATTTGATAAAACGGAACTAATTCCAATCCTTCAGCAAATTTATTTTGAGGATATAACCCCTTTATTTTAAATTTCAAATCTTCACCGTTCACAGCTTCCAAATGACTCAAGACTGAAGCTGAACTTCCCAAAATGACAGGAATTTCATTTAAAGGAATTTGCGGTCCGTGAGCAATATGCCCGCCTCTGCTGTCGTCAGCAAACATCCCTTCCTGATTTTCTTTTCCGTATCTGGCAGCCAAAACGATGGGACCATACTTGAACGCAAAATAATCAGAATTATCAGGAAGCTGCTCCGCGGAAAGATGCATCGGCATTGTCAGTTCTACAACATCGCCTTTTTTCCATTTTCTTGCGATGTTAAAATAACCTTCAGCATCAACTGCAACATTGACATTTTTCCCATTGAGTGCAACTGTTATTTCAGAAGCTTTTGCCCATTCCGGTACTCTCAGTTTTAAATTGATCTTTGATTTGTAAGTCGCGTCAAAAATCAATTTTGTAGATGGATTTTCAGGAAAACTACTTTCCTGCCTTAAAACCAATTTCTTTTCTGACCATTTTAAAATGGATGGAATAAATAAGTTTATATACAAATCTTCATCAGAATATGCATAAATCATTTCACCATATTTGGCATGGTTTTCCATTCCGGAACCTACACAGCACCAAAAGCTGGTTTCGGGTTGAGAATAGACCCTGTAATGACCAGGACGCATTGGCGTGAAGTATACAAATCCGCCCTTATCGGGGTTTTGAGTGGAAAGAATATGATTGTACAAAGCTTTCTCGTAATAATCAATGTATGTAGATTTTGGATTATTAGCATACAATTCCCGAGAAAGTTTCAGCATATTATACGTATTGCAGGTTTCGGGACCTTCGATACTTTTGATCATTCCGCTGAAATCATTAATTGGGTTAAAATGCTCGCTCACACTGTTTCCTCCAATGACAGCAGATCTTTTCTGTGTCACATTATCCCAGAAATAAGCAGCAGCATCACTCCATTTCTTATTGTTTTCCAGATCTGCTATTCGTTTAAAACCGATCACCTTGGGAATCTGAGTGTTTGCGTGGATTCCTGTTAGTTTATCTTCCTGTGCCAACAACGGATTAAGGATTGCGAGATGAGAAAAGCGTCGGGCAAGTTTTAAATATTTTTCATTTTTTGTAATATCATAAACGTCTGCGAAAACTTCATTTAGACCGCCGTGTTCACTGCGCAGCATCTCTTGAATCTGCTCATCAGAAAGTGCGGAAACTTCACCAGCCATCCAATCTGTAAGTTTGATGAGCATTAATTTTGCTTTGTCACTGTCTGCGTACCAATAAGCATCGCGCAGACCCGAATAAATTTTGTGAATGTTGTATAAAGGAACCCAGCGGTCGTTGAGTCCGAAAGTTGCAGCACGGATATTGCCTCCAGCAACTTCTTCCCATATTTTTTTTCCATTAGGAACACCTGAAATATAACCGTTTCCTGATAGATTCTGACAGCGTTCCAATTCATCAATCATATAATCCAGACGTTGTTTAACTTTTGGATCGCCAGTTGAAGCGTACATCAACGCTAATGCAGTAATATAATGGCCGCCAATATGTCCGTCCAAACCGGTATTTTCCCAATTGGGGTAATTTTCTTTTTTAGGTTTTAAACCTGCTTCTTTTAAGTAAGGCGCCAGAAGGCGGTCTGCATCCATTGATAAAATATATTTTTCATCCGTCTGCAACGCTTTACTGAAAATACTTTCGCTCAAATGAACTTTATTCAATGGAAAGTACCTGACATTTTGCTTCACCTGCGAAAATGCAAGTGAGCTAAGGCTTACAAATATTACCAGTGATTTTTTAATCATTAATAAATGTTATTTCTACATTTATAAAAATAGATGAAACTATTCACATTACAAAAGATTTTGAACTTGTAGCACAAATAATTTTTTAAGATATCGCGTAAGAGCTTTAACATTTTAGCTAATCTATCCTACCTTATCATAAAAATTAGAATTACCTTATCATCTTTTAAGAAATTTGACTAGATCTATTCCTTGTTTAAAAAAAAGGAATCAGCACTTTTAATTCAATATCATAGATAAGTTAAAGCACTTATCGTATAATAAACATGACAATTTAAAACACATAAAAGTGAATAAAATATATGTTTTTAACTTTTTTTTAACGTTTCCACTAAAGATCAACAGTACATATTTAATTGATAAATGACAGAAACGTTAACAATTATCTCCCAAAAACATCATTCATATTACTAAATATTCAAATTTCACCAACATTTTATTTAAAGTGTACCGGGTACATTTAATAATTTTTCGTGCAATTAATCTTCTAAAAGACTTAACTTTGTAGTAAATAAATTTTAACTGTGAAAGAATATCTAAGCTATCCGAAACACTATGTGGCCGTAGACTGTATCATTTTTGGATTTGATAGTGAAAATCTGAAAATCCTTTTAGTGAAGCGAGATTTAGAACCAAGAAAAGGTGAATGGTCGCTAATGGGTGGGTTTGTGGATGATAAAGAAAGTTCAGATGAGGCAGCTTCACGGGTCTTAAATACACTGACGGGTCTTAAAGATATTTACCTTGAACAACTCAATATCTATACAGAAATTGATCGTGAACCAACTGCGAGAATAATGTCTATATCGTATTATGCGCTGATTAATATTGCCAAGAATATAAATATAAATGAACAGTATAGTGCAAAATGGTTTGATTTTAAAGACATTCCGGAACTTATTTTCGATCACGATGCAATGGTTCGTGATGCTGTACTAAGACTTAGAAGGAGAGCAACGACGAGGCCTATCGGTTTTGAACTGCTTCCTGAAAAATTTACAATGAAGGATCTTCAAAATCTTTACGAGGCGATATTTGATGAAAAATATGACAAACGTAATTTTACCAGCAAAATTAATGCATTGGATGTTTTGGTTAAAACCAACGAAAAGGACAGGAGCTCATCAAAGAAAGGGTCATTTCTGTATACTTTTGATGAGAAAAAATACAATAAGAAAATAGCGGAAGGTTTTATGTTTAAGATTTAAAAGGTTCCAGTAAATTTCATTTTGATTCCGACCTGGAAATTGGCGACAGTTTTAAAAATTTCGACTAACGTCACTTTCTCAATCTTCGTAAGTTTATCAATTTGAATAAAATTATTGGGCTTAATTTTCTCAATTCTTATCTGATCAGTTTGATTTTTTAATCTTAAAGCCATAAGATAATAATACGATTGATGTAACTCGTTAAACTGAAGCTGTGTAAAAACATCTATTTCTTTAAGTTTTTTCATTCGCTCACCGGTATTTTCAAGATCAAGCTGGTATCTAAGAGAATATACCCTCAAGAGATCGACAATTGTGGACATTGCAGTTTTTATATCAAAAACCTCTGAATTCTCTATGGTCTGCGTTTTAATTCTTTTTAAAAAAGTAAGCGGCGGCTCATACTGCAATGCATTCTTTGCAATATGGGCAAAGAAAATCTGATTAGGCGAAACTAATTTTTGTCTGATAAACTCCTTCAGATCACTTACAATAAATTCATCACCATATATCAGGCGAAAATCAAAAAATGTAGAGAATTTCATCGCATTTTCGGGTATACTTCTTTCGATCCATTCCTGATAGTTTCTTTTCCAGTGAGAAAGAGAATGAGTCCATTTCGGGTTGCTTGCCATAAAATTGCCTTTACAGTATTCGAAACCAATCATATTGAGGTCGTCTGAAACTTTTCTAGCAAAATTTAAAAAATACTCCCTCACATACTCTCTATCTTTATTAGCTTTATCCTCATAGATGATTCCGCTGTCCTGATCTGTACTAAGAGTCTGCTCCTTTCTACCTTCACTGCCTGTAACGATAAAAGCAAATTTTGCTGGCGGCTTCCCTATCTGTTGAATAACTTTATCTATTACCTTACCTGTAATTGTATCAGCAATTGTAGTAATCACCTTACTTGCAATTTCACCGTGAACTCCTCTTCCTAAAAGCTGACTAATAATAGCCGGAACCTGTTGCCATTTATTTTGCAGTTCATCGAGACTTTCTGAAAGTTTGACCGACTGAATAAAGACAAGTGGACTCTGCGCCTGCTCACTCAGCAACCGGTTTCTGCTTAAAAAACCAATGTATTCTCCCGCTTTTTGAACCAGCAGGTATCTTGACTTCGTTTGAAACATCAACAAAATGGCCTCGTATAAATATGAATTGCTGGAAATACTGACGATAGGATTATCCATCACATTTACGATGGCAGACTTCGGATCCAGACAGCTTGCAATCACGTTATCCCGAAGCGTAATATCAGTAGCATAACCAACAATTTCATCTGTTTCAGTATTACGTATGAAAATACAGCTCACTTTATTTGATGCCATTATTTTGGCAGCCTCAAAAATTGCGGTATTCCCGCCGCATGAAATGATGTTTTTATAAGTAATTCCTTCTATTTTCCTTGAATACAATTGGTCTGCTGCAAAATAACTTTCTTCAAAAGTAGCAGGCGTTTTTACAAAATGTGAAAAGTCATCATCGAGCATTTTTTTACCAAAATCTGAGGTAAAGAAGTGAAAAAAATCTTCGTAGCCATTACATAATTCAGAAAACTCTTTTTTAGGTAAAGTATAAATTACCGTGCCTTTTTTGGCTATGGCCGATTTCAATGCTCGTACTCTGTTGAGAACAACTGAAATTCCTCCGAAACAATAAGGAGAATGATGGGTCGTAACGCATCTCTTATTTTCTGACCTGTCGAAAAAAAAAGTTTCATATTCTCCTGAAAAAATAATATCCACACCATTCATTTCTGTGGTTTCCTGACGGTATACCAAAGTTTCTTTTAAAAATTCCTTTCTGGTTAATGTTTCTGAAATTTCGATAAGAACTGTTTCAGGTAACAAATTAAATGGTTCCGTAACCTTTAAAAGTGAAATAATTTTCTCATCCATAGTAGTCGTTTCAATACTTGCAAAGTAAGATTATAAAAGCTATACATAAGAACTTAGAACTTCAATTTACAAATAATTTTCTGATATATCTGTTCAAAGCTTTCTTCTGCTATTTCTCCGCGTCTGTACATCTCGAAAAAACACTTGGAAGTAATTTCTGCGTCAATCAGTGCGTCATGAGAATTTTCCATTTTTGAATCAAACAGGAAGTGATAAAGTTGAGGCAAACGCAAATACTTCATTAAGGGATTCATGACGTACTCTTCGCTTTTCAGCATTGTGCAATAAAATCGACTTTGATAAAAAGGATTCTCTAAATCAGCTCTGTAATAGTCGCAACTTAACGTATGAATATCAAATTCTGTAAAATGGCCGATAACTAGAGGTTGATATTGAAGAATATCTTTTCTGAGCTTAGTTAAAACACATATTCGGTCTCTCCCGTTTATGCTTAAAAACTCTTTTGTAATTCCATGAACCGCAAGAGACTGTGAACTGATTTTTAAATCTTCAATATCAATAAAAAAATTTTCTCTTTTTACTTCAATACTATTTTCATCAGTCAAAATCCATGCAACCTGAACTGTGGAAGGCCAATTGTCTGTTTCAGCATAAGGCAGGTTCCACCGTTTTGGTATTCCGGTAGTTTCAATGTCTATAAAAAGGAGATATTTTTTCAAAATATATTAATGAAAAATTTTAATAAAAAAAGACAGGATGTCAACAGCTGACATCCTGTCTTTATTGTTATTTTGAACTACCAGAATTTAACATACAATGCGGTCAATAAAAGAATTGTGACTACGATCATCAGTAAAGTTCTGTTATCAACTTTGAACATAGTTGCATCTATTGCAAACGCTTTTGGATTCACCTTGGGACCTCCTAAACTTATCATCACCATTACAGCAACCGTAATGAAGAATGACCATCCCATATTAATTAAGAATGGAATTTCTGTAATCGTGCTGACTACTCCATTTTCTAATTTTTCATAGGTGAAAGCGGTATATAACCAAGTCTCTTTCCCGAAAATATCTACTGCAAAACTATTGAAGAAAATCGCAAGTAAAAACCCAAGAAGAACACCCACTAAAGCTGCTGTTCCTGTTGTTCTTTTCCAAAACATTCCCAAAAGGAACATTGCAAAAACCCCTGGACTAATGAATCCTGTATACTTTTGAATAAAGGTAAATCCGCCCTCGCCCCCTATTCCCAAAACATCCGTCCAGGTAAATGCAAGAGCTAAAGCCATTGCAATAATAATTGCCCACCTTCCAGTTCTCACCATTTCAATTTCTGAAGCATCTGCCTTTAGATATTTCTTGTAGATATCTAAAGTGAAAATGGTTGAAATACTGTTGACTTTACCTGCTAACGATGCTACAATTGCCGCTGTCAGAGCTGCAACCGCAAGCCCCTTTAATCCTGATGGTAAAAACCCTAAAATAGCTGAATAAGCGCCATCTTTGACACCATTATAACCTGGTAAATGACCTTTCGTATACAAAACATACGCTGCAATTCCAGGAAGCATCACGATGATTGGCATAAACAACTTTAAAAAGCCGGCAAATAAGATTCCAGTTCGCGCTGTCTTTAAATCAGCTCCCAAAGCTCGCTGAGTAATGTATTGATTACATCCCCAATAGTTTAAGTTTACAATCCACTGACCTGCAAAATACATTGCTAAACCTGGCAGAACTACATATTTTTGAACACTCAAATTCTCTGGCATTGCCAAAGTTGTTGTGGTAGTAGTGGGTTTATCAAGCATTAATTTAAAATGTTGTGGTGCTTCACTCATCAAAGTCTGAAAACCTGCAAAAGCATTTCCGACAGCAGCACCGTTAATTCTCTGATCAACAATCTGAAGTGCCATGTACACAGTTGCAAACCCCCCGATAATTAAAACCGCTACCTGAATAACATCCGTATAACCAATTACTTTCATTCCTCCAAGACCAATTAATAGAGCCATTAGAAGCAATCCAATCATAATGACGTGAAGATTGTCTCCACCTAATAATGTATCAATTGCCAAAGCTCCTAAATACAGGATCGAGGTAAGATTAACAATAACATATAAAAACAGCCAGAAAACTGCCATAATCAGTGAAACAGATTTATTATAACGCCTTTCCAGAAACTGAGGCATCGTGTAAATCTTATTCTTCAGATAGATAGGAATAAACCAAACTGCGATGATAATTAATGCAATTGCAGCAATCCATTCATAAGCCGCAACGGCAATTCCTACGAAGAAGCCTTCTCCACTCATCCCGATGAACTGTTCCGCCGAGATATTAGACGCAATTAGACTTGCACCAATTGCCCACCAGGTAAGAGATCCTTCGGCCAGAAAATAATCTTTACTGCCTGTCGCAGCGGATTTTTTTCTGTTATAGATCCAAATTCCATAACCGGCTACTACAACAAAGTAAACCAAGAAAATGACAATATCAATAGTTGCTAAATTTCCCATAACTATTTTTTAACTGAAAATTTGTAAATTGTTTTTGAATGGTATTTATAACCAGGTTTCAATTCTGTTGAAGGAAAAGAAGCTTGGTTCGGAGAATCAGGGAAGTGCTGTGTTTCCAAGCAAAATCCAGTTCGGAATTCATTCTTTCCACCGGTTTTGGTGTCGAATTTTCCATCCAGAAAATTTCCTGAATAAAATTGAACACCAGGTTCGTCGGTCAGAACTTCCATTACTCGCCCTGATTCCGGATGAGACACTTTGGCGATGCTTCTCAATCCTTTTCCGTTCGGAATCCAGTTGTGGTCGTAGCCTTTTCCTTTTTTCAATTGATCATCTTCCGAATTGATGTCTTTTCCAATTGGTTTTAAAACCGTGAAATCAAACGGAGTTCCTTTAACTGCTTTCTGCTCACCTGTCGGAATCAATGATCCGTTTACAGGTAGGAAGTTGTCTGCATTGATCTGCAATTCGTGGTCGGTAACCGTTTTATTAAATTTTCCAGAAAGATTAAAGTAAGAATGCTGTGTAAGATTCACAACGGTAGCTTTATCTGTTGTTGCTTCGTAAAAAATTTCCAGAGAATTATCATCAGTCAAAGTGTACAGAACAGTAGCCGATAATTTCCCGGGATATCCTTCTTCATAGTCTGCACTTGTGTAGGTCAGTTTCAAAGTTGGAAATTTCGCGTCCCTTACAGCTTCAATTTTCCAGAATTTTGTATGGAAACCTTCTTTACCACCGTGTAAGCTATTCGTCCCATCATTTTGATCAATGTTGTAAGTTTTGCCTTCCAAGCTAAATTTGGCATTAGCAATTCTGTTTCCAAAACGGCCAATTAAGGCTCCGAAATAATAGGAATTTCCAGTAAAATAGTCTTCAGGCTTTGTAAAACCCAAAACAACATCTTCATATTTTCCTTCTCTGTCGGGAGCGGTTAGAGAAGTAATAATTCCCCCAAAATTGATGACTTCCGCTTTCATTCCATTTTTATTGGTCAAAGTATATTTTTTAATGGAATCGCCTTTTGCTGTCACTCCATAATCTGAAACCGATATACGATCCATTTTTTCTGATTGAGTTTTTTGATTAGTTTCTTTTTTATTGCAGCCGAAAATACATAAAACTGCAAAAAGAATAATCAGGTTCATTACTGTTTTTTTCATTGTTAAAGTTATTGGCAAATTAACGGTAATAGATTTCATTCCAGCGAAGGGTATTCTTGAAATCGCGGATTTTTGTATCTTCATCAATAACGAGTGATTCAATCCCTGCCATCTCTGCAAAATCTTCCAACATCTCTGCACTGATATTTTCACTATAGCAAGTATGGTGTGCTCCACCGGCCAGAATCCACGCTTCGGCAGCGGTGTACAAATCCGGAAGTGGCTTCCACAGAACTCTTGCTACAGGAAGTTTTGGCATTTCTTCAGTGATTTCCAATGCTTTTGTTTTGTTAATCAGCAGTCTGAAATGATTTCCGAAATCCATTAATGCAGCATTCAAAGAGTTAATATTTCCTCGTGAATTAAAAACCAGGCGAACCGGATCGGCCTTTCCTCCAATACCTAATGGGTGAATTTCACAAGATGGTTTGTCAACCGCCAAGACAGGGTCAACTTCCAGCATATGAGAACCCAAAACTGAAGGATTGGAAGGATTTAAGTGGTAAGTATAATCTTCCATAAAGGCACTCCCTCCTTCCAGACCCTGTCCCATTGTCTTCATTGCACGGACTAATGCTGCTGTTTTCCAGTCTCCTTCTCCGGCAAATCCGTAGCCTTTTTCCATTAATCTCTGAACGGCAATTCCGGGAAGTTGCTCCAGCCCGTGAAGATCTTCAAAAGTATCTGAGAAACCTTTGAAGTTTCCATCTTTCAGGAATTTTTCAAGACCTAATTCTATTCTTGCCGCCGCTTCCAGAGATTTTCTGTTGCGTCCATCGGAAAGAAGAGATTCTGACATCCTGTATGAGCTTTCATATTCTTCCATCAAAGTTTTGATTTCATCATCGCCAATTGAATTGACAACGCTCACCAGATCTCCAATTCCCCAAGTATTTACTGAAAATCCGAATTTTGTTTCTGCTTCCACTTTGTCACCGTCTGTTACGGCAACATATCTCATATTGTCGCCGAAACGGGCGAATTTTGCACCCTGCCAGTCGTCCCAACCTGCTGCAACTCTCGACCAATCACCGATTTGTTTCTGAATTCTTTCATCTGCCCAATGTCCCACAACTACTTTTCGGTTTTTGCGGAGACGGCTTACCATAAATCCAAATTCACGGTCACCGTGTGCCGCTTGGTTCAAATTCATAAAATCCATGTCCATCGTAGACCACGGAATATCCTGATTGAACTGGGTATGCAGATGCAACATTGGTTTTTGCAAAGCCTTCAGTCCACGAATCCACATTTTCGCAGGCGAAAATGTGTGCATCCAGGTTACAATTCCGATACAGTCTTTCGCAAAATTGGCTGCTGTAAGTGTTTCAAAAATTTCTTCAGCAGTTTTGACTGTTGGCTTCAGAACCACTCTTACCGGAATTGATGATGAAGTATTGAGTGCTTCAGCAATTTTAGACGAATGTTCAGCCACCTGAGCTAAGGTTTCAGGTCCGTATAAGTGCTGGCTTCCGGTGATGAACCAAATTTCTTTTGTATTGAGAGGTGTTAACATAGTTTATAAATGATGATTAATGTTTAATTTTTAAGCTAATTGGTAATTACTAATTCCAGAAGCCGTTTATTGACCGTAATAGGCATCTTTGCCGTGTTTTCTTTCGTAATGTTTTTTGATGAGTGAATCTTTCAAGCGGGGAGCTTTTGGGTTGATTTGTCTCGTGCGATAAGCCATTTCTGCGATCGTTTCGAGAACTTTGCTGTTGTAAACGGCCTTGTCCGCATTCTTTCCCCATGTAAAAGGTCCGTGATTTCCGATGAGAACCATTTCCACTTCTTCATATGACAATTCTTTTTCTTTGAAGCAATCGAGAATCTGGATTCCTGTGTTGTATTCATAATTTCCTTCAATTAAATTGTCTCGCATAGGTTGGGCACAAGGAATATCTGTGGTCAGATGATCTGCGTGCGTAGTTCCGAAAATTGGTATATCCATCTGAGCTTGTGCCCATGCTACAGAATAAATAGCGTGTGTATGTGAAATTCCGCCAACATTTGCCCAGTTTTTGTAAAGGTAAGCGTGGGTTTTGGTATCTGAAGAGGGTCTTAATTTTCCTTCTATGACATTCGCATCAAAATCTAAAATCACGATATCTTCGGGTTTCAAAATTTCGTAAGGGACACCACTTGGTTTGATAGCGAAAATTCCTTTTTCACGGTCGACCGCACTTACGTTTCCAAAGGTGTAAACTACCAGCTTCAATGCATCCAACTGCATATTGGCTTCGTAACATTCTCTCTGGAGTTCTTTATAGATGTTCATTTCTTTGATTTTATTAATATTTATTGTGGTGAATTGCAAGCAGCCCAGCTTGTGCGGAGCTCTTTTTGTGAGGAGGTAAGACGAGCAAGAAAGCGGTAGCGGAGGACAGATATAGCAGCCATAATAATTTGTGTTGATGGTTTTTGGTTAATGGTTTTAGATGTGACTTTTGAAATTTCTATCAACTATAAACTTTCAACAGTCAACTTCTTCTTTGACTTGATATTATTTTCAGTAAAATCTGCGAGATTCTGATATTGGCTCATTAATTCTGCATATTTCTCTACATATTCTGCCTGCGGGAAATATTCGGCTTCGAAATCGGAACCCATTTTATGGCTTGCTTCCTGAACATTCGTGTAAATTCCTGCTGCAACTGCTGCGTAAATTGCAGCTCCCAAAGCCGGAGCCTGGTCGGACGCTGCCACCACAATCGGCATATTCAGGACGTTTGCCAGAGTCTGCATAATGAAAGGCGATTTTCTGGCAACGCCGCCAATTCCGATCACTTTTTCGATTTTAACACCTTCTTCTTCGAACCGGTCGACGATTTTCTTGGAACCGAAACAAATGGCATTCACCAAAGCTTTAAAAATATGCGGAGCTTTTGTGCCAAGCGAAAGATTGCTAATTGCAGTTTTTAGTTCCTGATTGGCATCAGGTGTTCTTCGGCCGTTGATCCAATCTAACGCAATAGGAACAGCTTCGGATAAAGGAATCTTTTCAGCTTCCAAAGTGAGATTTTTGATGAGATTATGCTCTAATTCTTCTTTTAAAAGTTGTTTTTGATTTTCATCAATGATGTGAGAATTCATCAAAATATTTTGAGTTGGCCATATCAGAATATCTTTGTACCACGCTAACAAATCGCCGAACGCAGACTGACCAGCCTCCAAACCAATCAATCCCGGGATTACAGATCCATCTACCTGTCCGCAGATTCCTTTAACGGTTTTATTGCCAATAATAGCGTTCGGTGCGACCATAATATCGCAGGTTGAGGTTCCCATAATTCTGATTAATGTGTTCTCCTCCACTTTAGCTCCGACCGCTCCTGAATGCGCATCAAAAGTTCCGATGGCAATTACGGTGTTAGTCGTTAATCCTAATTTTGCAGCCCATTCTTTGTTTAAATTTCCTGCAACCTCATCGGATGTGTATGTCTTATCGTACAATCTATCTCGAAGGTCTGCCAGAGACAGATCCAATTGCGAAAGAAAATCTTTGGAAGGCAACCCATTCCAGGACTCGTGCCACATCGCTTTGTGACCGGCTGCACAACGGCTTCTTTTAAAAGTAGCCAAATCCTGATGGTCGGAAAGAAGAAAAGTAATATAATCACAATGTTCCATCCAGCTGTAAGCCGCATTTTTTACATTTTTATCGATCCTGTTGATGTGAAGAATTTTTGCCCAAAACCATTCCGAAGAATAGATTCCACCTTCAAATTTGGTATAATCTTCGCCACCCCAGTTTCTAGCCAAATGGTTGATTTCTTCTGCTTCATCAATTGAAGTATGATCTTTCCATAAGACCATCATCGCATTGGGATTTTCTTCGAATCCGGGAATAAGAGCCAGTGAAAGACCGTCTTTAGTCACAGGAAGCGGTGATGAGCCTGTGGTATCGATACAGATGCTGACAATATTTTCCGGTGCTACTCCACTTTCTTTTACAACTGTGGAAATAGTTTTTTCTAAACCTTCAATATGGTCCAACGGATGCTGGCGAAACTGATTGAATTCGGGTTTACAGAATTTTCCGTCTTTCCATCTTTGGTAGTAACTAACGGAAGTGGCTAGTTCTGCGCCGTTTTCTGTATCAATCAAAACGGCACGAACGGAATCTGTTCCGTAGTCTAAGCCGATAACGTATTTTTTCATTAACGAAAGAGATTTATTCGATTATTTTGGCAGTCAGCAAAGATTTGGAGGTAAGCTTTCGTATAACTTAAAGAAATCTTCACATTTCCGCTTTTGAGATAAAACAAATATAAGATTCTATTTTAAATAAATGTAATATTTACACTTAATTTTAATTTTTCTTTTTTTGATGGGAATTTTGCGCTATTTAATCTTTAAAACAACTAAAGAATTTGCAGGAATATCCACTGAAATTTTTCCTTTTTTCAATACCGATGTTTCTTCAACCGGTTTAATATTTTCGCTTTGGAAATTATTTTCATCTTTAAGAGCCCACGCAGTCAGGATAATTTTGGTCATCTTACTGCTCGGTTTTATATTTATCGGAGTGATTTCAATTGAAGTTTGCTGTGCATTCGAATTAACAATTTTGACGATGGTTTCACCGCTTTTACTGTCTTTCACTGCCGAAGCGTAGAGATTATTCTGGCCAGTTAACACTTTTCCTTTTTCAGAGATTTTAATTAAATCAGTTCCTTTATTGTTGGAAAATAATTTCTGAACATAGTAATTGGGTGTGGCGTATGATTTCAGATTATTAAACCAAATTAAATCGGGCGTCCATTGCCATCCATCTGCGTGTGCCAGAAGAGGTGCGTAAGAAGTCATCGTAACGACGTCTGCATTTCTTTCCAAACCGGTCATAAAAGCAGCTTCGGAAAGTGCCGTCTGCCAATTGTTCTTATTGTCAGGTTTTACCACTCCTACTGATTGCGCAGCATATTCTCCGGCAAAAACTTTTGGACCTCTCCTATCGTATTTATCGTATCTGTCGGCGTTTTTTAAAAACCAATCGGGAGAATTGTAGTAATGTTCATCTACGATTTGTGCATTGAGTTTTTTGAGTTCTTTCCAACCGTATTCAAAGAATTCGCCATCGGGCGACGGTCCACTTCCCGAGATAATTTTAATCTCTGGATATTTACTGTGAATGGCTTTTTCAAAAACTTTGTACCGTTCGATATAATCTTCACCCCACTGTTCGTTGCCAACGCCGATGTATTTCATATTAAACGGTTCGGGATGCCCCATTTCAGCACGGATTTTTCCCCACTTTGTGTTCGAGTCTCCGTTTGCAAATTCGATCAAATCCAAAGCATCCTGAACGTAAGGATTTAAATCTTCCATTTTCACCAATTCTGCGGTATTGAACTGACATGCCATTCCGCAACTTAATATTGGCAAGGGTTCTGCGCCCAAATCTTCAGAAAGCTGGAAATATTCAAAAAAACCAAGTCCGAAAGACTGCCAGTAATCCGGCGTTAGTCGGTGTTCAAATCCGTTATTCCATTTGTTGATGAGATATTCTCTGTCTTCTACTTTTCCTAAAGTTTTTTTCCACTGATATCGTTCGGCAAGCGTTCTTCCTTCGACAATACAACCTCCGGGAAAACGTAAAAATCCTGGCTGCAAATCGTATAATTTCTGAACCAAATCCTTTCGCATTCCACCCTTTCTTCCTTTCCAAGTATCCTGTGGGAAGAGCGAAATCATATCCATATTGACAACTCCTTTTCCCGTGAAAGTGAGCTGTAATTTTGCTTTTTCAACCGTCGCGTCTGGAACGAAAACTAAATTGTATTTTTGCCAACCGCCACCTTTAATAACTGTTGAAACGGCAGATATCACTTTACCTTTCTCATCAACTAAACTTGCGTCAACCGCAGAGATGTTTCCTGAAATGTTGTCTAAATTAAAACTGAAATCATATTTTTCGCCCTGATGAAGCCCGATACCTCTGAAACCTTCGTTCTCAAGAACATAATTTTTATCCTTGTAAATGGTGATTCTTGCGTAGTTTTTGTTGGTTTTGGATTTGTCTGTTATAATCGTCAGAAAACCTGAATCTAAATTTGGAGAAAGCGTTTTCGTATTTTGTTGTTTCCAACCCATCAACGGTTCGTCAAATTCAAAACTTCGGTTTTTGATGAGTTCTGCATAAATTCCACCATCTGCAGCGAAGTTGATGTCTTCGAAGAATATTCCGTACATCGTCGGCTGGATTTTGATATTGGTGGACGTTCCGTCTAAATCAAGAAAGTGCTTTGTAACATTTCCGTTTTGAGCGGAAAAAAAGGCTACGCTTAAAGAGAACGCGGTTGCGAATATTTTGGATTTTGTGTTCATTGATAGATTTAAGTTAGACGACATTTACTCTCGTAGATTCTAGATTCCTGATTTATTCTAAAAGGTTTTGATTAAATTTCAGAAGTTATTTGACCTGTATTTTTAGACTTTTCAAACCTGATTCGTCCGAAGTTCCACCATAGAAAATCGTGTAATCTCCAGGTTTCGATACCAAATCATCAGCTTTTCCATCGTAAAATTTGAATGAATCCTGAGAAATCATGAGTTGGATATTTTTTGTTTCATTTGATTTAATGAAAACTCTTTCAAAGGCTCTCAAAGTCTTTACCGGCGCGGTAACATCATTGTTCCTTTTCACATAAACCTGCACCACTTCTTCACCGTCTCTTTTTGAAATGTTGGTAACCGGAATTGTAATCGATAGATTTTCATTAGTATTAATGCTGTTTTTACTCAATTTTGCATCTCCGAAATTAAATTTTGAATAGCTTAAACCATGACCGAAAGCATACAAAGGTTTTTCGGTCATGTAACGGTAGGTTCTTCCCTGCATATCATAATTTTCAAAACCACGATGTTTGCTTGTTTTTGATAAATTATTGTCGAGCTGTTCCAAATTTTTATAAAACGTAACCGGCAATTTTCCTGAAGGATTGTAATCTCCCGCCAACACATCTGCAACGGCTGTTCCGCTGGCTTGTCCGCCATACCAGGCATTCAATAAAACGTCATAATTTTTTTCATCCTGCTCCAAACCTAGCGAGCTTCCTGTACACAGCACAAAAACAACAGGTTTACCGGTTTTCCTCAATTCTGCCAGCAGTTCACGCTGAACTTTTGGAAGTTCTATCGACGTTTTATCACCACCTCTGAAGCCTTCTGCACTGACCAACATTTCTTCGCCTTCAAGACTTGGAGAAAGCCCGCCGGCAAAAACGATGATGTCAGCATCCTTTACTTTTTGATTAAGCGCAGCAAAATTGACCGGATCTTTTTTATAGACTTCAAAAACAATACTCACATATTTTCCTTTTTGGGAATGACGGAGTTCGACCAGATATTCTTTTCCTTTCTGCACTTTCACTGGAAATTCAGATGGATGTCTGGCATCAGGGCCTTTGCGTGTAGCGATTTCTTTTCCGTCAACAGACAGCGTGTAAACATCTGATGTAGCTGCTGAAAAAATGACCTCTCCGGTAAAATTACTTTTAAAAATGCCGGAAATTTTCGCTGATGTATTTTCTCTTGCAACGCCTGTAGCAAGCTGTGTTCCCCCGAAACTGTTGTAGGTAATTGCACTATTGTTAACCGAAATATTGACGGGTTGACCTTTGAATTCATTATTGTTGTAGAATTCTACTTTCATTCCCTTCTGTCCGTTTTTCTGGCTGATGAAATTCTGATAGAGCGAAGTTCTTGCAGTAGGATCTGCTACTTCGCTTCCCTTTTCATAGATAATTTCGGCATTTGGAAATTTAGTTTTAATTCCATCTAAAATCGTAACTATAGAAGAAGGTGTTCCGTTGTAGTTTCCCAATTGCATTATTCCATCGTTTGCATTAGGGCCAACTACGGCGATTTTTTTTATATTCTTGTTTAAAGGCAGAATGTTCTTCTCATTTTTCATTAACACGATTGACTTTTGAGCTATTTTCAAAGCCTGCTTCTTATGTTCATCCGAATCTACGACAGAGTACGGAATTTGATTCCAATGCACTGAAGATTTTGGGTCCAGCATTCCTAATTCGAACCAGCCCTTCAGAATTCTTCTCATTGAAATGTCAAGGTCTTTTTCTGTGATTAAGCCGCTGGCTAAAGATTTATTTAAATTGTTATACGTGTCTCCGCATTCCAGATCGGTAGAATGTTTCAGCGCATCTGCGGCTGTTGTTTTTTCATCCGCATGCGTTCCATGATATTTTTCCTGGTAGAAATCTGCCAAAGCCCAACAGTCGGAAACGACCATACCGTCATACTTCCATTTTCCGCGAAGAATTTCCGTTAATAAAGTGTTGTTGGCGCAACACGGCTGTCCGTCGAAAGCGTTGTAGGCGCACATTACTTCCCTTACATTTCCTTCCAAAACCAATGCTTTGAAGGCCGGCAGATAGGTTTCGTACAAATCTCTTTTGGAAACTTCTGCATTGTAAGAGTGACGATTCCATTCCGGACCGCTGTGAACGGCAAAATGTTTGGCACAGGCGTGTGTTTTAAAATATTTCGGATCATTTCCCTGCAAACCTTTTACGGCGGCAACGCCCAGAACAGAGGTTAAATAAGGATCTTCACCATAGGTTTCCTGACCTCTTCCCCATCTTGGATCACGGAAAATATTGATATTGGGAGTCCAGAATGTCAGACCTTCATAACGTCCGGTTTTACTGGATTCGTCTATAGATCTGTTGTATTTTGCCCTGGCTTCGTCAGATATCATTTCAAATGTTTTAAGATGTTCCGGAACGTCCCAGGTTGCTGCTAAACCAATGGCCTGAGGAAAAACAGTAGCTGTTCCTGCCCTTGCAACGCCGTGGAGCGCCTCATTCCACCAGCCATAACCTGGAATTTCAAGTCGAGGAACCGCTTTGGAATTATCCATCATCATTCCTATTTTTTCATCAACCGATAATAATCCCAAAAGATTCTCAATTCTTTGCTCTACCGGAAGTTTTGGATTTTGGAAGGGATATTTAAAAGTCTGCGCAGATGAGACGACACAGACGAATAACGATATACTGATGATTAGCTTTTTCATGAGATTAGTGAAACTTTTGATATTAATTTTGTAAAACAGCAAATTTTATCTGCTTATTTTGATATATAAACAAAGATAAGATTCTTTTTATATAAATGTAAAATCAACACTTATTATTTTATAAATTGTTTAAAATCTGACAAAAAATAAAGCCATCAAAATTAATTGATGGCTTTGGAAATTAACTGATTTTAGTATTATTGTTTGATAAACTTCTGTGAAACCATTTTAGTTCCTTTAGATGAAACTTCAATAAAATAAACACCTGCACAAAGTTCACTGATGTCTATACGGTTTTTTCCTGCTTTCATTTTCATACCTGATTTTATTAATCCACCTCTTAAATCGAAAATATTTGCTGTTGTGTCATTCGCTCCTAATTCAACAAAAATTTCTGATTTTGCAGGATTCGGATATACTTTGATCTGTTCTTTCTGCAGCGCGTCATCCTGAACTGTCAGTAAAGAAAAATCTAAAGGAAGCATAGCTGCTGTGTAAGTATTTTCTTCGGTAAGATAGGCACGGAATGGATTGATCATTGGCTCACTTCCTGAAATAACTTTATAAAATCCTGCAACACCATTTTCTGTTTTTAGAACATAGCTGTTTGCCGGAACCTTGATAGTGTGGTAAACTCCGTTCATCTGATTCACCGTGATTGCTTTCGGAGTAGAAACATTGCCTGTTCCTGTAAAGGTAATATTTCCTGTTGCATTGATGAGAACCGGTGTGTTTGCAGGAATTATTCCGTTGGTAATCGCACTGCAAGAAATACTGGCAGTACCCGGAACCATTAAAAACGCATTAACGCCCGATGGTACCGAAGCTTCGAAGGGCAAAAGTACCACTTCATAACCATTGAAAATTCTGTTGTAAGTAGCTGACGTGGCCGAAAAATTAAACGGAGCCTGGAAATCTTTACCCTGATCAGACAGCGTAAGTGTGTTGCAAACTGTGCCTGATACTACATTTGCATTGCTGTTGGCTACAGAATTGTTGATATAAAATAAGCTGTTCAGGTTTTGAGAACCACTTATCCAGCTTGATGAGGGACTGATACCTGTAACCGTCCTAAAATCCAACGATGTGTAATATTCATTTTCAAGCGTATCAATAAGATTGCTGTCTGTGGAAGTGTAGGCTGCAGCGAACTTCGCGGCTCTTTCATTTCCAACATTAAAGTAAACATCGCCGAGGTTTAAATTTAAAATTGAACTGAAATTTCCGCTTCTTAAACCTATAATTCCTTTACATCCAAAAGGCAATGTGGAACGGGAAAGATCAAAAACAAGATTAAAGCTTCCTGACCCTGGTGCAGGAAATGCAATACTGCCGTAGTTATGTGATCGAACCACGTTACTTTTATCTACATAATAAAGCGTTGTATTTGATGAAGACTGACTTAGATTTGTAGTGTAGCTCAGAACATTAATAATCAATTTGTTATAACGGTCATTTAATACCAGATACCCATTTGAATCTGTTGTATTTGCGCTGATAAGGGGTGTCGAATTGTAGAAAGTAACCGATGTACCTGATAACTGATATCCAATTCCAAAAGCTGGATTTGTAGTAGTCATCGTTTCAATTTTGTTGTAATGAACCTCCGTTCCCGTCATTGTTGAGACAGGTCTGTCTCCGCTCTTATTAAATACAAAAGTCATCACACTTGAAGGAGCCACTGTAATCTGCGGTCTGAAGGTATCTGTGGTGAACGTAAATGGAGCAGAAACCATATCCGCTGTCTGTGATGTTGTGGTACTGGTTCCGGAATTGGTGAAGAACGGAAGGTCTGCTTTCAGACTGTACGAATTGGCAGATGAATTGATCACCACCAAAGTGACCTGATTTCCATCCTGTGAAATATAGGATGAACCTTCAAGTGTCCCGTTAGAGACTTCCCATTTGGCATCAATTCTTCTTTTACCCGTTGTAGTTTTTGCAAACTGCGATAAAATGTAACCTCTCTTTGTCATTTCACCTGCTAAGGTTCCGTTAGTTCCGTCACCCATCATTCCGTAATATCTTTTTGATGCATAATGAACCCACGCGTTGATGTTGCCAAGCATCGCATTGTTCACACTTCTTGCAAAGGTGAAACCGTCGATTGACCAATTAAAATCTCTCGCAGGAACGCTGGTATTGGAATTCCAGTTGATTAGATATTCGGTTTGCCAGATTTGTTTGTTATTGTTCTGAAACTGCTTGTAAATTGACTGCATAGAACCATACTGATGACCTCCATACACTTCAAAATTGGCCATGGTTGCTGTATTCAGAAATGCATTTGCAAAATTATCGGTGAATCCGACACTCTCAGGAGCAATAACATTGCAGTTAATTAACTGACCGTAATCTCTCACAAAATTTGCGATCTGAGTTGGCGTCCAGATGCAGCCTGCATACTGCGCCATCTCATCTGGTTCGTTTTGAATTGAAATGTAATCAAGCGTTACTCCGTTTGTCGCAAGATATGTAACGAAACTGTTCAGATGTAAAGCATAATCCTGATAGTGTTCAGGTTTCAGATACCCAATTTGCTGTACACCATTGGCATCAGTAAAAACTGCATTCGAATTGTTATTGGTCTTCCATGCCGCCGGCATCGTCCATGGGCTTGCAAAAACAATAAGTCCCATCGATTTTGCCTGCTGTGCTGTAGCTAATGTTTGAGGCCAGTTGGCAGGGTCTTCCGGAATATACAGCCTCAACATGTTGTAACCCGCATCAGTAGCACCGGTTCCCCAGAGTTTCTGAATTTCTGCAGGGGTCATGTGATTGTAGGCAAACTGTGGACTGCAGACAAAACCTCCGAACCCTGTAATGTTCTGATAAGTAATGTTCTTATCAATTTTCACTTTTGCGGTCTGTGCACTCTGGGCGATTAAATGCCCTGTGAATACGATACTTGTCATAGCAGCAAGTACCAAACTGACGATTTTTCTCATAGTAATAATTTGATTTAAATTTGACATTCATTGAATTCAAAATGTTATAATTGTTTTTTTGTGAGAAGGTTGTAAATTTTTTATTTAGCTTCTGAAAACTCGCTTTCAGGTGCGCCCAGATAACTTGGTTTCAGACCACCGGTGTCAATCAGAATTTTCTGTAAAACGATTCCCGGCTCTAAGACTTTGAAACGTAGTGTATGTTTGCCAGGTTGCAAAATCTGATGTTTGGTGATTGATTTTATAATATGTTCGGACTGCCATCTTCCCAGTTCACCTTTGTAATGTCCGTTAAAATTCACGATCTGAGGTGCGCTTCCATCAAATGAAATCTCGTAGCGCAATCCTTTATTGTGATTGAAATTTAAAGTTGGCGCCAATAATAACTGAACCTCAAACTCACCTTTAGACTTTAAATTAATATCATACTCCAAATAAACATTTTCATCAGATTTTGGATATGCATTTTGTGGAAATGTTGTCACTCCGGATTTGGTTTTACCGAAATCAGGAATCACTTCCCAATGAATGCTGTCTGAATTATTCATTCTGGCAAAATTTTCCGCTTCAATAGAAACATAGCCGTCTTTCTCCTGAAAAATTTTCTCTTTAAGAACACTTGCTTCAGAGACATACATTACTTCAGGCATTATGTTTTCTTTTCCGTCTGCCCAGCTTTTGTATCCTATTTTCATCTGATCCATCATGTGCATCCATTTTCCGCCGGCAATTTCATTGTTGTATTTATTATCGAGATAGAGATTTCTTTCGAAGCACTGTTTTGCTCTATCTGCATAATAATCAGCCTGAAAATCATTTTTCATTGCCAGCTCTTTGTTTTTCGCAACTGCATAATACATCTCATACAAATTGCTGCAAGCATCTATCGGATATAAAACCAACTGATAATACGCATCCTGATATTCTGCCGGAATCTGTTCTTTTAACCGTAATGCATCCACTGCCAAAGCTCTGTAATCATTCAGAACTGTTTCAAATTCACTGTAATTTTCGAGGCTGAAGGTTTTGCTGTCCAGCGTTTCCGGCGTTACTCTGCGGTTATATTTGGCATAAAGATTAATCATTCTGGCAATTTCCTTCGAATGTCTTTGTCCAAACTGCTGTGCTGACCATTTTTCAGTATATTCCAAAAGGTTTTTAGAATTAAACTGTTTCGGATTCCAGGCCATCTCTAAGAAAAAACTGATGGGAAATTCCATTGGTTTCAAATCACCCACATTGACCACCCAGACTTTATCAACTTTATGCTCATACGAAAGATTCATCTGTTCCCAAACTCTCTGAATTGGGTTGATATTGATCCATTTAGAATTTCTCGGTCCGCCCACATAATCAAAATGATAATACATTCCGTAACCACCCTTGTGTAAGGGTTTTGAAAGATCCGGAAGCTTTCTCACATTGCCCCAGTTATCATCACAGAACAATAGAATTACATCATCAGGAACTCTCATTCCTTTATCATAATAATCCTGAACTTCTTTGTATAAAGCCCAAACCTGCGGTGTTTTATCGGCTCTTCTTCCTGTAATATTCTGGATGATTTTGCGCTGATCTTTAACGACGTTTTCAAGCAAGGAAATATTGGTTCCCTCTCCCATTGCCTCGTCGCCGTCGCCACGCATTCCTACTGTAACCAGCTTTTCCCAGTTTTTGCTCCGTTCCAATCCTGTTTTCCAGAATTTTTTCAAAACTTCACCGTTTTTAGAATAATCCCAAACGTTCGGGAGATTATTTTTCTTGATGTAGCGATGCCAATCGGTCTGCGCCAAAGCCATCGGTTCGTGATGTGAAGTTCCCATTATGATTCCCATTTCATTGGCCAGCGGGCCGCTTAAAGCATCATCGTCATAAAATGCTTTTCCCCACATGGCAGGCCACAAATAATTGGCTTTGGAACGAAGGAGCAGCTCAAAAACTTTCTCGTAAAATTTAGAATTGATACCACCAAAAGTGGCTCTTCCCCATGCGCCAAGAGAAGGTTCTTCATCATTAAGGAAAATTCCGCGGTACTCTACAGCCGGTTCTCCATCGGTATAAATTCCTTTTTTGAAGTATAAATTTTCTTTTGCAACGACGGGAACATCTGCCCAGTAATGCCAAGGTGAAACCCCAATCTGCTGAGAGACTTCATAAATGCCGTAAATTGTTCCCCGTTTATCACTTCCTGCAATGACAATAGCTTCCGAAACTCCGGGAAACGGATCGCTGATATTCTGAATGATATATTTTTCATTTTTTCCTGCTAAAGATTTTCCATCGAACTTTTTTTGTTTGATCAAATCATCAATGACCGATTTTGTTCCGACGGTTCCAATGATGATTAACGGAGAATTCATTCCGGAAATCTGATTTAAAAGCGTTGGCTGAGTTCCTGTCACTTTCTGGAAATCGGACTGTAGGTTTTTTACTGCCCTTAAAATTCCATTGTCGATTCCTGAGTTGGTGAAAATGGAAAGACGGAGTGATTTTTCTTTTAAAACAATGTTTTCTGACTTTTTTTCTGTGCTGACGAAGGGTTCTGTAGCAGTTATCTGCAGACAACATCCGAAAAATGCGATGGCAAATAATATTTTTATTCGATTCATAATCTTTATTTTTATTAATAATGAAATCTTGAGGTTTTATGTAATTAAACTCTTTCAGGGATTCAGGTTTTATTTAAATTTCTTGTTCCACAGGTTGCACCTATGACAATTGATGTTGAATCCTGCGGATTCTTATATTTCAGCGGATCTCCTGCAGTCCGGCTTGAACGGAGCTATTTTTGTGAGGAGGAACGACGAGCAAAAGCGGGAGTGGAAGACGGATGAAGTTGCCCAAATAATTCCTGCCTTAGTTTTTCAGGACAAAACCGCCATTTGGCTGAATTTCAATTTCAAACTCTCCTTTTTTATTGATGGAAACCTGTTTTGTAAAAGTATTTCTAACTTTATCATCATTGATAATTTCAATATTTTTTCCCGCAAACATTGGGAGCTTAATTTTCAGTTTTTTCACCGTTTTTTCTGCATTGATTCCGGCAACAAACCATTGTTCGTTATGTCTTCTTGCGATTACAGAATATTTTCCGGGATAGCCGTCGATGAAAACCGTTTCGTCCCAAAGCGTGGGAACTTCTTTCATAAAATCTATCTGGAATTTTTGAACATCTGTAAGGTTGTTAGGCATCACAGCAAACATCTGAACCGGGTTCTGAAAAAGAACGGCTGTTGCCAGCTGAAAACCGTCTGTGGTGTGTCTTTTATTCTTTTCGGTATTGGATTTCGTAAGGTATTTATTGAGGAAAGTTCCGCCAAATTCCATACTTCCGACGGTGTTTCTGATGAATGGATGTAAAGTGGCAAAAAATGCTTCCTGCTTGCGGACATCTTCGGAAAAATAAAGCATTTCTGAGGCTAAAACGGCTTCACTGCCCGCGTAATTTGGGTACATCACTTCCCAACCTCTCGGCAAAGTAGCACCGTGGAAAATGATGGTGAGACCAAAATCGTTGGCATCAGAAAGAATATCTTCATACAGCCGCATGGTCTCCTGTTTGTCTCCTCCAAAGAAATCTACTTTCAAACCTTTTACGCCGGCTTCTTTGAGCCATTTCATTTCTTTTTTCCGTTCAACTGAACTGCTCATTTTATTTCTCGGGCTCATCGGTGCATCGTTGGCTGAACCGTTGGAATTGTACCAAAGCAAAACTCCGACATTTTTGGATTTTGCATATTGAATGAGTTCTTTCATTCTTTGTTTGCCGATATTTTTATCCCATAACGCATCTATTAGAATGAATTCATAATCTAGTTTTGTTGCCAAATCTATAAATTGGATTTGATCATCATAGTTCATACTGTTGTCCTGCCAAAGAATCCAGCTCCAGGTAGATTTTCCGAACTGATATTTTTGAGAAGGCTCAAAAAGTTGGTCGACCACATCAAACGGAATGGTAGTTTCCACAATAGGTTTCAGAGAATCACCAACTGTGATGGTTCGCCACGGTGTTGTTCCCGGAAGAGAAAGTACTGATCCTGAACTTCCGAATCCATTATTTTCTGCCAAATTTGGATAGGCAACTTTATAAAGATTTTTTTCGGAAGTAGTTTCCAGATGAGAAGCACAATACAAACTGCTCACTCCTGTTTCAGAAAGTAAAATCCAGCCGTCATTTCCAATGTGAAACAGACCTGGAAAAACGTAACCATAATCGGCTTTAGTGCCCAATTCCGCATCGGCTTTGTAACCACTTTCGTAGCTCGGTGCTGTTCGTGCAAAACCAGTCATCGGCTTCATCATTGGCGACAGAAAAGTACTGGTTTGAGACGGAAATCGGTATCCTGTAATTTCTGACTGTACCACAACGCTGAAACGTTCCTTCATTGGTTCAATGTTATAGCGAAAAGCAACATTGTTATCACTTACCTGAAATTCAATTCTGAGGTCAAATTGGTCTGCATTCTTAAAATTGACCGTCAGCACATTAGCATTATAATTAACCTTTGACTTTTTGATTTTTTCGTTGGAATAGGTTTTGGAATAAACATCTTTTTTGCTATCGACGAATTTTAAATTTTTAGAAAAATCAGATTCGTTGGTGATTAAACCTAACGGCGATTTTTCCAGCATCTTTTTTCCCTTAAAAGTGACGGAGTAAAGAGCATTTCCTTTCTCTGAAAATATATTTAGTTTCAGTTTTCCATCGGGACTTGAAACTTCTACAACCTGTGCTGACAAAGTGTTTAGCAAAAGAACACTTATAATGAATGAGAGTTTTAAAATAAATTGATTCATAATTAATTATTTTCAAGAAAAGTCCAGTAATCGAAAAACATAATGTCTTTTTCTACTTTTCCGTTAAACACAAAATACACATCGTGAACACCATTAATTTTTTCTTTTAATTCAGCTTTCACATTTTGCCAGCGATCGTCGCCTCCGGTAAGCGGAACTTTAACTGTCGTAAGGATTTTGCCGTTGAAACTGTCCAAACGAACATCCATCGTCACTTCACTGTTATGCGTCGTTCCTACTCTTGCAGAAAAGCTGACCGCGCCTTTTTTCCCGAAATCAACATTCTTTACATTCGTGTAAGCACCGTTCTTTTTGGCTTTAATGAAAACGCCGGCTTCTTTATTTTGATACGATTTTACATTCTCCGACCAGGCCATCATTTCTGCCTGATTGAAAAAATAAGGATTGACAGTCGCAATGGCTTTTGTAATTCCACTGGTCATTTTAAAAGGGGAAACAGAACCGTCTTTATTGAATTCCATTTCCTGAACACTAACCGATCTTGTGAAACCGCTTCCGCCTGGCAAAGCGCCGTTATGGTAGAAAAAATAGGTCTTCCCTTTAAAATCAACTACTCCGGGATGATTAGTGAATGATTTTCCCTCCGCAGGCATTACTATTCCGCCATATTTCCACGGACCTTGCGGACTTTTACTGGTAGAATATCCGATGAATTCAGGAAGCGGACCGCCCGGCCAGAAAAGGTAATATAGATTTTTTCTTTTGTACAACCAAGGTCCTTCTTCATATTTTGTCGGTCGTTCAGGGTTTTCTTTTCCGTCTCTTTTTCCGAAAGATTCTGCGGTCATCGGAACCTCCACAATATCGCCGGAATAGGAAATCATATCCTGATTCAGCTTCACATATTTCAATTTTGGATTCCCCCAATAAAGATGCGTCTGACCGTCATCATCCACAAAAATCGTCGGGTCAATATCGCCCCATTCGCTCTGTACCAAAGGTTTCCCAAGCGGATCGTGGAAAGGTCCAAACGGACTGTCGCCCACTGCAACGCCAATGGCACCTTTATTATTGGTTTTCGAAATCATCGGCACGTACATAAAAAATTTGCCGTTTCTTTCAACACATTGTGCCGCCCACGCATCCCGCTTTGCCCAGTCGAAATCTTTGTAGGAAAGAATTGTCCCGTGGTCCATCCAGTTCACCATATCGTTGGTAGAATATACTTTCCAGTCGTTCATCGTAAACCAGGTGGAATCGTCCTCGTCGTGTGTGGTATAAACGTAAAGCCTGTCATTAAAAACCATCGGTGCCGGATCTGCGGTGTAATTGGTTTGGATAATGGGATTCTGAGAAAGTAATGTTCCCGCAAATCCTATCAGACAGATATTTATGACTGATTTTATTGTTTTTTTCATATTGATTTACTTTTTCTGAAAACTCCAGTGGTCGAAATTGAAAAGCTTTCTACCAGCTGTTATATTTTTTCCTTTAAACACAAAATAGACATCGTGGACGCCGGAAACTGCATCCGTAATTTTTGAAGTCAGCGTTTTAAATTCATCCCAACCGCCAGTTCGCGGAACCTCTATTTCGGCTAGTTTATGTCCATCTGCTTTATCGAGTCTGACTTCTAAAATTCCGCCATCAAGTCCTGCTGCTACAGAAGCCGAGAATTCCGAAGGACCTTTACCAAAATCTACCGCACGAACTTTTAGGTAACCTCCAACTCTGATATCAGAGACAAAAACGCCGTTTTTTTTATTTTCGGATGTGCTGCATTTCTCCGACCAGGCCATTGTTTCCGCTTCATTTCTTTGAAAAGGATTTAAAGTTCCGACAGGATTTATGCCTTCTTTCGTCATTGTGATTTTAGGAATGGTTCCGTCGGCATTATATTTAAATTCTTCAATTGCAGTCGATCTGCCATAACTTCCGGCACCAGGCAGCAATCCTGTATGATAAAACAGGTAAGATTTTCCTCGGAAATCAATAATTCCGCCGTGGTTGGTGAAGCTGTTGGTTGGCTGGTCGGTCATTATTTTTCCCTGATATTTCCACGGGCCGGTGGGCGAAGAACTTGTTGAATAGGAAAGACATTCCGTGCGGTCAGTCATACCTGCATACATCAGATAATACTGATCTTTACTCTTGTAAAGCCACGGCCCTTCTACATAAACATCTTTAAATTTTTCCTGTTTCTGCAAAACTTCCTCACTTTTCCCTGGACGTCTCAACCCTCCGAAAGCTTCCACCGATTGCGGAACTTCTATGATTTTATCATCATAAGAAGTCATATTTTTATTGAGCTTCACATAAAATAATTTACTGTTTCCCCAATAAAGATAAGCCTGTCCGTCATCATCAATAAAAACTGTCGGGTCGATATTATCCCAGGTTCCCGTTGTCACCAAAGGTTTTCCAAGCGCATCTTTGAATGGGCCGGTCGGACTGTCGGAAACTGCAACACCAATTGCCATATTGTTATCAACAGTCTGAGCGCAGATGTACCAGTAAAATTTACCGTCACGCTGCACACATTGTGCTGCCCAGGCACGGTCGCGAGCCCAACTGAAAGATTCCAGAGAGATCGGAACGCCGTGATCGGTCCAGTTGACCATATCTCCAGATGAGTGCACTCTCCATTTTGTCATATAATAAAAATCATATCCCGGAATGTCGTCGCCTGTGTAAACATACATTTTATCTTTATAAACCATTGGCGCAGGATCTGGTGAAAAATGCGACTGGATCACAGGATTCTGAGCAAAAGCAATTGCACTTAAACTGCAAAAAGCTATACCTATTTTTATCTTTTTCATATCCAATTTATTTCTTTAAAATTTTGACACAACAGCATGACCATCATACAGAATCTTTCTGCTGATTATTTTACCATTCAAACTGATTAAGCTGATATTAAAGGTTCTCTTTTCTGTTATTCCTTTAAAAAAACCTTTCCGTTCGGCAATCTTTAATGTTTTATTTTTTTCATTCCAGGTAAATGGAATTAAGCTGTAATTTCCTTTTTCATAATTGTAATTATCGCCTTCATCTTCATAAAGTTCAAAAGAACCGTTTTGTCCGGAATAAACTTTAATGGTCATTGCATCATTTGATTTTTCGGAAGAATATTGCATTATCGGCCCTAAAGGAATAATAGAACCTGATTTGATGAACAGGGGAATTTTGTTTCCAGAAGCATCAGCCGTTAGATTTTGTCCGCCTTCATAGCTTTTATCCGTCCAGAAGTCGTACCACGAAGTTCCATTTGGAAGATAGACCTTCCAGTTTTTTGCTTCCGGCATTGTGACAGGAGCAACCAAAATTGATTTTCCAAACATATACTGATACGCCTGTTTCAAAGCTTCCGGATCATCTTTGAAATCCATCACCATCGGACGCATTATCGTAGAATTATTGTGAGAAACTTCCCAAGATTGAGAATAGATATAAGGCAATAACTGATACCGAAGATTGATTAAATCCCGCATTTCGCCCTCCACTTTATCACCGTATTTCCAAGGCTCAGTTTCCGATTGGTAGCCGTGCGTCCTGAAAATTGGACAAAAGACACCCCACTGAAACCAGCGAATCAAAATATCGTGGTATTTCGGGTCTGTATATTGAGAAGAACCCGGACGGAAAAAACCACCGATATCGGTTGTCCAATACGGCATTCCGGTCAAAGAATAATTAAGTCCGGCGACAATCTGTCTTTTGTAAATATCCCAGTCCCAGCCGATGTCTCCCGACCAGTTGATGGTTCCGTATCTCTGTTGACCAGGAAATGCTGACCTTGTTAAGATCACTACCCTTTTATCAGGATTTGTTTTCCTCTGTCCCTCATAAACCGCCTGGCTCACAAACAGAGGATAAGTTAATCTGTAAAATTCTCCGGCTCCAAAAAACGTTTCCTTTCCTGCCAGAGCATCATTTTCCGGTTCCGTGGCATCCATCCACCACGAATCAACGCCGAATTTAAAAAGGTTATCATTTAAAGCATTCCAATGAACATTTTGAGTTTTCGGATTATATATATCGATCCATGGACTGTCCGGAATATAAAGTCCTTCATAATCTTTCGCAACATCTGATTTTTTATCTAAATTTTCCCACACGGATACGGAGAATTTTGAATTTAACTGATGTAATTCTTCAATGAACTTTTTAGGGTTGGGATAATGTTGTTCATCAAATTTCGGAACGCCCCATCCGTATTTTCCCCAATACTGCCAATCCTGAACGATGACATCCATTGGCAATTTTCTTTTTCTGAATTCTTTGACGGTCTCAACAAGATGCGAAGCTGAAGTGTATCGCTCGCGGCACTGCCAATATCCAAAAGCCCATTTCGGAAGCATTGGAACTTCACCTGAAAGTTCTCTGTAAGCCTCTATTACTTCATCCGTATCATTTCCGGTAAAAAAAACATAATCGAGAGCTTTGCTGTTTGGAGAGCGGAAAGTTGTGACATCACCTGCTTCGCTCCATTTCAAAACAGGTGTGTTGGAGGCTTTACAAACGACCTGGATCTGATGCTCACCGGCTTTTAATAGAATTTTTGTACTTACAGCAGGAGGCAGCCATAGATTGGATTGGTCAATCACTGATTTTCCATCAATTATTAATACATGCCGGTTATCCATATCACCTAAATCCAGCATAAAAGTATATTCAGAATCTTTGTCTAAAGATAATTTACCTTTGTAGGAAGCCTGCTGTTGAGAAACCTTTACCGTGCCACTGGTCGTGGTGACTTCTTTTTCTTCTCCTCTGGAAGAAGAATCTTTTTTCAGTTCCACATTATTATCCGCCGGATTAAACCACGATAAACCGTACTGATGCCACAAAATACCGTATCCTTTAGAAGAATAAAGGAAAGGTAAGGCGATCTGGCTGTTAACCTGGATCAGTTTTCTGCTGATATTTTTAAGATTATAATGCCCGTCCTGAAACTGTCCCAATCCAAAAAGATATTCATCAGATGGTGTTTCAAAACCCTGTTCTGCGATGTAGCTAGACCCGGAAGAAACCGTGTTTTCTACTAACTTTCGACTGTTTACTGCCTCAGATAACAATACTTTTCCATTTTTATCAAGAAAAGTGAGTTTTGAATTTTCTTTACTGAACAAAACACTAATATTCCCCGATTTAAGCTTTATAAAATCTTTATCCTCCGAAAATTTAAATTTCGGAACAACCTGCTTGTTGACCAGAACGAACTCACGTTCTTCTGCAGGTAAATCTTTTATCCATTGGACTCTGACTGCATTTTTATGAACAGGATTTATTTTCAAAGTACCTTCTGAAAGTTTCACCAATACACCATATTTATTGACAGTATGATTGACGTAAGTTTGCCCCTTTCCAAAGAAAGGAAACATAAGAAAAAGGTAGATGATCGATTTCCAATTCATATTAAAAAATATTTCAAAATGTGATTATTAATTTCCGATAAACTTATAGTAAGCCACGCCGTGAGCCGGGATTTCCAATGGCAGATTCTGGTTTGCTGTATTTAATTTTGCAATATCTTTCTGTCGCCAGAGATCACGAATTGTTTGTTTTTCTGATATTCCAAGTTTTGAAAAATCTTTATAATTCATACTCACTTTTTCTCTACCGAAATTTGCAAATGCAACCGCTTTGTTGCCGTCTTCCAGTTCTTTCACATAGATTTTAAGTTCGCCGACCGTCTGAAGGCAAACGCCCTGTTTTCCCAAAACGTCTTGGTTTACGGCGATTACCTCATTGTTAGTTAAAAGATTTAAGGTAAAATCATCAAGTTTTTCAAGGTCGCAACCAATCAGAAGCGGTGCTGAAAATATGCTCCAAAGGCTGATGTGAAGATATTGCTCATCGGGTTTCAAACGGCTTTTGTGAGGATTTCCCCAACCGACTTCGCCAACTACCAGCATATCAGGATCATTCCAGTTGCCCGGTTTTGCGAACGGAGCGGCTTTATCTTGAGCCAGTGCAATGCTTTTCACACTCGCCCAGGTATCAGTAATATCGTTGGTGGTTCTCCAGGATTGTGCATCTACATTGTCGCCCCATTTCCAGACATCGCCCATCCCGTATTGGCAAAGATTGTAGACAATATCTCTCGGTTGCTGTCTCAAAAGACTGCCCATCAATTTGAAAGGTTTTACGCCTTTCTCCGGATCGCCTCCACCCTGAAATACCAGAGAAGGAACTTCAGAAGGATTATTTTCAGGCAGACCTTCGAGAACACCGCCATAGCTGCACCAGTCGTATTTCAAGTAATCAATTCCCCATTTAGCATAGCTTTCGGTGTCCTGTTTCTCGTAACCATAGCTGCCTAGAGATCCGCCGCAGGTCCACGGGCCGGGAGAAGAATAAATCCCTATTTTCAATCCGTTATCGTGCACGTAATCTGCAAGACCTTTTATATCGGGAAACTTGGCATTGGGAATAATAAATCCTTTTTCATCACGCATTTTCGCCTGATCTTTGGAGTCCCGGTTATACTGCCAGGAATCATCAATGTTGATGTAGCTCCATCCGTGATCTGCCAATCCGCTTTTAATTAGAGCATCCGCAGCACGTTTCACCTTATCGGCCGAGACTTCGAGTCCGAAACAGTTCCAGCTGTTCCAACCCATGATTGGCGTGAGTGCAATCTTTTCTCCGCAGTTTATTTTAAATTTTTTCGAAGTTTTCCCTTTTGCATTTTCGGCGGCTAATTCCACTTCATAAATTCCAGTTTTATCCAGTTTTCCTGTAATAATTCCTGCTCGAGAATCTAATATCAAACCCGTTGGAAGATTTTTGCACGAGAAAATCATCGGTCTATCACCTGTTGCTGGAATCCTGAACAAGAATGGAGAACCTGGACGAACTCCAAAAACTGCCGCCGAATTGATTCTTGGTATTGCAGGAGATTTTGGCGTTAAAATATATTCTTCGGATGAAATGGGATTAAATGTTTTTAAGGTCATCGCACCGTCAGTTTCAAATCTTGCATTAACCCAATTGGCGTGATCATAATAAGGACCATTTCCACCATCGGCTACCAGCAACTCTAATTGTTTCATACCTTTCAGTGGTACAGAAAGAGGTTTTGCCTTGTCTCCCAATTTCATAATTCCACTTGACCAGAGCTTTCTGTTGTCGCCATAAATCTCAAATTCCACGGCTGGATTTTGTCCTTTCACTTCATCATCAAGACCGACAAACGCAGTAAATTTTGACGCTTTTCCGTCTAATTTTATTAGCAAAGAACTTTCAGCGTGCGTGCCAAATCCTCTTTTGAAAACTTCGCCTGCAATCGTCAGAGGTTTTCCGGCAACTGAAGTGTTGATACCCGGAGTTCCGTGCCCCTGCGTAGAAACACTGAGGTCGAGCTCATCCAGCCAAACAACATTCTGCGCATTTAACCAACATCCGGTGAAAAAACTTAAAATAAAAAGTTTAAATCTGTACATTTTTACAATTTTAAGGGAAATAAGAAATTGTTTATTTTTTAAATAAAGCTCTATTTAGAACTGAATTTCCACCAGTCAAAATAGAAAAGGTCTTTGTTTCCTTTGAAGACAAAATATAAATCGTGAATTCCTTTTACATTTTTAACAGGAGATTTAATGGTTTTAAAAATATCACCTTCTGCTTTTCCGACCACCTGAACAGTTCCTAAAAGTTGTCCATCCAATGAATCTGTATGGATTTCTATCGTTCCGCCATTTATTGATGCAACTGAGACTTCCAGAAATTTACTTCCTTTAGAAAAATCAACGCCCTGAACTTTTAGGTAATCACCATTATTAATAGATGACACCACCATTCGGTCTGTAATTTTTTTGCCAGTATCGTATGGATTACTTCTTTCCCATTCGGTCATTTTTTCTGTTTTTAAACCTTCACTGTAAGCGATGGTTTCGGCTTCCACTCTATCATAAGGATTTAAAGTTGAAATTCTTTTTACGCCTTCCGGATTCCAAAATGGCAGTTTTTGAATGGTACCATCGGCATTGTAAATAAGTTCGCTCACACAGATGGAACGCCGCTCATAATGTTTGCTAATTGTTTGTTTTCCGAGATTATAATTAAAGCCAAAAACGTAAGATTTTCCTTTATAATCAATAATTCCAGGATGATTTCCGTTGGAACGTTTGTCACTGTCCATAATCATTCCCTTGTATTCCCACGGACCGGTTGCCGATTTGCCCATTACATAACCAATGCCTTCCGGACAACACGTTGAAGCATACGCCATATAATAATTGCCGTTTCGTTTCCACGCCCAAGGTCCTTCCTGATAATGGAAAGGATCCGGCGAACCTTTGACTTTGGCAATTGATGGGTCTTTTACGATTGGGCCATCAACAGAAATCATATCTTTATTCAGTTTTACATACCAAAGATTGGGATTTCCCCAATATAGATAAGCTTGTCCATCATCATTAATAAGGACGGTTGGGTCGATATCGTCACTTGAATTTTTCACCAGCGGTTTTCCGATAGGATCGTTGAACGGACCGTACGGACTGTCGGCTACCAGAACACCAATTCCTCTATGTCCTGGCATCGGACAATACATATAAAACTTACCGTTTCTTTCGACAACCTGAGGCGCCCAAGCTCCGTTTTCCGGATCAGTCCATTTGAAATCCTTTAATGAAGCCACAACGCCGTGATCGGTCCAATTGACCATATCAGTCGAAGTGTACAGCAACCAATCCTTCATTTTGAATCCAAAAGCATCATCTTCGTCGTGACTGGTGTAAAGAAAAACGGTGTTTTTGTACACCATTGGTGCCGGGTCAGCTGTAAATTTGGTTTGAATGATGGGATTTTGGGCAGACAGCGACAACCCTGTGAGCATCAAACCGATATTTAAAGTATATTTTAAAACTTTTTTCTTTATCATAATTAGTTTTTTGAATTTAATATTTAATGATCTGTTCTGTCCACGTTGGTCCTATGATGTAGAACATTCCGTCTTTGTAATGAACTGGCTCGATTCCCATTTGCGGACCTAATTCCCAAGGCTGAAAAGTCTGACTGTACGGATAAGGTCTTTAATAGGATTGCATCCTATTCTTAGTTAAACCTTCACGTTGGAACTTTGTTGATATTTATCTTTTGTACGGACTTTCATCCATTTTCAAATACGTTTCTTCGTAGCCGCCGTTGTCCACAACTACTTTTTGCAAAACAATTCCCGGGTCTAAAGGTTCAATTGTCAGGGTATAATTTCCGTTTTGATTTCTCGGAAGTTTGAATATTTCTACTTTTTCTACCAATCTCGCAGCAGCTGCCGGATACATTTTGGTGTAATTATTTGCCCAAGTCAAATCCTGATTGATGCCGATGGTTTTTGAATTATTTTTATCAACATACGCTTTGATACTGTGACCGCCTTTTTTGAACGGAAGCGTAGAATCAAAGAAGAAATGAACTTTTACAGTGGAAGGATTATTCTTTAATTTAAATTGATAAGCTATTGAAGCTCCTTCTGTTTTTTCTGTGTAAGGCATCAAGGCAATTCCTGAAAGCGTTCTTCCCAAATCGGGAATGACTGTCCATTTGGTCTTAGCTGAAGCTTTAGTTTCAAAAAAATGTTCTGCTTCCATCGCAACTACGCCATTTTTCTCTTCGAAAATATATCTGCCTGTTTTTGCTTCTTCAGGCGTGATTCTGTAAACAGTTGGTTTTATGTTTCCTTCTTTCGGTGCGTCCCAAGATTTGTAACCAATATGCGTTTGATCCATCATATGATTCCACTTTCCACCAGAGATATTAAGGTTGTAATCTTTGGTGTATTCGGCATCTCGGGCGAAACATTCATCGGCGTAATCTGCCCAATAATTGGCTTTCACGTCTTTTTCATCTGCCAGTTTGTGATTCATTGCGATGGCGTAATACATATCGTAGAGATTGGCCATTGCACGAACAGGATGCAAAACGATCTGTTTGTAGGTGTATTTGTAAGCGTCATCCAAATTGATGAATTGTCTTAAAGCCCTTGTTTCCAAAGCTAAATAAGAATCTCTCACCTGCAGAAATTCTCCGCTTTGAAGATTGTAGGTTTTATGATTCATCATTTCGGCAGAAACCCTTGCATTATATTTACAATACAAATTGATGATTTCTGCAATTTCTTTCACATTGGTCTTTCCAAAATGTTCTTCTGCAAACTTTATTGTATAATATTCAAGATTATCCTGAGTAAAAGAAGTCGGATTCCACGCCATCTTCAGGAAGAAATCCATTGGGTATTCGTTGGGTTTTAAATCTCCAACATTCAGAATCCAAATTTTATCAACTCCATAACTGTAAGTTAGCTGTAACTGTTCCCACATATGGGGAATCTGCGTCATATTCAGCCATTGGTACGCTCTTGGTGCACCGTGCAAATCAATGTGGTAGTACATTCCGAAACCGCCGGGATGTTTTTTAGCATGGAGATATGGCAGTCGGCGGACATTTCCCCAATTATCGTCACAAAGCAGAATCGTCATATCATCCGGAACTTTCATTCCCTGGTCGTAATAATCCAAAACTTCGCTGTACAAAGCCCAAAGCTGAGGTGTTTCTTTTGCTGATTTTTTGGTTACTTTTTCAATGATTTTTCTTTGATCCTGCATAATTTTCTCCAGCAATTTGAAGTTGGCTTCACCACTTCCCAAATCGCTCATCGGTTCGTCGCCGTCGCCACGCATTCCCATCGTTACGAGATTGTCGTAGTTTTTATTCCGGCTGAATCCATCCTCCCAGAATTTCAGAAGCGCATCCTTATTGGTGTGGTAATTCCATTCGCCGTTTCCGTATTCTTTGCGGTGATTACCCCATTCTTTTTGCGCTCGCATCATCGGTTCGTGGTGCGAAGTTCCCATCACGATTCCATATTCATCAGCAACTTTTGGATTGAGGGGGTCATCTTCATTAAAGGCTTTTCCCCACATTGCCGGCCAGAGATAATTGGCTCTGAGACGAAGCAGAAGCTCAAACATATTTGCATACATCTTGCTGTTGATACCTCCAAATTTGGTTCTTGCCCAAGTACCGAAAGCAGGTTCTTCATCATTAATGAAAATCCCACGATATTTTACTTTGGGCTCGCCTGAAGCAAAATATCCCGGAACGACATACGCCGATGAACGTTTTTTCACAGGAACATCATTCCAGTAATACCACGGAGAAACGCCTAATTGTTTTGATAATTCGTAAATGCCGTAAATGGTTCCTCTTCTGTCGCTTCCGGCGATGATGAGTTGTTTTTTAGATTTGGACTTTGAATTTTCTACGGTTGTGATTACGAAACTTTCCCATTTTCCTTTCAAATCTTTAGCGTTGATTTTTTTAGATGAAATTAATCCGTCAATCACTTTATTTTTACCTGTAGTTCCGATGATGATTTCAAATTCGCCAAAAGTTTCTGTGGTTGAAAGATTGGGTGATTTCCCTGTAACTTTCTGAATATCTGATTGCAAGTCTTTCGCAGCACGAATAACAGCAATATTTTCTGATGGGTCGTAAAACAAGTTTGCAACATTTCCCTTTTCTGCTACAATCGGAAAACCATTGTTATCACTTGAAATGATATTTGATGTTATTCCCGAATTCTGTTGTGCGAAAACGTTTGTGTTTTGCGCCAAACAGAGTATGAAGTTTAAAATGAAAATTTTATAGAAGCTTTTTCTTAGCATATCTTCTTTTTTTGTTTAATTCTTACAATTCATATAGAATTATTTAATAACAACTTTAGTATTTTTTCCTGAATAGGAAACAGTTTTCTGCTTGCCGTCGGGAAGAAGTATTGTAAATTTTCTTTTTTCAATCATTCCCTTTTCTCCATAACAAAGAATTTTATTTTTTGTTCTTGTTTGATAACAGATAGGCTATTTTTTTACAAATGATTTTACAGTAAGATATTTGATGATTCGCATAGTATGAGAACCGTAAAATTTCACTTCCACATTCATATCAGCTGTAGAAAAGCTCAATCCTGCATCTGTTTTTTTATATGACTGTGCATTGGCGTTCTGCTCTATTCCTGATAGTACCACAATGGTCATAATTAAAGCTTTTATGTTTATTTTTTTGAAATTCATATTTTGTGATAATGGATTTGAATTAAATTTTAACAGCTTAAAAACTGAAGATTAAATTTTAATTTTTAAAAAGCAACTGAGCAAACTGATACAAATTGTTTCTCCAAACCGGCCAGGTGTGACCGCCAGGATATTCGGAATAGGAATATTTAATCCCGATCTCATCCAATTTTTTATTTATCATCTGACCATTTTTATAAGCGATATCATCTTTTCCACCCATTGCAATCCAGAAATTTTTGATGTTTGAATTGAATTTTGCCTTATTTTCGGCAAGAAATTTATACTCATCATCGGCTACATTCTGCAACATAGGAAGCATCCATCCTGAACTGAAAACTCCCAAAGAAGAAAATATTTCCGAGTTCTGAATTCCTGTGTACAACGTGTAAATCCCGCCCATTGACAATCCTGCCAAAGCTCTGTGTGCAGCATCTTTTTTAACTCTGAAACCTGATTCCGTAAATGGAATAACAGATTCTTTCAGTTCTTTTTCAAACATCTGGAGGTTTCTGATACCAAAATTTCCAAATCCGGCAGGTCCGATATTCGCATCCGGCATTACCACAATCATTGGTTTTGCTTTTCCTTCTGCAATTAGATTATCAATTATTAGGTTTGTTTTTCCCTGCATTGCCCAGCCGCTTTCATCTTCGCCTCCGCCGTGAAGAATATAGAGGACCGGATAACTTTCATTCAAATTTTTATCATATCCCGGAGGTGTATAAACGAAAATTCTTCGCCACGAATTCGTGATTTTTGAATACAAATTCTGACTACGAATATCTCCGTGAGGAACATCTTTCAGGGCATAATAATCGTCTCCCGCAAAAGGAACTTCAATTCCGCTGGCGTATCTTCCCATTCCGTAAAATGTTTTACTTGACGGGTCTGCAACCGCTACATTATCAATCAATAAAGAATAATAATGAAAGCCTTCGCTCAAAGAATCTGTGGTAGCCGTCCAAACGCCGTCTGTTTCTTTTTTGAGGTCATATTTTTTTCCTAAATCTATCTGAACTTTCTGTGCATCTGGAGCTTTCACTCTGAAAATCGCTTTTCCGTTGGGTAAAATCTGTGGAAACTGTGCATTTCTAATATTTGATTCCGCTGGGCTTCCAAAAACGGTAAATTCTAAAAATTTACTTTTATCAACAGGTTTGAATAGTAACTGCGAAAAAATATACAAATCGTTTTTCCAGACTTTGAAATCGTGACCGCCCGGTTCTATGTAAAAGATGTGCGGAATTTTATTTTCCGTGAGATAATCGCTCGTTCTTTTACTGAAAGGCATCAATCCGTCCTGGTCGCCACATGAAATGAAAAGCAGTTTCAGCTCTTTTGCTTTTTGTGGATTCGGAAGTAATTGTTGAGGTTCTTTGGTATTTGGAGCAGATGAAAATCCTCCAACCCAAGCAAATTTGTCGATATTTCCCAATCCGAAATTCAGGGTTTGTCCACCTCCCATTGAGAGTCCGGCAATCGCACGGTTTTCTCTGTCTTTTTTAACAGGATATTTTTTTTCAATGAAAGGAATAAGGTCGTTCAGCAAATCTTTTTCAAAGGTTGCGAACGCTTCCACTTTATCTTTTGCCATAATATTTCCCGTTGCTCTGTCGTCTTTCATCGCTCTGCCATTGGGCAAAACCACAATCATCGGCGTCAGTTTCCCCTGAGCATAGAGATTGTCCAGAATAATCTGTGGCGTTCCGTTTTTGAACCACTCTTTTTCGTCTCCACCAATGCCGTGAAGCAGGTATAAAACCGGATATTTATACCCTTTTTTGAAGCTCGGCGGTGTGTAGACTAACGCTTTCCTTTGAGCTCCCACCGTTTTTGATTCATATTTTATAGAGTCAATTTTTCCGTGAGGAATTTCTTTCTTTTCGACATCAAAACCTTTCGGTGCCTGTTTATCAAAAGTTTGCGCAGAAATAAACATTCCTGACAAAACAAAAACTAAAGCAAATACAATTGAATTTCTCATAATTTTTATTTGTATTTTTTACACTTATTAATTTAGACAAAAAAATAATATCCAACGGAACTATTTTTTTTTATTATTAATCTAAAAGTTTTATTTTATGGTTGAAGAATCCGTTATCCGGAAAAAGTCAACATCCACAAAACCGCCTGTACTTTTCGTTGCATAATTGAAAATCGCAAATTTGGAACCCATAAATAACCTTCTGTAATCGAAAATCATTTTGTAATCTTTTGCCATATTTATCCAGTTTTTCTGGTCGGTGCTGTAAGAGAAATCTGCCAGGTCTTTTCCAAGATTAAAATCGGCTTCAATGCGGAGATAAATTTTATCTGAAGTTAAAGGAATACGTTTTTTTTCTTCCTTTTTAACCCCCAAAATGGCTTTTGTTTTATTATCAAGACTAACTTCATTGGTAGAAAAAGTCAAAAATTTCTGATTGCCTTCTTTTATAACCGATAATAACCCTGAATCTCCGTTAAATGCGCTGAAACCCGTAACATCGCCGTCTTTCATTCCTTTTAAATCTAAAGCAAGAACGGCACTTGATTTAGGACCGGTCATTCTTTGGGTCAGCGTATTTGGAGCGGCGTACATATTATCAACCACCCGGCTCGTTTTTAATCTCATAAAACCGTTTCGGTCGGATAGAGACCAGGATTTATTTACTGGATTATGATTCCACTGCCATTGAATCTTCAATTTTTTATCTGAAAATTCATCACTTTCCACAATATTATTTTTCGGTTTAAATGGAGGGAGGGAAATTTCTCCATTCAAGGGAACTTTTCCGTTTTCACCTAATACAGGCCATTCGTTTTCCCATGTCACGGGAATCAGGATAGGAACACGTCCTACTCCTCCTCTGTCCTGAAAAATTAGTGAGTACCAGTTGCCATTTTTATCATCAATTAAAGCGCCTTGACCGGCATAGGAAAATCCAAGAAAGTTATCTTCCAAAATGACTTTTCTTTCATAAGGTCCGGTTACTTTATCTGATCTGTAAACTTCCTGACGCCGTTTTCCGCCCTTTGGCCATGAAATCATCATCATATAATACTTTCCGTCTTTTTTGATAATTTGATTACCTTCCAAAAGTCCGGTCTCCGAAGAATCTTTTTCAAAAACTATCGTTCCATCGGGATCCCCGATCACATTTTTAAAATCGGGACTTAACTCAAAAACTTTGTTGGAAGTGAAAACATAAACCCTGTCGTCGTCATCGAAAAGTAACGAAGCATCGTGAAAATGTCTGATTCTGGTAATCAGTTTCCAATTGCCGGTTTCAGGATTGTCTGTAACATAAAAATAGGATCTGAAAGGTTCGTCATTCGGGGAAAACAAAACGTAATATTTGCCTTTATAATAGCGTATTGAAGAAGCCCATTGTCCACGACCGTAAACCGTTCCGTCAAGCAAATCATATTTGGAATTGTCATTCAGAGTATTGAAAACATAACTTGACATTTCCCAATGTACCAAATCTTTGGAATGCATCACCGGCGCTCCCGGCATCAGATGCATCGTGGTACTTATGAGGTAAAAATCATCGCCGTTTCTGGTCACTGACAAATCCGGTGCATCAGCCCAAATGATGGGATTGGTAAATGTTGTCGCTTGCTGTTTCTGAACGGAATTTACCTGAGCCGAAAGGAGATTCAGCCCGATAAATCCGTAAAGAGAAACTATATAGAATGATTTATTAATTTTCAAAATTTTAATATTTTGGTGGTGATTTTAACTTTTTCTCTCGTAGATTTTACGGATTTGGCAGATAATTGTGTTATTAAAAATCAGCCCAATCTGTTTAATATGCGAGATTATCATTTTTATATTAATTTGGCAAAATATCGTTAGACGATGTGCTGTACAAACCAATCAAACTTCCTGTGAAACCTCCTGCAACATCGGTAGAAAGAATATCTCCGGAAACCGGACCGCCAAGATTTTTGTAGGTTTTTCCATCCAAAGAATAATTAAAATTAAGGTCATCTTTTTCGCCAACAACCTGTAATTTAATCGTTTTTGAAAGTGCGATTTTTTCGCTTGCAATCATTTTTGATTCTTCTTTTTCGGTTCTCTCTAAAACAATGTAAAAATCTTTATCCTTTTTCGTAATTCCGAAAACGTAATTGAATCGTTCACTTTGGTAACAAGTAATTCCGGCTAATTCTTTTTCAGATTTTGGTTTGAAATCCAGTGTTACGGAAGTTTCAAAATCTTCGTGCTGTAATCTGTGGAATAATGCCGAAACAGGAGCCAAAGCTTTGATATTCGTTTCCATTGGATTCACTTTTACGCCATTTTTCGTAGCCGTTATGAAATTTTCGCGAGGTCCACGCATGGCAATCCATCGGAAATCAAGATTTTTGTCTGTCAGTTTATCGTTGTATGTGAAATTTCCGTTCGGGAAAAATCCATTTTTTCCGGTTTGATTTTTTACGCCTTCCGGTAACTTTAATTTTGATTTCATCGGAACCAGGCCGTTTTCAAAAACAGGATATTTCCCACTCCAGTCTACGGGAAGAATGAACGTTTCTCTTCCGTGGTTCACACGACCTTTTTCGTTGGGACGAATCGCTAAGAATACGCCGTAATATTTACCATCAGGAGTTTCCACTAGGTCGGCGTGACCAGCCCAATCTACTTTGTCTTTTCTGTCTTTCGGGAAATAACGCTGTGTCAAAATAGGATTATTCATTGCGGGAACAAATGGGCCTTTCGGAGAATCTGACATAAAGATAACTTCGCTGTGATTCCCTCCTGTTCCGCCTTCGGCACACATCAGAAAATATTTTCCGTTCTTTTTGTACAAATGCGGACCTTCAATCCAAATTGGTTGTTGGGAAAGATCTACTCCACCATTCACTATGATTTTGTCTGAACCTGCTACAACCTGATCTTTTTCCAAATCATAATCCCACATTTTGATGACACGGTGACCGTTGTATAGCTCCGTTCCTTTTGGTGGCGCGTCATTGTGAACAACGTAGGCTTTGCCGTCGTCATCAAAGAAAATGGCAGGATCTATGCCTTCGAAATTCAGTTTCTGAACTTCGCTCCATCCTTTTGAAGGATCTTTTGTTTTTACGACCATATTTCCGATTCCACCAGCAATCTGAGTGGTAATCATATAAAAAGTGTCGTTGTATTTGTTGTATTTGATATCCGGCGCATAAATTCCCTGGGAAACGCCGCCTTTTTCAACTTTAAGCTGAGAAGGTCTGTCGAGAACGTGACCAACCTGTTTCCAGTTCACCAAATCTTTAGAAGTAAAAATCGGAACACCCGGAAACATTGAAAATGAAGAATTCACCAAGTAATAATCGTCTCCTTTTCTGGTAATACTTGGATCGGGATAGCATCCTTGGAGAATAGGAGAATAAAACTCATTCTCTTTCAGTGGATTGTTTGTGTATATTTTATCATTTCCACGATAGGAAAAGTCTGAAAAAGTCTGTGCTGAAACGTTACTTAAAGAAAGTAAAGAAACTGCTGTCACCAAAGTGAGTTTATTTCTTAAAAAAGTCGAATGCATTATTCTCTGTCTCATTGTTATATTTTTTAGATTATTATTTAATTTTTAATGTATAAGTTTTTCCTGCTTCTGTCGGAAAATCATAGATGAATCTTTCTTTCATTTTAACCTCATTCAATTTTGCTTCTGACGAAATTATAGGTTCTTTGATTTTCGGAATTTCAAAATATGGATTTTGATTGTTTCGTGATGCCAATTTTAAAGTGTTTTTTCCTTTTAATTGCAACTCATTAGATGCACTGATTCTGCAATTTCCGCCCAGATTTGATTTGATAATCACTTCGGTTGCCTGATTGTCTTTCCAAACGATGCTGACTTGAAAACCTCCATACGTTTTCAGTCCGGAAATATTTCCGTTTTTCCATTCGTCAGGAAGTGCGGGCAGAATGTCAATGCTTCCGTTTTGGGTCTGCAAAAGCATTTCTGTAATTCCGGAAGTACAACCGAAATTTCCGTCAATCTGAAACGGCGGATGTGCATCAAACAAATTCGGATAAGTTCCTCCTTTTTCGCCCCAACCGTCTTTTTCTACCAAAGTTAACTGGTCTTTGATTAATTTATTGGCGTGGTTTCCGTCTAATAATTTAGCCCAAAGATTGATTTTCCAACCCATCGACCACCCTGTGGAAACATCACCACGGTGTAACAAAACTGTTTTTGAAGCATCAAAAAGTTCGGGTGTTGTGACAGGATTGATTTGATTACTTGGAAACAATCCATATAAATGCGAAACGTGTCTGTGATTGTCTTTCGGGTTGTCCCAGTCTTCCATCCATTCCTGCAACTGTCCGTAACGACCGATTTTCATCGGCGGTAATTTTGAAATGATATTATTCCAAACCGGTATTTTATCTGAATCGATATTTAAAATTTGTGCAGCCTTCATTGTTTTGCTGAACAGGTCAAACATCAGCTGATTATCCACCGTATTTCCTGCTGCCAAAGCACTTCCCTGATGTCCCTGCGGAATATTTTCGGGAGACATAGATGGACTTACCACTAGCCATTTGTGCGTAGGTTCTTCTATAAGGAAATCCTCGTAGAATAACGAAGCAGATTTCAGAACGGGATAAATGGATTTGAGATAGTTTTTGTCTCCGCTGTACAGATATTTTTCCCAAAGATGTTGCGAAAGCCAAGCGCTTCCCATTGGCCATTGTCCTGCATTGGCAAAGTCTACAACGCCTGTAATTCTCCAGATATCCGTGTTGTGATGTGCGACCCAACCACGGCTTTTGTACATCACTTTTGCCGTTTCTGCTCCGGTTACGCTCAAATCTTTTATCATGTGAATCAATGGCTCGTGCATTTCCGGCAGATTGGTTTTTTCCGCAGGCCAGTAATTCATTTCCGTATTGATGTTGATGGTGTATTTGCTGTCCCACGCCGGTTTGTTGGAGTTGTTCCAAATCCCTTGAAGATTGGCAGGCTGACCGCCCGGTTGCGATGATGAAATCAACAAATAACGTCCGAACTGATAATACAATGAAACAAGTTCAGGGTCGTAGCTAGTCGCAAAATTCTTAACACGAATATTGGTAGGAAATTGTGACGCAGGAGAAGTTCCAAGATTGAAATCTACCCTTTTGAAATAGTTCTGGTAAGCGTTAAGATGATTTTTAAATAGAGTGTTGAAATTTTTATTTTCTGCTTGACTAATGTATTTTTTGCTTTTTAAAACTTCGTCGGTGTTCAAAGTTTTGTAGTCTGTGAAATTAGTAGCAATTGAAACTAAAATCAATACTTCATCTGCATTGGTTATAGAAATTCCTTTGCCCAAAACTGAAATTTTTCCACCTTTGGTAATGAATTTCGCCAGCGCATTGAATTTGACCTGACCCTGAACACCGTCTAATGTGGAAGAAAGTCCATCCATCTGCAAGGTATTGGCATCAATCGCTTTTGTATTTTTTTTGAGTTCGCTGTTGAATCCGGCATTGAAATTCAGTGCATTTTTTTTGTCTGAACTTAGTTTTATCACAATTACCTTATCAGGAATTGAAGCGAAAACCTCTCTTTTATAATGAATTCCGTTGGAGGAAAATTTGGTCGTTGTTATTGCTTTTTCAATATCAAGCTCACGGTAATAATCTTTAACATCGCCGAGATTATTAAAATCAAGATTCAAATCACCAATATTCTGAAATGCCGAACCGTCAAGTGTTTTTGCCGTTAATCCTTTATTGGAAAGGATTTCGGCTCTTTTGTAATTTCCGTTAAATAAATAATACCGAATAGAATCCAACACTTTTAGACCATCAGGATTGTCGTTTCGGGAAGGACCACCCGACCAGAAAGTTCCTTCGTTGAGCTTAAGCTTTTCCTTGTAAGGATCTCCAAAAACCATCGCTGCCAGTCTGCCGTTTCCAATTGGCAACGCTTCCACCCATTGACTGGCAGGCTTGTCGTACCAAAGCTTATATCTCCCTCCCTTTTGGGCAAAGAAGAATCCGCTAAAGAAAATACAGATGGTTAATATGCAATGTTTTAAGTTCATTTTCAGTTTTTATATTTTAGAAATTTTAGATAGAAATTTCAGTTTTTTTCCTATTAATCAGCCAAATAATTCCCCAAGCCGTAACGTAAGAAACACCGGCAATAAAAAATATAATGTTGTATCCACCGTTTATATTTCCTGATTTCTTGAAAGTATCTAAGACAATTCCGATGAACAGCGGAAAAATAATACCTGCTGCTGAACCCAACATTCCACCGAATCCGATCACAGAACTTACATAATTATTGGGTAATTTATCACCAACCGTAGTCATCAGATTGGCTCCCCAACCTTGATGCGCGGCCGTCGCAAAAGCAATGATAATGGTAATCATCCACATATTTTCTACATATTTTGAAAACATCACGGGAACGACCATCAATGCAAATAAAAGCATTGTCACACTTCTGGCTTTCCCGATTGCCCAGCCTTTTTTAATTAAAAATGAAGATAGATAACCGCCGCCGATGCTTCCAATCGTAGTTCCGCTGTAAATAATAATCAACGGGAGAGAAGGTTTCGTCATATCCATTTTGAAAACGTCAGAAAAATAAGCCGGAAGCCAGAACATGAAGAAATACCAAATCGGGTCGGTCAGTATTTTCCCGATGGCAAACGACCATGTCACTTTGTATTTTAATATTTCGGACAATGGTACTTTGGATTGCTCCTCAGTTTTGCCGTCCTGGTCACTTTTGATATACTGTAATTCTTCTTTACTGAGATTTTTTGTTTTCTCCGGAATGCTGTAAAATCTCCACCAAAGGACAATCCATAATAGACCTAGAGCACCAATCCAGACGAAAGTTTCTCTCCATCCATATTGTGCTAAAATAATGGGAACGAGAAGTGGCGCCAAAATAGCTCCAACCGTTGCTCCCGAATTGAAAATCCCCGTTGCCAGCGCTCTTTCTTTTTTAGGAAACCATTCTGCAACTGATTTTATCGCTGCGGGAAAATTCCCAGCTTCGCTAATTCCGAGTGTACTTCTTGCAATCAAAAATCCGACTGTACTTTTTACAAAACCGTGTCCTATCGAAGCCAGACTCCAGACAATCAACGAAATGGCATAACCAATTTTGGTTCCTACCCTGTCGATAAATCTTCCCATCGCCAGATATCCGATGGCGTATGTGGTGGTAAATGCCATCACAATGTAGCTGTAATCTTTTTCGTCCCAGTCAAACTCTTTTTCAAGAACAGGTTTCAGCAAACCCATTACCTGCCGGTCGAGATAATTGATCGTGGTAGCGAGAAAGACCAAAGACAGCATAAACCATCTGATATTGTGATTCTTAGGAGCCTGCATTTAGTTTTGATTAAGTTGTTGTAATAAATTCTGAACTTTTTCAGTCAGCTGTTCTGTCGTCAACTCTGTTTTGATAAGCGAGCTTCCTAATCCGACAGCAATAGCGCCACCTTTGAGCCATTCTGTAATGTCTTCAAAATCACCATTGATTCCGCCGGTCGGCATAAAATTCATTCCGGGAAAAACGGATTGAATAGATTTGATATAATTTTTACCTAAAGCATCTGCCGGGAAAATTTTCACTAACAGAAGTCCGTTCTGAAAGGCTACATTGACATCGGAAGGAGTAAAACATCCTGGAATTAAATTGATATTTTTTGCAACAGAATGTTTTACAAGTTCTTCGTTAATAACAGGTGTAATGATGAAATCTGCTTTTGCATCGGCATAATCATCCATTTCCTTTATATTTTTCACTGTCCCGATTCCTAATAAAAGTCCGGGAAATTCGGTGGCGGAGATTTCTTTCAACTTTGTGAAATTTTCCAAAGCCTGAATACCGCGGTTGGTGTATTCTATCACACGTATTCCTGCTTCATACAAAGCTTTTACGGTATTTTTTGAAACCTCAAACGATTCGTTGTAGAACAACGGAACAATCTTCTGGTTTTTTATTTTTTGTAGTATTACATTCATAATTTTTCAATATTAATACTGTCATTAATCGTATCGCCTTTTACAAGAAGCTTTTTGAAAGCGACTTTTGTAGCATCTTCTAGAATCTGTTGTGAGGAATTTCCTTTTAAAGTTCCGTGGATCAAAGCTGCCATAAAAGAATCGCCACTACCTACTCTTTCTTCAATTTTGTTTGAATAATATTTCTCTGAAACCAAAAGCTTATCATCAGCAAATAAAGTCGCAAAATAATTCACCTCTTCACCGCTCGTAAAACGGAAGGTGTTGGCAACCAATTCTACATTAGGAAATTGTTTCTGAATTTCTGATGCTGATTTTTCCGCCTGCTTTAAAAGACTTTTATCATCAAAATTTCCATTTAATTCATATTCTATCGGAATGTTTAAAAATTGTTGGATTGACCAGATGTTTCCCATTAAAACATTCACAAATGGCATTAATGTTTTAACTGTATCAAAAGGATTTCTATTCTGCCAAAGGGCGGAACGATAATTCAAATCGAGGGAAACCTTGATGTTTCTTGACGCTGCTTCTTTCATTAAATCCAGACATTTCTGATAAGCATTCTCACTCAAAGCCGGCGTAATGGTGCTGATGTGAAGCCATTTTACTTCTGAAAATATTTCTTCAAAACTGAAAGTATCAAAATACGATTCCGTGAAAACCGATGGAAAACGGTCGTAAACCACCGATGCGTTTTGCATATCGCCGTCCGAAGACAGGTAAAATGTTCCGATTCTACCGTTGTTTTTCTCTACAAGAATTTCGATTCTTTTATTTTTTAATTGAGATTCCAATTGTTTTCCTATAAAATTTTCGGGCAAAGCTGAGAGAAGTTTTACAGGATTTTTCCATTGTGCAAGCGCGGAAGCTACGTTGTATTCAGCGCCTCCAACATAGATTTTCAATGACTGATCATTTAACCAGTTTCCGTGAGAATCCGGAGCGAAATGCAGAAGCAATTCGCCGAAACACAGTATTTTATTGGAAGATGAATCTTGCATTATTAAAATTTAAAATAATTTTTAGTATTATAATAACAAATGTCCTGAATGATTTTACCAACCCATTCTTCATCATTGGGAAGTAATCCTCTTTCCATCTCGCTGGCGAACATATTGCACAAAAGCCTTCTGAAATATTCGTGTCTTGAGAATGACAGCAGACTTCGGGAATCGGTTAACATTCCGACAAAAGTACTGATGAGACCGATGTTGGAAAGCGTGTTCATTTGCTTTTTCATTCCGTCTAATTGGTCGAGAAACCACCAGGCTGCGCCGAACTGTACTTTAGATTTGATTCCGCCTTCATTAAAATTTCCGGCAAGTGTCGCCAATACTTCGTTGAAGGTTGGATTAAGATTGTATATAATAGTTCTGGTAAGTTGTCCGCTTGAATTTAATTCGTCCAAAAGCACGCTCAATCTCTGGGCAAAATATTGCTCGCTGATGGCGTCATAACCGGCATTGATTCCGATTTTTTTTAGCATTTCGGAATTATTATTTCTCGTTGCACCAATGTGGAATTGCTGCACCCAGCCTTTTTCGGCGTACATTCTGCAAAGTTCCTTCAGCAGATAACCACACAACGCTTCCGGATTCGAGAATGTCGGCTTATTTCCTTTTAAAAATTCCGAGAATTCGGTATCTAATTCCAGATTCCATTTTGTAGTATCAGGAAAATATTCAAAGCCGTGATCGGCAACTTTTGCGCCTGCTTCTGCAAAATAATTGATTCGGGATTGAAGTGCATTAAGTAAATCAGAAACTGACTGAATTGAAATTGCGCAAACATTTTCAAGCTTTTTAATTCCTGTCAAATATTGTTCGGGATTGATGATATTGATGTAAGAATCGGGACGGAAAGCCGGTAAAACCTGAGTCTCAAAACTGCTGTTCTTTAATTTTTTGTGATAGGAAAGATCATCAGAAGGATCATCTGTGGTACACAAGGCTTCCACTTTGAAATTCTGAATGATGGACTGAGGCAAAAATTCTGAAGCTTTAAGGTTTTCATTCATCTGATGATAAAGAGAATCTGCATTTTTCGGTAAAAGATATTCTTTGATTCCGAAAGGATTCTTAAGTTCCAGATGTGTCCAGTGAAACAATGGATTTCGAAGTGTAAAAGGAACAACTTCTGACCATTTTTTGAACTTTTCCAAGTCCGAAACTTTGCCGGAAATGAATTGCTCATCAATTCCGAAATTTCTCATTGCCCGCCATTTGTAATGGTCACCATCAAGCCAAATTGCTGTAGGGGAAAGGAAATTCTGATTATTTGAAATGATATCCGGTTCAAGATGATTGTGGTAATCGATAATAGGCATTTCTTTCGCATATCCGAAATATAGATTTTCTGCCTTTGCCGATTCCAGCAAAAACGATTCTCCGAAAACTTCTTTATTTTTAATGGAATGAGTCATTATTCAATTTAAAAATGATTTGATTTTGTAAAAATCTTTAAAAACAAGACCTTAATTGAAATCTATAACATCATCTAAGGCCTTGCAACTATATGAAGAAAATAATATCAATCTTAAACACCACTGAATGCACTGAAACCACCATCAATAGGCAATAAAGCACCAGTGATAAAACTTGCTGCGTCTGAACAGAGAAACTGGACGGCTCCGTTGAGTTCATCGGCATTTCCAAAACGTCCCATTGGGGTTTTTGCAATGACTTTTTTGCTTCGATCAGTTAAAGAACCATCCGGATTCAATAAAATTGCGCGGTTCTGATCTCCGATGAAAAATCCGGGAGCAATGGCATTGACACGGATTTTATCCCCAAATTTCAATGCTACATCCGAAGCCAACCATTGTGTAAAATTGGTAATGGCGGATTTTGCCGCTGAATAACCAGCTACTCTTGTGATTGCAGAATAAGCTGCCATTGAGGAAATATTCACGATACTTCCGCTGCCTTGATTTGCCATTACTTTCCCGAAAACATAGCTTGGATAGACCGTTCCGTTGATATTTAAATCGGTTACTTCGTTCCAGGCTTCCATCTTTAGGTCGAAAAAGGATTGGTCGGGAGCTAATGTTGCAGAAGGAATATTTCCTCCGGCGATATTGAGTAGAATATCTATTTTACCATATTTTTCAAGGATTTTTTTTGAAGCAACTTCAAGACTTTCCACATCCATTACATTGGCTTCCACAGCGAATGCATCACCACCCGATTCTGTCAGTTCTTTCACACGAGCATCCAGAGTTTCCTGATTTCTTCCAAGGGCGACAACTTTTGCACCAGCTTCGATGAAACTTTTCGCCAGACTTCCGCCTAGAACGCCGGAAGCTCCTGTAATGACTGCTACTTTATCTTTTATGCTGAATATTTCGTTCATTTTTACTTTTTATAATAATTTATTACAAACCTTAGATTTAATTTTTTTGCAATTCTGACTGTACTGCTGCCATTACGCCTTCAATCTGACCCAGCCCCAACATTCTTCCTAGGAATGAATATCCAGGATTATAACCTTTATCAATATCATCCGTCAAAAGTCTACCGTGATCCACACGCATTGGTAAATTCGGGGTTTCTTTTTCAAAAATTTTGATTACTTCGATTAATTTTCCTCTTCCTCCCAAATGATGAGCTTCGATAAAATCACCGTTTTCAAAAACATTTGTGCTTCTTAAATGAACAAATTTTGTGCGGTGAGCATATTTTTGGGCAAGCTTCGGAACATCATTCTGAAGACCTGCACTTAAGGAGCCTGTACAGAATGTGAACCCGTTGTGAGGATTATCGACAGCGTTTAAGAGCCAGTCGATGTCTTCTTCGTTGGTCACGATTCTTGGTAAACCTAGTAATGAAAAGGGGGGATCATCTGGATGCACACACATCTGGATATTCCACTTTTCGCAGACCGGCATTATTTTTTCCAGAAAATATTTCATATTCTGACGGAGCTGGTTTTTATCAATTCCATCATATAAAGCCAATAAACTTTTGAAAATAGCTACCGGATTCTGATCGCCTTCCTTGATGTTTCCGTTAACAAAACCTTGTGTTTTTACAATGATCGAGTCTATCAGATCATTATTATCTTCATCAGTTAAGGTGTTTTTTAATTGTTCTACTTTTTGAAGAATGTCTGAATTATAGTCGTTTTCTGCATCTTTTCTTTGCAGAATATGAATTTCAAAATACGCAAATTTGGCTTTATCAAAGTATAATGACGATGAACCGTCTTCCCACTGATAAAACAAATCTGTACGAGCCCAATCTAGAACCGGCATAAAGTTGTAACAAACTGTTGTTACTCCGGCTTCCCCCAGATTTTCAAGACTAAGGATGTAATTTTCTATAAGATGATCTCTATCTTCGCCTCCGTATTTGATAGACTCGCTCACAGCAAGGCTTTCAACTACAGACCAATGAAGTCCGAAACTTTCTATGTAATTTTTATAATCATTAATCGCCTCTAATGACCAAACCTCTCCATTCGGAATATCGTGCAATGCGGATACAATTCCTTCTACGCCAATTTGACGAAGCATATCTAATTTGATTTTATCTTTTTTCCCGAACCAACGCCATGTTTTTTCCATAATCTTTATTTTTTCATTAAAACAAAGCAGGTGTAATTGATACACCTACTTTGCTGCTGTTAATAAGAATGTGTCTAAATATTAATTGTAACCAGGGTTCTGGTATTTTGCCTTAATGTCGGCCGATACTTCCATTGCATCTAATTGTCCCTGCGGAATCGGTCTTAGATAGTGGTATGGCTGTATTGTTCTTGATACAGTTTGTGGAGTATGATTTCCGTAGTTAACACCTCCAATAGAATACGTTGCTGATTTTTGAGTCCAAGTTTGAGTTCTTACCAGATCATACCATCTGTAGCCTTCTCCAAAATATTCTCTCGATCTTTCTGCCAGAAGATAATCTAAAGTTATCGTCATCGGCGTTGCAGCAATCATTGCGGAACTATTATCCTGCACTTTTGCAACGTTCTCGTTTACACTCCACACCCATTTTCCAGCTCTTGCACGTATCACATTGATAAGATCTCGTGCAGATGATGGTCCTGACGCTCCTTTAATTGCAGCTTCAGCAGCGAGAAAATAAAATTCAGAAAACTTAGCTGCAACAAAAGGACGCGTTAAGCTTGGATTCGGATATCCTAAACCATTACCATTATCTGTACGGTAGGTTCCAATTTTCCATATCCCAGGATAGACAATTCTGCTAATTCCGCTAGGTGCAACTACCCAGTCTGCTCTGCCCGGTAAAACTCCCGCTCCAACACCATTCTGTCCTCCGTTTGAAGGATAAGTTGGTGTCTGAGAATCATTATCTAAGAATGAAAGTACTGCATCTCCAGGTTGTATTGGTAAATTATTTGCATTATATAGTGTTGAAACACTTGTAAGTCCGGTACCTTCTTTATTCCAGTTTCCTCTATACGTTGTAACAAAAGTACCGTCATAACGTGAGTCATTCGTTTTATCTGCAAAGGTATTTTTAATAAGTTCTATCGTCGGCGCCATACGAACCCAGGGTCTTCCTAAAGATTGGGTAGCCGCTCTCTGAACTGAACTTGCATTAGAAAATGATGTACTTGATAGACTACTTTTCAGGTTGGTGTAATTGAACGTAAACATCCACGCTGCAAAATTATTTGGAGACCACCCATCCCCATAGCTTGCCTGAATAACCCCTTCATTAAAATACGCACTGGTTTCTGTATGATCTGCATATAGCATACATTCCTTGTTACGATCATTATCTCCTCGGTGAATGTCGTAATAGGTAGGCATTAAAGCATATGGTCCAGGAGCATTGATACCTTCTAAAGCTATATCATAAGCTTTTTGAAAGTACCATTGAGCATTATGCCCGTCAGGATCTGTTCTCGGAGTTTCAGGATATGTCGGGATGCCATTCGGGTTTTGTAACCACCATGCATATGTTAAATATGCTTTTGAAAGATATAATCTTGCTACATTCTTTGTAACACCACCTGTAACTCTCGGATTGGTAGGGAGATTTGCAACAGCTTTAATTAAATCTGGAAAGATCGCTTTCGTATATACTTCAGTTACCGTATTTCTTGACGAGGTAGTTTTAGGATTGATATTAAACTTTAGCTCACCAGATCCTAAGTCCAGCGGCACCCCTCCATAGGTCTGAACCAATAAAAAGTAGTTGAAAGAACGGAAAAATCTGGCTTCTGAAATTAATGATTCTGCAATACCTGCTCCAGAACCGTTTTCAATAATTCCATTTGCAGTATTTATGGATGGAAAAACAGAACCCCATATCATACTAGTAGGAAAAGTGTTCGAATTTATACTACCAGCTCCACCAGTCATATCTAGATCCTTAAAGTTTCCATCTGCACTTTGTGCCCATGTAGCTTCGTCTGTACCTGTCATATTTGCATTCAGAAAATATCCATTTCCATATAGCATACGCAATTGTCTGTACAGTGAAGTAACACCTTGTGAAATTCCTCTTTCTGTAGTGAAGTCTTCTGGTGTATATATACCTCTCGGTTGTTCGTCTAATATCTCATTACAACCTGTACTGAAGGTTAATGATGCTAAAAATAAAGCAGCAATAAATTTTTTATTAAAATTCATCATAATTTCTGATTTTAAAAAGTTAGATTTAATCCAATCATATAATTTCTAGTAGAGGGGTTATTAGTCCCTATAACCAACTGATTTGCTTTGTAAGAATTCACAGCCTGATTTTCATTTCCTCTTGAATTCGGTTCAGGATCCATTCCAGAATATCTGTAATATGGAGAACCAAATACAAATGGATTCTGAACTGTAACGTACAGTCGTAGGTTGCTCACCCCTAAATTATCAATTACACTTTTATCAAAATTATAACCTAATGTTATTGTTCTTATCTTAATAAATGAACCATCAAATAGTGCGAGTGTAGAACCATATTGGGGGTTGTCTCCGCTCATTAATCCACCCGGCTTTGGATTTCTTACGTCCGTATTCTCCGGTGACCAGTAATCAACGTCTACGTTATTTCCTCTTCCTGTAAGCCTGTTAAGATAACCTGACGAGCCATAAATCGTGCTTACTAGCACTCCACCTTTTTGAAATGCTCCTACAACACTCAGATCAAAATTTTTATAGGCCCATCTTGAATTAAAACCACCAATGAAATCGGGATTTGTATTGATGATTTGTCTGTCCGCCTCACCAATTGGTCTTGTAGGAGTGCCGTCGGCATTATATCCCCCCGTGTAAAGAACTTTAATCATACCTGGTGCAGCACCTGTCTGAGGCTGAAGAATATTTAAGTACGGATCACCTTGCTGCCACAATCCAACATATTGATAATCGTATATAGCATTAATATTATATCCTACAAACCAAAGGTTTCCAACATTTCTATCCTGTCCTGAAGCAAGCGCGGTGATTTTGTTTCTGTTTGCAGCTAAATTAGCTCCAACTTCCCAGCTGAAACCATCTGGATTGTCAAAAATAATACCATTAAGAGAGACTTCAACACCTTTGTTTTGAGAAGATCCCACATTTTCTGTCACTGAACCTAAACCGCTGGACGCAGGTAGACTTTTTCCTAACAATAATTTTTCAGTATTGGTAAGATAATATTCTACGGTACCATTTATTCTTCTGTTAAGAATTGTGAAATCAACTCCGTAATTGTACGTTTTTGAAAACTCCCATCCCAATGAAGCGTTTGGAGCACTGCTTACATAATTTCCGATAGCGTTACTGCTTCCAAAATTATAAGGTGTTGTACTTAAACTTCCAAAAGTTGAATATGGAGCAATTGCCTGATTAGAAGTCTGCCCGTAACCTGCACGCAACTTTAATACATTAATATATTTTGAGTCACGTAGAAAACTTTCGTTAGCGACATTCCATCCTACAGAAACTGCAGGATAGGTATTCCACTGGTATCCTGGTGCTAAAACTGATGAGCCATCTGATCTGATTGTAGCTGTGATCATATATCGGTTGTCATACTGATACATGGCTCTTCCCATGAAAGACATCAGACCTCTTTTATAATATCCCTGATTGGCTGGGTTGATTGTAATTTCCCCTTGTGCCTGACCTAAGTTAAAATATTGAAATGCATCGATTGGCACATCACGTGCACCTATTGAAGAACTGTTGAATCTTGTCTGTTCAGCAGAATATAATCCTGTTGCATTAATTTTGTGTTTACCAAAATTTCTGTCATAAGTAATAAGGTTTTCAATTACCCATTGTGTAGTTAATGAATTTCCGATGCTCGCATTGGATAAAGTTGCAGGATTATAGTTTAAAGCTCCTGTACCTAAATAATATCCGCTATTAGAATTCCTGTAAGTAAGACCGACGTTTAATCTGTATTTTAAGCCTTCGATGCTTGGTATTTTGATCTCAGTATACAAATTGTTATATGAACTGAAAGCGTTTGTACGGTCTGCGTAAGCATCTCCTAAACTTTCCAAGATTGATCTTGTCTGCAATGCTGTCTGATCTAGATTTGCAAATACAGTTCTCAATCTTGGTGTTCCGTCCGCAAGATTTGGTGTAGTTAGTGGTGAATATCCTAATGTCGGCGCTCCACTTACACTATTAAAATCATTGATAGAAAAATTTGAATTCGTAGAGAACCCAATTTTAAGCCAGTTATTAACCTCCTGATCCAGGGATCCCCTCATTGAAAGTCTCTTATAACTTTGCAAAGGTACTACCCCGTTTTGCTGGAAGTAGGCAACACCAAAATTGTAACCACCCTTTTCCGTGCCTCCGCTAACACCTACATCATGATTCATTATAAGACCCAAACCGTAAAATTGATCCTGCCAGTCTGTATTATTGCTGTTTGATTCATCCGGACCATTGACCACCATATTTGCATCTGTCCTCAACTTGGCCAACTTTGGACCGTCCATCATGGGATATTTTGAAAATATACTTTGATATCCTGTGTAACTATTATATGTAAATCTAGGTCTCTGCCCCTTTCCACCTCTGTTGGTTGTCACAATGATAACCCCATTTGCGCCACGGGATCCGTAAATTGCTGTCGCTGATGCGTCTTTTAAAACATCGAGACTTTTGATATCTGACGGGCTGATGTCGGCTAAGGAACCAATAAAAGGAATTCCATCCAACACAATCAGTGGATCGTTGGATCCTGTCAGTGAACGTTCTCCCCTGATACGAATCTGCTGCACAGCGCCCGGTTTCGTTGAGGTTCTTCCAATATCAACTCCTGGAAGACGGCCTTGTATTGCATCTGTTATATTCGCAGACGGAACTTCCTTCAATGCGTTTCCACTTAAAGAAGATACAGAACCTGTCACCGCTTCTTTTTTCTGAGTTCCGTAGCCAATAACAACAACCTCTTCAATCTTTTTTTCTGTAGGAATAGTATCTTTTACATTCTGAGAATAAACCAAGCTTGAAGGTAATAAGGTCATGGCAAAGAATAGTGCGGCCTTATTGCTTTTACTTACATAAAATAGGTTCATAATTATTATATTGTTTTTAATATTAGGATAACAAAAAATTAAATTAAACTTTTTGCTTTTAGATATACATATTTACTAAAGCTTCAAACAATTCCTGTTTACCGCTTTTCGGCTGAGGTTCGCCAGTCTCATGTGCAATTTTTCTTAGATCTTCAAGAGTCAGCTGACCCATTTCAAAAGATTTTCCACTGCCGTTATCAAAAGACGAATATCTTTCAGTCCTAAGTTTTTTGTATTCAGAGTTTTCTAAAATATCTGCAGCTACAGATAATCCTTTAGCAAATGCATCCATTCCTGACACATGCGCTATAAACAAATCGTCCGCATCTATTGAATTACGACGTATTTTCGCATCGAAATTTACCCCTCCGGAACCTAAACCACCCCCTTCAAGAATAACCAGCCATGCCTGTGCAAGATCAAAATAATCTACAGGAAACTGATCAGTATCCCATCCATTTTGATTATCACCTCTGTTTGCATCAATGCTTCCGAGCATTCCAGCATCAACCGCTACTTGCAATTCATGTTCAAAAGTATGACCCGCCAAAGTTGCATGATTCACTTCAAGATTCAATTTAAAATCTTTTTCTAATCCATAGTTTTTAAGGAAGCCTATTACAGTTTCCGCATCATAATCATATTGATGTTTAGTTGGCTCCATCGGTTTCGGTTCAATTAAGAAAGTACCGTTGAAACCTTGTTGTCTTGCATAGTCTCGAGACATCGTCAGAAAACGGGCAAGATGCTCCTTCTCACGCTTCATATCCGTATTCAGCAAACTCATGTATCCTTCTCTTCCACCCCAGAACACATAATTTTCTCCTCCCAATGCAATAGTAGCATCAATAGAATTCTTCACCTGAGTTCCTGCACATGCTACCACATCAAAATTCGGGTTTGTAGAAGCTCCGTTCATGTATCGCTCGTGCGTAAATACATTGGCAGTTCCCCACAGAAGCTTGATGCCGGTCTCATTCTGTTTTTCTTTCGCATAATCTACCACGGCCTGTAAATTCTTTTCGTAATCTCTCCAGTTATCGGCAGGATCTACCAAGTCTATATCATGAAAACAGTAGTAACCGAAGCCCATTTTATTCATAAATTCGAATCCTGCATCCATTTTATACTTCGCTCTGGAAACTGCATCTGTAGCTGTCGACCATGGATGATGGATGGTAGGACCTCCAAATGGATCACTTCCGTCTGCACATAGAGTATGCCACCATGCCATTGCAAATCTCATCCATTCCTTCATCGGTTTACCCATAATCATCTTCTCTGCATCATAGTGACGGAATGCTAAAGGATTTCTACTTTCCTTGCCTTCAAATTTGATCTGATCTATTCCTGAAAAAAATTCTTTTGTTGAGTTTAAAACGTTCATATATGTTTGATTTTATTAATTGAAAATTTCGTTTAAGATGTGGGAATTCCCTGCTCACTGATAATTTCTATGCAGCAAGTCTGTGTATTTTATATTATTTTTGATTAGATAATCGCCTGAAGATGGTCTTGCCATCCGGAGTAAGCCTCTAAATACTGATCTCTTTTTTCATGTTCAGGTTCTATGATTGCTATTTTTTCAAGTGACGCAAACGCTTCTGATGAATCTGAATAAAAACCTATTCCCATACCGGCTGCTCTGGCAGCACCTACAGCACCATCGGTATCATAGAGCTCGATCACAGCATTGCTCACGCTGGCAAGAGACTGCCTGAAAATTGAGCTTAAAAACATATTGGCATTACCTGCTCGAATTACGTTGATGTTCATACCAAGCCCTCTCATAATATTCATCCCGTATTCATAAGAAAAAACAATGGCTTCCTGTGCTGCTCTCAGAACATCCCCTTTGGAATGTATATTGAAATTGATACCATGAATTGAACATCTTGTATCTTTATTTTCTAAAACTCTTTCTGCACCGTTACCGAACGGGATAATACTCAAACCTTTTGATCCTATAGGTGAAAGCGAAGCCAGTTCATTCATGTCTCCATAAGAAGAAAGTGAAGTGGCAAAATTATGTTTCAGCCAGGAGTTTAAAATTCCTGTTCCATTAATACATAGCAGCACTCCTAATCTCATTTGTTCCTCGGAATGATTGACGTGTGCGAATGTATTTACTCTTGAAAGCTTATCATAGTCTAAATGATCCAATACTCCATAGACAACACCTGAAGTTCCTGCTGTAGAAGCAATTTCTCCAGGATTAAAAACATTTAAGGACAGAGCATTATTAGGTTGGTCTCCTGCTCTGTATGATATCGGGGTTCCTTCTTTTAAACCCAATTCAGCAGCAGCTGTTGCCGATACGGTAGACTGAATACCGAAAGTCGGAACAATTTCAGGAAAAAAACTTTCAGGAATCCCAAAATGCTCAATAACATCTTTAGAAATACAGTTATTTTTAAAATCCCAAAATATACCTTCAGAAAGCCCTTCGATTGTTATCCCGATCTCACCCGACAGTTTCATCGCAATGTAGTCTCCCGGCAGCATTATTTTATCGATTTTATCAAATATCTCAGGCTCTTTTTCCTTCACCCACGCAAGTTTAGATGCAGTAAAATTCCCCGGAGAGTTTAACAAGTGCGAAAGACATTTCTCAGCTCCAATTTGAGTAAATGCTTTTTCACCATATCCAACTGCACGACTATCACACCAGATAATTGATGGTCTTAAAAGATTTTGATCTTTATCAACCAATATCAAACCGTGCATCTGCCATGTAATCCCAATGCCTTTGATATCTTCAGTATTTATTCCTGCCTGATGCATAACAGACTCATGCGCAAGCTTCAAATTGATCCACCAATCAGCAGGGTTTTGTTCAGCCCATCCAGGCTGCAGAGCGATGATCTTCATCTCTTTCTTAGGTGAAAAATCAGAAGCTACTACTTTACCACTGGATGCCTCTACAAGACAAACTTTCACAGAAGAACTACCTATATCGTATCCTAATAAATACATCGTGTTGAAATTGATTTATTTAATTAATTTTGAATTATTTTTCTTGTAAGCCTTCCCATCAAATTTGTAAAATCTCGCTGCACGGTGCGAAACGTTCTCTTCAATTTGATCTAATGGTATTATGAAGCTAAATGATTGAACTTTTTTGTGAAAGTTTTTAATGTCAATTTTCTTTTCGCTTAATGCACAATAAAGCTGATATAGCTGTCTGATGGTAAATTTTTTTGGCAGAAGCTCGAAAATAATTGTAAAATCAATGTCAATCCATCTTCTGATCTCTCCAAGAGACTCTTGTATAATAACATTATGATCAAATGGTAAAGCCGGTATTTTATCAATAGGATGCCAATCAACATTGCTATACTTTGAACTGTTTATTTTATGATCGATCTTGCAAAGAGACAGATAAGCAACAGTAATAATTCTGTCAATATTATGCTGGTACTCTTTATCCATCCATTTGATATCATTCTGACTGCTCGCACGCATCGGGTCTGCATAACATTTAAATTGTTTCAGAATCATTTTTTTGATACCAGTCAGCTCATGAAGTACCCGACTGGCCGCATCATCAACATCCTCATTACTGAAGATCAAACTACCGGGTAGTTTTTTGTGCATTTCGACAGGTGAGTCATCAGATCGACGCTGAACCAATAATATATTCAGTTTGTTATCGGAGTCAAATCCGAAGACAACACAGTCAACTGAAACATATGTATGTATAAATTCTGGAGCCATAGCTAATGTTAACATTTACGTAACATGACAAATATAAAAATTCAATCGATAAAAAAAAATAAAATCGCATTATATATTAAATATCAAACGGTTACATAGCTACTTTTGATGATAAGAATTGTATTTATTTGATGATAAGCTTATCATTATATGCACGATAACAAATACTCAATTATCTAATATCAAAGCTATTAAATGTTAATCTCACACTTATTAAGTTAATTTTCGTTAATTTCAGGAATATGATAACAGTAGTGTTGAAAGTAAAGAATATTTATTATTAAAAGTCAATAAATTGAAAATTTCAGTGGAAATAACCTAAAAAACGGTAACAAACATTAACCAAAACATGTCATTAATCATGAATTTTTGTTTCCTTTTATATTTTTTTGATAAAATCACAGCGTAAATATAACAATGCCTACTATATTCCTATATCATTGCAAAAATCACATATAAATCAGATAATATGAATCTTAATCGTATTTTCTATTGCTTCCGCTCCACCAGTCGGGCATAATATAGTGGTGTTCAGCTTTCCATCTAATAGCATTTGTATTCAGTCCGTCAAGGCGATAAATTTGATTTGATTTTCCAAACCTTTATTCCTTGCAGCCTCCCATGCAATGGAGGCAGGCTTATCGTTAAAGGCAAAAACAGACAGACTTTGATTTCGCAATGAATTCTTTATTTTCCTGAAAGCTTCTGCAGGAAAACCTCTAAATATTTTAATCAAATCTGTGTTGGGATTTTTTCTGATAATTTCATGAAAACCGAGATTTATTATGGTTGGAGAAGATTGGTCATCGCCTCCTATTTCGATTACTTTTTATAATTTTAGGAATCTGAAAGAATGTAATTAGCCGCTTCATTACCAATTTCCAAGTTATCTGCTTCGACATAGGTTAAACTCTAAACTGTAATTTTTTCTAATCTTTTTCATACTCTTAAAGATAAAGAGTATAAGAATTGTGTCCTAACAAAGTTAGCAACTCCAAGTGTCCAGTTTTATTAAGTATGAAACCTTAATTTTAATCTATTTTAAATTTTGTATCACTTAATACCCGCAACCCCAAAAAAAGATCTTAATATTTAATAACGAAACCCAACTTCTTTAGGAAGTTGGGTTTCGTTTGTTTATGAACCTACTTAAAATTTAAATTTTTTAAAATTATTTCCTTTTATTTCTTTGGAAAAGATTGGCGTTATTATTATAGAATTAGTGGTTAGCACTATATTAATTTCACCATCTGCATTCAATTCTTGAATATCACTATCAAAATTAAGAAGTATATTTTCATTAATATCGTATCCTAATAAATCTTCATCACATGATCCTCTAATTGTATGTAGCACATCGTTATTATCAATTATAAAAATAAAATCACAATATTCGCCCCCATTCACATCTTCAATATTTTTCAACTTATTAAAGCTCTTGTAAAAATCAATAGTTTCTCTTTTTATGAAAAATACTTTACTAATGTTGATTTCTTTGAAAATTTTTTTTAAAGAATAATTACCATTGTTCTTTATTTCATTAGTAATTTTGTGGTTTAAGCAGTGTTTATTATCATTACAAAAATCATTATTCTTTAATTTTTTTTCACAAGAGATAAGAAGAACGAGAAATACTGCATAAAGTAGAAATATATTTTTAATTATTTTATTTTTTCCAATTTCCATTACTATCTTTTTTTTCTATCATTTTTATAAAATCGTTGTATACCAAAGACTATCTTTTTCTCTATTAATTAAAACTTTCAATCTCATATTCCTTTTCCAATACTCTTTTGAATTCCTCTTTTGAGAGACCATTTTTTGAAGAAAAATTCATATTAATAATAATTTCATCAACATAGTATTTATCTTTCCCATAAATCAGATTAAGAATATCCTGAAGATATAATTGAGTTGCTTCTATTTTATATATTTTATTTTTTCTCACATCCAAACTGCTAGTCTGGGTTTCTTTCATATGAAAAAATACTTTCTCCTGAATGTTTAATGTATAATTTGCTGTCTCATCAATATATGGATTCGCAAATAAAATCATAACGGTCGGTATTAAAATCGCAGCAATAAAATTCCAAAGGACATGGTAGAGAAATCCGTAATAAAAATTTAGACGAACTCTGATAAAACTGATAACGAATGCTCCTGATAATTGGCTTAAAACAATAAGAGGGGATAAAAGAAAAAATGTAGAACTGTTATTAAAGTAGTTTCCAGCATGAACCAAACCAAAAGCAATACTGAATGCATAGACGAGCCAAGGGAAGAGCCTGTTCCATTTATCACGAATGATTATTTTTTTGAATATCGAATTGTATCGTAAAACTAATCTGAATATGACCTCTTCAATAAAGGGAACCAGAAGAACAACCAGAATAAAAACCATAAAGATGGTATTTTGCTTATAATCTAAACTTTCGCTTTTAACTTTGATAAAATTGTTGATGAAATAATCAAGAGGAAAAACGATGATACAGGTAAGTATAAGTTCGAATAACAAGAATTTAAAAAGCAGAATGATTTTATCTTTTATAGAGGTTTTAATCTGCCGGTCATTAGGTTTTTTTAGAAAATTAAGGAAATCAAGAGCAATAAATTTTGTGCTCATGTCGGATATTTGGTATTGGTCTTTTATCATTATTGTACTTTTTTCGTTTGTTACAATCTGTTTTAATTCTATTTTTTGAGGGATTTAACTATATAGCTACAGCTGAATCCGAGTCTTTTCCATTCCAAAAATAGAACCCGTCTCAACTGTGAGACGGATTCTATATAGCTAATTTGATGTCCATGTTTTTTAGTATGAACTTCTTTTCTGACTATAGTAGATGAAGCTTCCAATTAATGGCATCCAAAATTGTAATAGAATGTAATTATATCTCTGTCTTGAGGACAGATTCTTGTTTTTACGAATGTCGTAATAGTTATAATATTTATTGTTATATATATTAACACTAAAACAATTAGAATGTATGGATTTTCAAACATTGTTTAAATAATTAGTAGATTGATGAAATTATTACACAAGCTGCAGCTGTTGAAATGTTGCAACCTCCCCACCAAGGTAGTCCTGAACTTTCATATATTCCGCAGATTGCTGATGATGTAGAGCTCATCTCAATGGCAACTGAAATACATCTATAGCACTCACTGTATGAAACATTTCCATTCCCATTGCCGTCACACGATACATTTTTTGGAGCTCTTCTGTTTGCCACGCTGTCATATTTAGTTTTTAACTGCTCAGATAATCCTTTGCTTTCATATTTTGTGTAAGTGCCTCGGTCGATAGTTATTTGTGAATGAATAAAGTTATCGTAGTTCAAATCTGTTAAGATAATTGAGCCAGTGTTGGTTCTTAAATCATACCTCGAAAGATCGGCATAATTAAGAGCAAATTTATCGTTTTGTGAGATTAAATTATAATTAGAAGCCAAAATCCCATCCCCAGTTTATTGACCTATTTATTCCCCAGTTTCCAACTTCTACTCCTTTTTCATAATTAGAGAAAAAGGCGAGGAATATTATAACGACCACTATTATTGCGAAAATATAGAGCTTCTTTTTTTTCATAAATAAATAGTTTTTATCGTTTTTCTGAGATTTTGCTTATATTAATAACGTTTTGCGGCTTTGCGATGGTGCGGCTTAAAATCTAAAATCTGTTATAAACTAATTTTCAAGATGTCTAAAAACTTTAAACTTGCGAAAATCCCGCACTATTGCAAAACTGCTGTTAGCTGACGTACCTTGTTTTTAGAAGTCGGTCATAATTTGTTCAGTAGTTATAATTCTAGTCATTAATCTCTCAACATCATCATATGAATAACTATTTCCTTTTGATTTTCTTAATATCTCTACAAATTCGGATATTTCAGACTCTCTTTCAATAATTATATATTTTATGTCTGCAGGTTCAAATTTTAATCGTAAATCTAACACTCGATTATTCACGCTGAGTTTCTGTTCGTCAGTTTTATAACCGTCGGCACTTATTGCCATCATATTACACTCATCATACATAGGAGTGTATCGCCATTCTCTTTCATCAGAAAATCTATAGTCTTTTATAACTTCACCGCCTCTAGATAAATCAGCTTCATAATTTTTAATATGTCTCAAAATATTTAAAAAATTCTGATTCATTTTATCTAAACTTCCCCAGTCTACCGTTCGTTCTTTATTAACTTCTTTGTAAGCATCATAAATACTAACTGCTAAATCTGAACCTTCTTGAACATAAATGACAGGGTTAAGTTTATTCTTTTGTGCCCATTCCTTGGTGAAACCTATTGCGTATGAACCATATTTTCCAATATGATCCTTCATTTGGGATAATGGAATATCACAAAAGCTTATCATAGGAGCTGCATAATTTAGTTTATCAGATAAAGTCACCATTTCGACGCAATATTTTAATTTGAAATTATCTTGAAGAATTCCTTTTAAAGCGTCACTGGTTTTTGTGAAATGAATTATTGAATTTGAGCTTAATGACATCTTAGACGTAAATTTTTAACGGGTGATTTATGGTATGTTAGCTAACTTGTTTATGTGTGCCATAAAATAGCTCCAATCTACCCAAAATTGGGAGGCTTTGTGGCATAATATCGATACTAACTGATCGTTTTTCTGTTGTTATTTAGTTTTGTGTAGGATCGTCCTAAAATGGTGCATAACTGTTGTATTTGCGCATTACGTCAATCCAAACTATATGATATTCGCAAAGCCATTGATGCTACTAATGTAAATATTATTTATTTAATTTTGCCAATTCATCTACAGTTTTGTTAGCATATTTAATAATTTTTTTTAATTTTATCTATGAGTTGGCATCAACTCACAAATGTAATAATAAGAAATATTTCCTGCGTACGGGAATCCGTATTTATACCGAATTCATTACAAATATTATTTTTTAATTCCCATATTTTAATTTCTTCATCCGTATGATGATCCAGAATTTTAGCATAACGATAGAACGTCGCTCTGGTTAATGCAAAGGGGTTATAAATTTCTTCAGGTCGCTTAGTAACATCATTTTTTGAGATTATACTCCTCTATCTTCAATATATTTTACACTCACAATTTTATCTCGAAGAAATTCAGTTTTATTTTTTCGGTCAACAAACACATCATCTGAAAGTCTATGAAAAAATTCACTTTCAATTTTTTCTCCTGTAATTAAGGTGATTGCTCCGTCAAATGTACTTGTTTCAGCCTGTCTAATATTTTCTTTCAGACGTTCTTGTAAATCTTTTAGGTCTTCTAAGGATTTTTTATTTTCTCTTTTATAATTATAGTAGGTTATGATTCTTTGAGTAAGAACTCCAAGCAAATACGAAATTAAAATTATAGCTAATATTTTCATTTTATAATAAAATTTGGGCTGTAAGTAATCGTTTTTTGAGATTATTTACACACTAAACATCTTCCGCAATCAAGAATATTTTTTATAATCATAAGCACTTAAAAGTTTTCTAAAATCTGGTCTAGTTGAATCATTTATATTTTCTCTAAGAAACACTTCCACATCACTACTACTAACATTATCATTTAATAAATTCCAAACTATACAATTTATTTTATGCGTAGATGCAACAGACTCATCTTCAAAAATATCATTTATTGAGTTATGTGTTTTTTTTGCAGGATCAGTAATTTTTGTCAAGTGGGACTGTAAATTCTTTTCTTGCTGAATCTTCAATTCTTTTATAGACTCCAAATTTGGATTTATTTTTTCAAAACCAAAAACTGGAAAATATTGGCTAGATTGAATATTGTAATGATCTATACACTCTAATATTTGTGAATTTGCTTCATCAATTATTTCAAAGTATTTTGATAGTAATTCCTTTGCAGTATGAAAGTGATATTTAATTGTTTTATCTGATCCAATTGCAAGAACCTTATCACTACTTTTTAAGTCATCCAAATCTTCTGTAATACTTACCTTAATATCTCCTCCTGCATAAATCTCTTTAACAATATTTTGAACTTTTCTAATATCTAAAGCACTTACAGGTAAATTTAAATTAGAAATCGCCTCATAAATACGGCTATAATTATCTGTTCTTACTTTATTAATTTGGATAGTTAAATTATTTTCTAAAACAATATCATGCTCTACAACATCAACTTGTTCGATATTTTCTCCATACTCAATTAAGAGGAAGTTTCTTTTTATCTGAGTAGCTGCTTCTGAATTTGGCTGTACATATGAAAATATAGTTCTAAGAATTTTTTTTATGTTTTCATCACCTACTCCATAACCTAAAAATATTATTGGATTATGTATAAATAATGAAAGTAATTGTGCTCGGATTAATTCATATCTTTTCTCAAAAAACTCATAGTCAGACTCCGTAATTATAATTTTTTCTGGATTTTCAAAACATCCGTGAATTTTATACACCGAACCATAAGGATTGCTAAGTAGTATGTTATTACCAATAAGTTTATCAAACTCAAAGACATACTCAATTAAACCATCATAATTTGTAGTTATTATAGAGCCAATATTTTTTCTAATTTTTTTGAAAATTCGTAGTTCTGGTTCTTTATCATCCTTTAATTCTAGATTTGACAATAATTTCGAAATGTAAATTTTGAATCGACTTAAGCTGATTCCTTCATCCATTTTCTGATAAAAAATATCATTTATTTCCTTGAATTTACCATTGCGATCTACCATTAAGCTTTCATTAAATTCCTTCTCAATAACAGTCGCAATTTTTGTATAATCAAATGACCCATCATTCTCAAATTGAGACTTAATATCTAAATAGTATTCTTTATTGCCTTTAAAATCTATGCATATTTGTTTTAATAGTCCATCCCAAGTAAATGAATTTTTCAGATATCTAAGGCTTATACCGGTTCCAATAAATAGCACTGGATGATTTCTGTAGTGGCTTATAAATTCTTCTATGATCATGGTTATTTTTTTATCGTTTTTTGAGATTATTTAAGCATTAAATGAGCAAGTTGAAACATCGTTTTAGCTTTATATTCTTTTTTTAATTTATAGACATATTTCTCAACTGAACTTAGACTGCTGGTTTCGAAGTTATTTTCTTTTAGATATTCTGATATTTCAGTGATTGTGAAACCGTCCTTTAGTAATTCAATGATTTTATTTTTGTATTCCATTTTCCTATCACGTATATTATTTATTCTTGATAATCTAACAGCAAACTGATACTGTATTCTTTTGAATCTTCTTTTTCTTTATGCCAGATGACATCCCTAACAATCAAATAATCTTCCATTTGGCTAAGTTCTTCTCCGGGAAAGAAATCTCCGGTAAATAGCTTTTCTCCTATTCTTGGAAGAACAGGAGATTCCCAATTTATGGGTTTTCGATGAAAATCAATACATAAGATTACAGTCATAACTTTTTTTTATCGTTTTCTCTATTGAAACAAGTTTCACAGAATACTCCAAACATTCAGCAATATAATTAAATAATGTCTATATCATATTGAGTTGTTTTGAGTTTTTGATTGACCTTTTAAGAATAATAAATATATTTTCAAGATTGATGGTAACGCATAAACTCACGCGGAATAGTTGTAAACTTATTTACTCAGTTACTTATATTTACATTCTTATCAGAATTTCTAAAATTTCCTTTTAGCACATCATTAGCCGGATGCAGTGAGAGTTTTGAAATATCAATATCCCATTGAGGATTGCTTTTATTGACAACCATCAAGTTCCTGTCTGATAAATCAAATTTTTCTACAAAACAACAATAGAGCAGTTTACTCATTACTACCCGAATATATTTCCCTTCATTATTTAATTTGCACGACAAAGAGTAAGTTTTATCATTATTGATGATCAAGGTCTGGGACAGTATTTTTTCCTGTAAAAAAATAAACTTGTTTCTTGAAATCCAACCGCTTAATCGTTTTATCCGTCCTTTGTTAGACAACTGATAACGGGATTCGAAGCCTGGAATAGGAACAGGCACCCAGTATTCTCCGGAAAGATCTTTTACGGATAAATTAAAACACGATGGTGGGTTATATGCGTCAATGTTCGGCTTACCAAGTTTCTCCCAGAGATATTTATTGAGTAAACTATTCACATTATATGATATTTTGACCATTTGAAATTCCTCTTTTTTTGGAGGATTTCCCTGCAAAAACCATCGAAATTTTCCGGACGTCAGAATGACCTTATTGATTACATCCATAATGCTTTCACAAGCGATACCCAGTTTTTCTTCTACAGAATAGATACTTTCATAATGAGCAATAAAATCCCCTTCTACTGTATACTGGCTGACTGGTTTCATGTAATCAACATGTACGTTTCTTGTTCTATCCTTGCGAAAAATAGTCATACGCTTTTCTTTTGCTGAAATTTTCTCCAGATTGCTGCTGTGTTTATTAAAAACGTTATCATCTTTACATGAAATCACAAATGAACGATCCTCCAGGTCAAATCTTTCGACAAAATGATAGTATACCAAACGTGCAACAGATCTGGTGTACTTAGATCCATCTGAAGAAAGTCCACAGTTAACATTGTAAATGTAGTTTTTAAGGTAGTTATTATACTGTCTGGTAAAATGCGGCTTGCGGATTTTTTCGGTTATCCAATGTTCTATTCCCATTGTTGTATGAGAAAGACGGCTAAGACTCTTCACCCTTCCATAATTGGATATTTCATAATTCTCAAATCCTTCAATAGACTTCCATTGTTCATCAGGAAGATTTTCTAAAGAATAGTTGTAGAGAACTTCTTTTACATATTCATCCTCAAGTTCTGGTGGCAGTTTCATAAAATAATATTGAAGTCATCTTGACTTAAAGAAACATTTATTTGTTATTTGAAATAAAAAAAGGGATTCGGAAATTAGTGTCGCTAAACTAAAAAAAATCCTATCCCTTGTACAGAGTACTAAGCAAAGATACAATAGAATTAGAAATCGTGCCTTATATTCCCATTGGAAAACGAGGTTTTAAATCCAAAGTTCCTATTTGCGAGATTATTAACTGCATTTTATATAAACTTAAAACAGGCCTTCAATGGTATCTTTTACCGGTACTAGAATTATTTAGTAAAGAGGCTCTTCATTATAAAACGGTTTTTGGCTATTATCGCCAATGGTGTAAAGCCGGAATATGGAAAGCTTGTTGGAGTGGCATTTTACAAAAGAATAAATCAAAAATTGATTTATCCAGTGGAGATGTAGACGGCAGTCACACACCAGCGTTAAAGGGAGGTGAAGCAGTTGGTTATCAGGGCAGGAAGAAGCGCAAAACAACTAATGCTATATATCTGACGGATAGAAACGGATTACCTTTAGCTATGTCGATACCTGTGTGTGGAAATCACAATGATCTATTTAATATTGAAAAGCATTTTGCAGAAATAACAGATTTCTTACAACAATCCGGTATTTTACTCGACGGACTTTTCCTGAATTTCGATGCAGGATTTGATGCTGAAAACTTACGGTCGAAAGCTTTAGAATTGGGAATAATAGCTAATATTGCTCACAATAAAAGAAACTCAGATGCAGAAAATAACCATTACTTTGATCATCAATTGTACAAAGAGCGGTATGCCATAGAAAGAACTAATGCTTGGCTTGATAGCTTCAGATCAATACTTAACCGATTTGACACCACAGTAACAAGCTGGATAGGATTTAATTATTTAGCTTTTATCGTTATTGCTGTTAGGAAATTTAAAAAAAGAAAGTCGAGATGACTTCATTATAAATTCATCATATTTTATCGTTTTTTGAGATTCCGTTTTACCTATAGATAAAGTTTCGGGTCTGTGTCATGTTAGTACAATCGAAAACAAATCTTCAATTTTGTACAAAAGTTCAATCGGAGAATTAATGTTGAACTTTCCTGATTCTCCCCACTAATGCAAAATCCTTGTTGGCAGAAGTTACTTTTTCTGCAAGTTCTTTAGAATTTTTTCTTTATCATTTTTTGATAAAAGATTTAATATTTCATATTGAGTAAATTCTTGCTCAACATTTTTATATTCTTTAGCGTATTTTGTTTTGTTAGCATAATCTTTATCTTTTAAAAAATCTTCTTCCAGAATAATTGTTATATACGTATTTTTAGTTCCTTCATTTGGTTTTGAAACTGGTGGTGGAGGATTATTATTAGGTTCTGATTTCTTGTAATCAGCAAAAACTAAAAATTTTTCAATTTTTTTATTAAGCTTTTTTAGATCAATTTTTTCTCCAAAATTTGTTTCTCCATTACTGTCAATTTTTATTATTCCATTTCCTTTAAATTCGAAAATAACTATCGAATGAATTCCATCGGTTTTTTGAGCAATCAAATTAGATAGACAAAAGCAAATAAAAGTCAAAGTCAAAAATAATTTTAGTTTATTCATTTTTCTTATTGCGGGATGTGATTTTGTAATTTCTGCCAACTTCTTAGTAAAGCTATTTATGCTACTAATATAAAATTTATTTTATATTAGTTTTTTTTAGATTATTTACCAATCAATCTTATTGAAAAAAATATTCATACAGCTGGAAAGATGACCAAGATAAAGAACGAATCGGTTTGATCGGTCTAATTTCCTTAATAGATTTTATTGGTCTAATATTTTTTATTGCTTTAATTGGTTTTATTTTTTTAATTGGCTTTATAGGACCTCCAACAGCATTTTCTGTGAAAAATGCTCGGTGACCATTCCTATCAAAATACCATCCATCATACTTCCATCCTAAATATCTACCATAATAATTATAAATATTTTCGTCTTTCAGATATGCTACCGGTTGACCATTAAACTGATAAATATGTTCATTATCATCACTTACATAAGCTATAGGTTCACCATTTTTATTATATAACGTTTCCATAATTTTATCGTTTAGCAAATTTCAAAAAAGTATTACTTATTTCGTTCATGTTCTAGATGTTGTGAAGTGATACTTGAAAAATATAGTATAACTTGTTTATACCCGTTATAGTATAGCGCATATTGCTACTTATCAAAAGAATTATTCTTAGTTATTTGTGATAATTGGAGCGAGTTCCTTTTTCAATTCGTCAAACTCCTCTTTACTCATCATATCAATTTCTACCAGCTCTTTCGCCTCTTTTAATTTTGCAATCGCTTCATCTCTGGTCATTTTTCTGTTTTTCAAAAGAATCTCACCAGACTCAATCCCCAACTCCGTATCCATCACGCTCAAATATTTATTTATTCCAAAAGCTCTACCATTTATCTCTCCCAAAACCATAACTACATATAAGGGTTTATTTTTACTGCCTCTATGATATGTTTTTATTTCATTTACAATAACTTTAGTGTTCTTTAAACTGTTATCTGCCATGTTCTGTGCATTACCACCCATTGCTGACATAACACTTCCAAATCCAGCTGGTCTTCCCAATTGTATGAATTCATAAGTTTTTTTTGAAGTGCTCCTAGATTGTGAAACACCCCCTCTTGCTCTATTACCATAACTGCCTGAATATGTTTTTGTATTCATTTCTTGAGAGGTTGGAGATCCTAAAATTAAAGTATCACCAACCTTCACACTATTTTTAGTGGTTGTGATATATTCCTTAATCAAAGCACCATTTTTAACAGAGGTGAAAAAATTGATATCCTGAGTATTTTCGTAGGTCAATAAGTCAATACTTTCTTGAGCTTGAATAGTGATTATTGATAAAAGAATAGTAAAAAAAGTAATTGTTGTTTTCATAATGGTTATTTAAAATATTTGTCGTATTTGATATTTCTTGCAATGAATTAAAATCTATCTGGATTAATTATAGAGGAATCAAAGGTAATTATTCTAATCAATAACAAATTGCGGGATACCGTAAATCACAAAAAAAATTAAAACTTATTGTGATTTAATTCTAATTTGTATTTAGAAAACAAATTAGATTCACTTCTTTTTTACTGCCATATTCCTTATTTCTTCATCAGTATGATGATTAAGAATTTTAGCATACCTGTAAAATGTTGCCCTGGTCAATCCTAAGGGTTTGTAAATATCTTCCGGACGTAGTGTTGGATCTTGATAAATTGAACGTAGAAGTAGTAGCTTTGAAATTGTTTCCGTGGTATAACCTTTTGGCCTTCCTCCTGTTCTTCCTCTTGCTCTTGCAGATTCCAATCCTGCATTGGTTCTTTCTCTTATCAACTCCCTTTCGTATTCAGCAAGAGAAGCCATTAAATTTAAAAATAGCCTGCCATTAATCGTTGAAGTGTCAACACAATCTACAAGACCTTTTATTATAATTCCTTTATTACTCAAACTTAAGACAAGATCAATAATATTTTTTAAGCTTCTCCCCAACCTGTCCAATCTCCAAACATAAAGCTCATCACCTTCCCTAAATTGTTCGATCATCTTATCGAGCTCCGGACGATTCTTTGTTGCACCCGAAATTTTCTCTTGATAAATTTTTTCACATCCTGCTTTTTCTAAAGCTTCAATTTGTAAATCTAAGTTTTGGTCTTTGGTTGAAACCCGTGCATATCCTATTTTCATAATATATTACATTAAACTCATACGCCGTAAATTTATGAAACTTTGTTTAATGATATGAGATTTTGAGAAAGTTATTTAAAATAATAAGAATCCAAAGTTTGCGTCTTTCAAAATCTCAAAATACTACCAATTTAATTGAAATCTCAACGGGAAAATCAGAAAATACACCAAGAACAAAATGTCTTCTCTTACCGATGATGCCGTAATGAAATCAGTGTATCTAGCATTAAAAGAAGCTACTAAAAAATGGACCATGCCTATTCAGAATTGGGGCATTGTTCTTAACCAGTTTATGCTTATTTTTGAAAAAAGGCTCAGATTGTAAAATCCAAGCCCTAACTTTTTAACTTACACACTTTGTGGGATAGTGTCTTATTTAATTTCTAATCATATGCTTTTTATAATTTTCCGATAATTCACTAATTGGATAACTACTACTTATGCTGTCAAGAATATTAATCTCGACAAAATTTATCATCGTGTCTATATCAAACTCTGTTTCTTTATTTAGATATTTATGCCTGTTTAGTATCTCAGTGAAATAATACCGTATTCTTTTTACTATATTAAATTTTTTCAAATCAAAATATAACGCTTTTGTCAGATATTCTTCGTTAAATATATTGGTTTCTGAAACAGTAACCCAATGTAATTTAAAAGCCGATTTATTGTGTTTAATCAAATAATTACCTGAATATAATAAAAGAGGTATTTCTGATTTTGATAAAAAATCTTTCAGTTCCTCCTCATCGTCATTTTTGATTTTTTCCCTGAATAACTTATTAATCTCATCTTTGTTACAAAAAGAGATTTTATATTCTTTTTCATAATCTTTTATCACATTGTCATACAACTCTTCTATATTATTGTTATTCTGACCTATGAAAAAATTATAATTGGTCAATTGATAATCAAAATAATCCTTTAAATCAGCCTTTAATTCTATTTCTTCATTTTTTGCCACGGATTCTTTCAATTCTTCATAAGTTGTATACCATTTTTGTTTTCCCATTTTTAAGTATAAAAAATGAGGTTCGTCAGAATAATATAATAGATGTATTCCTTTATCCATATTCATATAGATCACTGCTGCTTTCGAGTTATTATCTTGTGATTTCATAATTATTGAGAAAGTTAAAAATAATAATAAAAATTTTGTCTTCATATTATCTTGGAATATTAAAATTCTTATCAAATATAAAGTGAGATTACAATTCTATTAAATCGACAGTAAAATAAGAGTATATGTTCCGATAAAGTTTATTATAATTTTAAGAACTAACTTGATGTTTATGGTCAGTAAAAGAATTTGTAACTCGTTTATAATTTTACATTTCGAATCATCTAAACTTTTTAATATAAGTTCCCATCGCAACCGTAAGAGATTATACTATTTTTAAATCTGAAGGAATTTTGATAATATTATACCATGTATTATGAAATATTTCAGTTATACATAAGACAGCTTAAATATTTTCAATTTACTGGATGTGATTATTTTCCAGAATTCTTTTTTTTGTACTGTTCACTTTCAAATGTCAATTCTTCCATGGTCTTGCGTTTACCATTAGAGATCCAATCTAAAAGTTCATCTTCAAAAAAATAAAGTTTCTTGCCATTTTTGTAGCAAGGAATATTTCTTTTTCGCACCAATGTATAAATAGTTGATTTTGCTCTTCCAATAAGTTTTGATACTTCATCAATACCTATCGGTATTTTTTTTGAAGGAATCGTAACTGTTGTATGTTCTTTAGTCAGTAATAGTTTAAGATCACCAACTTCGTTAATGAGAAAGGCAACTGCATTTGGTAAATTCTCGAAAGATATGTCATGATCATTCATCGTATTTGATTTATAGATTTCACAAAAAAGAAATAATTCTGGTACGAGAGAAGCTATATCTGCATCACTTTCACATATAATTATGCCATTATCATTTCGGCTATTTTGAAGATAAATACAAATCAGCGTTGCGTAGGGTTTTTATTATACTCTGGTACCGCAACCTGAGCTACTCTGTTCTATCATAACTTGCTTGTCACTCCTACCTTAAGTAAATCTACCAATCGAAATATAGATTTATAGGTTTTTGACTCAATACAGTAGGCCTTTGCTTAAATTGGCTAATTACTACTAATCCCGCTTCTTTAAAGATGCGAGTCAACTTTTAGCGTATCTAAAATGAAAGATGCATCAGTAGACAGACAGTGATGTAATGTTCGATATTATTTTATTTATACAGTTAAGTAATGTATATTTCTGAATAGTTTTAGTATCTACGTCAATTTCACGATTTACAGGAAGGGAGGTTAAGTTATTATTCTCAATGCTTGTGTTCCGAATGCATTTACAAATTTTTCAGATGAATAGCAGTTGAAGCTTTATTTTTCTTCTCATCAACAATTTTTGCATAAACCTGCGTAGTTTTTACATTCGTATGACCAAGCATTTTACTAACTGTGTAAATATCAGTTCCACTCGAAAGTTGAAGCGTTGCAAAAGTGTGTCTGAAATTATGGAAAGTTATTTTTTTGTTAATTCCTGCACTTTCAATCCACTTCTTTAGTGGTCGGGAAATCCAAGCTGAATCAGTCAAATTTTTAAAAATTAAATCAGTAGGAAGACCAACTGAACCACAAAGTTGTAATGCCTGTTTAGACATCGGCATATATTCTACGCCTTTGGTTTTTTTTTGAGTAAAATTTATTTTTGCCTGATCATTTTCAAGGCTTATTTCGTTCCACGTAAGTTTTTGAATATCGGAATGCCGTAAACCTGTTAAAGCTGAAAAGAGTGCTGCCCGTTTTAGTACGTCAAGTTCACATGGCGTTTCAACTAAAGTATTAAGTTCATCAAGTGTAAGATATTCTCGTCTTGATTCTTTGTGCGGAATCGATTTTATTTTAGCAGAAATATCACTGGTAAAATAGTCATCGATAAAAGCTTCTTTCAATGCAGCTCTGAAAACAGAAAAATATGTTGAAGCTGTATTTTGAGAAATATTCTCTTCCTTATTACTACCACTTTTAGCAGTCAATAGATATGCTTTAAACTTTTCACAGAACCTTGTATCTATTTGAGAGAAAGTAATGGTTTCGCCTGCAAAATCTTTTAAAAACTCTATTGAGCGATACCAATTTACTTGAATGGATTCGGAATTGTTTTTATGCCTTTTAGTAACCAGCAGATCAAAATATCTCACAAAATTCTCCTGAGATTTTTCTTTTTGTTCTGCAAGTACTGCGTCAAGATCACTGTAAAGTTCAATATTATCATATTCTCTCTGACGTAATTTGCGTAAAGAATCTGCATAAAGCATTGTCTCGCGGTCGTTATTGCTTTTGCAAACAATAATACCATTATCATCTCTTTTAGGTTTAAATGAGACGGAATCTTGTGTTGTTCTCGCAGGACGTTTTTTGTCAAAATCTACCGTTGTAACGCTTCTGTTCAGATACTCTCGAACTCTTTGAACTTTATCTCTACCCGACATCTTCACAGGATAACTTTCCAAATAAATAAACCATTCATTTCGGAACTCTGCTTTTCGTAAGCGTACGGTAACCTTAGTTTTTAGTAAATCTTTCATTTTCCTTCAAAAATTTTATCAATTAAAATTTTAGGAACATACACGAAACTTCCAACTTTCTTTGTCGGAATTTTATTTCTTTTAATTAGGTTTGTGACAGTTCCTGGATCAGCGTAGAATTTTGAACTAATCTCGGAAATTGTGTAACAATTACCAACTTCAAAATTGGGTTTTTCAGGAATTTCCTGCGATTGATCTGGCATTTCAACGGTTGCAAATAGATTTTCCAAATCTGATCTCTTGACACGAGTTAACCTTAATCCAAAATTAACTCCCGTTATAATTTCACGTTTTATTAATCTGTGAATGGTATCTCTCGATATTCCAAACATGACTATTGCCTCAGCAACAGATATAAACTCCCGAGATTGTACTTCCGCAATTTTATTGACGTATTGGTTCAATAGCGTTTCTTTTTCAACTCGTTCTTTTTCCTTTTTTTTGCGGTCTTTTGCCGACTTATTAGCGCAGGAAACAGAGCAAAACCGAGTTGTAACTGTTTTCGCCTCAAATGGTTTCGAACACTGTTCGCAAACCCTGGGTATTTTTAATTTACTAAATCCCATTCTGAAATAACATCCTGAACATTCTCTCCTTTTTGACTTCTAAAATAAATTAAGACGCATAAGACGCACATTATATCCAAATTACACGCGGTACAATTAAGATACAAAAATACAATAAAAAATGATTAAAATCGATTACTAAGATCAAAAGTAGCAAACAAAAAAAATCGCTGTAAACATTACGTTTACAGCGATTTCCTAATTTATTTCGATCGATATTAATCGATGATAATTGCTATTTATTTGACTTCTTCAAAGTCTGCATCCTGAACATCTTCTGCTCCGTTTGCTTGACCTTGAGTTTGTTGAGCTCCTGCATCTGCACCTTGTCCTTGAGCATACATTTCTTCTGAAGCTGCCATCCACGCTGCGTCTAAAGCTTCTGTTTTAGCTTTTACATCATCTCCGTTTTTAGCTTCGAAAGCTGCTTTCAATTCTGTGTGAGCAGTTTCAATTGCTGCTTTTTTGTCAGCAGATAATTTATCACCAAACTCTTTCAATTGCTTTTCAGTTTGGAAGATCAATCCGTCAGCTTTGTTGAAGATTTCAACTTCCTCTTTTCTCTTGTTATCGGCTGCAGAGTTTTCCTGAGCTTCTTTTTTCATTCTTTCGATTTCCTCGTCAGAAAGACCTGAAGAAGCCTGGATTTTGATTGATTGCTCTTTTCCAGTTCCTTTATCTTTAGCAGAAACGCTCAAGATTCCGTTTGCATCGATATCGAAAGTCACTTCAATCTGAGGAACTCCTCTTTGCGCTGGTGGAATATCTGTAAGGTCGAATCTACCGATCTCTTTGTTGTCGTTGAACATTGGTCTTTCACCCTGTCCTACTCTGATGCTTACAGCCGGCTGATTGTCAGAAGCTGTAGAGAATACTTCAGATTTTTTAGTTGGAATCGTTGTGTTTGCATCAATTAATTTAGTGAAAACAGAACCCATTGTTTCGATACCTAAAGAAAGTGGTGTAACGTCTAACAAAAGAACGTCTGTTACATCTCCAGTTAAAACTCCACCTTGAATAGCTGCACCAATTGCTACAACCTCATCCGGGTTAACACCTTTTGAAGGTTTTTTACCGAAGAATTTTTCAACTTCTTCCTGAATGATTGGGATTCTTGTAGAACCACCTACCAAGATTACTTCGTCGATATCTGAGATAGCAAGACCTGCATCAGAAAGCGCTTTTTTACAAGGCTCCATAGATCTTCTTACCAAGTCAGCAGATAACTGCTCAAATTTAGCTTTAGTTAAAGTCTTCACTAAGTGCTTAGGACCTGTAGCTGTAGCTGTGATATAAGGAAGGTTGATTTCAGTTTGAGGAGAAGAAGACAATTCGATTTTTGCTTTTTCAGCCGCTTCTTTCAATCTTTGTAATGCAATTGCATCACCTTTAAGATCTACCCCTTCTTCAGATTTGAATTCGTCTGCCATCCAGTTGATAATTACATCATCAAAGTCATCACCTCCTAAGTGTGTATCACCATTCGTAGATAATACTTCGAAAACTCCGTCACCTAAATCTAGGATAGAAACGTCGAAAGTACCACCACCAAGGTCATAAACAGCGATTTTTTGATCTTTGTGAGACTTATCCATACCATAAGCCAAAGCTGCTGCTGTAGGCTCATTGATGATTCTTTCTACTTTAAGACCAGCGATTTCACCAGCTTCTTTTGTAGCTTGTCTTTGGGCATCATTAAAGTAAGCCGGAACAGTGATTACCGCTCTTGTTACTTCTTGTCCAAGATAATCTTCAGCAGTTTTCTTCATTTTCTGAAGAATCATTGCAGAAATTTCCTGTGGAGTATATTCTCTGTCGTCAATTTTCACTTTTACCGTATCATTTGGTCCGCTTACCACTGCGTAAGGCACTCTTGAAACTTCAGAAGCATCGTCTTTGAAATGTGTTCCGATGAATCTTTTGATAGAATATACAGTTTTAGTAGGGTTTGTTACAGCCTGTCTTTTTGCAGGATCACCTACCTTTCTTTCACCATCTTCTGTAAACGCTACGATAGAAGGTGTTGTTCTTTTTCCTTCTGCATTAGGGATAACTACAGCATCTTTACCTTCCATTACTGCAACGCAAGAGTTGGTTGTACCTAAGTCAATTCCGATTATTTTACTCATAATATTTATATTTTTTCTAATTTTTAAATTTAATTACACTCTCACTTTCTCAATATCTGTACCATTAGAATTTTTGTGACAAATTGACATAAAAAAAACAAAACTCAGATTACCTCTAAGTTTTGTTTTAGTAGAAGCTAAAAACTTTTCGTTTATTTTTTGATAAACTTCATAGACTTTACAAAATCTTTTCCATTATAAGTTCTTACATAATAAACTCCGGCAGCAAAATCCTGCACATCAATTTTATCCGTCTCACTTTTAATGATAGCTCTCTTCAATAATCTACCTTCAGCACTATATATTTCGACTTCATTAATAGTTACAAATGGCGAAGCAACAGATATAAACTGTGTCGCCGGATTAGGAAAAACATTAATTGAGCCTGCTTTTTCAACTTCATTAACTGATAAGAACGAACAAGCATTTGTATTTAAAAGACTTGCGCGTGGTGATGAAAGTACAGTTTGAGTAATCGTTTTCTGATTATTTGTAAACATAGCCATTGATCCATCATTCACATAATCCATATAATTCATAAACATAGCACCATTATTTGTATTTGTACATGTATATTGATTATTTGGATACGTTGGAGCACCAAAATAAGGATAATACGTTGCAGGAGTATCTGCACAACCATCACTCCAAAGCGCTGTTCCACATCCGGAAGGATCTGGTATGCTTGTATAATCTCCTTCTCCCCAGATATGATCTAATCCAAAATAATGTCCTATTTCATGAGTAGCAGTACGTCCTTTGTTATAAGTTTGATAAGGGGCTTGTCCTGCAGTTCCAACAGTTCCAAAAACCTGATAAGCAATACATAAACCGTCATTTGCGTAACCAGCTGCTGCGGGAGGATATGCCCATCCTAATAAATCAGTATCCGTAAATGCCCCAACCCAGATATTTAAATATTTTGTAGTATTCCATGCTGCATCACCACCATTAGCTGCGCTATAATAATAATCATCAAAAACAAAATTATTGCTGACAGATTTTCTTACAATACCAGTTGTTGCATTGCCATTATTATCTTTTGTTGCTAAACAAAAATTAATTTCCAAATCAGCTGCTGCTGACTGGAAAGCTGCCGGAACTACTGTACTAAAATCAGAATTAAGTTTTCTAAAATCAGCATTTAATACTGCCAACTGCGACTGAATTTGTGCATCAGATATATTTTGTGTTGCATTTTTATACAAAACGTGTACTACAACAGGAATAGTCACTACATTCTGAACATTTTTTAAATGCGGTGCAATATTGTCAGCATTTTTAATAAATTCAGATAACTGATCATTCTTAAGTTTCGCTTCTGGATGTTTTTTTGAAAACTCACTCCATTTTTCATCAAAATTACATCTAACGTGTTGAGCAAACGCTCCTAAGCTAAATGTTGTAGCTAAAAGGATAAAATACTTTGTCATTATTTTTTTCAGCAAATGTAAATAATTTGAACATTCCATTAATAAATTGTTAAAAAAAATATTTAAAGATTAACTCTAGTTTAAATGAAAGAATACCGATTATTAGTATTTTTGATAAATTTTATACACAAATATGTCTTTACATTTTAATCCCAGAGATGTTACCTGGTTAGCATTTAACGAAAGAGTATTACAGGAAGCGATGGACGAAAACGTGCCGCTTCATCTTAGAATTCGTTTTCTTGGGATTTTCTCAAATAATCTTGATGAGTTTTTCAGAGTACGTGTTGCCGGTCTGAAGCGTGCTATGGATTTTAAAGAAAAAGTAATTGCCGAATCATTTTATCAGCCGCCTTCGAAAATTCTTCAGAGAATTAACGAGATTGTTATGACTCAACAAGCTGACTTCGACAAAACCTGGAAAAAAATTCAGCTTGAGATGGCAGACCAGAAGGTTTTCATTAAAACTTCAAGAAACCTCACTGCCAAACAGAAAGAATTTGTACGACAATATTTTGATGAAGTTGTAGAAGCCAACGTTATCCCGATTCTTCTTCACGAAAATACTCCAATGCCCTACATGAGAGATAAAAGTCTTTATCTGGGTGTTGCGATGAGAAAAAAAGACTGGAATTATCACAGCAATTATGCAATTATTGAAATTCCCTCGCGTTTTGTAGGAAGATTTGTACTATTGCCAACAGAAGATCCTGAAGAAAAAAACGTGATGCTGCTTGAGGACGTTATCACTTTCAACTTACCGCATATTTTCTCTTATTTCGGATATGACGAGTTTTCTGCCAATGCTTTTAAAGTAACAAAAGATGCAGAAATGGATATTGATAACGACATCAAAACCAATTTTGCCGAAAAAATAGAAAAAGGACTTAAAAACCGTAGAAAAGGAAAACCGACACGGTTTGTTTTCGATAAAGACATGGATAAAGCAATGCTCGAATTGCTGATCCGAAAATTAAATTTAAGCAAAAAAGACAGCATTATTCCTGGCGGAAAGATTCACAATTTCAAGCATTTTATGGATTTCCCTGATGTCATTGAATACAGCAAAAAACCGGTAGAAAGAACGTCTTTTACGCATCAGGCCTTTGAGCATGGTGAAAGAGTAACAGACGTTATTCAGAAACAAGATGTTTTACTGAGTTTTCCCTATCATACCTACACACCTGTAATCGACCTGTTGCGTGAAGCTGCAATGGATCCTGATGTGAAATCGATTCAGATTACCGCTTACCGTTTGGCAAGTAATTCAAAAATAAGCAATGCGCTAATCTACGCTGCCAGAAATGGTAAAGAAGTGACCGTAATGCTTGAGCTTCAGGCAAGATTTGATGAAGAATCGAATTTGATGTGGAAAGAAATGTTTGAGCCTGAAGGAATCACAGTTTTAATCGGAATTCCAGACAAAAAAGTACACGCCAAACTTTGCATTATTAAAAAACGAGCACACAATAAAACCCTGCAATATGGTTTTGTAAGCACTGGAAACTTTAATGAAAAAACGGCTAAAATATATGGTGATCATCTGATAATGACTTCAGACAGAGGTATTATGGCAGATATTAATAAAGTATTTACCGTTCTGAAAAAACCAAAAGAAGATTATCTGTCGGTTCTGAAGACTTGTAAAAACTTGCTGGTTTGTCCGCTATTTATGCGCGAAAAAATTGAGCATTATATTGATAAAGAAATTGAAGAAGCCAAAGCCGGAAGAA
>Ga0308158_10000107_pt1 | contig 202204 bp, 203 predicted proteins | sample PhyBR2_FD_201038 | JGI IMG/M metagenome (GOLD analysis project Ga0308158, IMG submission 201038) | Phyllosphere microbial communities from UC Gill Tract Community Farm, Albany, California, United States - DLSLB.R2 | ecosystem: Host-associated > Plants > Phyllosphere > Unclassified | place...
ACGGGGAGCACATCGAGGGCGGGACGGTGCCGTTCGACCGTCGGGTCCAGCAGCGCCGTCTCGCCGAGGCGGAGCGCAAGCTCGCACAGCTCGGACGGGTCAATCCGCTCGCGCTGGAGGAGTTCGCGGCTCTCGAGCAGCGGCATGCCTTCCTCACCGAGCAGCTGGCCGACCTGACGCAGACCCGCCAGGACCTGCTGACCATCATCGCCGACCTCGACGAGCGCATGCAGACGATCTTCGCGAGCGCCTTCGCCGACACCAAGGAGGCGTTCGGCGAGGTCTTCCCGCTGCTGTTCCCCGGCGGCTCAGGGAGCATCACCCTCACCGATCCGGAGAACATGCTCACGACGGGCATCGAGGTGTCGGTGCGCCCGGTGGGCAAGAAGATCGAGCGGCTGTCGCTGCTGTCGGGCGGCGAGCGTTCGCTCGCGGCCGTCGCTCTTCTCGTGGCCATCTTCAAGGCCCGCCCGAGCCCGTTCTACATCCTCGACGAGGTCGAGGCGGCGCTCGACGACGCCAATCTCGGCCGGCTCCTGACGGTGTTCGAGCAGCTTCGAGAGAGTTCGCAGCTGCTGGTGATCACCCATCAGAAGCGCACGATGGAGATCGCCGACGCGCTGTACGGCGTGTCCATGCGTCAGGACGGGGTGTCGGCCGTCGTCGGCCAGCGGGTCGGGGACCGCGCAGCCGCCGCGAGCTGAGTCAGGGCCGCGCGAGCGACATCTCGAAGTCGGCCACGATGTCGGCGAAGCCGGGGAGATCCTGCGGCCGGTGCTGAGCGCCGGGAAGGACGCGATGCTCCGCGCCATGGGCCGCGAGAGTCTCGCCGATCACCTGATACTCGTCATTCCAGCCGCCTGTGACGACGAGGGTGGGGATTGCGTCGAGCATCCGCGCACGCATGCCGTGGCCCCAGGGCAGGTTCGTCGTCGCCCAGTGAGCGGCGACCGGCTGCTCGTCCTCCCAGCGCCCGGCGTCGAACGGTCCACCGAACATGAGCGGACGCATCATCGCCCAGAAGCCCTGCAGATCGCCGACTGCGGCGCGCGCCCTGGCCTCTGTCACGATGCCGATGTGGCGCTCGACTGCTGCGTCGCCACGGACGATGTCGTAGAGGGCCGGCTCGAGGAGAACGAGTCCGGCGACCTCGAGTCGATGTGCGGCGAGCACAGCGGGCACGGCGCCGATCGAGTGAGCGAAGACCAGCAGCGGCCCGCCTCGGAACTCGACGGCCAGTTCTTCCGCCTGATCCTCGATCGAGGCGTCGGCGGGGAACGAGACGAAGATCGCCCGGGGATCCGCGACATGAGGCCAGGCATCCGCACCGCGGCGCCCGCCGCCGTGGATGTGGACGCGGCGGAGCGTCGTTTCGCGGGTCATCCCAGGATGCTACCCGTAGGCTGGAGTCATGGCGGAGAAGTCCTGGTCCCTCGGTCGCGCGCTGCGCGGCATGTTCGTCAAGCCAACCATCGACGAGACCACGTGGGAGGACCTCGAGACCGCTCTGATCACCGCCGACTTCGGCCCCGACATCAGCGAGCGGGTCGTCGAAGAGCTTCGCGAGAAGGTCGACCGCTACCGGACGACGGACCCCAGGGATCTTCAGCGGATGCTGCGCGAGACGCTGGAAGAGCACTTCGCCAAGTTCGACACCACGCTCAAGCTCACCGAGCGACCTGCCGTCGTGCTGGTCGTGGGCGTGAACGGCGTCGGCAAGACCACCACGATCGGGAAGTTCACGAAGTTCCTCCGCGGCTATCAGCGCAGCGTCGTCGTCGGCGCGGCCGACACGTTCCGCGCGGCGGCCGTCGATCAGCTCGCCACCTGGGCGCAGCGGGGCGGAGCCGCGATCGTGCGTCCGCAGCAGGAAGGACAGGATCCGGCATCCGTCGCCTTCCAGACCATCGAGTTCGCGAAGAACCAGGGGATCGAGATCGCGATCATCGACACCGCCGGTCGCCTTCACACCAAGGGCGGGCTGATGGATGAGCTGTCGAAGATCCGCCGTGTGATCGAGAAGCAGGCGCCCATCAGCGAAGTCCTGCTCGTCCTCGACGCGACCACCGGTCAGAACGGTGTCATGCAGGCAGAGTCCTTCCTCGAGCACGCCGGGGTCACCGGGCTCGTGCTCACAAAGCTCGACGGTTCCGCCAAGGGCGGCTTCGTTCTGGCCGTGCAGGAGCGCACCGGGATCCCCGTCAAGCTTCTCGGTCAGGGCGAGGGGATCGACGATCTGACCGGTTTCACCCCCCATGTCTTCGTCCAGTCGCTGGTCGGCTGAGGACAGGACTACCGCCGTGGGCGAGAGGCTGGTTTCATAGCGTTATGGCGATCGAACACGACTACTTCGGACTTCTGTCCTCGGGCCCCGACGGCTCGATCTTCTGGTCGGAGACGATCGAGCTCGGCGACCAGAGCGTGACCGTCGACCTCACGGCTCCCGACCAGGACGACGTGTCCGCGGACGCGCTCGACATCGCCGCTTCGCTGATCGCCGGCCTCGAGAGCGTCGACGCGACTGCGCGCCGCAGCATGCTCGCCGAGGTCGACGACCGCACGAGCGAGGTGACCGAGTACATCCTTCAGCAGCAGGAGACGTTCGGCGAAGACCTCGAGGAGGTCCTGGTCGACGTGAGCGGCGACGCGGCCGTCGACATCATCCGCTCGCTGCGCCTGATGAGCATGACGATCCTCGCCGACGAGCACGGAGGCTCCGAGCCGTTCGCCGTGCTCGAATACGCCCTGGACGACAGCTCCACCGACGACGTGCTGCTCGTGAACCTCGGGTCCGACGGCGGCGTGCAGTCGGTCATGAGCGGCGACTGAGGTCACGCTCGACCGAACGCGTTTCGTCTCGTCGCTTCGCTCCTCGCTCAACGAACGGAGGGCGCCGTGTGCCCCGGCCGTTGAACGAGCGGAGCGAGACGAAACGCGTCGCTCACACGGCCTGCGCGAAGCCCAGGTCCGCGCTCTCGGCGATGTGGGCGAGGTGCGGCGGGATCTCGCGGCCCTTCGACACCATCGACTGCGCCCACAGACGCCCCGCGCGGTACGACGAGCGCACCAGCGGCCCCGCGAGCACGCCGAGGAATCCGATCCGCTCGGCCTCCTCCTTGAACTCGACGAACTCGTCGGGCTTGACCCATCGGGCCACCGGCAGGTGCCGGGGCGAAGGACGCAGGTACTGCGTGATCGTGATGATGTCGCACCCCGCGTCGTGCAGGTCGTGCAACGCCTGAACGACCTCTTCCGTCTCCTCGCCCATACCGAGGATCAGGTTCGACTTCGTGATGAGGCCGGCATCCCTGGCCTGTGTGATCACGTCCAGCGAGCGCTCGTAGCGGAAGGCCGGGCGGATGCGCTTGAAGATGCGCGGGACGGTCTCGACGTTGTGCGCGAACACCTCCGGGCGCGCGTCGAAGACCTCGCGCAGCAGGGTGGGGTCGCCGTTGAAGTCGGTCGCGAGCAGCTCGACACCCGTGTTCGGATTCATGGCGTGGATCTGCCGGATCGTCTCGGCGTTCAGCCAGGCGCCGCCGTCGGGCAGGTCGTCGCGGGCGACGCAGGTCACTGTCGCGTAGCGCAGGTTCATCCGCACCACGCTCTCGGCGACACGGCGAGGCTCATCGGTGTCGTAGTCGGCGGGCTTGCCGGTGTCGATCTGACAGAAGTCGCAGCGCCTCGTGCACTGCGAACCGCCGATGAGGAACGTCGCCTCGCGATCCTCCCAGCACTCGAAGATGTTGGGGCATCCTGCCTCCTGGCACACGGTGTGCAGGTCCTCGCTCTTCACGAGGGAGTGCAGTGCCGTGTACTCCGGCCCCATCTTCGCCTTGGTCTTGATCCACTCCGGTTTGCGCTCGATGGGCGTCTCGGCGTTGCGGACCTCCAGACGGAGAAGCTTGCGGCCCTCGGGGACGGCGCTCATGCGGGGACTCCTGTGTACTCGGCGGATGCGTATTCGTCGGTGAAGGCGTTGATCACGCCCGCGACGATGTCGGCGGGGGAGACCGTGGCGCCGATGACCTCGCTGACCGTGGTGACTCCGGCGTCTGTGATCCCGCAGGGGATGATGCCGCGGAAGCCCGCCAGCGTGTTGTCGCAGTTGATGGCGAATCCGTGCATCGTGACGCCCTGCTGCACCCGCACGCCGATCGCGGCGACCTTGTCCTCGGAGAGAGGGCGACGCACCCACACTCCGCTGCGTCCGTCGACCTGGTATCCGTCGACGCCCAGGGGGCGGAGCACGTCGATCAGCAGGCGCTCGAGGCGGCGGACGTGTGCGACCACGTCCATCGGCTCCGGAAGGCGCACGATCGGATAGCCGACCAGCTGCCCGGGCCCGTGCCACGTGATCTTCCCGCCGCGATCGACGTCGACGACAGGCGTGCCGTCCTGCGGGCGCTCGTGGGCCTCCGTGCGCTTGCCCGCTGTGTACACCGCCTCGTGCTCGAGGAGGATCAGCGTGTCGGGTCGGGTGCCCGCGACCACATCGGCGTGTGTCCGGCGCTGGAGCTCCCAGCCGTCGAGGTACGGGACGTACGACGGTGCGAGTCCGGGGGTGAGGATGTCGAGCATGCGTGTCCGCCCTCTCGAAGCTAGTTGGATTGCGTCCAACAATACTCCTCCATCGGGTGACGGTACCCGACGCGCGGTAGCGTGAGGGGATGAGCAGCGGGAGCAGAGCCGGACGCCCCAGGGCGTCGTCGCGTGAGACGCTCGCCGAGGCGGCGTGCGAGCTGTTCCTCGAGAGGGGCTACGACGCGACCTCGGTGGCCGACATCACTCAGCGTGCAGGTGTCAGCCGGTCGAGCTTCTTCAACTATTTCGCGTCGAAGAGCGACGTGCTCTGGTCGGGGCTCGACGTCCGGATCGTCCGTGCCGCCGACGCTCTGGCTGCCCTGGAACGAGGCGGCGACGGCGCATCTGTGCGCGCGATACTGCGCGACATCGTCCGCGACTTCGCACCGGATCCGCTGGCGCTCGCCCTGCGGAACCGTTCGGCGATGGGGCTGGACGAAGAACTGGTGCGAGACACCGGGGTGCGTCAGGCGCGGCTCGCCTCGGCGATCTCGGATGCGGCGAGGGCTGCGGGCATGGGCGCGATCCACTCCGACATCATCGGTGCGGCGTACGCCGCCGCGCTGTTCTCCTCTCTGCGCGTCTGGGCCGAGCAGGGTGCAGGCTTCGGTCCGCCCGAGAACACGCTCGACGGCGCGCTGCGCGGAATCGACGACCTCCGCTGGGCATAGCCGCGGACGTTCGGCGCCGTGCCGGACAGGTCATGAGTGAACCCACCCAGAAGGGACGCACTCATGGACACTGAACAGCTCGACGAGTCGCTCCGCGCCTCGGCGCCTGTCGCACGCGTGATCGATCAGGTCGACGTACGGGCGATGATGGCGGATGCCGCGGCTGAGGTCCGAGTGCCGACGCGGCGCCGGCGCAACGTCGCGCTCGGCAGCCTGCTGGGCCTCCTGCTCGTCGGGGGTGCAGGATTCGCCGGTGCATCGTCGGACTGGCTGTGGGGTGACGGGTTGGAGAACCCAGACCGCAGCTATACGTACACGTCGCCCACATGGGGCCAGTGCGAGTTGAGATACAGCGGCTACGACACCCACAACCCGTTCATCCAGGCCGACGTGAACCGGATCATCGATGAGTGGTTCGCGAACAACGATGTCGAGGCGGCCGCCGCTCCCTTCGTCGACGGATACCTTGCGCAGATCGAGGCAAGCCAGGCAGTTACGGGCGACGAGGGGATCAGCGACCCGCGCCTTCCCGATCTGAACGCGTGGCTCGCCCACGACCAGGCCCTCGGTGAAGCTCTGGGCAACGAGTTGAAGGCCCACGGGTACGACAGCGAGAACGGGCTGTCCGGAGCGGAGGCGCACAGCCAGCTCCACTGCGAGGGCGAGGATTGGGGCGGAGAGGGTGGCGAGCAGTGACCACCGATTCCGCCCGTCTCACTGCGGCCGTCGAGGCGAACGCATCCGACCTCCTCACCTATCTCCTGCGCCGGGTCGGACCGGACGATGCTCCAGACCTCCTCGGAGAGACGATGGTCGTCGCCTGGCGACGCGTGGGCGACCTGCCGCCGGACATCGAGCGAGCTCGAATGTGGCTGTTCGGCATCGCACGAGCGACACTGCTCAATCACGCGCGCGGTCAACGCCGGCGCTGGGCGCTCGCCGACCGCATCCGCCTCGAGCCGAGCGCCGACCGATCCGGACCGGCCGCGGACGCCGGCGCCGAGGTCCGCGACGCGATCGCCCGTCTGGATCCCGAGCAGGCGGAGCTGGTGCGGCTCGTGCACTGGGACGGCTTCAGCCTCGTGGAAGCGGCCGAGCTGCTCGGCATCCCGGCATCCACCGCTCGCGGCCGTCACCAGCGTGCGAAGGACGAGCTTCGCACCGCGCTGAGCATCGAGGTTCCGCTCGCGTAGAATCGAAGCACCATGGCTACGTTTGGCACGCTCTCCGATCGGCTCACCGAGACCTTCCGCAACCTGCGCACGAAGGGAAAGCTCACCGCCGCCGACGTCGACGGCACCGTGCGCGAGATCCGTCGCGCACTGCTCGACGCCGACGTCGCGCTCGTGGTCGTCAAGGACTTCACGGCGAAGGTGCGCGAGCGCGCGCTCGGCGACGAGGTCAACAAGGCGCTGAACCCTGCGCAGCAGGTCGTGCAGATCGTCAACGAGGAACTGGTCGCGATCCTCGGAGGCGAGCAGCGCCGCCTGCAGTTCGCCAAGACCGCACCTACCGTGATCATGCTCGCGGGGCTCCAGGGCTCCGGCAAGACGACCTTCGCCGGCAAGCTCGCCAAGCAGCTCGAGGGCGAGGGGCACACCCCGCTGCTGGTCGCTGCCGACCTGCAGCGCCCGAACGCCGTGAACCAGCTGCAGGTCGTCGCCGAGCAGGCCGGCGCCACCGTCTACGCCCCCGAGCCCGGCAACGGCGTCGGGGACCCGGTGAAGGTCTCGCGCGACGGCGTCGAGCACGCGCGTCGACACCAGCACGACGTCGTCATCATCGACACCGCCGGCCGCCTCGGTGTGGACGCGGAACTCATGAAGCAGGCGGCCGACATCCGCAAGGCGGTCGACCCCGACGAGGTGCTGTTCGTCATCGACGCCATGATCGGTCAGGATGCCGTGAACACGGCGAAGGCCTTCCAGGAGGGCGTCGACTTCACCGGTGTCGTCCTGTCGAAGCTCGACGGCGACGCGCGCGGCGGTGCCGCACTGTCTGTCGCATCGATCACCGGACGCCCCATCATCTTCGCCTCCACGGGTGAGCGCCTCGAGGATCTCGAGCCCTTCCATCCGGATCGCATGGCGAGCCGCATTCTCGACCTCGGCGACATCCTCACCCTCATCGAGCAGGCCCAGCAGGCCTTCGACGAGGAAGAGGCCATGAAGATGGCCGAGAAGCTCGCGACCGAGGCCTTCACCCTTGAGGACTTCCTCGACCAGCTTCAGCAGATGAAGAAGATGGGCTCCATGAAGAAGATGCTCGGGATGCTCCCGGGTATGGGGCAGATGAAGCAGCAGCTCGAGGACTTCGACGAGAAGGAGATCGACCGCACCGAGGCGATCATCCGCTCGATGACTCCCGGTGAGCGTCGCAACCCGAAGGTTCTCAACGGCTCGCGCCGCCTGCGCATCGCGCGCGGCTCCGGCATGACCGTGACCGACGTGAATCAGCTCGTGCAGCGTTTCGAGCAGGCCGCGAAGATGATGAAGACGGTTGCCAGGGGCGGCACGCCCAACCTTCCGGGAATGGGTCCAGTACCCGGGATGGGACGCCCCGGCGCCTCATCGAAGCGTGGCAAGAAGGGCAAGTCGAAGAGCGTCTCCCGCTCCGGCAACCCGGCGAAGCGTGCTGCAGAGAACGCCGGTCTCGCCGCTCCGTCGACGCCCACGGGTTCCGGCTTCGGCCTCGGCGGTCAGAAGGCGCCCTCCGAGGCCGACCTCGCCGAGATCCAGAAGCTCTTCGGCAAGAACTAGCCGTTCATCGGCGCACCGCCAGGGCGACCTCTGCGCGATCCGTCGCAGGCGGGGTCGTCCTCGGGCGGACGACCAGCTGTCCCGCGACGAGCGCTCCGAGCACCAGGGCCAGGCCGAGAGCCTGGACGGGGGTGAACGTCTCTCCGGCGACCGCGGCGCCGAGCACGGTTGCGACGACGGGGGAGAGCATCGCGAGCAGCCCCGGCGCGATCACCGGGAGCCGCTGGATGCCGCGGAACCACAGAACGTAGGCGAAGAGGCCGCCCACCGTCCCCAGCCAGACATAGCCCAGGGCGGCCGGAACGTCGATAGTTGGCGGTGCTCCTTCGATCAGGAGAGTGAGCGGGAGCAGGAACAGGCCTCCGGCCGTGAGCTGCCATCCTGCGTAAGCCACGGGGCCGACGCCGGCCGGTCGCCCCCATCGCTTCGTGAGGATCATGCCGGCGGCGGTGGCGGTCACGCCGCCCAGCGCGGCGAGGATTCCGAGGGCATCCAGCTCCGCCGCGGGTCCGAGGACGACGAGGGCCACGCCGCCGGCGCCGGCGGCGGCAGCCGCGGCGGTGATCGGACGGATCCGCTCGCGCAGCACGAGCGCTCCCAGCGTCAGGATGATGAGCGGCTGCACACCGGCGACAGCAGCCGCGACACCGCCCGGAAGTCGCTCGGCGGCGAGGAAGAGCAGCGGGAAGAACGCGCCGATGTTCAGGATGCCGAGCACGAAGGCCTTGAGCCACCAGATGCCGCGGGGCAGGGAGCGTCCGATCGCGACGGCGATCAGCCCGGCAGGCAGCGCCCGCAGCAACCCTGCCAGAAGCGGATGCCCTTCGGGGAGGAGTTCGGTGGTGACGAGGTAGGTGGTGCCCCATGCCATGGGGGCCAGGGCCGTGAGGAGCACGATGGTCAGGCGGTTCATGATCCCAGCGTGCTCGCGGTCGCAGTATGAGTCCAACGCATGGTTGTCACGACAAGCATGAAGCAGGATCATGTATCCATGGATCTTCCGCAGATGCGCTACGTGGTCGAGGTGGCGGAGTCATCGAGCTTCACCCGGGCTGCTGAACGCTGCTTCGTCACTCAGTCCGCGCTGAGCCACCAGATCGCCGCTCTTGAGCGGGAGCTCGGCGAACGGCTGTTCGCGCGCACGAGCAGGAGCGTGCGCCTCACCGAGGCCGGCGAGGCGTTCGTCACCCATGCGCGGATCGCGCTGGCCGCAGCGGGAGCGGCGAGAGAGGAGGCGGCGGCGGCCGGCGGACGCGTGATCGGCACCTTACGCCTCGGCGTCATCCCCACCGTCGCCGCCGTCGACGTGCCGCCTCTCATCGCGCGATTCAGGGCACAGCATCCGTCCGTCCGTGTGGAGCTCACCGTCGGCAACAGCGATGCGCTGACCGCCTCGGTGCGCAGCGGGGAGCTCGACGTCGCGCTTCTGGGACTCCGCGAGGAGAGCATCGCGACAGGAGTCTCGGTGCGGATGCTGGCGAGGGAGCAGCTGGTCGCCGTGCTCCCTCGCGCACACCGCCTGGCCGAGCATCGACGCCTCCTGCTCTCGGATCTCGTGGACGAGGTGTTCGCGGACTTCCCGGCCGGAACATCCGGCCGGGCGCAGAGCGACACGGCGTTCGGCGGTGCGGGTCTATCGCGCGACGTCGCGTTTGAAGCCGACTCCGCCGAGCTGATCCTGGGCCTCGTCGAGGCGGGGCTAGCTGTGACTCTGCTCGCTCCCGGGGTCGTCGCCCGCTCGCACGCGCAAGTGGCGTCGATCCCGGTCGCAGACGGACCGTACCGCGTGGAGTACGCCGCGTGGCATGAACGCTCCCCGCGCAACGTCGCCAAGGCGTTCCTGAGGGAGCTGGACGGCGTGCTGACGGGAACGTGAGAGGGCGGGCCGGAGAACTCTCCGGACCCGCCCTCTCAGCGATCTGCGATCACTTCACGTCGTCGTCGACCCAGTCCATCGACTTGGTGACGGCCTTGCGCCACAGACGCAGCTGGCGGTCGCGCTCGGCGGCCTCCATCGACGGCTCCCAGCGCTTGTCCTCCTGCCAGTTGGCGGACAGGTCGTCCAGACCGTTCCAGAAGCCGACCGCGAGACCCGCGGCGTATGCGGCTCCCAGCGCGGTCGTCTCGGCGACGACCGGGCGGACCACGGGAACGCCGAGGACGTCGGCCTGGAACTGCATGAGCGCATCGTTCGCGACCATGCCGCCGTCGACCTTGAGCTCGGTGAGATCCACGCCGGCATCCGCGTTCACCGCATCCAGCACGTCGCGCGTCTGGAAGGCGACGGCCTCGAGCGCGGCGCGAGCGATGTGGTTCTTGTTCGCGTAGCGGGTGAGGCCGACGATCGCTCCGCGGGCGTCGGGGCGCCAGTACGGCGCGAACAGACCCGAGAACGCCGGGACGATGTAGACGCCGCCATTGTCCTCGACCTGCTTCGCGAGCTCCTCGACCTCAGGGGCGGAGCTGATGATGCCGAGCTGGTCGCGCAGCCACTGGATGAGCGAACCGGTCACCGCGATCGAACCCTCGAGCGCGTAGTGGGTCGGGCCGTCGCCGAGCTTGTAGCCGACGGTGGTGAGCAGCCCGTTCTTCGAGTGGACGATCTCCTCGCCCGTGTTGAAGATGAGGAAGCAGCCGGTGCCGTAGGTGTTCTTGCTCTCACCGGTGTTGAACGCCGCCTGCCCGAACGTCGCGGCCTGCTGGTCGCCGAGGATGCCGGCGATCGGCGTCTCGCGCAGCAGGGAGGAGTCCTCCGCCGCGCCGTAGACCTCGGACGAGGAGCGGATCTCGGGCATCATCGAGCGGGGCACGCCGAACGCCTCGAGGATGTCGTCGCGCCACTCGAGCGTCTCGAGGTCCATGAACATCGTCCGCGATGCGTTCGTCACGTCGGTCGCGTGCACGCCGCCGTCGACGCCGCCGGTGAGGTTCCAGAGGACCCAGCAGTCGGTGGTTCCGAACAGCAGGTCCCCGGCTTCGGCCTTCTCGCGTGCGCCCTCGACGTTCTCGAGGATCCACGCGATCTTCGTTCCGGAGAAGTAGGTCGCGAGGGGAAGTCCCACGACCTGCTTGAACCGCTCGACTCCGCCGTCGGCCGCAAGGCGGTCGACGATGCCCTGCGTGCGCGTGTCCTGCCACACGATGGCGTTGTAGACGGGTTCGCCCGTGGTCTTGTCCCACACGACGGCGGTTTCGCGCTGGTTCGTGATCCCGACCGCGGCGATGTCGTGGCGCGTGAGGTCTGCACGGCTCAGTGCGAGGCCGATGACCTCCTGGACGTTGCGCCAGATCTCGGCCGCATCGTGCTCGACCCAGCCGGCCTGCGGCAGGATCTGCTCGTGCTCCTTCTGGCCCGTCGCGACGATGCTGCCCTTCTTGTCGAAGATGATCGCGCGGCTGGAGGTGGTGCCCTGGTCGATGGCGATGATGTAGTCAGCCATGGTTGTTCTCCTTTGAAATCAGGGGTCAGGCGAGGTGGAGCAGGACGGGCGCGGCGAGTGCGGCGATCGCGCCGCCGATGAGCGGACCGACGACCGGAACCCACGCGTACGACCAGTCGCTGGATCCCTTGCCCTGGATCGGGAGGATCGCGTGGGCGATGCGCGGACCGAGGTCACGTGCGGGGTTGATCGCGTAGCCGGTGGGTCCACCGAGCGATGCGCCGATGCCGACCACCAGGAGCGCGACGGGGAGAGCCGTGAGCGGGCCGAGGCCTCCGGGCGTTCCCACCTCGACGTCGCCGTAGTCGGCGAACGCGAAGATGCCGAACACCAGCACGAAGGTGCCGATGATCTCGGTCACGAGGTTCCAGCCGTACGAGCGGATGGCGGGACCCGTCGAGAACACGCCGAGCTTGTTCGCCGCGTCGGGCTCCTCATCGAAATGCTGCTTGTAGCCGAGCCACACGATGATCGCGCCGATGATCGCACCCAGCAGTTCGGCACCGGCGGCGACGAGGAACATCGTGAACGTGATCTTGCCTGCGATCAGCAGACCGATGCCGACGGCGGGGTTCAGGATGGCACCCGAGTAGGCCGAGACGAGAACACCCGCGAACACCGCGAGGCCCCATCCCCAGTTCACCATCAGGAAGCCTCCGCCGAAGCCCTTGTTCTTCGTGAGCGCGACGTTCGCGACGACTCCACATCCCAGGATGATGAGCATCGCCGTTCCGACGAGCTCAGACAGGAAGTAGAGACCGAGATTCACATCAGTCATGTCTTCATTGACCTTTCTTGAGCGGCAGGACCCCTCAGCCCTGCCGCGTTTCGAGGGAGTTCACGTCGCAGAGGAGGGCGACGTTCGGAGTCGTCAGCCGCGAGCGCGGGACGAGATGTTCAGTCCGTGTCTTTCGTTCAGCAGGATCCGTGTCTGCTCGATCTCGGCGTCGTGGCGGTCGCGGTCCCAGCCGAGCAGAGGGGCGAGAGCGTCGCCGATCTCGTCGAGGACCTCTGCACTCGCCTTGCCGGTGAAGGCGATGCTCGTGCGGCGCAGGATCACATCCTCCAACCGGGCGACGAGTTCGTTCTGCACCATCCACTCGAGCTCGCGCGTCGAGAGGTCGCCGCCCGCGAGCGGCGCGTCGACGCCCTGTTCGATGTAGTCCCAGACCTGTGCTGCACGCGTTCCGTAGCGGGCGAGCAGGGAGCCTGCGCGATCGCCCGCACCGGACAGGTTCTCCTGGATCCAGATGCGGCGCGCCTTCTCGGTGCGCGGGAAGTCACGGCCGCCGCCGATCGCGCGTCCTGCGGTCGAGACCGTGCGGGTGCGCCGGATGAGTCCGAGGACCACGTCCGAGAGCGACTCGCCCAGAGCGCGGAACGTCGTCCACTTGCCGCCGACGAGGCTGACGAGCGGAACGGCGCCCTTGTCGTCGACCTCGATCCGGTAGTCACGGGAGACGAAGCCGGGAGCGGTGTCCTCGTGGCGGGGGAGCGGGCGGATGCCGGAGAAGTTGTAGACGATCTGCTCGCGCGACACCGCGATCTGCGGGAACACGTGATGGATGAGATCGAAGAAGTAGTCGACCTCCTCATCGGTGCACACGGGAACCTCGCGCGGGTCGGCGTCGATGTCGGTGGTCCCGACGAGGACGCGCCCCTTGAGCGGGTAGATCAGAACGATGCGGCCGTCGGAGTGCTCGAAGAAGATCTCGCGTCCGCGCGTGGCCTCCAGGAGCTCCGGGTGGTCGAGCACGATGTGAGAGCCCTTGGTGCCGCCCATGAAGCGGGTGACCTCGCCCAGCGCGTCGTTGGTGAGATCCGTCCACGGTCCGGACGCGTTCACGACGACGTCGGAGGCGACGGCGAATTCGGTTCCGCTCTCGCGATCGCGCAGCAGCACCTTGTCGCCGTCGCGGCCGATGGCCTCGACGTAGTTGAGTGCGATGGCGCCAGGGTGCGCCGCCCGGCCGTCCTGCAGCACGTCGAGGGCGAGGCGCTCGGGGTCGTGCATAGAGGCGTCGTAGTAGGTCGCCGTGTACTTGATGTTCGGGTCGAGCGCCGGGAGCTCGGCGAGGGACTTCTTGCGTCCGAGGAACCGGTGGCGGGGAACCATTCCGCCGTCGCGGGAGAAGGTGTCGTAGATCGTCAGCCCGACCTTGATGAGGAAGGCGCCGCGCTCCTGGGGCTTGCCGCTCTTGTGCGTCAGGAAGCGCAGGGGCGCGGACAGGATGCCCGAGAACGTCGAGTAGATCGGGATCGTGGTCTGCAGCGGCTTGACGTAGTGCGGCGCGATCTTGAGGAGGCCGTTGCGCTCCTCGACCGATTCGCGCACGAGCCGGAACTCGCCGTTCTCGAGATAGCGGATGCCGCCGTGGATCATGTGGCTCGACGCCGAGGACGCGCCCGAGGCGAAGTCTCCGCGCTCGACGAGCACGACGTCGACGCCCTGGAGAGCCAGGTCGCGGAACGTCGAGATGCCGTTGATCCCGGCACCGATGACAAGGACGCTGGTGCGTCCGGCCTCGCGGACTGCACGAACCTCGTCGCGCTCCGCCGATGAGTGTGTCGACTCGATCATCCTCGACCTCTCTTCTCTTCTTGCCCCCAGCATTTACCCAGCCGGGCACAGTGCGCAAGCCCACTGCACATATGTGCAAGGATCGAACTCCAGGAGGTCGAGATGGCGAAGACCGATGCGCAATCCCGCGACTCGAAGCTGGTCGCGGCGCTCACTGCGGCGCAGCTCTACTACATGCAGGACAAGACGATGGAGGTGATCGCGCAGGAACTCGGGACATCGCGATCGTCGGTCTCGCGCCTGCTCAGCTTCGCGAGGGAGAGCGGACTGGTCGACATCCGGATCAACTCACCGCTCGAGCGGCTCGGGATGCTGGAACAGCGCATCCGCGATCGTCACCACGTCGCGGCGCACGTGGTCCCGATGCCCGAGATCGTCAGCGAGGTGGAGCGCCTGGAACGAGTCGCGCTGACCGCCGGCCGCCTGCTGTCGCAGTTCGTGGACTCGAACATGATCGTCGGCGTCGCCTGGGGATCGACGATCAGCGCGGTGAGCCGGGGTCTCACGCAGAAGGAGACCCACAACACGACATTCGTGCAGCTCAACGGCGCCGGCAACACGCAGACCAGCGGTGTCGAGTACTCGAGCGACATCCTGCAGCGCTTCGGCAGCGCCTTCGGCGCGCAGGTACAGCAGTTCCCCGTCCCGGCGTTCTTCGACGATCCTCATACACGGGAGGCGATGTGGCGGGAACGCAGCACGCGACGCGTGCTCGACCTGCAGGCGAAGATGGACATCGCGGTGTTCAGCCTCGGCTCTCCGGCCGCGGAAGTTCCCAGCCGCGTGTACGTCGGCGGCTATCTCAGCCGCGATGACTATCGCAGCCTCCGCGAGGACAACGCGATCGGCGACGTCGCGACCGTGTTCTTCCGCGCCGACGGATCGTGGAAGGACATCCGTGTGAACGCGCGAGCGACCGGTCCTGGACTCGACCGGCTGCGCCGCGTTCCGAGGCGCGTGTGTGTGGTGTCGGGAATCCCGAAGCTCATCAGCCTGCGATCCGCCATCGCCGCCGACCTGGTCACCGACGTCGTGCTCGACGAAGGACTCGCGCGGCGGCTCGTCGACGACTGACGCCTCATCCCTCGTGCGTCGAAGCCTCCGGGCCCGAGCGGAACTCACGGATCAGATGCTGCACGACCTCAGACAGGTCGCCGCCCGCGGCATCCGCCACAGACAGCTGGCGCGCGTAGCTCGCACCGTCGTCGAGTATCCGCGAGATGCTGGCGAACTCCCTGTCGCATCCGAGATCCAGGGCGATCGGCGTGAGCTCCTCCAAGGTGTCCGAGAGATGATCGCGCACATTGCGCTGCCCGCCGCGCGAATCGACGATCACGCGAGCGTCCAGGCCGTACCGGGCCGCCCGCCATTTGTTCTCACGGTGGTACCACGCCTGGAGCTCGGGGAGTGCACGCCCCTCATCCAGCTGGCGGGAGAAATGCTCCACGAGCACCTGGATCAGCGATGCCACGGCGGCCAACTCCGGCAGCGTCGACATGCCGTCGCAGGCACGCACCTCGATCGTCCCCCATCGCGGGGCGGGACGGATGTCCCACCGCACTTCGGAGGCGTCGGCCATCACGCCGGTGCGGACCATGTCGTCGAGGAAGGACTCGAACTGCGACCAGTCGTGCAACGGCCAGGGCAGACCCGCGGTGGGCAGCTGCTGGAAGACGAGGGCGCGGTTCGAGGCGTATCCCGTGCGCTCGCCCGCCCAGAACGGACTCGACGCCGCCAGGGACTGCAGGTGAGGCAGGTACCCGGCGAGGGCGTTGATGATGGGGAACACCTTGCGGTGGTCCTCCACGCCGACGTGCACGTGGATGCCCCAGATCATCATGTTGCGCCCCCACCACTGGGTGCGCTCGATCAGCTTGTGGTAGCGGGTCTTGTCGGTGACCTGCTGCTCGTACCACTGCGCGAACGGGTGGCTTCCGGCGGAGAGGAGCTCGATGCCGGCGGGATCCGTCGCGGCGCGGACCGCGGCGATCGCCTTGGCGATGTCGTCGATCGCGTGCGCGACGGAGGCGCCGACTCCGCTGGTCACCTCGATCGTGTTCGTGAGGAGCTCGCCCGTCACGGTGTGGCGCTCGTCGGCGCTCTCGGCCTCGAGCGCGGTGAGCAGCTCGGGTGCGCGCCCCACCAGATCTCCGCTCGCAGGATCGGCGAGCATGATCTCCCATTCCAGCCCGACGGTGGACCGGGCGGAGGGAGCGAATTCGAGCTTCACGAGCACAGTCTGACACGCAGGCAGCGCGACACGACCGCACCGTGTCGCCACGTTTCGCGCGCAGGCTCCGCATCTGGCAGAATAGAGGTTTGGACGACGTGCTCGACCCTCTATCCAGCACTCATCCTCCCTTTCAGAGCTTCCGCCGGGTGTGCACCCCACTCTCCAGGCGATCGGTTCGTTTCCTTCCACACAATTCAGGAGAATCGTGGCTGTCAAGATTCGTCTCAAGCGCCTGGGCAAGATCCGCGCGCCTTACTACCGCATCGTCGTCGCCGACTCGCGCACCAAGCGCGATGGTCGTGTGATCGAGGAGATCGGCAAGTACCACCCCACCGAGGAGCCCTCCTTCATCGAGGTCGATTCCGAGCGGGCGCAGTACTGGCTCTCCGTCGGCGCCCAGCCGACCGAGCAGGTCACCGCTCTGCTCAAGATCACGGGCGACTGGGGCAAGTTCAAGGGCGACAAGGACGCGAAGTCCACCCTCAAGGTCGCCGAGCCCAAGGCCGCCTTCGAGATCGACGCGGCCAAGAAGTCCGTCGTGAAGCCGAAGGCGGAGAAGAAGGAGGCTCCCGTCGAGGAGGCTCCCGCCGCTGTCGAGGCCGACGCGGAGGCCGCTGAGGCTCCCGCCGCAGACGCGGAGTAATCCGTCGTGCTCGCCGCCGCGCTCGAACACATCGTCAAGGGGATCGTCGATCACCCGGAGGATGTGCGCATCAATGCATCCACATCGCCGCGAGGCGACCTGCTCGAGGTGCGCGTGCACCCCGACGATCGTGGACGCGTGATCGGGCGCGGCGGCCGCACCGCCAAGGCACTGCGCACGCTCATCGCCGCCCTGGCCGATGGTCGTCGCGTGCGCGTCGACGTCGCGGATGACTGACGTGGTGCAGAAGGACAGGAACCAGGGCAAGAACCAGCTGCGCGTCGGACGCCTCGTCAAGGCTCACGGCCTGAAGGGCGCGCTGAAGCTCGAGCTGTACACCGACAACCCCGAGCGCCGGTTCACGCCGGGCGCCGAGTTCACGTTGCAGGTGCCCGAGGCATCTCCGTGGCACGGGAAGACCGTCACGGTGCGCGAGTACCGCGTCATGAACGGCAATCCCGTCGTCTTCTTCGACGACGTCGACGACCGCAGCGCGGCCGAGGGACTGGTGCGAGCGATCCTCTGGATCGATCAGGACACCTCCGAGGTCGAGGAGAACGCCTGGTTCGATCAGCAGCTGGTCGGACTCGACGTCGTGCGCGATGACGTCGTGGTCGGGCGCGTCTCGCGCGTCGAGCACTTCCCCGCCCAGGATCTTCTGATCGTCAAGGCCGGAGATCGCGAGATCATGGTCCCGTTCGTCGAGGCGATCGTTCCGACGGTCGACGTCGCCGGAGGTCGTGTCATCGTCACTCCGCCTGCGGGTCTCTTCGAAGAGCTTCCGGATGCTGCGCAAGAGGATGCTGCCGCCGAAACGGACGAGTGAGGTCGAGCCGTGCGCATCGACGTCCTCTCGATCTTCCCGTCGTACTTCGACGGCCTGACGCTCTCGCTGCTCGGGAAGGCACGGGACTCCGGAATCCTCGACGTGAACGTGCGCGACCTCCGCGACTGGACCCACGATCGGCACCGCACGGTCGACGACACGCCGTACGGCGGCGGCGCCGGCATGGTCATGAAGCCCGAGCCGTGGGGACTGGCCCTCGACGAGCTCGGCGCAGGCTCCGACAGGCCCACCATCATCTTCCCGTCGCCCGCCGGCGAGGTGTTCACGCAGGCGAAGGCCCGTGACCTCGCCACCCGCGACCACCTGATCTTCGGCTGCGGCCGCTACGAGGGCATCGACGAGCGCGTGTTCGAGTACGCCTCGACGATCGGCGAGGTCCGTCTGATGAGCCTCGGCGACTACGTGCTCAACGGGGGAGAGGTCGCCACGATGGCGATGATCGAGGCGATCGGCCGGCTCATCCCGGGGGTCGTCGGCAATCCGGAGAGCCTCGTCGAGGAGTCGCACGAAGACGGCCTCCTCGAGTACCCCTCGTACACGAAGCCGTCGGTGTGGCGGGATCGTGCAGTACCGGACGTCCTGCTCAACGGCAACCACGGAGCGATCGCGACGTGGCGTCGGGAGCAGCAGGTCGAGCGCACGAGGACGCGGCGCCCCGACCTCCTGGCTGACGGCGACTCGGCGAATCCTGCCTGAGTCTGTCTCACCGGATCTGCTCGACACCTTTCACGATCTCGAAGACGACGGCGTGCGGATGCCGGAGCGCAAGCGCGCTGGCGGCATCGAGTCCGCGCAGCTCTGCGCGGAGCATCCGCCCGATCATCTCGTGGCTGACGAGAAGGGGCACCCCGCTCGAGGCCCAGCCGCAGGCGGTGAGTGCGCGTCGCGCCCGTGCGCGGGCTTGGGCGTAGCTCTCCCCACCGGGGAACGCCCATCCGTAGCGGTTCGCCGCCCGGTCGGCGCGTGCGCCCGGGAATCTGACGTCGATCTCGTCCCACGTCAGGCCTGCCATTTCGCCGTGATGGACATCGGCGAGCTCCTCGATCTCGATCAGCTCGACGCCGAGACGATCGGCGATGATGTCCGCGGTGCGCAGCGCCCGCCCGAGCGGGCTCGCGCAGACCATCGTGATGTCGGAGCCGACCAGGTGCTCCGCGATCATCCTTGCCTGAAGGACTCCCTCGTCCGTGAGGGGGGAGTCGAGCTGCCCCTGTAGTCGATGCTCCAGATTCCAGCTGGTCTGGCCGTGCCGTGCCAGGAAGAGGCGCTCAGGCACGTGACGGTCCTGCGGGATCATGCACTCAATATGGCACAACGATGTGCGCTGGTAGCGTCGAGACATGGTCGATGAGGTTCTGGCGAAGTCGTTCGAGCGCACGGGTGCGGACTACGACCGATTCCGACCGGGGTTCCCCGCAGCCGCGGCCGAGATCCTGATCCCTCGCTCCGTGCGCACCGCGCTCGACCTCGGCGCGGGAACCGGCAAGTTCACCGAGCGGCTGCTTGGACGCGCCGACCGGATCATCGCCGTCGAGCCTGCCGCGGCCATGCTCAACGTGCTCCGCGCGAAGCTGCCCGAGGTCGAGGCCCTCGAGGGGACAGCGGAGAGCATCCCGGTGCCCGACTCCTCTGTCGATGCGGTCTCGGTGGCGCAGGCGTTCCACTGGTTCGATCGCGAGCGGGCGTGTGCCGAGATCGGCAGGATCCTGGTTCCCGGCGGGACGCTCGGTCTTCTCTGGAACCATGCCGACCCCACGTGCGCGTGGGATCGGGCCGCCCATCGGGTCGCGCATCCCGCCGTGGCGGACGTCGACGGCACATCCGCCAGTGCCGCAGACGACCTTCCCGGGTTCCTGTTCGTCGAGCGCGTCGAATTGCGCTGGAGCGAGCGCATCACGCGTGCCGACTACCTCGGCCGGTGGTCGACCGTGAGCACGTTCCTGGTGGCCGATGATGCCACGCGCGCGGGGATGACCCTGGCGATCGAGCGGATCCTGGATCAGGATCCGCAGACGGCCGGGCGCACCGAGTTCGACCTGCCACTCGTGACCGATCTCTTCCTGTACCGGCGCGTCTGAGGGCCGCAGGAGGGCGTGGCGTCAGCGGACCCCGAGGAACGAGCGGTCGGTCAGCACGATCGGCCCCTCGTCGGTGACCGCGACGGTGTGCTCCGAGTGCGCGCCTCGTGAGCCGTCGACGCTGCGCAGCGTCCAGCCGTCGGGGTCTGTGACGAGCTCGTCGGTCGTCGCGAGAAGCCAGGGCTCGAGGGCGAACACCAGACCGGCGCGCAGCGGGAAGCCGCGCCCGGCGCGACCGTCGTTGGGCACGTGCGGGTCTCCGTGCATGATGCGGCCGACGCCGTGGCCGCCGAAATCGGTGTTGATCGAGTAGCCCTCGCCGTGCGAGACGGCCGCGATGGCGGCTGAGATGTCGCCGATGCGGTTGCCGACCACGGCCGCTGCGATCGCGGCATCGAGTGCGCGCTCGGTCGTCTCGATCAGGCGGAGGTCCTCGTCGCGAGGCGTGCCGACCACGAAGGAGACCGCGGAGTCGGCCACCCAGCCGTCGACGGAGACGGCGAAGTCGAGCGAGACGAGGTCACCGTCGCGCACCGTGTAGTCGTGGGGGAGGCCGTGCAGCACCGCGTCGTTCACCGACGTGCAGATGACCTTGCCGAACGGGCTCGCGCCGAACGACGGGTGATAGTCGATGTAGCAGGACTCGGCACCCGCCTTGCGGATCATCTCGTGCGCCCGGCGGTCGATGGCGAGCAGGTTCGTGCCGACCTTCGTCTCGTCTCGCAGCGTCGCCAGCGTCTCGGCGACGAAGCGGCCGGCAGCGCGCATCTCGTCGATCTCGGCAGGGGTGCGCAGTTCGATCATCGTCAGTCCTCTCGTCTTGTCCATTCTCCCTGATGCGGCGGCGCCGGGCGTGCGCGCGCTCACAGCGAACACGCCGACTGGCGATGTCGCGGCGACGTACGATTCTTTGCATGAGGTTGCGTGAGGCGTTCTTCCGGTGGCTGCTGCCGGCGGCCTTCGTACTGCCGCTCTGGCTGGTGCTTGGCGGGATCGTGTTCGGCGCCGGCTGGGGCATGCTGTGGGTGCTGTTCATCGCCGTGCCCTCGGTGTTCCTCGGCCAGCTGCTGCTCACCCTGCTGACGCGGTCGCGGGGCTCTGTCCGCGCCGAGCGCGCAGTCTCGTGGTGGGACGTGGCGGGTTTCACGCTCTGGCACGGCCTGACGGTCGCCGTCGGATGCTTCATCGACGGCGCTTTCGGATGGCTTCTCGCCGCAGCGATCGTCGTCGGCGTCGGGCTGATCTGGTTGCAGCTGTGGCAGTTGTGGAACGAGGCGAAGGGCACCGGCATCCGCATCCGCGAGACGATCTCGTGGTCGGCTGTCCCTGGCCAGCCGTCGCCTGCGTCCTCGCAGCGCGAGCCCGAGGTGATCGTCGTGCGCGAGAGCGATCCGCGCGTCTGAGCCCCGTTTTGGTCGACGCACCGTTCCGTGGCAGAATGGATGTTTGTGCCGTGACCGGTTCTGCCTCAGGGGAACCCGCGGAAGCATCTGCTCCGTACGACGCACACCCGTTCTTGTTCCTATGAAAACATGCAATCGACCTGAGGCGAGTGCAGAGAGAGACGATCATGCAGATCCTCGACGCCGTCGATGCGGCTTCCCTTCGTTCGGACATCCCCGACTTCAACGCCGGTGACACCGTCAACGTCCACGTGAACATCACCGAGGGCACCCGCTCTCGTATCCAGGTCTTCAAGGGCGTCGTCATCGGTCGCCAGGGTGACGGCGTTCGCGAGACCTTCACCGTCCGCAAGATCAGCTTCCAGGTCGGCGTCGAGCGCACCTTCCCGGTGCACTCCCCGGTGATCGACCACATCGAGGTCGTCACCCGCGGTGACGTGCGTCGCGCGAAGCTCTACTATCTCCGCAACCTGCGCGGCAAGAAGGCGAAGATCAAGGAGAAGCGCGACCGCTGAGTCGCAGCATCTCCACAGCACCCCGGGACACGATGTCCCGGGGTGCTGTGTTTTCCCCCACCTGTGCGAACCTTGGTAGGGCCGTGTTCGAACGGCCGAGTCTGTGAAGGAAACCGATGACGACTGAATCCGCGTCCGCACCCACGCCACCGGTGAAGAAGAGGCGCGGACTCGTCGTCTTCCTCCGCGACGTGCTGGTGATCGTCGTGATCGCGGCTCTCGTGTCGTTCGTCGTGAAGACGTTCGTCGTCCGCTCGTTCTACATCCCCTCGGCATCCATGGAGCAGACGCTCATGGTCAACGACAGGATCCTCGTCGATGAGCTCACCCCGCGCTGGGCGGGCTATGAGCGCGGTGATGTCGTCGTCTTCAAGGATCCGGGCGGGTGGCTCGATCCGCAGCCGACGACCCCGCCGCAGCCGCCTCTCGTGCAGGCGATCGACTGGGTGCTCACGCTCGTGGGCATATCCGCCACGGACTCGCAGGATCATCTGGTCAAGCGGATCATCGGCCTCCCCGGTGACCACGTGGTGTGCTGCAACGCGCTGGGACAGATCACGATCAACGGGACTCCGGTCGACGAGCTCTCGTACCTCAATCTTCCGCAGGGCGACACGGCGGCGTCGAACGAGCCGTTCGACGTCACGGTCCCGGGCGGGTCTCTCTGGCTGCTCGGAGACAACCGAGACCGCTCGAGGGACTCCCGAGAGCATCAGGAGCTCCCGAGCGGAGGCTTCGTGCCGATGGCGAACGTCGTCGGCAAGGCCTTCCTCACGACGTGGCCGCTGAGCCGGTTCGGCTCGATCGACGCGCACCACGATTCGTTCAACGGCGTTCCGGATCCCGAATGACCGTGATCGCACCGAAGCTCACGCTCGAGCGCAGACTGCTCTCCGAGTGCGAGCTGATCATCGCCCTCGACGAGGTCGGCAGAGGAGCGCTGGCGGGCCCTGTCGCGGTCGGCGCCGCGGTGATGGATGCCGCCGGAGCCCGCAGACGGGTGCCGGAAGGGCTCCGCGACTCGAAGCTCGTCACGGAGAAGCGCCGCCCTGATGTCGCGATCCGGGCGGCCGCGTGGGTCGCGGCATCCGGAGTCGGCTGGGCGAGCGCCGCCGAGATCGACGAGGTCGGCATCATGCGGGCGCTCGGTCTCGCCGCATCCCGGGCCGTCCAGAGCGTGGTGGACCAGGGGGTGGCGGTCGAGAACGCGCTCGTGCTGCTCGACGGCAATCACGACTATGTGTCGCGCGTGCATCCGGTCCCGTTGCGCGTGCGCTCCCAGGTGAAGGCGGACCGCGACTGCGCGTCCGTGTCAGCGGCATCCGCCATCGCCAAGGTCGCGCGCGACGCGCACATGACCGAGTTGCACGATACCTACCCCGACTATCAGTGGAGCCGCAACAAGGGCTATGCGAGCATCGAGCACCGCGACGCCATCCGCACGCTCGGCCTCTCGCCGTATCACCGGGCGTCGTGGGCCATCACGGACGCTCCGACGCTGTTCTGAGCCGCGGCCGTGCGGCCGGCCGCCGCGTGCGACTCTAGGATGGACTCATCATGGATGAGGAAGCATTCGACGACTACGACCGCGAACTCGAGCTGGCACTGTTCCGGGAGTACCGGGACGTGGTCGGCCAGTTCGCATACGTCGTCGAGACCGAGCGTCGGTTCTATCTCGCGAACGAGGTCAACGTCGTGCGTCGCGACACCGAGCACGACTTCTACTTCGAGATCTCGATGACCGACGTCTGGGTGTGGGACATCTATCGCGCTGACCGCTTCGTGAAGGCCGTGCGGGTGCTGACGTTCAAGGACGTGAACGTCGAGGAGCTGCAGCGTCGCGAGTTCGAGCTGCCTCAGGAGCTGTCGCTCGACGGCGAGTGACTCTGCACAACCACTCTTGTCCGACCGGATCTCCACATTCTCGCGTCGTTCCGCCTGCCCGGCAGAACGACCATGACGGCATCTTCGCGACCATGTCCTCATGGCAGCGAAAGACATCCTCGGCAGAGCCGGTGAAGACCGCGCCGTCCGCTATCTGATCGAGAGCGGATACGAGATCCTCGACCGCAACTGGCGGTGCGCGCAAGGGGAGCTCGACATCGTCGCCGTCGTCGACGGCGCCCTGTGCGTGGTCGAGGTCAAGACGCGGCGTTCCGCCGCGTTCGGGCACCCCTTCGAGGCGGTCGACGCCCGCAAGCGCAGGAGGCTCTGGCAGCTCGCTCACGCCTGGATCGAGGCGCATCCGGAACGGGCGCGTGGGCGAAGGGTCAGGCTCGACGCCATCGGCATCATCGGCGCGGACCCGGATGCCGGCTCGCTCGAGCACCTGCAGGATCTCTCGTGAAGACGGCGCGTACCTGGGCCGTCGCGCTCACCGGAGTCGACGGGCATCTCGTCGAGGTCGAAGCCGATCTGTCGAATCAGACGCCCGAGTTCAAGATCATCGGTCTCCCCGACAAGTCACTGGGCGAGGCTGTCCAGCGCGTGCACAACGCCTGCAAGAACGCCGGCCTCGACCTGCCCCGCCGCCGGCTCACGGTGAACCTCTCGCCGGCCAGTCTGCCCAAGCAGGGCTCCGGATTCGATCTGAGCATCGCGGTGTCGACTCTTGCCGCGGGCGGCTCTCTGCGTCGCGAGTCGATCTCGCACACCGTGCACATCGGAGAACTCGGTCTGGACGGGCGGGTGCGTCCGGTGACGGGAGTGCTGCCTGCCGTGTTCGCAGCGGCGCGCGCCGGCTTCGAGCGGGTCGTCGTGCCTTTCGCGAACGCGGCGGAGGCGCGATTGGTACCTGGCATCGAGGTGCGCGCGGCCACATCGCTCGCCGAAGTCGCGGCGTGGCACGGCGCTGACGTCGCGGTTCCGCAGGTCGAGCCGGTCGCGGGTGCGGCGCACGTGGCCGAGCAGTCCTCGGTTCTCGATCTCGCCGAAGTCGTGGGGCAGGAGGAAGCCGTCGAGGCGCTCGTGGTCGCTGCGGCGGGTGGGCACCACCTGCTGCTGAGCGGGCCTCCCGGGGCCGGCAAGACCATGCTCGCCCGTCGACTGCCAGGGATACTTCCTCCGCTCACGGACGACGAGGCGCTCGAAGTCGCCTCGATCCGTTCTCTCGTGGGCGATCCGGTCGACAGTCTCGACCGGATCGCTCCGCTCGAAGCTCCCCACCACAGCGCTTCGGTCGCAGCACTGGTGGGCGGCGGATCGCGAGTCGTCCGCCCCGGCGCGATCGTGCGCGCACACAGGGGAGTGCTGTTCCTCGACGAAGCGGCGGAGTTCTCGCGCGTGGCTCTGGATGCGCTCCGGCAGCCGCTCGAGTCGGGGGCGATCGAGGTGCACCGGTCCGGTTTCGTCGCGCGGTTCCCCGCGCGCTTTCAGCTCATCCTGGCCATGAACCCGTGTCCGTGCGGTAACTACGGCGTGCGTGGCGCGGAGTGCGTGTGCCCCTCATTGGCGATCCGCCGATACGCCGACAGGCTGTCGGGGCCGTTGCGTGACCGCATCGATATCGAGCTTCAGGTCGCGCGCGTCGCGGCAGCACGCGCGACATCGGCCGAGCGGTCCGAGACCTCCACTTCGCATGCGATGCAGCGGGTGCTGGCGGCGAGAGAACGAGCGGCTCACCGTCTGCGCGGCACTCCCTGGCGGGTGAACGGCGACGTGCCGGGGACCTGGTTGAGGCAGGGCGCGCGCCGTGTGAGCCCAGAGGCGAGGATTCCGCTCGACCGGGCGCTCGAGCGCGGCGCTCTCACGCTGCGCGGATACGACAGGGTGCTCCGACTGGCCTGGACCATGGCCGACCTCGCCGGCGTCGATCTTCCGGGGCGAGACCAGATCGGGCGAGCCCTGTACCTGAAGAAGGGACGCAGCGCATGATCGAACGGCTGCTGCAGAATGCTCATGCGAAAGACGCCGCGCGGGTGGCATGCCCGGACCGCGAAGTCGACGAGGTCTTGGCGAGAGTCGCGTGGAACGTGCTCGCCGAACCGGGGGACGGAGTCGCCGGCGCCCTGATCGCGGAGCTCGGACCAGTCGAGGCGCTGCGCGTCGCCACAGAAGACGGTGCGCTCCTCGTGTCTCCGCGGACACCTCCACGCGTGTTGCGGGAGGCGATGGAGCGCTGGCGGCCCCGTGCGTCGCCGCAGGCCGTGCTGGACGCGCTCGACAGCGCGGCGGGCGTCCGGGCGCGGCTCGTGCTGCCGGGGGGCCCGCTCTGGCCTGCGGCGGTCGATGATCTCGGCCCGCACGCCCCGACGCTGCTGTGGGTCAGGGGAGACGCCGGACTGCTCAGCGCCGATCCGCGTGTCGCGATCGTCGGCGCGCGGGCATCGAGCGGCTACGGCGACCTTCTTGCTGCAGAATTCGCCGGAGATCTTGCTGCCAGCGGCGGGATCGTGATCTCCGGCGGTGCCTACGGCATCGACGGCGCCGCCCATCGTGCCGCCCTCGGCGTCGGCGGCGCTACGGTCGCGCTCCTGGCCGGAGGCGTCGACCGCGCTTATCCGCAGGGGCATCAGAGCCTTCTCCGCGAGATCGCGGAGAAGGGCGCGGTGGTGAGCGAGGTGCCGTGCGGCACTGCCCCGACCAAGTGGCGGTTCCTCAGCAGAAACCGCCTGATCGCGGCCCTCGGGCATGCGACGGTCGTCGTCGAGGCGGGCTGGCGCAGCGGGTCCATCAACACCGCCGGCCATGCCGCCGCGCTGGGGCGACCGCTCGGCGCGGTGCCCGGGCCGGTGACGTCCGCGACATCCGCAGGCTGCCACCGCCTGCTGCGCGAGTACGACGCCCGGTGCGTGACCACGACAGCCGAGATCCGAGAACTGTGGGAAGCGACGCTCGTGACGCCTCAGGGCGGCGGCGCCGACCCCGATCGGATCCGGCTGTGCGATGCGCTGAGCACGCGCACCGCGGTTCCTGCTCAGGAACTCGCTCGCCGCAGTGGGCTCTCGGTGACGACGGTCGAGGCGCTGCTGGGGCTTCTCGAGCTCGAGGGCGTCGTCACACGCTCCGGCACCGGATGGCGCGGCATCGCCGGCGCGGCCTGAGTACGGCGAGGCGGCGGCGCCCTGAGGGGGCGGCGAGGCAAGCTGTGGACATGGAGTTCCTCACCGTGGCTGACGCCTTCGCCGAGCACCTGCAGCAGGTGCGGCGACTGTCGCCCGCGACGGTGCGCGCATACCGGTCCGACCTCCGCGACCTCGGCGACAGCGTCGGCGAGCGAGACGTGCAGGACGTCGATCTGGAAGCCCTGCGCGACTGGCTGTGGCGAGCGACGCAGCGGGGCGACGCGAGGTCGACGCTCGCGCGGCGCGCCGCTGCGGCGCGATCGTTCTTCAGCTGGGCTCAGGAAGAGGGCCTGATCGAGCACGACCCGAGCCTGAGACTGATCGCTCCCAAGCGCGGGCGGACTCTGCCCACCGTCGCCTCGCACGACTCCATGACCGCATTGCTCGACGCCCGTCGTGAGGCGGCGGCCGACGGCGATCCGATCGCCCTGCGCGACCACGCCATTCTCGAGCTCCTGTACGGCGCGGGAATCCGCGTCTCGGAGCTGTGCGGACTCGACCTCGACGATCTGGACCTCGACCGTGGCACCGCACGGGTGCTCGGCAAGGGGTCGAAGGAGCGCGTCGTCCCGTTCGGAATTCCTGCGCGTACGGCAGTCGGCGCCTTCTTGAGCCGCGGCAGGCCGGCCCTCGCGGCAAGGGCGGACAGCGTTCCCCCCGCGGTGTTCCTCGGAGCACGGGGCGCCCGTCTCGGGCCGCGCACGGTATACACAGTGGTCGCCGATGCCCTCGCGCCGTTCGTCGGCGCCGAGACGGTCGGCCCGCACGCACTCAGGCACACGGCGGCGACGCATCTGCTCGACGGCGGTGCCGATCTGCGCGCAGTGCAGGAGATACTCGGCCATGCCAGCCTCGGCACCACTCAGATCTACACCCATGTGTCGGCCGAGCGGCTCACCGCGACCTATCGCCTCGCTCATCCGCGGGCCTGAGCCTCACACGCCGCGGGCGCGGCGCCGCTGGCGATTCCGCGCAGAGCCCGTCCGCCGCAGGCGCGGTGGTGGCCCGCGCAGCTCAGATGGGCCCGCAGCAGGGGAGCAGCACCGCACGCGGAACATCGCCGAACAACAGCAGCGGGTTGATGTAGACGCCGTGGAGACGTACGCCCACGTGCAGCGTCCCCGCAGCGGCGTGCCCGCCGGCGTCGACCGTGCCGATCACGTCACCCGCGGCGACCGCATCGCCCGGGGAGAGGTCCGAGAGCAACGGCTCGAAGGTCGTCACGTAGCCGCCGGCGTGCTCGATCGTGATCAACGGGCGGTCGACCACAGTGCCGCGAAACGCGACCACGCCGTCTGCGGGCGCGCGCACGGGATCACCGATACCAGCCGCGACGTCGATCCCTCGATGGCCGGGGCCGTACTCGTGCGCCGGGGCGCGGTACGCGACGACGACGGTACGCGGGCCCTCGACGGGCCACAGCCAGTCGGGTGACTCGCCCCCCGCGACGTGCACTGTGACCGGCGACATCGCGATCGCGGCGGGGGAGGAGACTGCGGACGAGGCGAGGAGCGCGGCGATGATGAGAGCGCCGAGGCGCTGGGTGAGACGCATGTCGTCATCCTTCTCGTCCGAGCCGTTCGGAGAGCGCGATCGGTCGCCTGAACGAGCGGGATGCGGGACAACTCGTCGTTCTCAGAGCGATGTGCAGAGAGTGTCGCAGGCGGCGGCATCCTGTATGCTGGAGGAGCACCTCGAAATCGGGGTGACTACGCGTGCCCAGAGCGACTCCGGTCGCGGCATCCACTCCCACAGGTCCATCTCTTCAGAGATGGCGGGCGTGTGCCGGGCACCAGGCAGTCCGATCGACCGATCGGCGACAACCTCAACGGCGCCCGGCGCCAGAACAAGGAGACGACCATGGCTGTGGTCACCATCCGCCAGCTGCTCGACAGCGGCGTGCACTTCGGACACCAGACCCGTCGGTGGAACCCGAAGGTGAAGCGCTTCATCCTCACCGAGCGCAGCGGCATCCACATCATCGACCTTCAGCAGTCGCTCGGCTACATCGACAAGGCCTACGACTTCGTCAAGGAGACCGTCGCTCACGGCGGCACCATCCTCTTCGTCGGCACGAAGAAGCAGGCGCAGGAGATCCTCGCGGAGCAGGCGACCCGTGTCGGCCAGCCCTTCGTGAACCAGCGCTGGCTCGGTGGCCTCCTCACCAACTTCCAGACCATCGCGAAGCGTCTCGCTCGCATGAAGGAGCTCGAGGAGCTCGACTACGAGAACCCGGCTGCTTCGGGCTTCACCAAGAAGGAGCTCCTCCTCAAGAAGCGCGAGCTCGACAAGCTGCACAAGTCGCTCGGCGGCATCCGCAACCTCACCAAGACGCCGTCCGCCCTCTGGGTCGTCGACGCCAAGCGCGAGCACCTCGCGATCGACGAGGCCAAGAAGCTCGGCATCCCGGTGATCGGAATCCTCGACACCAACGCCGACCCCGACGACTTCCAGTACCCGATCCCCGGCAACGACGACGCGATCCGCTCGGTCTCGCTGCTCACCCGCATCATCGCGGACGCCGCGGCCGAGGGACTGCAGCAGAAGCACAACCCCGAGACGGGCGACGCCGAGCCGCTCGCCGATTGGGAGCGCGAGCTGCTCGAGGCTCCGGCCGAGACCGATGCTGCTGCTGAGGCTCCGGCTGAAGAGGCCGCCGTCGAGGCTCCGGCCGAAGAGGTCGCAGCCGAAGAGGCCGCTGCTGAGGCTCCCGCAGACGCTTCCGCTGAGGAGACCGTCGAGGTCGCCGCAGCCGAGGCCGCAGAGTCCAAGTAATCCCGCGTACACCACGCACACACACCTACGAAGCAAGGAGCCACCACACATGGCCAACTTCACCATCGCCGACCTCAAGGCGCTGCGTGAGCAGCTCGGAACGGGAATGGTCGACACCAAGAAGGCGCTCGAGGAGGCCGACGGCGACGTCGAGAAGGCCACCGAGATCCTGCGCCTGAAGGGTGCGAAGGGCAACGCCAAGCGCGCTGACCGTTCGACCAGCGAGGGCCTCATCGTCGCTCGCGAGCAGGACGGCGCTGTGACGCTCGTCGAGCTCGCCTGCGAGACCGACTTCGTCGCGAAGAACGAGCGCTTCATCGCGCTGGCCGACAAGGTCGCCGACGCCGTCGCCGCCGTCAAGGCGGACTCGGTCGAGGCTGCTCTGGCGGCTCAGGCCGGCGACAAGAGCGTCGAGACGGTCATCTCGGAAGAGGCTGCGATCATCGGCGAGAAGGTCGAGCTGCGCCAGGTCCGCACCGTCACCGGTGACAAGGTCGAGGTCTACCTCCACCGCACGAGCAAGGATCTGCCTCCGCAGATCGGCGTCGTCGTCGCCTACTCGGGTGACGACGCCGAGACGGCCCGCAGCATCGCGCAGCACATCTCGTTCGCGAACCCGTCGTACCTGTCCCGCGAGGACGTCCCGGCGGAGGCTGTCGAGAAGGAGCGCGAGATCGTCACCGAGATCTCCCGCAACGAGGGCAAGCCCGAGGCAGCCCTGCCGAAGATCGTCGAGGGCCGCGTCTCCGCGTTCATCAAGCAGGTCGCCCTGCTCGAGCAGGACTACGCGAAGGACAACAAGCAGTCCGTCGCCCAGGTGGCGAAGGATGCAGGCATCACCGTGACCGACTTCGCTCGGTTCAAGGTCGGCGCGTAACACTGTCGAAGGGGTTCGGATCGTCTCGATCCGAACCCCTTCTTCATGCCCAAGAGGCACTATCTTGAATCGGGATGAGAGGACACCACCCATGACCGAACGCACTGGACGCCGCCGCGTCCTGCTCAAGCTCTCCGGCGAGGCATTCGGTGCCGGCCAGCTCGGCGTCAACCCCGACGTCGTGAGCCAGATCGCCCGCGACATCGCGGCAGCCGTCGACCGGGTCGAGATCGCGATCGTCGTCGGCGGAGGCAACTTCTTCCGCGGCGCGGAGCTCAGCCAGCGCGGCATGGACCGCGGCCGGGCGGACTACATGGGCATGCTCGGCACCGTGATGAACGCGCTCGCCCTCCAGGACTTCCTCGAGCAGGCCGGTGCGCCGACGCGCGTGCAGTCGGCGATCTCGATGACGCAGGTCGCAGAGCCCTACATCCCGCGTCGCGCAGAGCGCCACATGGAGAAGGGGCGCGTCGTCATCTTCGGCGCGGGCGCAGGCCTGCCGTACTTCTCCACCGACACGGTGGCTGCGCAGCGCGCGCTCGAGATCGGTGCGCAGGAGGTGCTCGTCGCCAAGAACGGCGTCGACGCCATCTACACGGCCGATCCCAACAAGCACGCGGATGCCGAGCGCATCGAGCGCGTGACCTACCGGGACGCGCTGCAGCGCGGGCTCAAGGTCGTCGACTCCACCGCCTTCAGCCTGTGCATGGACAACAACATGGACATGCGCGTGTTCGGCATGGAGCCCGCGGGCAACGTGACCCGCGCGCTGCTCGGCGAGCCGATCGGCACGCTTGTCACGGCCTGAACTCACCAGTCGCAGAGCCTTCGACCGATAGAATTTTCAGAACACCCTGACGATAGGAGTCACCGTGATCGCGGATGTCCTCGCTGAAACCACTTCTCGCATGACGCGTGCGGTCGACGCCGCCAAGGAGGACTTCGCAACGGTCCGCACCGGCCGCGCGAACCCCCAGATGTTCCAGAAGGTGCTGGTGGACTACTACGGCACGCCGACCCCGTTGGCGCAGCTCGCATCGCTCGCCAACCCCGAGGCGCGCTCGCTCATCATCACGCCGTACGACAAGTCGGCGCTGAAGGCGATCGAGCAGGCGATCCGCGACATGCCGAACCTCGGCGCGAACCCGTCGAACGACGGCAACATCGTGCGGGTGACGATGCCGGAGCTCACCGCCGACCGCCGCAAGGAGTACGTGAAGCTCGTCAAGGCGAAGGGCGAGGACGCGAAGGTCCACGTCCGCGGCATCCGTCGCAAGGCGAAGGACGAGCTCGATGCGCTCAAGAGCGAGCTCGGCGAAGACGAGATCGCGCGTGGCGAGAAGGAGCTCGACGCGCTCACGCGCCAGCACGTCGACCTGATCGACGACGCTCTCAAGCGCAAAGAAGCAGAGCTCCTCGAGGTCTGATCGGACATGTCCGACGACGATTCGCGCGGAGCAGGGGACGACGTTCCGCAGACGCGCCGGGAGGCGCGAGAGTCGGCGACTCCCGAGGGCGGCGCACCGCTGGCCGACGAGGCGTTTCCCGGCTTCGACGCCGAGAGCATCCCTCCGCGTCCGCCGCTGCCTGCCGGGGACCCCGATCCGCTCGACACGGGTGAGCACAACGCGATCCGCGAGCAGTGGCGCGCCGCGAGGGGCGAGTTCGAGAGCCACGTGTCGCATGCCCGTGATCAGCTGGATCAGGCGAACGAGCGCATCAAGCAGCGGAACGAGCGGATCAAGCAGCGCACGGGTCGCGATCTCATCCTCGCGATCCTGATCGGTCTCGCATTCGGCGCCGCTCTGCTGGCGTCGCTGCTGTTCTTCAAGGTGCTGTTCGTTCCGCTGGCTCTGGCCGCGGCCCTCCTCGGCGTGTACGAGCTGTCGCTCGCGCTGCGAGGTGCGGGGCGTCGCATAGATCTCGTGCCGCAGCTGATCTCGGCCGCTCTGATCGTGATCCCCGCCTACTTCGTGCAGATCTGGCTGGTGTGGGCGCTGCTGTTCCTCGGCGTCGCGTTCGTCATCGTCTGGCGCCTGGTCGGCCAGATGGTCGCGCAGGACGGCCGCACGTACGGCGACGTGCTGGCGGATGCCGTGATCGGCGGCTTCGTCCAGATCTACGTTCCGTTCTTCGCCGCCATCGCGCTGATCCTGCTGCGGCAGGAAGGCGGTCAGTGGTGGGTTCTCGGCTTCATCGCGATCGCCGTCGCCGCGGACACCGGTGCGTACGCATCCGGTCTCGCGTTCGGCAAGCATCCGATGGCACCCCGGATCAGCCCGAAGAAGACCTGGGAGGGGTTCGCGGGAGCGGTGGTCGCAGCGATCACTGCCGGGGTCCTGCTCGCTCTCTTCCTGCTCGAACTGCCGTGGTGGGCGGGTGCCGTCTTCGGCGTCGCCGTCCTGCTCACGGCGACGCTGGGCGACCTCGGCGAGTCCATGCTCAAGCGCGATATCGGGATCAAGGACATGAGCTCCTGGCTTCCCGGTCACGGCGGGCTTCTCGATCGCCTGGACAGCATCCTGCCGTCGACGATCCCCGCACTGTGCCTCTACTTCCTTCTCTCACCTTGGGTGGTGCTGTGATGTCCTCCGACGACGTTCTCGATCTCGATCAGACCGACGAGGCGCCGCCCGCGTTCGCCTTGACGCACGGTCGCACCCGCGGGTATCACCGCACCGCGGTCGACACCTTCCTCGCCGCAGCGCGCAGGGCTTTCGAAGGCGACGGAGATCTTTCGGCGTCGGACGTCCGCGTCGCATCGTTCCCGCTCGTGAAGAACGGGTACGTCGTCGCCGAGGTCGATGCGGCGCTCAGCCGCGTCGAGGACGCGCTCGCCGGTCGCGAACGCGAACGCGTGGTCCGCAGTCAGGGGGCCGGCGTCTGGGTGGAGCAGGCCAGGGGAGAGGCCCAGGTCATCCTCGATCATCTCGCCCGTCGTCGGAAGAACCGCTTCGCGCGCACGGGCATGCTCACCTTCGGATACCGGATCGACGAGGTCGACCACGTCGCGACGCGCATCGTGCGCTATCTCCGCGACGGTGAGCCGCTGACGGCGGAACAGCTTCGCTCCGCGGCGTTCCGGATGCAGCGCGGAGGTTACCGCGAGGAGCAGGTCGATGCACTGCTCGACGCGACGATCGACGTCATCCTGGCCGTTCGCTGAGAGTTCCCACGGCCATCCCAGGCTCGACCGGTAGACTGCCAGCCATCGTGAACTCCCGAAACGACATGATCTCCGAACGAAAGAGCGTGACGGCGCTGCCTGCGTCGCGCGCGCTGTCGCCGCGCGCGGGTACGGTCCGCCGCCGAGTGGCGGGCGTCGTCGCCGGCGTCGCCGTGGTCGGATTCGCTGCGGCGATCGTGGCTCCGACGGGTATCGCCCTTGCCGATCCTCCTGAGGAGGCTGTCGCCGAATCGATGTATTCGGTGGCCCTCGTCGACACGCAGGACCTCACGGTGACGGTTGACGGCGCGACGATCGCTCCGGTCGATCGCGGCGGGTTCTCGGTGTACGTCACGCCGAAGCCCACGCCCACTCCGACCGCCAACCCCGCGTCGACGGGTGGTGGCGGCGGGGGCGGACCCCTCTTCTACACAGGTGGCGGAGCGCCCGCTGAGTGGATGGCTGCGGCCGGTATCGCGGAGTCCGACTGGGGCTACGTGGACTACATCGTGTCGCACGAGAGCGGCTGGAACCCCAACGCGACGAACAGGTCGTCGGGTGCCTGCGGCCTCGTTCAGGCTCTGCCCTGCAGCAAGGTGCCGGGCAACGGCTACGACCCGGTCGACAACCTCCGCTGGGGCACGGGATACGCCACCAGCCGCTACGGCGGCTGGGCCGGTGCGTACGCGTTCTGGACCAAGAACCACTGGTGGTGATCGCGGGTCATGGCCCGCTCGCGCAGGCGCCGTCCGGCGCGCCCTGACACCGAAGACTCTCTCGATCGGCTGCTGTCCTCCTGGAAGCGCAGCGAAGTCCGTCGCGGCGTCGAGTGGACTGTGCAGCCGGTATCGGCCGTGCAAGCGCAGAAGGACTACATCTGCCCCGGTTGCGGGCGCACGGTCGAGTCCGGAACCGCCCACCTCGTCGTCTGGCGGGCCGACGGCGTGCTCGGCGACGCCGCTGATCTCGCCGCCCGGCGACATTGGCACACCCACTGCTGGAGGATTGCATGAGCATCGAGATCCGCGGCCCGCTGGAGCTGCCCGCACGTCGTGAGGACATCGAACTGGAGACGTCCGACGGGCTGACCCTCGTCGGAGAGCTGGCGCTGCCGGAGGCAGGAGAGCCTGCCGCGACGCTCGTGACGCTGCATCCGCTCCCTACCGCCGGCGGATTCATGGACTCGCACATCCTCCGGAAGGCGGCTGCCCGCCTGCCTGCGCTGGCCGACCTCGCGGTCCTGAGGTTCAACACCCGGGGCACCTCTTCGCCGCGAGGCACGAGCGACGGAGCATTCGACGGCGGCGGCGCCGAGCAGTTCGACGTCGCGGCGGCGATGGACTTCGTGCGCGACCGCGCGCTTCCGCGTCCGTGGCTGCTCGGCTGGTCGTTCGGCACCGAACTGGCACTGAAATACGGGCGCGAGCACGACATCGAAGGCATCATCCTGCTCTCGCCGCCGCTGCACAGGGCGACCGATGCGGAGGTGGCCTCGTGGTCGCAGTCCGACCACGAGGTCGTCGTCCTCGTACCCGAATTCGACGACTATCTGCGCCCTGCCGAGGCGGAGACGCGGTTCGCGGCGATCCCGCACGCCAGGCTCATCGCCGTCGAGGGCGGAAAGCACCTGTGGGTGGGGGAGAGCCAGACGAGGCGGGTGCTCACAGAGATCGTCGCGGCAGTGAATCCGGCGGCGCTTCCGCTTCCCACGCACTGGCCGGCGGCCTGAGGCTCACCGCTCGTTCATGCGCGGAATGAGCACCTGACGGTAGATGATCAGGATGCTCGCCGCGACCGGGATCGCGATCAGTGCGCCGAGGAGCCCGAGCAGGCTGCCTCCTGCGAGGGCGGCGACCACGACCACCGCTCCAGGAACGGCGACGGCGCGGCTCATGATGCGGGGCGAGATCACGTATGCCTCGATCTGCATGTAGATCAGGTAGTAGATGGCTGCGGCGATCGCGGTCGCGGGGGAGCCGAGTCCGGGGATCAAGCAGGCCAGCACGATGATCGTCGACCCGGTGAGAGTGCCCACGAGCGGGATCAGCGAGAAGAAGAAGGCGACGACCGCGAGCACGGCCGGGAACGGCGCCCGGATGATCGACAGGAAGATCATGCTCAGCACGCCGTTGATGACGCCCTGCGTGACCTGGCCCATCACGTAGTAGCCGACCGAGTCTGTGATCTGCTCGGACAGGTCGATGAAGCGCTCGCGCTTGGACGCCGGCGCGAGCTGGTAGACGGCGCGCTTGAGCGACGGCGTCGACGCCGTGAGATAGATCGTCAGGATCAGCACGATGAAGGTGCCGAACAGACCGCTCAGAACTGCGCCGCTCGCATTGATCACACCTTGTCCGACAGTGCTGCCGATGTCCGTCAGGTTCTTCTCCAGCCAGTCCTCGACGTAGGCGAAGACCGTGTCCACATCGAGATTGGGGAACGTCGTCGTCAGCCATTCGCGAAGATCGGGGAGCAGGCTGCCCCGCTCGACGATGGCCGTGATCTGGGCGATCAGCTGCGAGATCTGATCGATCAGCACCGGCAGGATGATCAGCACGATGCCGGCGAACACGCCGAGCACGCCGAGGATCGTGACGAGGACGGCCGCCCACCTCGGCAGGCGGCGTCGCTCGAGGAACGAGACGAGCGGATCGAGACCCAGACTGAGGAAGAGCGCGGTGCCGATGTAGAGCATGATGGTCGACAGCGTCTGCACGCTGCCGATGAGGAGGATGCCCAGACCCACGCCGAGCGTCGCCACCAGGGCGGTGCGGAACGGATTGTGGATCTTCATCGGGACTCCTCGGATGACGGCTGCTGTCAGGCTATCCATGGTCGAGGTCTCGACCGGGTCGACGTGCCGCGCGACGACGCGCCTGGCGCATCTCGTGGGCAACACACAGGTGCTTTCGCTAGTCTGAAATGTCGAGTGTTTGCGCCACGGGCAGAGTGTCGGGGTGCGTGAGGAGACTTTTCGTGCGTTTCGTTTGGGCCGTCGCGGCCTTCGTGCTGGCCACGGTGCTGATCGGTGCGGGCATCGCTCAGCGGACCATCTTCCTGGGTCCGTCGAAAGATCAGGTGTCGGTGAAGGTCGATGAGCCCGCCCCGTTCGTCCTGCTCGACGGTGACGTTCTGCGCGAGCACCCGGGCGCACAGAGCCTGCTCGTGCACGGCGACGGCGACATCTTCGCCGCCTACGGGCGCACCGCCGACATGGAGGCCTGGCTGGCGGATTCCGACTACAACCACGTCAGCGTCGCGAAGAACGGCAAGCTCGACGTCGAGCTCGTGCCCGCCGCCGCGGATGCCTCCAATGGTGGAGACGGCGGTGAGACGCCGGCGCCGACCGAGACGCCCGCCGCTGATGCCGCGGAGCAGACGACTGCCGGACGCAACCCCGCCGGTTCCGACCTGTGGCTGGACTCGTTCTCCGAGAAGGACTCACTGGTCGCCGACAACATGCAGCTGCCGGACGGTGTGAGCATGCTCATCGCCTACGACGGCACCAAGGACGCGCCCACCGACATCAGCGTGTCCTGGCCGCTCGACAACTCGACACCTCTCACCGGGCCGCTCGTCACGAGCGGCGTGGTCGTGCTCGTCATCGGTCTGGTCCTCTACATCCTCGGCATTCGCCACCAGCGTCGCGGGCGCGGCCCCAGGCGCAAGGGTCCCGGCCCGCTTCCCGTCACCGAGCCGATCGACCTCGCCGAGCTGCCGGCAGCAGACCGTGCGGCGCTCGAAGAGAAGCCCGCCGCCACCGCGGAGGACGCGGACGCTCCCGAATCCGAGGACGACGCGACTGCGAAGGCGCCCAAGACGGAGATGCGCGTCGCGCGCTCATCGCGTCGACGCTGGGTCGTCGCGCTGCCCGCGCTCGCGGTGACCGCGGTTCTCGCGACCGGCTGCACGGCGGACTCCTGGCCGCAGCTCGGGTCGTCGACGCCGACCCCGACGCCGACCCCGACGGTGATCGCTCCCGACAACCAGAAGCCGCCGGCGGTGACCGAGGCGCAGGCCAAGCGCATCATCGAGCAGATCTCGTCGACTCTCGAGAATGCGGACGGCGCGATGGACATCGAGCTCGCGAAGACACGCCTCGACGGGGCGGCTCTCGCCGCCCGCACGACCGATTACGCGCTGCGCACCGCGATCCCCGAAACGCCGGTGCCCGCAGTGATCCCCACCGACGACGTCGAGGTCGTTCTTCCGGAGGCGACGGATCGCTGGCCGCGCACGGTGCTGCTGCTGACGAAGAGCACGGGAGATGAGACGGCTCCGCCGGTCATCCTCACGATGATCCAGCAGGACCCCTGGTCGAACTACAAGATCACCGACATCGCCGAGATGCTGGCGGACACCAAGGTCCCCGAAGTCGTCGCTCCGTGGCTGGGCACGTCGCTGGTGCCCGCAGACTCCGCGTTCCTCAGCATCGCGCCGGGAAAGCTGGCCGAGGCGTTCGCCGACGTCGTCGACGCGAATGAGCAGAGCCCGTCGTACGGATCCTTCGACGATGTCGCACTCGCCTATGCCAAGTCGATCCGCGACAGCCGCCAGGCGGTCGTGGACAATCTGGCCGCCAACAACGCCGCGACGACCTCGAAGACCGCGTTCGACATCACGCCGTCGGATTCCCCGCCGGTGTCGATGACGACGCTCGACAGCGGCGCGATCGTGGCGGTCTCGCTCGTCGAGTCGGAAACCGTGACTCCGACCGTGGAAGGGGCCGCGATTCGGTTCAACGACTACCCCGAGGCGAAGGCTCTCACGGGCGTCACCGAGTCTTCGAAGGGTGTCACCACGAAGTACGAGTTCCAGCTGTTCTTCTCCGTGCCCGCTCAGGGGTCCACCGAGCAGATCCATCTGCTCGCCGCCCGTCAGAACCTGCTCTCCGTCGAGGTGATCAAATGAGCCAGATCTCGCCCGCAGCCCTCCGTGGAGCCGTCGACCTGTCGACGCTCCGCAACCGTCCTGCAGCATCCGCCGAGGGTGCCGCTGCTGCTCCCGGCGTCGTCGACATCGTGGTGGACGCGACCGACGAGTCGTTCGGCCAGATCCTCGAGATCTCGCGAAACGTGCCCGTGGTCGTCGACCTGTGGGCGGAGTGGTGCGGTCCCTGCAAGCAGCTGAGCCCGATCATCGAGAAGGTGACCCGCGAACTCGGGGGTCGCGTTCTGCTCGCGAAGGTCGACGTCGACGCGAACCCGCAGCTAGCTCAGGGTTTCCGCGCGCAGTCGATCCCGATGGTGGTCGCTCTGATCGCCGGGCAGCCGGTCCCGATGTTCACGGGCGCCGTGCCCGAAGAGCAGGTGCGCGAGGTGTTCGCCAAGCTCCTGCAGCTGGCCGCCGAGAACGGTGTCACGGGGACTCTGGCCGTCGCCGACGGGGCAGCGCCCGCCCAGGAGCCATCTGAGCCCGAGCTGCCTCCGCTGCACGCGGAGGCGTACGCGGCGATCGAGGCGGGCGACTACCCTGCCGCGATCGTGGCCTACGAGAAGGCGCTCGCAGAGAACCCTCGTGATGAGGAGGCCGCGGCCGGTCTCGGGCAGGTGCGCCTGCTCGCCCGTGTGCAGTCGCTCGATCTGCAGACAGCCCGCGCCGCCGCGGCTGCGGCGCCGCTCGATGTTCAGGCCCAGTTCGACGTCGCCGACCTCGATCTCGCGGGCGGTCACGTCGACGATGCGTTCGGACGCCTGCTGGACCTGTTCGCCCAGCTGCCCGCTGCCGAGCGAGCCTCGGTGCGGGAGCGTCTCGTCGAGCTGTTCGGTCTGATCGGCGCGGCCGACCCGCGCGTCGCCGCCGCCCGCAACAGGCTCACCTCGTTGCTGTTCTGACGCGCCGTGCCGGCTCATCCACCCATCAGGGAGCGGATGAGCCGGCGACGCGTCAGCCGTGGTTGATCGTCGGGACGTGCGGCTCGCCCTGGAAGCGCAGCCAGATCGTCGACAGTGCCGGGAGGGTGATCGTCGCCGTCGGCGCGCTGTCTCCGTCGCTGCGCGCGACGACCATCCCCAGGTTTCCCGATCCACGACCGCCGAAGTCCGCGGCATCCGTGTTGAGGATCTCGTTCCACACGCCCTCGCGGGGGAGCTCCAGCCGATAGCCGCCGCGCTCCACACCGGCGAAGTTGCTCACGACGACCAGGCGCCCGCCGTGACCGTCGCGGCGCTCGAAGGCGACCACCGTCGGGTCCCAGGTGGGGGCGCCAAGGCGTGAGAACGACGAGCCGTCGTTGTCGCGCTCCCACAGCGGCGACTGCGCACGATAGGTGCGGTTGAGCGCGCCCACGAAGGTCTGCAGCTGTGCGTGCGACGGCTGGTCGAGCAGCCACCAGTCCAGCTCGCGCGACTCCGACCATTCCGCGAGCTGTCCGAACTCCTGCCCCATGAACAGGAGCTTCTTCCCGGGATGTCCCCACATGTAGCCGAGATACGCGCGCATGTTCGCGAGCTTGTGCCAGTGGTCTCCCGGCATCTTCGCGAGCAGGCTGCCCTTTCCGTGCACCACCTCGTCGTGGCTGATCGGCAGCAGATAGTTCTCGCCGAACGCGTAGACGAAAGAGAACGTCATCTCGCCCTCATGGTGCGCACGGTACATCGGATCGCGCTCGATGTACTGGAGCGAGTCGTTCATCCACCCCATGTTCCACTTGAACCCGAAGCCGAGCCCGGCGTGGTCGGTGGGTGCGGTGACGCCGGGGAAGGCGGTGGACTCCTCGGCGATCATGAGAACGCCGGGGTGCAGGCGGTACGCCGTGGCGTTGACCTCCTGCAGGAACCGGATCGCCTCGAGGTTCTCGCGGCCGCCGTGCACGTTCGGCGCCCACTCGCCCTCCTTGCGGGAGTAGTCGAGGTAGAGCATGGACGCGACGGCATCCACGCGCAGACCGTCGACGTGGAACTCGCTGAGCCAGAACAGGGCGTTCGCGACGAGGAAGCCGCGCACCTCGTTGCGACCGTAGTCGAAGATCAGCGTGCCCCAGTCCTGGTGCTCGCCGCGTCGGGGATCCGGATGCTCGTAGAGGGCCTGCCCGTCGAACCGGGCGAGCGCGAAGGCGTCCTTGGGGAAGTGGCCAGGCACCCAGTCCATGATGACGCCGACGCCCGCCTGGTGGAGCCGGTCGATCAGGTAGCGGAGATCGTCGGGAGAGCCGAAGCGGCTGGTCGCGGCGTAGTAGCCCGACACCTGGTAGCCCCATGAGCCGCCGAAGGGGTGCTCGGCGAGCGGCATGAACTCCACGTGCGTGAAGCCGGCGTTCGTGACGTGCTCGATGAGAGGGTCGGCGGCATCCCGATAGCCCAGGCCGCCGCGCCACGAACCGAGATGCACCTCGTACACCGACAGCGGCTGGGCGACGGCGTGGGTGGCGGCGCGGCGGGTCATCCAGGCGCCGTCCGTCCAGCGGTAGCGGGATTCGGTGACGACGGATGCCGTGGCCGGCGGCACCTGCGCCTCCTGCGCCATCGGGTCGGCCTTGAAGATCCAGTCGCCTGCTCTGGTGCGGATCTCGTACTTGTACTGCGCTCCGACCTCGACACCGGGGATGAACAGCTCCCAGAGGCCGCTCACGCCCATCGAGCGCATGGCGTGGGACTCGCCGTTCCATCTGTTGAACTCGCCCACCACGCGGACGGCGGTGGCGTTGGGGGCCCACACCGCGAACGCGACGCCGCTGTCGCCGTCGATGGTCCGGGCGTGCGAGCCGAGCACCTCCCACGGCCGCTCATGGCGTCCCTCGGCGATCAGATGGAGATCCAGATCGCCGAGCGTCGGCAGGTGGCGATACGGATCGCCCGCGACCGTCTCGGGCTCGTCGCCGTAGACGGTCGCCACACGATAGGCGACGGGGGAACCGTCGTGCTGACCCTCCCAGATGCCGTGCGCGACGTGCGCCAGCTCGAGTCGCGTCCCGTCGGCGAAGACGGCCGCCACCGACGACGCGAGGGGGCGGCGGACCCGGATCAGTGTCACGGTGCGGTCCGTGGCGTCGGCATACGGGTGCGAACCCAGCACGGAGTGGGGATCATGGTGCGACGCTCCCGCGACGGCTGCCCAGTCCGCGGATGCCGTGACGTCTTCGACGTAGCTCATGCTCGGTCCCTCACCTTCAAGATGTGCACCGGCTCGGAGAACGAGTCCAGGCGCACGTAGTTGTGGTCTGCCCAAGTCCAGACAGCACCAGTGACGAGGTCTTCGACCTCGAAGCTCTCGCCGAGCGGCACGCCCCACACCGTGGTGTCGAGGTGCACCGTGGTCTCGCGCACCGAGTGCGGGTCGACGTTCGCGACGACGATGATGGTGTCGGAGCGGCCCGTGCCGGTGAACGCCGCGTCGAGGTGCTTGCTGTAGACGAGCACGGCGTCGTCGTCGCTCCAGTGCGTCGTGAGATTGCGCAGCTGGCGGAGTGCGGGATGGTCGCGGCGGATGCCGTTGAGACGGCGCAGCAGGGGAGCGAGCGAGTCACCGGCGGCCTCGGCCGCCTCCCAGTCCCTCAGCTTGTACTCGTACTTCTCGTTGTCGATGTTCTCTTCGGATCCGGGGCGCGCCACGTTCTCGAAGAGCTCGTAGCCCGCATACACGCCGTAGACGGGCGCCGCCGTGGCCGCGATGCACGCGCGGATCTTGTACGCGGCTCGCCCGCCGAACTGCAGATACTCGGTGAGGATGTCGTGCGTGTTCACGAACAGGTTCGGCCGCATGAAGTCGCTCGTGTCGTGCGACACCGCGGTGAGGAACTCCTCGAGCTCGCTCTTGGTGTTGCGCCACGTGAAGTAGCTGTAGCTCTGCTGGAATCCGACGGCGGCGAGAGCCTGCATGACGGCGGGGCGCGTGAACGCTTCGGCGAGGAAGATCACGTCCGGGTCGCTCGCGTTCACCGTGGCGATCAGCCACTCCCAGAACTGCAGCGGCTTGGTGTGCGGATTGTCGACCCGGAAGATCTTGACCCCCTGGCGCACCCAGTGCAGGACGACGCGGAGCATCTCCTGATAGATGCCCTCGGGGTCGTTGTCGAAGTTCAGCGGGTAGATGTCCTGGTACTTCTTCGGCGGGTTCTCGGCGTACGCGATCGTCCCGTCCGGAAGCGTCGTGAACCATTCGGGATGCTCGGCGACCCAGGGATGGTCGGGTGAGGCCTGCAGCGCGAGATCGAGGGCGACCTCGAGGCCCTGATCGCGTGCGGCGCGGACGAAGGCGCGGAAGTCGGCGGGAGTGCCGAGATCCGGATGGATCGCGTCGTGGCCTCCTTCGGTCGAGCCGATCGCGTAGGGCGAACCGGGATCGTCCGCCTCGGCAGTGAGGGTGTTGTTGCGACCCTTGCGATTCGTGGTGCCGATCGGGTGGATCGGGACCAGGTAGATGACGTCGAATCCCATGCCTGCCACTCCGGGGAGCCGCTTGGCCGCGGTGCGGAACGTGCCGGATTTGATCGATCCGTCCTTCAGGCGCTTGGCCCCCTCGGAACGCGGGAAGAACTCGTACCAGGCGCCGACGCCCGCCGCCGCCCGCTCCACGCGGAGAACCTGAGGCTCGGCTGCCGAGCGCAGCGTCGTGAGGGGACGCTCGTGGAAGATCTGCGCCAGCCCGGCATCCGTCGACACGGCCAGAGCCACGTCGCCGTCGCCGCCCGCGAGGGAGTCGGCCGTGGCCTTGAGCACCTTGCGCTGCGCGGCGGGGCGATCCTTCTCCGCCGCGGCGCGCAGGAGCAGCTCCCGCCCGAGAGCGGCCATGACGGGGATGTCGACGTCGGCGGCGACTTTGAGCTCGGCCGCGTGCGCCCACGTCGCGAAGTCGTCGGAGAACGCCTCGAACGCGAACGTCCACTCGCCCTGCGCATCGACGGCCAGCTCGACCGACCATCGATCGGTGCCGTCGGCGAGCGGCCGCATCCTGTGCAGCGACTCCTCGCCGTCGGGCGACGTCAGACGCAGCTGGACGCCGATGATGTCGTGCCCCTCACGGAACGAGACGACGCTGAACGGCACCACCTCGCCCACGAACGCCTTCGGCGGGAAGCCTCCTGGCACACGCGGTGTCCCGTTCACCAACGGGATGCGCGTCGTGCGCAGATCCTCGCCGTCCGAGCGGGCGCCGAGCGGGCGCAGGGGGATCTGAGCGGGGCTCCGAAGAACCGGGGTCCGGGTGTTCGCACGTGCTGCCACACTGCGAATGTACCGTTACCCGACCACCCGCGGTAGCCGCGTGACCGGGCGCGTCGCGCGCCTTCTCACTCCACCCGGAACAGGCGCATGGACGTGCCCGGAATCGGCAGCACGTCGCCGGGAGCGAACTCCTCGCCGGCGTCCGAAGGCCGCTCGTCGGCGCTCGACCAGAGGGTGACGAAGCGCGTCGCCCCCTCGAGCTCCTCGGGCAGCCGCACGTCGATCGGCGCCTCCGTGCCGTGCACGATCAGCAGGATCCGGTTGGCGGGCTCCTTGTCAGGAGTAGATGCGGCGACGTACTGGATCGTGCGGTTGCCGGGATCGGTCCACTGCTCGCTCTCCATCGTCTCGCCGTTCTGATCGAACCAGTCCATGACCGAGGCGTTGGGGATGTGCTCGCCCAGGCGCGCGTACTTGCTGGGCCGCAGTGCGGGATTGTCGGTGCGCAGGCGGATCAGCTTCGCGACGTGGGCGCGCAGGTCCTCCTGCCAGGGCTCCTCGTCCCAGCCGAGCCAGGTCATCGCCGTGTCCTGCGCATAGGCGTTGTTGTTGCCGCGCTGAGAGCGGCCCACCTCGTCACCGGCCGTCAGCATGGGGATTCCCGCCGAGAGCAGCAGCGTGCCCAGGAGATTGCGCATGGCCTTGCGGCGGGCCGCGAGGATCGCCGGGTCGTCGGTCGGGCCCTCGATGCCGTGGTTGAAGGAGCGGTTCATGTCGGCGCCGTCGCGGTTGTGCTCGCCGTTCGCCTCGTTGTGCTTGACGTCGTACGACACGAGGTCGTGCATCGTGAAGCCGTCATGCGCTGTGACGAAGTTGACGCTCGCGAGTGGTCCGCGCTCGTCGGAGAACGTGTTCGAGGAGCCCGCGAGACGTGTCGCGAAGCCGCCGATGCCGACAGGCGCGGAGGCGCGACGCGCGTAATCGATGTCGCTGAGCCAGAAGTTGCGGACACGGTCGCGGTAGCGGTCGTTCCACTCGTGCCAGCCGCTCGGGAAGTTTCCCGTCTGCCAGCCGCCGAGCCCGACATCCCAGGGCTCGGCGATGAGCTTGGTGTCCTTCAGGATCGGATCGTTCGAGATCGCGGTGAGCAGCGGATGCTCCGGCGTGTAGGTGTGCGCGGCATCCCGCGCGATCGCGGTCGCGAGATCGAAGCGGAATCCGTCGATCTGCATCTCCTGCGCCCAATAGCGCAGCGAATCGAGGACGAGTCGGGCACCGGCATCCGTCGACGTGTTCAGCGTGTTGCCGCACCCTGTGGTGTCGATGTAGGCGCCGCTCGCGTCCTGCCGGTAGTAGCTCGCGTTGTCGATGCCTCTCATGCTCCAGCGGGGACCGCCGAGGCCTTCCTCCGCGGTGTGGTTGTAGACCACGTCGAGGATGACCTCGAGTCCGGCTTCGTGCAGCAGGCGCACCATGCCTTTGAACTCGGCGAGCACCGCCTCGGGGCCGCCCTTGCGGGATTCCTCCGTCGCGTAGGCGTTGTGCGGAGTGAAGAAGTTCAGCGTGTTGTAGCCCCAGTAGTTGGTCAGGCCGCGTTCGAGCAGACGGGGCTCGGGGACGAAGGCGTGCACGGGGAGCAGTTCGATCGAGGTGATGCCGAGGGAGTGGAAGTAGGCGATCATCGCCGGGTGCGCGAGACCTGCGTACGTTCCGTGCAGAGCTGGAGGAACGTCGGGCTGCCGCTTGGTGAGGCCCTTCAGATGACCCTCATAGATGACCGTCTTGTCGAGCGGCACCTGGGGTTTGCGGGAATCACCCCAGTCGAAGCCGTCGACGATGACCACCGAGCGCCACTCCTCATAGCCGTCGCCCTGCGCGAGACCCCGCGCATAGGGATCGAGCAGGAGCGTCTCCGGGTTGAAGGTGTTGCCGGGCCCGTGCGGCCCGCCCACCCGCAGGGCGTAGCGCACGCCCGGCTGGAGCAGCGGCGTGGTGACCTCCCAGACCCCGCCGGGCAGGCGCTCGAGCTCGGCCTGATCTGTCACCCAGTCGAGGTCGGTCGCGTCGAACACGACGAGTTCGACGGACGAGGCGTTCTGGGACCACACGCGCAGCGTTCCGACGCCGTCGTGCAGACGGACGCCGAGGTTGTCGAGTGCAGTACCGCCGGGCACGGTGACGTCTCGGATCTCGGGCATGAGTACACATTAGGGGGTGCGCCCGGGTGTCAAGACTCGGTGCACTCAGTTCCGTGTGCCAGGGCCCCGAAAATAGGGGAGAGTTGTAGGGATGCGCCACTACCTCGACCACGCCGCCACGTCTCCGCTTCGTCCGGAGGCGCGTGACGCATGGCTGCAGGCCGCCGACGTTCTGGGCAACGCCTCCTCCACGCACGGCGCGGGGCAGGATGCGCGGCGGCTTCTGGAGGAATCGCGCGAGCGGGTGGCGGCGGTGCTGGGCTGCGAGCCGATCGAAGTGGTGTTCACCTCGGGCGGCACCGAGGCGATCAACTTCTCGCTCCAGGGCCTGTGGGCGGCACGGACCGCGGGCACGGACGCGATCGTGATGCCGGATGCCGAGCACCACGCGACGATGGACACGGTCGCCGCTCTCGTCGCCCACGGAGCTGTGCTGCGCTCCGTCGCGGTGTCGGACGAGGCGCGGGTGCCTGCGGCCGGTTTCGCCGCTGCGCTGCCAGGCGCCGCTCTTGCGACGGCGCTCATGGCCAACAACGAGGTGGGCACCGTGAACGACGCCGCAGCACTGTCCCGTGCGGCCGCCGAGGCGCAGGTGCCGCTGCATCTCGATGCGGTCGCGGCGCTCGGACATCTGCCCGTGTCGTTCTCGGCGTTGCGCGGTCAAGCCCCCGCAGGCTCGGGCCTCGTGGCGCTGAGCGTCGCCGGCCACAAGATCGGAGCTCCTGTCGGCGTCGGGGCGGCGGTGGTCGCGCGCAGCGCGCGGATCGCTCCGCTGCTGCACGGCGGCGCCCAGCAGCGGAGCCTGCGCGCCGGCACTCAAGACGTCTCCGGCGCCGCCGCCTTCGCGATCGCGCTCGAACTGGCCGAGCAGGAGCGCGTTCCCGAAGGGCGGCGTCTGAGCGCCTTGCGCGATCGGCTCATCGACGGCATCCGCTCTCGTGTTCCCTCGGCGCAGCTGCTGGGCGACCCCGCGAACCGTCTTCCGGGCAACGCCCACGTCCTCTTCCCTGGTGCGGTCGGCGAAAGCCTGCTGTTCCTCCTCGACATGGCGGGGATCGCGGCATCCACCGGATCGGCGTGCCAGGCAGGCGTGGCAGAGCCCTCGCACGTCGTGCTGGCCATGGGCCGCGGCGAGCAGGACGCGCGCAGCGTGCTGCGCTTCTCCCTGGGGCGCACGACGACGGATGCCGACGTCGACGCGGTGCTCGAGGTCATCGAGGACGCGTATCGACGAGCATCCGGCCCGCGTTCATCCAGCCCCTCGTAGACTGGGTTCATGCGTATTCTGGCGGCCATGAGCGGGGGAGTGGACTCCGCCGTCGCTGCTGCGCGCGCGGTCGAAGCAGGGCACGACGTGGTCGGGGTGCATCTCGCGCTCTCCCGAGCTGGCGGAACGCTGCGCACCGGCAGCCGCGGCTGCTGCACGATCGAGGACGCCCTCGACGCGCGCCGGGCAGCCGACCTGCTGGGGATCCCGTTCTACGTGTGGGACTTCTCCGAGCGGTTCCGCGATGACGTGATCGCCGACTTCGTGTCGGAGTACCAGGCGGGGCGCACACCCAACCCGTGCATGCGCTGCAACGAGAAGATCAAGTTCGCCGCGCTCCTGGAGCGCGCTCTCGAGCTCGGCTTCGATGCAGTGTGCACCGGCCATTACGCGAACCTCGTGTCCACCGAGACCGGACTCGAGCTTCATCGCGCGGCGGACGATGCCAAGGACCAGTCGTACGTCCTGGGCGTGCTCACGGCCGAGCAGCTCGCGCACACGTACTTCCCGCTGGGATCCACACCGTCGAAGGCGCTGGTTCGCGCGGAGGCGGCCGAGCGCGGATTGAGCGTGGCGCAGAAGCCGGACAGCCACGACATCTGCTTCATCCCCGACGGGGACACGCGCGGCTGGCTGGCGGAGAAGGTCGGCACCGCGACCGGCGACATCGTCGATCGTGCGGGTGCGGTCGTCGGCTCGCACGAGGGCGCTCACGCGTTCACGGTCGGGCAGCGTCGAGGACTCAAGCTCGGCATCCCGGCTTCCGACGGCAAGCCGCGCTTCGTGCTCGAGGTGCGACCGGTGTCGAACACGGTCGTGGTCGGCCCGAAGGAGGCTCTCGCGATCGGTGAGATCTCCGGCACGCGGTTCAGCTGGGCAGGGGCCGCCCCCGCGGAAGCCGAGTTCCCCTGCGAGGTGCAGATCCGGGCGCATGCCGAGCCGGTTCCGGCATCCGCCACTGTGACGGCCGACGGCGTCGTCGTCATGCCGGATGTTCCCCTCGAGGGGGTCGCCACCGGACAGACCGCCGTGCTCTACGTCGGTACCCGCGTGCTCGGCCAGTTCACGATCGACCGCACGGTGTCGGCCGTTCCGGTCGACGCCTGAGCACCGCTTCCGCCCGCCGACCGCGGTGCGATGTCGGCGGGCGCTCGTAGACTGAGCGGGTGCCGGAGAACATCTCGCTGGAAGCCGCCCGAACCGAAGCCGAAGAGCTGACGACCCTCATCCTCGAGGCCAAGGACGCGTACTACGGTCGTGACACCTCGGTCGTCGACGACGCCACGTACGACGGGTGGATGCGCCGCCTCGAAGAGCTCGAGCGGCTGCACCCCGAACTGCAGGGGCAGGACTCCCCGACGCAGATGGTCGGCGCGGCGCAGGCGACCGGGCTCGCGACCATCCAGCACGCCGAGCGGATGCTGAGCCTCGACAACGTGTTCTCGATCGACGAGCTGCGCGAGTGGGCGGCGAAGACGCGCGCCGCAGCCGGGCGTCACGTGAACTGGCTGACCGAGCTGAAGATCGACGGTCTCGCGATCAACCTGCGCTACGAGAACGGCGTTCTGACGTCGGCGGCGACCCGCGGTGACGGGCGCGTGGGCGAGATCGTGACCGAGAACGCGCTGCGCCTGCCCGAGATCCCGGCGCGGCTCTCCGGCGAAGGCCACCCCGAGATCGTCGAGGTCCGGGGCGAGGTGTTCATCCCGGTGGCCGCCTTCGAGCGTCTGAACGCGGCGCAGGCGTCGTTCCGCGAACGCGCCTACGCCGACGCGCTCGCCCGCTGGGAAGCGCGCCCCGGAGCCAAGAAGCAGGCCTTCGACGAGGAGAAGGCCCGGACCGCAGCGGCCCGGCGCTTTCCCGCGTTCGCCAACCCGCGAAACGCCGCAAGCGGCGGACTGCGTCAGCAGATCGACAAGAAGGACGGGCTCGAGCTCGAAGCCGGACTGCTGCGCATCGAGTCTCTCGCGCTGTACGTGCACGGCATCGGGGCGTGGCAGAATCCGCCCGTCGCCGCACAGAGCGAAGTGTACGAGCTGCTCGCCGAATGGGGACTTCCGACGAGCCCGCACTACCGCGTCTGCAGCGACATCGATGAGGTCGTCGCCTTCGTCGAGCACTTCGGCGAGCACCGCCACTCCATCGAGCACGAGCTCGACGGCATCGTGGTGAAGGTCGACGAGCTCGAGCTGCACGACGAGCTGGGCATGACAAGTCGAGCTCCCCGCTGGGCGATCGCCTACAAGTACCCTCCCGAGGAGGTGCAGACGACGCTCCTCGACATCGTGGTCTCGGTGGGACGCACCGGCAGGGCTACGCCGTTCGCCGTGATGGCGCCCGCGCACGTCGCGGGCTCCGTCGTCCGGCAGGCGACGCTGCACAACAAGGACGTGGTGAAGGCCAAGGGCGTGCTCATCGGCGACACGGTCGTGCTGCGCAAGGCCGGAGATGTGATCCCCGAGGTCCTGGGTCCGGTCGTCGAGAAGCGCGACGGCACCGAGCGGGAGTTCGTGATGCCGGCCGACTGCCCCGAGTGCGGAACGCCGTTGCGCGCCATGAAGGAGGGCGACATCGACCTCCGGTGCCCGAATGCCCGCTCGTGCCCCGCGCAGGTGCGCGGCCGTGTGGAGCACATCGGGTCGCGCGGTGCTCTCGACGTCGAAGCGCTCGGCGAGGTCACGGCGGCGGCGCTGACGCAGCCGACGTTCCCGGAGATCCCGCCGCTGGAGACCGAGGCCGGGCTGTTCTCGCTGACGATCGATCAGCTGGTGCCGATCGAGCTCGTCGTGAAGGACGCCGAGACAGGCCTCCCCAAGGAGGACGATGACGGCGTCGTGAAGACCCGCGCTCCGTTCCGTCGGAATCCGACCGCGGCTGAGCGCAAGCAGGGGCTCGAGGGCGCGCAGCCCTCGTCGCAGGCGGTCACGCTTCTCGCCGAGCTCGAGAAGGCGAAGACGAAGGAGCTCTGGAGGCTTCTCGTCTCGCTCAACATCCGCCACGTCGGGCCGGTCGCGGCCCGCGCACTCGCGCAATGGTTCGGCTCGCTGGACGCCATCCGCTCGGCGTCTCGCGACGAGCTCGCGGCCGTCGAGGGCGTCGGGGGGATCATCGCCGACTCGCTCCTGGACTGGTTCGAGGTCGACTGGCATCAGGAGATCGTTCGGCAGTGGGCGGATGCCGGCGTGCAGTGGACAACGCCAGGACACCCCGGCCCCGGTGCTGCGGTCGTCGAGGGCGGCGTGCTCGACGGACTCACCGTCGTCGCGACCGGGTCTCTCGACGGCTACACGCGCGACGGCGCCCAGGAGGCCATCCTCAAGGCGGGCGGCAAGGCCGCGTCGAGCGTGTCGAAGAAGACCGACTTCGTCGCCGCGGGCCCGGGCGCCGGATCGAAGCTCGCGAAAGCCGAGGAACTGGGCATCCGCGTGCTGGACGCTTCGCAGTTCCACATCCTGGTGACCGAGGGGCCCGCCGCGCTCGACGGATGAACTCTCATGCGGTGGGGCGGAACTCGAATCCCGAGGCGATGCCGGAGTCGGCTGCGTCGATGCTCGTGACCTCTACACGATCGACGCGTGCATGAACGGGACCGAGGCGCATCTCGGCGAGAGTCGCCTCGACATCGTCGGCCTCGCCGTGCAGTTCGGCCTCCACCGTGCCGTCGCGGCGATTGCGCACCCATCCGGTCACCCGATGAGCCTCTGCGGAGTCGCGGGTGAACCAGCGGTAGCCGACCCCCTGCACGCGGCCGCGCACACGCACCCGCTTCGATGTCATGCGGCGCCGCCCGAGAGCCGCCGGGTGTGCCGGAGCTCCCGCAGATCCTTCGCGCCACCGGCATCGGCGATCTTCTCCCCGCCGTCGGCGACCCATCCGTGACGTTCGTAGAAGCGCGCGGCGCGATCGTTGCCGTGCAGAACCCAGAGGAAGGCTTCGTCGAAGCCCTCGGCCCGCAGCAGCTCGGCCGAACGGGTGATGAGGGCGTGTCCGATGCCCGTTGACCATGCCGAGGGATGCGCGTACAGGCCTGCGAGCTCGCCGAGAGCGGACGTGCCCTCGTCGCGCCCGGGACCGAACGTCGCCCAACCCGTGATGGCGCCCTTGTCTTCGGCGACGAGCATCCGGTGGACGGGGACGTCATGACCGACTGGGGGAAGACCGGCGTCGGAGCGCACTATCCAGCTCGCCCACATCGAATCGCGCGCGTCGACGCTCTGCGCGTCGAGCACGGTCTGATCGATCAGCCCCGCATAGGCTGCCCGCCACGACGCGACATGCACCTCTGCGACGCCTCGGGCATCGTGCGGGACGGCGGGTCTGATGATCACCCTTCCACGCTAGCGGCGTCGCGCACGAGGTGCACCCGCGCAGCGTCCCTGGACGCAGCTCGGGTGCCGCGGCCGGTCGGCCGCGGCACCCGAGAAGGACTCGCCGGAGGTCAGTCCTTGTGGCGGGGCTTGCGGAACGGCTGCTCGTCGCGGTTGCCGCGTGCCGGACGGTCGTCGCGATCGCCGTACGACGGACGGTCGCGGCGCTCGAAGCGGTCGCCGTCACGACGTGCGCCACCGCGCGGACCGCGATCGGGCTTGATCTCGATCAGACGCCCCGAGATGCGGGTGTCGCGGAGCTTGTCGAGCACGGAGGAGTCCATGTTCGACGGCAGCTCGACCGTCGAGAAATCCGGGCGGATGTTGATCACGCCGAAGTCGTCGCGTCCGAGGCCACCCTCGTTCGCGAGGGCGCCCACGATCTGACGCGGCTCCACGCGGTGGCGGCGACCGACCTCGATGCGGTAGGCGGTGTAGTCCCCGCGTCCGCGACGCTCGGTGCGAGGCTCGCGGTCGGAGCGTGGTGCGCGTTCGCGCTGCGGCCGGTTGTCGGCTTCGACGGCCCGGGAGAGCGCGTCGTTCGCGGGGTCGAGAAGCAGCGGAGTGTCGCCCTGGGCGACCACCGCGAGGGCTGCGGCCACGTCGGACTCGGGCACGTCGTTGTTGCGCACATAGTGGGCGATGATGTCGCGGAAGGCCTCGATGCGGCCGGTCTCGGACAGCGCCGCCGTGATCGCGTCGTCGAAGCGCGCGAGGCGCGTGCTGTTCACGTCCTCCATGCTCGGCAACTGCATCTGCGTCGGCTCCTGGCGGGTCGCGCGCTCGATCGACTTGAGCAGATAGCGCTCGCGCGGCGTGATGAAGCTGATCGCATCGCCCTTGCGGCCGGCCCGACCCGTGCGGCCGATGCGGTGCACGTACGACTCGGTGTCGGTGGGGATGTCGAAGTTGATGACGTGGCTGATGCGCTCCACGTCGAGGCCGCGGGCGGCGACATCCGTGGCGACCAGGATGTCGAGCTTGCCGTCCTTGAGCTGGTTGACGCTGCGCTCGCGCTGCACCTGCGGCACGTCGCCGTTGATGGCGGCCGCGGAATAGCCGCGGGCGCGCAGCTTCTCGGCGAGCGTCTCGGTCTCGTTCTTCGTGCGGACGAACACGATCATCCCGTCGAAGTTCTCCACCTCGAGGATGCGTGTCAGGGCGTCGACCTTCTGCGCGTACGAGACGACGAGGTAGCGCTGCGTGATGTTCGTGCCGGTCGCGGTCTTGGACTTGATGCTGATCTCCTCCGGATCGCGCAGGTACTTCTGCGCGAGACGACGGATCTGCGGAGGCATCGTGGCGGAGAACAGGGCGACCTGCTTCTCTACGGGCGTCTGGGCGAGGATCTGCTCGACGTCCTCGGCGAAGCCCATCTTCAGCATCTCGTCCGCTTCATCGAGCACGAGGTACTGCAGCTCGGACAGGTCGAGCGTGCCCTTCGCGAGGTGGTCCATGATGCGACCGGGGGTGCCGACGACCACGTGCACGCCGCGGCGGAGCGCGGACAGCTGCACGCCGTAGCCCTGGCCGCCGTAGACGGGCAGCACGTGCACGCCCTTCATCTTCGCGGCGTACGACTCGAAGGCCTCGCACACCTGCAGCGCGAGCTCACGGGTGGGGGCGAGGACAAGCGCCTGCGGCGTCTTCTGCGCGATGTCCAGCCGCTCGAGGACGGGCAGCGCGAACGCGGCCGTCTTCCCGGTGCCGGTCTGCGCCATGCCGACGACATCGCGCCCGGACAGGAGGGTGGGGATCGTGGCGGCCTGGATGGGCGAGGGGGTCTCGTAGCCGAGATCCTTGATCGCTTTGAGGACGGGCCCGGTGATGCCGAGCTCCTCGAATCCGGGGGTCTCGGGGGCGTCGGTGGGCACAGCGTCTTCTTCAGTCACTGACCAAGGGTAGCGTGATCGCGCCCGCCGCACCTGGGCGCGGCGTCAGGAACCGCTCGTGAGGGCGAGCAGCCTGTCCTTGACCTGACGTCGGAGCACTTTGCCGATGAGCGATTTCGGGAGCTCATCGACCACGAAGATGCGCCGAGGCACCTTGTACGGGGTGAGGATGCTGCGGGCGAACTCGCGGATGGCCTCGACGTCGATGTCCTGTCCTCCGTCCACGACGATCGCCGCGACGACCTCCTCGCCGGAGTGGTCACTCGGCAGGCCGATCACGGCCGCGTCGGACACCTGGGGATGCTGGCGCAGCGCGTTCTCGACCTCGGTCGGCGCCACGTTGAAGCCACCGGTGATGATGAGCTCCTTGATGCGGTCGACGATGCGCACGAAGCCGCCGTCGTCGATCGTGACGATGTCACCGGTTCGGAACCAGCCGTCCACGAAGACCGCCTCGGTCTCCTCGGGCTTTCCGTAGTAGCCGCCGAACACCTGAGGCCCGCGGACCAGGAGTTCTCCTGCCGAGCCGTCCGGCACGTCGATCGTCGGATTCTCCGGGTCGACAACTCGGCACTCCGTCCCGGGCAGCGGGAGACCGACGGTGCCCGGGACGCGGTTGTCCGCAACAGGGTTCGCCATGAGCACCGGCGAGCATTCGCTCAGGCCGTATCCCTCGACCAGATACCCGTGCGTGGCCTTCTCGAACGGCACCACGAGTTCGTGCGGCAGCGCCATCGCTCCCGAGATGGCGACCTCGACGCCTTCCAGCGAGACGCCCTGTGCGTTCGCCGCCGACAGCAGGCGGTCGGCGATCGGCGGCACCAGGGGGAGGAACGTCGCTGGATGCTTCTTCATGACATCGAGCACGAGGTCGGGATCGAACTTCGGGAACAGCACCAGGCGGGCGCCCATCGACATCGCGAAGGTCAGGCACAGCGTCAATCCGTAAGCGTGGAACATCGGCAGCACGGCGTACACGACGCAGCCCTTGCCGCGCTGGATCGACGGCACCCAGGCCTGTGCCTGCGCGGCGTTCGCCAGCAGATTGCGGTGCGTGAGCGAAGCGCCCTTGGGCGTGCCGGTGGTGCCCGAGGTGTACTGGATGATCGCGAGATCATCGGTCTGCGGTCGGGGGTGGGATGCAGGCAGGGGAGCGGAGCGCACCAGACTGTCCCACGTGACGGTGCCGTGGACGTTCGCGGTGAGCGCGGCGCGGGATTCACGAGCCTTCGCGACGGGGAGCCGCAGGGCGACGCGCGTGAAGAAGGGCATCGCCCTCGTCACATCGACGGAGACGAGGTTCGCGACCGCGAGGTCGGTTGGGAACTCCTGCACGGTGGCCGCGACCTTGTTCCACACGATCGCGTGCTTCGCGCCGTGATCCTCGAACTGCTTGCGCAGCTCGCGCGGCGTGTACAGCGGGTTGTGCTCGACCACCACGGCTCCGAGACGCAGCACCGCATAGAACGCGACGATGTGCTGCGGGCAGTTGGGCAGCACGATCGCGACGGGATCGCCTGCCGTGACGCCCAGGTCGCGAAGGCCCGCGGCAGCGCGGTCGATCGCATCCTGCAGCTCGGCGTAGCTCGTCTCCCGGCCGAAGAACTGCAGGGCCGGTGCATCCGGGTAGTCCCGGGCGGAGGCGGCGACGATGTCGACCAGCGAGCCGTCGGCCGGCGCGAGGTCGTCCGGGACTCCGGCGGCGTAGCTGGCGACCCAAGGGCGAGGAGGCTGGAACGTGCTCACGACATACACCCTACGGCGACCGCTCCCGTGCGATGGCGAACGACGACCGCCAAGTAGACTGGACGGGTGTCTGAAATCACCCCTGATCTTGTGCGCCATCTCGGCGTGCTCGCGCGCATCCAGCTGAACGACGACGAGGTGACGCGGCTCACGGGCCAGCTCGACGCCATCGTCGACAACATCGCCAAGGTGTCCGAGGTCGCCACGCCCGACATCGTCGCCACGAGCCACCCGATCCCGCTCCACAACGTGTTCCGTCCCGACGAGGTCGGGTACACGCTCACCCACGAGCAGGTGCTCCAGAACGCACCCGATCAGGCCGACGGCCGTTTCCGCGTCACCGCGATCCTGGGAGAAGAGCAGTGAGCGACATCATCCGTCTGACCGCGGCCGAGCTCGCCGACAAGCTGTCCTCCCGTGAGGTGTCGAGCGTCGAGGCCACGCAGGCGCATCTCGATCGCATCGCCGCCGTTGACGGCGACATCCACGCCTTCCTGCATGTCAACGAGGGCGCTCTCGCCGCCGCCGCCGACATCGACGCCCGTCGCGCGGCGGGGGAGCAGCTCGGTCCGATCGCGGGCGTGCCGCTCGCGATCAAGGACGTCCTGGTCACCACCGACCAGCCGACCACGAGCGGCTCCCGCATCCTCGAGGGCTACCGCTCGCCGTACGACGCGACCGTCGTCGCCCGTTCGCGCGCCGCCGGCCTCATCCCTCTTGGCAAGACGAACATGGACGAGTTCGCCATGGGATCGTCCACCGAGCACTCCGCCTACGGCCCGACCCGCAACCCGTGGGATCTCGACCGCATTCCTGGAGGCTCGGGCGGCGGTTCGGCGGCTGCCGTCGCCGCGTTCGAGGCACCTCTCGCCCTCGGCTCCGACACGGGCGGCTCGATCCGCCAGCCGGCGCACGTCACCGGCACCGTCGGGGTGAAGCCGACATACGGCGGCGTGAGCCGATACGGAGCGATCGCTCTCGCATCCAGCCTCGACCAGGTCGGCCCGGTAACCCGCACGGTGCTCGACTCCGGCCTTCTGCACGACGTGATCGGCGGACACGACCCGCAGGACTCCACGTCGTTGACCGACGTCTGGCCGTCGTTCGCCGACGCCGCCCGTGAGGGTGCACGCGGAGACGTGCTGAAGGGGCTGAAGGTCGGCGTGATCCGTGAGCTCCCCGACAGCGGATTCCAGCCGGGCGTGGCGGCGTCCTTCCGCGCGTCGCTCGCGCTCCTCGAGGCGCACGGCGCCGAGCTCGTCGAGATCGGCGCCCCGCATTTCGAGTACGGTGTCGCGGCCTACTACCTGATCCTCCCCGCCGAGGCCTCCAGCAACCTCGCGAAGTTCGACTCGGTGCGCTTCGGACTGCGTCTCACGCCGGACGGCACTCCGACGGTCGAGGACGTCATGTCCGCCACACGCGACGCCGGCTTCGGCGACGAGGTCAAGCGCCGCATCATCCTCGGCACCTATGCCCTCTCCGCCGGATACTACGACGCGTACTACGGCAGCGCGCAGAAGGTCCGCACGCTGATCCAACAGGACTTCGCCGCGGCCTTCGCCGACGTCGACGTGATCGCGACGCCGACCGCGCCGACCACGGCGTTCAAGCTCGGAGAGCAGCTGGACGACCCGCTGCAGATGTACCTGAACGACTTCACCACCATTCCGGCGAACCTCGCGGGAGTGCCCGGAATCTCGATCCCGAGCGGTCTCGCAGAAGACGACGGGCTGCCCGTCGGCATCCAGTTCCTCGCGCCCGCGCGTGAGGATGCCCGCCTCTACCGGGTCGGCGCGGCTCTTGAAGCGCTGCTCCTCGATTCGTGGGGAGCGCCGCTGCTCTCGCGAGCACCCCAGCTGAACGGAGGGAACCGCTGATGGCCGCGGCGAAGCTCATGGACTTCAACAAGGCGCTGGAGATGTTCGAGCCCGTACTCGGCTTCGAGGTGCACGTCGAGCTCAACACGAACACGAAGATGTTCTCCGGTGCTCCGAACCCGGCGAACGAGGCGTATCACGCGGCCGAGCCGAACACGCTCATCGCCCCGGTCGACTTGGGACTGCCCGGTTCTCTGCCCGTCGTGAACGCGACCGCGATCCGCTCGTCAATCAGCCTCGGCCTCGCGCTGGGCTGTTCGATCGCCGAATCGAGCCGGTTCGCACGCAAGAACTACTTCTACCCGGATCTCGGCAAGAACTATCAGATCTCGCAGTACGACGAGCCCATCGCCTATGAGGGATCCGTCGAGGTCGAGCTCGAAGACGGCACTATCGTGCAGATCCCGATCGAGCGCGCGCACATGGAGGAGGATGCGGGAAAGCTGACTCACATGGGCGGTGCGACCGGTCGCATCCAGGGCGCCGAGTACTCGCTCGTCGACTACAACCGCGCAGGCGTTCCGCTGGTCGAGATCGTCACGAAGACGATCTTCGGCACCGAGCACCGCGCGCCCGAGGTGGCCAAGGCGTACGTCCAGACGATCCGCGACATCGTGCGCAGCCTCGGCATCTCCGAGGCTCGTCTCGAGCGGGGCAACCTCCGCTGCGACGCGAACGTGTCGCTGCGCCCGCGGGGTCAGGAGAAGCTCGGCACGCGCACCGAGACGAAGAACGTCAACTCGATGCGCTCCGTCGAGCGCGCCGTGCGGTACGAGATCCAGCGGCAGGCGCAGATCCTCGCCGACGGCGGCACGATCACGCAGGAGACGCGGCACTGGCACGAGGACACCGGCACGACCTCGCCGGGCCGTCCCAAGTCGGATGCCGACGACTACCGGTATTTCCCGGAGCCCGACCTGCTTCCGGTGCGTCCCGCTCCCGAGCTGATCGAAGAGCTCCGAGCGGCGCTTCCCGAGCAGCCCGTGGCCCGTCGTCGTCGTCTGATGGCCGAGTGGGGCTTCACGGACCTCGAGTTCCAGGACGTGCGCAACGGCGGTCTGCTCGACGTCGTCGAGGCCACGATCGCGGCGGGCGCGGCGCCTGCCGCGGCCCGCAAGTGGTGGACCGGTGAGATCACCCGTCTCGCGAACTCCCAGGAGAAGGACGCCGCCGAGCTGATCAGCCCCGAGAACGTCGCCGCTCTGCAGAAGCTCGTCGACGCGGGCACTCTGACCGACAAGCTCGCCCGTCAGGTCCTCGAGGGCGTCATCGCGGGCGAAGGCACCCCGCAGGAGGTCGTGGACGGCCGTGGTCTCGCCGTGGTCTCGGACGACGGTGCCCTGATCGCCGCGATCGACGAGGCACTCGCAGCGCAGCCCGATGTGCTCGCCAAGATCAAGGACGGCAAGGTCCAGGCCGCAGGCGCCGTGATCGGCGCCGTCATGAAGGCGATGAAGGGTCAGGCGGATGCCGCCCGTGTCCGCGAGCTGATCCTGGAGCGCGCCGCGCAGTAGCACTCCGACTCGAAGAGGTCCCGCACCGCCCAGGGCAGTGCGGGACCTCTTCGCATCCGCACGCCGTGTCGGTGGCACAGGGGAGAATGGGAGCATGGGACACGGTGACGGAAGCGGGAGACTCGTCTCACCCGACGACGCCGACGACGCCGGCACCCGCATCCTGCACGTCGACATGGACGCGTTCTACGCGGCGGTCGAGGTGCTCGACGACCCGAGTCTGCGGGGGCTTCCTCTGATCATCGGAGCGCCGGACGGCCGGTCGGTCGTCTCCAGCGCGTCGTACGAGGCCCGACGCTACGGCGTGCACGCGGCGATGCCGGTGTCGCAGGCCATACGGCTGTGCCCGTCGGCGCGCATCGTGATGCCGCACTTCCACCGTTATCAGGAGGTGTCCCGACAGGTGATGGCGATCTTCGAGTCGATCACGCCGCTGGTCGAACCGCTGTCGGTGGATGAGGCGTTCCTCGACGTGCAGGGCGTGCGACGGCTCTGGGGGAGCCCCGCTCGAATCGCGCGACTCATCAGGGAACGCGTCCAAGACGAGGTCGGCATCACGTGCAGCGTCGGTGTGGCCGCGACCAAGCACGTCGCCAAGATGGCGTCGACGATCGCGAAACCCGACGGCATGCTCGTGGTGGCGGCATCCGACACCCTCGATTTCCTCGCTCCACGACCCGTCAAGGCCATGTGGGGCGTCGGGCCGAAGGCCGCCGAATCGCTGGAGTCGCGCGGCATCCGCACCATCCGCGACATCAGGGAGTCGTCACAGGACATGCTCGATCGTGCTGTCGGGCCCGCCCTCGGCGCCCGCATCGCGCAGTTGGCCCGCGGCCAGGACGCGCGCGCCGTCGACACGGAGCGCGTCGAGAAGAGCGTCGGTCATGAGGAGACGTTCGACGTCGACATCACCGACCGGATCTTCCTGCGCTCCGAGCTGCTGAGGCTCGCCGATCGCGTGGCGGCCCGCCTCCGTCGTGCCGAGTGGGAGGCCGGGACGGTCGCGATCAAAGTGCGATTCGACGACTTCCGCACCGTGAACCGGTCGCAGACGCTGGCCGAGCCCACGGCGGTGGGGCAGCGCATCGGCGAGGCGGCGCAGACGCTCTTCGAACAGATCGCGAGCAGGGATCCGGTACGGCTGGTCGGGGTCCGCGCCGAGAAGCTGCGTCCGGCGGGCGGCGGCGGGATCGGACTCTGGGACGACGATGAGGACTGGCGCAGGGTCGAGGGAGCTGTCGACACCGCCGTGGCGCGCTTCGGCACCTCGACGATCACCAGGGCCCGGCACCTCGGCCGGGACGAGGGTCGCGGCACCGCGAGACATCCGAAGGCGCGCGGACTGGATTGACGTCTCACGAGGTCGCCTCCTGGGTTAGCGTGGACGCATGCCCAACATCGCACTTGAACTAGGGAAGAACGCCGGATCATTCGGCGTCAACAGCGCCTACGGGACGACGCAGACCGTCGACGGGGCGGAGTTCACTCCTGTCGCCCTGACGTGGACCGGCTTCGGCGGAGGATCCGGCGGTGCCGACGGCAGCGAGGGGGAGGGCGGAGGAGGCGGCGGAGTCGCAATTCCGCTCGGCGTGTACATCCGCCGGGAGGAGGGTCTGCGCTTCGAGCCGAACCTCGTCTCGCTGCTGGCTGTCGCCATCCCGTTCGTCTGGATCGCAGGCCGCGCGATCAGCCGCATCATCCGTGCCCTCAAGAAGTGACGATCCTGTCGCCGTCGCGCTCGAGCGCGCGGCGACGGCGATCGAAGCCGACGTGCGCGCCCTGGCGGCCGCGAATCCCGTCGTCCTGATCGACGGACGAAGCGGAGCGGGCAAGACCTCTCTCGCACGTCGGCTCGCCGATCGATGGCCGGTGGCGGGCCGGGTGCAGCTCATCGCGCTCGATTCGATCTATCCCGGCTGGGACGGATTGGATGCCGGCGTCGAGCACGCGCTCGAGCGCATCCTCAAGCCGCACGGACGCGGCTACCACAGCACCTGGCGTCGCTGGGACTGGGAACGCGGTGTCCAGGCGGAGAGCTTCGCCGTCAATCCCGCGCTCGGTGTGATCGTAGAAGGCAGCGGCATCCTGACTCCGGCGACTGCGGCGATCGCAGACGTCGGCGTCTGGGTGGAATCGGGGGAGACCGGGCGCAAAGCACGCGCCCTCGCCCGCGATGGCGACGCCTACCGGCCTCATTGGGAGAGGTGGGCGCACCAGGAGCTCAGGCATATCGAGCGCGACGATCCGCGGTCTCTCGCGACACGCGTCGTGAGCGTACCCTGAGCAGCCTGTGCCGCCCGCGGCTCAGACGCCCTGTTCGTCCGCGGCCTCGATCAGCAGTTCGAGGCGATAGCCGAGCCAGTCGTACACGCCGAACCGCGCGTCGTCCGGATCGTGATCCTCTTCGCTGTCGATTCCGAGTCTCGTCGCGATGACGAGCCGGATGGCGGTGAGCGTGCGCAGCCACGCGTCGACGTCGCTCGTCGGAATGCTCAGCTCTCGCTCGGCGAAGGCGGTCTCCTCCGACATGTCGACCAGATCGTCTTCGACCGAGGTGAGGGCGGCGCTCACGGCCGCGGCATCCGCGTCCCGTCGGCCGAGCAGATCATCCTGCGTTGCTGTCCGGAACCCGCGGGCGGCCTCCGGGTCGCTCGGATACGGGCTCGGCGTCAGGCGAGCGAGAGCCGGATCGGCGAGATCCCGATCCGCGCCGACGAGCTCGCGGAACTCTTCCACCAGTCGTCGGAGTTGCATCTCCTCAGCGGGAGCGATCCACACGTGCACCATGTCTGTGTTCACTGCGGGGCCTTCCTGACCGTCGCCCACAGTCCGAAGTCGTGCATGGCCTGGGCGTGCACCTCCATGGTCTCGCGCGGCCCCGTCGCGACGATCGCGTGCCCGTCGTGGTGCACCGCGAGCATCAGCTGCGTCGCGCGGTCGAGCGAGTAGCCGAAGTAGGTGCGGAACACGCGCACGACATAGCTCATCAGGTTGACGGGGTCGTTCCACACGACCACCTGCCAGGGCTCGAGCGGTGCGGCGCTCAGATCGAGCGCCTCGTCGACATCGGGGGTGCTCACCGGCGTGCTCACGCCCACCCCATCTCGTGAAGCTGCTCGTCGTCGATGCCGTAGAAGTGCGCGATCTCGTGCACCAGGGTCGTGTGCACCTCATCGCGAAGATCGTCTTCGGAATCGCACTCCGACAGGTGGGGCTCCCGATAGATCACGATGCGGTCGGGAAGCTCGCCCATGCCGTAGCCCCCGCGTTCGGTGAGCGCGAGACCGTCATAGAGACCCAGGAGGTCGAGACTGCCGTCTTCCGGCCGATCCTCGACCACGAACACGACGTTGTCCAGCCCGTCCACCATGTCGTCCGGCAGCCGGTCGAGCTCGTCGATCACGAGCTCCTCGAAGGCCTCAGCATCCATCTCCATCGTGGTCCAGCCTATTGCCGTCGGCGATCATGTGAGTTCTCTCATGATTCGACGCTGCTTCTCCGGGCTGACGGCGAAGTACGCGGATAAGGCTGTCTGCATGGTCACTCTGGATCGTCCGGTCGTCGTCGGACGCGGTGCCGGGCCGGCACCGCGTCCGATGCGGCGAGCGTCGCTCTGGGTCGGCCTCGCGGCGGTGCTCGTGACGTATGCGGGCGCCGGAATCCCCTCGTACTGGGGTGACGAAGCCGCGAGCGTTCTGTCGGCCCAGCGCTCGTGGGAGAGCCTCGCCGCCGAACTCAGCACGGTCGATGCGGTGCACGGTCTGTACTACTCGCTGCTGCATGTGTGGGTGGACCTCTTCGGCAGCAGTGAATGGTCGACACGTGCGCTCAGCGCGATCGGGATCGGATTCCTCGCGGCAGGAGTCGTCGTGCTCGGACGGCGGTGGTACGACACCCGCACGGCGATCCTCGCCGGGCTGCTGCTTCCGCTCATCCCGCGTGCCGGCGTCCTCGCCATCGAGGCGCGCGGATACGCCCTCGCTGCGGCAGCTGCCGTGTGGGTCACCGTCCTGCTCGTGCACATCGTCGATCGAGGTTCCGGCCGCGCCGCCTGGGTGCTGTACGCGACGGCGGTCGCCGTGAGCGGCACCCTGTTCCTCTACCTGCTCCTGATGCCCCTCGTCCACGCCGCGTGGCTGTTGACCCGGCGCGCGCTCCACGGCCGCGTCGCGAGGCGCTGGGTCGGCTCGATGGCGATCGCGGCGGTTCTGGCCGCGCCGATCCTCCTTGCGGCGTCGTCGCAACGAGGGCAGGTCGCGTTCCTCTCGCATCGCGGCTACATGTCGATGCGAGGCTGGTTCGTGACTCCGTGGTTCGCGCATCCTGCACCGGCTGCCCTGCTTCTTCCGCTTCTCGCGATCGGTGTCCTGGTCGTGCTGCGGAGGCGCCGTTCGATCCCTGCCGCACTTCCGACGGTCGCGTGGCTGCTCGCCCCGGCCGCCGTGCTGGTCCTCCTCGACGTCTTCGTGTCGCCGACGTACAACCCGCGGTACCTGTCGATCAGCCTCGGGGCCGTGGCACTGCTCCTCTCCTCGGGAGCATGGGCCGTGGTAGACCTCGCCCGGCGCATCGACGTCAGGGGCGGCACGCTGGCGGCGACCGCTCTTCTCGGTATCGGCGCCGTCATCCTGGTGCCCGAGTTCGTGCACCAGCGCACGGCGTTCGCGAAGGACGGAGGTGCAGATGGACGCGCCGTGGCGGCGGAGGTGGCCGCGCGGAGCGACCCCGGTGACACGGTCCTGTTCGGCACCGGCACGCGTCCGTCCCGGGCGCCGCGGTTGATCTACCGCCTCTACCTGGAGGCGTTCGCCGGTCTCGAGGATCCGCAGCTCATCACTCCCGCGGACGAGACCGACGGCCTGTGGGATCGGATGGACGTCGTGGCCGACGTGGCACCGGGGCTGGGCGACGGCACCGTCTGGCTGCTCGAGACCGGATCCTCCGGTTCTGCGGACGACGACGTCGCCGCGCTGCAACGAGCAGGGTTCACCCAGGTCTCTCGCACCGACGTCCACCGCACCATCGTCTACGAGTTCCGGAAGGGAACATCATGATCACGCGCACCGTCGTGCTCCTGCCGACCTACAACGAGATCGAGACGCTGCCGGAGGTGGTCGGTCGGCTGCGCAACAGCGTTCCCGACGTCGACATCCTCGTGATCGACGACGACTCTCCCGACGGCACAGGGGAGCTCGCCGATCTGCTGAGCTCCCGCATCCCCCAAGTGCGAGTTCTCCACCGTGCGCAGAAGCAGGGCCTCGGGCCGGCCTACATCGCCGGGTTCGCAGAGGCGGCGGCGCTGGGCTATGAGCTGATCGTGCAATCGGATGCCGACGGCTCGCACCGGCCGGAGGACCTCCCTCGCATGCTCGACGCCGCGACGCGCGCCGATGTGGTGATCGGTTCGCGCTGGGTGCAGGGCGGAGCGGTCGAGAGATGGTCGCCTGGTCGTCTGCTCCTCTCACGAGCGGGCAGCGCATATGCCGGCGCGATGCTGCGGCTTCCGCAGAAGGACATCACCGGGGGATACCGAGTGTTCCGGGTCGAGGCATTGCAGCGGATCATGCCTGAGCTCGTGGCGAGCAGAGGCTACTGCTTTCAGATCGAGATGCTCGATCGTGCCGTGCAGAGCGGATGCCGTGTGGCGGAGGTGCCCATCACCTTCGATGACAGGCTGCACGGGCAGTCGAAGATGTCGGGGCGGATCGTGCTCGAAGCGCTCGCGCAGGTCACCCGCTGGGGCATCGCCCGCCGTCTCGGCTCTCGCGGGCACGACCGGGAGACCCGGATCGAGGCGGCCCATGTCTGAACACGGGAACTCCCGGTGGCGGGGACTGCTCGCCCAGATCGCGAGATTCGCCGTCGTGGGCGGGGTCGGTCTCGTCGTCGACGTGGCCGTGTTCAACCTGCTGCTTCTGCACCCGACGCAGTCCGGCGCATGGCCGATGATCGCGAAGAGCACGTCGACCCTGTGCGCGATCGCCGTGAACTGGATCGGCAGCAGGTGGTGGACGTTCCGCGCGCAGCGGAGAGCGGATGCCGCGCGAGAAGGGCTCGAGTTCCTGCTGGCCAGTCTGCTCGGCAGCGGCGTGGCCCTCGTGTGCCTCGGCGTGTCGCACTACGCGCTCGACCTGACATCGCCGGTCGCGGACAACGTGTCGGCGAACGTCGTCGGTCTGATCGCCGGGTCCGCCGTGCGGTTCGCCGCATATCGCTGGTGGGTGTTCGCGGATCGCTCGGCGAATGACGCTGCTCAGTCGGCGACCACGCCGAAGGTGACCACGACGGTGGCGCCGACGCCCTGACGGTTGTCGATCACGGCCGTTCCACCGCTCTGCTCGGCCAGCCCTGCGACGATCGCGAGGCCGAGCCCGCTGCCGGAATAGGACGGAGCGCGACCGCGGACGAAGCGTTCGAAGGCGCGGTCGGCGATCTCGGGATCGAAGCCCCCGGCGTCGTCGCTGACGGCCAGGCGTGCGCCGTCGGCTGTCACGGCGAGCGAGACCAGGATGCGCACATCCTGGCCTCCCGCAGCGGCGATCGCGTTGCCCACCAGGTTGTCGATGATCCGGGTGAAGTCGTCCGCGGGGATCCGCAGTCGGACCCGCCCGTCTGCGACATCGATGACGAAGTCGAGGTCGACCACTCGACCGGGCATGCGCTCCGAACTCTGCAGGCGCAGCCGGTCCACCCGATCCGTGAGCGCGTCGACGAGTTCCTCCGCGGTCGCCGACCCGACATCATCGACCGCATCGATCCGGGAGAGCCGGAGGAGGGAGTCGGCGATCCGCGTGAGACGGGCGAGGGTCGCGCGCGCTTCATCTATCGCCGCCGCGTCCGCCACGGCATCCGTCCCGTCGATCAGTCCGAACTGCGCGTGGAGGACCGCCAGCGGGTTGCGCAGTTCATGGCTCGCATCGGAGACCATCTGCCGCTCTCGGTCGTTCGCCGCGCGCATGCGTTCGAGCAGATCGTTGAGCGTGCGGGCGAGGTCGGCGAGGTCGTCGTGCGCGTCGCCCACCGGCAACAGCTCGCCGTGACGAGAGACGACGAGAGTCTCTGCGCTGCGCCGCATGTGCTCCACAGGGCGCAGTGCGGCTCCTGCGACGAACCATGAACCCGCGGCGAACACGAGCGCCCCGGCCGCCAGCACGATGACCATCAGACGGACGACGTCGGAGAGCACGTCCTCCGCGATGTCCGTGTCACGCGTGGCCAGCACGTACCAAGTGCCCTCCGCGGTCTCGACGGGATCGACGTACACGAAGAACGTTCTGCTTCCGGCCTGAACGTGGTGCAGCCGAGGGCCTTCACCGATGATCGCGGTGATGCGATCGGCCAGATCGTCGGGGAAGGTGTTCATGTGCTCGACTCCGTCGGGTGCGACGATCGCGACATGCTGCTTGACGCCCGGCGGAGGGAATCGCTCACCGGGATCCTCCTCGATCGCGCCGCGGTACACCTCGGTGATGCCGTGCAGGATCGCTCTCTCCTTGTCGGCCACGATGCCGGTGAGGTGCGCGTACACGATGGCGGACGCGCCTGCCAGCAGCAGCACGGCGACGAGCGTGGATCCGATCGTGATGCGGGCACGCAGCGAGATCCGTCGTCTCATCCCTCGTCTCCGCTCGGGAGCAGCCGGAAGCCGACGCCGCGCTCGGTGATGATCCGGGCGGCAGAGCCGATTGCGTCGAGCTTTCGGCGCAGGTATCCGATGTACTGGTCGACGACGTTCGAATCGAAATGCTCCGATCCCCACACTTCGGCGAGCAGCGCCGACCGCGAGACCGTCTCGCCGGCATGCTCGACCAGGGTTCGCAATAGGTCGAACTCGCGTCTGCTGAGCTGCAGGTGCGCATCCTTCACCGTGACGGCTCCGCGATCGACCGCGAGCGCGAGGTCGCCGACGCGCCAGTGCAGCTGAGCGTTGCCGTCACGCCGGGTGAGCACTCGCAGGCGGGCGAACAGCTCGGCGAACTCGAACGGCTTGACGAGGTAGTCGTCGGCTCCGGAGTCGAGACCGTGAACGCGATCGTCGACCGCATCGCGCGCCGAGAGCATCAGGACTCTGATCGATCCGTCGATCTGCTTCAGCCGGCGGCACACCTCGAACCCCGTCATGCCGGGCATGTTGACATCGACGACAGCCAGGTCGAAGTCGCCGCCCGAGGCGAGGGTGAGCGCGGCGATGCCGCCGTCGGCGGTCGACGTGCGGTAGCCCTCGCGTTCGAGGTGTCTGGCGACGAGCCCGGCGAGTTGCGGCTCATCGTCGACGACGAGGATCCGGATCGACACAGCGCGAGTCTAAGCGGCGGATCAGTGCACGAGCGCAAGAAGCGCGGCGACCACGATGAACAGGCATCCGAAGACCGTGTTGAGGACCCGCTGACCTCGCGCCGAGCGGGTGAGCCGGCGGAACGGACGCGCCGCAGCGGCGAAGAACCCCCACATGACCACGATGTCGACCACGATCGTCGTGGCGATGATGGTCAAGTACTGGGGCAGCGGCGGCTCATCGAGTCGCACGAACTGGGGGATGAACGCGAGGAAGAACACGATCGCCTTCGGGTTGAGCAGGTTCACCCACAGCCCGCGTCGCACCATCGACCAGCGCCCTTCGCGAGGTGCGTCCATCACGGGGTCGTCAGCGGTCGAGCCGAGAGCGGGCCTCGCGAGGATGAGACGGATGCCGAGGTAGACGAGATAGGCGGCGCCCGCGTACTTGATGATGTTGAACAGCAACTCGGACTGCGAGACGATCAGCCCGACTCCTGCGGCCACGATGACGACGTGGACGATCAGGGCGAGCTGCTGGCCGATGATGCCCCAGATCGAGCGTCGCCAGCCCTGACTGAGGGCATTGGACATCGTGTTGATCGCACCGGCGCCGGGCGTGAAGCTGATGACGATGCACGCGGCGAGCAGCGTGCCCCAGAGGGCGGAAGACACGTGTCGAGTCTAAAGGCCGCCGCACTCAGCTCTCGGGCGTCGGCTGCAGGTCCAGGCGACGCAGCAGCTGGGCGTTCAGGGCGACGACGATCGTGGAGAGCGACATCAGGACCGCTCCGACCGACATCGGGAGCACGAACCCGAACGGCGCCAGCACGCCGGCGGCCAGCGGAACCGACAGCAGGTTGTAGCCCGCCGCCCACCAGAGGTTCTGCGTCATCTTCCGGTAGCTGGCCGCTGACAGGTCGATCACCGAGAGGACGGTGCGCGGATCGCTGCTCGCGAGGATCACCCTCGCTGAGGCGATGGCGACATCGGTGCCGGCGCCGATGGCGAGGCCGACATCGGCCTGGCTGAGGGCTGGAGCGTCGTTCACGCCGTCTCCGACCATCGCGACCCTGCGCCCCTCGGCCTGGAGTTCGCGCACCTTCGACGACTTGTCTTCCGGACGCACGCCCGCGTAGATGCGGTCGACGCCGAGTTCCGCCCCGACGTGCTCGGCCACTGCAGCCGCGTCGCCCGTGATCATGACGACCTGGATTCCGCGGGCATGCAACGATCGCACCGCCTGTCGGGACTCAGGTCTGATCTCGTCGGCGAGCCGCAGCGCGCCCGCGACAACGTGATCGACGAGCACATGGAGGATGATCGCTCCCTCTTCGCGCCAGTGTTCGACCACGGGAAGCTCTGTCGCACGGTTCTCGTCGAGGAGCGACGGCCCGCCCACCTGGATCAGGCGGTTGCCGACGCGGGCGCTCACGCCCACGGCAGGGGAGGAGGAGAAGTCGGTGGAAGCGGGAACATCGAGGCCGCGATGGCGTGCGGCGGCGATGATGGCCTTCGCCAGGGGATGTTCGGAGTCCGACTCGGCGGATGCAGCAAGCGCGAGCAGTTCGTCGTCGCCGAAGCCCTCGGCCGGAACCACGCCGGTCACGGCGGGAGCGCCCTTCGTGAGGGTGCCTGTCTTGTCGAACAGCACCGTGTCGACAGTGCGCATCGTCTCGAGCGCCAACCGGTCTTTCACGAGGACTCCCGCCTTCGCGGCGCGTTCGGTGGCGATCGACACGACGAGGGGGATGGCGAGGCCGAGGGCGTGCGGGCAGGCGATCACCAGCACCGTGACGGCGCGGATGACGGCGTCATCCGGCATGCCGAGCACCGTCCAGACGATGGCCGTCACGGCGGCGGCGGCCAGTGCGAACCAGAACAGCCACGCGGCTGCCCGGTCGGCGATGCGCTGGGCGCGCGAGGACGACGCCTGCGCGTCGGCCACGAGCCTCTGGATGCCGGCCAGTGCCGTATCGGCGCCGATCGCGGTGACCTGCACGCGCAGCCCCGAGTCGGTCGCCACGGTTCCGGCGACCACGCGATCGCCGACGGCTCGACGGACCGTGCGGGACTCGCCGGTGATCATCGATTCGTCGACCTGCGCCTGGCCCTGCACCACCGTGCCGTCGGCCGGCATCCGTCCGCCTGGCCGGATGACGACGATGTCGTCCACTCGGAGTTCTGCGGGGTTCACCGTGACGATGTCCGCGCCATCGATGCGTTCGGCCTCGTCGGGAAGGAGCGCCGCAAGCGAGTCGAGAGCGGAGGTCGTCTGCGCGAGCGAGCGCATCTCGATCCAGTGGCCGAGAAGCATGATCACGATCAGCAGGGCCAGCTCCCACCAGAACTCGAGTTCGTGATGCAGGATGCCGAGGCTGGCACCCCACGACGCGAGGAATGCGACGGTGATCGCGAGTCCGATCAGCAGCATCATGCCGGGTCGTCGGGACCGGAGCTCGTCCACGGCACCGGTGAGGAAGGGGGCGCCGCCCCACACGTACATGACGGTGCCGAGCGCGGGCGCGATCCAGCGCGCCCACCCGGTCACTTCGTACCCGAGGATCATCCCGAACATGGGAGAGGTGGCGACGACAGGGACGGCGATCAGCAGCATGATCCAGAAGAGTCGGCGGAAGCGGTTCACATGGACTTCGTGTCCGGCGTGGCCTTCGTGTCCGGCGTGGCCTTCGTGTCCGGCGTGGCCTTCGTGTCCGGCGTGGCCTTCGTGTCCGGCGTGGCCTTCGTGTCCGGCATGCTCCGCGTGGTGCGCATGCTCGTGCATTTCAGGTGTCGCGTGCTGGTGGTGCTCGCTGTGCATCTGCTCGTGGCTCTCCATACTGACGAGAACCGGATACCCAGTGGGGGTATTCCCGAGTGTGGAAATGCAAGAAGCCCCGGCTCGATGAGCCGGGGCTTCGCTGTGGGGTGGCTAACGGGACTCGAACCCGCGACCCCCGCGACCACAACGCGGTGCTCTACCAACTGAGCTATAGCCACCATGTGCCCGACGGATCGGGCAACCAGACGAGTCTATTACATGTTGGGAGTGAACTTTGACACGACGGAGGAGGCGATCTCGCGGACTTCCTCGCTCGTCGGGCCGGGCTCTGCCACGAAGACGGCCTCACGGTAGTACTGGAGCTCTCGGATCGACTCGAGGATGTCGGCGAGGGCGCGATGTCCTCCGTCTTTCGCCGGCGCGTGGAAGAACGCTCGCGGGTACCAGCGGCGGGACAGCTCCTTGATGCTCGATACATCGACGTTGCGGTAGTGCAGCCAGCCGTCGACGTCGGGCATGTACTTCGCGAGGAACATCCGATCCGTGCCGATCGTGTTGCCGGCGAGTGGGGCCTTGCGCTCCAGGGGCACGAAGCGCTTGATGTACGCGAGCGTCTGAGCCTGCGCGTCCTCCAAGGAGACGCCCAGTGGTATCTCCTCGATGAGACCGGACGAGGTGTGCATGTTCGTCACGAAGTCGTTCATGTTCTCGAGCGCGGCCTCGCTTGCGCGGATCACGACCTGGAAGCCCGGATCGACGGGACGGAGCTCGAAATCAGTGATGACGACCGCGATCTCGACGAGCTCGTCGACCGCGAGGTCGAGCCCGGTCATCTCACAGTCGATCCAGACCAGTCGGTCGTTCTCGGACGCAGATACCATTCGGCCATCCTATCGACGGTGCCGACATCCGCTTCTTGCCCCCCAGGCACGATTCGAACGTGCGACCGGCGACTTAGAAGATCGATGCTCTATCCACTGAGCTACTGGGGGTAGACCATCAGACTATCGACTCTTCCGCGGGTGGCGTGTCATCCGCGGCGTGATCCGATGATTCGCGGGCGAGGCGGCGCTCACGCGCATACGCGGCTCGGCGCTGTCGACACGGTTCGCATGTGCAACCGTGCTTTCCCTTCGCCCCGCCGCCGTGCGGAACCGTTCGCCGTCCGCGTTGCGCGACTGACGGTTCGATCAGGGCCACGCCGATGTTGAGCAGGTGCTTGCGATGGCCGGCGCGACGCGCGGTGCGCCGCCGATGACAGTTGGCACAGACCACGTCGCACTTCGCGATCTCCTGCAGGATCGCCGACCACGCACGTGTCGATGCATTGACGGCGCGAGCGATTTCGAAGCGCTTCTCGGCGCCGGTGGTCGAAGTCGAGGACCACCGGGTCGGGCTCGGCGCAGTCGGCGCATGGATGATCACGAAGATACGCGAGCATTCTCACGAAGTTGCGGTGACGATGCAGCGCCTGCATCTCCTTGAGGTGCTGACCCGTGCTCGGCACGCTGAAGTTCCTCAGCCTGCTCAGCCGTTGCGCAGAGCGGCGACGGCGTCATCGGCGCGCCAGAAGTCGCCGACCAGGCGGAACTGCCCTGTGGCGAGATGCAGCCGCTCGGCGCGATAGCGGATGCCCAGCGGGTCGGCGACCATTCGAAGATGTCCGAGGAGCCGGCCGGACGCGTCTTGGACGCGCCACAGATGAGCGGACGCCCGTACGAGGTGCTCCCGGGAGGAACGCAATCGGGGAGTGGCGTAGGGAACTTCGGGTGCGGACTGGATCAGCTTGTCGGACATCGGTTACTCCTTCCTGATCCGACGCTACGAGGGGCCTCCGACATCGGGTTATGCGGTCCCACCTGGACTGTTCCTGCACAATCGATGAAGATCGACGGGTTCTCCACACACCGTGCGTCAGCACCCGCCACGCGTCGGTCGTGCGGCGCATTCTGGAGCGATCCGGGCGCTTGCCCCGGCTTGCAGAGGAGAAGAACATGACGGAGATCCTGACCATCGTCGGCAAGGTCGCCACAGACCCGACGACCGGACGCACGGCCGGCGGTACGCCGGTCACCAACTTCCGGCTGGCGAGCACGCACCGCCGGTTCGATCAGGCAACGAACACCTGGATCGATGCCGAGACCAACTGGTTCAGCGTCGCCGCCTTCCGCCAGCTGGCGGAGCACGTGCGGGCATCGCTGCACACGGGCGACAGTGTGATCGTCACCGGGCGGCTGAAGATCCGCAACTGGGAGGCGAACGGAAAGCACGGGACGAGCGTCGACATCGACGCCGACGCGATCGGTCACGATCTGCGCTGGGGGACGAGTAGCTACATGCCCCGCTCCAGGGTCATCTCGGCGAGTCGCGAGTTCGCGGACGCCGACGGCTCTCCCACGCGGGGAGATCTCGCGACATCGCCGGCTCCGACCGGGCAGCTCTATCCCGATCCCATGACAGGCGAGGTGGTCGACGAGGCGGTCGATCACGAGGGGAATCCGCTCGAGGGCATCGACGTCTCGTGGGCGACCGGTGACGGGGAGGTGAAGGACGAGACCACGGTGCTCAGCTGAACGTCGCGCGGACGCGGCGCATGCGCAGGTTCGGGGGAGGGCGGCCCGTAGACTCGGTTCGTGCTACGACGACCGGCCTCCTCCGCATCGCGCATCGTGCTGTCGGGTGCCGCCGCGGCCCTGATCCTCCTTCTGTCCGCATGCGCGCCGGTGGCCGCACCGACGCCGAAACCGACCGCGACGAGTGAGGCACCGGAGAATCCGACGGCGACACCTGAGCCTCAGGGACCGATGCTCGTCGCCGACGGGTCGGCAACCGACAACCTCCCGCTCTTCACCGCCATCACCGCGCAGGTGTGGGCCACGGACCAGCGGGGATCCGGTCGCGCCTACATCGACGCGCTCGTCGCGGCCGGGTTCGATCGTGGTGCGATGCAGGTGACGCAGGACCAGACGACCGTCGGCAATGCGGCTGAGACGCTGCAGTTCTCAGTGCGCTGGGGTGAGAAGGAGTGCCTGGTCGGCCAGGTGGGTCCGTCGACGGGCGAACCCGTCACCGTGGTTCTGCCGCAGCTCGCCGAAGGACGCTGCCTCGTCGGGAGCACGCGCGCGATCGACTGGTGACCGAGGCCGCTCACGTCAACGGCACAGCACCGTGCCGGTAGGCTGGAGTGTCGATCTTCGACGCCGACAGAAGGAGCATTTTCGGTGGCTGAGTACATCTACTCGATGGTTCGTGCGCGTAAGGCGGTGGGCGACAAGCTCATCCTCGACGACGTCACCATGGCGTTCCTCCCCGGAGCGAAGATCGGCATGGTCGGCCCGAACGGCGCCGGAAAGTCGACGATCCTCAAGATCATGGCCGGACTCGACACGCCGTCCAACGGCGAGGCGAAGCTGTCACCCGGCTTCTCGGTCGGCATCCTCATGCAGGAACCCGAGCTCGACGAGTCTAAGACCGTCATCGAGAACATCCAGGACGGCATCGCGATCAAGGTCAAGCTCGACCGCTTCAACGAGATCTCGGCGCTGATGGCCGACCCGGATGCCGACTTCGATGCGCTGCTCGCCGAGATGGGCTCACTCCAGGAGGAGATCGACGCCGCTGACGGCTGGGACCTCGACTCCCAGCTGGACCAGGCGATGGACGCGTTGCGCACCCCGCCCGCCGACGCGGCGATCGCACCGCTCTCCGGCGGTGAGAAGCGCCGCGTCGCCCTCGCCAAGCTGCTGCTGCAGAAGCCCGACCTGCTCCTGCTCGACGAGCCCACCAACCACCTCGATGCCGAGAGCGTGCTCTGGCTCGAGCAGCACCTGCAGGCGTACAAGGGCGCGGTGATCGCCATCACCCACGACCGGTACTTCCTCGACCACGTCGCCGAATGGATCGCCGAGGTCGACCGCGGACGCCTGATCGGCTACGAGGGCAACTACTCGACCTATCTGGAGAAGAAGGGCGAGCGACTGGAGATCCAGGGCAAGAAGGACGCCAAGCTCGCCAAGCGCCTCAAGGAGGAGCTCGAGTGGGTGCGTGCCAGCGCCAAGGGACGCCAGACGAAGTCGAAGGCGCGTCTCGCCCGGTACGAGGAGATGGCGTCGGAGGCGGAGCGCACCCGGAAGCTCGACTTCGAGGAGATCACGATCCCCGCCGGTCCTCGACTCGGCAGCGTCGTGATCGAGGCCAAGAAACTCCAGAAGGGCTTCGACGGACGTTCGCTCATCGACGGCCTCAGCTTCAGCCTGCCGCCGAACGGCATCGTCGGCGTGATCGGTCCGAACGGCGTGGGAAAGACCACGCTGTTCAAGACGATCGTCGGACTCGAGCCGCTCGACGGCGGAGACCTGAAGATCGGCGAAACCGTCAAGATCAGCTACGTCGACCAGTCGCGCTCGAACATCGACCCGAACAAGACCCTGTGGGAGGTCGTGTCCGACGGACTCGACTACATCACCGTCGGCAAGACCGAGATCCCCTCTCGCGCGTACGTGTCGAAGTTCGGCTTCAAGGGGCCGGACCAGCAGAAGAAGGCCGGAGTGCTCTCCGGCGGTGAGCGCAACCGCCTGAACCTCGCGCTCACGCTCAAGGAGGGCGGGAACCTGCTCCTCCTCGACGAGCCGACCAACGACCTCGACGTCGAGACTCTGAGCTCACTCGAGAACGCTTTGCTCGAGTTCCCCGGCTGCGCCGTGGTCATCACCCACGACCGGTGGTTCCTCGACCGCATCGCCACGCACATCCTCGCCTACGAGGGCACCGACGAGCAGCCCGACAAGTGGTACTGGTTCGAGGGCAACTTCGAGGCGTACGAGCAGAACAAGATCGAGCGCCTCGGCCCCGATGCGGCCAAGCCGCACCGGTCGACGCACCGCAAGCTGACGCGTGACTGACGTGCAGGCCTCTGACGCGGCAGCCGAGCCGTCCACGAAGACGTCTCGGCTGCACATCCCGATCCAGCTGCGCTGGGGAGACCTCGACGCGTTCAACCACGTGAACAACACGTCGATGCTCAAGCTGCTCGAAGAGGCGCGTGTCCGCGCCTTCTGGCGGGCTGGCCCGGGGGAGGAGGCGCCGTCGACGGCGGTGCTCGACTCCGGGATCGAGGAGGGCATCCTGACGCTCATCGCGCGTCAGGAGATCGAGTACCTCGCACCGGTGCCGTACCAGCGGCGCCCGCTCGAGGTGCAGATGTGGTTCGGGAAGCTGGGCGGGTCGAGCGTCGAGGTCTGCTACGAAGTGCACAACGACCCGGCGTCCGAATCCCGACAGCTGTACGCGCGCTCCACCGCCATCATCGTCCTCGTCGACGCCGGCACGGGACGCCCGACGCGGCTCACGCAGGAGATGCGCGACGTGTGGGAGCCGTTCACCGGCCCATCGATCGAGTACGCGCACCGTTGACGGCGAGGCGGCCGAGCGCCGGCGCGCTCGGTCGCGCGGTCAGGACGGCACGCGGATCATGATCTCCTGCGCGACCGTGGCGACCAGCTCGCCGTCTCGCGTGTAGATGCGCCCTTGTGCGAGGCCGCGTCCGCCGCGGGCGTTCGGCGACTCCTGCAGGTAGAGGAGCCACTCGTCGACGCGTGCCGGCCGATGCCACCACATCGCGTGGTCGAGGCTCGCGACCTTGAGACCGGGAAGCGCCCAGTACGCGCCATGCGCACGCAGGATCGACTCCTGGATCGTCATGTCGCTGAGATAGGCGAGGGCCGCACGGTGCAGACGCGGGTCGTCGGGCAGCGGCGCACGCATGCGCATCCACACGGCCTGCTGCGGCACCCGGGCATCATCGCTCGGCAGGAACAGCGGAGATTCGACGTGCCGAACGTCGGCCGCCCTGTCGCTCAGCATCCGAGCCGTCCCTGCGGGCAGCCCGTCGACTCGCTCTTCGTCCGGGAGCAGTGTCTCCGGTGCGGGTATGCCATCAGGCATCGGCTCCGCGTGCTCCAGACCAGGGTCCTGATCCTGGAACGACGCGATCATCGAGAAGATCGGCACGCCGTTCTGATAGGCCTGCGAACGCCGCGTCGAGAACGAGCGCCCATCGTGGATGCGGTCGACGGCGATCGTGATGCCCTGCGATGCATCCCCGGGGCGAAGGAAGTAGCCGTGCATCGAGTGCGCGGCCCGATCCTCGGGAAGCGTGCGCTCTGCGGCGATGAGACTCTGAGCGAGCACCTGGCCGCCGTAGATCCGTCCACTCGGCATGGGGTGCGATGAACCGGTGAAGATGTCCTCGGTCGTGCGCGCCTGCGTCGTGTCCAGGTCCAGCACCGCGAGCAGCTGCTCGACGGTGCGGACCGCATGCTGATCGGCGGTCATCCCTGCCCTTCCGGTCGTCGTGACATCGCACATGCGGCTCCTCGCGACAGAGGCGGCCGCCGGCGTTGCTAGTTTAGAGGGCGTGCCGCATCCTCTCGTTCTCGCCGACGCCGAAACTTCCAAGGACGTCCTCACCTTCGTGGGGAGGGCCAAGCGCATCTCCGATGAAGGCGTGCGGTTGCAGGGGGCGAACGGCGTCCTCGCGCTCACAGCTGCAGCGCTCGCACCGCATGGTCTGTTCGATCAGACCCCGACGATCCTGGCGATGCGCGTCGTGCATGCGGATCCCGAACTGCAGTGCGACGTCGTGGTCGCCGAATTGAGCCCGGGGGAGGACGAGCGGATGCTGCAGCTCCCCGAATCCGGACTCTCGCCCGCATGGGCGGGAATCGCCCCGCCTCGACGCGACTGGGAGGCGACCGGCACACTCGCCGCATCGGTCATCGCCCAGCGCGCACAATGGGGGATCAGCGCCGTGGCTCGGGGAGCGACTCCCGGGGCCGGCGAGGAGGCCGTGCGCGCGCTGCGTGCCGCGATCTGGGGAGAGCCCGACGAAGACCTGGGCCACCTTCCCCGCGGTGTGGCATTCGCCGCAGACGCGTTCGGATTCATCTCAGGCGAGGAGGACGTGCCCGTCATGCGCTCTGGGCGGTGGGTCCGGCTGGCCTTCCGCCGTGGGCACGTCCTGTCGCGCGGTCCGGTGGCGACCGGACTCACCGCGGTGCGCGGCACCGGCGCGGCGGGCTGAGCTCAGCCCGCCGCCGCCCGTCCGGCCTGACGGCCGGAGAACAGGCATCCGCCGAGGAACGTGCCCTCGAGCGCCCGATATCCGTGCACGCCGCCACCGCCGAAACCGCTCGCCTCGCCGGCTGCCAACAATCCCGGAATGGCGATGCCATCGGCGTCGAGGGCGCGCCCGTCGAGGTCGGTGTGGATGCCGCCGAGCGACTTCCTCGTCAGCACGTGCAGCTTGACGGCGATCAGGGGACCGGCCGCGGGGTCCTGCAAGCCATGCGGCGATGCCGTGCGGATCAGCTTGTCCCCGCGATAGCCGCGCATCGAGCGGAGCATCCCGATCTGGGCGTCCTTGGTGAAGTCGTTGTCCATCTCGAGGTCGCGCGCGAGCACCTCGCTGCGTACACGATCGATGTCGAGAGCCTCCCCGCCGGGATGACGGCGCATCTGCTCGAGCAGCGATTCGAGATCGTTCTCGACGATGAAGTCCTCGCCCTCGTCGAGGAAGGACTGCACAGGACCGGTGGGGCCCTTCGCGAGTCGCGACTTCAGGAGCAGCCCGACATCCTTGCCGGTGAGATCGGGGTTCTGTTCGCTTCCGGAGAGCGCGAACTCCTTCTCGACGATCTGACGGGACGTGACGAACCAGGAATGGTCGTGGCCGGTGGTGCGCAGATGAGCCAGCGTGCCGAGGGTGTCGAACCCCGGGAACAGCGGCACGGGAAGCCGTTTCCCGGTGGCGTCCAGCCACAGAGACGAGGGACCGGGGAGGATGCGGATGCCGTGCGACGGCCACACCGGATCCCAGTTGGTGATCCCCTCGACGTAGTGCCACATGCGGTCCCCGTTGATCAGCCGCGCGCCCGCCGCCTCCGCGACGGGCTGCATCGAGCCGTCCACGTAGGCGGGGACGCCGCTCAGCATGTGCGCGGGCGGTGTGCCGAGCCGCTCGGGCCAGGCGGAGCGTACGAGCTCATGGTTGCCGCCGATGCCGCCCGAGGCGATCACGGTCGCTCCCGCGGCGATTTCGAAACCACCGATCACGTCGCGCGAGGACTCCTCGCCCCGCTCGGCCGCGCTGGTCGCGAGCACATCGCCCCGGGCGCCGGTGATCGCTCCATCTGCGCGGACGAGTCCCGTGACGCGATGCCGGGGGAGGATCGTGATCCGTCCCTCGCGCTCACCCTGCTCGACGCGGGCGGCGAACGGCGTCACGATTCCGGGGCCGGTGCCCCAGGTGATGTGGAACCGCGGCACCGAGTTCCCCGGGCCGAGGGCGCCGTAGCCGCCGCGCTCAGCCCAGCCGACGACGGGGAAGAACCCGACGCCGCGTTCGCGCAGCCAGGCCCGCTTCTCGCCGGCGGCGAACTGCAGGTACGCTTCCGCCCAGCGGCGCGGCCATTCGTCCTCAGGGCGGTCGAAGCCGGCGTTCCCGAACCAGTCCTGCGTGGCGAGCTCCAGGGAATCCTTGATCCCCATCCGTCTCTGCTCCGGCGAGTCGACGAAGAACAGCCCGCCGAACGACCACCACGCCTGTCCGCCGAGGTTCGTGCGCGGCTCCTGGTCGATCAGGATCACGCGCTTTCCGGCATCCAGCGCTTCACAGGCGGCGACCAGCCCGGCCAACCCCCATCCGATCACCAGGACGTCTGTGGACAGGGGCGACTTCGTCATGCGTTCTCCGTTGATTCCTGACGTGCTCGGGTCTCGAGGGTGGGACGACCGGATGCTGCGGGCCCGATGCCCGACGGCTCGAATGTGTTCACCATGGCATAGGCGGCGCGTTCGAGGTAGTCCCAGAGCGTCGCTTCGTGCAGAGGCGACAACTTCGTCTCCGTGACGGCGGTGCGCATATGCGCGAGCCAACGATCGCGCGCATCGGGGTCGATGTGGAAGGGCATGTGCCTCATCCGCAGTCGCGGGTGACCTCGGGTCTCTCCGTACGTGGTGGGACCGCCCCAGTACTGTGCGAGGAACATGGTGAGGCGCTCGGCCGCCGGACCGAGATCCTCTTCGGGATACATGGGCTTCAGCACGGGGTCGAGGGCGACCTCGCGGTAGAACACCCCGACCAGCTTCTCGAAGGTGGCGTGACCGCCGACCTCATCGTAGAACGTCATCGCTGCGGGGTCCCTTCATCACCGGGCTTCGCGCCGTCGCCGGACTTCTTCCGGCGCCAGATGCCGCGATCGGGGATCACCGGAACGCCGGTGATCGCGTTGGGCCGGGTCTTCGGCGGGTTCGCGCCGCGGACGCGCTGGGCGCCCTCGAGGCCTGTCGGGATCACGCCGACCATGCTCGGGATCGCGACGTCCTGCTCGTTGAGCGCGGTGCGCAGGCGCTTGCGGAGCTCCTGCGACACATCGTCCTTGGCGTTCGCCCTCGCCTTGATCACGATGCGGATCACGAGCGCATCACCGCTGATAGATTCGAGGCCCCACAGCTCGGGCTTCTCGACGATGCGGGTGCGCCACTTCGGGTCCTTCGCGAGTCCCTGTGCGGTCTCGAGCATCGTGTGCTCGACAGCATCGAGGTCGACGTCCGGGGGCACGCCGAGATCGATGATCACGCGCGCCCAGCCCTGTGACATGTTGCCGATGCGGGTGACCTCGCCGTTGCGGACGTACCAGAGAGTGCCGTTCACGTCGCGGACCTGCGTGATGCGCACGCTCACGTACTCCACCACACCGCTCGCGAGGCCGAGATCGACCACGTCGCCGATGCCGATCTGGTCCTCGGCGACGATGAACATGCCGTTCAGGACGTCTTTGACGATGTTCTGCGCGCCGAAGCCGAGGCCGGCGCCCACGGCGGCGGTCAGCAGGGTCAGCGAGCCGAGAAGGCCGCTGTCGATGGCGTTGACGATCAGCACGACGGCGATCACGACGAGCATCACGTTCACGATGTTCTGCAGGATGCTGCCGAGCGTGCGGGTGCGCTGCACGAGCCGCATGTCGGCGAGCGGCGATCGTTCCAGGGCCTGGGTGTCATCGACGGCCGCTTTGCTCTTCGCGCTGTCGACGATGCGGTGCACGACGCGGCGGATGAGGACGCGCAGGACGAGGGCGATGAGCACGCAGCTCGCGATGATGATCGCGATCGTGAGCGCTGTCGACCCCACGGGGATGAGTACCGTGAGCACAGTTCGGAGCCAGTCGGGAAGCGCTTGGAACCACTCGGGAAGCGGCGTGTCGACAGGCGGCGTGGTGGTTTCGAGGGGGAACATCATCACCACCGATCCTAGCGATCAGGCCTCTGCGCGGGCTGGGTGCACCGCGGCAGAGGCCTGATCAGGAACGGCGAGGATCAGTCCTCGGCGTCGCGTGCCTGCGCCGCGAGAGCGCGCTCGACGTCCGCCAGGTTCTCCATCACGAGTCGGCGCAGCGCCGGGGGAGCGTCCTGGTGGGCGGCGAGCCAGCCACGGGTCGCATCGCGCAGCTCCACGTCGGCGAGAGCGGTGGGGAAGAGTCCGACCACCAGATACTGGGCGATCTGATAGGACCGCGACTCCCAGATCGGAAGAAGCATGTCGAAGTACGCGGGGACGAACTCGGCGAGGACATCGACCCCAGCCGGGTGGACGAAGCCCAGAGCGGCCGAGCGCACGATCGTGTTGGGCGCGTCGTCGCGGTCGATGAGCGATGCCCACGCGGCCCTCTTCGACGCGGAGTCGGGAAGCGCCGCACGGGCCTGCGCCGCGAACTCCCCACCCTTGGCGGTGTTGTCGGCAGCGAGCGCAGCATCGATCGTGGCGGCATCCGTCGCGCCGATCGTCGCAAGACCGACGAGCAGCTGCCAGTTCAGATCCGCATCGATCTCGAGACCGGGAAGGGTCTCCTCTCCGGAGCGGAGGCGACCGACGATGCCGGCGTGCTCGGGGGTGACCAGAGCGTTCGCGAACGCCGTGACGAACTGCAGCTGGCTGTCGCTGCCTGCCTCGGCGCCCTCCGCGAGCGCCCACAGGCCGTCGGCGATCTTCTGCCGTGCTGCGAGGCGCTCCGCCGGGGTGACGTAGAGCGTCGCCGCCGTGCGCAGCTGGGCGAGCGTGGTGCGCACCGTCGTCGACTCGGTCTCGCGTCCGATGTTGCCGAGCACGAGATCGATGTAGTCGGATGCCGCGCTCTCGGCGTCGCGGGTCTGGTCCCAGGCCGCACCCCAGACGAGCGAGCGCGCGAGCGGATCGCGGATGTCGGCGAGGTGGGCGATCGCGGTCGCGAGCGAACGCTCATCCAGCCGGATCTTGGCGTAGGCGAGGTCCTCGTCGTTCAGCAGCACGAGATCGGGGCGGACGATGCCGTTGAGCTCGGGCACCTCGGTGCGGTCGCCGTCGACGTCGACCTCGGTGAAGTGCGTGCGCACGAGTGAGCCGCCCTGCAGCGTGTAGAAGCCGATGCCCAGTCGGTGCGGGCGGATCGTCGGGTAGTCGGCCGGCGCGGTCTGCGTGACCGCGAAGCGCGAGATCGTGCCGTCGGCGGCTTCGGCGATCAGGGGCTCGAGCGTGTTCACGCCGGCCGTCTCGAGCCACTTCTTCGACCAGGTGCTCAGGTCGCGACCACTCGTGGCCTCGAGCTCGGCGAGGAGATCGCTGAGCTCGGTGTTGCCCCAGGCGTGCTTCTGGAAGTACTGCGAGACGCCCGCGAAGAACGCCTCGATCCCGACCCAGGCGGCGAGCTGCTTCAGCACCGATCCGCCCTTGGCGTAGGTGATGCCGTCGAAGTTGACCTGCACGTCTTCGAGGTCGTTGATGACCGCGGTGATCGGATGCGTCGACGGAAGCTGGTCCTGGCGATAGGCCCAGGTCTTCTCCATCGCGTTGAACGTGGTCCACGCCTCGGTCCACTCGGTGGCCTCTGCGGTCGCGATGGTCGACGCCCACTCGGCGAACGACTCGTTCAGCCACAGGTCGTTCCACCACTTCATGGTGACGAGGTCACCGAACCACATGTGCGCGAGCTCGTGCAGGATCGTGACGACGCGGCGCTCCTTGACGGCATCCGTCACCTTGCTGCGGAACACGTAGGTCTCGGTGAAGGTCACCGCGCCCGCGTTCTCCATCGCGCCCGCGTTGAACTCGGGGACGAAGAGCTGGTCGTACTTCGCGAACGGATACGGCACGCCGAACTTCGACTCGAAGTACTCGAACCCCTCCCGGGTCTTGTCGAAGATGTAGTCGGCGTCGAGGTGCTGCCACAGGCTCTTGCGGCCGTAGACGCCGAGCGGGATGACGCGGCCGGATGCGCTGGTCAGCTCGGAGAAGGTCGCCTCGTAGGGGCCTGCGACGAGCGCGGTGATGTACGAGGAGATCCGCGGGGTGGGCTCGAAGCCCCACGTGGCGACCTCCCCGGTTCCTGAGCCCGACGAAGGGTCGTGAACGATGGGCTCGGGCGTGGGGGAGTTGGAGACGACCTTCCACGCGGCCGGAGCCGTCACCGTGAACTGGAACGTCGCCTTCAGGTCGGGCTGCTCGAACACCGCGAACACGCGGCGGGAGTCGGGGACCTCGAACTGGGAGTAGAGGTAGACCTCACCGTCGACCGGGTCGACGAAGCGGTGCAGGCCCTCACCGGTGTTCGTGTAGAGGCAGTCCGCGTCCACGACGAGGACGTTCTCGGCCTGCAGACCGGTCAGCGCGATGCGCGAGTCGGCGTAGACCTCGTTCGGGTCGAGCTGCTCTCCGTTCAGAGAGATCTCGCGCACCTCGCGGGCGATCAGATCGATGAAGGTGAAGCTGTCGGGGGTGGCGGTGAAGCGCACAACGCTCCGAGAGCCGAAGACCTCGGCACCCTTCGTCAGATCGAGGGCGACTTCGTACGACTGGGTGTCGATGACGTCGCGGCGCTCCTGCGCTTCGATGCGGGTGAGGTTCTCTCCAGGCACTGCTGTACTCCCAGGGGTGAGGGGACGTGGCCGCGGTTCGGGCGCAGTTGGCGCCGACGGCAACCATGACAGCCTACGCCAGGACCCGGCGGGCGTCCGCGCAGGCGCGAGGGTGAAAGGATGGAAGTGTGACTGCGAACGATCAGACCCTCGTGCCCTTCGCCTCGCCCGCCGCTGCAGGCGGTGCGCCCTTCGTGGAGACTCCGGTCGCGTATGACGCGCTGATCCTCGCGAGCTTCGGCGGCCCTGAGGGGCAGGACGATGTCATCCCGTTCCTGCGCAACGTGACTCGTGGGCGCGGCATCCCCGACGAGCGTCTCGAGGAAGTGGCGCATCACTACCGACACTTCGGCGGCATCAGCCCGATCAACGAGCAGAACCGGCACCTGAAGGCAGCGCTCGAGGCGGAGATCGCCGCTCGCGGCCTCGATCTGCCGGTGTACTGGGGCAACCGCAACTGGGATCCCTACCTCGCCGACGCGTTCACGCAGGCGGCGGACGACGGGCATTCCACGCTGCTGGTGCTGGCGACGAGCGCGTACAGCTCGTACTCGAGCGACCGCCAGTACCGCGAGGACATCGCGAAGGCGATCACGGACGCGAACCTCGAAGAGCGCGTCACCGCCGACAAAGTGCGTCTGTTCTTCGACCACCCCGGTTTCGTCGCCCCGTTCCAGGAGGGCGTCGACGACGCGGTGCGCACCCTGCTCGCCGACGGCATCGCCGCGGAGGACATCCGGGTGCTGTTCTCGACGCATTCGATTCCGACCGGGGATGCCGAGCGCTCGGGTCCCCGTGACGTCGACTGGGGCGAGGGCGGCGCGTACGGCGCACAGCATCGAGCCGTCGCCGAGCACATCATGAGCGAGCTCTCCGCCGTCACGGGCGAGGCGACCGTGCGCTGGCAGCTCGTGTTCCAGTCGCGCTCGGGCCCCGCGAGCCAGCCCTGGCTGGAGCCGGACGTCAACGACGTCATCTCGGCGCTGCCCGAGACCGGCGCGAAGGCCGTCGTGATCGTGCCGCTCGGATTCGTGAGCGATCACATGGAGGTGCTCTGGGATCTCGACACCGAGGCGATGGAGACTGCGGAGGAGGCGGGAATCCGCGCCGTCCGCACACCCACCCCGGGCACGCATCCGGCTTTCGTCGCGGGTCTCGTCGATCTCGTGCTCGAGCGCATCGAGGGCACTCCTGCCGCTGACCGGCCCCATCTGACCGACCTCGGCCCCTGGTACGACGTCGCGCGACCCGGCGACTGCGAGAACGCGCGCCTGGGCTTCAGGCCGGCCGCCGCCGGTCTGGTCCCGTAACGCCGGATTCGGCATCCGACACGCTCAATAGGATGGGAACCATGCGCATCCACATCGCCACCGATCACGCCGGTCTCGACTTCTCCACGCAGCTGCAGGACCACCTCCGGTCCGCCGGCCACGAGGTCGTCGATCACGGGCCGATCGAGTACGACGCCGTCGACGACTACCCGGCGTTCTGCATCCGTGCCGCCCAGGCCGTGGTCGCCGATCAGGCCGCAGGCGTGGAGGCGCTCGGGGTGGTCTTCGGTGGCTCAGGCAACGGAGAGCAGATCGCCGCCAACAAGGTCCAGGGCATCCGCGCCGCGCTGGTGTGGAACCTCTCGACCGCCGAGCTCGCGCGTGAGCACAACGACGCCAATGTGATCTCCATCGGCGCGCGTCAGCACACCTTCGACGAGGTGACCAGCTTCATCGACACTTTCATCGCGACGCCGTTCTCGAACGAGGAGCGTCACGTGCGGCGGATCAGCCAGATCGCCGACTTCGAGCGCGACGGATCGCTGCTTCCGGACCCTCGGGCCTGAGATGCCCGAGGGTCATTCCGTCCACCGGATCGCGCGGCAGTTCGACCGGAACTTCGTCGGCAAGACCCTCCGCGCGTCGAGCCCGCAGGGGCGGTTCGCCGAAGGCGCGGCCGTCCTCGACGGCCGTGAGGCGATGAGCGTCCAGGCCGTCGGCAAGCAGATGTTCCTCGAGACAGAGGGCGACGTGTGGTTGCGCGTGCACCTCGGGCTCTATGGCGCGTGGGACTTCGCCGGAGAGATCCTGGTCGATCCGACGATCGCCTCGGCCAACGGACGCATGGGGCAGACCAACCAGCGGGGCACCGACCTCGACGACGTGATCCTCGACGACGCGGGGGAGAACTCGCTCGCATCGATCGGTGCTCCCCGTCGCGCTCGCGTGCACGTGCGGATGTCGGAGCAGACGAGGGGTCTCGCAGATGAGGGGCTCGAATGGCCTCCGCCCGTGGTCGGTCAGGTCCGCCTGCGACTCATGACCGACATCACGGTCGCAGATCTGCGCGGGCCGACCGCGTGTGTTCTGCAGACGCCGGAGGAGATGCTCGCGACCGTGGCCAGGCTCGGCCCTGATCCGCTCGTGGGCGATCCGGTCGAGAACGAGGAGCGCTTCGTCCGCACGGTCCGCAAGAAGCAGACGGTGATCGCGCTGCTGCTGATGGACCAGAGCGTCGTCAGCGGCATCGGCAACGTGTACCGCGCCGAGATGCTGTTCCGCCAGCGGCTGAACCCGCACACACCGGGGAAGGACGTCCCGGAGGAGATCGTGCGCGAGCTCTGGCGCGACTGGGTCCGCCTGCTCGCGATCGGCGTCGAGACCGGGCAGATGATGACCATGGACGACCTCTCCGCGGAGCAGTACCGTGCGGCGATGGCGAGTCGCGACGACCGGCACTGGGTGTACCACCGTGCGGGTCTGCCGTGCCGCGTCTGCGGCACCGAGATCGCGCTCGAGGAGATCGGCGCCCGCAAGCTGTACTGGTGCCCGCGCTGCCAGGCTTAGGCTCGGATCATGCGCCAGAATCCCAGCTTCACCCTCGCCGACGTCGCTGAGATCCGGCGGGTCATCACGGCGAATCCCTGGGCCACGATCATGAGTTCAGGTCCCGACGAGCTCGTCGCGTCGCACTACGCGGTGCTGCTCGACGACGATCGCGATGACCTCACCATCGTGGGTCATGTCGGGCGGCCTGATGACCAGATCCACGGGATGGGCGAGAGGGAGATGCTCGTCGTCTTCCAGGGGCCGCACGGCTACATCTCGCCCGGCTGGTACGGCGATGTACAGGCCGTTCCGACGTGGAACTACACCGCGGTGCATCTTTCGGGCACACCTGAGATCCTCGGCGATCAGGAGAACCTCGAGGTGCTGGACCGTCTGGTCGAGCGATTCGAGGGACGGATGCCGGACCCTCGACTCATGTGGGAACGGCCGAACGACGAGACCTTCGTCAATCGTCTCGCCGCGGGGACCGTCGGCTTCCGCCTCTCACCGACTCGCGTCGTCGCCAAGCGCAAGCTGAGCCAGAACAAGCCCGCCGACACCGTCGAGACGATCATCGCCGAGCTCGAAGGCGGCGGGCCCTACGCGCAGCCCGAGCTCGCGAAGGAGATGCGTCGCGCGCATGACGCACTCGCCGAGGCGCGCCGTTGATCGGGGCGGAGATCGGCACCATCCGTCAGGTGCGCATCGCCGGCCCCGGCCGTGAGTTCCTGATCGACGATGAACCCGTCGACATCATCATCGGCCACGGCCGCATCGTTGACATCGCCCCGACCGGAGCACTGCGCCCCGTCGGCGAGGTCCTCGATGCGGGCGGCGCCTGGGCCGTGCCGGGCCTGTGGGACAACCACGTGCACACCGTGCAGTGGGCACTGGCCGCAGAGCGCGTCGCGCTTGGAGCCGCACGTTCTGCGACGGAGGCCGCAGAACTCATGCGGGGCGTGCCGCCGCTGCCGGACGGGCGCGTCGTGGGCGCGGGCTTTCGCGATGCCCTGTGGGCGGATGCTCCGACTCTCGAGCTCATCGACAGAACGACCGGAGCGACCCCGGCCTACTTGATCAACGCCGATGTCCACAGCGCGTGGCTGAACACCGCGGCCCTGCGTCGCGAGGGGTTCAGTGCGCGGGATGGCATGCTGCGGGAAGAAGACGCCTTCGAGATCTCACGGCGTCTCAACGCCGTCGATCCGCTCCACGGTGACGACGCGGTGCGGCAGGCGGGCGAGCGCGCGGCCGCACGCGGAATCACAGGACTGGTCGATTTCGACATGGCATGGAATGCGGATGCCTGGCCCCGACGCATCGCTGCCGGCTTCGCTGCCCACCGTGTCGAGTTCGCGATCTATCCCTTCGACCTCGATCGGGCGATCGCCGCGGGGCTCCGCACCGGCGACGAGCACAGCAGCTCGTTGATCCGCGTCGGCCCGCTCAAGATCATCACCGACGGCTCGCTGGGCACCCGCACTGCCGCCTGCTCTCATCACTATCCCGGTGAGCACGACAACTTCGGCGTCCTCAACGTCCCGCCGGCGGAGCTCACCGACCTGCTCATCACGGCGACCGGCGCGGGGCTCGCGGTGGCTGTACACGCGATCGGGGATCGCGCGATCACGGCTGCTCTCGACGCCTTCACGACGACGGGGGCGGTCGGGACGATCGAACACGCGCAGCTCGTGCGTCATGCCGACCTCGCGCGCTTCGCTCGCCTCGGCGTCGCCGCCAGCGTCCAGCCTCAGCATGCGCTGGACGACCGCGACCTCGTGGGAGTGCACTGGGTCGGGCAGACGTCGGTCGGGTACCCGCTCGCGTCGCTGCGCGATGCCGGTGCACGCCTGCTGTTCGGTTCGGATGCCCCGGTGGCGCCTCTCGATCCGTGGCAGGCGATCGGCGCCGCCGTCGACCGCACGGATGACGACCGCGATCCGTGGCACGCGGAAGAGCGTCTGACGATCGATCAGGCCCTGGTCGCGAGCACCCGCTCGTCGATCCGCCCGGGAGAGCCGGCCGACATCGTCCTGTGCGGTGCGGACCCGCTCCGCACTCACGGCGCGGAGCTGCGGCAGATGCCCGTGACCGCCACGCTTCTCGCGGGGCGGATGACCCACGTGTCCTGACGACGGCGCCGAAGTACACGAAGGGCGCAGGATCCGAGGATCCTGCGCCCTTCGTGTACGACCGGGGGTCAGGCGGCGATGTGCGAGACGAGGAACCAGCGGTCCTTGTCGAGTCCGCGCTTGATCTCGATCGCGACGTCCTGGCTGGTGAGGTCGATCTCATCGAGCCCGTCGATCGCGGCCTGCGTGTCGGCGAGGATCGCGTCGATGTCGGAGATGACCGCGCGGATCACGTCGTCGGACTGGGCGAAGCCCGCGGGAACCGCAGTCGCGCCGACCTTCTCGGCGACGGTGCTGAGGCGAGCGTCGATCGGCAGGCCGAGAGCGACGATGCGCTCTGCGGCGGTGTCGGCGAAGTCGCCTGCGTGAGCGACGATCGTGTCGAGGAGTTCATGGACTCCGACGAAGTTCGCTCCGCGGACGTGCCAGTGGGCCTGCTTGCCGTTGACTGTCAGGGCCTCGAGGCCGAGGACGAGGGGGGAGAGGAACTGCGCGGCGGCTGCGGCGACGGTCGGGTCGCTGGCGGTGGTCGAAACGGTCTGTGCCTTGCTCATCTTGGGCTCCTCCGGAGTGGTCTGATCGGTCGTGTTGGAGACAACGCTACTCAGCCTGGAACATTCCGCAAGCAAGCACAGGCTCGGCTTACCGCACCGTGAAACCCGCGGAAACACGCGGGACTGAGGGTAGTCTCGCCTTATGAGCATCGCCGCTGGAGCATCCGTCCTGACCCTGCCGAATCGTGCGCCCTCGATCGCCGACGACGCCTTCGTCGCCGAGGGTGCCCGCATCGTGGGAGATGTCTCCCTCGCTTCCGGCGCGAGCGTCTGGTACAACGCGGTGCTGCGCGGAGACTCCGCCGGAATCAGGATCGGCGCCGGCAGCAACGTGCAGGACAACGTCTCGGTTCATGTCGACGCAGAGCATCCCGTCGTGCTCGGGGATAAGGTGTCGGTCGGTCACAACGCCGTCGTGCACGGCTGCACGATCGGGGACGGTTCGCTGATCGGCATGGGAGCCGTGGTGCTCAGCGGCGCGGTGATCGGCGCAGGCTGCCTCGTCGCCGGCGGCGCGGTGGTTCTCGGGGGAACCGAGGTGCCCGACGGTTCACTGGTCGCCGGTGTCCCCGCGAAGGTGCGCAGAACGCTCAGCGACGAGGAGCAGGCGGGGCTGATCGCCAACGCGGACATCTACCTCGAGCACGTGCAGACGCACGCTCAGGCATCATCCGCGTGAGCAGGAGCTCCCGCTAGGCTGGAGGGGTACGGGGCGGTGGCCAAGCTGGTTAAGGCAGTGGGCTCATAACCCAACGATTCGCGGGTTCAAGTCCCGCCCGCCCTACTCAAGCCGCTGCTGCGGCATCCGTCGTCGCCGGTCAGACCATGGATACCGCGAGGTGCTCCTCGACCAGCGTGATGCCGCCGCTCGAGTTCGCGGAGTGCGCCAGCTCCTCGATCCACCGGCGGCTCAGCTCCGGCGTCTCCGGCTCCTGAAAGACGAATCGCAACGGAATCGACGGGTGCAGCCAGATCGTCGAGCGCCCCGGAGCATCCGCCTCGGGGTGTCGCCAGGACAGCGTGAAGCTCTCATTGCGCCGCAGCTTGGTGGCGATCACGACCTTGAGGTGGGCGAGAGCTCGGTCCTCGATCTGGATAGGCGTGATCGCATCGCCGTAGTAGAGGCTGCCCATGGTCAGCCGGTGATCTCGGGGCGAGGGGAGATGGGCATGCGGTTCCTCCGGAGCTGTGTGACGGCCGACCACCAGGGGGGACGATCGGCTTGCCTCGACGATAGGAGAGCCGCCGCGAACGACGGCAGGCGTGGGCCTGACGCGCCGTCGCATGCGAACAGACTGTGCGTGTGGTGTCATCGGAGACCGCGGCGCGCGGTCTCGGAGGGAAGCACCCCGAAAGCCTCGCGATACGCGGCGGCGAATCTCGAAGGATGGCTGAAACCCCATCGCCGAGCGAGGTCGGCCACGGAACCGTCGACGCCGGCGACCAGCTCCCTGTGCGCCCCTTCGAGTCGAGCCCGGCGGAGGGCCGCGGCAGGTGTCGTGTCGAGCGCTCTGCGGAACGCGTACTGGAGACCGCGCGTGGAGATGAAGGACGCGGCGGCGATGTCGTCGACTGTGATGGGGAGGTGGGCGTTCTCCTCGATGTAGGAGAGGGCGCGGCGGACGGTGACCGGGGCGCCCGAGCGCTGCGCGGGTCGATGCCGGTGCTCGTCGAACGTCGTGCCGAACGCTGCGAGCGTCATCATGAGCGCATGGCGCTCGAGTTCGGCGGCGATGACGTCGTCGTGGTCGTCGATGCTCAGCGCGTCGAGGTAGTCGACCATCTGCGCCCAGCGGCGGGCGTCGGCGCGAGAACGGGGCGCGATGTCGGTCGCCGACAGCACGAGGTCATCGACGCCGGTCAGCCGGCGCAGGCGCTCCTGGGCCTCGCGGCGGTCGAAGACCAACGCCGTCACCGTCGCACCTCTTTCCCAACTGGCCTGCACCGGGCGCCCGTCGGTGATCCAGGGGAGAGAGGCGTCGAGATCGGTCCGAGCGGACCACACGCGCCCGTCGGGTGCGTCGACTCTGCACACGAGCAGCTGGTCTTCGGGCGCCGCGACCGATCGCACCTGGGCAGCGAGATCGTAGCGCACCACCGTCGTGCCGCGCAGCTGCGCCGACCGCCATGAGAAGCGGAACCGACGAGGGTCGACGTTCTGCAGGGTCGCCGACGGCACGAACTGCCTCCAGGTGCTCTGCACCCGATCGACGTCGCGTGATGTGAACCGCATCGGCCGCCTCTCCGGATGTTCCTCGTCTGCGTCAGCGCGCCTGGCGCACGGGCCACGCGCCGTCGAGAGTCTCCTCCGGCTCGAGACGTCCGATGCTGATGAAGTACTCGGTCAGGCTCGCCGCCTGGGAACGGGCCCAGCCGATCTGCTGAGTGTGCAGCGCCTCGAGTGTTTCGGGCATGCGGAACTGGCGAGCGAGGGCCTGAGCGACGCGACCTGCGGCGACCGCATCGGCTGAGGCGTCGTGCGCCCCTTCGAGTGGGACCGCATAGTGAGCGGCGACGACCTCGAGCGTGCGCTTTCCCCGGCGATAGCGGTCGTACGCCTTGTCGATCACCATCGGATCGATCACGGGCGAGGGATCCACGAGGGGTTCCAGGCCATGCCGACGCGCCTCGTGGGCGAGCAGTGAGAAATCGTAGGAGGCGTTGTAGGCGACGACCGGGACGCCCTGAGAGAGCAGGGAGCGCAGCGCGGCGGTGACCTGGGAGACGACCTCGATCGCAGGTCTGCCGTGAGCCCGCGCGTGCTCGGTCGTGATGCCGTGCACCGCCGTCGCCCCGTCGGGGATGTCGATGCCCGGGTACGCCAACCAGTCCCGGGACGCGATCTCGCGCCCCTTCGCGTCGAGGACCCCCACGTGCGCCGTGACGACGCGATCGCCCGTGACGTCGACACCGGTGGTCTCCAGATCGAAGACGGCGACGCGGCTGAGCCAGCTCGGAAGCGCGGGATCGGATGACATGAACTCACGCTAAAGCGGGCGTCGGACATTGCCAGGAAGGCGCACGGCGACTGAATAGACTCGTAGGATGACCGTGCCCTCGCCCTATGCCGATCGCCTCCGCCGTCTGCCGGTGGAGCGTCATGAGGTCGAAGTCCGCGGTGCGATCACGGCGTACTGGGAGTACGGTCATCCGACCGGCTCGGGCGCCGACGACGAGCTCCCGACGATCATCGCGGTGCACGGGTTCCGCGGCGATCATCACGGGCTCGAATCAGTCCTCGCCTTCCTGCCGGAGGCTCACGTGATCGCCCCCGATCTTCCCGGTTTCGGGCAGAGCGCACCCTCGCCGGGGCACACCTACGACCTCGACGAGTACGCGGCCTGGCTGACGGAGTTCGCGGCCGCCGTGGCACCCGGTGCGATCATCCTCGGACACTCGTTCGGCTCGATCGTCGCTGCGGCCGCGGTGGCCGGCGGGCTCGAGACTCCCCAGCTGATCCTCATCAATCCCATCGGCGCACCTGCGCTCGAAGGCCCGAAGGGGCTGATGACCCGCCTCGCCGTCTTCTACTACGCGATGGGAGCCCGTCTCCCCGAGAAAGCGGGCACCGCGCTGCTGCGCAACCGCGCGATCGTGCGGATCATGAGCATCACGATGGCGAAGACCAAGGATCCCGAGCTCCGTCGCTTCATCCACGGGCAGCACGACGCCTACTTCTCCCTCTTCGCCGATCGCGATGTCCTGAAAGACGCCTTCGTCGCAAGCGTGTCGCACGACGTCCGCGAGTTCGCTCCGAAGATCCACGTGCCGACGCTGCTGATCGCCGCACAGCGCGATGACATCACCCCCATCGAGGCCGAGCGAGAGCTGGCGACGCGATTCGAGCAGGCCGAGCTCGTCGAGATCGCGCACGTCGGCCATCTCATCCACTACGAGACGCCGGCCGAGGCGGCGGGGGCGATCCGCCGGTTCCTCAGGATTCCCGTCGCGCGAGGCCGATGAGGCCGGCGACACGGAACGGGATCACCTCGCCCATCGCGAGTGAGGTCTCGGTGCGTTCGACGCCTTCGATGGAGAGGATGCGCGCGTCCGTGTCGAACAGGTGACGCGCGTCTCGACACGCGACTCGTGCGAGCAGATCCACGGAACCGCTCAGGCCGTGCGCCTGCAGCACCTCGGGGATGCGCGCCAGCTCCGCCGTGATGCGGGGGAGCTCAGTCTGCCGCACGCCGATGTTGACGAAGGCCTGGAGCGGGAATCCGAGGACGTCGGGGGAGAACGATCGCTCGTACGACAGGAAGACTCCGGTCTGCTCGAGACGGGTCATCCGCGCCTGGATGGTGTTGCGCGAGAGGCCGAGATTCTCGGCGAGCGCCACGATCGTGGTGCGGGGGTCATCGGCGAGAGCGGCGAGGAGCTCCAGATCGATGCGGTCAAGTCCGGGCATAGTGCCAAAGGGTAGCACCCGTGTACCCCTCCAGATTGAGCAACATGCTCAAGCGGTACGCAGATGCTTGAGCGAGGTGTTGAGCGGACGTACCCTCGGGTTACCGGTGAAGAAGCCGGTGGACGACGTGCAGCGCCCCACGAGGGCGTTCGCGACAGAGGAGGACGAAGATGTCACCGCAACTCACCCCGATCGTTGACACCGCGCAGGATCTCGAGCTCTCCGAGCGGATCCTCGCGCCCGATGGCACGCGCATCGCCAACCCCCGGCTCGACGCCTACGTCGCAGACGTGGACGCGGCTCAGTTGCGCTCTCTGCTGACCGACATGGTCGTCCTGCGCCGCATCGACGCCGAGGGCATCGCCCTCCAGCGGCAGGGCCAGCTCGGCCTCTGGGCTCCGTGCAACGGCCAGGAGGCGACGCAGATCGGCACGGCGCGCGCGCTCGAGGAGCGGGACTACGTCTTCCCCAGCTATCGGGAGACCGGCGTGATCTATGCGCGCGGCGCACGGGCAGGGGATTTCGTCCGTGCATGGCGCGGAGAGGAGGGCGCCGCGTACGACTCGCGCGAGCTGCGCGTCGCGCCGCTGCAGATCATCATCGGCGCTCAGACCCTGCACGCGGTCGGCTACGCGATCGGCATCAAGCACGACAAGGCAGACGAGGTCGCCGTGACGTACTTCGGCGACGGCGCGTCGAGCCAGGGAGATGTCAACGAGGCGATGGTGTTCGCCTCGTCGTACCAGGCACCCGTCGTCTTCGTCTGTCAGAACAACCACTGGGCGATCTCCGAGCCGGTCTCGGTGCAGTCGCAGTTCCCCATCGCGGGACGCGCACCAGGCTTCGGCATCCCGAGCCTGCGTGTCGACGGCAACGACATCCTCGCCTGCATGGCAGCGATGCGCTGGGCACTGGAGCACGCCCGCTCCGGCAAGGGCCCGGCCTTCATCGAGGCCGTCACGTATCGGATGGGCCCGCACACCACGGCTGACGACCCCACACGCTATCGCTCCGAGGCCGACCTGGAGGCGTGGCGGCGGCGCGACCCGATCGCGCGCCTCGAGGCGCATCTGCGCTCTCTCGGCGAACTGAGCGATGAGCAGCTCGCCGAGATTCAGACCGCTGCGGACATCGCGGCGCGCGAGATGCGGGCGGCCTGCCTCGGCATGGTGACCCGCCCGCCGCTCGCCGTGTTCGACGGCGTGTACGCGGAACCCCACACGGGTCTGCAGCGGCAGCGCGACGAGTACGCGGCGTACCTCGCGTCTTTCGAGGGCGAGGCCTGATCATGACCGAGCTCACTCTGGGAAAGGCGCTCGGCGCAGCACTCCGCCGCGCGATGATCGACGATGACAAGGTCGTTCTCCTCGGCGAGGACATCGGCAAGCTCGGCGGCGTGTTCCGCATCACGGACGGGCTGCTCGACGAGTTCGGCGCGACCCGCGTGATCGACACGCCTCTCGCGGAGTCCGGAATCGTCGGCACGGCGGTCGGCCTCGCGTTCCGCGGCTACCGACCCGTGGTCGAGATCCAGTTCGACGGCTTCGTGTATCCGGCCTTCGACCAGATCGTGTCGCAGGTGGCGAAGCTGCACTATCGCACCCAGGGGCGCGTGAAGATGCCCATCACGATCCGCATCCCATGGGCAGGCGGCATCGGCGCAGCCGAGCACCACTCCGAGTCGCCTGAGGCGTACTTCGTGCACACCGCGGGCCTTCGCGTGATCGCCGTGTCGAACCCCGAAGACGCCTACCGGAGCCTGCGCCAGGCCATCGCCAGCGACGACCCGGTGATCTTCTTCGAGCCGAAGCGCCTGTACCACCACAAGGGAGAGGTCGATCTGGAGGCTCCGCTGGCGGATGCCGCGCCCATGGGGCTCGCGCGAGTCGTCCGTCCCGGCACGGATGCGACGCTCATCGCGTACGGCGCCATGGTGAGCACGGCACTGCAGGCGGCAGAGGCCGCGGAGGACGACGGCATCTCCCTCGAGGTGATCGACCTGCGCTCGCTCTCGCCCGTCGACTACGACTCCGTCGCCGCATCCGTGCGCAAGACCGGTCGCGTGGTCGTCGCGCACGAGGCGTCCCGCGAGGCGGGCGTCGCGGCAGAGGTGATCGCCAGCATCACCGAGCGCTGCTTCGAGTATCTCGAGTCGGCGCCGCTGCGCGTCACGGGGCACGACGTGCCCTATCCGCCCGCCAAGCTCGAGAAGTACCACCTGCCCGACCTCGACCGTCTGCTCGATGCGGTCGACCGCGTACTCGATCGTCCGAACAGCCTGACGGGAGCAGACGCATGATCGCCGAGTTCCGCCTTCCTGATCTGGGGGAGGGCCTCACCGAGGCCGAGGTCGTGCAGTGGCTGGTCGCGCCGGGGGACACGGTGACGCTCAATCAGACGCTCGCAGAGGTCGAGACGGCGAAGGCGATCGTCGAGCTGCCGTCGCCGTACGAAGGCACGGTGTCGTCGCTGCATGCCGACGCGGGCCAGGTCGTCGCCGTCGGAGCCCCGCTGATCGCATTCGACGTCGACGGAGCCGACGACGATGCGCCGGAAGCATCGGATGCCGGGGAGAAGTCGCAGCCGAATCTGGTCGGCTACGGCGCCGCGCCCTCGCAGAGCGGGCGACCTGCTCGTCGTGCTCGGCGAGTCGGCGTGTCGGCCGCGGCGGACACCGCGGTGCTCGAGGCCGCGCCCCACGATGCACGGCCCACGGCGACGGTCGAGACGGTGGTCGAGCGTCCGCGCTCGACGCCGCCGGTCCGGGCGTACGCCAAGCGGCTGGGGGTGGACCTGGTGCTCGTCGCGGCAGAGGTCGGCGACCGGGTCATCACCCGAGCGGACATCGACGCCTACGCCGAACGCGTGGGGATCTCGACGGAGTCGTCCGCCCATGTCGATGTACCGGAGTCCGCAGCGGCGCTGTCGCCTGGCGATCGCGAGCTGCGCATCCCGATCAGGGGCGTGCGCAAGCACACGGCCGCCGCCATGGTGCAGAGCGCGTTCACGGCACCGCACGTCACGGTGTTCCTGACCGTCGACGTGACGGCCACGATGGAGCTCATCGCCTCGCTGCGCGAGGACCGCGCACTGACGGAGCACCGCATCGGCCCGCTCGCGGTCGTCGCCAAGGCCGCGTGCCTGGCTCTGGCGCGCACTCCGGGGCTCAATTCGCACTGGGACGAGCAGGCCGGCGAGATCGTGCAGTACAACTACGTCGACCTGGGCATCGCAGCTGCCACGGATCGCGGATTGATCGTTCCGAACATCCGCGATGCCGAGCAGATGACTCTCGTCGAGCTCGCCGACGCACTCAAGGCTCTCGCGGAGACCGCGCGCTCGGGCAAGACATCCCCGGCGGATCTCGCCGGGGGGACCTTCTCGATCTCGAACGTGGGCGTCTTCGGCGTCGACGCCGGGACGCCGATCCTGCCACCGGGACAGTCGGGCATCCTCGCCGTGGGAGCCGTCCGGCGGCAGCCGTGGGAGCACAACGGAGAGATCGCACTGCGTCAGGTCATGACCCTGAGCCTGTCGTTCGATCACCGTCTGGTGGACGGCGCGGAAGGCGCGCGCTTCCTCAAGGACGTGGCGGACGTACTCGAGGAGCCGGGACGCGCGATGCTGCTCAGGTAGTCGCGCGCAACGCCGCATCGGCCATCGCGGCGAGCACCGTCGCGGTGGCCGAGTGGCGTCTGGCTGCGGCTCTGGTCGAGTGCGGCGTGGAGTTGATGAGGCCGAAACAGGCCTGCACGCGCAGACGGAGCTCGTCCTCGGCCGCGCCGATCAGCGGTGCGAGCGCCGCGATCCAGAGATCGATGTACGCCCGCTGCAGCCGACGGACCTCGGCTCGGTCGTCCTCCGCGAGGTGGGCGACGTCGCGGTCCTGCACGCGGATGACTTCGGCGTTGCCGAGCGCGAAGTCGACGTGGAAGCGGATGAGCAGCCGCATCCGCTCCTCGTCCGAATCAGCAGAGGCGGACACGCGCGTGCCGCCGGACACGAGATCCTGGCTGACCTTCACGAGCACTGCTCCGAGGAGCGCCTGCTTGCCTGCGAAATGGCGATACACCGCGGGGCCCGAGACGCCGACCGCTGTGCCGATGTCCTCGAGGCTCACACCGCTGTAACCGCGGGCGGCGAACAGCTGCGCGGCCTCGCGGAGGATCGCGTCGCTCCTCTCGGCCTTGGCGCGATCTCGGGCGGTGAGCGGGCTTGTCATCTCAGTTAATCCTCGCTAACCTGAATCATCGGGTTAGTGAACACTAACCGAAGACGTACGCGACGCGCCACAGTGTTTCGCGGATGGACGCGGCTCGAGGAGGAGTCCACCATGCAAGCCACTCAGGAGTCGCTGGCCGCAGAACTGCACACCCGGCTCGCCGAGGCGGCGCTCGGCGGACCGGCCGCGTCGAGAGAGCGCCACGTCGCCCGGGGGAAGCTGCTGCCTCGTGACCGTGTGACACGGCTGCTCGACGAGGGCAGCCCGTTCATCGAGGTGGCGCCGCTTGCCGCAGACGGCCTGTACGGGGGAGAGGCGCCGGGCGCCGGAGTGATCGCCGGCATCGGCCTCGTGCACGGACGGCACATCATGGTGATCTGCAATGACGCCACGGTCAAGGGCGGCACCTACTTCCCGCTCACGGTCAAGAAGCACCTGCGCGCGCAGGAGATCGCGATGGAGAACCGCCTCCCGTGCCTGTATCTGGTCGATTCCGGCGGCGCCTTCCTGCCCAAGCAGGATGAGGTCTTCCCGGATCGCGAGCACTTCGGCCGGATCTTCTTCAATCAGGCGCGGATGTCGGCGGCAGGCATCCCTCAGCTCGCGGCCGTGCTCGGGTCGTGCACCGCGGGTGGTGCGTACGTGCCCGCGATGAGCGACGAGACGGTCATCGTGCGCGGACAGGGAACGATCTTCCTCGGCGGCCCGCCGCTGGTCAAGGCGGCCATCGGCGAGATCGTCACCGCGGAGGAGCTCGGGGGCGGCGAACTGCACGCCCGTCGCAGCGGCGTCGTGGACCATCTCGCCGAAGACGACGAGCACGCGCTCGAGATCCTGCGCGACATCGTCTCGACCCTTCCCGCTCCTCCCGCCCCGGCCTGGGAGATCTGGCCGAGCCGAGCACCGGAAGAGCCATCGCCGCTGTACGACGTCGTCCCCGTGGACGTGAACGCCGGGTACGACGTGCACGAGGTCATCATCCGGCTCGTCGACGGCGACTCATTCCGAGAGTTCAAAGCCGAGTACGGCCAGACCCTCGTCACGGGTTTCGCGCGGCTGCACGGGCACCCCGTCGGCATCGTGGCCAACAACGGCGTGCTGTTCGGCGAATCGGCCCTCAAGGGAGCCCATTTCATCGAGCTGTGCGATCAGCGCGGCATACCCCTCATCTTCCTTCAGAACATCACGGGATTCATGGTCGGCTCCGTCGCGGAGGCCGGCGGCATCGCGAAGGACGGGGCCAAGATGGTGACCGCCGTCGCGAGCACGAGGGTGCCGAAGCTCACGGTGATCATCGGTGGTTCCTTCGGCGCCGGCAACTACTCGATGTGCGGTCGCGCGTACTCACCGCGGTTCCTCTGGACGTGGCCGGCGAGCCGCATCTCGGTCATGGGCGGCGCGCAGGCCGCCTCCGTACTGGCGACGGTCAAAGAGGATCAGCTCACAGCTCGTGGCGACGGCTGGAGCGCCGAGGCACGAGCAGAATTCGAGGCGCCGATCCGCGAGCAGTACGAGCGGCAGGGCGAGCCGTATTACGCCACCGCCCGGCTCTGGGACGACGGCATCATCGATCCCGCCGACACCCGCGACCTGCTGGGGCTCGCCCTCGACGTCGTGTCCCGCACGCCCCTGCCCGAACCCCGCTTCGGCCTCTTCCGGATGTGACGCCATGAACTCTTCGACGACTTCACCCATGGATGCTTCCGATGGCTCAACCAGGATGCCGGAACCTACGAATGTGACGCCATGAACTCTTCGACGACTTCACCCATGGATACTTCCGATGGCTCAACCAGGATGCCGGAACCTACGAATGTGACGCCATGAACTCTTCGACGACTTCCACCGGCCTGTTCCACACGGTCCTCGTGGCGAATCGCGGCGAGATCGCCCGGCGCGTCATCCGCACGCTTCGCGAGCTCGGCATCCGCAGCGTCGCCGTCTACAGCGACGCCGACGCCGCGTCTCCGCATGTCGTAGAAGCGGATGCTGCGGTGCGCATCGGCCCCGCACCGGCGGCCGAGTCGTACCTCGACATCGACGCCGTGATCGCGGCGGCCCGCGCGACGGGAGCGCAGGCGATCCATCCCGGCTACGGCTTCCTCTCCGAGAGCGTCGGACTCGCCGAGGCCTGCGCCGAGAGCGGCATCGTCTTCATCGGCCCATCCATCGACGCCCTGCAGATCATGGGCGACAAGGCGAAGGCGCGTGAGCACGTGGCACGACACGGGGTGCCCGTCGTTCCCGGGTTCGACGCGAAGGGCCTCTCCGACGTCGAGATCGCCGAAGAGGCGGAGAGCGTCGGGTTCCCCCTGCTGGTCAAGCCCAGCGCCGGCGGCGGCGGCAAGGGCATGGAGGTCGTGGCCGATGCCTCGGAACTCGCTGCGGCGCTCGCGACGGCTCGACGTGTCGCGGCATCCGCCTTCGGCGATGACTCGCTGATCCTGGAACGCCTGATCGGCCGGCCCCGCCACATCGAGGTGCAGGTGTTCGGAGATGAGCACGGCACGGTGCTCGCCCTCGGCGAGCGCGAGTGCACGCTGCAGCGCCGTCACCAGAAGGTGATCGAGGAGGCTCCCTCTGCCGGGACCCCGGAGAGCACGCGGGAACGACTGCTGGAGGCCGCCGTGCGGGCTGCCGAGAGCGTGTCCTATGTCGGCGCCGGAACCGTCGAGTTCCTCGTCGACGCGGATGCTCCCGAGGAGGTCTTCTTTATCGAGATGAACACGCGCCTCCAGGTCGAGCACCCTGTGACTGAGGAGGTCACCGGGCTCGATCTCGTCGAGCTGCAGTTGCGCGTGGCCGCGGGATCCCCTCTCGACATCGCGCCGCGCATCGCGCGGCACGCCGTGGAGGCGCGCATCTACGCTGAGGCTCCGGAGCGCGGGTTCCTCCCGTCCACGGGCCGGATTCTGGCCTTCCAGGTACCGGCCGGCGTTCGTGTCGATTCCGCCATCGAGACCGGCAGCGAGATCACCGGCTTCTACGATCCGATGATCGCCAAGGTGATCGCCGTCGCCGACGACCGCGAGACCGCGCTGCGCCGACTGGACGACGCTCTCGGGCGTACGGTCGTGCTGGGTGTCGAGACGAACATCGCCTTCCTGCGCGCGCTGTGCCGGAACGAGCGGGTAGCGGCCGGGGACCTGGACACGGGACTCATCGATACACTGCTGCCGTTCGTCGCGGAGCAGCCGAGTGACCTCATGCTCGCGGCGGCGAGACACCATGTCCTGCACGAGACACCACGGGAAGACGTGTTTCTCACGACGGAAGCGGTGTCTCATCGAGCGGGCGCGACGTGGAGCGCCCTCACGGATCCCGGTGCGCGCGTGGTCGCGTTCCTCGACGATGACGACCGCATGTGGGATGTCCAGGCGGGGGCCGTCTCCGATGGATCCCGCACGGCGACCGACGCCGACGGTGCGGTCTGGGTGGCCTCGGATGGCCGATCCGCGCGCCTGCGTCCGCTCGATCGACGACAGCGGATGCTGCTCCGGCTGGCCCGGCGCGACACCACCGCCGCTGCGTCCGACCCGGAGGCACGTGCGCCGATGCCGGGCGGCGTCGTGGCCGTGCACGTCACGGATGGCGCCATGGTCCACGAGGGCGATCCCCTCGTCTCAATCGAGGCCATGAAGATGGAGCATCTGGTGACGGCGCCGCACGACGGCGTCGTCGACCTGCTGGTCGCCGCAGGCGACCAGGTGCGGCGCGCCCAGCCGGTCGCCCGCGTGACGCAGATCCCCGAACCCGGGATCACGGAGGAGGACCGATGATGGACGACCTGAGCGAAGAGGAGCTCGAGCTCGCGGCGATGGTGCGGGATTTCGCCGAGACCGTCGTGGCGCCGCAGTCGTACGAAGCCGATCGAACTCACACGCTTCCGATGGATGTCGTCGCGCAGATGGGCGAGCTCGGACTGTTCGGACTCCCGTTCTCCGAGGAATACGGCGGCCAGGGCGGCGACTACATGGCGCTCGGCATCGCGATCGAGGCGATCGGCCGGGTCGACCAATCTCTCGCCATCACCCTGGAAGCGGGCGTGAGCCTCGGTGCCATGCCCATCTACCGCTTCGGCACGGAGGCACAGAAGCGAGAGCTCCTGCCGGATCTTCTCGCGGGCCGGGCGCTGGCGGGCTTCGGTCTCACCGAGCCCGAAGCGGGCAGCGATGCCGGCGCGACTCGCACGACCGCTCGGCTGGAGGGCGACGAGTGGGTGATCGACGGCTCGAAGCAGTTCATCACCAACTCGGGCACGCCCATCACCCGGTTCGTGACGGTCACGGCGGTGACGGGCACGGAGGGCGGACGCAAGGAGATCTCCACGATCATCGTGCCCAACGGCACCCCCGGATTCACGGTGGAGGCGCCCTACGACAAGGTCGGTTGGAACGCATCCGACACGCATCCGCTGACCTTCACCGGCGCACGGGTGCCCGCGAGCAACCTGCTGGGTGAGCGGGGCACCGGCTTCCGGAGCTTCCTCAGCATCCTCGACGAGGGCCGCATCGCGATCGCGGCGCTGGCGACCGGTGCCGCGGAAGGGTGTCTGGAGGCCGCGGTCGAATACGCCAAGAGCCGCACCATCTTCGGCAGCGCCCTGAGCACGCGGCAGAACGCCCAGTTCACGCTGGCGCGGATGCGGGCGCGCGTGCACACCGCCCGTCTCGCCTGGCACCATGCGGCGCGGCTCCGTGACTCGGGTCGGCCGTTCGCCGAGCAGGCCGCGATCGCGAAGCTGGTCGCGGGGGAGGCCGCGATGGACAACGCGCGCGATGCCACGCAGATCTTCGGGGGCAACGGCTTCATGAACGAGTTCCCGGTCGCCCGGCATTATCGCGACTCGAAGATCCTCGAGATCGGCGAAGGCACGACCGAGGTGCAGCTGCTCGTGATCGCGCGGTCGCTCGGCCTCGCCGGGTAGCGTGACAGCATGCGCGGTACCCAGCCGACGGAGGGAGCAGACGTGAGCCCCAGGGACATCATCCAGAGAGGTCTCTACTTCGAGGAGTTCGAGGTCGACGCCCGCTACCTGCACAGGCCCGGCCGAACGGCCACCGAGGCCGACAACGTGCTGTTCACCACCCTCACGATGAACACGCAGGCGTTGCATCTGGATGCGGCATTCGCGGGATCGCAGGAGTTCGGCCAGCGGTTGATGAACTCGATGTGGACGCTGTCGACCATGGTGGGAAGCTCCGTGGCGCAGCTCACGCAGGGCACCCTCGTGGCGCAGCTCGGCTTCGGGGACATCGCGTTCCCGCATCCGCTCTTCGCAGGAGACACCCTGTACACCGAGAGCACGATCACGGCGAAGAGACTCTCCTCGTCGCGACCCACGCAGGGGATCGTCACGATCGCTCACACCGGCCGCAACCAGGACGACGTCGTCGTCGCCACCGCGACCCGCTCGGTGCTGGTTCACCGCCTGCCCGAGGAGGAGACCCCATGAGCTTCGACCTCGGCCCCGCGCTGCTGTTCTGCCCGGCCGACCGGCCGGAGCGCTTCCACGGGGCACTCGAGAAGGCGGATGCCGTGATCCTCGATCTGGAGGACGCCGTGCTGCCCGACGCCAAGGGGGCGGCTCGGGGCAACCTCGCCGACGCCGATGTCGATCCCGGCCGCGTGATCGTCCGGGTGAACGCGCCGGGGACCGACGAGTTCGCCGCCGATCTGGAGATGCTCGGTCGGACCCGCTTCCGCACGGTGATGGTGGCGAAGACGGAGAGCCCGGAGAGCCTCGACGCCTTCGACGACAGTTACTCGCTCATCGCGCTGTGCGAGACCGCGCGCGGCGTCAGTGCCGCCAACCGTATCGCGGCGCACCCGCGGGTGGTCGCCATGATGTGGGGCGCAGAGGATCTCGTGGCATCGCTCGGCGGTACATCGAGCCGTACGGCGGAGGGCGGATATCGCGACATCGCACGCTACGCGCGTGCGCGGGTGCTGCTCGAGGCCGGCGCGCGGGGCAAAGCGGCGATCGATGCCGTGCACATCGCGATCGACGACCTGGCGGGGCTCGAACGCGAGGCGACGGATGCCGCGGCATCCGGGTTCCGCGCCACGGCCTGCATCCACCCCTCGCAGGTCACGGTGATCAGAGCCGCCTACCTGCCGGATGCCCGCGAGATCGAGTGGGCGGGAGCCGTGCTCGCCGCGGCCGAGACGGAGCGCGGCGTGTTCCGCTTCCAGGGGCGCATGATCGACGAGCCCGTGCTCCGTCATGCCCGATCGGTCATCGCTCGCAGCCGCTGATCAGTTCCAGTGCCCGTGTGCGTCGATCCACGTGTGCCAGGGCGAGATCCGATCGACGTGCAGGATGCCGTCGTACGCCGCACCGATGTCGGCGAGTTCGACCTCAGGACCGTTGTGGGTGCCGACAACCGTGGTGATCGGTTCGGGCGCTTCCGTCAGGTCGACGAAGAAGCTGCCTGACCGGCCGTGTGCGAGCACCCCGTCCAGGGTGTCCGGCCTCGGGGCGGGCAGCTGTTCGACGAAGGGAGTGGAGTGCCCCGGCGGGTCGACCGGGCTCGGCCGGTGAAGCCAGGCCTCGCCTCCACCGGAGGTCGTGCCGATCACCCGCAGATCTTGGCGGAGCCGGGACGACAGATGCGTGCCCACCGTGGCGAGCGGCTCGCTGACGAACGGGGGAGCCAGATAAGGAGTCCTGCGCACATGCCCGTTGGCTGCGAACAGCACGACGCGCTCTTCCCGCTCCAGAATCCACTCCACGGTGTCGGCCATCGCCGCGTCCCGGATGTTCGCCGGCGCCCATGTGCGCGTGGGGCCCTCGGCCATGGCGGCGAGGAAAGCGTCGGTGCTGCGGGCGAGTTCCGCCGCCCGGATGGCGACGGCGACGTGCTCGGCGCCGGCGCCCGCGGCTGCGTAGTCGGTCGCACGCGCGCGGAGACGCTCGGTCATGCCGTTGATCGCCGCGGTCATGGCGTGTCGCCGATGATCCGGGAGCGCGAGGTAGGACTGGATCGCCGTCGCCGCCCGCGCGAGCCCCGATCGGTCGGCGGGCAGGTGGTCGAAGGCGGGGAGGAGAGCCGAGCGCAGGTGCTCGGCATAGGGCGGATCGGCTTGATCGAGGAAGCGGGCGACCTCGCGCACAGCGGGAAGGGCGGATGCCGCCGAATCCGGGACGTCCATGCCGTAGAAGCGCACGGGCTGGCCCGCGAGAGCACGTTCGCGCATCCACACGACGAGATCGAGCGTCTCCTGGCACTTGCCGAAGTGGTAAGTGACGCCCTCGTTCAGAACTCCGCGCAGGCTGCCTTCGCCGGTGCGGATCCAGTGATCGACCGAAAGGCCCTCGACGAAGCCGCTCTCCAGGACGAGCGCACTGAAGCCCGCACGCTCGACGAGGAAACGCAGCAACCGCGAGCGCCAGGCGAGGAACTCATGGCTGCGGTGCATGGATTCGCCGAGGGCGACCACACGGGCATCGCCGATGAATGCGAGCAGCGGCTCCAGCTGGGCATCGGGGACGTCATCGGGCTCACCCCCGTCGAAGCCGAGTGCCGCGGCCCGCAACCATTCCGAGGCACTGCCGTCGCTCGTCGCCACCGGGCTCATCGTCAGAGGGCGGGAGCCTGCTCGAGCAGGCGCACCGACGCGGGCGACACCTCGAAGCGGTGCACCGATCCGTTGGCGAGCACGTCGCCGACCTTCGGCAGCGTGCCACCGGAGACGTGATCGATCAGCGAGCGGATGACACCGCCGTGGGCGACGACGATCACCGACTCGGCGATCGGAGCCGAACGCCGGCGCGCCTCGCGGGCGATGCGGTGCAGAGCGCTCAGCGACCGTGCACCGACCTCTTCGAGCGATTCGGCGCCGGGGACGGGAGCGTGCCAGTCTCCGTACTTCTCGAGGTATTCGGGAACCAGCATCCCCTCGCCCTCCCCGAACTCGCGTTCGCGGATGTCGGGGACGAGAGCCGGTGCGGCGAGCCCGAGCTCTGCGGCGATGATCTCTGCGGTTTCTCTCGCACGTTTCAGCGGGCTCGCGTAGATCGTGTGGTGCACGGCCTCGCTGAGCTGCGTGGCCGCCCACCGCGCATCGGCGCGGCCGGTCTCGTTCAGGGGGATGTCGGTCGTCCCCTGGATGCGACGGGCCAGATTCCAGTCGGTCTGGCCATGGCGGACGAGAGTGATGAGGGTCACTGCAGAAGCTCCTGGATCGCGGGGAGCACGACGCTCGTGCCGGACGCGAGCGTGACGTCCGCCCAGTTGTCGGCGCGAGTGGGCTCGTGATTGACGATGATGAGGGGGATGCCGCGGCGGCGGGCACGTTCGACCAGTCGGACTCCCGAGTTCACGACCAGGGACGAACCGGCGACGATCAGGGCCGAACTCGCTCGCAGCAGAGACTCCGCCGCCTTGAATCTGTCCTGCGGCACGTACTCGCCGAAGAACACGACATCGGGTTTGAGCATCCCCTCGCACACGGTGCACACCGGCACGACGAACCCGTCGGTGCTCTCCGGCAGGACATCGCCGTCCGGCGCGAGCATGACGTTCTCGGGAACGGCGATCCAGGGGTTGCGCTCCTCGATCTGCTGAGCGATGTCGCGGCGGTCGAAGACCTGACCGCAGTGCAGGCAGAGCACGCGGCGCATCGTCCCGTGGACTTCGATCACGTGCGAGCTGCCGGCGCGCAGGTGCAGACCGTCGACGTTCTGCGTGATGACTCCGCTGACGACGCCGCCCGCCTCCATCTCCGCGAGGGCGATGTGCCCGGCGTTCGGCTCGGCCTGCGCGAAGGCGCGCCACCCGAGATGTCCGCCGACCCAGTAGCGACGTCGTGCGGCCTCATCGCCCAGATACTTCTGGATGGTCATCGGGTCCGACCGGGTGCGGGCCCCTTCGCCGCGGTAGGCGGGGATGCCGGAGTCGGTCGAGATGCCGGCGCCCGTGAGCAGCGCGACCTTGCGTCCACGGAGAAGATCTGCGGCCTTCTCGATGCGAGCGTCGAGCTCGTCATCCGTCATCGCGGTCACGGAACCTCCCTCAGCGAGTCTACGGGGCGCGGCGTTCACCGGCTCGCCTGCGTGTCACAGTTGAGGTCTATGGAACTCATCGATATCGCCTCCGCAGACGACCCACGGCTGGACGACTATCGCGGTCTCACCGATACCGCTCTGCGAGTGATCGCCGAACCGGCGGGAGGGCTCTACATCGCAGAGTCGGCCAAAGTCATCGAGCGTGCGGTCGCCGCGGGACACCGACCGCGCTCCGTCATGGCGCAGCGGCGCTGGGTCGACGGCATCCGCTCTCTGCTCGTCGAGCACGATGTTCCCGTGTACGTCGTGCCGGATGAGGTCGCCGAGTCGGTCACGGGATTCGCCGTCCACCGGGGTGCGCTGGCATCGATGCACCGGCCGACGCTGCCGTCGGTCGCCGAGATCGTCGCGGACGCGTCGCTGATCCTGCTCCTGGAGGGGATCGGCGACCACACGAACGTCGGCGCCGCATTCCGTGCGGCCGCGGGCCTCGGCGCGGACGCGGTTCTCGTCTCTCCGCGCTGTGCGGATCCGCTCTACCGCCGCAGCGTCCGCGTGAGCATGGGCACGGTGTTCCAGGTCTCCTGGACGCGGATCGACGACTGGGATGCCGGCGTCGAGCAGATGCGCGGTGCCGGCGTCGAGCTCGCCGCGCTCGCGCTGGCAGACGACGCAGTGCCTCTCGACGTCTACGCGCGGGACCGCCCCGCGCAGGTGGCGCTCATGATGGGTTCGGAGGGCGACGGCCTCTCGGCTGCGGCCCTCGCGTCGGCGGATGCCGTCGTGACGATCCCGATGACCGGGGGAGTGGACTCGCTCAACGTCGCCTCCGCCGCCGCGGTCGCACTCTGGGCGCTGTCCCGCTGACCGGCGCCGCCGTCAGCTCTGATCCGTCTCGAATCGGATGACCGGCGCGGCATCGGGACGCTTGGCCTCGACGTGATCACCGGATGACTGATGCCGCAGACGGCGCAACACCCACGGGACGAGATGCTCGCGCGCCCAGCCCAGGTCTTCGGCACGCGCTTCGCGCCACGTGCGCACGGGGATGGGCTCGGGCTGCATCGCCTCGAGATCGTTCGGCACGTTCAGAGCGCGCAGCACCATCCGGGCGACCTCGTGGTGTCCGAGCGCGTTGTAGTGCAGCCGGTCGTCGTCGAAGAACCGCGGATCCTGCACCGTCTTGAGCGCCCACTGATCGGCGACGATGCAGTCGTGTCGGTCGGCGATCGCCCGCACGTTCTCGTTGTAGATCGCCACCTTGCCGCGGAACGGCCGGAAGACGGGGGTGAAGCCCGTGTCGATACCCGTGAACAGCAGGATGGCCGCACCCGTCGATGCAAGCCGAGCCACGGCGTCTTCGAGCTGAACGGCGATCGCATCGGGGTCGGTGCCGGGGCGGATGACGTCGTTGCCGCCTGCGCAGATCGAGATGAGGTCGGGTCGCAGCGCCACAGCAGGCTCGATCTGGTCTCTGACGATCTGTGCGATGAGCTTGCCTCGCACCGCGAGATTCGCGTAGGCGAAGTCGTCGACCTGCTTCGAGAGCACCTCCGCGACGCGATCGGCCCAGCCGCGGTGGCTGCCGGGCACCGAGGGATCGGGATCGCCGATGCCTTCGGTGAATGAGTCACCGACCGCGACGAAGCGTCGCCACGGGTGCGGGGTCTCATTGGCCACGAACGGGGTCCGGGTCGAATCCTGGTCGGTCATCCAGCTCTCCTTCGCGAACATGCGCCGTCCAGGGATCGCGGCGGCGCAGAGAACGAGCCTACCCGGCACGGGCGCACCACAGCAGCGTGCGCTCGCTGTCGGTGGCACCGCTTATCGTTGAAGGGATGCTTTCTCCGTCCTTCCCTCAGCGCGCCCCGTGGGGCACCGCGAACAAGCTGCGGGCCTGGCAGCAGGAGGCGCTCGACCAGTATTTCCAGGCGGATCAGCGCGACTTCCTCGTCGCCGCGACCCCCGGAGCAGGCAAGACCACGTTCGCCCTCACGCTCGCCGTGGAGCTGATGCGCATCGGCGAGGTGAACCGGATCATCGTGGTCGCGCCGACCGAGCACCTGAAGACGCAGTGGGCGGATGCCGCTGCGCGCGTGCACATCAGGCTCGACCCGTACTTCAAGAACAGCCACTGGGCTCCGGCACGGCAGTACCACGGTGTCGTCGTGACGTATGCACAGGTCGCGGCGAAGTCGTCGGTGCACCGGCACCTGACCGAAGACGCCAAGACCCTGGTGATCCTCGACGAGGTTCACCACGGCGGCGATGCGCTCAGCTGGGGCGACGCGATCCGCGACGCCTACGGACCGGCGAAGCGACGCCTGCTGCTGAGCGGTACGCCGTTCCGCAGCGACACCGCGCCGATCCCGTTCGTGGAGTATCTGCCCGACGAGTCGGGTGCTCGCGTCTCGAGCACCGACTACAACTATGGCTACGGCCGAGCCCTCGCCGACGGCGTCGTGCGGCCCGTGCTGTTCCACATGTACGCGGGCAAGATGCGCTGGCGCACCAGTGCGGGCGACGAGCTCGAGGCGCACCTGGGCCAGGACAACACCAAGGACGTCAATTCGCAGGCCTGGCGCACGGCTCTCGACCCCGAGGGCTCGTGGATGCCGGCGGTGCTGTCCGCGGCGGATCGCCGGCTCACCGAGATCCGCCACCACATCCCGGATGCGGGCGGTCTGGTCCTCGCGACGGATCAGACGGTCGCCCGCGCCTACGCCAAGATCCTGCACGGCATCACCGGCCGCCAGCCGACCATCGTGCTCTCCGATGACGCCTCCGCCTCGCAGCGGATCGAGAAGTTCAGTGCGAGCGACGATCGCTGGATGGTCGCGGTGCGCATGGTGTCCGAGGGGGTCGACGTGCCGCGCCTCGCCGTGGGCGTGTACGCGACATCGTCGTCGACCCCGCTGTTCTTCGCCCAGGCCATCGGCCGGTTCGTGCGGGCGCGTCGTCGTGGCGAGGCCGCGAGCGTGTTCCTGCCCAACGTGCCGGTGCTGATGGGTCTCGCGAACGAGATGGAGAAGCAGCGCGATCACGCGCTCGATCGGCCCGACAAGGACGCCGACGGGCTCGACGACTCCCTGCTCGAGAGCGCCAATCGCGAGGACGATGCCTCGGATGCCCTCACTCAGGAGTTCAGCTATCAGGCGCTCTCTTCGATCGCCCACTTCGACCGCGTGGTCTTCGACGGCAAGGACTTCGGGCAGCTTGCAGAACCCGGCACACCGGAGGAGGAGGAGTTCATCGGGTTCCCGGGTCTCCTCGAACCCGAGCACGTGCACGAGCTGCTGATGCAGCGCGCCGCACGCCAGTCGCGCCTGCGGGAGGTCAGGGAGTCGACGGCAGATCCGACCGAGACGACCACGCTGCCGGCGCCGCTGCACCGCACCCTGAAAGAGCAGCGACAGTTGTTGAACAGTCTCGTCGGACTCTATGCGAGGCAGACGGGGGAGCCGCACGGCTCGGTGCACGCCGAGCTGCGACGGATCTGCGGCGGCCCGGCCGTCGCGCAGGCCACGGTGACGCAGCTGCAGTCGCGCATCGAGGTGCTCCGCAAGCGCGTGCGCTCCTGATACCAGACGGATGCCTGACGGCCGTCCGCCCGCGTTGCTCGAAGGTTCGGAATCCCGAAAAGCTGGCAATCCTCGTCCGGACGCGGTGGCCCGGCATCCGCCCGGCTAGCGTTGAACGGTTGTCCGAATCCTGGAGGAATGCATGACAGCCCCCGCTGCCGCAGAGCCCACCGCCGCCGATCGCCGTCGCTGGGCGCGCTACCTCGTCGAGGAACGCGCCGAGAGCACGGTCTACCAGCGCCTCGCCGCACGTCGGGAGGGCGAGGAACGCGAGATCCTGCTGAACCTCGCCGAGGCCGAGCGCCGCCATGAGCAGCACTGGCTCGATCTGCTCGGCGAGGAGCCCGCCCGGCTGCCGCGCGCGGGCCTCCGCTCGCGCATGCTCGGGTGGATGGCCGGGAAGTTCGGGTCGATCTTCGTGCTGGCGCTCGCTCAGAGCGCCGAGGCTCGCTCGCCGTACGACACCGAGGCCTGGGCCTCGCCCGCCATGCGGGCGGACGAGAAGGTGCACTACGAGGTCGTGCGAGGGCTTGCCGCTCGTGGACGGCGACGCCTGTCGGGTTCGTTCCGCGCGGCCGTCTTCGGAGCGAACGACGGACTCGTGAGCAACCTCGCGCTCGTGCTCGGCATCGGCGCGACGGGCGTCAGCAGCGGTTTCGTGCTGTTCAGCGGCATCGCCGGCCTTCTCGCCGGAGCGCTGTCGATGGGAGCCGGGGAGTTCGTGTCCGTGCGATCGCAGCGGGAGCTGCTCGCGTCGACCGAGGCGAACGACGACGCGGCCGCATCGGCGGCCGACCTCGACATCGACGAGAACGAGCTGGCCCTGGTCTACCGCGCCCGCGGCATGGACGAGGCGGAGTCGCTCAGCCGGGCCCGCAAGATCGTGACGGCCGCTCGTGCGGGCGTGCAGCACACGACCACCGGTCCCGTGCACACGCATGGTGCGGACGACCATGAGATCGTGGGCAGCGACTGGACTGCGGCGATCTCGAGCTTCCTGCTGTTCGCTTCAGGAGCGATCGTGCCCGTGCTGCCGTGGCTGTTCGGGCTGGAGGGAACGACAGCCGTCATCGTCTCGCTGATCCTGGTCGGCATCGCCCTGCTGTCGACAGGGGCGATGGTCGGCATTCTCTCCGGCGGCCCGCCGCTGCGCCGGGCCCTGCGCCAGCTGGCGATCGGGTTCGGAGCAGCGGCGATCACGTACGTGCTCGGGCTGGTGTTCGGCGTCGGCGCGGTCTAGCGGCGCCCATCGTGGCGAACGGCTCTCCCGGGCATGTCTGTGCCGTAGTCTCAGCGTGACAGCAGATGAGAGGGCGGATGCCGTGACGGACGTACTCGCGGATCGACCAGGAGAGCTATCGGCCGAGGAGATCATGCGGCGCAACGCCGTGACGATCCTGGGGCCGGTCGACGCGGATGTCATCGTCTTCGCTCACGGATACGGCACCGATCAGTCCATCTGGCGGCCGATCGCCGAGACGTTCGCAGCGGACCATCGTGTCGTGCTGTTCGACTACGTGGGGTCGGGCGCCTCTGACCTCGGCTCCTATGACGAGCGCCGATACGACGCGCTCGAGGGCTACGCCGACGATCTGATCGAGGTCCTCGATGCCGTCGCGGCCGAGAGCGCGGTGCTCGTCGCCCACTCGATCAGCGGGATGATCGGGGCACTGGCGTCCATCCGTCGTCCTGAGCTGTTCCGCGAGATCGTGATGGTCTGCCCGTCGCCGAGGTATGTGGACGACGGCGCATACGTCGGCGGTTTCAGCCGCGATGACGTTCTCGGCCTGCTCGCCGCGATCGAGACGAACCAGCCGAGCTGGGCCTCGTCTCTCGCTCCGGCGGTCACCGCCCGTGACGATCGTCCTGAAGTCATCGACAAGGTGCGTACGCTCCTCGCGACGACGGCTCAGCGCGTGGCCGTGCATTTCGCCCGCGTTGTGTTCTTCAGCGATGTGCGGCGTCGGCTGGACGAGATCCCTGTGCACTGCACGATCGTCCAGTCTCGGGGCGACATCATCTGCCCTCCCCACATCGGGGAGTATCTGCGCACCCGCATCCCCTCGAACGACCTCGTGCAGCTCGACAGCGCGGGGCATTTCGTTCTGCTCACCGAGCCCGCTCTGGTCACAACTGTCATCAGGAACGCCCTGTGACCGGTGCTGAATCGGCTGCCGACCTCGTCGATGTGGCCCCGGCCGCCATCCTCGCCGTCGACATGTCGGGCATCGTGCTCGTCCACAATCGCAAGACGCTCGACTGGCTGGGCGCGGGGGAGGACTCGCTGGTCGGCCGGAATCTCACCGAGTGGATGCCGCCGGCGACACGCATGCTCTACGAGACCCAGGTGGTGCCCCGCTTGGTGGAGAACGGCCGTGTGCGTGAACTCGTCCTCGAGATACGGCGCCCGGATGGGAGTCGTCATCCGCTCCTCGTGAATGCCGATCGGCGGGTCGACGATGCCGGCAGTGCGCGCATAGTGATCGTCGCCATGGACGCGATCGGGCGGTCTGTGTTCGAACGTGAGCTTGTGGAGACTCGTCGTGCGGCGGACGCCGCACATCGTGAACTCACCCTGCTGCAGGATGCGACGGGTCGGCTCGCTGTGGCTCGTGGCCTCGAAGATCTTGGCCGTGTTCTCATCGATGCTGCAGGACAGGCGACGCAATCGGCGTGGACCGTGGTGCGACTTGCAGACCACGGTGGGGGCGTCTCGACGTGGGGTGACCCTCCCTTCGGCATAGACCAGGACGAGGACTTGAGGGCTGGCTCCGATCAGGTGATCTGCCACGATCCCGACGACATCGCGCTTACCTTCCCGGGTTCAGCTCACGTCCTGAACCGAGCCGGGGTGGAGTCCCTGATCCTGACGCCCGTCGTGCGGCAGGACGGACGGGTGATCGGCGAGATCTGCTGCTGGTTCCGTCGGCCGCGCACACTCGGTCCGGATGAGGCCGGAACGCTGGTCGCGCTCGCGCGCCAAGCCGAACGCGTGGTCGAGCATCTGCGCCTGCAGGACCGGCTTCGCCATGACGCGTCTCACGACGGCCTCACGGGGCTCTTCAACCGGGCGGGGTTGTCCGCCCGCCTGACCGATCTGCTGACCACCGCGGATTTCCCGGAGCGGAGCTCTGCCGTGATCTTCCTCGATCTCGACGGCTTCAAGGCGATCAACGACCTGCGTGGCCACAGTGCGGGCGACGAGGTGCTCCGCACCGTCGCGGAGCGTCTGGTGCGCGTCTGCCGGGCGGGTGACGCGATCGGGCGCCTGGGCGGAGATGAGTTCGTGATCGTGGTGGATCATGTGGACCGCGACGACGCGAGCGGGCTCGCCGGTCGTGTGCGAGACGCCGTGTCCGCGCCCTTGGCGGGGGCTGCGGAGGGGATGCCGCTGTCCGCCAGCGTGGGCGTGATCTCATGGACGGGCGCCGACGATCCTCGGCCCAGCGCAGACGAGCTGATCTCCGCGGCGGACGAGGAGATGTACACCGCCAAACGTCTGCTCAGCGGCGGCGTGCGATCGCGGACCTGGCTGCATCGGTAGGCGGAAGCGCATCCGTTCTCAACACGGTCATGACAGACAAAGAAGAAGAGCCCCGATCCATGTGGATCGGGGCTCTTCTTCGTCCTGTGCGCGGAGGGGGACTTGAACCCCCACGCCCTATCGGGCACTAGCACCTCAAGCTAGCGCGTCTACCATTCCGCCACCCGCGCAGGTGTTGGATGTCCGTTGCCGAACGAAGATTTACATTAGCACGAGCGCGGCGGCACTCTGAAACCGGCTCGGTCGCCCGGGCGCGCCACGGCTGTTCGATAGCCTGGAGCCATGACTGCTCAGCCGCTTCCCGAGGTCGTCCGCATCGCCGGCGAGCTGATCCGCATCGACACCTCGAACTACGGTGGCGGAAACGCCAAGGGCGAGCGCGAGGCGGCGGAGTACGTCGGCCGGTACCTGGAGGATCTCGGTCTCGAGGTCGAGTACTACGAGCCCATCCCGAGGCGCACGAACGTGATGGCGCGTGTCCCGGGTCGCGACCGCAGCAAGCCGGCGCTCGTCGTGCACGGTCACCTCGATGTCGTCCCCGCAGTCGCCGAGGACTGGAGCGTCGATCCGTTCGCCGGCATCGTCCAGGACGGGATGCTGTGGGGTCGCGGTGCGGTCGACATGAAGAACATGAACGCGATGATCCTCACCGCGGTCGCCGACATCATCCGCGCGGGGGAGCAGCCGCAGCGGGATCTGATCGTCACGTTCTTCGCCGACGAGGAGAACGGCGGCGTCGAGGGCTCGGCGCTCGTCGTCCAGAACAAGCCGGAGTGGTTCGCGGGCGCGACTGAGGCGATCAGCGAGGTCGGCGGGTACTCGATCACGGTCGACGACCGCCGGGCGTACCTGCTGCAGGTCGGCGAGAAGGCGATGATCTGGATCCGCCTCGTCGCCAAGGGGCGCGCCGGCCACGGCAGCCGCCTCCACGACGACAACGCGGTGACCAAGCTCGCCGAAGCCGTCGCCGCGATCGGCCGCACCCGGTGGCCCATCCACCTCACGGACACCACGAAGGCGCTGCTCGAAGCACTCAGCGCGCTCAGCGGCCGGTCGATCGACGACCCCGACGCCCTCGCCGCGGCATCCGGACCAGCCGAGGCCTTCCTCCGATCGACGTTCCGCACCACCACGAACCCCACGGCCCTCACGGCCGGTTACAAGCACAACGTGATCCCTGAGCGCGCCGAGGCGCTGATAGACGTCCGCGTCATCCCCGGAACCGAGGACGACGTCCTGGCGGAGCTGCAGCGCATCGTCGGCGACGAGATCACGATCGAGATCGTCGTGCAGGACATCGGCATGGAGACGCCGTTCGAAGGCGGCCTGGTCGATGCGATGGTGGCGGCGCTCGGCGCCCACGACCCGGGTGTCCCCGTGATCCCGTACCTCCTCGGCGCCGGAACCGACAATAAGGCCCTCGCCTGTCTCGGCATCACCGGGTACGGCTTCGCGCCCCTGCGGCTGCCCGCCGATCTCGACTTCACAGGCATGTTCCACGGCGTCGATGAGAGAGTACCCGTAGACTCGCTTGTCTTCGGTCAGCAGGTGCTGGCCGATCTGCTGCGCTCGTACTGAGCGCCCGACTCCTGCCGGCGCAGCCCGCACAGAAGGCCCTGTATGAACCTGCTCGAAGCCCTCCTCCTCGGCATCGTCCAGGGACTCACCGAGTTCCTGCCCATCTCGTCCAGCGCGCATCTGCGCATCGTGGGCGGCTTCCTGCCCTCCGGAGAGGACCCGGGCGCCGCCTTCACCGCGATCACGCAGATCGGCACGGAAGCCGCGGTCGTCGTGTTCTTCTGGCGCGACATCGTCCGGATCATCTCGCACTGGTTCCGGTCCCTCACCGGCAAACTGCCGCGCAACGATCCCGACGCGCGGATGGGCTGGATGATCATCATCGGCAGCATCCCGATCATCGTGCTCGGCCTGCTCTTCCAGGACCAGATCGAGAGCGTTCTCCGGTCGCTGTGGATCGTGGCGATCATGCTGATTGTATTCGGCATCCTGCTCGGAATCGCCGATCATGTCGGCGCGAAGCGCCGCACCCTCGACGACCTGACCTACCCGCACGGCATCGGCTACGGTCTGGCCCAGGCTCTCGCGCTGATCCCCGGCGTCTCCCGCTCGGGCGGCACCATCACGATGGGCCTGTTCCTCGGCTACGAGCGGGCCGCGGCGGCGCGGTACGCGTTCCTGCTGGCGATCCCCGCCGTCTTCGGCAGCGGCTTCTACCAGGTGTACAAGAGCTGGGACGCACCGAACCAGCACTTCTCGTTCGGTGAGACGCTGGCCGCGACCGGCATCGCCTTCGTCGTCGCACTCGGCGTGATCGCGTTCTTCATGAACTGGATCTCGAAGCGCAGCTTCCTGCCGTTCGTGATCTACCGCGTGCTGCTCGGCACAGCGCTGCTGGTGCTGCTCGGAACGGGCGTCCTCACCGCTTGAGGTCGCCGGGCCCGTCGCCGCGCCGCTTCAGGTAGCGCTCGAACGCCTGGGCGATCGCGTCGCCCGACGCCTCGGGGGAGTCCCAGGTGTCACGGGTGCGCTCGAGCTGACGGATGTACTCGGCCATGTCCTCGTCGTCGGCGGCAGCCGCATCGATCGACGCCTCCCACGCCGCCGCCTCGGTGCGCAGGTTGTCGCGCGGCACGTCGACGCCCGTGAGCTCCTCGAGCCGGTCGAGCAGCGCGAGGGTGACCTTGGGGGACGGCGTGGCCGAGGCGACGTAGTGCGGCACGCTCGCCCACAGGCTCGCCGTGGGGATGCCGGCGTTCTCGGCGAAGTGCTCGAACACGCTGAGGATGCCGACCGGCCCCTCGTACATCGATCTCTCCAGGCCGTAGGCGTCTCGCACGTCGTCGTTCTGACTAGAGGCGAAGATCGAGATGGGCCGAGTGTGCGGCACGTCCGACAGCATCGCGCCGAGCGTGACGAGACCGGTGACGTCGTCGCGCAGCGCCACATCGATGAACTCCGCGGCGAAGGACTGCCAGGTGCGGGCCGGCTCGACCCCGGTGAGCAGCCAGAACTCGGGGCCGGCCGCGGGATCGCGCGGGCGCCAGAGACCCGCCTCCGGCCAGGTCAGCTGACGCCGGCCTTCGCCGTCCATCTTCGTGGCGGGACGCGTGTACTGGTAGTCGAAGTACAGCTCGGGGTCGATCGAGTGCACGAGGTCGTAGTCGGTCATCGACCGCAGCGCTGCGATCGCACCGCTCGCGGCTTCGCCGGCGTCGTTCCAGCCGTCGAAGGCGGCGATGATGATGCGCGAACCGAGAACATCCATCGTGTGCTCCCTTCATGACGGTGGACGGGCTATCCCTCCAGGCTAGTCCGCGGCGGCGGGACGAGGTGCAGCCACGGCTAACATGGTTCAGTGAGCAGACAGCCGAGCGCAGTCCTCTGGGACATGGATGGAACACTCGTCGACACGGAGCCGTACTGGATGGCCGCCGAGACGGCGCTGGTGGAGTCCTTCGGCGGCAGCTGGAGCCATGAAGACGCGCTGCAGCTGGTCGGCAACGGCCTGATCGACAGTGCCATCATCCTGCAGAACGCGGGGGTCGAGATGGGCGCGGAGGCGATCATCTCGACGCTGACGGATGCCGTCCAGGAGGCGCTCCGGACGCAGGGCGTGCCGTTCCGTCCCGGAGCTCAGGAGCTGCTGCAGGATCTGCGATCCGCAGGAATCCGCACCGGCCTCGTCACCATGTCGCTGCGGCGCATGGCCCTCGGAGTGGTCGACCTGATCGAGTTCGAGGCGTTCGACATCGTCGTCGCGGGCGATGACGTGGAGAACCCCAAGCCGCACCCCGAGCCCTATCTTCACGCCGCCGCGCTGCTCGGCGTCGACATCTCCGACACTGTCGTGATCGAGGACTCGCCCACCGGTCTTCGCGCGGGCATCGCCTCGGGGGCGGTCGCGCTAGGCGTGCCGCACATCGTCTCTCTCGACGGCGTGGGCGCGCATGAGCTGTGGCCGACGCTCGCCGAGCGCCGCGCATCCGACATCTCCGAACTCTTCACCCGCCTGATGTCTCTGACAGGAGCCACCCGATGACCCATTCCACCGCGAACCGCCCGAGCGGCCCGTTCCGCGAGGGCGATCGTGTGCAGCTCACGGGGCCGAAGGGGCGTCTGCACACCGTGACGCTCCGCGAGGACGGCGAACTGCACACGCATCACGGCGTCCTGCGGCACCGCGACCTCATCGGCCTGCCCGACGGCTCGGTCGTCGCGAACAGCTCCGGGCACGACTATCTCGCCTTGCGGCCGCTGCTGCGCGACTTCGCGATGTCGATGCCGCGAGGAGCGGCGATCGTCTACCCGAAGGACGCTGCTCAGATCGTGATGCAGGCCGACGTCTTCCCCGGCGCGGTCGTCGTCGAGGCGGGCGTCGGATCCGGCGCCCTGTCCTTGTCGCTCCTGCGGGCGATCGGCCCGGCCGGTCGACTGGTGTCGTTCGAGCGTCGCGATGACTTCGCCGACGTGGCCCGCGGCAACGTCGCCACCTTCTTCGGCGAGACCCCCGAGACCTGGGACGTCGTCGTGGGCGATCTCGCCGAGCAGCTGCCGGAGCAGTTCGAACTGGGCACGGTCGACCGCGTCGTGCTCGACATGCTCGCTCCCTGGGAATGCATGGATGTCGTGGCCGACGCCCTCACACCCGGGGGAGTGGTGCTCTGCTACGTCGCCACCGCGACGCAGCTGTCCCGCGTCGCCGAGTACATCCGCGCCACGGGACTGTTCACGGATCCGGATGCGTCGGAGACCATGGTGCGCGGCTGGCACGTCGAAGGCCTCGCCGTGCGACCCGATCACCGCATGGTCGCCCACACGGGTTTCCTTCTGACCGCGCGCCGTCTCGCACCGGGCGCCATCGCGCCCTCGGTCAAGCGACGCGCCTCGAAGAGCAGTTACGGCGACGAGGACGTCGAGCTGTGGACTCCGGGTGCGGTGGGCGACCGTGAGATCACCGACAAGAACCTGCGCAAGCGGGCGCGCGAGGCCGCGAAGGCGGCCGAGGGGGCGCGCCTCGCCGCCGCATCGCGCGAAACCGACGAGACGACGGAATATGCTTGAGCCCGTGCGTAGAACCTCCGCCGCTCTGGCGACCCTCAGCCTTGCCGTCCTCGCTCTGACGGGTTGCTCGTCGACGCCGTCCTTCGACGGCGCGGCATGCGACCGCGCCACGAGCGCTTCGGCGACGCTGACGGACTCGGTCAGCACCTCGGGCGAGGTCGGCGCCGAGCCGAAGGTCGAGGTGTACGCTCCCGTGTCCGCGAAGTCCTCGACGTTCGCCGACGCCGTCGTGGGTGACGGCACCGCGATCGTGAGCGCGAACCAGCCGTTCATCGCGAACGTCACGACGTTCGACGGGGAGACCGGCGAGAAGCTGCAGACCACCGGCTACGACGCGTCGACGACGCAGCCGCACGACATCGCGTACTGGAGCCAGGTGTCCCCGGCGCTCAGCAAGGTCCTGCAGTGCGCGACCGGCGGCAGCCGGGTCGTCGGCCTGCTGACCCCGAAGGACATGGGGGCGCAGGCGGATGCCGGAAGCATCGTGATCGTCTTCGACATCGGGCACGTGTTCCTGCCGAAGGCCGAGGGCGCTCCGCAGTTCAACGACGCCCGCGGTCTGCCGACGGTCGTGCGCGCACCCGACGGCACGCCCGGCGTGATCATCCCGGACTCGGCCGCTCCCAAGGAGGCCGTCGTGCAGACGCTCATCAAGGGCGATGGTCCGAAGGTGAAGGAGGACGACTTCGTGGTCGTCAACCACACGGTCCTGAACTGGGACGACAAGAGCGTCGCCGGCACCAGCTGGGGCTCCACGTCTCTGGTCACCACGCCGCTTCCCGAGATGGTCGGGGCGACTGTCGGCTCGCAGATCATGATCGTCACGCCCGCAGCGGACTCGTCACCGGCGCAGGTCCTCGTGGTCGACATCCTCGGCATCACGACAGCGGCACCGCAGCAGCAGCAGCAGCAGTGATGGCAGCCGGGATTCCCGCGGAAGAGCGTCTGACGAATCTCGTCGTGGCGCTGATGGCCACGGAGATCGGGCTCACCAAGCAGCAGATCCTCGACAACGTCTCGGGGTACCGTCAGCGAGCGGATGCCGGGGCTCGCGCCGATGCGCTCGAGAAGATGTTCGAGCGGGACAAGGACGAGCTGCGCAAGCTCGGTGTCCCCGTCGAGACCATCGGCGAGGCGAGCGACCCGAACGACCTCCGCGAGGCCCGTTATCGTATTCCGCAGGCGGAATACGATCTGCCCGGCGACATCGACTTCTCTCCGGCCGAACTGGCCGTGCTGCAGCTCGCCGGCAGCGTGTGGAGCGCAGAGTCCCTCTCCGGAGACGCGCAGGCCGGGGTGCGCAAGATCCGCGCTCTCGGCATCGACGGTGATGAGCCCATCATCGGCTTCGCTCCGCGCATCACAGCGCGGGACGCCGCGTTCGCTCCTCTCCAGGAGGCGATCGAGAAGAGCCGCGTCGTCACCTTCGACTATCTGAAGCCGGGGGAGGACGCCGCGCGCACGCGGCGCATCCGTCCGCTCGCGCTGGTCGACTACGAGGCGCGCTGGCACGTCTTCGGCGTCGACGTCGAGGCGGGCGGCGACCGCACCTTCCTGCTGAGCAGGATCGTGGGCGCCGTCAAGATCACGAACGTCTCCTTCGATCCCGCCCTGCGCGACGGGGCGGGGGATCGCGCCATCGCCGGTCTCGAGGAGGTCGCCGCGAACAACTCGGCGCTTCTCGAGATAACTCCGGGCACGGAGGCGTCCCTGCGGCTGGGTCGTCGTGCGACTCCGGCGGTCCAGGGCATCACCGTGCCGTTCGTCGACGTGCACATCTTCGCCGACGAGCTCGCATCGTACGGACCCGAGGTCCGCGTCGTCGAGCCGATCGCCCTGCGCGATGCGGTGGTCGCCCGTCTACGTGCCGTCGTCGAAGCGAATGCCGAGGTCGACCGATGAGCGCTCAGCGGAAGCCCCTGCTCGCCGCCGACCGGGTGCGGCTCTATCTCACCCTCGTGCCGTACCTGCTCGAGCACGGCCAAGTGTCCCTCGACGAGGCCGCCGCCGAATTCGGAGTCGGCCGCGACGAGATGAGGTCGATGGTCGAGAAGCTCACCGTCATCGGCCTTCCCGGCGATTCGGGCTACTGGCAGCAGCCGCAGGAGATGTTCGACATCAACTGGGATCTGCTCGACGACGAAGACGTGATCGAGATCACCAATGACGTCGCTCTCCGCCGTGTGCCGCGTTTCACCGCACGCGAGGCGGCCGCACTGCTCGCGGGGCTCCAGATGGTGGCCGCCGTTCCTGCTGTCTCCGACACGGGACTCGTGAAGGGCCTCATCGCGAAGCTCTCCCGCGGAGCGGCCGACGCGCCGGCCGAGGTCGTGGTGGCGCCGAGCGCTATCGACGAGGTGCGCACGGTGGTCGCCAGGGGAGTGCAGGACGGTGTCGCCGTCTCGTTCACCTACAAGGCTCCGGATGCCGCTCCCACGACGCGCACGGTCGATCCCGTGCAGATCCTCATCACGAACGGCCAGTGGTATCTGCAGGGCTGGTGCCATCTGCGTCAGGCCATGCGCACCTTCCATCTCGACCGGGTGAGCGATCCGCAGCTCACCGACATCGCGATCACCCATCGCGGCGAACCCGTTCCCGAGGCCTTCTCGGCGGCCGCAGGCGACGGTGAGGTCACGGTGCGCATTCCGGAGCGCCTTGCTCCTCTGCTGGGCGCGTTCTTCTCGGTCGACGGAGTCGAGTCGCGCAGTGGCGTCGTCACCGCCACGCTGCACCTGGCCGATCCCCGCAGCATCAAACGCCTCGCCGCGAGATTCGGCGGAGCACTCGAAGTCGTCGAACCGGGCATCGCCCGCGCAGCGACGCACGACTGGGCGGCGGCCGGACTCGCCCTCTACTACCGACCTGACGACGGCGACGCCGGTTAGACTGGCAGAAATCAACGAGGAGACTTTCTCATGGGCAATCTGTTCGCCGGTCCGCACCTGTGGATCATCCTCATCATCATCCTGCTGCTCTTCGGTGCGGCGAAGCTTCCCGCGTTGGCGAAGAGCATGGGCCAGTCGGCTCGCGTGTTCCGAGGTGAGATGAAGGCGATGAAGGCGGAGGACGCCGCTGACAAGGCGGATGGTGCTCCGTCCGACACCGCGTCCGGCACCACGACGTCGACTGAGGCGCCGAGCACCGACACGCCGCCGCGCTCGTCGTAGGCGTGGCCAGGAGTTCCGCCGCGCCCGACGTCGTGCCGCCCCGCGAGAGGCGGATGACGCTCGCGGCGCACCTCGTCGAACTGCGCAAGAGACTGATCATCGCCGTGATCGGCCTCGCCGTCGGCATGGTCATCGCGTTCTTCGTCACAGATCAGGTCATCTGGTACATCACCGGACCGATCAGGATCCTCGACCAGGAGCGCGGTACCGAGACTCCGTTCGCGCAACTGGTGTTCTCGGCCGTGTCCTCTGGATTCGATCTGCGCATGCGTATCGCTCTGGCCATCGGAATGCTGCTCTCCGCGCCGATCTGGCTGTGGCAGGTCTGGGCGTTCATCATGCCCGGCCTCACGCGCAAGGAGATCCGCTACACCCTCGGATTCGTCGGCGCCGCCATTCCGCTGTTCTTCGCAGGCGGCTACGTCGCCGTCCTCGTCGCGCCCCACGTCATCGAGATCATGTCCACCTTCGTACCGGAGGGGGGCGTGAACTACTTCGATGCCGGGCAGTACTACGACTTCATGTTCAAGTTCGTGCTCGTCGTGGGCGTGTCCTTCGTGCTGCCGGTCTTCCTCGTCGCCCTCAACGTCGCGGGCGTCATGAGCGGGAAGGCGATCCTCAAGGGCTGGCGCATCGCGATCCTCATCGCCTGCCTCTTTGCCGCGATCACGACTCCGGCCGCTGACATCTTCTCGATGTTCCTGCTCGCCGGCATCCTGGTCGTCCTGTACTTCGCCGCGGCGCTGGTGTCCCTGCTCTTCGACCGACGTCGCGCCAAGCGCGACAAGGCCGCGGGCCTGCTGCCCGAGGTCTCGTGAGCTCGCCCGCCGAGCGCTACGCCGCAGCGCAAGAGGCGGCGGAGCATCCGCAGACCAGCGCCTTCGCCGCGCGCCAGCGCTTCGACCTCGACCCGTTCCAGGTCGCCGGCTGCCACGCCCTCGAACGCGGGCACAGCGTACTCGTCGCCGCCCCCACGGGAGCGGGCAAGACGATCGTGGGCGAGTTCGCGATCCACCTCGCGATGCAGACGCCGGGCGACAAGGCGTTCTACACGACGCCGATGAAGGCGCTGTCGAATCAGAAGTTCCGCGAACTCGTCGACGTGTACGGCGCCGATCAGGTAGGCCTGCTCACGGGCGACACGAACATCAACGGCAACGCGCGCATCGTGGTCATGACCACCGAGGTCCTGCGCAACATGATCTACGCAGACTCCGCGGCCCTGCGCGATCTCCGCTACGTGGTCATGGACGAGGTCCACTACCTCGCCGACCGTTTCCGCGGGGCGGTGTGGGAAGAGGTCATCATCCACCTGCCGCAGCACGTGAGGCTCGTCTCGCTCAGCGCCACCGTGTCGAACGCGGAGGAGTTCGGCGACTGGCTCGACACCGTGCGCGGCGACACCGAGGTGATCGTCTCCGAGATCCGCCCGGTTCCTCTCGAGCAGCACGTGCTCGTGCGCGACGACCTGCTGCCCCTGTTCGACGAACGCGCAGGCCTCGCGACGACGAAGGTCAACCAGGAGCTGATGCGCATCCGCTCCTTCACCGGCTCGAACTACGACAACAACCGACGTGCCCAGTCGTACCGCAGCGATCGGCACGCCGGCAGGCAGGCGCAGCGACCTCAGCGCGGTGGGCGCCGACCCGATGCCCGACGCATCGAGCGCGTGGACCGGCCGGACGTGGTCCATCTGCTCGACCGTGCGAATCTCCTGCCCGCGATCTTCTTCATCTTCAGCCGCGTCGGCTGCGACGCGGCCGTGCAGCAGGTCCGCCGTTCGGGCCTCCGACTGACCTCGGTCGAGGAGCGCGCCGAGATCCGCGCGATCGTGGAGGCGTCCACGCGTTCCCTGCAGGACGAGGACCTCGGGGTCCTCGGCTACTGGGAGTGGCTCGACGACCTGGAGCGCGGCGTCGCGGCGCACCACGCGGGCCTTCTCCCCGCTTTCAAGGAGGTCGTCGAGGAGCTCTTCCGGCGCAAGCTCGTCAAGGTGGTCTTCGCGACCGAGACACTGGCGCTCGGCATCAACATGCCCGCTCGTACAGTCGTGCTCGAGAAGATGGAGAAGTTCAACGGCGAGGCCCGCGTCGCGATCACCTCGGGGGAGTACACCCAGCTCACCGGGCGCGCGGGACGCCGCGGCATCGACGTCGAGGGTCATGCGGTGGTGCAGTGGACCGAGGGCATGGACCCGCAGGCCGTCGCCGCGCTCGCCTCGCGCCGCACCTATCCGCTGAACTCCAGCTTCCGCCCGACGTACAACATGGCCGTCAACCTGATCGATCTTTTCGGCAAGAGCCGGGCGCGCCAGATCCTCGAATCGTCGTTCGCGCAGTTCCAGGCCGATCGCGCCGTGGTGGGTCTTGCGCGACAGGTGCGCGAAGCCGAGGAGTCGCTGGCCGGCTACCAGAAGGCGATGGAGTGCGAGCACGGCGATTTCGTCGAGTACGGCGCGATCCGCCGCGAGCTCAGCGACCTCGAGAAGAAGAACCGGCAGGACGCGCATGCGCCGCGCGGCGCCCGCGACAAGCGCATGAAGCGGATCCAGTCGCTTCGCGGGCAGATGCAGCGCCACGGATGCCATCGCTGCCCCGATCGCGAGGATCATGCTCGCTGGTCAGAGCGGTACTGGAAGCTCAAGCGGCAGACCGACCGCATCCGCCGCCAGATCGAGACCCGTACCGGAACCGTCGCTCGCGTCTTCGACCGTGTCGTCGAAGTGCTCGAGACGCTCGACTACCTGACGGTGACCGACGGCGAGACGTCCCTCACGGACGCGGGCCGCACGATGCGCCGCATCTACGGAGAGCGCGACCTCCTCGTGGCGGAGTCGCTGCGTCAGGGGCTGTGGAAAGGGCTCGATGCGCCCTCTCTCGCCGCGATGGCGTGCTGTCTCGTGTACGAGCCGCGCCGCGATGAGGCGAACGCGGGGGAGAGGAACCTCCCGCGAGGTGCGTTCCGAACCGCCTACGACAAGACGACCCTGCTGTGGGCGGAGCTCGATGACCTCGAGAAGGACCATCAGCTGCCCGGCACCGAGCCGTTGGCTCCCGGCCTCGCCGGTGCGATGCACTCCTGGGCGCGCGGCGGCATGCTCGACCGCGTGCTGATCGATGCCGACATGGCGGCGGGCGACTTCGTCCGCTGGGCGAAGCAGACGATCGACCTCCTGGATCAGCTCTCGATCGTGGCGGAAGACGCCGCCCTCGCCCGAAACGCACGCGTCGCGCTCGACGGCATCCGTCGCGGCATCGTGGCCTACTCCTCGATGTGACCGGGGTTCCGATGCCAGACACGTCCGTGCGCCCGCGCGCGCTGCTGCCTCTTCCTCTCGCGCTGCCGGCCGCCGCTGCCGCGGCTCTGCTGATGTACGCCTCGTATCCGGGACCGGCGATCTGGGTCCTCGCGTTCCCTGCGGTCGCCCTCCTGCTCCTGGCGCTGATCGGCCGCCGCGCAGGCGGGGCGCTGCTGATCGGGCTCGTGTACGGAATCCTGTTCTTCGCGCTGCTCGTCTCGTGGACCTCGCGCTATCTCGGCCCGATCCCGTGGGCGGCGCTGAGCGTCGTCGAAGGCGGCCTGACGGCCATCGCCCTGATCCCGATCGCTCTGGCGTACCGATGGCTGCCGCGTGCGTTCCCCGGACGCGCAGGGCGACTCCTCGTGCTCCCCGTCATCGTGGCGGCGCTCTGGGTCGGCCGTGAGCTGTTCATCGGCAACTGGCCGTACGGGGGCTTCCCGTGGGCTCGCCTGGGCATGACGCAGGCCGAGAGCCCCCTGGCACCCGTGTCCTCCTGGGTGGGCGTGAGCGGGCTGAGCTTCCTCCTGGTGCTGCTGGTGGCCATGCTGATCGAGACGACGCGTCTCGGAGTCTGGCGTCGCCCACTCCACCTCATCGCACCCGCTGTGATCGTGGTCGTGCTGCTGTTCACCCCCCTCTTCCCGACCACCGACTCCGGCTCCCTGCGCATCGCCGCTGTCCAGGGGAACGGCCCGACCGGCTACTTCGATCAGCGCGAGCCCTACTCGGTGATCGACGCCCAGACCGCGGCGACCGAGCCGCTCTACGGAGAAGATATCGATCTGCTCGTGTGGCCGGAGGGGTCGCTCGACTACGACCCCTTCCAGGATGCGGCCACCGCCCGCCGGATGACCCGGGTGGCGAACAGCATCGGCGCCCCGCTGCTGGCGAACGCGGCCACAGGACGCGACGACCTCTACTTCAACACCTCGATGCTGTGGACCGAGGACGGTGCTGCTGAGCAGTCCCACGACAAGCGGCATCCGGTGCCGTTCGGAGAATACGTGCCGGACCGCGCCTTCTACTACGCGATCGTGCCCGACCTCATCGGCCTGATCGGTCGCGAATACACACCCGGTGTGAATCCGCCGATCGTCGACGTCGACGGGGTGAAGGTCGGCCTCGCGATCTGCTTCGACGTGATCTACGACGACCTCGTGCATCAGAGCCTGTCGGATGGCGCAGAAGTACTCGTCTTCCAGACGAACAACGCGGACTTCCGCGGGACCGACGAGAATCTACAGCAGCTCTCGTTCGCGCGGATGCGGGCGATCGAGACGGGGCGCAGCGTGGTGAACATCTCCACCGTGGGCACGAGCCAGATCATCCGCCCCGATGGGACGACCGTGACGGCCCTGGACGCAGATGAGGCCGGGGCGATGCTCGAAGATGTCGAGCTTCGCTCCGGCCTCACGGCTGGTGTCGTGCTGAGCCCCTGGATTCAGCAGCTGCTGCTGTGGGGCGGGGTGGGAGCGCTTCTCATCGGGTGGTGGCGCTCCCGGCGCGCTTAGGCGCCGATCTTCTGCCGGGTCGGGTCTTCGCCGGCGCCGCGGCGCGCACGCAGAACCGCGAGGCGCTCTTCGAGCAGCTCTTCGAGCTCGGCGCGGGTGCGGCGCTCCAGGAGCATGTCCCAGTGCGTGCGGGCGGCCTTCTCATCGGTGGCCTCGAGCGTGACGGCGTGGCCGTCGACGTTGAGGCGGGCCTCAGCACCGCACGAGCGGCACTCCCAGGTCTGGGGCGGCTCGGCGTCAGCCGCGAACATCAGGTTCGTGACGTGACCGCATGTGTCACAGGTGTAGGTGGTTTCACGGCGCTCCATGAAAACGACGCCCTCTTCGCTCTGTAGGCTCTGGGCGCCGAGTCGGATGCCGCGCAGGCTGCGATCTGCCATTGTGTGGTCCTCTCGTCGCTGTCAGGTATAACGCTCGAGCCTGTGCTTCTCATCCGAGAAGACGTGTTCTCGCTGGGATTCACAGGTGAATCCCAGCGCAAGCGCCTAGTGCGCGCGGAGCACGTCGAGAGCGAGGTCGGCGCGGTCGGAGACGATGCCGTCGACGCCCGCTTCGACGAGCCGTGTCATGTCTTGCGGCTCGTTCACCGTCCACACGTGCACCTCGACGTCGCACCGGTGCGCCGCGCGGAGAAGTGCGGGTGTGAGGACGCGGATGCCGCGCTGCCGTTCGGGGATCTGCAGCGCATCGACATCGCGCAGAAGCCGGGCGGGGGAGAGGCGCAAGGCGGAGAGGGCGACAACTCGTGCGATGGTGCGGGCGCCGCCGGACGTCGCGGGACGGATGGCGGCACCCGCGCGCAGGGCGGCGGCGACCGCGGCGTGCCGTCGGGCGTTGGAGAAGCTCGTGACGAGCACTCGATGCGCGTGCGGCGCGACGATCGCTCCGAGGGGCTCCGCGGCGGCATCCGCCTTCACGTCGATGTTGAAGCGGATGCCGGGGAATGCTTCGAGCGCCTCGCGGGCTGTGAGAAGGCCGCCGTGCTCCGCGAAGATGTCGCGCAGCTCGCGCGTGCCGATGTCGGCCACCAACCGTCCGTCGCCGTTCAGACGGGTGAGGTCGGGGTCATGGAGGAGCACGACGTCACCGTCGGCGGACACGTGGCAGTCGGTCTCGATGTACTCGACTCCCGCCGCGTGAGCTGCGGCGAACGCGGCGGCGCTGTTCTCCCACACGCCGGAGTCCTCGCCCGCCGCGGTGAGAAGACCGCGGTGGGCGAGGACTCGGGGATGACGTGTCTTCGCGAAGTACGGGTGCGTCACGCGCCCGGGGTGCCCGTCGGCGGCTTCGGCGTGAATGCGCTGCCGATGCCCTTGAGCGCCTCGGTCAGCTCGCTCGGGATGATCCACAGCTTGCTCGACGAGCTCTCGCTGATCTTCGGCAGCATCTGCAGGTACTGGTAGGCGAGGAGCTTGTCGTCCGGCTGTCCCTGGTGGATGGCGGTGAAGACGTTCTGGATGGCTTCGGCCTCACCCTGCGCGCGGAGCACCGCGGCCTGCTTGTCGCCCTCGGCCTGGAGAATGGCGGCCTGGCGCTGGCCCTCTGCTTCGAGGATCTGCGACTGCTTCGAGCCTTCAGCCGTGAGGATCGCGGCGCGGCGGTCTCGCTCGGCGCGCATCTGCTTCTCCATCGAGTCCTGGATGGAGACGGGCGGGTCGATCGCCTTGAGCTCCACCCGCCCGACGCGGATGCCCCACTTGCCCGTGGCCTCGTCGAGGACGACGCGCAGCTGGCCGTTGATGTTGTCGCGGCTGGTCAGCGCCTCTTCGAGGTTCAGACCGCCGACCACGTTGCGGAGGGTCGTGGTCGTGAGCTGCTCGACCGCTCCCAGGTAGTTGGCGATCTCATAGGTCGCCGCGCGAGCATCCGTCACCTGGAAGTACACGACCGTGTCGATCGAGACGACCAGGTTGTCTTCGGTGATCACGGGCTGGGGCGGGAAGGACACGACCTGCTCGCGCATGTCGATCAGCGGACGCAGGCGGTCGATGAACGGCACCAGGATGTTCAGACCCGGCATGAGCGTCTTGTGGTAGCGACCGAGCCGCTCCACCACGCCGGCGGTCGCCTGCGGGATGATGCGGATCGAGCGTGCGAGCGTCACCACCACGAAGATGATGACCGCGATCGCGAGGATCCATCCGATCGCGGTGGGGATGAAATTGGAGTCGTCCACTGGTTCTCCTAGTCGTTGACGGGACGGACGATGGCGGTGGCGCCGTTGATCGCGGTGATGGCGATCGTGGCTCCGGCGGGGATGGCGACCGGAACCGCGGTGCGGGCGGTCCAGGTGTCGCCGTTGCTGAGCTTGACCTGGCCGGAGACCTGCGTGATCTCCTGCAGCGCGAGGCCGCGCAGGTCGATCAGCGCATCGACGTTCGACTTGGTCGGGTCCTCACCGCGATGCAGCCTCTTCAGCAGCGGCGGCCGGATGAACAGGATGAAGAGGGCCGCTGCGGCTGCCGCGATGATCACCTGCGCCCACACCGGGATGCCGATCAGATCGGTGATCAGACCCACCGCGGCGCCGAAGCTCAGCATCAGGAAGGTGAAGTCCAACGACAGCATCTCGATCACGAGGAAGGCGGCGATCAGCACCAGCCACCCGATCCATGCCCACTGGTCGATGAACTCTACGAAAGTCGTGACATCGTTCATGCGGCCTCCTTTGCGGTCAACCTATCACGGTGATGAGCGCCGCCGACGGCGGCAGAAGCGGCCGTTGGTAATGTGAGTGGGTCGCGTTCTCGCGGCGATCAGCGCATCTCAAGGAGTCACCGTGTCCGACGTTCTTCCCGCAGGTTCCCTCGACGGCAAGGTCGCTCTTGTCACCGGCTCGTCGCGCGGCATCGGCGCCGACACCGTGCGCTACTTCGCCGAGGCCGGAGCCGACGTCGTCATCAACTTCCGCAACAAGGCTCCGCGCGCTGAGAAGCTCGCGAACGAACTGCGCGAGCTCGGCCGCCGCGTGCTCGTCGTCGGTGCCGACCTCACCGATCCGGCATCCGTGGCCGAGATGTTCGAGGCCGTGAAGAACGAGTTCGGCCGACTCGACGTCCTCGTGCTCAACGCCTCCGGCGGCATGGAGTCAGGCATGGCCGAGGACTATGCCCTCACGCTCAACCGCGACGCGCAGCTGAACGTGCTGAACGCGGCCACGCCGCTACTCGGTGAGGGGGCGCGCGTCGTGTTCGTGACGAGCCACCAGGCGCACTTCATCCGCACGACTCCGACCATGCCCGAGTATCTTCCTGTCGCCCTCTCGAAGCGCGCAGGAGAAGACGCCCTGCGCGAGCTCGTCCCCGGCCTCGAGGAGAAGGGCATCGGCTTCACGGTCGTGTCGGGCGACATGATCGAGGGCACCATCACGGCGACTCTTCTCGAGCGGGCCAACCCCGGCGCCATCTCCGAGCGACGCGAGTCGGCGGGCAAGCTCTACAACGTGTCGGAGTTCGCGGCCGAGGTCGCCCAGGCGGCGATCGACCCGGTTCCCGCCGACAACACCCGTCTCGTCGGCGACGTGAGCGGTTTCGTCGCCGAGTGATTTGCTGAGACAGAGAGACGGCCCCGAACTGCGAACAGTTCGGGGCCGTTCTTCGTCGAGGTGCGGTGTCAGCCGGTGACGGCGTCCTTGACGGCCTTCGCGTCGCGTCCGAGCGTGATCGCGCGGATGATCTGCACGATGCCGAGGACGACGAGCGAGGCACCGAAGAAGATCCACAGCCAGATGCCCGCGGCGAGCACGTTGAACAGCACGAACACACCGGCGATGATGCTGAGGATCGCGTAGAGCAGCGTCCACGTGCGTGATCCGTCGCTGCCGAGCAGCGTCAGCGAGACGATGCCGTCGAACAGCCAGCTGATGCCGATGAAGATGACGGTGATCAGGGCGAACGTGACCGCGGCCTCCTTGAGATTCGAGAAGGCGATCACGCCGGCCACGATGTAGAGCACGCCGAGCGCGATGTGCCCGGCACGGGCCCAGCCGCCCCTGGAGCTCGAGAAGATGCCGAGCCCGATGTAGACGAGACCGGCGACGATCAGGTAGGCGGCGAAGATGCCGGTGACGAAGACGATCGATTTGATGGGCCAGACGAGCAGGACGATGCCGGCGATGAGCGACAACGCGCCGGAGACGGCGAGCGAGACGCGGATCGCCTTGAAGGCGGCCTTGGCGTCGGCGGCGAGGGATTCGGACATGAGGTGACCCTTTCTGGGAAGATCCTGTGAGGGATTGGGCCCCAGCGTAGCCCTCGGTCGTGGCGAAGCGGGGGAGACCTGCGGCGGGGTGTCGCAGAGCGATATATGAGTACATGCGCCGTCATGGCAGGATCGACGTGTGACTCCTGTCGACGATTCGCGGCTGCGCGAGCTGGCGCTGATGCGCAAGGTGCGCGACCGCATCGACCGGGACTATGCGAAGCCGCTCGATGTGGAGGCGCTCGCACGCGGGGTGCACATGTCGGCTGGCCACCTCAGCCGCACGTTCCGCGAGACCTATGGCGAGTCGCCGTACTCGTACCTGATGACCCGCCGGATCGAGCGCGCGATGGCGCTGCTGCGCAGGGGAGACATCAGCGTCACGGACGTCTGCTTCGAGGTGGGATTCTCGTCGCTGGGCACGTTCAGCACGCGATTCAGCGAACTGGTCGGCGTCTCGCCTAGCGTCTACCGGGAACGGGCCGCGCATGTCGACGGCATCCCGACGTTTCAGGCGAAGCAGGTCATCAGACCGATCAGGAATCAAGAAGCGCCGCGCACCGACGCGCATCTAGCCTGATCATCATGAACATCACCATCAACGCCAGTTTCCTCCCGCACACGGATGCGGAGGCATCCGTCGCCTTCTATCGCGACGTGCTCGGCTTCGAGGTCCGCAAGGACGTCGGCTACGACCGGATGCGGTGGATCACCGTGGGACCCCAGGGCCAACCCGACACCGCGATCGTCCTCACGCCGCCCGCCGTGGACCCGGGCATCAACGACGAGGAACGCGCAACCGTGCTCGGGCTCATGGCCAAGGGCAGCTTCGGCGGCATTGTTCTCGCGACCGACGACGTCGACGCCGCGTTCGCCGCCATCGAATCCCGTGGCGCCGACATCGTGCAGGAGCCGATCGATCAGCCGTACGGCGTGCGCGACTGCGCGTTCCGCGACCCGGCTGGCAATATGGTGCGTCTGCAGCAGAGCGCCTGACCCACCAAGAAGAGGATGACGATGACCGTCGAACACCCCGCTGACACCCACGACATCATCCGCGTGCAGGGCGCCAGGGAGAACAACCTCAAAGAGGTCAGCGTCGACATCCCCAAGCGGCGCCTGACGGTGTTCACGGGTGTGTCGGGCTCAGGCAAGAGCTCACTCGTGTTCGACACGATCGCCGCGGAATCCCGGCGGATGATCGACGAGACCTACAGCGCGTTCGTGCAGGGGTTCATGCCGTCGGTGCCGCGCCCGGACGTCGACGTCCTCGAGGGGCTCACGACCGCGATCATCGTCGATCAGGAGCGACTCGGGGCGAACCCGCGTTCGACGGTCGGCACCGTGACCGACGCGAACGCGATGCTGCGCATCCTGTTCTCCAAGCTCGGGCAGCCGTACATCGGCGGGCCGACCGCGTTCTCGTTCAACATTCCGACGCAGAAGGCGAGCGGTGTGATGACGGGCCCCGGAGGCGAGAAGAAGATCGTCAAGGACGCGATCTACCTCGGCGGCATGTGCCCGAGGTGCGAGGGCAGGGGAGCGGTCTCCGACCTCGACCTCGCTCAGATCGTCGACGAGTCGAAATCGCTGAACGAAGGCGCGATCATGGTGCCGGGGTACACGGCCGACGGCTGGATGGTGAAGGGCTTCTCGGAGTCCGGCTTCTATCCCGCCGACAAGCCGATCTCGTCGTTCTCCGACAAGCAGCGGCACCTCTTCCTCTACGGAGACGTCACCAAGGTCAAGATCTCCGGGATCAACATGACCTATGAGGGTCTGATCCCCAAGATCACCAAGTCGATGCTCTCCAAGGATCTCGACGCGCTGCAGCCCCACATCAGAGCGTTCGTCGAGCGCGTCGCGACCTTCGCGACATGCCCGGAGTGCGACGGCACCCGGCTCACAGAGGGCGCGCGTTCGTCGAAGATCGACGGGATCAGCATCGCCGATGCCTGCCGGATGCAGGTCACGGACCTCGCAGACTGGGTACGCGGGCTCACGTTGCCCGGTGCCGGCCCTCTGCTCGACGCGTTGAGCGCCAATCTCGACGCGTTCGTCACGCTGGGACTCGGCTACCTGTCACTGGAACGGCCCTCGGGCACGCTCTCCGGAGGAGAGGCGCAGCGCATCAAGATGCTCCGCCATCTCGGTTCGTCGCTCACCGACGTCACCTACGTCTTCGACGAGCCGACGATCGGGCTTCATCCTCACGACATCCAGCGCATGAACTCGCTGCTCCTGCGTCTTCGGGACAAGGGGAACACCGTTCTGGTCGTCGAGCACAAGCCCGAGACCATCGTGATCGGCGATCACGTCGTCGATCTGGGGCCGGGTGCGGGTAGCGGAGGCGGCGAGATCTGCTTCGAAGGCACGGTCGAGGGGCTCAAGGCGAGCGGAACGAAGACGGGCGCGCATCTCGACGATCGCGCAGCCTTGAAGGATGCGGTTCGCACCGGCGTCGGTGCGATCGAGGTGCGCGGTGCCACCGCCAACAACCTCCAGAACGTCGACGTGGACATCCCGATGGGTGTGCTGACCGTCGTGACCGGCGTCGCCGGCTCGGGCAAGAGCTCCCTCATCCACGGCTCGGTGTCCAAACGCGAAGGGGTCATCGCGATCGACCAGGGCGCGATCAAGGGATCGCGACGCAGCAACCCGGCGACCTACACGGGCCTCCTCGAGCCGATCCGCAAGGCGTTCGCGAAGGCGAACGGCGTCAAGCCGGCGCTCTTCAGCGCCAACTCGGAGGGCGCGTGCCCCACCTGCAAGGGCGCCGGCGTGATCATCACCGAACTCGGCTTCATGGACACGATCGAGACACCGTGCGAGGACTGCGGAGGCAAGCGGTTCCAGGCGGGCGTGCTCGAGTACAAGCTCGCGGGCAAGGACATCACCGAGGTCCTCGACCTGCCCGTGGCCGAGGCGAGGGTCTTCTTCTCGGAGGGCGAGGCGAAACTGCCCGCTGCCGCCGCGATCCTCGGCCGCCTCGAGGATGTGGGGCTCGGCTATCTCTCGCTCGGTCAGCCGTTGTCGACCCTGTCCGGAGGCGAGCGGCAGCGCATCAAGCTGGCGATCCAGATGGGCGAGAAGGGCGACGTCTACGTTCTCGACGAGCCGACCACCGGTCTGCATCTCGCGGACGTGCAGAACATCCTTGGACTCCTCGACCGTCTGGTCGAATCGGGCAAGACCGTGATCGTGATCGAGCACCACCAGGCCGTCATGGCCCATGCCGACTGGTTGATCGACATCGGTCCCGGTGCCGGTCACGACGGCGGCCGGGTGGTGTTCGAGGGAACGCCGGCGGAACTCGTGGCGGCGAAGTCGACGCTGACAGGGGAGCACCTCGCCGAATACGTCGGAGCGTGAACGGAGCGTGTAGGGTCCGAGGCATGAGAACTCGTGGGGGGATCTTGGCCGTCGGCGCTGCCGTGCTGATCGGAGGATTGAGCGGTTGCGCGTCCGTTGCAGGCGTTGCGCCGACATCGACGCCGGCGAACGCGCCCGCGGCTGCCTCGGTGCCGCCAGCTGACGCGGAGGCCCAGCAGCGGGCGGACACGTGGCTCGAGACCACGCCGGTGCCGCCGGGTGCTGTGCGCTCGGAGGAGAGCACCAGCGAGACGTTCGCCTCATCTTTCACGGGATGGGTCTGCACACCGACGATGACGGCCACGGGCTACTGGACCGTTGAGGGAATGTCACCAGTGGAGGCGCTGAACTGGATGCTGGAGCATCCGACTCCCGGACTCATCCCGAACTTTTCATCGCCGCTTCCCGTCGATGGCGGTTTCGAGAACATCTCAACCGGCGCAACGCCCGAGGGACAACCACTCGAGGGCATCGCGTTCACCTACGTCACCACAACGGAGGGATCCGCGATCCGTGCGGAGGTCGGGGCTACGTCAGCGGATGCGGTGTGCCCGACGCCTCCCGGCGGCGGAACGTGGGGCCGGCCGGGAGAAGGGTGAGCGACGCGGCACCGCACATGAATACTCGTCGGAGTGTCGCCCGGTGGGCTGGAGGAGCGCTCGTCGTCGCCGCAATTGTGCTCGTGAGCGTGGTGGGCGTCGAAAAGGGCTCATCTGGTGCGGCGTCCGTGCTCATCGGCTCCGTCGACGGGACGTCCTTGATCGCCTCGTCTATGACTGTCGCCCCGCTCGCCCTGACGGTCGGGATCTGGAGCGTCGGCGTACCGCGATGGATGCTGCCGATGTCGATCCTCGGCGGCATCGCCGCGTCGTGCACGACTGCACTCGCGGGATTCGCGCTGCTGGTCGCGTCGGACATGACGGTGACCCCGTTGGTGCATCAGGGGTGCGACACCGGCTACGTCGCCGTGGAGCGCTCGTTCTTGTTCGCGTCAAGTGGAATCGTCTATCACCGTGAAGGTCCTGTCGTCGTCACGGGCGTGGGGCGTTCCTGGGGAGACGACGGGTACAAGCCCTTCGCGAACGGCACGTACGCCTTCAGTGAGGAAGACGGAACAAGTAGTGCGGCGACGGCGATGACGGCGTTCTTCAGCCCTTGACGTGCGCTCCGGAAACATCGAGCGCCGGGCTGCTTCCGATGATGAGTCGAAGGGCGCCGAGGAAGGCGTCTCGTGCTTCTGCGTCGAGCGGCGCAAGAATCGCCTCCTGAGCGGCGGCCGCCAACGCTGCCAAGAGCTGCCGCCGGGTGCGACCGGCGGCAGTAAGAGTGACGACGTTGCGGCGCGCATCGTCGGGGTCAGGCCGGCGAGCGGCGAACCCGGCCTGCTGCAGCGCGGTGAGCGTCACTGCCACATCGCGGCGGTCGAGTCGCGCCAGCGAGCCGATGGCGACCTGAGACAGGGGAGTGGGGCTTTCGGCGAGGACGTCGAGGATCCGGTAGTCGTATCCGCGTGCATCGACCTCGCCGAGCTTCTCAGTGAGGATGGCGTGGGCACGTTGATGCGCCTGGCTCAGCATCCAGCTGGGCAGTTCGGTGAAGGACATGAGGAGATCCATTCGTTGGTAGGACCAACTATGTGGTACGTTGGTAGCACCAACGATACCGGAGATGACATGTCCACATCACTGCAGCAGGAGATCGGCCAGACAGAACGCACCCTCGGAGCACTGCTCGTCGAGGGCGTTCTCGACGGCGGGCCGTTCAGGTCGACCACCGAATGGGTTGTTGCCAACATCCTCGCGAGCGCATCGCGCACGCCGGCTGAGGTGCGGAATGCGGTCGCGATGCGGCCCGAGGAATTCGAGATCGCTTTTGAGCGGATGTCGAACGCTGATCTCATTGCGACGGACGGATCTCGAGTCGCGTTGAGCGACGCGGGACGTTCCGCACTGCAGGCGGCACGCGTGAAGACGTCGTACGTGGCCGCTCGCATCGACCAGGCCATCACGCCGGCCGACCGCGAGGTCACGATCCGCGTCCTGACAGCCGTACGCGATGTCGCATCCCGCATCAGAGAATCAGGGATTCCTGGCGACTGAACAATATCCGATAATGCACATTATGTCAGCTTAAAGTCAAGGACGATATCCCCCCAGGGCGTCCCGCCACGTGAAACCTCTATGCTCACGGGCATGACAGCTTTCGACAATCTGCGTGGGCGTCAGCTGGTGATCTCTGCCTTGATCCTGGCGGTCGACAATCGTGACCGCGTGCTGGAGATCTGCGCGACGACCGACGGCGACGTCTCTCATGTGCGCGCCGCGCTCGTTCGCGAGTTCAAGCTCGATCCCATGCAGGCCGATGCGATCCTCGGTATGCAGGTCCGCCAGTTCACCCCGCGTGTGATCGCGCTGATGCGCGTCGAACTCGCAGAAGTTGAGGCGGAGCTGCGTGCCTGATCAGACGCTGACCCATGTCTCCAGGATCGCATGAGAAGAAGCCCGCAGTCCCCCGCGCGCCCCGCCGACGGTCGATCTGACGGGCGCGTGTGATCACCGCGCCGGTTCCCTCTTCCGTGACGTCCCTGCGGGAGCCGGTCGCGGCATAGTGGTGTGATGACGATCTGCGAGCCGCCCGCGATTCCTGACGTGCACCCAGCGCTGGTGGGCAGATTCAGCCCCGTGGGTTTCGACCCCACGATCGAGGTCTCCGACGATCAGATCGACACGCTGCTCGACGCCGCGCGGCATGCTCCCTCAGCCGGGAACTCCCAGCCCTGGCGGTTCGTCGTCGGCCGGCGTGGAAGCGACGTCCATCGGCGGATCGTGCGGCATCTGGCGCGGAGTTCGTCTCAGTGGGCGCCGTCCGCCTCTGTGCTTTTCATCAACCTCGCCCACACGACCATCGAGGGCACGGACGACTGGGAGTATTCGGAGTTCGCTCGCTACGATCTCGGCCAGGCGGTCGCCCACATGACGATCCAAGGTCTTCATCTCGGGCTCCATGCCCACCAGTTCCGCGCATTCGATCGAAACGGCATCGCGGGTGAGTTCGGCGTTCCGTCGCATTGGGAGGTCACGAGCATGACCGCGTTCGGAGTCTCGACCCATTCCGCCGGCGAGATCAGGTCTGCCGGGACCAGCCGAGATCGAGCCAGCCGCGCAGACGTCACCTGGGCTCGCGCCTGACCTGCTGATCGGGCGTCTCGGGTCGCGGCGCTCCTTGGCGCGCGGGCGACGGATGGAGCGCACTGCGCGACGGGATGTCCCCCGTTCGGCCTACAGACGTCCTGCCGCGCGGCTCATACGATTGACCCACCGGCGCGATGTTCATCGGCGAAACGGGCCTATCGCACGGAAGTTATGCGGGGAATCGACATGTCACCGATGCATTTGCTGATCATCGTTGCTTCGGTGATCGTCGTGATCGTCCTGGACGTGTACGTGTTCGTGCGCCTACTCCGTGTGAACGAAGGATTCACCGGACGCGTGATCTTCTGGGCTCTGCTGACGCTTTTCGTCCCGATCATCGGCGCAATCAGTGTGCTCACGGCACTTCCGCGCTCAAGTGAATCGGGATTCGCCGACTCCTAGAGAATCGCCACAGCCGCCACAGCCGCAACTGTGCTCAGGGCGCCGCGTACCCAGCGAGGAAGAGATCCACGGCCTGTTCCACGGGCGGCTCGTCGACCTTGGCGCCGAGGAGCCGGGCGTTCAACGGTGCGCCGATCACGAGCCAGGTGAACTGCCCGGCAGCGGCATCCGCGTCACCGATGCGCAGCGCTCCCCTGCCGGCGATCTCCTTCAGCGTATCGCTGAGGTTGCGGATGTTCGTGTTCCAGCTCTCCTCGAGGTACACCCGCGCCACCTCGGGCTGCGACAGAGCCTCCGCGGTCACGAGTCGGCGCATCTCGAGCACGGGCGGGCTCAGGATGCCGGCCCGCATGGTCTCGGCGAGATCGATCAGCCCGGCCCGAAGGTCTCCGCTCCCCCGCAGTCTCTCCAGGGACGGACGCATCGCGTCTCGTCCAGCCCGCGCCCACGCGTGCACCACTGCGGCGTAGAGCGCCTTCTTCGACGCGTGCTCGCGGTACAGCGACGACTTCGAGATTCTCGCCCGCTTGGCCACCTCGTCCATCGACGCACCGCCGTAGCCGAATTCGAGGAAGACGCCGCGCGCGACATCGAGCAGCGCGTCGCCGGTGAGGCCGGCCGGGCGTCCGCGGGTTCTCAGCGCGCTGTCCATGCGCCTCATATTAGTACTTGACGGTTCTTTAAGCCAGTCGTACAGTTTAAGTACCAACAAGTACTCAAGGAGGAGTCATGATCGCCCTCGGTATCCTGATCGCCACGATCGTGTCATTCATCGCCAGCGCAGTCCTCTATGCGATACCGCCCGCCTCCCGTCTCCTTGCGCGCACCAGCAGGCCCCGGCCCGGAATCCCCTTCGCCGTGCAGATGCTGTCGGTCGTCCTGCGGAGCCTCCTCGCGTCGTTCCTGATCGCAGGCCTCATGATCGCGGCCGACTGGCACGGCCCCGCAGCCGGCGCCCTGCTCGGTCTGGCGCTCACGGTGATGCCGCTCATCCTGCTGTTCGGGGGCGTCGTGCACGAGAACACCGCCGTTCCCACTGCGGGACTCCATCTGCTCGACTGGATCATCAAGCTCACCCTGATCGGAACCCTCGTCGGACTCTTCGTCTGACCGCGTGGAAGAAGGAATGACATGACTGCTTCACCTCTCGACCTCACATTCACAGCCACCCTCGGCAAGGTCCGCGACGGTGACACGTGGACCTGCGTGCAGCTGCCCGACTCCGCCGAGATCTTCGGCACTCGCGGGCTGGTCAAGGTCGTCGGCACCGTCGACGGAGAACCCTTCCGCGGCGCATTCATGGCGCTCGGAGACGGCACGCACAAGCTCCCCATCACCGCCGCGATCCGCAAGCGCCTCGGCAAGACCGACGGCGACGACGTCACCGTCCACCTCAGCGAGCGTCTCAACTGAGCGTCCGACAGCCCGACCGATCGTGCGAAGATCGGTCGGTGAGGATCGAGCGGTGGGATGGCACGCAGGAGCAGCTCATCGCGATCGCCGAGCTCTACGCGGGTGCTTTCGCCGAACCTCCCTACGACGAGGATCCGGCCCGCAGTCTCGTCGAGTTCCCGGAGCGAGTACGTCGCTATGCCGAGGAGAAGCCGGAGTTCCGGCTCCTGCTCGCGACTGAGCACGGGGAACTCCTCGGTTTCGTCCTCGGAACCGGGATCTGCCCCGGCGACTGGTGGTGGAATCGCCTGAACGAGACGCTCTCCGAACAGCACCGCGCTCTCTGGCTCGAGCAGCGGCAGTTCGCGATCGCGGAACTGGTCGTCAAGGCCTCGGCCCGACGTTCCGGAGTGGGACGAGCGCTGATGAACGACGTGCTTGCCGACCTGCCCTACGACAGCGCCCTCCTGGCCTGCTATCCGGATGCGGTGGCACCGCAGCGGCTCTACACGTCCCTCGGCTGGACTGTCATCGATCCGCACGCCCGCGTCTCTGAAGCGCACCCGACTCAGATCATGGGCATCAGACTGCGCGCCTGACCATGCAGACCAGTCCCGCGCGAGCCTCCCACGAATCCACACGCATGAACCCGCGCGACTCGTACAGGCGGAGCGCCGGAGCACGCCACTCCCAGACGGACAGCCGGGCGTCGCCGCGGCACAATGCGATCGCGGCATCGAGAAGCGCGGAGCCGACTCCGAGCCCGCGGGCTTCCGGAGCCGTCCAGAAGCGCTTCAGTTCGCTCTCCGACGTGCGGACGACGACGACACCGGATGGCACGCCGTCGACCTCGGCGAGCAGTACAGCGGAGTCGGCATATGCACCGCTCAGATCGGCGGCTTCGCGCTCATGGGCGTCCGGGAGCACGAGCGAGCCTCGGCCCAGATGCGCGAGCTTCTCGCTCTCGGTCTGCACGAGGTAGGCGCGGATCAGCGCGCCCGCCACCGCAGCATCCGCGCCGTTCAGATCGGCTTCTCGAACAGTGACCCGTGGCATCCGCTCTCCTCTTGTCGTCGTTCCTCCAGCGTAGGCGTCGAGTCTGCCGAGGACGCCGCAGCTCAGGAGTAGCGTGGAGGGGTGAAGCAGGTTCCCGTCTCCCCCACCGCGACTCCCGGGTGGCGCGCCTGGCTCATCTGGTCGGTCGGCGTCGCCGCCTACGTCCTCGCGATCACGAACCGCACGTCTCTCGGCGCGGTCGGCGTCGAAGCGGCCGATCGCTTCCAGGCGGATGCGTCGACCCTCGCCCTGTTCGCAGTCGTCCAGCTCGCGGTGTACGGCGGCATGCAGATCCCGATCGGGATCCTCCTCGACCGTCACGGGTCCCGCCCGATCATGACGATCGGCATGGTGCTGATGGCCGCCGGGCAGCTGACCATGGCCCTCTCCCCCAGCATCGGCATCGCGATCATCGCGCGCATCCTGCTCGGCGCGGGCGATGCGGCGATCTTCCCGGCCGTGCTGCGACTCGTCGCGACCTGGTTCCCCGCTCAGCGCGGGCCGCTCATGGTGCAGTTCACGGGCATTCTCGGTCAGGCCGGCCAGCTGGTCGCGCTGGTCCCCCTGGCGGCGTTCCTGCACGCGACGAGCTGGAGCGTCACCTTCGGCAGCGTCGCGGGGCTGGGCGTGCTGTTCAGCATCCTTGTGTTCCTCGTCATCCGCAACCACCCGCCCGAGCGGGGGGCCGACGTCACGGTCAACACCGACACGGGCCTCGTCCGAGCGGTGACCTCGGCGATCGACACCGGTGTCGGCATCCGGGCTGCCTGGGCTCACCCTGGCACCCGCCTCGCCTTCTGGTCGCACTTCACGTCGCCCTTCGCCGGCACCGCCTTCGTCCTCCTGTGGGGAATGCCGTTCCTCACCGCTGCACAGGGCCTCGACACCGCGCACGCGGCCGGCATCATCTCCGTGTACGTCGTCGCAGGCATGGTGCTCGGCCCCGTCATCGGCGACCTCTCCCGCCGTCTTCCGTACCACCGCTCCTACGCTCTGGTCCTGCCGTCGGTGGGGGTGCAGTTCGTCGCCTGGGTCGCGGTCATCGCACTCCCCGGCCCGGCGCCGCTCTGGATGCTATACGTGCTCGCGATCGCTCTCGGCACGGGAGGACCCGCGAGCATGATCGCCTTCGATCACGCCCGCACGCACAATCCCTCGCACCGGCTGAGCACAGCCACCGGTGTGACCAACGCCGGCGGATTCATCGCCGCGCTCATCGCGATCTTCCTGATCGGTCTCGCTCTCGACCTCCAGGGAGCGGGAACGCCCGCCACATACACGTTCGAGGCCTTCCGCATCGCCTTCCTGATGCCCGTTCCCATCTGGCTCGTCGGCACCGCCTTCATCCTGATCGAGCGCAAGCGCACGCGCATCCGCATGGGTCTCGATCCCGAACGCCGCCCCTGACTGCTCATAGGATGAGGCGATGCGCTCCTCCTTCACCTTCTCGAACGACGTCTCGCTCATCGATCGTCCTCGCGTGCACGCCTGGCTCAGTGAACAGGCCTACTGGGCAGAGGGACGCTCCCGGGAGACGCAGGAGGCGGCGATCGACGCCTCGCGGAACTACGGCGTGTGGAACGCCGCCGGCGAGCAGGTGGCCTACGCGCGCGTCGTGACGGACGGCGTCACCTTCGCCTGGCTCTGCGACGTGTTCGTCGACCCGGGGATGAGAGGCGACGGTATCGGCAAGATGCTCATCGAGGGCGTGATCGCCGACCTCGAGCCGCTCGGCCTCAGGCGCATCATGCTCGCAACCGCCGATGCTCACGGACTGTACGCACGATACGGGTTCGCTCCCTCGGAGGATCCGAATCGCTTCATGATCAAGCAGATGACCTCGTAGCCGCTCTACCTGCGGGCGAGGGGCGTCCACCCGAACGGCACGGGCCCGTCGAATGCGGCGCGCTCCCGGTCCGCTCTCGCCGACCAACCCTGAGCGGCGTCGGGCACATCGAATGCGCCACGGGCGACGCGCAGTCCGACGTCCTCATGGTGCATGCGGGGTGCGCCCCCGCGGCGGACCCCGGCCCTCACGCTCCAGGCGTCATCGGCGTATCCGCCGCCGCGGAACACGCGGTAGTCGTCGTATCGCGCGGGGTCCAGCAGGTCCCAGCACCATTCCCACACGTTGCCGAGCATGTCGAACAGACCGTTCAGGTTCGGCAGCTTCCCACCCACATCCTGTGGCGCCCGTACGCCGTCGGCGCTCGTCCACGCGGCATCCGCGAGCGGCGCGTAGTGCGGGCCCGCGGATCCGGCGCGGCACGCGAACTCCCACTCCGCCTCGGTCGGAAGGCGATAGCCGTCGCCGGTGGCATCCCACGTGACGTCCTCGCCGTCGAAACGGTACACCGGGTCCAGCCCCTCCCATTCGGACGCGGCGTTGCAGAAGTGCACGGCGCGCAGCCAGCTCACATCTGCGGCCGGGTGCCGCGGATGCTGCGAGGGCACCGGCAGTATCTCGGCGAACTGCTCCTCGGTGACCGGGAAGACTCCGATCTCGAAATCCTCTAGTTCGACGACACGTTGGACCTTCCGCCTTTCGTCGTGGAGGGTCACGGAACCGCCGGCGACGCGGCGCATCTCGATGTCGGTCATGCCAGGCGCGGAGAGAGCTCGACCCAGGCCGGATACTTCGCCGTCCGGCCATCGCCTGAGGACGTCCCGGTCACGCGACGCTTCACCCAGGGGCCGACGAAGTCGCGGTAGTACGCGTAGCCGCTGGGCCCAGCCCGACCGACGTCGCTCGGAGCCCACCATGTCTCGGGCGGCTCGAATCCGAGCGCGTGCAGCACTCGGGCGGCCACCCGATGGTGTCCGGCGGCGTTCATGTGCAACCGGTCCTCGGACCAGTACTGCGGTTCGGAGAGCTCGCGATCGGGCCAGTTCAACGCAGTGATGACGTCGGGCCGGTTCTCGACGCGTCGGAGCACCGCCTCCGACAGGAGGTCTCCGCGTTTCTGGAACACCTTGCCCATCGGCAGCTGACCGCTCGGATTCGCCCCGGAGAGCAGGATCAGGGTGACGCCCTCCTCATCGCAGCGACGAAGCACCCGGCTGAAGGCGTCCGCGATGTGCTCGACGTCGGCTCGGGGCCGCAGGACGTCGTTGCCGCCGCCGTTGAACGAGAGATGGGTGGGGTGCAACGCCAGTGCGGCCTCGAGCTGCTGCGCGACGATCGGCCAGGCGAGCCGGCCGCGGATCGCGAGGTTCGCGTAGCTGATCGGGTGCCCCGCGGCATCCGCCCACCCCTGCGCCGTGAGATCCGCCCAGCCTCGGACATGGCCGTCGGGCAGCTCGTCGCCGACGCCTTCGGTGAACGAGTCGCCGATCGCCACATAACGCACATCACTCACACGATCAGCCTATGCCCGCTCAGCGGTCGTCGAGCGCCTGCCCCTTGCGGTCGCTGAGCCCCCACGCCGCGGCGGCCGCCACGACGAAGCAGATGCCGAAGACGGCGAACACGAGCGGCGCGCCGCCGAGGACCAGCATCGCGGGCACGGCGAGCGGCGCGACGATCGAGGCGATCCGTCCCACGCCTGCCGCCCACCCTGCGCCGGTCGCGCGGAGCGAGGTCGGATAGATCTCCGGCGTCACGGCATACAACGCACCCCAGGCGCCGAGGTTGAAGAACGACAGTGCCATGCCCGCCGCGATGATCGCCCCGGCGGAGGATGCAGTGCCGAAGAAGACCGCGGAGACCGCGGATCCGAGCAGGAACACGGAAAGGGTGCTGCGCCGGCCCCACACCTCGATCAGCCAGGCTGCGACCGCGTACCCGGGAAGCTGGGCGAGAGTGATGATCAGCGTGAATCCGAACGACCGGACGAGGTCGAAGCCCGAATCGACGAGGATGCTGGGGATCCAGATGAACGCACCGTAGTACGCGAAGTTGACGCACAGCCAGACCAGCCACAGGCACAGGGTCCGCAGTCGGAACTCCGGATGCCACAGCGTCGTCACGCGCGACCGAGTCGTGGCGGTGATCGCCCTCGACGGCGGCTCCTTCCGGATGGCCGGTCCGGCGACGATGCCCGCATCGAGCTCGAACGAGACGACGACCTTCTCGGCTTCGGCGATCCGGCCTCGAACCGCGAGCCAGCGCGGCGACTCCGGCATGCCCCAGCGGATGATCAGGGCGTATGCGGCGGGTATCGCTCCCAGAGCGAACGCCCAGCGCCAGCCGTCTGCGGATGCCGGAATCACGAGGTAGCCGATCAGCGCGGCCGCCGTCCAACCGACCGCCCAGAACGCCTCGAGGATCACGATCAGTCGTCCCCGGATGCGCGCGGGTGCGAACTCGCTGACGTATGTCGATGCGACGGGCAGCTCGGCGCCGAGACCCAGGCCGACGAAGAAGCGCAGCACGAGGAGCATCGCGAGTCCACCCACGAGCGCGCTCGCCCCGGTCGCGAGTCCGTAGACGAGGAGCGTGAGTGCGAACACCTGCCGGCGCCCGAGCCGATCCGCGAGAAGACCGCCCAGCGTCGCTCCGAGCGCCATCCCGATGAAGCCGACGGAGGCGATCCAGCCGGCCTCCGGCTTCGTGAGTCCCCATTGCTGCGTGAGCGCCGCGAGGATGAAGGAGATGAGTCCGACGTCCATCGCATCGAGCGCCCAGCCGAGGCCTGATCCCGTGAGCAGACGCAGATGCCGTCTGGTGAACGGCACGTCATCGAGTCTCTGAGCGAGAGAGGCACGGCTCGGCAGCGCTGTGTTGGCCATGCCCTTCATCGTAGAGCCGACGACGCCGCTCGCCGTCAGTCGGCGAGGAGTCTGCGCACTCGCGGGATCACTTCGGTGCCGTAGAGCTCGATGCTGTGCATCATCGCCTCGTGCGACAGAGTGCCCGTGGCGTACTTGAGGTCGAAGCGTCCGAGGCCCAGCAGCTTCACGGTGTCGGCGATCTTCGCAGCCACGCGGTCGGGCGAACCGACGTAGAGCGCGCCCTCGGGGCCGACGTCGTTCTGGAACCTGGCTCGGCTGTAGGCCGGCCAGCCGCGCTCACGTCCGATCGTGTTGTTCATCGCCTCGAAGCCGGAGTACGCCGCATCCCACGCCTCGGCGTCGGTGTCGGCGATGTGCCCCGGCGAGTGCACGGAGACGGGGTGCGAGGTGGTGCCGAACGACGCCACGGAGCGGTGGTAGAGGTCGACGAAGGGCTTGAACCGTCCGGCGGGGCCTCCGATGATGGCCAGCATGAGCCCGAGGCCGTGACGGGCGACCCGGACGACGGATTCCGGGCTGCCGCCGACGCCGACCCACGTGCGCAGGCCCTTCTCGGTCTTCGGGAACACGTCGGCGTTCTCGAGCGAGGCGCGCATCGTGCCGGACCAGGTGACGGGTTCTTCCTTCAGCAGCTGCACGAAGAGGTCGAGCTTCTGCTCGAAGAGCGCGTCGTAGTCGCGCAGGTCATAGCCGAAGAGCGGAAACGACTCGATGAAGGATCCGCGTCCGAGCACGACCTCTGCGCGCCCGTTCGAGACCGCATCGAGGGTGGCGAAGCGCTCGTACACCCGCACGGGGTCGTCGGACGACAGCACCGTCACCGCGGTTCCGAGGCGGATGCGCTCGGTGCGACCGGCGATCGCAGCCAGCACCATCTCGGGCGCGGAGACCGCGAACTCGGGACGGTGGTGCTCCCCCACCCCGAAGAAGTCGACGCCGACGGAATCGGCGCGCTCCGCCTGCGCGACGATGTTGCGGATCGTCTGCGCCCCGCTGAGCAGCGTGCCTTCGGCGTCGCGGGTGATGTCGCCGAAGGTGTCCAGCCCGAACTCGATGTCCATGTCATCCCTTTCCATTCAGATGAATGAACACCGGATCGGCTCAGGCCATTCCCTTACTTCCTCAGGAGAGCCGTGCGCAGGGTGTCGAGACCGACGCCGCCCATGTCGAGCGCCCGCTTGTGGAACTCCTTGATCTCGAAGTCCGCGCCGCGCTCGGCCTGGTACGCGTCGCGCACCTGCTCCCAGATGCGCTGACCGACCTTGTACGACGGCGCCTGCCCGGGCCAGCCGAGGTACCGGTTCACCTCGAACTGGACGAACTGGTCGGACATGTTGACGTTCTTGCGCATGAAGTCGAGCGCGTACTCGGCATCCCACACCCCCGTGCCGTCGAGGCGGGGCTTGCCCAGGTGCACTCCGATGTCGAGCACCACACGGGCCGCGCGCATGCGCTGTCCGTCGAGCATTCCCAGGCGGTCGGCCGGGTCGTCGAGGTAGCCGAGCTGCTGCATGAGGCGCTCGGCGTAGAGCGCCCATCCTTCTGCGTGACCGGAGGTGCCGGCGAGCAGTCGGCGCCACGAGTTGAGCTCGGCGCGATTGTACACGGCCTGGCCGATCTGCAGGTGGTGACCGGGCACGCCCTCGTGATACACGGTCGTGAGCTCGCGCCAGGTGTCGAACTCGGTGACGCCCTCGGGCACCGACCACCACATGCGGCCGGGGCGGGAGAAGTCGTCGGTCGGGCCGGTGTAGTAGATCCCGCCCTCCTGCGTCGGCGCGATCATGCACTCGAGCATGCGGACCGGCTCCGGAATGTCGAAGTGCGATGCTCCGAGCTCGGCCACCGCGCGGTCGCTCGTCTCCTGCATCCAGCGCTGCAGAGCGTCGGTGCCGATCAGCTTGCGGGCGGGGTCCGACTCGAGGTGCGCGACCGCCTCCTCCACGGAAGAGCCCGGGAGGATCTCGTTCGCGATCGCCGTCTGCTCGGCGACCATTCGGGCCAGCTCTTCGCGCCCCCACTCGTAGGTCTCGTCGAGGTCGATCGTGGCGCCGAGGAAGCGCCGTGAGTTCAGCGCATAGAGATCGCGTCCCACGGCGTCGGTCTCAGTCGCCACGGGGGCGAGCTCCTCGGCCAGGAAGCTGCGCAGGTCGTCGTAGGCGACGCGAGCAGCCGCGGCGTTGTCGGCGAGCGTGCGGGCGAGAGAGGCGGGCAGGCTTCCCTCGGCAGGGCCGCCGTTCGCGACGAACGCGGCGAAGAAGCCGTCGTCAGCCGTATAGCGGGGAATCTGGCTCGCGACCTCCGCCACCTGTCGGCGCGCCGGAGTGACACCGTCCGCGATGCCGGCGCGCAGCGTCTCGGTGTACCCGCGCAGAGCATCGGGGACGGCGGCGAGACGCGTGGCGATGGTCGCCCAGTCGTCGGCGGTCTCGGTCGGCATGAGGTCGAAGGCGCTGCGCACGTCCTGCGCGGCGGAGGCGATGACGTTCAGATCGCGCAGGTGCCATTTCGCGTCGTGCAGCTCGAGGTCGAGGCTGAGCTCCGACGACAGGTCGGTCTTGGTCACCTCGTCGATCGCATCGACGGGCTCGAGGGCCTGCAGCGTCGCGAGTGTCGCGCGGGTGGCCGCGACGATCTCCTCATGGCCTTCGGGGCTGAAGTCGCCGAAGCGGTCGTTCACCTCGGTGCGGCCGATGTACGTTCCGAGGATCGGAGAGAGAGCGACGATCGTGTCGACCCACTCGTCGGCGACCTTGTCGATGGCTGACGGGGTGCGCGGTGCGGAAGTCATCCCTCCAGACTAGCCCGCGGCACCCCGTCGCAACATCTCGGGTACTCGGTGTCCGCGATCAGTGCGCGGCTTCGTTCCAGTCCTGTCCACGGCCGACCTGGACGTCGAGCGGCACCCTGAGATCGGCCGCGTCGCCCATGCGCGAGCGGACGATGCGCTCAGCGGCATCCCACTCCCCCGGCGCGACCTCGACCACGAGTTCGTCGTGGATCTGGAGCAGCACGCGGGACGCGAGGCCTTCGGTGCGCAGATCGTCGTGGATGTGGAACAGCGCGATCTTCATGATGTCGGCCGCGCTGCCCTGGATCGGGGCGTTGAGGGCTGCGCGCTCGGCGTTCTCGCGCAGCACCCGGTTGGGGCTGGAAAGATCGGGGAACGGGCGGCGTCGGCCGAAGATCGTCTCGGTGTATCCGACCTCCTTGGCCTTGAGCACGGATGCTCGCAGATAGTCGCGCACCGCGCCGAAGCGCGCGAAGTACTCCACCATGAGCTGCTTGGCCTCGGACTGCTCGATTCGCAGCTGCTTGGACAGACCGAATGCGCTGAGCCCGTACACGAGTCCGTACGACATGGCCTTGACCTTGGTGCGCATCGCGGCGGTGACATCCGACGGCTCGACGCCGAAGACGCGCGCGCCCACGAAACGGTGCAGATCCTCGCCGCTGTTGAACGCCTCGATCAGGCCTTCGTCGCCGGACAGGTGCGCCATGATGCGCATCTCGATCTGGGAGTAGTCGGCGGTGAGCAGCGCCTCGTAGCCCTCGCCGACCTGGAAGGCGCTGCGGATGCGGCGGGACTCCTCTGTGCGGACGGGGATGTTCTGCAGGTTCGGGTCGGTGCTCGACAGTCGTCCGGTCTGGCTGCCGGTCTGCACGTATGTGGTGCGCACCCTGTGGTCGCCGCCGATGGCTGTGTCGAGCGACTCGATGATCTGGCGGAGCTTGGTCGCCTCGCGATGCTGCAGGAGCAGCCCGAGGAACGGATGCGGGTGGCTCTCCTGCAGGTCGGCGAGCACCGCGGCGTCGGTCGAGTACCCGGTCTTCGTCTTTCGCGTCTTCGGCAGCTGCAGGTCGTCGAACAGCACCTCCTGCAGCTGTTTCGGCGAGCCGAGGTTGAACTCGCGCCCGACCAGGGCGAACGCCTCCTGCGCGAGAATCTCGGCGCGGGCGCCGAGTTCGCCCGAGAATCCGGAGAGCACGTCGTGCGAGACCGCGACGCCTGCGACCTCCATGTCGGCGAGGGTGAGCAGGGTCGGAAGCTCGATGTCGGTGAGCACCTGTGCGACCGACTCGGGGATGTCTTCGCGGAGTGCTGCCGCCACGCGCAGTGCGAACCACGCCTCCTGTGATGGAGTCGCGCCCTCGGTCTCGGGAACGAGCTGGGTCGGGTCGGCTTCGGGAAGCTTCTCCCCGAGATAGCGCTCGACGAGATCGGCGAGCGTCTTGTCGGGGAAGCTGGGGCGCAGCAGCCAGCCGGCGAGGCTGGTGTCATAAGCGAGACCGCCGAGGCGGATGCCGAGCCGCAGCAGCGCCTTCACCTGGGGCTTCGCGTCGTGGAGGACCTTGGGGCTCTCCGACTCGAGCCAGCCGCGCAAGGCTTCGGCCGCGACCTCGTTCCAATCGAGCTCGCGCACCTCGGTCTCGGTGGCCGCTCCGACGCGGACGGGTGCTCCGTTCTGCGTCGTGAGGCGCAGAGCGACATCGCTCTTCTGCGACTCGGCCCACGCCGCGAAGTCGTCCGCCGAGAGCTCGACCGGCTGAGGCAGGACCACAGCGGATGCCGGGTCCTCCGCGACCTCTCCGGCGCCGACGGCCTCGAAGACGCGCGGCAGCAGTGTGCGGAACTCGAGCCGGGCGAAGATGTCGCGGACGGCCTGCGCGTCGATGGGAGCCACCACGAGGTCGCCTGGTGCGACCGGGAGCTCGACGTCCGTGAGCAGCCGGTTGAGCTTGCGGTTGCGGCGCACGTCGTCGATGTGGTCGCGCAGATTGCCCCCGACGACGCCCTTGATCTCCACTGAGCGCTCGAGCAGCTCGTCGAGCGAGCCGAACTGGGTCAGCCACTTGACGGCGGTCTTCTCGCCGACCTTCGGCACACCGGGGAGGTTGTCGCTCGTCTCGCCGACCAGGGCTGCGATGTCGGGGTACTGCTCGGGCCGCACGCCGTATCGTTCCTGCACCGTCACGGGGTCATACCGCTTCAACTGCGAGACACCCTGCACCGAGGGGTACAGCAGGGTCACATCGTCGGTGACCAGCTGGATCGTGTCGCGATCGCCCGAGACGACGAGGACGTCGTAGCCCTCTGCGGCACCCTGCGTGGAGAGCGTCGCGAGGATGTCGTCGGCCTCGATGCCCTCTTTGGTGAGCACCGGAATGGACATCGCGGCGAGGCAGTCCTGCAGCAGCGGGATCTGGCCGCGGAACTCCTGCGGGGTCTCGGAGCGGGTCGCCTTGTACTCGGGGTACTCGTCGGTGCGGAAGGAATGACGCGAGGTGTCGAACGCCACCGCAATGTGCGTCGGCTTCTCGGCCTTGATGAGGTTCACGAACATCGACAGGAAGCCGTAGATGGCGTTCGTGTGCTGGTTGTCCTTCGTCGTGAAGTTCTCGACCGGAAGGGCGAAGAAGGCACGATAGGCGAGCGAATGGCCGTCGACGACCATGAGGGTAGGCTTTGCGGAGTCCGTCACCCTGTCAGCCTAACGAGGACGGCAGACACCCGCTGAGGAGGATTCATGAGCGACGTCGCGATGAGCGAAGGACTCGCGTGGGCCACGGCCCGGGGCATGGGCGCGCTCGCCGAGAAGATGGGCATCGCGTTCACCGAGTTCTCCATCGAGCGCTCCGTCGCCACGATGCCGGTGGAGGGCAACACCCAGCCGGTCGGCCTCGTGCACGGCGGCGCCTACGTGGTGCTGGGAGAATCGCTCGGCTCCATGGCGGCGAACCTGCATGCGGGCCCCGGTCGCCTCGCGGTGGGTGTCGACATCAACGCGACGCACACCCGGTCGGCGACGTCCGGTGTGGTGACCGGCGTGTGCACGCCCATCCATCTCGGCCGGAGCATCACCGTGCACGAGATCGTGGTCACCGACGATCAGGGCCGACGGTGCTCGACGATCCGGATCACGAACATGATCAAGACCGTGGACTGAGCGCGCGCTCAGAGATCGTACTCCCACCTCGTCCACGATCGCGACGATTCCTCTCCTATGGAACCGACGCTCTCGAGTGAGTCCGTCGTGTCGTGAAGATGACGGACCGTCTCCGGTTCGAGCAGCTCCCGGCCCTCATCATCGTGATGGACGACGCCGATGTCGACGAGCCAGCCGATCCGCAGTTCGATCCGATCGACCCGGTCGATGGTCGCCCGATAGGGGATCTCGATGATCTCCGTCTCGTGAGCTTTCGCCAGGGCCAGCGAGTACCTGTTGACCGCGTCTGCGATCTCATCTCCGGTGAGGAAGGCGCCGAAGCTCATCACTATGCGCTTCATCATGACCTCGGTTCGCGTTGCACGATGCGTCACCTCGTGAGGCGACGTACGGACGATGATAGGGGCGCCCCACCGACGGGCGCTGCCCCCTTGACTCCGATTGCGAAAAGGTCGAGGATCAGCGATCAGTTCAGACGCCCCGTCGTGCGTCTGCCGATCACCGATGGGTCCTGAAGATCCGCTGGAACAGCAGGTGGTCCTGCCACTCCCCCGCGATCTTCAGGTACTCCGGAGCCAGGCCGATCCGCTCGAAGCCGTTCGCCGCGAGCACGCGCTGCGAACCGATGTTGTGCAGCAGAGTGGCCGCCTGCATCCGGTGCAGTCGCAGTTCCGTGCGGGCGTAGTCGAGTAGCTGCGCCACCGCGCGTGTGGCGAGACCCTGGCCGGTGCGTGACGCATCGATCCAGTAGCCGAGATCGGCGCTCCAGAACGCGCCTCGCACGATGTTGTTGATGTTCATCCGGCCGCGGATCTCGCCGTCGGCGGACTCGATCACGAAGCGGATGCTGCGCCCTGCAGCTGCATCCTCCACGCACTGTCTCGCGTGGTTCTCCTGCCATTCGGCCGTGAAGAAGTCCGCGGAGCGCGTGGGCTCCCACGGCTCGAGATGAGAGCGGTTCGCGGTGTAGGCGCGAGCGAGCGCGGCGCCGTCACCCGTGCGCACCGCGCGAAGCGAGTGCTCCGCGTCGAGCGGACGCAATGCCTACTTCTTCGGCGCGAGCTGCTCGATGATCGCCTTGGCGACGTCCTGCATCGTGAGGCGGCGGTCCATGGACGCCTTCTGGATCCAGCGGAACGCCTCGGGCTCGCTCAGGCCCATCTTCTCGTTCAGCAGGCCCTTGGCGCGATCCACGAGCTTGCGCGTCTCGAAGCGCTCGACCATGTCGGCGACCTCGGCCTCGAGCGTGATGATCTGCTCGTGACGTGCGAGGGCGATCTCGATCGCAGGCAGCAGGTCGTTCGGTGTGAACGGCTTGACGACGTACGCCAGGGCGCCCGCCTCGCTCGCGCGCTCTACCAATTCCTTCTGGCTGAACGCCGTGAGCAGCACGACGGGAGCGATGTTTCCCTTGTGCAGCTTCTCGGCGGCGCTGATGCCGTCGAGCTGGGGCATCTTCACATCCATGATGACGAGATCGGGACGCAGCTCGGTCGCGAGCGCCACCGCCGTCTCGCCGTCTCCGGCTTCTCCGACGACGTCGAAGCCGTTGTCGCGGAGGATCTCGACGATGTCGAGACGGATCAGCGATTCGTCCTCGGCGACGACGACGCGTCGGGGGGCGGATGCCGTGGGCTGCTCAACCTGTTCTTCGGTCACGGGTCCATCTTAGTAGAGCCATGCCGAGTGCAAGCTTCAGGCCGCACGCCGGGCGGTTCCCCCGCTTGCCCTGCGCTAAAGTCGAAGGTGCGACACACGAGCCGGCGTGGCGGAATGGCAGACGCGGAGCACTCAAAATGCTTTGTCCGAAAGGGCGTGTGGGTTCGAGTCCCACCGCCGGCACTCGAATACTCGACCCCGCGGTCCCACGCTCGATTCACTCGGCGAGAGCCGCCAGCTCCGCCATCACGCGCGGATGCGCGAGGACGCGGAAGTGCCCGCCGGTGTCGAGCGGAACGTTCTTCGCCCCCGGAAGCTCGCTGCCCTCGGGGATGTGCGGATCGAAGCGGGCGTACACCGACACGATCCTCGCGTTGACGTCCGACTGGGCCGACAGAGCGCGGATCGACGGGTCGTCGGGCGAGAACGCGCGAAGGGTGCGCACCGGCATCCGCCGCGCGTAGCGTGATCCCCCGAACGGCGTCGCGATCGCGAGCATCGAGCGCACCCGGTCGGCCGCGGGCCCGAGCATGACCTGCTTGCCGGCGAGTCCCCCCTTGCTGTGCGCGACGAGGATCACATCGTGCAGGTCATGCTCCTGAAGGTAGGAGGTCACATGCAGCGCCATCTCCGTCACAGGCCGTCGGCTGTGCGCCAGAACCTCGAGCACATGCACCGGGTGACCGCGCTCGTGCAGGGCCTCGACGAGGGGCTGCAGGAAACGCCACGTCTCGTAGACGCCGGGCAGTACGACGATCGGCGCGCCGGGTCCGCCGACGAAGGAGCCGGCATCCGTCCGCCCGACGAATGCCCGAATCTGCCACACGGCCGCGTACGCGTAGTCGGCCGCCCACCAGCCGAGCTTCTGCAGCGCGTTCATCGAGTCGACCAGACGCGCGTCGCGTGGAAGAGGATCGCGGATGCCACGGCTCTCGGTGACGACTGCTGCACGACGTGGTGGCCACGGGGGATCTCCACGAGGCGCGCGATGGGCGAGCGAGCGACGAGGCGCCGACACCAGTCGCGCCCGGCCACGGGGTCGCGTCCGCCTCGCATCACGAGCAGCGGCGCCATGAGGGTGGCGGCCTTCGCCTCGGTCGGATAGGCCAGCATGTGGCGCAACTGGGTGAGGTACCACGGCACGCCGCACCGGAGGTAGTCGGTGAACACGATCGCGTTGATCGACGCCGACTCCCCCAGCGTGTCGACTGCGAGTGCTCTCGCCTGCGAGCCGGGCGTTCGATGTCCGTCGTCTGCGACCGGGCCGATCGCGACCACCATCCTCACCTGGTCGGGGCGCTGCAGTGCTGCCTCGATCGCCCACTGCGCGCCCATGGAGTGCCCGACGAGCACGATCGGTTCATGAGCCAGCTCGCCGACGACCCCGGCCAGCGCGGCGGACATCTCCGGAATCCCGACGTCGCCTGCGGGCTTGGGCAGCCCGCCGAAGCCGGGGAGATCGATCGACACCACGGCGGTCTCGGCGCTCAGCGCCTGGTGAAGGCGTGCCAGGTAACGGTGCGACATGCCGATGCCGTGCACCAGCACGACGGCGGGTGCGGTGGATCCTGCAGGACGCGGACTCTCGATCACCCGGAAAGCGAGGCCGGCCCTGTCGAGGCGGCGTCCGTATGCAGCCATGACTGCAACCTATCGCGGGGACGGCGAAGGGGGCAGGACCGAAGCCCTGCCCCCTTCGAATCCGAACGTCAGATTCCGGCCTTGTAGATCGGCGCGGCACCGCGGATGGTGTCGCCGACCTTGTGGACGCGGAGGTCGTTCGTCGAACCGATGATCCCGGGAGGGGAACCGGAGATCACGACGACCTTGTCTCCCTCTTCGGCGAGGCCGTTGCCGAGCAGGTGCTCATCGACCTGGTGGTACATCGCGTCGGTGTGCTGCACGACGTCGACCAGCGTGGACGTGATGCCCCACGTGAGCGCCATGCGGCGACGGATGCCGGGCTCGGGCGTGAACGCGAGCATCGGGATGCGCGAGCGCAGGCGCGACAGGCGGCGGGCCGAGTCGCCCGACTGCGTGAACACGCAGAGGTACTTCGCCTCGACGAACTCCGCGACCTCGAGGGCTGCGAGCGTGATCGCGCCGCCCTGGGTGCGCGGCTTCGTGGTGAGCGGCAGCACTCGCTCGAGGCCGTGCTCCTCGGTCGACTCGATGATGCGGGCCATGGTCTCGACCACGATCACCGGGTAGTCGCCGACGCTCGTCTCGCCCGAGAGCATCACCGCGTCGGCGCCGTCGAGCACCGCGTTCGCGACGTCGGAGGTCTCGGCGCGCGTCGGCACAGGGCTGCTGATCATCGATTCGAGCATCTGCGTGGCGACGATGACGGGCTTCGCCATGCGGCGGGCGAGCTCCACGGCGCGCTTCTGCACGATCGGAACGGCTTCGAGGGGAAGCTCGACGCCGAGGTCGCCGCGGGCGACCATGATGCCGTCGAACGCGTCGACGATGCCCTCGAGCGCGTCGACCGCCTGCGGCTTCTCGATCTTCGCGATGACGGGAACCTTAACGCCCTCTTCGGCCATGATCTCGTGGACGCGGTCGACGTCCGAGGCGTTGCGCACGAACGAGAGAGCGATGAGGTCGGCGCCGGTGCGAAGACCCCAGCGCAGGTCGTCCTCGTCCTTCTCGCTCAGGGCGGGGACGTTGACCGCGACGCCGGGCAGGTTGATGCCCTTGTTGTTCGACACGGCTCCGGCGACGATGACCTTGGTCGTGACGGTGACGCCGTCGGTCTCGACGACCTCCACGCGCACCTTGCCGTCATCGATGAGCAGGAAGTCGCCGGGCTTGACGTCCTGAGGCAGACCCTTGAAGGTCGTGCCGCAGATGTCCTTGTTGCCGATGATGTCCTCGGTGGTGATCTTGAAGATGTCGCCGGCCTGCAGCTCGTAGGGGCCGTTCTCGAACCGGCCGAGGCGGATCTTCGGGCCCTGCAGGTCGACGAGGACCGCGACGGCCTTGCCGGCGTCGTCGGCCGCGCGGCGGACGTTCGCGTAGTTGTTCTCATGCACGGAGTAGTCACCGTGGCTGAGGTTCAGCCGGGCGACGTCGACCCCCGCCTCGATGATGGCTCGCACGGTTTCGTATGTGGACGTTGCGGGGCCCAGGGTGGCGACGATTTTCGCGCGTCTCAACAGATTCTCCAGGGTAGAGGGGGATAGAAATCAGGCGACGATGCCGGGCTCAGCCTACGCGGGCTGAAGCCCGATCGCGACATCGGTCGGGCGCACCGGCTCGGGAAGGACGGTCTCGCCCATCAGGAACCTGTCGACGTTCGCCGCAGCGGCGCGTCCTTCGGCGATGGCCCACACGATCAGCGACTGGCCACGGCCCGCGTCGCCGGCCACGAAGACACCGGGAATGGTGGACTGGTAGGACGAGTCGCGCTGGAAGTTCCCGCGGTCGGTGAACTGCGGGCGCACCTCGTCGGAGAAGCCGTCCTGCTCGGGACCGGTGAAGCCCATCGCGATCAGCACGAGGTCAGCGGGGATCTCGCGCTCGGTGCCGCTCTTGGGGACGCGGCGTCCGTCGATGTACTCGGTCTCGGCCACGCGCAGGGCGCGGACCTCGCCCACCTCGTTCGAGAGGAACTCCACGGTCGATGCGAGATAGACGCGCTCGCCGCCCTCCTCGTGGGCTGACGACACCTCGAACACGGTCGGCATCATCGGCCACGGCTGGTGACCGGGACGCTCTTCGCCCGGCTGCTTGCCGATCGCGAGGTTCGTGACGCTCAGCGCGCCCTGACGGTGGGCGGTGCCGATGCAGTCGGCTCCGGTGTCGCCACCGCCGATCACGATGACGTGCTTGCCCTCGGCGGTGATCTGCTCGGGGACCTTGTCGCCGGCGACCGCGTGGTTCGACTCCACGAGGTACTCCATCGCGAAGTGCACGCCGTCGAGGTCGCGACCGGGGATCGCCAGGTCACGGGGGACGGTCGAGCCCGTCGCGACGACGACCGCGTCGTACCGGGCGCGGAGGTCGGCCCAGCTGATGTCGTTGCCGATCTCGACTCCCGCGCGGAAGCGGGTGCCCTCCTCCTGCATCTGACGCAGGCGCGCCTCGAGCTGCGACTTCTCCATCTTGAAGTCCGGGATGCCGTAGCGGATCAGGCCGCCGATGCGGTCGTCGCGCTCGAACACGGCGACCGTGTGGCCGGCGCGCGTCAACTGCTGGGCGGCCGCGAGACCCGCGGGGCCCGAGCCTACGACTGCGACGGTCTTGCCGGTCAGGCGAGCCGGCGGCTGCGCCTCGACCCAGCCCTTGCTGAAGGCCTCGTCGATGATCGAGACCTCGATCTGCTTGATCGTCACGGCGGGCTGGTTGATGCCCAGCACGCAGGCGCTCTCGCAGGGCGCGGGGCACAGACGACCCGTGAACTCCGGGAAGTTGTTGGTGGCGTGGAGGCGGTCGATCGCGGCGCGGCCCTCGCCGCGCCAGGTGAGGTCGTTCCACTCCGGGATCAGGTTGCCGAGCGGGCAGCCCTGGTGGCAGAACGGCACGCCGCAGTCCATGCAGCGGCTCGCCTGGCGGCGAAGCACGGCCTGGTCTCCGGGCTCGTACACCTCCTTCCAGTCGAGGATGCGCACGGGGACCGGGCGACGAGCCGGAAGCTCGCGCTCGGTGACCTTCAGAAAACCTTTGGGATCAGCCACCGGTCACCTCCAGGATGCGGTTCCAGACGATATCGCCGTCGGGGTCGATCCCCTCGGCCACTGCTTCCTCGCGCATGCTGCGCACGGCGGCGTAGTCACGCGGGAGGACCTTCACGAACTCGGACGCGATCGTCTCGAAGTCCGCGAGGATCTCGGATCCGAGCGGAGACGCCGTGCGCTCCACGTGCTCGGAGACGAGCCCGCGCAGGACCTCCAGGTCAGCGCGGTCCAGCGGCATGAGCAGGAGCTCGCCGCTGCCGAGGGACTGGGCGTTGATCTTCGCCGAGTCGAGCGAGCGGACGTACGCCACTCCCCCGGACATGCCTGCGCCGAAGTTGCGCCCCGTCGGGCCGAGGATCACCGCGACTCCACCGGTCATGTACTCGAGCGCGTGGTCGCCCACGCCCTCGACGACCGCGGTGGCGCCGGAGTTGCGCACCAGGAACCGCTCGCCCACGACGCCGGAGATGAACATCGAGCCGGACGTCGCGCCGTAGCCGATGACGTTGCCGGCGATGACGTTCTCGTGCGGCGCGATCGACGACCCGCGCGGCGGGCGGATGGTGATGTCGCCACCGGAGAGTCCCTTGCCGACGTAGTCGTTGGCGTCGCCCTCCAGGCGCAGCACGATCCCCGACGGCATGAACGCCCCGAGCGACTGCCCGGCGGTGCCGTGGAGCGTCACGTCGATCGTCTCGCGCGGAAGTCCGGCTGCGCCGTGGCGCGCGGTCACCTGGTGACCGAGCATGGTGCCGACGGCGCGTTCGGTGTTCGCGATTGGCAGCTCGATCACGACGTGCTCGCCGTTCAGCAGAGCATCCTTCGCGATGTCGATGAGCTGCACGTCGAAGTGCTTCTCGAGCTCGTGGTCCTGTGCCCGGCCGCTGCGACGAGGCTCCCCCGCCGGGAAGGCAGGGCCCTCGAGGATCGGCGTGAGGTCGAGGCCCTCGCTCTTCCAGTGCTCTACGGCCGCATCGACTCCGAGCAGGTCGGCACGGCCGACGATCTCGTCGATCGAGCGGAAGCCGAGCTCCGCGAGGATCTCGCGGACCTCTTCGGCGATGAACTCCATGAAGTTCACGACGAACTCGGGCTTGCCCGTGAAGCGCTCGCGGAGAACCGGGTTCTGGGTGGCGACGCCGACGGGGCAGGTGTCGAGGTGGCACACGCGCATCATGATGCAGCCACTGACGACGAGCGGAGCCGTGGCGAACCCGAACTCCTCTGCGCCCAGCAGCGCGCCGATGATCACGTCGCGGCCCGTCTTGAGCTGGCCGTCGACCTGCACCACGACGCGGTCGCGCATGCCGTTGAGCATGAGCGTCTGCTGCGTCTCGGCGAGACCGAGCTCCCACGGGGTGCCTGCGTGCTTGAGGGAGTTCAGCGGGCTCGCGCCTGTTCCGCCGTCGTGGCCGGAGACCAGGATTACATCGCTGAGCGCCTTCGCGACTCCCGCGGACACCGCGCCGATGCCCGACTGGCTGACGAGCTTGGTGTGGATCCTCGCCTCGGGGTTCGCACGCTTCAGGTCGAAGATCAGCTGCTTGAGGTCCTCGATCGAGTAGATGTCGTGGTGAGGCGGCGGCGAGATGAGTCCGACGCCCGGAGTCCCGCCGCGCGTGCGGGCGACCCACGGGTACACCTTCTGAGGCGGCAGCTGACCGCCCTCGCCGGGCTTGGCGCCCTGGGCGAGCTTGATCTGGATGTCGTCCGACTCCGTGAGGTACTGACTCGTGACGCCGAAGCGCCCGGACGCGACCTGTTTGATGGCGCTGCGGCGCTGCGGGTCGACAAGCCGGTCGGCATCCTCCCCGCCCTCACCGGTGTTCGACTTCCCGCCGATCCGGTTCATCGCGATCGCGAGAGTCTCGTGCGCCTCCTTGGAGATCGAGCCGTAGCTCATCGCCCCCGTGGAGAACCGCTTGACGATCTCGGAGACCGGCTCGACCTCGCTGAGGGGAACCGGCTTGCGGTGACCGGTGCGCAGCGTGAACAGACCGCGCAGCGTCTTCAGCTCGGATGCCTGGTCGTCGACCATCTTCGTGTACTCGCGGAAGATGTCGTACCGGCGCTCGCGCGTGGAATGCTGCAGCTTGAAGACCGTCTCGGGGTTGAACAGGTGCGGCGAACCGTCGCGACGCCACTGGTACTCGCCGCCGGTCCACAGCCGCTCGTGCGCACGCGCAGCGGCATCCTCGGGATAGGCGTAGTCGTGACGCGCCTGGTTCTCGGCGAAGATGTCCTCGATCGTGATGCCGCCGAGCTTGGACTCGGTACGCGTGAAGTAGGCGTCGATGACCTCCTGGCTGAGGCCGATGGCCTCGAACACCTGAGCACCGGCGTAGGACGACACGGTCGAGATGCCCATCTTCGACATGATCTTCAGCACGCCCTTGCCGAGCGCGTAGATCAGATTGCGCACGGCCTTCTCCGGCGTGATGCCGGTGATGTAGCCGGTGCGCACGAGGTGCTCGACCGTCTCCATGGCGAGATACGGGTTCACCGCCGAGGCGCCGTAGCCGATCAGCGTGGCCACGTGGTGCACCTCGCGCACATCACCGGCCTCGACGATCAGGCCGACCTTCATGCGGTTCTCGCGGCGGATCAGGTGGTGGTGCACGGCGGCGACCATGAGCAGCGACGGGATCGGCGTGAGGTCCTTGTTGGAGTCGCGGTCCGACAAGATGATGAACTCGGCGCCGCGCTCGATGGCCTCGTCGACCTCAGCGCACATCTCGTCGAGGCGCTCGGCGAGAGCCTGGGGCCCGACGTCGAAGTGATACAGACCCTTGACGGTCGCGCTCGAGCGGCCGGGCAGCGCCTTGTCGATGTGACGGATCTTCGACAGCTCGTCGTTGTCGATCACCGGGAAGTCGAGAGACACCGTGCGGGTGTGATCGGGTCCCCACGTGAGCAGGTTGCCCTCTGGGCCGAGCCCGAGCTTGAGGCTGGTGACGACCTCTTCGCGGATCGAGTCCAGCGGCGGGTTGGTCACCTGCGCGAACTGCTGCGTGAAGTAGTCGAAAAGCAGACGCGGACGCTTGCTGAGCACGGCGATCGGGGTGTCCGATCCCATCGCGCCGAGAGGCTCGACGCCATTCTGGCCCATGGGGGTCAGCAGGATCCGCACCTCCTCCTCCGTGTAGCCGAAGGTGCGCTGACGACGGGTGATCGATGCGGGCGGGTGCACGATGTGCTCGCGCTCGGGAAGGTCGGCGAGGCGGACCGCTCCGGCGTCCAGCCACTCCTGCCACGGGTGCATGGTGGCGAGATCGTGCTTGATCTCCTCGTCGTCGATGATCCGGCGCTGGGCCGTGTCGACGAGGAACATCTTGCCCGGCTGCAGACGCCCGCGGCGCTTGATGCGCTCGGGCTCGAAGGTGAGCACGCCGGTCTCGGAGCCGATGACGACGAGCCCGTCGGTGGTCTCGGTCCAGCGACCGGGGCGCAGGCCGTTGCGGTCGAGGGTGGCGCCCACGAGGGCGCCGTCGGTGAAGATGAGGGCGGCAGGACCGTCCCACGGCTCCATCTGGTTCGAGTGGTACTCGTAGAACGAGCGCAGCTCGGGAGAGATGTCGGACTGCTTCTCGTACGCCTCGGGGACCATCATCATGATCGCGTGCGGCAGGCTGCGGCCGGTCAGCGTCAGAAGCTCGAGGACCTCGTCGAAGGATGCGGAGTCACTGGCGCCGTCGGTGCAGATCGGCAGCAGCGGCTCGATGTCGCCGAGGAGCTCGGACTCGAGCTGCGACTGGCGCGCGCGCATCCAGTTGCGGTTTCCGCCCACGGTGTTGATCTCGCCGTTGTGCGCGAGCATGCGAAGAGGCTGAGCCAGCGGCCACGACGGGAACGTGTTCGTCGAGTAGCGCGAGTGCACCACGGCGAGCTCGCTCGCGAAGCGCTCGTCCTGCAGATCGGGATAGAACGGCTCGAGCTGGAGCGTCGTGACCATGCCCTTGTAGCCGAGCGTGCGCGCTGAGAGCGTGACGAAGTAGGCGCCGAGCTCGTGGCCGGCGCGCTTGCGCAGACGGTAGGCGACCCGGTCGAGGGCGATGCCGGTGAGCGGGGCGTCGGCGTGCGTCGCTCCCCCGGCGCTCACGAAGAGCTGCTCGAAGGCGGGCCGCGCCTCATCCGCGAGCTTGCCGAGGTTCTCGTTCACGGTGGGCACTTCGCGCCAGCCGAGGACGCGGAGTCCCTCGTCCTTCGCGATCTTCTCGATGCCGGCCTTCTGCTGGCGGCGCTGGCTCGAGTCGCGCGGGAGGAACGCGAGGCCTGCGGCGTACTCGCCGACCGGCGGCAGCTCGAAGCCCGTGACGGCTCGGAGGAAGGCGTCGGGCATCTGGGTGAGGATTCCCGCGCCGTCTCCGGTGCCGGCATCCGACCCGATCGCACCGCGGTGCTCGAGGTTGCGCAGCGCCTCCAGGGCGAGCGAGATGATGTCGTGGCCCGCTTCGCCGCGCAGGGTCGCGACCATGGCGAGGCCGCACGCGTCCTTCTCGAACGCGGGGTTGTACATGCCCTGCTTCGGGGGGTAGGCGCCGGATGCGCCGTAGGGAGGCTGGAAATACACCTGAACCGTCCTCAGATCAGTCGGGGAGACCCGGGGACGTCATTGGCCGGGCGAATGCATGGGGTTCCGCACGGAACGGCGGCTTAGCGGGAGCCTTCCGCTTCCGTGGGAGCGGTGCTTGTGGCTGCGGCTCCTGCGGGGACTTCTTCGGCATCAGGCTCGCTGAGATCCACGAAGTCAGAGGGATTGTTCTGCGAGTCTACAACAGCGTCGACATCCTTCCGGCCGCGACCCGGCTGGTACGGCGACGGCTCGAGGCCGGGGTGCCTGCGGCTCTGCACGACGAGGATCACCAGACCGACGACGACACCGAGGATGGCGGCCCAGACGTTGCTGCGCAGACCGAAGTAGATCTCACTCGGATCGATGCGGATCGATTCCCACACGATGCGGCCCGCGCTGTACCAGATGAGGTAGATCGCGAACAGACGGCCCCACTGCAGGGCGGTCGCCTTGCGGCTCAGCCAAAGCAGCACGATGACGCCGAGACCGTTCCAGATCACCTCGTACAGGAAGGTGGGGTGGAACAGCGTCCCCTCGGGGAGGCCAGGGGGGAACGCCGAGTTCGTCGATTCGATCTCCAGACCCCACGGCAGGTCGGTGGGCAGACCGTACAGCTCGTGGTTGAACCAGTTGCCGAAGCGGCCCATCGCCTGTGCGAGCAGCAGGCCGGGCGCGAGCGCGTCGGCGAAGGTCCAGAAGCGGATGCCGGTCCACTTGCAGCCGAGCCATGCGCCGATCGCGCCGCCGATCAGGGCGCCGTAGATCGCGATGCCGCCCTCCCAGATGGCCCAGATCGAGCCGGGCTGGAACGGGTTCCACGTGTTATGGCCGGCGCCGAAGTAGTCGTTCGGGTGAGTGAAGACGTGATAGAACCGCGCGGTGATGATCGCCAGCGGCACTGCCAGGATCGAGATGTCGATCACGACCCACGGCTCGGCTCCTCGGCGCGTCAGGCGGCGGTTCGTCAGCAGCACGGCGGCGATGATGCCGGCGATGATGCAGAGCGCGTAGAAGTGGATGCGGATCGGGCCCAGGTCGAAGTAGGCGACAGGAGGGCTCGGGATGCTGGCGAGCACGCCGGTGAAGGTGCTGTGGAGCGCGAGGGACATGAGTGCGATTCTAGTTCTCGTGTACGGGGCGTGCCGACGACGTGCCGGTGGCCAGGGTGCGGGTGACTTCGGCGAGAGCGGGGATGCCGCCGTCGCGGAGGGCGCGGACGAGTGCGGTGCCGACGATCGCGCCGTCCGCATACTCGCTGACGCCGGCGATCTGCTCGGCCGTGGAGATGCCGATGCCGACGCAGGCGCGCTTCGCGCCGTGCTCGCGCAGGCGCCCGACGAGAGTGCGGGCGGCCCGGTCGAGCTCGGCGCGTTCGCCGGTGATCCCCATGGTCGAGACCGTGTAGACGAAGCCGGTGGATGCCGCGACCACGAGGTCGAGGCGGGCATCCGGCGATGTCGGGGCGGCGAGGAACACCCGGTCGAGGCCGGTGCGCTCGCTCGCGGCGATCCACTCCCCTGCGACCTCGGGCGTGATGTCGGGTGTGATCAGACCTGCGCCGCCGGCCGCGAGCAGATCATCGGCGTAGCGGTCGACGCCGTACTGGAACACCGGGTTCCAGTAGGTCATCACGAGGACCGGCACGTCAGTCGCGGCGGAGATCGCGCGCACGGCCGTGAACAGGTCCTTCATCTTGAAGCCGTTCGCCAGCGCCGCGGTGGTCGCCTCCTGGATCACGGCGCCGTCCATCACCGGGTCGCTGTACGGCGGGCCCAGCTCGATGATGTCCACGCCGTTCTCGGCGAGGGCGATCGCGGCCTGGATGCTCGTCTCGAGATCGGGGAAGCCCACGGGCAGGTATCCCACGAAAGCGCTGCGACCCGCGGCCTCGGCCTTCTGGATCGCCGCCTCCACGCGACCGGTTCCGACGCTGACCCCGGCGCTCATGCGGATGCTCCCTCGTCGTAGAGCTTGAAGTACTTCGCCGCGGTGTCCATGTCCTTGTCGCCGCGACCGGAGAGGCACACGGCGAGCACGGCATCCGGCCCCAGCTCCTTGCCGAGGCGCAGGGCACCGGCCAGGGCGTGCGCAGACTCCACGGCGGGGATGATGCCTTCGGTACGGCTCAGCAGACGCAGCGCCTGCATGGCTTCATCGTCCGTCGCCGGGATGTACTCGGCACGGCCGATGTCGGCCAGCCAGGAGTGCTCGGGGCCGACGCCCGGATAGTCCAGGCCTGCGGAGATCGAATGGGACTCGATCGTCTGCCCGTCCTCGTCCTGCAGCACGTAGGTCTTCGCGCCGTGCAGGATGCCGGGGCGTCCGCGCTCGATCGAGGCCGCGTGCTTCGCGGTGTCGACGCCGTCGCCGGCCGCCTCGACGCCGTAGAGCTTCACGCCCTCGTCGTCGAGAAAGGCGTCGAACATGCCGATCGCGTTCGAGCCGCCGCCCACGCAGGCGATGACCGCATCCGGCAGCCGGCCGACCTCGTCGAGGAGCTGCTGACGCGCTTCCTCGCCGATGATCTTCTGGAAGTCGCGCACCATCGCCGGGAAGGGATGGGGGCCCGCGGCGGTGCCGAAGATGTAGTTGGTGGTCTCGACCGAGGCCACCCAATCACGGTAGGCGTCGTTGATCGCGTCTTTGAGGGTACGAGAGCCGGACTTCACCGCGACGACCTCGGCGCCGAGCAGACGCATGCGGGCCACGTTGAGCGCCTGGCGCTCCGTGTCGACCTCGCCCATGTAGATCGTGCAGTCGAGGCCGAACAGCGCGGCCGCCGTCGCCGTGGCCACGCCGTGCTGGCCGGCTCCGGTCTCGGCGATCACGCGCGTCTTGCCCAGGCGCTTTGTGAGCAACGCCTGGCCGAGCACGTTGTTGATCTTGTGCGAGCCGGTGTGGTTGAGGTCCTCGCGCTTGAGGAAGACGCGCGCGCCTCCCGCGTGCTCGGCGAAGCGCGCGACCTCGGTGAGCGGAGACGGACGTCCCGCGTAGGAGCTCAGGAGGTGGGCGAGCTCCGCCCGGAACCCGGGATCGACGATCGCCTCGGCGTACGCCTCGGTCAGCTCGTCGATGGCCGCGATCAGCGACTCGGGCATGTACCGCCCGCCGTACTCGCCGAACAGCGGACCGTGCTGGTCACGCAGACTCACTAGACCTCCAGGAAGCTCTTGAGGGTGGCGACCGGGTCGCCCGTGACGAGCGCTTCCCCGATCAGGACGACGTCTGCTCCCGCAGAGCGGTAGTGCGCGACGTCGGCAGGAGTGAGCACCGCCGACTCGGCGATCTTGACCGCGGAGTCGGGGATGCGGTCGACGAGGCGACCGAACAGGTCGCGGTCGAGTTCGAGGGTCTTCAGGTCGCGGGCGTTCACGCCGATCAGCGGAGAGCCGAGATCGATCGCCGCCTCGAGCTCGTCGGCCGAGTGCGTCTCCACCAGGGGCGTCATGCCGAGTTCCGAGATGAAGCCGAACAGATCCTTCAGCACGGCCGGCTCGAGACCCGCGACGATCAGCAGGACGAGATCGGCGCCCGCGGCTCTGGCCTCGAGCACCTGGTAGCGCGTCGCGATGAAGTCCTTGCGGAGCACGGGCAGCGACACCCTGGCGGTGACGGCCTCGAGGTCTGCGAGGCTGCCGCCGAAGCGCCGTTCCTCTGTGAGGACGCTGATCGCCGATGCACCGCCCTGCTCGTACAGCGACGCCTGGAGCGCGGGATCGGGGATCTCCGCCAGCGCGCCGCGAGACGGGCTCGCACGCTTGACCTCGGCGATGATCTTCACGCGGTCGGCAGGCGCCAGGAATCCGAGAGCGTCTTTGGCTGCAGGCCGGGCGAGCGCCTCGCGTTCGACCTCGGCGAGCGAACGGGTGAGCGCGCGACGCTCAGCGTCTGCGACAGCGCCGGCCGTCAGGTCGGCGAGGACCACTAGTGCGCCTTCGGCTGGTACTTGGGGCCCTTCGAGCCGTAGCCGGCCTTGGAGAGGATCCAGCCCACGAGTGCACCGACCGGGATGAGCACGACGGACGCCCAGACCAGCGCCGGCAGCTCGAAGCAGAAGAACAGCGTGCCGAGCGAGAAGCCGAGGAGCATGATGATCACGGCGGCCCAGGCAGCAGGCGAGTGTCCGTGGCCGGGGTCGGCGATCGGGTTGGTCATGTTCTCCTCCGAGGGACGGCTTAGCGGGATCGAATTCAGTCTATCGGGGTCAGCGTGTCGGGTCGGTGCCACGCGACAGCTCGTCCCAGGAATCGATCGCGTCGATCGGACCGGCCGCGGCAGAGGCCGTCTCGGCATCGGTCCGATAGCGACGGCCACCCCTCTTCCAGCCTCGCCAGGTGAGGAGGACGACGACTGCGGCGAGCAGGAGGATCACCCAGCCGACGAGGGCGATCACCGGCCAGGCGGAGGGGATGATCGCGTCGATGACCCCTTCGAGCGCGTCGGAGCCGGCGAGGCCGGTCGTCTCGGTGACGGTGGAGGAGACCGCGCCGAGCGGGGTCGCCAGCAGCAGCTGCAGCGTGCTCCAGCCCATCAGGACCGCGACCGCGCCGGCCAGCACGCCGAAGATCAGCCGCAGCACGGGCCCCGTGAGCGACAGCGCGGCCCCGAGGGCCAGGACCGCCAGGCTGAGGGGGGCGAGCAGCGGCAGCGCGGACGCACCGGGGACGAGGATGTCGGAACCGGCGTCTGCGCGCTGGACCGTGAGCCAGGTCTGGGTCGATGAGATGATGCCGATGGCTCCGCCGAGGAGGAACCCCGAGACGGCGATCGAGCGTCCGCGGCGAGCGAGATCCATCACTCGCCGGTCCCGGCGACGGCCTCGAGATCGGTCGTGTCGAAGCAGGTGCGCGTGCCGGTGTGGCAGGCGGGTCCGGTCTGATCGACGAGCAGCAGGATCGCGTCGCCGTCGCAGTCGAGTCTGGCCTCGTGCACGACCTGGATGTGGCCGGACGTGTCCCCCTTGCGCCAGTACTCCTGGCGGGAGCGCGACCAGTAGACGGCGCGGCCGGAGGTGAGCGTGCGGCGGAGAGCCTCGTCGTTCACCCAGGCCATCATGAGCACCTCACGGGTGTCGTACTGCTGCACGATCACGGGTGCGAGCCCGTCGGCGTTGAAGACGACCTGATCGATCCTGTCTTCGATGCTCATCGGACCAGCACTCCCCCCGCGCGCAGCGCGTTCTTCACATCGCCCACCGTGAGCGCACCGGTGTGGAAGACGCTCGCGGCGAGCACGGCGTCGGCCCCGGCTTTGATCGCTGGAGCGAAGTGCTCCACCGCCCCTGCCCCGCCTGAGGCGATCACGGGAACGGATGCCGCTTCACGCATGAGCCGGACCAGCTCGAGGTCGAAGCCGTCGCGGGTGCCGTCGGCGTCGATCGAGTTGACAAGCAGCTCGCCCGCTCCGCGCTCGGCGGCTTCGCGCGCCCACTCGATCGCGTCGATCTCCGTGAGCTTGCGCCCGCCGTGGGTGGTGACCACGAATCCCGAAGGCGTGCCACCGGCGCGCTTGACGTCGAGCGACAGCACGAGGACCTGCGCGCCGAAGCGGTCGGCGATCTCGCCGATCAGAGCCGGACGGGCGATCGCAGCGGAGTTCACGCCGACCTTGTCTGCACCGACGCCGAGCAGCCGGGCGACGTCGTCGACCGAGCGGACTCCCCCGCCGACCGTCAGCGGCACGAAGACCTGCTCGGCTGTGCGCTGCACGACGTCGTACGTCGTCGCGCGGGCGTCGACGGTCGCGGTGACGTCGAGGAAGGTGATCTCGTCGGCGCCCTGGGCGGCGTAGTGCCGCGCGAGCTCGACCGGGTCGCCCATGTCACGGAGATTCTCGAAGTTCACGCCCTTCACGACGCGCCCCTCGGCGACATCGAGACAGGGGATCACTCGCTTCGCGAGCGCCATCAGAGCCTCGCGTTGTGGATGGCCGTGACGAGGATCGCCCGCGCGCCCAGGGCGTACAGCTCGTCCATCACCGGGTTGACGCGCGACCGCGCGACCATGACCCGTACCGCGACCCACTCCGGATCGCGCAGTGGAGAGACGGTGGGCGATTCGATGCCGCCCGCGATCTTCACGGCCTCGTCGAGGAGCGCGACGGGGAGGTCGTAGTCGATCATGACGAATCGGCGCGCCACCATCACGCCGCGAAGGCGACGCAGGAGCGTGTCCGAGCCCTCGGCATCCGCCGGTCCCGAGATCAGGACCGCCTCGGACTCGAGGATCACCGGACCGAACACCTCGAGACCGGCCTGACGAAGCGTCGTGCCGGTCTCGACGACGTCGGCGACGGCATCCGCGACGCCGAGCCGCACAGCCGACTCGACGGCGCCGTCGAGGGGAACGAGATCGACCGCGATGCCGCGCTGGTCGAGGAACGCGTCGACGAGCCCGGGGTACGAGGTCGCGATGCGGAGTCCGTCGAGCTGCGAGACGTCGCTGTAGCGACCCGTCGGCGCCGCGAAGCGGAACGTGGAGGCGGCGAAGCCCAGGGCCTCGATCTCGCGGGCGCCCGGCATCCGCGCGTCCAGCAGCAGATCACGCCCGGTGATGCCCACGTCGATGGCGCCGGATCCGACGTAGGTCGCGATGTCCTTGGGACGGAGGAAGAAGAACTCGACGTCGTTCTCGGCGTCGACGATGTGCAGGGTCTTGGGATCGCGGCGTCCGGCGTAGCCGGCCTCCGCGAGCATGTCGGCGGCGGTCTCGGAGAGAGAGCCCTTGTTGGGAACAGCGATGCGCAGCATGATCAGCCTTCAGATCGAAACGAGTGGGGCGGAGCGCATCACAGATGTCGGTAGACGTCCGCGAGGGACAGACCCTTCGCGATCATCATCACCTGCACGTGGTACAGCAGCTGCGAGATCTCCTCGGCCGCCGCCTCCTCGGATTCGTACTCGGACGCCATCCACACCTCGGCGGCCTCCTCCACGATCTTCTTGCCGATCGTGTGGACTCCACCGTCGAGTTCGGCGACCGTGCCCGAGCCCTCAGGGCGGGTCTGCGCCTTGTGGCTGAGCTCGGCGAACAGTTCGTCGAAAGTCTTCACGATTCCAGGCTAGCCGCTCTGGCGAGGTCCCTCAGCCGCATGACGGCCGCTTCCACGTCGTCCGCCCCGTAGACGGCGGATCCCGCGACGAACGTGTCGGCACCGGCCGCGGCGGCGATCTCGATCGTGCTGTCGGAGATTCCTCCATCGACCTGCAGCCACACGTCCGATCCACGGCGCTTCGCCTCATCGGCGAGACCCCGCAGCTTGGGCATGGTCTCGGACATGAATCCCTGGCCGCCGAAGCCCGGCTCGACCGTCATCACGAGGATCTGGTCGAACTCGTCGATGATGTCGTACAGGCTCTCCCCCGCCGTGCCCGGTTTGATCGCGACGCCGGCGCGTGCGCCGATTCCGCGCAGGGTCCGGGCGAGGGCGACCGGGTCGGCGGCGGCTTCAAGATGGAAGGTCACGCTCGCGGCCCCGAGCTCGGCATACCCGGGCGCCCAGCGATCGGGATCGGTGATCATCAGGTGCACGTCGAGCGGCACCGGGCTCGTCGCCTGGATCCGCTCGACCATGTGGGGACCGAAGGTCAGGTTGGGGACGAAGTGGTTGTCCATCACGTCGACGTGCGCGAAGTCCGCCGTGGCGATCTTGGCCAGATCGCGCTGCATGTTCACGAAGTCCGCCGCGAGGATGCTCGGGTTGATCCGCGGTGCGCGAGGAAGCTGGTGGTGCAGGTGCATGGTGTCAGTCTCCCAGGGAATCGGAGGCGGGCCGCTGGATGAGTGCGAGGAACATCGCGTCGGTGCCGTGGCGATGCGGCCACAGCTGCACGCGGCCCGAGCCGTCGCCTGCGAGGTCGATCGGACTCTGCGCAAGACCGGCGATCACCGCACGCGCGTCGAGCTCGATGAACTCCGGCCGCTCGCGCAGCACCTCCTGCACCACGCCGGTGGTCTCCGCCAGGTGCGGAGAGCAGGTCACGTAGGCGACGATGCCGCCAGGAGCGAGTGCGTCGAGAGCGGCGGAGAGTAGTCCGGTCTGCAGCGGCACGAGCTCGGCGACGTCGGCGGGCGACTTCCGCCAGCGCGCCTCCGGGCGGCGGCGCAGAGCTCCCAGCCCTGTGCACGGGGCATCGACGAGGATGCGGTCGAAGGCGCCAGGACGGCTGCTCGCGAGCGCACGACCGTCCTGTTCATGCACGACGACCTCGCCCGGCACCGGACGCAGGGCGTTGCGCACCAGTCCCGCGCGAGCGGGCACGACCTCGTTCGCCTCGAGCGCGACCCCGTTCTCGTGCGCGATCGCCGCGAGCAGCGCGGTCTTGCCACCGGGGCCAGCGCACAGGTCGAGCCAGCGCTCCCCGGCGCGGATGGGCTCGACGGCGGCCAGCGCGAGCGCGACGAGTTGCGATCCCTCGTCCTGCACGCGGATCCGGCCGCCGGATCCCGCGACGATCCGGTGCGGGTCTCCGCCCGGTGAAGCGAACGCGGTGGAGGCGTACTGCCTCCGAGGCTCACCGGCGTCGGCGAGTCCCGGCAGAGCGACGAGAGTCACCTCGGGAGAGACGTTGTCCGCCTCGAGAAGCGCATCGAGCTCGAACGCGCGGTCCTCGGCGGCGAGAGCGCGCCGCAGCGCCCTGATCACCCAGACCGGGTGCGCGCTGCGCAGTGCCAGACGCTCGTCGTCCGAGCGGGCCTCCGACTCGATGCGCTCCTCCCAGTGCTCCGCGCTCTCGCGGGAGATCCGACGCAGCACGGCGTTGGCGAAGCTCGAGGCGCCCCTTCCCTGGGCCGCCGCCACGAGGTTCACTGACTCGTTCACGGCGGCGTGAGGGGCGACGCGGGTCGCGAGCAGCTGATGAGCGCCCAGCCGCAGGGCGTCGAGCACGGCGGGGTCGATCTCGGACGCCGGGCGATCGGCGGCGGCCGCGATGATGGCGTCGTACGTGCCACGGCGGCGCAGAGTGCCGTACGTGAGCTCGGTCGCCAGCGCCGCGTCCTGCGGGTCGAGTCCGGCCTCGGCGATCACGGAGGGAAGCATCAGGTTCGCGTAGGCGTCGGATGCGGACACCGCCCGAAGAACGTCGTACGCGACCCGCCTGGCGGGTTGGACCGCGCGCTCAGGGCGGCCCCGTCCGGAACGCGGCGGCCCCTGACGGCGCTCTCCACGCTGCTCCCCGCTCATGCGCCCGCTCGCAGATCTGCGGCGGCGCGCTGTCCGCGCCACCAGTCCGTGGCGCTCATCGCGCCCTTGCCTGCCGGCTGCACACGGGTGACGGCGAGCGGCCGGGTCGCGGTGCCGATCAGCAGCTCCTTCTTCGTCGCGACGATCTCACCCGGATCGAGGTGCTCCTCCATACTCGGCGCGGCCTCGAGCACCTTCACGCGGATGCCGTCGACGGTGGTGTGCGCGCCGGGTTCGGGCGTCACGCCGCGGAACCGCGCGAACACCCGCTCGAGCGGCTCGCTCCAGTCGAGAAGCCCGTCCTCGAGCACCAGCTTGGGCGCGATCGTCGGCTCGCCCTCCTGCGGAAGCGCTGCAGCGGTGCCATCAGCGATCGACGCGACGACCTCGGCGGTGAGCTCGGCGCCGCCGATGGCGAGGGCGTCGAGGGCGGCATCCGCCGTCGCATCGGACGCCACGTCGATGATGCGCTTCGCGAACACGTCGCCGGCGTCGAGAGCGGGCACGAGCTGGAACACACTCGCCCCGAGATGCGCGTCTCCCGCGATGAGGGCGCGCTGCACCGGCGCGGCGCCACGCCACTGCGGCAGAAGCGAGAAATGCAGATTGATCCAGCCGTGCGCCGGCGCCGACAGCAGGGGCTCGCGCACGAGTCCGCCGTACGCGACGATGACCCCGAGGTCCGTCTCCAGTGCGCTGATCGCGGCCGTCGCCTCGTCGTCGAGCCGCGCGGCCCGGATGATCGGGAGACCGAGCTCGTCCGCCGCCTGGGCGACGGGCGAGGGTGTGAGCACGCGCTTGCGTCCGAGCGGGGCATCCGGGCGCGTGACGACCGCCGCGATGTCGTGCTCGGCCGCGAGACGGCGAAGGGTGGGAACGGCAGCCGTGGGCGTGCCGGCGAAGACGAGGCGCATGAAGGTTCTCCGGAAGGGATCAGAGTTCTGGATCGAGGATATCGAGGCGCACGGAGAGTGCGATACGCGCGGTGCGGCCCTTGCCGCGGCGCGCGGCGACGGCCTCCGCGACGACCGCGGCGCGGAGGGCGGCGGCGACGCGGGCGCCTGCGCTGTAGTCGAACCGCACGAGGGCCCGGACTCTGGGTGGCACGTCGTCGGAATCGACGGGGACGGGGCCGAGCACGGCCTCCTTGGGCAGGCCGACCTCGGCGAGTCCCTCGATCGCACGTGCGACAGCCGCCTGAGTCCCCTCTACGAGCGCCACGCGAGCGGCGGGGGGCATGTGCAGAGGGGCTCGTTCGGTCAGTTCCGCGCGGGCGTAGCCGGACTGGTTCCAGGTGGCGAGAGCGCGGGCGATCCCCCCGTCGACGCCGACGAGGTGAACGGGAGCGCCCGGCGCAGCCAGGGCCGCGGCGTTCGACCACCATCGCAGGCACGACTCGCCGATGCGGAGGTCGGGCGCCTGTAGCATGCGGGGTCCGTCGAGCAGCACGACAGCTCGATAGCCGCCGTCGGCGACGGGCTCGGCACCGCGTGTGGCCACGACGAGCGCGGGCTTGTCGGCCACGCGTTCGACGGGGTGGGCGCCGTCCGCCACGATCACGCGCACCCCGGGGAACGCCCTCCCGAGTTCGTCGGCCGTGCGTTCGGTCCCGGATGAGGCGAGCCGCAGCTGTGTCGACGAGCACGAGGGGCAGGCCCATGCCCGCGCTCCCCTGCCGCACCAGCCGCACACCGGCAGTGCCCCGCGGTGCTTCGCGCCGAGCGGACCGCCGCAGTGCGCGCATCTCGCAGGCGCGCGGCACTCGGCGCACACGAGCGAGGGGGCGAAGCCCGGTCGCGAGACCTGCACGAGCACGGGTCCTTCGGCGGCGGCGTTGCGGGCGGACAGGAACGCCGATGACGGCATCCGCTGCGCGGTCGGCTGATCCATCTCCTGCGGGGTGCTGAGCACGACCCTCGGAAGAACCCGCCGAGTGGCCCTGACGTCCTGCAGCCATCCGTGTGCGACGAGTCGCTCCACATCGGTGGTCCTGGTGTGGCCTGCGTACAGGAGCGCCGACCCTTCCTGCTCCTGCCGGATCAGTGCGACGTCGCGAGCGTTCGTATAGGGGGCGAGCGGTTCACCGAACAGCGGGTCCCCGTCGTCCCAGAGCGCGACAAGTCCCGCCCGCACCGGCGCGTAGACGGCCGAGCGGTTGCCGACGACGACGCACGGCGCCTCCTCGAGGCTGCGCAGGAACGAGCGGTACCGATCAGGATTCGACTGACGAGAGTCGTATCGCGCGATGGCCTCGGCGGGCAGCAGTTCCTCGAGCGCCGCGAGCAGGCGATCGAGGTCGCGATGATCGGGCACGACGAGCACGCTCGATTCGCCCGCGGCGAGCATTCGCGCGGCCACGGCGGCGAGCAGCGCAGCCCAGCCCTGCACGTCGCCGTGCGGAAGCGGAATCGCCTCGACGGCGGCTCTGCCGTGCTCGTCGAGCACATCGGCGAGGCCGTCGTAGGCTGCGACGACGGCTTCCGCCGTCTCGAGTGCCGGAGCTTCGGGCACGACCGCGGGCGCATCCGCCGTCCACGCCTTCTCCACGCGCACCTGCCGCTTCGGGACGACCAGGCGCAGGACGTCGGATGCCGAGCCCGCTGCCCGATCCGCGACGCGTCGGGCCAGCCGGTGCAGGCGCTCCGGCAGCACGGCCACGGTCGACACGACACTGTCCACCTCGGACAGCGGCCGGTCGGCGTCGTCTTCGCGGTCGATCTCGACCACGTAGCCGTCGATCACGCGCCCCGCCGTGCGCAACGGGACCTTCACGCGCACGCCCAGGGGCACGTCGCCGAGTTCCGACGGCAGCGCGTAGTCGAACAGCCGGTCGAGTTGCGGCAGCGGTGAATCGAGGAGCACGCGCGCGATGCGCCGGCTCTCGCTCTCCATCAGAGTCCGGCGGCGCGCCGCAGCTCTTCGGCGCGGTCGGTGCGCTCCCACGTGAAGTCGGGCAGGTCACGGCCGAAGTGCCCGTACGCCGCCGTCTGCGCGTAGATCGGGCGCAGCAGGTCGAGCTGCTCGATGATCGCCTGCGGACGCAGGTCGAACACGTCGGTGATCGCACGCGTGATCGTCTCGTCGGACACCTTGCCGGTGCCGAAGGTCTCGACGTAGAGCCCGACCGGTCGCGCGACGCCGATCGCGTAGGCGACCTGCACCTCGAGACGCTCCGCCAGGCCCGCCGCCACGGCGTTCTTGGCCACCCAGCGCATCGCGTAGGCGCCCGACCGGTCGACCTTCGACGGATCCTTGCCGCTGAACGCGCCGCCGCCGTGACGCGACGCTCCGCCATAGGTGTCGATGATGATCTTGCGGCCGGTCAGCCCGGCATCGCCCTTCGGCCCGCCCGTCACGAACGGACCCGCGGGGTTGATGTAGTACGTGACGTCGTCGAGGTCGAGGCCCGTCGTCGCGAGCACAGGTTCGATCACGTGCGCGCGGACGAGCGCCTTCAGCTCGTCCTGCGAGATGTCCGGGTGATGCTGCGTGGAGAGCACGACCGCGTCGACCGTCTTCGGCGTGAAGCCGTCGTAGCCGAGGGTGACCTGGGTCTTCCCGTCGGGACGCAGGAACGGCAGCTCACCCGACCGGCGCACCTCGGTGAGGCGCTCGGCCAGGCGATGCGCCGTCCACGCGGCCATCGGCATGAGCTGCGGGGTCTCGTCGGTCGCGAAGCCGAACATGATGCCCTGGTCTCCCGCGCCGAGCCCGTCGAGCGGATCGGTGGAGGTGCCGTCGCGATGCTCCTGCGCGTTGTCGACCCCGCTCGCGATGTCGCCGGACTGCTCGCCGACCGAGATGCTCACTCCGCAGGAGGAGCCGTCGAAGCCGGTGTCGCTGGACGTGTAGCCGATTCCGTTCACGACGTCGCGGACGATCGTGGGTATGTCGACGTACGCCTCGGTGCGGATCTCACCGGCGACGTGCACCAGCCCGGTCGTGACCAGCGTCTCGACCGCCACGCGGGAACCGGGATCCTTCGCGATGAGCCCGTCGAGGATGCTGTCCGAGATCTGGTCGCAGATCTTGTCGGGGTGGCCCTCGGTGACGGACTCGGACGTGAACAGACGCAGCGCGCTCATCAGGGCTCCAGAACGGGATCGGAAAAGGGGTCGCATACATAGTGAACCGCACCTCCGACAGAGCGAGAGGTGCGGTTCGCGAATATCACTCTGCGTGACGCAGGCGGAGCTTGTCCTCGTTGATCTCGTGCAGTGCGATCGTGAGCGGCTTGTCCTCGACGGACGAGTCGACGAGCGGGCCGACGTTGTCGAACAGGTTGCCCTCGTGCAGGTCGGAGTAGTAGTCGTTGATCTGACGCGCGCGCTTGGCGGCGTAGATGACGAGTTCGTACTTGGAGTCGACGCGGTCGAGCAGGTTGTCGATGGGGGGATCGATGATGCCCTTGTTGTGGTGTCCGGCCATGGTGGGACCTCCTGATCAGGCGACGGGTGAGTCGCGAAGACGGTGCAATGGGCGCGCGAGTACAATCAGCGCGCAGAGCCTAGGGACAATTCTACGACCTCCGCGGCTGCGGTGGCGACGTCCTCGTTCACGATGAGGTGATCGAACTCGTTCTGAGCGGCCAATTCGACCTTGGCGGTCTTGAGCCGGCGGGCCCGTTCCTCCGCGTTCTCGGTGCCGCGTCCGACCAGCCGCTGCACGAGTTCGTCCCATGTCGGGGGCAGCAGGAAGATGAGCGTCGCCGCGGGCTCCGCCCGCCGCACCTGACGTGCGCCCTGGAGGTCGATCTCGAGAAGAACCGTCTTGCCCTCGGCCAGCGCCGCGTCGATGGGCGCTCGCGGAGTGCCGTAGCGGGACTTGTTGTGCACCACCGCGTACTCGAGCAGCTCGCCGTCGGCGATCAGCCGATCGAATTCGGCATCGTCGACGAAGTAGTAGTGCACGCCGTCGATCTCCCCCGGCCGCGGCGGACGCGTGGTGGCCGACACCGAGAGGTGGATCTCGGGGTTGTGCTCGCGGATGTGCGCGGCGACTGTGCCCTTGCCTACTGCGGTGGGCCCGGCCAGCACGAGCAGACGGCTGCGGCCTCCGCGAGGCTCGAGCACCGGGAACCGGCTGTCGAGCCAGCCCCGGAGCACGGCGCGCTGGCGCACTCCGAGTCCTCCGAGCCGCTTGACCGGCGAGATCTGCAGTTCGGCGAGGATCCGGTCGCGCTTGCCCGCGCCGATCGCCGGCAGAGCCAGCAGGAAGTCCGTGATGCGCATCGACCCTTCGACGGAGTCGGCATCGGCGGTCGCCCGATCGAGCACCTTCTGCGGCGTGACGACGCGCATCGTGAGGTCGCGTTTGAGCGAGGCCCTGGCGCGGCGGCGCTCGACCGCACGCCGCGCCGCAGCCGCGCGGTCGACCTCGGGAACTGAACGGGTCTCAGCCATGCTGCAGCGCCTCCCGGTACGCCGCCGCGGCGGCCTCGATCGCGTCCGCGATTCCCGCGGCTCCTGCTTTCAGGATGCTGCGGCTCTCGCTCGCGAACACCTGCGGCGCGGCGTCGCCGTATCGCTCGCGCAGATCAGCGGGACCCGCGCCCTGCGTCCCGAATCCCGGGCCGAGAATCGGCGCCTGCGGAGAGAACGGTGCGATGCCGGCATCCGCCCAGTCGACGGTCGCACCCACCACGAAGCCGTGGCTGCCCCACTCCCCCTCCGGCGTGTCGACCGCATTGCGCGCGGACACCTCGGCGATGACGGATGCCGACACGGTCGATCCCTGTGCCGTGCGGGCGCGCTGGATCCCCTGCGCTTCGGGATTGCTCGTGGCCGCGAGCACGAACGTGCCCTTTCCGTGACGCGAGGCCAGGGCGAAGGCGCCCTCGAGCACGCCGACGCCGAGGTACGGGTTGACCGTGAGCGCGTCGGCTTCGAGCGGCGAGCCCGGCGTGAACCATGCCGCCGCGTAGGCGTCCATGGTCGTGTCGATGTCGCCGCGCTTGGCGTCGGCGATCACGAGCAGATCTGCAGCACGCGCGGCGGCGAGCACCTCCTCCAGCGCGATGAACCCGGCAGAGCCGAAGCGCTCGAAGAACGACACCTGTGGCTTGACGGCAGCGACGCGCCCGGCGGCGGCATCCACCGTCCGGAGTCCGAACTCGCGCACGCCCTCGCCGCTCTGCGGCAGGCCCCACGCCTCGAGGAGCGCCGCGTGGGGGTCGATGCCGACGCACAGCGGGCCGTGTGCGGCGAGAGCCGCCCTGGCCCGTTCTCCGAAGCTCATGCTCACACCATCGCCTTCCGGTCCTCGGCGTACTCCTGCAGGCTGCGCACCTGGAAGCCCTCGTGGGCCGCGTCCATGCCGCTCACCGCGGCGCCGAGCACGGCCATCGTGGTGAACAGCGCCTTGTCGGCCGCGACCGCCGCTGCGCGGATCTCGTAACCGTCGGCGCGGGTGGCGCCGCCGGACGGGGTGTTCACGACGATGTCGATCGCGCCCTCGTTGATGAGGTCGACGACGTTCTTCGCACCCGACTCCTGCGTCTCGCTGTACTTCTCGACAACCGTCACCGCGATGCCGTTGCGCGAGAGGATCTCCGCGGTGCCCTCCGTGGCGACGATCGTGAAGCCGAGCTGCTGCAGACGGTGCGCGGGCAGGATGACGGCGCGCTTGTCGGAGTCGGCCACCGAGATGAACACCGTGCCCGAGGTCGGCATGCCGCCGTATGCGGCCGCCTGGCTCTTCGCGAACGCGGTCGGGAAGTCGCGGTCGATGCCCATGACCTCACCGGTGGAGCGCATCTCCGGGCCGAGGATCGAGTCGACGGTCTTGCCGTCGGCGGTGCGGAACCGCTTGAACGGCAGCACGGCCTCCTTGACCGACACGGGCGCGCCGAGAGGCACGCGCGAGCCGTCCTGCTCGGGCAGCATGCCCTCGGCGCGGAGCTCGGCGATCGTGGCGCCGACCATGACGCGGCTCGCCGCCTTCGCCATCGGGATTCCGAGCGCCTTCGAGACGAACGGCACCGTGCGGCTCGCCCGCGGGTTGGCCTCGATCACGTAGAGCACGCCGGCGCTGATCGCGAACTGCACGTTCAGCAGGCCGCGCACGCCGACGCCCTTCGCGATCGCGAGGGTGGCCTCGCGCACGCGGTCGACGTCGGTGCGGCCGAGAGAGACGGGCGGCAGGGTGCAGCTGGAGTCGCCGGAGTGGATGCCGGCCTCCTCGAGGTGCTCCATGACCCCGCCGATGAAGAGATCGGTGCCGTCGTACAGCGCGTCCACGTCGAGCTCGATCGCGTCGTCGAGGAAGCGGTCGACCAGGAGCGGCTTGCCCTCCTCGATGATCACCTCGCCGGCGGTGCGCACGAAGTAGTCGCGCATCGCCTCGGTGCTGTACACGATCTCCATGCCGCGTCCGCCGAGCACGAAGCTCGGGCGCACGAGCACCGGGTAGCCGATCTCCTCGGCGATGCGGACGGCGCCGTCGACGTCGATCGCGGTGCCGCTGCGCGGTGCCACGAGCCCGGCCTCGTCGAGCAGGCGCGAGAACAGCTCGCGCTCCTCGGCCAGGTCGATGGCCGCGGGGCTCGTGCCGAGCACGGTGTAGCCGGCCGCCTCGATGCCCTTCGCGAGACCCAGCGGGGTCTGGCCGCCGAGCTGACAGACGACGCCCAGGATGGTGCCGCTCGCGGCTTCGGCGTCGAGAACCTCGAGAACGTCCTCGAGCGTCAGCGGCTCGAAGTACAGGCGATCGGAGGTGTCGTAGTCGGTGGAGACCGTCTCGGGGTTGCAGTTCACCATGACGGTCTCGAAGCCGGCATCCGACAGCGCGAACGAGGCGTGCACGCAGGAGTAGTCGAACTCGACACCCTGGCCGATGCGGTTCGGGCCGGAGCCGATGATGACCACCTTGGTGCGCTCCGAGGGCGCCACCTCGGTCTCGAAGTCGTAGCTCGAGTAGTGGTACGGCGTGAGGGCGGGGAACTCGCCGGCGCAGGTGTCGACGGTCTTGTAGACGGGGCGGATGCCGAGGCCATGGCGGACGCCGCGGACCTCCTGCTCCGAGATCCCGCGAAGCTCGGCGAGCTGCGCGTCGGAGAAGCCGTGCTCCTTGGCGTAGCGGATCGTGTCCGCGTCGAGCTCGGCCGCGGTGCGGACGGTCTCGGCGACCTCGTTGATCAGCACGATCTGGTCGAGGAACCACGGGTCGATCGCCGTCGCCTCGAAGGCCTGCTCGATCGTGGCGCCCTTGCGCAGCGCCTGCTGCAGCGTGACGATGCGGCCGTCGGTGGGGACCTTCGAGATCTCCAGGAGCTGCTCCATCGAGCGGTCCTCGGGGCCCCAGTGGAAGCTCGATCCGCGCTTCTCCAGGGAGCGCAGCGCCTTCTGCAGAGCCGTGGTGTAGTTGCGGCCGATCGCCATCGCCTCGCCGACCGACTTCATGGTGGTCGTCAGGGTGGCGTCCGCCGCCGGGAACTTCTCGAACGCGAACCGCGGCACCTTGACGACGACGTAGTCGAGCGTGGGCTCGAAGCTCGCCGGCGTGACGCCGGTGATGTCGTTGGGGATCTCGTCGAGGCGGTAGCCGAGCGCGAGCTTGGCGGCGAGCTTCGCGATCGGGAAGCCGGTGGCCTTGGAGGCGAGCGCGCTCGAGCGCGAGACGCGCGGGTTCATCTCGATCACGATGATGCGGCCGTTCGCGGGGTCGACCGCGAACTGGATGTTGCAGCCGCCGGTGTCGACGCCCACGGCGCGGATGATGTCGATGCCGATGTCGCGGAGCTTCTGGTACTCGCGGTCGGTGAGCGTGAGAGCCGGAGCCACCGTGATGGAGTCACCGGTGTGCACGCCGACCGGGTCGACGTTCTCGATCGAGCAGACCACGACCGTGTTGTCGGCCGTGTCGCGCATGAGCTCGAGCTCGTACTCCTTCCAGCCGAGGATCGACTCCTCGAGGAGCACCTCGGTGGTCGGCGAGTCGCGGAGCCCGGCGCCGCCGATGCGGCGGAGGTCCTCCTCGTCGTAGGCGAAGCCCGAGCCGAGACCGCCCATCGTGAACGACGGGCGCACGACGAGCGGGTAGCCGAGTTCGGCGGCGCCCGCGAGCAGGTCGTCCATGGTGTGCGCGATGACGCTGCGCGCGACATCCGCACCGGCATCCAGGACCAGCTGCTTGAAGATCTGGCGATCCTCGCCCTTCTGGATCGCTTCGACCTTGGCGCCGATGAGCTCGACGCCGTACTTCTCGAGGATGCCCCGCTCGTGCAGCGCCATGGCGGCGTTGAGGGCGGTCTGCCCGCCGAGCGTCGGGAGGATCGCGTCGGGCTTCTCCTTCGCGATGATCGTCTCGATCACCTCGGGGGTGATCGGCTCGATGTAGGTCGCATCGGCGAAGTCGGGATCGGTCATGATCGTGGCGGGGTTGGAGTTCACCAGGATCACCCTGACGCCCTCTTCGCGGAGGACGCGGCACGCCTGGGTGCCGGAGTAATCGAACTCGCAGGCCTGACCGATGACGATCGGGCCGGAGCCGATGACGAGGACGGAGGAGATGTCGTCGCGCTTGGGCATTACTTGGCGTCCTTCAGGCTGGCGATGACCAGGTCGCGGAACCGGTCGAAGAGGTAGTTGGCGTCGTGGGGCCCCGCGGCGGCCTCGGGGTGGTACTGCACCGAGAAGGCGGGGATGTCGAGTGCCCGAAGGCCCTCGACCACCTGGTCGTTGAGACCGACGTGGCTCACCTCGACCTGCCCGTAGCCGTTCGGGCTCGTGAACGGGCCGTCGAGCGGCGCCTCGACCGCGAAGCCGTGGTTGTGAGACGTGATCTCGACCCGGCCCGTGGACTTGTCGAGCACGGGCTGGTTGATGCCGCGGTGGCCGAACGTCAACTTGTAGGTGCTGAGGCCGAGAGCGCGGCCGAAGAGCTGGTTGCCGAAGCAGATGCCGAAGTACGGCAGTTCGGCGTCGAGCACCTCGCGGAGCACGGCGACCTGGGCGTCGGATGCCGAGGGGTCGCCGGGGCCGTTCGAGTAGAACACCGCCACGGGGTCGATCGCGGTGATGTCGGCGAAGGTCGAGGACTGTGGCAGCACGTGCACCTCGAAACCCCGCGCGGCGAGGTTGTCGATCGTCGCCTGCTTCACTCCGAGGTCGAGGACGGCGAGGTTTCCGATCTTCTCGCCGATCGCAGTCGTGACGGTGGCGACGTCGACGGAGACCTGCGCAGACAGGTTCTGCCCGGCCATCTCGGGCGCCTCGCGGACGATCCGCAGCTGCTCGTCGGAGTCAAGGTCTGCGGCTTCTCCCGAGAAGATCCCGCCGCGCATCGAGCCGGCCGATCGGATGTGCCGCGTGATCGAGCGCGTGTCGATGCCGCTGATGCCTACGACGCCATCCTGCACGAGGATCTCGTCGAGCGAGGCGTTCGCACGCCAGTTCGACACCACCCGCGAGGGGTCGCGCACGATGTAGCCCGCGACCCAGATCCGTCGCGACTCGGGGTCTTCGTCGTTCATGCCCGTGTTGCCGATGTGCGGCGCGGTCTGCAGCACGATCTGCCCGGCGTAGGACGGGTCGGTCAAAGTCTCCTGGTATCCGGACATCCCCGTGGCGAAGACGACCTCGCCCAGGGTGGTGCCGACGGCGCCGTAGGCGCGGCCGACGTGTCGGGTTCCGTCTTCCAGGACGAGGACGGCCTTATCGAAGGTCATGACGTGGCTCCTGTGTCGTCGGCGGCGGGTACGAGCCGCCGCAGTTCTGAGATGAAGTTCTTCGGGTCGCCGTCGGCGATCCGGATGTACGAGTCGACGATCGTGTCGTCGGCGGGGCTCCAGGCGATGCGCACGAGGCCTCCGGGCTCCACGACCTTGTCGATCGTGACCGTGGCGCGGTCGACGCCGACGAGGCGCGAGGAGGCGAGGAAGACCGTGGGCGCGCCGTCGAGGCAGAGCGCGAGGCCGCGGTCGGTCACGGCCGCCTCTCCCCTGGCCCGGTACGCGAGCGGCGAGATCGTCAGCCGTTCGAGCGGCTGATCGTGCTTCGTCGTCGACACGTAGAGCACCTCGTGCCGATCGACGACCTCGGCGTGCTCGGGTACGCCGAGAGGCGCCGTGAGCGCCGAGTCCCGCCGCATCCGGGCCCGCCAGGCGATGAGCATCGCGAGCAGCACGACCGCTGCCAGCGCGATCATGGCTCCGATCGCGAATTCGCGGGTCATTTGGACTCGCTCCGCGCCGCGAGCTCCGCCACGACCGCTCCGTCATCGACCGTGAGCACACCGCCGTGCACCGTGTACTGCACGCGACCGGGCAGATCCCGGCCGAGGTACGGCGAGTTCGCACTGCGGCCATGCAGGTCGGCCTCGGTGAACATCCCCGCGACCGCAGCATCGTACAGGGCGATATGCGCAGGCTGACCGACCTCGAGAGGTGTGCCGTGGCCGGGCAGACGCCCGATGCGGGCAGGCGCGGAGCTCATCACCCGCGCGACATCCGCCCAGCCGATCAGACCCGTCTGCACCATCGACTGATGCACCACGCGCAGCGCGCTCTCGAGCCCGACCATGCCGTTCGCCGCCGCCTGCCACTCGCACGCCTTGTGCTCGCTGGGGTGCGGAGCGTGGTCCGTCGCGACGATGTCGATCGTGCCGTCCGCGAGTCCTTCGCGCACCGCCATCACGTCCTCCTCGCGGCGCAGCGGCGGGTTCACCTTGTACCGTGCGTCGTAACCGCGCACCAGTTCCTCGGTGAGCAGCAGGTGATGCGGGGTGACCTCGGCGGTGACGTCGATGCCGCGCTTCTTGGCCCAGCGGATGATGTCGACGGAACCTGCCGTGGACAGGTGGCAGACGTGCAGCCGTGAGCCGACGTGCTCCGCGAGCAGCACGTCGCGGGCGATGATCGACTCCTCGGCCACCGCGGGCCAGCCCGCGAGACCGAGCTCGGCGGAGACCGTTCCCTCGTTCATCTGCGCGCCCTCGGTGAGCCGCGGATCCTGCGCGTGCTGGGCGATCACACCGCCGAAGGACTTCACGTACTCGAGTGCGCGGCGCATGATGAGCGGGTCGAAGACGCAGAAGCCGTCGTCGCTGAACACCCGCACCTGGGCTCGCGAGGTCGCCATGGCTCCGAGCTCTGCGAGCCGCTCGCCCTTCTGACCGACGGTGACGGCGCCGATGGGCTGCACCGTGGCGTAGCCTGCCGCCTCGCCGAGTGCGAGCTCCTGCTCCACGACGCCTGCCGTGTCGGCGACCGGAGACGTGTTCGGCATCGCGAACACCGCGGTGAATCCGCCGGATGCCGCGGCCTTCGTGCCGGTGAGGATCGTCTCCGACGCCTCGTAACCAGGCTCGCGCAGATGGGTGTGCAGATCGACGAGCCCCGGCAGGGCGACCAGGCCGTTCGCGTCGACGACACGGGCTCCCGCCCTGCTGAGGCCGGACCCGATCTCGGCGATCACGCCGTTCTCCACGATGATGTCGGCGCTCTGGGCACCGAGAAGCTGTGCGCCGGTGATGACGAGGGTCTCGCTCACTGGTCTCCCCCTCGTTCTTCGTCTCGTTCTCCTGCAAGGAGCAGGTACAGCACCGCCATGCGGATGGACACCCCGTTCGTCACCTGTTCGAGCACGGTCGAGCGTGCGGAGTCGGCGGCTTCGGAGGAGATCTCCAGACCTCGGTTCATCGGTCCGGGGTGCATCACAATGCTACCGTCCGGCAGCCCGTCGACGCGCAATGCGTCGAGCCCCCAGCGCCGTGAATACTCCCGCTCAGTGGGGAAATACGCGGCGTTCATGCGTTCGAGCTGGATGCGGAGCATCATGACGGCGTCAGGCCCCTCGGCCAGTGCCTGGTCGAGGTCGTAGAGCACGCGCACCGGCCACAGCGACACGTTCTGCGGGACCAGGGTCGGCGGCGAGACCAGCGTCACCTGAGCGCCGAGCGTGGTGAGCAGCCAGACGTTCGAGCGCGCGACCCGCGAGTGCAGCACATCGCCGACGATCACGACGCGGAGGCCGCTGAGGTCGCGTCCTCGGCTGTCGGCTCCGAAGCGGCGCTTGCGGATCGTGTAGGCGTCCAGCAGCGCCTGCGTCGGATGCTCGTGCGTTCCGTCGCCGGCGTTCACCACGCCGGCGGAGATCCAGCCGCTTGTGGCGAGGGTCTGCGGGGCGCCGGACGACGGGTGCCGCACGACGACGGCATCCGCTCCGATGGCTTCCAGGGTCTGCGCCGTGTCCTTCAGGCTCTCGCCCTTGGAGACGCTGGAGCCCTTGGCCGCGAAGTTGATCACGTCTGCGGAGAGCCGTTTGGCGGCGGCCTCGAAGGAGATCCGCGTGCGCGTCGAGTCCTCGAAGAAGAGGTTCACGACGGTCTTGCCGCGCAGCGTCGGGAGCTTCTTGACCTCGCGGGACTGCGTGTCGGACATGTCCTCGGCGATGTCGAGGATGCGCAGCGCGCTGGTCCGGTCGAGTGTTCGGGTGTCGAGCAGGTGCCTCATGCTTCGATCGTCACCCCCTCGGCGCCGTCGTCCTCGAAGAGGCGGACGTTGACGCGCTCGCTGCGGGCCGACGGGATGTTCTTGCCGATGAAGTCAGGTCGGATCGGCAGCTCGCGATGCCCGCGGTCGATGAGGATCGCGAGGCGGACGATGGCGGGGCGGCCGATCGACTGCAGCGCATCGAGAGCGGCGCGGATGCTGCGCCCGGAGAACAGCACGTCGTCGACGAGGACGACGGTCTTGCCGTCGACGCCTCCGGCGGGGATGTCTGTGGGATGCGGCGATCGTGTCGGATGCTTCGCCAGGTCGTCGCGGAACAGCGTGACGTCGAGGGCTCCGGAGGGAACAGTCGTCTGCGCGATCTCGCTGATCAGCACGGCCAGGCGACGGGCGAGAGTGACTCCGCGGGTCGGAATGCCCAGCAGGACGAGGTTCTCGGCCCCTCGATTCGATTCGAGGATCTCGTGCGCGATGCGGGTCAGCGCCCGCGACACATCGGCTTCGTGCAGCACGGTACGTGCGCTCATCAGCCGCTCCCTTCTCCGCCTCTCTGGACGGTGTTAAAGGTTGCTTCGGTGGTTCCAGTCTACCGGGTCGTCCCCGTGGAGCTTCACGACGTCGGCTGAAGATCCTCGTCGGCGATCCTGCCGGTCTCGATGATCCGCGAGGACCGTATGGGGTGTCCCGACGTCGAGAGGCACCGGCCGGTCTTGAGGTCCCACTTCCAGTCGTGCATGCTGCACGTCAGGACGCCGTCCTCGTCGACCTTGCCGGTCTTGGTCAGGTCGGCCCGCAGGTGCGGGCATCGGCGCTGGACCACCCAGTCGCCGATCTCGGCGTCTTCGGTCTGGTCCGTCTGCTCCTGGTACCAGTTCTCCACGTACTCGATGCGGTCGACCGAGAGGCACTTGAGGAAGGTGGTGAGGAACTCGTTGAACTTGCCGCTGCGCCCGACCTGGAACTGCATCGACAGGAAGATCGAGTTCGACCAGTCGATCTCGTGGTCGCGGATGTTGGTCGAGACGAGATCGGCGGGAATCGTGTACCAGTAGATGCACTCCTCGCCCGCGTACTCGCGGACCTTCGCGCGGGGGAAGTCGACGACCATGTCGAGGTCGCCGATCCTGAAGCGCACGCATCCGCCGACACCGAGGCGGATGGTGCGCGACTTCTTCAGAAGAGGCTCCCACCATTCCTTGATCGCGGCGAGGATCTCGTCGGCCGGAAGCACCTCGGCGCGGGACGCGATCTCATCGGAGATCTCCTGCTGACGGCCCGCGCGCTGCTCCTCGAGGTAGTCCCACTTCTCGTCGAAGATGTGAGCGATCTCGGCATCCGTGTACAGCGACTGCTCCGTCGTGACCTCGCCGCCGTCGACCGTCACCACGGTGCCGGGGACGAAGAGCCGGCCGTCGTAGTGAGGGGCGAGCTCCTTCATGTGGGCGAGGAACTGCTTCTGGTCCGTGAAGATCGATTCGCCGTTGCGGCCGATGCCGTTGAAGTCGAACAGATCGTCTCGGAGGAACATGGGCGGGCCGGCCATCGGGAACACGTGCGCGGCGTCGACCTTCTCGATGTAGTACATCGCGCGCTTGTTCTGCGCGTCGCGCTTGAGCTGGGCGAAGTTCTGCTTGGCGTCGAGCGGCAGGTCGTAGACCATCGGCCACCAGATGGCTCCGGACACCTGCGTGAAGTAGGCGTCCGGCTTGCCGAAGTGCATGAGCCTGTCGAGGTCGAGCGGGTGCGAGTCGTTCTGGTTGAGCACGGAGCCGGTGCCGTCGTCGACGCTCAGCGAGGAGTCGCCGATCGGGCCGTCGCTGGGCGCCCGCAGCGGCGTGATCATGAGCTTCAGCTCGCCGCGCTGGATTATCTCACCAGCCGGGGCGTAGGTGATGTTGGTGTAGCCGAGAGCGCGGATGTCCTTCTCGAGATCGTCGGTCGGGTACTCCGGAAGCAGCACCTCGATGTCCTTGCGGATGTACCGCTCGAGAAGCCGCGGGTCGAAGTGATCGCGGTGCCGGTGCGAGATGTAGAGGAAGTCCGCCTCGCGACCGAACCTCTCCCAGTCGAGGCCCCGGTTGTCCGGGAACGGGAACCAGGAGCCGAAGAAGGAGGGGCCGAGCACGGGGTCGCAGATGATGTTGCCACCGACCGTCTCGATGAACATTCCCGCGTGGCCGAGTCCCGTGATCCGCATTGCATTCCTCTCGAAGTGGACCCATCGAGTCTACCGGCGGCCTCCTGAGCGACACCGGAGACGGGCCGTGACAATCCCCGTTGCGCAGTCGTTACGCAACCCTGACCGGTTCGTGACCGATCTCACGGCGTCCATGCGGACTTCGCCCCATAACCTGCCCGCATGCACATGACACGGAGGGTCCTCGCAGTACTCGTCCTCGTCTCAACCGGGGCGCTCGGGCTGTCCGGATGCGCGGCTGGCTTCGGCGGCTCGTCCGGAGGAGCCGACAGTGCAGCCCAGGCTCCGGCCCCGGAGGCGGTGGACGGCTCCGAGCCCGATTCCGCCGTCGTGATCACCGGACGCATCTCGATCGAGACAGCTGATCCGATCGCGGCGGCGGCGAAGGCGACCTCGATCGTGACGGATGCCGGCGGGCGCGTGAGCGGGCGCTCGGAGCACGCCGCGGAGGACGGTGGCCAGGCATCCGCCGAGCTCACCCTACGGATCCCCGTGGACGCGCTCGAAGACGCCCGCATCGCGCTCGCGGAGCTCGGCACGGTGAAGGACACCTCGATGGAGTCGGTGGAGGTCGGCGGTACCCAGCGCGATCTCGAAGCGCGGATGACCACGCTCCGCACGTCGATCGCGCGGTACGACGAGTGGCTGGCCACGGCTTCCGCCACCTCCGACCTCATCGAACTGGAATCCGAGATCTCCGACCGTCAGACCGAGCTTGAGGGCCTCGAGGCGCAGGCCAGAGCCCTCGCCGATCAGGTCGCGATGTCGACGGTGACGCTCAGCCTGATGTCCGAATACATCCCGCTGAAGACCGCGCCATCCGACTTCGGCGAGGCTCTCACGGTCGGCTGGAACGGGTTCGTCGGGTTCTGGGGCTCGGTCATGATCGCGCTGGGGCTGATGCTGCCCTGGCTCGTGACGATCGCGGTGATCACGGCCATCGTCGTCTGGCTCTCGATCAGGGCGCGTCGGCGACTCCCCACCCGACCGCCCGCACCCGCGCTGGACGCGACGCTGTTCCCTACACCCGAGGTGATGAGCCCGCCCGCATCCGAGGACGCGCCCGCGCCGCGCTAGTCCTCGAACAGGCCGCGGATGTCTTCGGCAGTCAGGGACTGGGCGAACAGCTCGTCGTCATCCATCACCGCCGTGAACAGCCGCGCTTTGCGCTGCTGCAGCTCGAGGACCTTCTCCTCGATGGTTCCGGCCGAGATCATGCGGTACACGAACACCTGGCTGGTCTGTCCGATGCGATGCGTCCGGTCGATGGCCTGCGCCTCGGCCGCGGGGTTCCACCACGGGTCGAGCAGGAAGACGTAGTCGGCTTCGGTGAGGGTCAGACCGAATCCTCCGGCCTTGAGGCTGATGAGGAACACCGGCTGCTCGCCCGCCTTGAAGCCGTCGATGACGTCCTGGCGGCGGCGAGTCGATCCGTCCAGATGCGCGTACGGGATGCCTGCCTCGTCGAGCCGGGCCGCGGCGAGATCGAGGAACGAGGTGAACTGGCTGAACACCAGCGCCCTGTGCCCCTCCGCCTGCAGCTCCATGACCCGCTCGAGCAGGGTGTCGAGCTTGCTCGATCCGATCTCCGCATCGTTCTCGTCGATGAGGCCCGGGGCCAGGCTCAGCATGCGCAGCAGCGTGAGCGAGCGGAACACGATGAACCGGTTCTTGTCGAGATCGTCGATGAGACCGAGGACCTTCTGCCGCTCCCGCTGCAGCACCACGTCGTAGAGGGCGCGGTGCGCCGGGCTCAGCTCGACCTCGAGCAGCTGCTCCTGCTTGGGAGGCAGGTCCGCCGCCACGAGTTCCTTGGTGCGTCTCAGCATGAGCGGACGGATCCGGCGACGCAGCTGCGAGAGCCGTCGCTGCCGGTATTCGCCGCCCTCCTCGTTCTCGGGCACCTTGCCCTTCTCGATGGGCTGGATGTAGCGGTCGCGGAACTTCCGCGCGGACGGGAAAAGCCCGGGGGCCGCGAGCTTCAGCAGCGACCACAGCTCGGAGAGGCTGTTCTCCATCGGGGTTCCCGTGACGGCATAGGTAACGTCGGAGCGGAAGGTGGAGATCGCCCGGTGCAGCTTCGTCTTCGGGTTCTTGACGAACTGCGCCTCGTCGAGGATCAGCCCCGCCCATTCGATGGACGCGAACTCCCTCTCATCGAGACGCGCCACGGTGTACGAGCTCACGACGATGTCGGCGGATGCTGCGGCATCCGCCAGACGCCCGGTCCTCTTGCCGCTGGTGCTCTCGACCAGCACGACCCGCAGACCCGGTGTGAAGCGCGCGGCCTCCGAGCGCCAGGTGCTGAGCACCGACGTCGGCGCCAGCACGAGGAACGGCCGCTTCTCTCCCGCTTCGCGCGTGTGCTGCACGAAGCTGAGCAGCTGCAGCGTCTTTCCCAGTCCCATGTCGTCGGCGAGGATGCCGCCGAGCCGGTGCTGCCAGAGGAACGCGAGCCAATCGAAGCCGGTCTTCTGGTACGGCCTCAACTCGGCGTGCAGACCGCGAGGCAGCGGGGTCGGCGGAACGCCTGTGGCCTGACGCAGGCCGTCAGCCATAGAGCGCCAGCTCACGGCGGACTCCGACTCGTCGGCGAGGTCTTCGAACTCCTCCCAGAGGTCCGTCTGATATCGACTGATGCGCGGGCCGGTCTCCCACTCGTCGAGCTCACCGGCCTCGTCGATGAGCTCGCGCAGGCGATCGAGGGCAGGATGCGCGAGCGAGAAGTAGCTGCCGTCGACGAGCAACAGCTTCTTCTTGCCCTTGCTGAGTGCGGTGAACAAGGGTCCGAAGGGAATGTTGCGCCCGTCGATCGTGACGACGATGCCGAGATCGAACCAGTCGGCGTCGGTGGACTCGAAGGTCGAGACCTTGACCTCGGGGTCGCCGGTGAGTTCGCGATACTCCTTGCGCGTCCCCGTGGTCTCGACGACGACGCCGGCGGCCTCGAAGGCGGGGACCACATGGGCCACGAAGGCCGCGGCGTCGATGTCATGGAATGACCCGGATGCTCGGAACCGCGTGGCGCTGTGCTCCTGCCAGACGGCCTCGAGCTCCGCCCGCTTCGCGGCTTCGGCATCCGCATCGCGCACGGCCGCCCTGCTCCATTCGAAGGGAACGGTGCCGAACCCTCGGTAGTTCCACCGGAAGGCGTAGCTGACCACGTCTCCGCGCTCGAAGGCGACCGTCAGCTGCGGCTGGGGAGCGGGAACCTCGGGAAGCTCCACCGGGCCTGCGGTGCGCACCGGCACGCTCCTCGCGAGCAGCGGGTAGGCGTCGGCCACGAAGGCCTTCTCATCGACGGCGGGCACAGCGATCGCCTGCCGCGCCATGAGCAGGGTGTGCACGGGGGCGGACAGGGCGTGTTCGGCCAGGGATATCTCCATGGTGCTCCCGAGCAGGGTCGCGACGTACACGCCGCTGTGCCCGACGGGATGAACCTCCGCCGCGGGAACGGCACGCCCGTCGATCGTGATCTCCGCCGAGATCGACAGGGCGCCGTCGTCATCCCGGACGATCTTCGCGGTGATCTCAGCGGCGTCGGCGAGCCGCACGGAGGCGCTCTTGTGCACGCTGACCAACGGGATGCCGAGCGCGGCTCCGGCACGGAGATGCGCCCAGAGGAGGGTCGACTCGATCTGGTCGAGCACGAGCCACTCGCCGGGGTTGCCGGACAGCAGCGAGTCGCGCGAGATGCTCAGCAGGTCGCCGAACCATCGACTCTGCGCGCGGCCGAACTGCGCGGCGTCCCGCCGCACCGTGTCCCACCCCGCATGACCCTGGATCCACGCGCCGGTCTGCTGACTGCGCATCAGCGGACGGATCGCGAGCTGCAGCTCTCCAGACGGCTTCGCGAGGTCGCGCGGAGTGGCCGGTCGCACCGCGCGTGGAGCCCAGTGGTTGTCGCCCCGCGGCTCGCGATGGCGGAGCTCGACGCCGAGTCCGAGCGGCTGGAAGTGATCGGCGGATGCCGCGGCGGTGAGAGCACGCCACGAAGGTGCCGCGGGCGCGGGAGGGGGAACCGCTGGCTCCGACGTCTGCGCGATGGAGGATGCTCCGGTCTGCTGATTGTATTCGTGCACGTTCGAGGCGAGCAGAGCAGCGACCACGTGCTTGCAGGCCGAGCCCACCGGGCACGTGCACCGCGTCGAGCGCACCCGTCGCTTGCCGCTCGAGGAGATGAACGTGATCTCGCTCAGGTACTGCGCTCCCCCGCTGCCCTTGACGTACGCCTCGAGCTCCTGGCGGTCCTCGTGCCAGATGAGATCTAGCACGTTGCCTTCGCGGAAGTAAGCGAGTCCGCGCGTGTACCCGCCCGCGTTCGTGATCTGCATCAGATCACGAAGGTCTACATGTGGCGCGGGCATGCCGATATCCTTCCCGCTGCATCCGACATCATCGGTGCGGTGCCGAACGACGGGTGATCAGACGGCGCGTGCCACGCGGGCGAGCACGCCGTGCACGAATGCACCGGAGTCGTCTGTCGAGAACTCCTTGGCGAGCTCGACCGCTTCATCGATTGCGACAGCGGTCGGAACCTCGTCGTTGTAGAGGATCTCCCACACGCCGATGCGCAGCAGGGCGCGATCGACGGCAGGCATCCGCTCGAGCTTCCAATCACGGCTGTGGGTCGTGATCTGCTCATCGATCTCGTCGCGGTGATCGATGATCCCGTCGACGACCTCGCGCGCGTACAACCAGGAGGCCTCACGAGCGGGCTCACTGGCCGCGCGCTTCGCCTCAGCGGCCAGAGTCACCGACACCTCGTCGCCACGAACATCGGCGGAGAACAGGATGTCGAGAGCGCGCTTGCGCGCCTTCGTCCGAGCGCCCACGCCTTACTTCTCGCGACCGAGGTACTCGCCGGTCCGAGTGTCGACCTTGATCTTCGTCCCGGTCTCCACGAACAGGGGGACCTGCATCTCGTATCCCGTCTCGACCGTCGCCGGCTTCGTTCCGGCCGAAGAGCGGTCGCCCTGGAGGCCCGGCTCGGTGTAGGTCACCTCGAGGATGACGGATGCCGGCAGGTCGATGTACAGCGGGTTGCCGTTGTTCAGTGCGATCGTGACCTGCTGGTTCTCGAGCAGGAAGTTCTTCGCCTCCCCGACAGTGGCTGCGCCCACCGTGAGCTGGTCGTAGTCCGAGGTGTCCATGAACACGAATCCGTCGCCGTCGGCGTACAGGTACGTGAAGTCGCGGCGGTCGACGCTCTCGATCTCGATCTTCGCGCCCGCGTTGTACGTGCGGTCGACGACCTTGCCGGACACGACGTTCTTCAGCTTGGTCCGCACGAATGCGCCGCCCTTGCCAGGCTTGACGTGCTGGAACTCGATGACGTTCCAGAGCTGTCCGTCGATGCTGAGGACGACGCCGTTCTTGATGTCTGCGGTAGATGCCATGCGCTGAGAGTTCCGTTCCTGAGTCTGCGGGCTCGATGGAGCCGACAGTCGATTCTACGGGATGAGCGGGAGATGATCGGGGGCGAGCCGAAATGCGACAGCCTCACGACCCGGTTTCGAAGCTTTGTTCTACACTGCTTCCCTCGTTCAACATCCGGAACCGTTCGTTGAGCGAGCGAAGCGAGACGAAACGCACAACCGACCGCGCGACTCCCGCCCCGGTTGGAAGCACGCGTTTCGTCTCGTCGCTGCGCTCCTCGCTCAACGGCCCGTTGAGCGAGCGAAGCGAGACGAAACGCGTTCGGAGCAGTGCCAGTTCAGTGCGCCGCACCTGGACAGCGCGGCGACGCATTCAGGAACGACCCTTGTCGATCTCCTCGAGCAGGTCGCGGAGCGCCTTCTCGATCGATGCGTGGTCGTACTGCCCGGCTCGGCTCTCACCTGAGATCACCGCACAGCGGTGCACCCGACGGAAGTCGCCGTAAGGGAACTTGCAACGCCCCTTCGTACCAGCCGACTCGGCCGTGTCCTCGCCGAGATGCCACTTGGCGAACTCGTCCATGCCGTGTTCCTCGATGAACGCGTTCTCGTCGTCGGTGCTGGGCGCGTGCTCGCTCCAGTCGTCCCGTTCGTCGCGCACGACATCCCCGTCACGGACCAGCTGTCGGGCCAGCGCGAGTGCGTCCTTGTTCAATCGCACGCTCATGCGCGCCTCCTCTCCTTCGCCGGGAGGCGCCACGGTCGACGCACCGGCGAACAGAAAGCTAGTCGCGGAAACCCCTGCGGTCGACCCCATTGACGCGGGTGGGCGATCGGTTCATCCTGGAGCCGATCAAGGAGGTGCGCGCATGTTCAGCAGGACACCCGCTCGGCGTAGAACTGGAACAGCGCGTGCGCAGGATCCGACCATGGTGACGAATCAGCCTGCGCTGCGCACGTCGTCGGGCGCGATCTGGATCATCGTGGCCGCGCTGTTCACCGCAGTCAGTCTGGTGCCTCTCATCGCGATCGCGGCCGACGGCAGCAGCGCGGCTCCCGTAGCGCTCGTCACCGCATCGCTGCTGGTCGCAGGGCTCGTCGCGATGGTGATCGTGCGTCTGACCGTGCCCGACGGATCGCCGCGCCTGCGCGCTCTCGCCGGGTGCTTTCTCGGCATGGCGCTCGTCACCCTGATCGGTCTGCTGATCTGCGTGGCGATCGTGTGGGCGCCGCTGACCGGCTGAGCCGCGCCGGTTCAGAGGAGCGCGGCGAGCTCCCGCACCGCGTCACCATAGCCGTCGACGCCGCGACCGACAACGCGGACCGCTGCGACGTCGCGCAGGTAGGAATGGTGACGGAACTCCTCGCGCGCGTACACGTCCGAGATGTGCACCTCGGCGAAGGGAAGTCCGACGCCGGTCAGCGCGTCGCGCAGCGAGACCGACGTGTGCGTCAGCCCACCGGGGTTGATGACGATGCCGGCGCAGTCCTCTCGCGCGTCATGGATCGCATCGATCAGCACGCCCTCGTGGTTGCTCTGGATCGCGCGCAACTCGAATCCCGACGCCGCGGCGGCATCCGCGGCGATCCGCTCCACATCGGCGAGCGTCGCGGATCCGTAGATCCCGGGCTCGCGTGTACCGAGCAGGTTGAGGTTCGGGCCGTTGACGAGGAGCAGTCGACGCGGAGCGGTCATGCCTGCACGCTACCGGTCGATGCCAGTGCGCGCCGCATGACCCATTCGCGCCCGAAGCCCGCGGTCTCGACCTCACCCGAGCGGACGAAGCCGCAGCGTGCGTACACAGACTGGGCACGGTCGTTGTCGACGTGCACCTCGAGAAGGAGGTCGGAGAGTCCCCGCCCGCGCGCCCATTCGGCCGCGGCGTCGAGCAGCGCGTCTATGACGCCCGCGCCCCGGTGCCCGTCCGCCACGAACACGCCGACCACGAGACCTGCGTCACGGAGCTCCCGATGCGGCAGCACGGTGACGCTTCCCACCCACGCTCCGGCGTCCGTCACCGCGACGAGCTGTGCAGCCGACGCGTCTCCGGCGGCGTTCGCGGCACGCTCCTGCCAGAACGAATCAGGCTGAGCGCTCGCATGCTCGACCGTGTCGAGGAATGCGATGGGCGCGGCAGGGTCGGCCAGGGCGAGCAGGCGCAGGGCTTTGACCTCGCGCCATTCGTCCGCCTCGATCCGCCGGACGGCGATGCTCATGCCCCGATCTCCTGATACGCGGCGAAGAGCAGCGACTCGTCAGGCGCCTGCAGCACGGTCGGCTTGCCGATCTCGTCGAGCACGATGAAGCGCAGCATGCCGCCGCGGCTCTTCTTGTCGCGCTGCATGGTCGCCAGCAGCTGCGGCCAGGCGCCGGCCCGGTAGGTCGTGGGCAGGCCGAGAGACTCGAGGATGTGGCGGTGCCGTTCGGCCGAGGCATCGGACAGCCGCCCGGCGAGCCGTGACAGCTCGGCCGCGTACGTCATGCCGACCGAGATCGCCGCTCCGTGCCGCCATTTGTAGCGCTCCGCATGCTCGATCGCATGGCCGAGCGTGTGGCCGTAGTTGAGGATCTCGCGCTGACCGGCCTCACGGAAGTCGTCGGACACGACCTCCGCCTTCATTCCGATGGCGAGCTCCACCGCCCGACGGAACTCGGCAGTCGTGGTGTCGACCGCTCGCGCGGCGTCGGCCTCGATGATGTCGAGGATCTCCGGTGCCCAGATGAATCCCGCCTTCACGACCTCGGCGTAGCCGGCCGTCGCCTCGTTCGGGCTGAGGCTGCCGAGTTCGTCGAGATCGCCGATCACAGCGCGCGGCGACCAGAACGCACCGACCAGGTTCTTGCCTTCTGCCGTGTTGATGCCGGTCTTGCCGCCCACGGAGGCGTCCACGAGTCCCAGCACGGTCGTCGGAACCTGGACGACCTGCACTCCGCGCAGCCACGTGGCCGCGACGAAGCCGGCGAGGTCGGTGACGGCTCCCCCGCCGTAGCCGATCACGGCGTCGGTGCGGGTGAAGTCGGCCTGGCCCATGACCTGCCAGCAGAACGCGGCGACCTCGATGCGCTTGCCCTGCTCGGCATCCGGAACCTCGGCCAGCAGCACGTCGCGCGGCCCGTTCTCGGTGTCGGCGAGCAGTCGGTCGCGCAGCTCGGCTGCGCGGGCGGCGAGCGTGGGCGGATGCACCACGAGCACCTTCCGCACGGTCGGCGCCAGCGCGGCGGAAACGTCGTCGAGGATGCCTCGTCCGATCGTGATGTCGTAGGGATCGGTACCGTTCACGGTGATCGTGGTCGTGCTCATCGCTGTTCTCTCCTCCATGCCGCGATCTCCTCCGCGATCCGCTGCATCGGGCGGCGGGACGTGTCGAAGGTCACCGTGGCCACCTCGTCGTACAGGTCGCGCCGTTGCGCGAAGATCTCCGTCCACCGCTCGACCGGGTCCTCCCCGGCGAGCAGCGGTCGACCGCTGCCGGTGATGCGCTCCGCGACCGCCTCGGGCGTCACCGTCAGATAAACCACCGGATGCTGTCGCAGGAGCTCGCGCGTTCCGGCATCCGTCACCGCACCCCCGCCGAGCGACACCACGCCGCCCTCATCGAGCGCGGCGCGGACCGCCTCCCGCTCGAGTCCCCGGAAGTGCTCTTCGCCGTGCTCGGCGAAGATGGCGGGAATCGGTCCGTGCACCCGCGCGATCCTCTTGTCGGTGTCGATGAACGCCACCCCGAGTCGTCGTGCCACGCGCCGACCGACGCTGGTCTTGCCGGCCCCCATCGGGCCGACCAGCACCAGCGTCAGCTGATCAGCCTCGCTCGTCATGCGCGATGAGCGCCGCCTCGGAAGCCGGAGCCGTGCGCAGCTCGGTGGGGATGGCGTCGAGGTAGCTCTCGAGGTTGCGCCGGGTCTCGCGGATGCTGTCGCCGCCGAACTTCTCCAGCACGGCGTTCGCGAGTTCGATCGCGACCATGGCCTCCGCGACGACACCGGCCGCGGGCACGGCGCACACGTCGGAGCGCTGGTGGTGGGCTGTGGCGTCTTCACCCGTGGAGACGTCGATCGTGCGCAGCGCGTGCGGAATGGTCGCGATCGGCTTCATGCCGGCCCGGACCCGCAGCACCGTTCCGGTCGACATTCCGCCTTCCGTGCCGCCGGCGCGATCCGAGCCGCGCGTGATGCCGCCGTCGGTGGCGAACAGCTCGTCGTGCGCGGCCGAACCGCGACGACGCGTCGTCTCGAAGCCGTCTCCGACCTCGACGCCCTTGATCGCCTGGATGCTCATCAGCGCCTGCGCGAGACGCGCGTCGAGGCGCCGATCCCACTGCACGTGGGATCCGAGCCCCGGCGGCAGGCCGTAGGCGAGCACCTCGACGATGCCGCCGAGGGTGTCGCCGTCCTTCTTCGCGTCGTCGACCTCGGCGACCATCAGTGCGGACGTGGCAGGGTCGAAGCAGCGCAGCGGATCGGCATCGAGGACGTCGACGTCGTCGGGCGTCGGAACCGGTGCGCCGTAGGGCACCTGGACGGGGCCGATCGACAGCGTGTGGCTGACCAGGCGGATGCCGAGCTCTCCGAGGAAGGAGCGGGCGATCGCCCCGAGTGCGACGCGGGCCGCGGTCTCGCGCGCGCTCGCGCGCTCGAGGATGGGCCGTGCCTCGTCGAAGTCGTACTTCTGCATGCCGACCAGGTCGGCGTGCCCGGGGCGTGGACGGGTCAGCGGGGCGCTGCGGCCCCGGGACTTGTCGGTGAGCTCGACGGGCTCGGGGTTCATGACCTCGATCCACTTCGGCCACTCGGTGTTGCCGATGCGCAGGGCGATAGGACTGCCGAGGGTCTTGCCGTGGCGCACACCGCCCGAGATCGTGAGCTCGTCCTGCTCGAACTTCATGCGCGAGCCGCGGCCGTAGCCGAGCTTGCGGCGCTCGAGATCGGCCTGGATGGCCACGGAAGACACCGGGACGCCGGAGGGCAGGCCCTCCATGACGGCAATGAGTTCTGGACCGTGCGATTCGCCGGCCGTGAGCACGCGGAGCATTGCTCTAGTCTCCCACGCGTTCGGACCTGCCTCGTCCCGCGTGACGTCCCGTCACCGCAGAACAGCCCTCATCGCCGCCACCACCGCGGGCTCGCCGGGCAGCGAGGCGGAGGGATCGCCGTACATGAAGATGCGGATCTGCCGGACGGCCTGGTGCAGCAGCATCCCGAGTCCGGCGATGGCTTCGCCGCCCGTCCATGCACTCGCGAGCGCAGACGGCCACGGCGCGTAGGCCACGTCGAACAGCACGCCGCCCTGATCGGCCAGCGGACGCACCACGTTCGCGTCGAGCTCTGTCCCACCCGGCAGCGAGGCGATCGTCAGGTCGACGGCGTCGGCGGGCCGGTCGAACGTCGACACCGTGACCGCGACGCCGAGCCTCTCGCCCAATGCCACCAGAGACGACGCCCGATCGGGTCTGCGCGCCCGCACGTCGGCCCGCGTCGCACCCATGTCGCTCACTGCGACGAGGGCGGATGCCGCCGTCGCGCCTGCTCCGAGGAGGCGCACGGCGCCCGGCGCGACGACGCCGCTCTCCCGCAGCGCATCGACGATTCCGCCGACGTCCGTGTTGAACGCCGCGATCCGCTCACCCAGCAGAAGCGTGTTGGCGACTCCGGTGAGTTCGGCATGCGCGTCGTGGGAGTCCGCGACACGGAACGCCTCGTCCTTCAGAGGCATCGTCAACGACAGTCCACGCCATGTGTCGTCGAGATCCTGCACCGCACCCGCGAACTCGGCTTCATTCACCTGCCGCCGCTCGTACTCCCAGTCGAGGCCGAGCACCCGGTAGGCCGCGGAGTGGAGCAGGGGCGACTTCGAGTGCGAGATGGGGTCTCCCCACACCGCCAGCCGCGTGCGGCTCATCAGCTGCAGCCGCCGTCGGGGTTCGCCTTGCACCACGCGTCCCACTGCTCGATCGCCGCCTGGTGCTCCTCGTACGTGGTGGAGAACACGGTCTCACCGGTTTCGAGGTTGACGGTCACGAAGTAGAGCCATGGTCCGTCGGCCGGATGCATCGCTGCCTGGATCGCCGCTTCGGTCGCGCTCGCGATAGGCGTCACCGGAAGACCCGTGTTGACGTAGGTGTTCCACGGGTTCGGGTCCTCGAGGGCTTCCTTGGAGCTCGAGACGACGCCCTGATGCAGCGAACCGTAGCCGTACTGAGCGGTCGAGTCCATCTGCAGCCTCATATCGATGTCGAGCCGGTTCTGGATCACACGCGACACCTTCGCGAAATCGGCCGTCCGGCCCTCACGCTGAATGATCGATGCGATCGTGAGAATCCTCTCGGCGTCGGTGTCCGGCACGCCCGCGGCGGTGAGAGCCTCGCGGGTGCGATCGACCATGCGCGCGATCACGTCGGTCGGCGTCACCCCGGGATCGAAGGTGTAGACCGCGGGGAACAGCCAGCCCTCGAGGGACTGCGCGGCCACCCCGTAGGCGCTGGGATCGGCGACGGCCGCCTGCAGCTCCTCGATCGGGAAGTCCATGGTCTCCGCGATGTTCGGCAGGATCGACGAGATCGTCCCGCCTTCAGTGACCGACACCGTGTTCTCGAGCTTGTTGTCCGGGTTCTGAAGGGCTTCGAGAGCAGCGGCCGCCGTCATCTTCTGCTGCAGCTTGTACACGCCAGGGTAGAACGTCGCAGCGATGTTCTCGTCGACCAGATAGTCGTAGAACACGTCTTCGGTGCGCGTGACACCGGCTGCGTACAGCGCGGCCGACACGGGCTGTCCGGTGTCGCCGTCGCGGATCGTCACGGTCGCCTCGCCGGTGGCCTGACCGGGCTCCCAGTCCTTCGGGTCGCCCCAGCCCATCGCCTCGCTGATCTTGTCGCCATAGGTGTTCATGACCCAGGCTCCGCCGGCTGCGAGTCCGCCGAGCAGTGCCAGCACGATGATCAGCGCCACGAGGCACCCCGTGCGGCGCTTCTTCTTCGGCGCGCGGGCGTGGTCGTCGTGGTCGTCATGGAAGAGATCGTCGAGTCCCCCGCCGAGTGCGGGAGTCACCGTCGGGGCCGGTGCGACGGTCTCCGGTTCTGGCGATGCGGCCTGCTCGGTGCTCGCTGCGGGCAGGGCCGCGGATACACCGGATGCCGCAACCGGCGTCGAAGACGTCACGGGCGCCTCGGCCGGCCGTGACGGCTCGGACGGCGCGGTGAGCTCGCGCGGTGCCGGCTGTGCGGCGCTCGCCGGTTCATCGACCGATTCGGGCGACGGCGCACCCTGGGAGGCGGGCCCGGCCGCAGCCGCGGCGGCCTCGCGCGCGGCCCGGCGCGAGCCGGGCGCGGGCGGCGCGTCGTCCACGGCAGGAATCTGCGGCGAAGGATCGGGAAGGTTCTCGAACAGGTCGCCGAGGCGGGCGTCCGGATCGTGCTGGGGGGAGGCACTCTCACGTTCGGGCATGGTCAGCGGGACTCCTCATCGAGCGGAATCGTGGAGCCGGGAGCTCTTCCCGTGCTCTTCTCCGTGTCGATCGCCTGCTGCAGAAGCACAACCGCGGCGATCTGATCCACAATGCTACGAGAGTTCTTCTGGGTTCTCCCCGAAGAACGAAGGGCGGCGTGGGCTGTCACCGTGCTCAGTCGCTCGTCGACGAGGCGCACCGGGACGCCGGTGCGCTCGTGCAGGGCGGCCGCGAACTCACGGGCGTCGACCGTGGATGCCGTGTCGTCTCCGCGCATGTTCACGGGCAGGCCGACGACGAACTCCAGCGGCTCGTGTTCGGCTGAGAGCGCCGCGAGCCGGTCGATCGACGACTCCGAGCGCGACACCGTCTCGACCGGCACCGCCAGCATGCCGTCAGGATCGCACCGGGCCACGCCCACTCGCGCCTTGCCGACGTCGATCCCGAGCCGCACGCCGCGACGGAACCCGCTCACGCTGCGTGCAGCTCCTGAGAGACGGCATCGATCGCCGCGGGCAGAGCCGCGGCATCCGTTCCACCGCCCTGCGCGACGTCGTCGCGTCCGCCGCCTCCTCCGCCGAGAACCCCGGCCGCGCGCTTCGCGAGCGCACCGGCCTTGGCTCCGGCCATCCGCGCCGCGTCGTTGGTCGCGACGACAACCACGGGCCGTCCGTTCACGACGGCGCCGAGAGCGACGACCGCCGCGGCCGTACCGAGCCGGTCGCGGACTCCGAGCACGAGATCGCGCAGGTCGTCCGCAGAGGCGAGCTCGCCCAGCGACTGGGCGGCCACGTGGAACGCGCCCACACGGACTGCCGCATCGGCGATGGCGGGAACCTGACCTGCGCGCTCCTTGGCCTCGAACTGCGCGATGCGCTTCTCAGCGGCCTTCAGGCTTGCGGCGAGATCCGCGATCCGCTCGGGAAGCTGCTCGCGCGGGGTCTTCAGGGAGGCGCTCAGCTGAGAGACGAGCGCCCGCTCGGCGGCGAGCTCCCGGAACGCGTCCTGACCCACGAGGGCCTCGATGCGTCGGTTGGATGCGCCGACTGAGGACTCGCCGACGATGCTGACCAGACCGATCTCGGCACTCGTCGAGACGTGCGTGCCGGCGCACAGCTCACGCGACCACGGTCCGCCGATGTCGACCATGCGCACGACGTCGCCGTACTTCTCGCCGAACAGCGCCATGGCGCCGGCATCCTTGGCCTCGTCGAGCGAGACGATCCGCGTGGTGACCTCGAGAGCGTCCTGCACGGCGCGGTTCGTGATCTCCTCGATCTCGGTGCGCGTCTCGGCCGACAGGGCCTGCGACCACGAGAAGTCGAAGCGCATGTAGCCGGCGCGGTTCAGGGAGCCGGCCTGCGTGGCCGTCTTGCCGAGGGTGTCGCGGAGAGCGGCGTGCACGAGGTGAGTGGCCGAGTGCGCCTGGCGGGCGGCACGGCGGTTCGCCGCGTCGACCACGGTGGTGGCGGCGTCGTCCACCGCGACGGTGCCCCGGCTGACCTCGACCGTGTGGCTGATGAGGCCGGGAACGGGGCGCTGCACGTCGAGCACCTCGAGCTCGAATCCGGGTCCGACGATCGTGCCCTTGTCGGCGACCTGGCCACCGGACTCGGCGTAGAGCGTGGTCTCCGCGAGCACGACCTCGGCGATCTGGCCCTCGGAAGCGCTCACAGCCGACTGACCATCCACGAGGATCCCGAGGATGCGGGATTCGACCTCGAGCGCCGTGTAGCCGTCGAATCCGGTCTCGCCGAGAGCGCGGAGGTCGCGGTACACCGAGACGTCGGCCAGCTGACGCTTGCGATTGCGCGCATCGGCCTTGGCACGCTGGCGCTGCTCCTGCATGAGCGAGTCGAACGCCGCACGGTCGACCGCCAGGCCGGCCTCTTCGGCGACCTCGAGGGTCAGATCGATCGGGAAGCCGTAGGTGTCGTGGAGCAGGAACGCCTCGGAGCCGCTGAGCTGCGATCCCCCGCCCTTCTTGGTCTCGTCGAGGGCGAGGTCGAGGATCGTCGAGCCCGCCGCGAGCGTGCGGCGGAACGTCTCCTCCTCGGCGAAGGCCGATGCCGACAGGGTCGACCAGTCGGTCTCGAGAACCGGGTAGGCGGTCTTCATGGCGTCGCGGGAGGTCGCGAACAGCTCGGGGAACACCGGCTCGTCGACGCCGAGCAGGCGCATGGCGCGGACGGTACGGCGCATCAGGCGGCGCAGGATGTAGCCGCGACCCTCGTTCGAAGGGCGGACGCCATCGGAGAGCAGCATGAGCGAGGAGCGGACGTGGTCGGCGATCACTCGGAACCGCACGTCGTCTTCATGGACGGCACCGTAGGTGCGACCCGACAGCTCCACCGCGCGATCGAGCACGGGACGGACCTGATCGGTCTCGTACATGTTCTCGACGCCCTGCTTGAGGAACGCGACGCGCTCGAGGCCCATGCCGGTGTCGATGTTCTTCATCGGCAGCTCGCCGACGATGTCGAACTCGGTCTTGCCCCGGATGTTCTCGATGAAGTCCTGCATGAACACGAGGTTCCAGATCTCCAGGAACCGCGAGTCGTCGGCTGCCGGTCCCCCGTCGTTGCCGTAGGCCGGGCCACGGTCGAAGAAGATCTCGCTGTCAGGGCCACCGGGACCGGGCTGGCCCGTGTTCCAATAGTTGTCCGCGCGACCGAGCCGCTGGATGCGCTCGGGCTTGAGGCCGATGATGTCCCGCCAGATCGCCTCGGCCTCGTCGTCGGTCTCGTAGACCGTGACCCACAGGTCCTTCTCATCGAAGCCGAGACCGCCGTCCGCCTCGGACGAGGTCAGCAGCTCCCAGGCGTAGCGGATCGCGCCCTCTTTGAAGTAGTCGCCGAACGACCAGTTGCCGAGCATCTGGAAGAACGTGCCATGGCGGGCGGTTCGGCCCACCTCTTCGATGTCGTTGGTGCGGATGCACTTCTGCAGATCGGCGATGCGCGGATGCGGCGCGGGCACGACACCCGTGAGATACGGGATCATCGGCACCATCCCGGCGACGGTGAACAGCAGCGACGGGTCGTCGCTGACCAGCGATGCCGAGGGGACGATGAGGTGGTCGTTCTTCTCGAAGAAGTCGAGATAGCGCTGCGCGATCTCCGCAGTTTTCATAGCTGTGCCGGGTGTCCTTGCGTGTGAAAGGGAGTGAGGTGCCGCGCGAGAGCGCGATTCAGTCGTCGGCGGGCTCGGTGAGCCGCGCCTCCTGCTCGCGGTATGCGTCGCCGATGATCGCGGTGAACCCGTTGATCCTGGCGTCGAGCTCGGCCAGAAGGTCGTGACCGCGCGGGTCCTTGTTCATGAAGTGCGCCGCGACGAAGCCGCCGATCACGCCGATCAGGAACCAGAGCACGTTCTTCATGTGGTCATCCTTGCCTTGAACCCGCGAGGGCGCGGTGC